>ERZ1673738.50-NODE-50-length-204342-cov-22.447978_pt1 | contig 204342 bp, 213 predicted proteins | sample MGYA00580198_ERZ1673738 | MGnify/ENA primary metagenome ERZ1673738 (study PRJEB41218, sample SAMN15661784) | gut metagenome | host: Homo sapiens | place: Canada: London | collected 2015-08-20/2019-03-30 | study: EMG produced TPA metagenomics assembly of... | reverse complement strand
AAGAAGAATAGTTAGGAGAAAAAACTATGCCTAAAAGAATTCTTCAAGGTGTTGTTGTTAGTGATAAACAGGATAAGACCGTCGTAGTCAGCGTAGAGCGTCAGGTTATGCACCCTGTTTATAAGAAATTCATCAAGAAAAGCAAAAAATATGCCGCTCATGATGAAAACAATCAGTTCAAAGTCGGTGATGTTGTACGTATTGAAGAATCTGTACCGTATTCTAAGACTAAATGTTGGACTGTAATCGTTGATAACGCCTAAGAGAAAAGGAATTAAAAAATGATACAGATGCAAACCAACCTCGATGTAGCCGACAACTCTGGCGCACGTCAGGTGCAGTGCATTAAGGTTCTTGGAGGCTCCAAGAGAATGCATGCTTCTGTTGGCGACATTATCGTAGTGTCTATCAAGGACGCTATTCCCAAAGGTCGTGTTAAGAAGGGTGATGTTCACAAAGCCGTTATCGTTCGTACGGCTTCTGACATCAGACGCAAAGACGGATCCGTTATCCGTTTCGATAAAAATGCTGCAGTTCTTATCAATAAGGACGGTGAGCCAATTGGTACTCGTATCTTTGGCCCTGTTACCAGAGAGTTGCGTGCAAAGAAATTTATGAAAATTATTTCATTAGCACCGGAGGTATTATAATGCCTAAGTTGAAAATTAAAAAGGGTGACCAGGTTGTAGTCCTGTCAGGTGATGACAAAGGCAAGACTGGTGAAGTAGTAAAATCTATGCCTAAAGAGGGTAAAGTGGTTGTTCAGGGTGTGAATTTGGTCAAAAGACATACCAAACCCAGCCAAACTACTCCTGGCGGCATTGTTACTAAAGAAGCGCCGATTAATGTATCTAACGTAGCTATCGTTGATCCGAAGTCTGGAAAAGCTAGCAAGATTGGTTACAAAGAAGTTAACGGAAACAAAGTGCGCGTTGCTCGTAAATCCGGTGAAGTAATCGATAAATAGGAGAAAAATTTATGGCAAATTTTGAAAACTTATACAATGAAGTCATAAAAAAATCTCTTGTGGAAAAATTCGGTTACACCAACCCACATGAGATTCCCAAGTTGACCAAAATTGTTTTGAACATCGGTGTCGGCGATGCCGTTACCGACAAAAAGAAACTCAACAATGCCGTTGACGAGCTGGCTTTGATTTCCGGTCAGAAACCGGTTGTTACCAAAGCCCGCAAATCAATCGCTACATTTAAGTTGAGAGAAGGCATGCCGATTGGCTGCAAGGTAACTCTGCGTTCAACCAGAATGTATGAATTCCTTGAAAGACTTATCAATATGGCTCTGCCGCGCGTTAGAGACTTCCACGGTATTACTGGTAAGAACTTTGACGGTAAAGGTAACTTTGCTTTTGGTATTAAAGAACAGATTATTTTCCCTGAAATCAACTATGATAAGGTTGAAAACATCAGAGGTATGGACATCTGCATCTGCACCAGCGCAAAGACTGATGAAGAAGCTAAGGCTCTTCTCACTGGCTTTAACCTTCCTTACAAGAAATAGGTGGAGATTTTACTATGGCAAAAACAAGTTCAGTTTACAGAAACTTGAAAAGAGCTAAAATGGCAGAGAAGTTTGCTTCTCGTCGTAACAAGCTCAAAAAGATAGTTATGGATAAAACCATCTCTCCCGAAGAGAGATTCCAGGCTACTCTTAAATTAGCTGAGATGCCGCGTAACTCTGCAAAGATTCGTTACCGCAATCGTTGCAAACTTACCGGTCGTTCTCGTGGTGTTTATCGGAAATTCGGCCTGGCCCGTATCGAATTGAGAGATATGGCAAGCTTTGGTGAAATTCCTGGTTTAGTAAAATCAAGCTGGTAGGAGATAAAGATAATGTCTATGTCTGATCCTTTGGGCGATATGCTCACACGCATTAGAAACGCACAAAGAGCGAAGAAAAGTGAAGTCGTATCACCTGCTTCTCGCTTGCGTGAAAATGTACTCGAAGTTCTGAAAAAAGAAGGCTACATTGCCGGTTATGAAAAGGTTAATGTACGTCCGGGCGTTGACGAACTCAAAATTAAGTTAAAGTACCACGAAGGTACTTCCGTAATTACCGAAATTTACCGCGTATCCACTCCGGGCCGCAGAGTTTACTCCAGCGTTAAAGATTTGCCCAGAGTTTACAATGGTTTGGGTATTTCTATCATTTCTACACCGTCAGGCGTTATGAGTGATAATGATGCCAGAAAAGCCAACGTTGGCGGCGAAATTTTATGTCAAGTATTCTAGGGGAGAAAATGGATGTCTAGAGTTGGTAAATATCCGGTTATCGTCCCTGAAGGCGTTAACGTTGCAATTGAAGGCAATTTGGTCAAAGCCAGCGGAAAATTGGGCGAATTGAGCCACACTTTTGATGCTGATCACATTGCCGTAGAATTAAAAGATAACAAGATTGTAGTTACTCCCAAGATGGAAACAAAACATTCCAGAGCTTTGTGGGGTACTACCAGAGCTAATATCAACATTATTGTTAAAGGCGTTCATGACGGCTTTACCAAAAATTTGGAATTAGTCGGTGTCGGTTATAAAGCCCGCGTTGAAGGCAGCAACAAATTAGTATTATCTTTGGGTTTCTCTCACGATGTTCCTGTTGAGGCTCCCAAAGGCATTAAGGTTGCTTGCCCGAGTGCTACCCAGATCACCATCTCTGGTGCAGATAAACAACTTGTTGGCCAGTTTGCTTCGGAAATCCGCAAATTCAGAAAACCTGAGCCCTACAAAGGCAAAGGCGTTAAGTATGAAGGCGAATATATCCGTCGTAAAGAAGGCAAGAAGAAATAAGGAAAAGTTAAATGAATACACCAAGAGAATTATTTCAGAAAAGAAAAGATCGTGTAAGATCATCTTTGAAGAAAGCTGCAAATGGAAAGATGAGATTATCTGTATTTCGCAGTGGTTTGCACATTTATGCCCAAATTATTGACGACGCCAAAGGTGTAACTGTTGTTTCTGCTTCTACTTTGGAAAAAGCAATCAGAGATAATATTAAAAAATCATCTACAGTTGAAGCTGCCAGCTACATCGGTAAAGTTGTAGCAGAGCGCGCTGTTAAATCCGGTGTTAGTGAAGTTGTTTTCGACAGAGGCGGCTACATTTATCATGGTCGCGTAAAAGCTTTGGCTGAAGCAGCTCGCGAAGCTGGTTTGAAATTCTAAGGAGATGAAAATGGCACAACAAGCTGTAGATCGTCGTAATAATAAGACAGAAAAGAAAGATGAATTAGTTGAAAAATTAGTTCACATTAACCGTGTAGCTAAAACCGTAAAAGGCGGACGCACCATGTCTTTCGCCGCCGTCGTTGTCGTCGGTGACCAGAAAGGCCGCGTCGGTTACGGTACCGGTAAGGCAACTGAAGTTCCTGATGCCATTACCAAAGCTACCAATGAAGCTAAAAAGAATATGGTACGTATTCCGCTGCGTGAAGGCAGAACTCTTCATCATGATATTGCCGGCCGTTTCGGCGCCGGAAAGGTATATCTGAGAACGGCTCCTGCCGGTACCGGCGTTATCGCCGGCGGCCCGATGCGTGCTATCTTTGAAGTTCTCGGCGTTCAGGACGTCGTTGCTAAATCTATGGGTTCAAACAATCCCTACAATATGATTAAAGCAACATTCAACGCTCTGGAAGCTATCAATTCACCCCGTATGGTTGCTGCTAAACGCGGTAAAAAGGTTGGTGATATTGTCAGCCGCCGCGAGAATTCCAGCAATGCTAAAATCGCAATTGAGGAGACTTTATAATGGCTACTAAGAAAACTATTAAAGTTACCCAAATTGGAAGCACTATCGGACGTCCGGCTTCTCAGGAGGCTACGCTTATCGGTCTTGGTTTAAACAAGATGCATAAGACTGTCGTTCTGGAAGACACCCCGTCTGTTCGCGGTATGATTAAGAAAGTTAGTCACCTCGTTAAAGTCGAGGAATAGTGGGAAATTTGTCAAAGGACTGTGAAACGGATATTACCGTTTGTGCAGTAGAATAACGACAGACGACAATGTTACGAAACAGTCCTTTCCAGTCCCATTGCTAATATAGATTAAGGTGAAAAGATATGAAACTTAATGAAATTAAAGATAATGAAGGCGCCAGAAAGTCCCGCAAGCGCGTAGCTCGCGGTATTGGAAGCGGTTCAGGCAAAACCGGTGGACGCGGCCAAAAGGGTCAGAAGTCTCGTTCAGGCGTTGCCGTAAATGGTTTCGAAGGCGGCCAGATGCCGATTTACCGCAGACTTCCGAAACGCGGTTTCAAGAATCCGTTTGCTAAGGAATTTGCGGTTGTCAATCTGGATACTATTCAGAAGGCCGTTGATGCAGGCAAATTGAATGCTGCCGACATCAATATTGATGCTTTGGTTAACGCCGGCATCATCGGCAAGCAGCTTGACGGTGTTCGTCTGTTGGCTCGCGGAGCTATTACCTCTAATGTAAACATTAGCGTTAATTCTGCTTCCAAGGCTGCTGTTGCAGCTGTTGAAAAAGCCGGCGGTAAAGTGACTGTTGTTGCTTAATCGAAAGCTGAAAACAAATACAAAAAGGTGAGGTTTTCCTCACCTTTTTTTGTTGCGTGGTTTGCGTTTGGTCGTTGCGGGTATCTGTTTTTGCAGCTTTTAATGTTTTCATTTCAAGTTGACCGGGACGGATTATTTTTTTTGTCCGCAAAGAAGATTTCCCGGCAAGCTTTTTTTATTTTCAGGATTTGCCTTATTTGTGTGGTGTAAATAGATAATTTTGTTGAATTAAAAAAAATATAGTGTATTAATATTGTAGCGCAAAGGGACTGGTTTGTCCCTCGTTGTTTGTTTTAAATATAATGATAAGGAAGTATAAATGGTTTCACTCGCAGAGAAAATGGCGGCAAATCTGGATATGTCCGCTTTCGGCAAAGCTGAAGAACTGAAAAAGAGATTATGGTTTACGATTTTGGCTTTGATAGTTTTTCGTTTGGGAACGTTTATTCCGCTGCCGGGTATTGATCCGAAAATTCTGGCTGAAATTTTTGCCAGAAATTCCGGCGGCATTTTGGGTATGTTTAATATGTTTGCCGGCGGTGCGCTTGAGCGTATGACCATTTTTGCTCTGAACATTATGCCCTATATCTCCGCTTCAATTATCATCCAGTTGGGGCAATCGGTTATTCCCTCGTTGCAGTCTCTGAAAAAAGAAGGTGAGGCCGGACATCGGAAAGTAACGCAGTACACCCGATATCTGACGGTATTGATTACGATTATCCAAGGATACGGTATTGCCGTGGGTTTGGAAGGAATGACCGGCAGCGCAGGATTGTCTGCTGTTATTGCGCCGGGTTTTGTGTTTAGATTTACGACGATTGTTTCTCTGGTCGGCGGTACGATGTTTATCGTTTGGCTCGGCGAGCAGATTACGGCTCGCGGTGTAGGCAACGGTTCTTCCTTAATCATTACCGTGGGTATTATCGCCAACATTCCGACCGCTTTGGCTCAGACTTTCGAGCTGGGTCGCGTCGGCTCAATGTCCGCTCCGGTTATTTTGATGCTTTTGGCTATGGTTTTAGGATTGATTTATCTGATTGTTCTGGTTGAAAGGGCACAGAGAAAAATCGTTATCCAATATCCGAAGCGTCAGGTTATGGGAAGAATGGGCGCGTCCGAAAGTTCTCATCTGCCGTTGAAAATCAACCCGACGGGCGTTATTCCTCCGATTTTTGCAAGCTCGCTGCTGTTGCTGCCGATTACCATTGCGAATCTGAGTGCGGAAAACGGTCCGGCCTGGGTTCAGGAATTAAGCACGATGTTGGGACACGGCCAGCCTTTGTATTTGGCTTTATATGCATTTTTGATTGCGTTTTTTGCCTTTTTCTATACTGCAATTGTGTTTAATCCCGAAGATACTGCGGAAAATCTGAAAAAACACGGCGGTTTTATTGCCGGCATCCGTCCGGGTAAAAATACGGCCGAGTATTTGGATTATGTCATTACCCGTCTAACGGTTTTGGGTGCCGTATATCTGGTGGGCTTGTGCATTCTGCCCGAGGTGCTTATCAGCAAACTTGCGGTTCCGTTCGTTTTGGGCGGTACCACTCTTTTAATCGTGGTGCAGGTTACCATGGATTTTGTCGGACAGCTGCAGTCTCATCTGATTGCTTATCAGTATGAGTCTCTGATTAAAAAAGCTTCGTTGGCAAACAGAAAGAGACGTTAAGATGAATAAAGACGGATTGGGTCTGCATATCGTTTTTACCGGTGCTCCCGGGTGCGGCAAAGGAACTCAGGCTCGGCTTTTGAAAGAAAGAATCGCCATTCCTCATTTGTCGACCGGCGAAATGCTGCGTGCTGAAGCTGCCAAGGGAACACCGTTGGGACTCGAAATCAAGGCTTTAATCGACGGGGGAAACTTGGTTCCTGATGAAATGATCATCAAGATGCTGTCTGCCCGTATTGATGAAGACGATTGCAAAAACGGATTTATTTTGGACGGTTTTCCCAGAACGCTGCCTCAGGCTGAGGCTCTTGAGAAAATGTTGTCTAAAAAGGGAATTACACTGGATGCGGTTATCGAAATCCAGGTTCCTGACGAGATTATTATGGAACGAATCTTAGGACGTTATGCCTGTATGACCTGCGGTCAGGGGTATCATGACAAATATCAGAAGCCCAAGGTTTACGGTGTTTGCGACAAATGCGGCGGCACGGACTTTTACAGACGAATCGATGACAACCGGACAACGGTTCAAAACAGACTCGTCAATTATCGGGCCTTGACGTATCCGACAATTCCTTACTTTGAAAAGAAAGGGCTGTTGAGATGTGTGGACGGAACCGGTTCGATTGATGCCGTAGCCAAGAAGATTGACAGTTTGTTGGCTGTAGCATAATATTTGATTCATAGTTTTTGGAAAAAATACATTTTTTTCGAAATTTTTATTAAATCGGAGGTTGACACTAACAAATTTTAGCCTATAATCCGGCTTAATTTTGAAAAGTGGTGATCAACTTTTTTAAATGTAGTAATAATATATAGAATATGGAGAGTTAATTTGGCTCGTATAGCTGGTGTAAATATCCCAACCGCCAAAAGAATAGAAGTCGCCCTGACTTATATCTACGGCATTGGTAGAAAAACTGCTCAAGACATTTGTGCAAAATCCGGTGTTTCTGTAGACCGCCGCGTTCATGAATTGAGCGATGAAGAAGTTGCTAAAATTCGTGAAGTCATTGACAACGACGTTGTTGTTGAAGGCGAGCTGCGCCGTGAAGTCGGTGTTAATATCAAGAGATTGATGGATCTCGGCTGCTACAGAGGTTTGCGGCATCGTAAAGGTTTGCCGGTCCGCGGTCAGAGCACTAAACAGAATGCCCGTACCCGCAAAGGTAAACGCAAAACTGTTGCTAACAAGAAGAAATAAGGTAGGTTGTTAAATGGCAAAAGCAGTATCACAACGTGTGAAAAAGAAAGAAAAGAAGAATATTACAGCGGGTGTAGCCCACGTAAATTCTACTTTCAACAATACTAGAGTTACAATTACAGACGCTCAGGGTAATACCGTTGCCTGGTCTACCGCCGGTGCGCAGGGTTTTAAGGGTTCTCGCAAGTCTACCCCGTATGCCGCACAGGTTGCCGCTGAAGAAGCCGGCAAAAAAGCTCAGGAACATGGTATGAAAACCTTGGAAGTCGAAGTAAAAGGTCCGGGTTCTGGTAGAGAATCTGCTATCAGAGCATTGCAAGTTATAGGTTTCACTATTACTACTATTCGTGATGTTACTCCTATTCCTCACAATGGTTGTCGTTTGAGAAAGAGACGTCGCGTCTAGTATTTTTGAGTTTAAGATAGTGAGGCATTATGCCTCACGGTCTTTTCGTTTTATAAATTTTGCATATGCAGTAATATAGAGGACATACCAGTGATTCAAAAGAATTGGCAAGAACTTATAAAACCGACTAATTTGGAAGTTACTCCCTTAGAAGGAGAGCACAAAGCCAAAATAGTGGTTGAACCTTTAGAGCGTGGCTTTGGCTTGACTCTGGGTAACGCAATCAGAAGAGTTTTACTTTCCTCATTGCAAGGCGGTGCTGTTACCAGTATCAAAATTAACGGAGTCCTGCACGAATTTTCAGTCGTTCCGGGTGTCAGAGAAGACGTTACCGACATCGTTCTCAACATTAAGGGATTGGCTGTTGCCGTACACAGTGAAGGTCAGAAAATGATGACCTTAAAAGCTGAAGGTCCTTGTGAGGTTACCGCTGCTATGATTGAAACCGGTCATGATGTTGAAATTATGAATCCTGACTTGGTAATTTGTAATCTGGACGCAGGCGCAAAAATTAATATGGAATTGACGGTAGGTACCGGCAAAGGTTATGTTCCGGCATCTATGAACAAACCTGCCGACGCTCCGATCGGTTTGATTGCCGTTGACGCTATCTATTCCCCGGTTCGCAAGGTTTCTTACAAAGTTGAGAATACCCGTGTCGGACAGGCTACCGACTACGACAAGCTGACGATGGTTGTCGAGACCAACGGTGTCGTCACTCCTGAAGATGCGGTTGCTTTGGCAGCACGCATTTTGCAGGATCAGCTGAAACCGTTTATCAATTTTGACGAGCCGGAAAGCGAAGTCGAAGTTGAGAAAGAAGAACTGCCGTTCAACAGAAACCTGTTGAAGAAAGTTGAAGAGTTAGAGCTTTCTGTTCGTTCTGCAAACTGCCTCAAAAACGATAATATCGTTTACATCGGCGATTTGGTTCAGAAGACTGAAGCTGAAATGCTGCGTACTCCGAACTTCGGCAGAAAATCTTTGAACGAAATTAAAGAGGTTCTGGCTAAGATGGGTATTCATCTCGGTATGGATACACCGGGTTGGCCGCCTGAAAATATTGAAGAGTTGATTCGTCGTTGTGACGAACACTTCTAATGAATTGTCTGACGGGCAATTAGTATAGGTTTTGCGGGTTGAAAGTGTCTTTAGGTGCTATTGGGTACGCTTCGGTGCTTTCACCCCTGGAATCTTTTTCACCGTTCATACAATTTATTTTATTGCCCTGAAGAGGGAAACAAGGCTTTCTTGCATGGTCGTTAACGCGACTCCGTGGAGAAAGTATGATAATGATCCGGTCTGCCCCGCAGGCCACAGAGAAAAAGAAAGGAAAATGTCATGAGACATGGAATGAAACATCGTAAATTAAACATGGATACTAATGCTCGTAGAGCTTTGTTCTCAAACCTGACTGCGGCTGTGTTAACCCATGAACAGATTAAAGTTACTCTTCCGAGAGCTAAAGAATTAAGAACCTTCGTTGACAACATGATCACTTTGGGCAAAAAAGGCCAGCTGAGCAACCGCAGACAAGCTTTGGCATTCCTGCGTGACAACGAAGTCGTTTCCAAACTTTTCTCTACTTTGGCTGAACGCTATAAAGACCGCAACGGCGGTTATACCCGCGTTTTGAAAGCCGGTTTCCGTTATGGTGATGCTGCCGATATGGCTATCATTGAATTGGTTGACCGTGACGTCAATGCCAAAGGCGCTAAAGACATTGCACGCGTTGCTGCTGAAAAAGCGGCTGCTGCTGAAGCTGAAAAGGCTAATGCCGAAGCTAAATAGTTTTTAGCTGATGAAGAATATGAAAGACCGCTGTGAAGCGGTCTTTTTTTATGCTTGAAAAGCATATGTTTTTTATGCTTACTTTTCCTAGGCGTAATTCACCGCTGTTCTGTGGCGAAAAAATTAGCTTTTAACGCTGTTTTTTTGAAGCAGCTGTCATCGTGTCCGATTGAATTAAGTTCATCATCTTTTAAATCATCGTTAAATTTGGGTTGTGCCAATGCCAGTCCCGTAGAGCGGAGAAAGTGTTTCCGAATCGAAGTTTTCTTTAGATAAAGGCTCAAAAGTGCGGTTTTTATTTGACAGGGGAGATTATCGTGATAATTTTAGGTATATTTTGAGTATTAATAAATTATTTTAACTAAAACCAAATTTTATGGAAAAGAAAATTTTGTTAGTTGATTGCGACGGTGTTGTTTCGGAGTCTTTTAACGGGAAAAAGTTAAAGCATTTGCTGGTTCAGGGCATTGAAGATGAAAAAGTCGTTTTTGAGGCCAGAGTAGGATTAAAACAGTCGAAACTGACTTATCCCGATGCGGTTCGTTTTGTTGAACAGCAGGGAGGAAAGTTGGGTGATAAGATGCTGGTGGCAGGTTTGTCCGCTTTTCGCGAGACGTTTAATATTGAAGCGACGAAACTGCAATCTCATGGCGTGGAGGTTGATTTGCTGTTTGAAGACTGGTATTGGAGCAGTACGCCGTCACAGGAAAATTATTTTATGAAAGTTTTTATGGGAAATGGCTACCGTATGGAGAATTTTATCAATTATCCATATTGGGCGCGTGCGATTTTTTAATCGTAATCCCGGCTATGAAAAAAAGCGAATCGCAAAAACGGTTCGCTTTTTTTATTTGTTCCAATTCCACATGGCGTCTTTGAGGTATTGCAAAGCCGGAGAGTATTTCAAATTAGGGTTGTTTTGGGCATAATCGAGTGCACGCACTTCTTTGTAATAATAATGGGGATTGGCACCGGCATCCAGCAATAGTTTGACAACTTCGGCATTGTTGCGTTTTTCCGGAGAAACCGAGGTGGTAACGGCGGCGATTAACGGAGTTATTTTGCTGCCGTCTTGATGATTGGCGTCAGCTCCTGCGTCCAGTAATTTTTTGATAACCGAGATGTTGGGGTTAAGATTAGCGGCATAAAGCAAAGCGGTGCCGCCGGACTTATTGGCGGCGTCAACGACAGCGCCGTGCGAAATCAGCAGGGAAATAATTTGTTCGTCAGGGTTAAACTGCGCCGCGTTTATGAGAACGGTATTGTCAAGATAATCAGAGGCATTGACATTTGCACCGTTTTGAATAAGCGTTTCAACAACGGGAAAAGAGCTTTGGGCGGCGGCAAGCATCAGCAGGGTCGAACCGTCGGGGAGCGTGCTGTTGATGTTCAGGCCGTCGTCAATTGCCGATTGCATTTCGGCGGCACTCAGGGAGGGCAACAAAGAAGTGTCAAACTGTGCGGCATATGCGAATCTGCCAAAAACAACGATGATAAACGAAAGAGCGAAAGGCAGGTTTCGCAGGAAAGAGGAGCGGAAGAATGTTTTAATCGGTAATTTCAGCTTCATAAGCATAGACAATCTGAGTGTCTTTTTCATCATCTTCAATACTGAGCTCGCAAACCAGAAGCTTGTCCGCATCTTCCATACTGTCAATAATTTCGTCCGGAATGTTTTGCAGTTCGATTTTATCGCCGGCATTGCGGTTTAAGACTGCGCTTTTGTTGTCGATGTCGAGGTTTATGGTCGCATTCTCGGGTTCGCCTTCGCGAACATAGAGCAGGAGCATCGCTTCGTCTTCGTCATTAATCAGAAAATCGTAAGTTTCAAAATCTTCACCGGCCATAACCATAATCCTTTAATCTAATATGTCTTTTTATGATATATGCATTCTTGTGCTTTGGCAACAGATATCGCTAAAAAAATTTAAATGACCGCCTCCGACATTTCTGGGGGAAGCTAGAGGCGGCCAACCAACTTATTGGATAAGTTTGAAGTCAGCATACAACAGGAAGTGTTGAAGAAATGTTAATAGATTGCAGAAACGGGATGAATTTTTGCACGGGTGTGCTAATAATAGGGCAAAGGAGAACTATCTATGCGTGTTTTAGTAGACAGGTTTATTGAGCTTTTGAAGTGGCCGGTTGCCTTGTATATGCTTTTGTCATTGCCGGCGTATATTCAATCCCTCTATTATTTCAAGTTTACCAATTTGCAGTATGTGGCTTTGTTCGGCGGGTTTTTCCTGTTTTTTATTTCCCGCAGCATGATGGACTCGTCAGTCAAGTCGAATATGGAAATTGTTGCCCATGAGATGACACATGCCTTTTTTGCCTTGCTGACGTTGCACAAAGTGACCGGGATACGCGTAGAAGGCGACAATTCCGGCGGCAATATGTCGTTTGAAGGCGAAGGCAACTGGCTGATTGTCATTGCGCCGTATTTCTTTCCGTTGTTCGGTTTCTTTTATATGATTGCTTTTTCCGTTTATACTCATTTTGCGCCGTCGAATCTGATTTTAAACGGCATTTTGGGCTTTTTTATCGGCTATCACCTGGATACCGTCGGCTCTCAGATTCATGAAAAACAAACGGATTTGCCCAAAGTTTCCTACAAGTTTTGCGCTATGTTTTTGCCGGCGGCCAATTTATGGGCAGTCGGTTCAATGCTGGCTTTTAATACCAGAGGATGGGCCGGCGTAAGCCTGTATTTGGATTTAATCAATTATCTGAACGTTCGTAACTGGAACTACGTTAAAGCCCTGTTAGCCAATTTGTTCTAATGTACAGTCGTCGGCGTTCAACCGGTAACGCACGCCCAAAGTCAGGACATGACGAGCGGGGAAATGTCCGTATGCAAAATCACGGATAACCGGAACGTCAACCTGGCGGGCAAAATCGCTGATGACATCATCCAGGCTGCCGTGGGTTGTAGCGGGGTCTTCGCATTCGCTGAATTTGCCGAAAACAATTCCTTTGACATATTTGAAATCGGGATTGAGCCGCAGCTGGGTCAGCATCAAGGCTATTTTGTAAGGTTTTTCCACTTCGTCTTCGATGAGGATAATCGAATCGCGGATGTCCGGATAGTAGGGCGTTCCGTTGAGGTCGCTCAACGTGCTTAAATTGCCGCCGACAAGCGTTCCTTCGGCGTTGCCGCCGCGAAGACAGCTTCCCTCTTCGGAAAAGAACTTCTCTCCGCCTAAAACCGCTCTCAAGTCGCGGTCTACCGTCGGGTCAATGTTGCCGCGGCGAAAGTCGTATTCGCATAAAAAACCAGAGACGTAGGGCAGTTTGGTTTGTGCATAGATACCCAACTGAACGGAGGTGGTGTCGCTGAAACCGATTAGGGGTTTGGGATGGGCACGGATGACATTAAAGTCAAGGAAGGGGAGAATGCGCAGCGAACTGGCTCCGCCGTGAGCAGCTACCATTGCCTTGACCCCGGGGTCAGCAAAAGCCGCCATAATGTCCTGCGCTTTCTCTTTGTCCGAATCGGGAGTATGCCGCAAGCCGGTGAGGGCTGTCGGCATGAGTTTGATTTTAAATCCCAAGCTTTCAAAATAACCGATTGCAGCATTCAGGTTGATGCTTTCGCGAGGGGAAAGCATAACCGAAGGGGAGACGATGGCTAAGGTGTCGCCGGGATTTAAAAGTCTGGTCATTTAAATTTCCTTGCAAAGCTGGCGGCTGAAATCCGGCAGGCTGTTGTCATGAGCGCCCATAATGACAACACGGTCTCCCGGTTTTGCGTTGGCTAAAATAAATTTTCTGGTTTCCTCCCGGCGGGGCATAAAAAACGCGTTTTGATGTCCGGCGGCTTTAATTTTGGTGATGATATCGTTGGAAGAAACGCTGTCTTTGGGCGTCAGCTCATATATTTCCTGCATCAGGACAATGTCTTCGGCCGAAATGACTTTTGAAAGTTCGGCAGCGACTTCGGCACCGGTGTTCATTACCGAGAAGGGGGTATGAGGCTGGTACATCATTATCAAACGGCCGGGATGCTCTTTAATGGCAGCAGCGGAAGCTGCGATTTTAGTCGGGTTGTGGGCAAAATCGGCATAAAAGGTTATGCCTTTGGCCGAACCGACTTTTTCGAGGCGGACCTTCACGCCGGTAAACCCTTCCAGAGCTTTTGCGGCATCAAATTTGTCAATCCCCAGCATCATACAGGCGGAGATGGCAGCCAGCGCATTGGCAACGTTGAACTTGCCCAGCAGGGCAAGGCTGAACTTTTTGCCGTCTATCGAATATTCTACGCCGTGTTCAACAGCTTTGATGTTGTAAGCAAAGATGTCGGCGTGAAAATCTTTGATTGAAAAAGAGAACGTCTTTTTGGGGCTTGTAAGACTGCGGGTGAGCGGACAGTCGTAATTGACAATCAGCGCGTATTGGACGTGCGAGGCAAAATTGGTAAAGTATTCAACCAGTTTTTCCATGGAAGTATGGTCGTGAGAAATGTTGTTTACGATACCGATATACGGATGATATTTTTGAATTGAACCATCGCTTTCATCCGCTTCGATGACGCAAACGTCGCTTTCGTTATACAGGTAATTGGGGAGGCCGGGGCGGTCTTCGTAATTGCAAAGCATTCCGCCGTTAATCATACAGGGTTTCTGCCCGAGGCGGTCGAGGATGTATCCGATCATCGCGGTGGTTGTGGTTTTGCCGGCGGTGCCGCCGACGGCGATGCCCTTAGCGTAGCCGCTGAATATTTCTTCAAGCAAATCGGATCTTTTTTTTACGGGGACGTTGTATTTGCGAGCGGCCTTAATGTCCGGGTTTTCTTCATTAATGATGGAGGAAATGTACAAACATTCGGTATCGGGGAAAACGGCACTGCCGTCCTGCGGTACGATTTTCAGACCGACGCTCTCCAGAGCGGCTTTACGGTCTTGATTGAGTCCTTCGTCAAAACTGCTGTCGGATCCATAAACTTCGTAGCCTTTTTTTATCATTATTTGTTCAAGAGGGCTGATGCCGTTACCGGCGGCGGCGCAGAAAGCAATTTTTTTCATTGTATAACGTTATCCTTAGTCTAGTTCATAATTTTATCCGGGCGGTTTTTCCCGACCGGCAGCGCTTACAGGGCGTCCAGAGTTTGTTTTTCCCGGTTGCGCAGAAGTTTCAGATTTTTGTAGTCCACTACTATATAACTTTTTCCGTCGCCGTCAACATTTACGGCAAGAGCTGCACCGACATCATCGTTGTAGTAGGTGGAATAAAGGGTTGCGTCTCCGTTTTGGAGTTGTTTTAGAAAGTTTGGATTGCCGATGGGGGCATCTTCTTTAACCATAATTTTACGGCCTTTGGCATCTTTTGATTCCACTTCGATTTGTGCCGGCGTGAAAAATTCTTCGGCGTGGCCGTATTTCTTTTTCAGAAGATCATTGTAGATTTTGTACAGGCGCATTACTTTGGAGGCGTCGGGAGTGTCGTCCAGAAGCCCGCCGTAACCGATTATCCGCCATAATTCGTCATTGTCGCCGAAAGTGACGTCGACTTTGTCAAAGTCTGAAATGGCTTTGGGGAGATGGGCGGCGCTGAAGTTGTTGACATAATCTTTTTCATCAATACGGGTCAGCAGCACCCCTTGGTTTTTGGTTTCCTGTATGGTGGCTCCCCAGATGAGTCCGAAAGGGGCGGCCGTGTTGTTTCCCTCAGAAGGAAGCTCTGCTTTTTTTATTCTTTGGCGCAGTTGAGGAAAGTTTTGCTTGCGCAGGGCCTGGGGACGGGTGTTAAGCAGGCGTTTGGCCTGTTCGACGGCGTCGGCGGCAGCTTCTTCGTCAACACTTTCGGGCACGGTTTCTTCACTGACCAAAATGTCGCGGTAAAAGTTTTCCTGAGCTTCCGCGCGGAAAATGGAAAAAAAGCAAGATAAGACAAGAGTACCGATGAAAATATTTTTCATAAAATTATCCTTGAAAAATCAAAATTAAATTGAACAGTGTTCAGCTTTCGGCTATTGTATAGTCATAATTGCAAATATTTTATTAAATAATATATGCTTAAGTAAAGAAAAGACAATAATATTGAAATGACGGATATGGAATCTAAAGACGCAAAACTAAATGCATTTTTGAAAGAGCAGGTCAGAACCAACCTCTTGAATATCGGTAGAAAACTGGTGATTGAAAAGGGCGCCGACTATCTGACGGCGCGGAAACTTTCCCAGGCTTCGAACGTTTCGGTGGGGACAATTTACAATCAGTTTTCGACGATGGAAAATTTTGTCGCCGCAGAAAATATGCAGACGTTTGACGAACTGTATCAATTGTTGTCAATTATCATTCCCGACCAGAATCCGTATATCAACATTATTCGTTATGTCGACGCGTTCAGCGGTTATGTGGTGAACAATCCGAATCTCTGGACCTTGGTTTTTCGGGAGCAGCTTCAGGGTGGTGAACGCCGGCGGCCGTTCGTATATTTGCGCAAGGCCAGGCGAATCGAGAAACTGCTGGAAATTCAATTAAGGGCGATGTTCGGGTATCTGGGCTATGCCGAGCGGCGGCTTGCCGCAGAGGTTTTGGAAACGGCGCTGTTTGCATTGAGCGGTTTTTTGGCAATGCCCGGTTGGGATAAAAAGCAGCCTTTGAACAAGCACAATATCTGCCAGCTGTTGCTTAACACTTATTTGGCAGGTTTGGCAAGTTTGCGGAAGGAGTAGGTTATGCTTTATGAAGTTTATTATAAATTTCTTTCTATCATTAACGATCCGGTTTTTCTGCGTGGTTTTTTTGACAACAGGTTTTATCTGATTTTGCTGGTGGTAATTTTGATGCATGTGAAATATACCACTTACAGCAGCATGTGGCTGAGTTCTCTGGTTAATATCCCGGGAACGATTTTACATGAGTTTATGCATTATTTCGTGGGGATGATATTGAATGCGCGTCCCTGCAACTTTACGATTTTTCCCCGTCGCGGCGAAGACGGAAATTATGTCATGGGCAGCGTGGGGTTTCGCAACGTGACTTTTTACAATGCGGTTCCCGCCGCGATGGCACCGCTGCTTTTGCTGCCGATAGGCTTTTATGTAAACCGGTACGTTCTGCCGGCGCTCCCGCCGACATTTTGCAATTATGTGCTTTATGTGCTGCTGCAAACCATCATCATTGAGAACGCGGTGCCTTCGCGCGCCGATTTCCGGGTGGCGGGAATGTATATTACCGGCGTTGTCATGTATGCTTTTCTGGCCTTGTTGGTTTTTCTTACAATTTAATGAACCATACTTAAATTTTCCGGTATAAAAAACGCCCTCTCGTCAAGGAAAGGGCGTTTCGAATCGAAGCATTGGCTATTCTGCGCTCGGAACAGCTTTTTTAGGCTGTTGCATAATCAGGGGCATTTCCTGTTTTTTGTCTTCAACTTCCATTTGCGGGTTGATGAAAGCGGTTGAGCCTTTTTCGTAAAAATAGAACTCGCGGCGGATGTTGGCCTTATCTTTTATCGAGAGTTCGTTCCATTCTTTTTCGTTCATGCCGTAAGGGTAGGTTTCCTTGGGCTGGCCGGCGCAGGCGGCTACCAGGGTCAGCAAGCCGAGAGCAATAGTTTTTTTCATATTTTCAGTCCTTAAAAAAGAGGAATTTCTTTCCGGTTTCAACTATGGTTTATCATAGCGGAATCGACAGCTTATAGCTATGTTTTTATGAAGTTTTCTACAATATATTTTCGGGAGCTTAACCGATTCTTTAGAATCTCAAGAGTAAGCTTTGGGACATAACAATAAGTTTACAACCCGCTCCGCGGGGTGTAGGTTATAACTGTTATTTGGATTAACCATTAAGGGAATCGATATATGAATAGCTTGAAAAAATTTAGCGGACTTGCTCTGGCATTTTTGCTAACTATGGGGTTTCTGAGCGGAAACGCCCTGGCTTCTGAGATTGACCTGAAAATTCCGTCCCTGGATGTGGGTTACAACATCTTTGGTCACGCCATTACGGGTTCACAAATTTTGTTTTACGGTATGTGGATTTGCGTCCTCGGTATGATTTTTGGTTTTTGGGAATTTATTAAAATCAAAAAAATGCCGGCACACAAATCAATGCTTGCAGTTTCGCACACCATTTACGAAACCTGCAAAACTTATATGAAGCAGCAGGCCAAACTGTTGGTCATTTTGGAACTGTTTATTGCCGCGTGCATTTTTTATTACTTCTTTTATCTTAACGCGACGCCGCTGCCTAAAGTTATGACCGTTTTGATGTGGTCTATTTTGGGTATTCTGGGTTCTTATGCGGTGGCTTGGTTCGGAATGAGAATCAATACTTACGCCAATTCCCGCACGGCGTTTTTGTCCTTGAAGGGCAAACCTTATCCGGTGATGAGTCTGCCTTTGCGTTCCGGTATGTCAATCGGCGTTTTGCTGATTTGCGTCGAGCTGATTATGATGATTACCATTCTTTTGTTTGTATCAAAAGAAAATGCAGGTGCTTGTTTTATCGGTTTTGCCATCGGCGAATCGCTGGGCGCTTCCGCATTGAGAATTTGCGGCGGTATTTTTACCAAGATTGCCGACATCGGTGCCGATTTGATGAAAATTATATTCAAAATTGACGAAGACGATGCCCGTAATCCGGGGGTTATTGCCGATTGTACCGGTGACAATGCCGGCGATTCAGTCGGGCCGACCGCCGACGGTTTTGAAACTTACGGGGTTACCGGCGTTGCCTTAATCAGCTTTATCGTTCTCGGTGCCGGTATGAGCTATATGCCTAACGGCGAACTGGAGTTGATTAAAGGCGGTTTGGATATCCAGGGCAAACTGATTGTCTGGATTTTCACCATGCGCGTTCTGATGATTCTCACCTCGATTATTTCTTACTGGCTGAATGCCAAGGCATCCGGCGCTATTTTTGGCAAGAAAGAATCCTTTAATTTTGAAACGCCGCTGACTAGCCTTATCTGGTTGACATCGCTGATTTCAATTGCGGTTACGTTTGCGGTTTCTTATGTCATGATCGGCATGATGGGACCGAATCTGTGGTGGAAACTTTCGGTTATTATCAGCTGCGGCACTTTGGCAGCTGCCTTGATTCCGGAATTTACCAAAATTTTCACTTCCTCCAAATCAAAGCATGTTGAGGAGATTGTCAATGCAAGCCGTGAGGCCGGTGCTTCGCTGAACATTATTTCAGGTATCGTTGCCGGTAACTTTTCTGCTTTCTGGCAGGGATTGGTCATGGTCGGCCTGATGGCAATCGCTTTCTTTACCGCCCGCAGCGGGTTGGATGAATTTATGGTTTATCCGACAGTGTTCGCCTTTGGTTTGGTTGCTTTCGGTATGCTGGGTATGGGACCGGTCACCATTGCGGTTGACAGTTACGGTCCGGTTACCGACAATGCCCAGTCCGTTTTCGAGCTTTCCCAGATTGAAAGCCAGCCGAACATCAGCAAAGAAATCGAAAAAGATTACGGTTTCAAACCTGATTTTGAAAACGGCAAACATTATCTGGAAGAAAACGACTCTGCCGGAAACACTTTCAAGGCAACGGCAAAACCGGTTCTTATCGGTACTGCGGTTATCGGTGCCACGACGATGATTTTTTCAATCATTTTGTTGTTGAACCTGCAGCTGAACCTGCTTGATCCGGAAGTGCTGTTCGGCATTATTCTGGGTGGTGCGGTTATCTTCTGGTTCTCCGGCGCTTCGATGCAGGCGGTTTCTACCGGCGCTTACCGTGCAGTCAACTACATTAAGGAACATATCAAACTGGATACGGCCAAAGCCGCGTCGGTTGAAGATTCCAAAAAAGTCGTTCAAATCTGTACATTGTATGCCCAAAAGGGTATGTTCAACATTTTTATTGTCATTTTCTCGTTTACGATAGCGTTTGCCTGCTTTGATGCAAACCTGTTTGCAAGCTACCTGATTTCAATTGCGGTATTCGGCTTGTTCCAGGCTTTGTATATGGCTAATGCCGGCGGTGCTTGGGACAATGCCAAAAAAGTCGTTGAAGTTGATTTGAACGAAAAGGGCACCCCGCTGCATGATGCCGCAGTTGTGGGCGATACGGTGGGCGATCCTTACAAGGATACGTCATCGGTGGCTCTCAACCCGATTATTAAATTTACGACGCTGTTCGGTCTGCTGGCTGTTGAAATGGCCGTTGCTGCTCCGCGCTGCGTTTCTGTCGGGCTGGGTATCGGCTTCTTCCTGTTGGGTTTAATCTTCGTATGGAGGTCTTTCTACCGGATGCGGATTGAACCTAAAAAGGTTGACTAAAAAATGGGTTTTGCCCGGTTGAATCCGAGAAGGAGAGGCCGGGCAGAATTTATAAGTTAGAAAAAAACGATCGGATCGTCCGGTCGTTTTTTTTGTATAAACGCCCCGGATAAGATTTTGTTTTTCTTTGTAAAAAACAGCGAAAGCCAAGGCTGGTGCCGATAAAGTTATTCATCATTGCGGTAAAGTGCTTGACAAAAAATTCAAATGTTATATATGTGGAGGCATGGAAATATTATAAATTCTATCTTATTTTTGACAGTTAACGGTCCAAAGTGAATTCGAATGAATTTATGGCGGATTATATATAAATTTTTCTAAATATTATTTATTATGGAACGTGTTAGCGTAAAAAGCCTGAATCCTCAGGTAACCAGAGAGTTGAGAATTGCTGAAAAAAGATTGCGTCAGCGAGTAGCAACCGAAAATCTGCATGAACTGGCAGCACAACAGGGTATTCAAATTCCTGATAATGCCGTTGCTCAGGCAAGCCGTGTGAATATGGAATTTGAGCATGGTATGTTCGGCGGCAAGTTTATGTACACCATTGAAGCCAATGACGGAAAAAGCGTTTTGTGCTGGGATATGGTGAATGATGACAAGAGAGTGCTTTCATTGGAGCATGTTAGTGTGAAGCCGCTGGCGGCTCTGGAAAAACATAAGCGCGGATTGTCTTCACAGACGAAAATCGGCAATTATACCTGGATTCCGACCATGTGGTATGTCCTGGAGCCGATGCTGATTTCCGGCGATTTGTTCGATGCCCAGCGCAAAAGAACGAAGTTGCTGGCTAATGTGGCAAAGGAAGCAAAGCTGGCGTTTTCGTCTTTTGACCGTGCCAAGCTGGCTCAGGTTGACGGTGAACCCCGCTGGTCTCTGCGTTGCGATGTGCCGAAAAAGCTGCAGGAAGAAGAGTTATTTGAAAACGACGTCGTATATTCAACCGTGTTGATGGACGGCGAAACTTTTGAGTTTGCATATAATTCTGAGTTGTGGGTGTTACAACAGCGTGTTGCTGCCCGCAAAATTATGCAATGTGCAGCAGGCGGCGGCTATTTCATAGCAGATGACACCAAACCTTTCTTGTGTAAGGTTGACGGCGTTGACGTTTGGATACAGTATTGTGTCAACAATCGCGGGAAAGATGCTTTCGTCTTATGCGAAGTGATTGGCGGCAAGACTTATATGAAGTCTTTCGGTTCGTTTGTTTTTGATTATCAGTATCCGGCCTATGACGGCGTAAACGGTATCAAGAATGACAAGGCTGCCCAAGATTTGCAAAAAGAAGGCATTCAGTTCGATTATGAAATCGGCGGTTTGCAATTCCGGGCCGTATGTTGGACGGAGTTTGAAGAGTATGTTACTCCTCAGCTCAAGTCTATCGGCGATGAGGATGATGACGACTAAAAGTTCTTAAAAAAACATTTGTTTTTAGCCTAAGCAGTTTGCTTAGGCTTTTTTTTGTCTTATTTTGACAAATTAGGGCTTGACTTATGCTAGAAAAAGGTTTAATTCTACACCGATTTAGAATTAGTTAGATAAGAATTATGTTGAATGCGTTTGCATTTTAGCATCAAGATATTTCAGAAAAACAATTAATTGGGTTTTTCTCGGTTCGTAAAAATAAAGATGTTCAAATTTCTCTTAGCCAGAGCTTTATTGTTCGAACCATCCTCATCCCAGTTGTGAAATTCGGATGAGGTTTTCTTGATAACCATGTTTAAGCCTTCTTTTAAGGATGTTCCATAATAAAAAGATGTAAGTTAATGTTACATTATACCGTTGCGAAACAGGATAATGTATGATTTTTGGAAGGCTTAAATTTTTCTCGATAGCAAGTCAATTGCCAAGACCCCCGGTTCAAAAGTTGCTGAAAAACTTTAACCGGGGCTCTTTTTTTTATATTTAATCGTTTAGCGGGCAGGAACCGTCAATTTGGTGGTCAAGGCGGTTTTCCTTGAGGCCGGCAGGGTCCTGATGAATAATAACCTGAGCATCGGGATAGGCCTTGAGTACGGCATTTTCTACTTCGTCGGTATATTCATGGGCAACCGAGAGCGGCAGACTGCCGTCCAGTTCAAGGTGAAATTCAAACATATAGATGCCGCCGAGGTCGCGGGTGCGGAGATCGTGCATTCCGCGAGTGTGGGCACAAGACAATACAATTTTTTGCAGGTTTTCACGAATGTCGTCATTCAATTCTTTATCCATTAAAACCGCAACGGCGTCTTTGGCCAGCTTGTAGGCGTTAATTAACAAGTAAGCCGAGACGGCAAAAGCGGTTACGGTATCAAACCAGTTTATGTCAAACAGTTTTACAACTGCCAGAGTGAGGATGATGGAGGCATTGGTGATGACATCTACGGTGTAGTGGGCGGAATCGGCGCTGATGGCTCGGGAATGCGTGCGGGAGGCAACGTATTTTTGAAACAAAATCAATCCCAGCGTCAACAGCAGGCTGAGCAGCATAACAAAGATGCCGATGCCGGCTTGGGTGAGAGGACGCGGGTTGATGAAACGGTTGATTCCGTCATACATAACGAAAATACCCGAACCGGCGACAAAGGCAGATTGTACGAGGGCGCTGATGGCTTCCGCTTTGCCGTGCCCGTAACGGTGGGCCCGGTCCGCCGGTTGTGAGGATACGTGCACGGCGATGTAGGTGATGGATGAGGCAAAAAGGTCGGCGAGACTGTCAATCATTGAAGACAGTACCGACAACGAACCGGTATAAAAAACGCCGATTGTCTTTATGACGGTCAGGGTTACGGCTAGACTGACGCTGCCCATGGCTGCCAGACGTTTAAGGCGATTACTTTGTTCGGCGGTCAGCGATGACATTTTTTATTTTCTCCATATTTTCGGCAGTAATTTCGTAGTAGTGTGCATTAGCATAACTGCTGAAGGTTTGCAACGCTTTTTCGGTGAGCGGCTGTTTGAATTCATAATTCAGGTAATTTTTGGTGCCGTCCTTGACGAAATGCAGAACGACATGATTACCGCCTTCTGCCTGTAAATCGGCTGTAAGCAGCGGCTGCGGGTTTTCAAGGCGGTCGGTGACGCCGATAAAAGAGGTATTTAAAAGGACTTTGGCAATTTCCGCCAGACGGTCTGCTTCGTAAATATCGTTGACCTGCGCCAGCCTTCCGAGGCGAAGGTTCCACACCGAGCTGAAAGTCCAGTCTTCCGGTTTTACGGATAAGTCAATCAAGTCAAAATTAGCCAGCCAGACCTGAAATTGATTGTCGAATTTGACATAGGCTCCTTTTGAACCACGGCCGAGGTCCAAGTCAAATTTTCCGACATCAAAGGAGACCAGGCGTTTTTTTCCGCCGTCTTCCAATTCAACCCGAATTGCGGGGGAGGAGGCAACTTCAATTGGAGCCAAGCCGAAGGCGGGCAGATATTCCATTTTAGATGTTTTCTTTTCATAGAAAGTGGCTTCCAGCATAGCGCTTAGAAAGCTGCGTATGCGTTCCTGATAAACCATAAATTCCGGAGCGCCTTCAAGTTTCCAGGCGTCTTGGTCGCGATAAAACCTGAGGGTTTGATTATGGTTTTGCAAGGTAATGTATTCGACGTCGTTAATTTGTTTCGGCAAGTTGGGAAATAAGGGCCGGTTTTCGTAAACGGCAATGTCCTGACGGTTGTTGTACCAGACGGATGCGGTTCCGAGGGCAAGCAACAATGCGGCGCCGGTTCCGAGGTAAACGAATGGCCGGTTAATTTGCAGCGGAGACAACGACCGGCAGTAACGGCGGCGTTTGAGCATAAAGGCAAACATTCCCAGCAGAATCAGCAGCGGCACGGCATAGATGTTTGCAAATTTGATGCGGTTTTCGAGCCGACGGGTTTCCTGATTGAGCGCCGTCCGGATATTAAAGAGCTCCTGACGGCTTTGGTCAATGTCTTTGCGGATATTGGCGATGATGGCAAGTTCGTCAGGGGTAAATTGCAGTCTTTCTTCAAAGTTTTTTTTGCCCCAAATTTCTTGAAGGCCGGATTTGGTTTGTTCAATTTTATCAATGATGTCTTTTTCGCGGATTTTGAACTGCTGCTGTGCCAGTTTGCGAGCGGTTTCGATATCTTCGAAGGTACGGTTTTTGCCTGATTTTCCACGCAGGTTAATCATATCGTCGCGTCCCAGCAGCGTATCAAGGGCATTGAGTACGAAGTTGGCATTGTCCAAGACCGGGATGGCATAGTTGTTTTCCAAAATAGTTTGATGTACGGTCCAAAAACTGTCGTAAAGCATATCACTGTCGCCGACGACAATCAGTTCGAAGGGTTTTTCCATATTTTTGCTGATGATGCGGGCGGCAATGTATTTGGGGTTGGAATCTTTTTCGAAATGCCGGAGAATTTCGGCAGGATGGAGGTTGTTGTAAACGACCTCTGCCGGAAGCAGCTCCGATATGGGACCGGCCTGAAGCAGAGGAACAAAATAAATCGGGGCGTCTTTTTGGGGAGCAAATATGCCGGCGGAAGTGAGCATCATTTTTTTGAGAAGCGCCGTTTCTTTAAAATCGTGGTTAAAGTTGGGTTCTTTCAGGTAAAACTGAATCAAGTCCTGCGTGAACGTGGGATTGTCTTTGAAGTTTGTGGCGTCGATGGTTGAGGAATTGCCCAAGTCGGCGACAACCATATTGTCAAAGAAACGAAATCCCCATGATTCGGGCAGGTTTCCGTAATCGGACGGAGACAAGGTTTGCGAAACCGGGGCGAAGATGCGCGGCGCTTCTGCCGCAATGTCGAAGAAAGCCAGAATTTTGCCGCCGCGGTAGCTGTAATTCCGTATTGCCTGCTGCATGTCGTTGCTCATTTTCTGCGGATGTGCAATCATCAGCGCATCAATGTTGTTCAGGTCGAGCAGGTTGTCGTCTGAAATTGGCGTTATGTCATAAAACTGTTGCAGCTGGTTGATAATTTCCCATTTAGGCGTGGCTACGTTTTCGATAATTTGTTCAAACATCGGCAGAGAGGTGATTAATCCGAGTTTTGAACGGCGGTGGTTGAGCAGATAAAGCGCCTGGGTCAGGTCCTGTTCCAAAAGCTCCTGACGTTCCAGCGGGAAAAAAGGGATTACCCGGCGGTGTTCTACTTCATCGGTGAGCGTCATTCCGAAATAGGCATTGCTGTTGGTGTCGACGAGAGGAAGCGGTTGCAGCCCGGCATTGAGGGCCCGGTCTTCAACATCGCTCAGCGGCAGAGGATTGTAAATCTGGTAGCTGAACTTGCCGTCGGAAAGCGAAGCGTAGCGTTGGAGCAAAAGGCGGATTTTATCAAACATCAGCCGCAACTCGGGGCTGCGTTCTCCCAGAATACGGGAATAATAAAGCTTGGCGGTTACCGGCTCGGGAAGATTACGCAAGATGTTGCGGGTGGCATCGGTAAGCGTGAAAAGCTTTTCTTCGGTAAAGTCATATTGGTACCGGCGGAGCAGATTGTTGGCAGTCAGGTTAAGGCCGGTGAAACCAATCAGAAGAATGAGGAATATCATAACGTAATAACCGGGCCGGGAAGACTTCAGCCACGGGGTGGTTCCTGCGGTTTTGAAACTTATAATCAACACGGTGGTCAGGTTAAACAGCAATATCAGCGATGCAAAAAAGACGATGTCACGCGCTTCCAGAAGACCGTGGACAATTGTTTCGAAGTGAGAAAGGAAACTGAACGATGCGACCATATCAATAATCGAAAGCGGCGCAAAACTGCGGAATATTCCGAGTATGTATTCAATGCCGCTGAGGAAAAAGACCAGGTTTGCAATAACGGCGAAGACCAACGCGATTACCTGGTTTTTGGTAAGGGCGGACATGGTTTGGGAAATTGCAAGCATACAGCCGGCGAGCAGAAAGCTGCCGACATAACTGATGAGAATGACGGTGTTGTCAGGGGAGCCCAGCAGGTTGACGGTAATCCAAAAAGGAAAAGTCAGAAGCAGGGCGAGAGCGCAAAACATCCAGGAAGCGAAAAACTTTCCCCACACCAATGCGGGAATCGACACCGGCATGGTGATTATCTGGAGGATGGTTTTGGTTCTGAATTCCTCGGCCCAAAGCCTCATTGAAATTCCCGGAATAAACAGCAGATACAGCCAGGGTTGAAAGCTGAACATAGGCAGCAAATCCGCTTGTCCGCGTTCAAGAAAATGTCCGAAATAAACGGCAAAGGAGCCGTTCAGCAGCAGAAAGCAAATCAGGTAGACATATGCCAACGGCGAAATGAAATAACGAAAAAATTCGTTTTTAGTGACAACCCAAAGTTTGTTCATTGTTTACCTCGTCAGATTTTTAAATGCGTCGGAAAGTGTGGCAGCATGGTTTTGGAAAAGAATCGAATCCAGGGTTCCGTCTGCTTTGATTTGACCTTTGCTCATCAAAATGATGCGATTGGCGATGGTTTCTGCTTCATCGAGCAAGTGGGTTGAGATGATGATGGTTTTGTCCCGGCCCATACGGGTAATCAGCTCGCGGATGTGTTCTTTTTGGTTAGGGTCAAGGCCGTCGGTAGGTTCGTCCAAAAGAAGAATCGGCGGATTGGAAATAATGCTTTGGGCAAAGCCGACCCGGCGAAGGTATCCTTTTGAGAGCGTTTCGATTTTTTGCGAGAGGATGTCGGCAATGTTTGCCGCCCGGGCAATTTCCTGCAGCCGCTGTTTTTTCTCATTTCCTGAGAATCCGCGCAGTTCGGCCATATATTCCAGAAAAGAACGGACGCTCATGTCCGGGTAAAGAGGGGAGCCTTCCGGCAAAAAACCGATAAGCTTTTTGGCTTCCAGGGGCGTACCGGAGATGTCTTTTTCCATAACCTTAATGCTGCCGGAAGTAGGAGCCAGATATCCGGTTATCATATTCATCAGCGTGGATTTACCTGCGCCGTTGGGGCCGAGCAGGGCGATGATTTCTCCGCTGTGGGCCTTGAAACTGAGGTCGCTGACGGCTACAATTTCGCCGAAATCTTTTGTCAGATTGGATGCTTCAATGGTTACCGGCATCGTATTCTCCTTTGAAAAACTATGCTTAATATAATCATAAAAGTTAAAGATTAGGTGAATCCGCAGAGGAAACGACCGTCAGTTCTCGAATTAAGTTTGAGTTCAGCCTTTGTTTAATTCATAAAGTACGATTGCTGCGGCAGTTGCCACGTTCAGGCTTTCGACTTTTTCATTCATAGGCAGTTTGACGGTTGCGTCACATGATTCCTCAACCAGGCGGCGCATACCTTTGCCTTCGGAGCCCATAATGATGGCTGTTTTGCCGGACTTGTTCATTTCGGCGACGGTGTTTTGAGCATAGCCGTCCATACCGATTGTCCAGAATCCGGCATTTTTCAATTGTTCTATTGCACGGGAGAGGTTGGTTACTCTTGCGATGGGCAGGTGTTCAATCATTCCCGCGGATGCTTTGGCCATGGCTCCGGTTTCGGTCGGGGCATTTTTGTCTTGCACAATCAGGGCCAGGGTATTAAAGGCGACGGCGGAACGAATAATGGCTCCGATGTTTTGGGGATCGGTTACCTGATCGAGAATTAAGACGTGACATTTTTCACATTTGTCGGCTAAGGCAATGACATCTTCCAAGTCACAGGCCGGACGCTCGGAGCATACCAGAGCAACGCCCTGGTGGACTGCTTCGCGGGGCAGAAGTTTGTCGATTTCTTTGCGGTCGACGATATTAAGGGGAATATGTCTGTTGTTTGCCAAATCCTGAAATTCTGCCGCATTTTCTTTGGTGCAAAGCAGTTTTGCGACGGAACGTCCGGTGTTGGCGAGGGCGGCGGCAACCGCATGACGTCCGTATAAGACCAAGGGTGCCTTGGCGGTTTTGCGTTCAGGAATAAATTTTTTTGCCATCAGATAACCTTTCTTAAAATTCCGCCGGCAGCGGCCAATAATTTTTGCGCCTCATCCGGCGAGCAGTTTTTTGCAGCCATAACGCATGCGGTTTTGACGTTGCCGCATTGTTTGATGTATTTGCGGGCCCGTTCATAAGGAACGTTGGCGATTTCCGCGACGATACGCGTGCCGCGGTCAAACAGTTTTTCGTTCATCAAACGAACATCTATCATATAGTTTTCATAAGTTTTGCCGATGCGAATCATGGCGCCGGTGGAGAGCATATTGAGAATCATTTTCTGAGCGGTGCCCGATTTCATACGGGAGGAGCCGGTCAGGGCTTCTTCTCCGACGACGGGGTTGATAAAAATGTCGGAAAAACGTTGGAGCTTTGCTTCCGGATTGGAGCTGATGCCGATGGTTTTGCAACCGGCCTGCCGGGCCTGTTCGAGAATCGTCAATACGTAGCGGGGGCCGCCGTTGGCCGAAATGCCGACGACAACGTCATCGGGGGTCGGATTAAAAGTTTTGAGGTCGGCCAATCCGAGTTCTGCGCTGTCTTCCGAATTTTCAACAGAGAATCGCAGAGCATTATCTCCTCCGGCGATAAATCCGCAGACCATACCGTGTTCGACACCGAAAGTAGGCCAGCATTCCGATGCGTCCAGTACGCCCAGTCTGCCGCTGGTTCCGGCACCAAAATAAGCCAGCCGTCCTCCCTTGAGAAAAGCCTCGGCAATGAGTTCGATGGCCTGGCCGATTTGAGGCAGCGTTTTTTCAACCGCGAGGGCAACTTTTTTATCTTCGTTGTTAATGGTGCGGGCGATTTCCAGCGAATCCATCAAATCAATGTTGACGGTATCGGGATTACGGCGTTCGGTAAGAGCGATTTTAGTCAATTGTTTTTCCTGTTAATTGCGTGGTTGAAAGGAAGTGTATTGCAAATTAATTAAGAAATAAATAAAAAAGATGTTGACAAAGGTCGCAAAATGCTATTATTTGCAGGGTAGTGATTTTATATAAAGGATAACAAATCCTCATTCCTCATTTGTTGAAATAGGAGGGGTGGCAGAGCGGTCAAATGCAACGGACTGTAAATCCGTCGACTTTAGTCTACGATGGTTCGAATCCATCCCCCTCCACCATTTTTACAAAGAGGTCTTGCTCTTGATGAGAGGCAGATAAGCGGGTGTAGCTCAATGGTAGAGCAGAAGCCTTCCAAGCTTATGACGGGGGTTCGATTCCCCTCACCCGCTCCATATTTCTTCCCCCCATTCGAGAATCGTCTTAACAACAAACATTAGGAAGTTTTAACCATGGCAAAAGAGAAATTTGAGCGGAATAAGCCGCACTGCAACATAGGTACGATAGGTCACGTAGACCACGGAAAGACCACTTTAACGGCAGCCATCACAAAAGTATTGGCAGAGCAGGGCGGAGCTTCGTTTACAGCATATGATCAAATTGATAAAGCACCGGAAGAGAGAGCCCGCGGTATTACCATTTCTACGTCCCACGTAGAATATGAGACAGCGAACCGCCACTATGCACACGTAGACTGCCCGGGCCACGCCGACTATGTAAAGAACATGATTACCGGTGCCGCTCAGATGGACGGCGCAATCTTGGTTGTATCAGCAGCAGACGGTCCGATGCCGCAAACGCGTGAGCACATCCTGCTTGCCCGTCAGGTAGGCGTTCCTGCCATTACCGTATTCATGAACAAAGTAGACCAGGTAGACGATCCTGAATTGTTGGAATTGGTAGAGATGGAAATCCGCGACCTGTTGTCGTCATATGATTTCCCCGGCGACGAAATACCGATTGTCAAAGGTTCAGCTTTGGTAGCATTGGAAGACGGCGATCCGAAGATTGGTAAAGAAGCTATCATCAAATTGATGGAAGAAGTAGACCGTTACATTCCGCAGCCGGAACGTCCGAAAGACCAGCCGTTCCTGATGCCGATTGAAGACGTATTCTCGATTTCCGGTCGTGGTACGGTAGTTACAGGTCGTGTAGAACGCGGCGTACTGCATGTAGGTGACGAAATTGAAATCGTAGGCATTAAGCCGACCCAGAAGACAACATGTACTGGCATTGAAATGTTCCGCAAGCTTTTGGATCAGGGAGAAGCCGGCGATAACATCGGTGTATTGTTGCGCGGCACGAAGAGAGAAGAAGTAGAGCGCGGACAGGTATTGGCAGCCCCCGGTTCTATCACGCCGCATACAGAATTCAAATGCGAATGCTATATTCTGACGAAAGAAGAAGGCGGCCGTCATACTCCGTTCTTCAGCAACTATCGTCCGCAGTTTTATTTCCGTACAACGGATGTAACCGGTTCTATAGAACTTCCTGCGGGAACGGAAATGGTAATGCCCGGAGATAACATTACGATGAAAGCTACGTTGATACACCCGATTGCAATGAACGAAGGTCTTCGTTTCGCAATTCGTGAGGGCGGTCACACGGTAGGAGCCGGTGTCGTATCACAGATAATTAAATAAGAAGAGTTTTGACGTAAGTCAAAAAAACAAAAAGCTCCCTGCTGGCAGTTGTGTCGGTCGGGAGTTTTTTTTTAGGTATTTAAATGGGTTGGGGCTATGTTTGCGGGTATTGTTGAGGTAATGTTTGGGGGGGGCTTCCGGCGATGTTGCCGGAGGGAATGAATATTTTGCATAGACAAGATTATTGTCAGGTGGTATAACAAGGGTATCAGAGAAGTATAATTAATAAATTTTTAGGTATGAAAAAAAGAAAAATTTGGTTGTTAACCGGAAGCGTTTTTTTAGTTATTTCCATTATTGTCGGTATTCGGGTCGGAACTTCACCGTTGATTAAATCGAAATTTGGCACCGTTGAGTATTGTCTGGAAAAGAAAAACCATCGGGGATCCGAGGTGGATATTGACGGCGTAAGGTTTAACGGCAGGGTGGGGTATGATAATCATCCGCTTGCAATGCCGGCAAAGGGTGATTTGGCCAGTGCTTATGAGTTTGCCTGCGGTACAGTTTTGTATCAGGAATGGAACACCACTAGTGTTTTGTCTGAAAACGAAGCCAGAATCTGGATGTTTGTTTATAAAGATTTTGTTGTGTTTTTGTTATGGATAATGCTGACTTTGGGATGGACTTCATATCGGGAGAAAAATACGGTTCTCGATGATTGAAACAATCGTGAAAATCAGGAATACAGTTTAGTTCTGTATTCCTTTTTTTATTGTTTGAATTAAAAAATGCTTGATTTATTGTTTAATGTTGTGTATCAAATATACGCGGGCTCAAAAAGAGCTCCGCTTTTTGTAGGGGTATAGCTCAGTTGGTAGAGCATCGGTCTCCAAAACCGAGTGTCGTGAGTTCGAATCTTACTGCCCCTGCCACGTTTTGCAAAGTCGTCATTTTGGCGACTTTTTCTTTTATTTTCAATGGTTTAAGCGATTCCGTGTGAGGTTATGATGATAAGCGCATTTTCGGGTCATTACACGGACTTTTATTTTCAAGTTTCTTTATTTTACAAATATTTAAGCCAGTTGGAATCTTATCAGATTTCGGGATAATTAGGTTAATAAAATTTAATTTTAATTTTTCTTTAAGTCTATTTAATTATTCTAAAATTGTATTAGAAGGAAGGTAAAATGAAGGTTATTACAATATGTGGCTCTTTGAAATTTGAAGCTGATATTAGGTATTGGGCGGAAAAATTAACATTGCAGGGGAATTGCGTTTTGTCAATCATTTATCCAACCAGTGCTGATTTGGATATTTATACACCTGAACAGCGGAAAAGTTTTGCCGAAGCTCACAAAAAAAGGATAGATTTATCTGATGCAATTTTTGTTGTAAATAAAAATGGGTATGTAGGGAGTAGCACAAAAAACGAAATTGAATATGCCAAGGCAAATGGAAAAGAAATTATCTTTTTAGAAGGCTAAAGTTAGGAACATAGTCTGTATATTATCCTATGTCTCCTGCTATATAAGATAAAGTCGCTTCAAGGCGGCTTTTTTTATTATATATCAGGTGCTTAAGCGAGTCTGTGTGAGGTTGTGCAGATGGAAATAATTTCCGTTGGTTGCACGGATTTTTATTTTTTTTAAAATTTTGTTGTTTTACAAGCAGTTATGCTCGTTGAAATTCTATTAGGTTTCAGGATAGCTTTTTACTTTAGATGGGTAAAATAATTTGTATTTGGTATTCGTTTATGTTATTATTTAATCTATAAGTTTTGCTGCTCGGAGGTTGGAATGTCATCAATAGAAATAGGCATGAGAACAGATAAAACCGAGGCTAATCCTTATGGTTATGTAAAAGTTGCTTTCATACCAAAGGATGAGGTTTGTGTACTTTATTTAGGTGGAGATGGAACAGATACTGATCGAGCGGCGAACGGGTATGCTAAGATTATTGAAAACGAAATATTGGCAGATATAGATGCTAAGATTCCCGTATATAGTATTAAGTATAATTTTGATGGGCATAAAAAAACTGTAGCAAGGCAGATTTCTAATATTAAGCACCGTGCGGAGGTTTTGATAAGTCAGGCAAAAATAGATGAAATTGTGCAAAAAGCGACAATAGACGAATATAATCCTCAATATGTGGATAGTTTATTTGAAAAGGCAATACTTCCCAGAATTTCTTCATTAAATGGGAAAGAAAAATTATCTGTGGAAGAAGCTTGTAAGAGGATTAGAAAATTAAATATTGTGACTCACTGTCATGGTGCTTATGTGGCTTTGAAATTAGAAGAAAAAATGCAAGCCAAAATGAATGAGCTGGGATATAGCAATGAAGAGCGCAAGCAGATACAATCTCAAATGCTTGTTGTGGCACACGCACCGGCGTGTGTTCTGGGATTGTCTAAATCACAGTTTGTGAGTTTTAAGTCGGTGTATGATTCCAGTGCGCCTCTGAAAGGTAATTTTTTTGATGTTTATATTGAGAATAGAAAATGCGAAGAGCGTAAACGATTTGCTGCTGAGGAAAACAAGGATGAAACAAAGATAAAAGAAAACCGCTGGTTTGATTTTGAACCTTGTTTTTTTAATAAGAAGCAAGGTAATTTATTTATGATAAAGCAAAAATATAAGTGGGTTGATGAGGAAGGGCCATTTATGATTAATAGCGATGAACATAATAATGTGCAGTATAAAGATGCAACTCAAACCAAAGAAGGGAGGCTGTTAGGGTGGTTTTCTAAGAATATTCTGCAAAACGGGATAAAGAATTCGCTGCAGCAAGATAGTGAACATATAGCATTGCCGCCGCTTGAGGAATTGATTCTAGATGATAATCCTCAAACGAGAGAAAAAGCCTTGGCAGTATTTGATAAGATGAAAGCTAATGGTTTAAAGTTTAGAAACGAAATTTTTATAAAAGCTAGGGAATATCATAAAAAGACTGTTCAGCGGTAGATGTAAAAAGTTCGTGTATTTTGCCCTAAGTTTCCTGTTATGTAAGATAAAACTGTCAAAAAAAGTTTTTTATTTACATCAAACACTTAGTATCTGGAAACTCATTCGTCAATCCGGGCGGTGAATGATTGTTTGTTGCTAAATAGCAGTAATCGTTATAAGTTTAACAAATAAATGGTTAGAACTCAGGATATCCAATATGAACTATAATGAAGTGACTATTATAAACGGAAAACAAATTACACTCACACCGAAAGAACAGAAAGAAGTTGGGACGTTTCATAAAAGTCGTATAGCATTTGCTATTCTGAGTGATGGAAAATGTGCCGTGAATATTAAAGATATCCGGGAGCATAGAGTGTATCTTCGAGAAGATTTCGGAATATCTTTTGAAGAATTTGAAAATTTAGTAAGGGGCTACATCAAACCGGGGAGAATTGTTTTTTATAAGACATCCGGTTTTTATCCTATTGATAATATATCAGAAAAAATTCTTTCAATTGTTTCTGAAAAGGCTTTAGAGTTCTTTGGATCTGGCAAGTATGAAATTTGGAATGGCCTTAAAATTGGTAAATTTGGTGAAGAATGGCAGCCTATACAAAAACATGGATTTGTTTTGATAAAATAGAATAAGGGATATACAGTTCGTGCATTGTACCGGGCAGTCACTTAAGATATTGTATTTTAGGAGATTAAGATTTAGTTTGTTATATCATCGGTAATAAATTTGTGAGGAAAGGCAAAGATGAAAACAATTCGGTTATTATATCCAGACTATGTAAGCGGGGGTTTGGACACTTATTATTTCGGTGCAAATTTGTTGTCTCATATTTTACCTGAAAATGATAAGCAGCCTTTAATCAAAGTGGAAATTACACCTCCTGACGGTACGGTTAAACAGATAAAAGACGGTATTTATGCTAAAGATGAGGTTTTAGCGGGAATTAAGGATGCAATGGCAAAAATCGAAGCTGAAGACCCTGACAAAATAATCACTATCGGCGGTAATTGTATGGTCTCCCTGGCTCCTTTTGATTATTTGCACGGAAAATATAAAAATGCAGGCATTATCTGGATTGACGCTCATCCTGATGTTTCTACTGCGGAAAATGGTTACCCCAATGCTCATGCAATGGTTTTGGGAGCGTTAATGGGATATGGCGACAGAGCTTTTTCTGATATGATGAAAAATGAGAGGTTTAAGCCGAGCGATGTTTTGTATGTAGGTCTTCAGGGGCTGCATGATTATCAAAAAAAGTTTTTGGATGATACGGGGGTAAATTATAAAGTTCAGACTGATGCGTTTGTTTCTGAAGAAGATATCCGCGCATTTGCGAAAAAGTTTGATTGCGTTTTGGTGCATTTGGACATTGACGTATTGGACGAGCGCGTGTTCCATTCAACTTATTTTGCCAATCCGGATTTGGTCGGAGACGGTGCCGGGGGCGGTAAAATGACAATGGAGAAACTTGCAGAAATTCTTTGTTGCATTGTGAATAATTCCGAAACTGTGGGCTTTACGATTGCGGAGTATCTTCCGTTTGATGAGCAGAAGCTTAATAAAATGTTTGCCGGACTAGATATATTTACGAAATAAAACGCTGCGGAGCTATGCCGTTTATGAAGTGTTGCTGCTTAGAAAAAAAGAAAACCATTGTCTTACAGGCAATGGTTTTTGTAATTTGCATTATTATGCCAGGATAGGAACGGTCAGTAAACCGCCGTCACTCCTATCTACGAAAAAGACCTCAGAATCATAAGAAATTTTGGCAAAGCGATGGTCTCTGACTCCGTTTGAAAATATTTGAAGCGTAACTTCAAAAATATCTTCGTCATTTTGAGGATTGGAGAGGCGAAGTTGCTGCCGCATTATTTCTTTGTAGTTTGTCGTGTCTTTTTCACGCAGGACTACAATTTCGGCATCTTTCTCGGCAAACGTTTCCAAGATGCCGACAAGGGTTTTGAAGTAGGCGAATTCAAAAGACTCTTGGTTGGCGGGGAATTTTATCAAGCTGAAAAACTTGGACAGTTCAACAGGCAACTCCGCTTGTAACTCACTCAGTTTTTTCCTGATTTTTTTCATAAAAAAATATGTTTGGGGATTAATAATAAATAAAAAATTGTTTTTACTTTCTTCGTTTGTATTACAAGCCTGTCGGTTTGTCAATTTCAAACGTCTTCTTCGGATAAGCGGCGGCCTGACGACGTGGATATAAAAAAGATTGATAAATACGGAACCGGGATATATAACAAGAGCGTTTTATCGGTTATTTATATATTATAATTATAAACTCTATTATTTATGTACATGATTATTCAAACAGCTCTTGTAGCGAAAGAAATTTTTTTAAAAGAGCTCGGTTCGGTGATTCCCCGTTTACAAGACGAGAAGACACTGCCTGTTTTAACCTCTTTTGCAATGGACAGCACAACTTTGTATTCTTGGGTTTGGCTGTTGTCGTCGGGAAATTGTCTTTATCTGTCATTTACGTTCCATGATTGGAAAATTGGTTTGTTGTCCGGTTATCCGGCAAAGCTGGAAGTTGTTAACGATTCTCAAATTTTTGAGCAAGGCGGCGTGGTTTTGGAACTTTGTTCCAGCTGGGATCTTCCGATTGAAGACGGCGATTGGTTTTCTTTGATGGGGGGAACATATGTTGTAAAGATGTCCGAAATGATTGTCGTTTCTATGGTTGACAAATTCAGATTTGTGCACGACTGCGGTAACTGGGTCATATCCGGTTGTCGGGTGGCGGTTATTCTTTGCAATTGGGAACTCAGCCGAGAGAATACCGGAATGAGGCAGTTATATGTGTGGCGTGATTTTTTTGTTGAGGGAAAGTTTCATAGAAAGGTCAAGCAATGGGTGATGTCAATTCCTGAAGATGCAAACGAGTTATCGAAAAACTGTTGGAGCTATTTCGACTATCCGGTTGAGCAATCCGAGATTGAGGAATATGTTGAGTCTTCAGATGACGATTATTCCGTCAAATGTTCGGTCTATGAATTTTTCGGAGGAAAAAAGCTGGTTCGCATCAGCAAGCTGACTGTTCCGCGAGCGGAGACAGCGGTTGAGCTGGACGTATACGGGTTTTTCGGTATCCTGAGAGGAAATTCGGTTGCGGATCAGGATGATTTTATTCGTGAAACAGACTTTTGCGGGCACTGAGCTACACTTAAAAAACTCTGAGTTTGGACTCAGAGTTTTTTTTGTAAACAGAGGGAGTTATATCTGAAGGGCGATGAATGTCACCGGCCGGGAGAAGATTGCCGGCATTTTCGGGCAATGACCGAAGACGGCCAAGATTATTTGAGTAAACCAGGAATATATTTATTGACATACAAAAAATAATTTAATATGTTGGCGGCATTGAGTCAGGATGCATCGAGCAGATACGGTTTGCGTATTGCATAGTGCGTTCTGTCGTTTTCTCACCTGACTAGCAGTGAGTTGTTTTTTTAATCAATTTTTTGTGATTGGATAGGATCCATGGCGAAAATCAGTCCGATACAGTTTTTTAGACAAGTTAAACAAGAGGTCAAAAAGGTTACCTGGCCGACCAAAAAAGAAGTGATTCAAACCTCTCTTATGGTTATTGTCATTGTGGCCATTGCAGCGACTTTTTTCTTCTTTGTCGATCAGATCCTCGGTTGGGTTGTTAAATTAATTTTTGGTCTTGGAGTTTAGTTTTATGGATGCTCGTTGGTATGTAGTTAATGTTCACTCCGGCTGTGAGAAGAAGGTTGCCGAATCTATTAAAGAACAGGCTGTTCTGAAAAAAATGGAAGATCGTATTTTTGACGTGATGATTCCGACCGAACAGATTGTCGAAGTAAAAAAAGGCAGCAAGGTCAGCAGTGAACGCAAGTTCTTTCCCGGATATATTCTGGTCAAGATGATTATGAGCGACGATGCCTGGCATTTGGTTAAAGATAATCCGAACGTTACCAACTTTTTAGGCAGCCGCAATAAGCCGCAGCCGATTACCGAGGCCGAGGCTCAGCGGATTATGACCCAGATGCAGGAAGGCGTCGAGAGACCGCAGACTGTGGTTAACTTTGAGGTTGGCGAGCAGGTCCGCGTCTGCGACGGTCCGTTTGCTTCTTTCATTGGTTTGGTTGAAGAAGTTGATGCTGAAAAATCCAGAGTTAAAGTTTCGGTTTCGATTTTCGGACGTTCGACTCCGGTGGAATTGGAGTTTTCACAGGTTGAAAAGGTTTAGCCTTAAGCTTGAGTGCAAAGATATAGTGAAAAACCGGTTTGTCTGTCGGGACAAGCCGGTTTTTTATTGGAAATTTTGACGGTAATCGTTTCTTTTTATTTGCAATTTTTTAATCGGGGGTTAAATTAATGACAAATTAATCAAAAGCGAGGATGGGATGTTCAGAAATTTTATCAATGAATTTAAGAAGTTTGCCATGCGCGGCAATGTTATCGATATGGCTGTCGGTATTATTATCGGTGCAGCATTTGGGAAAATCGTCGACTCTCTGGTCAAAGACATTATTATGCCGCCGATAGGCCTGCTGCTTGGAAAGGTTGATTTTTCAAATTTGTTTTTTGTTCTTAAGAACGGTCCTGATTTTACCAAGCCGTATGTTTCGCTGGCTCAGGCCAATGCTGCGGGTGCGGTGACGCTTAATGTGGGTAATTTTCTTAATGCGGTTATCAGTTTTACAATTGTTGCATTTGCGGTCTTTATCTTAATCAAAGCTATCAATACGCTTCAGGAAAGAATGGATATTCATGAGAAAGCCGAAGAGGCGTTAAAAGAGCCGGAGACCAAAAGCTGTCCTTATTGTTATGAGACGATTCCGGTAAAAGCGACCAGATGTCCGAATTGTACGTCTTATCTGGACGGAAGAGACCATGATTAGCAAAAGCCCTCTCAGGAGGGCTTTTTGTTTTGAAGCTGCCAGCCTTTGGCTGCGCGGGACCAGCGGTGCCGGTTGTTTTCGCCGGGGCGGGCAATGATGCCTCCGACGGTGGGGCTGCTGCAACCGGTGGTTCGGGGAAAAGAAAAAGGTTCGCCGGTGAGCCTGCATTTTGCCATATCGGCAAAGATTCTCGCTTCCATATATTGACTGTTAAGGCCGTAAGCGTCAGACCATACAACTTCGGCCTGAGGATTGGCCACCCGGCGGAAAATCTGCTCATGCTCGGGCAAAACTCCGGCATCTCCGGAAAGCAGCCGCTTGAAGTCTTCCAAAATGAGCGGATTATGCCAGCCTCCGCCAAAAAGCAGAAAGTGTTGCGGGGCAAGCATTGACCCGGGGAGATGTTTCAATGCATATACAAAAATATAGGCGCTGAAGAACTCCGCGGTGCGAATCCTGTCGGCAAAGCTTGTTGCGGGATCGGTAAGAGCCGGGATAATTTTATACCAGGCGGGATCGGAAGATTTGGGGGGCTTGCGCAGAATGAAATTACGTCCGTTGCGGGTGACAGCGGCTTTGTTAAACAATTCGCGCAAAAGGGAGTAATTGATTTTTCCCAATCGGCCGCAGCCGCCGTCCAAATCGCAGGGAAGATTTTGTTCGGTGCGGGCGAGATAGTCGACAAAGTGGTTGAACGGTCCGGTGTCAAAACCGCAGATTCCGGCTTTTCCCTTTTGAGTTCGTGCGGATATGACTGCGATGTTTCCGGTATTGCCGCCGTTGCAGAAAGCGACCGGAAAAATGCCCCGCTGCCGCAATGAGTATGCCAGGTGGAGATTGTGTGCGGGGGCAAAAGGAGCGCCTTCGCCGCCGTTCATTAGGTCATCCGAGCGAAAATCAAAAATAACGGGGATACCGGTCAAATCGGCAAGCATTTGCCCGTTTCCGACTTGCAACGTGTAAGTGTCGATCGAGGAAACCGAGGGCGGGCAGTGGGCACAGGTTTGTCCGTGAAAACCGATGGCGTCAACAGATGCCGCAGGGATGCCGTTGGTTTGCAGGGCATTGTTGACGGCGGCGGCAACGGCCGAAGTATAGTCGTCAATCAAGCTGTCCAATGCCAGTTGGGGATGAGCAATGGCGGCTTCAATATCGCCGTCATTTTCGGCAAGAAACCTTTTTACGGCCCGGAAACGCTGGGCCATTTGGCGGGGAAACTCCTGGCTGAAAAAGCCGATGTCGCGAATTTCCCGATTGCAAAACTCGGTGACGACGATGTCAATGGCATCGAGCGAGTTTCCGGTCATGATGCCGAGGCAGCGATAGGTTTTTTCGGTCATTGCGTTATCCTCCGTAGGGGGTAGAATAGAACAAATAAGTTAACAAATAAAAAACCGCAGAACAAAAGATTCTGCGGTTTCAGATGATTTGGTTTTTACTCGACAATTTTGACGGACAAGGTTCGTTTTCTGGCTGAATACTTGTCAATTTTACAGCGGACTTTCATAAAAGTATGAGCATGGCGGCAGCGTTTGGTTGTTACGTAAACGTTGGGAGCCAGTTCGACAATCATGGTTGCTCCGTTAATCTTATGGATGACGCCGTCAACGGTATTGGCGCCGTTGATGAGGTACTCCAGGTAAAAAGTGTCGACGGGCAGCATCTGGGGGATGACTTCAAAATCAATGCCCAGGGCGTTTTTTCTAAAGTTCAGCGGTCGTATCAAGATAACCGGCACGTTCTTCCCTTTGGCGAAGACAAGGTGCGGGTTGATCATGTGACCGTTGATGAAATAAGCCGCCTTTAGGGTGATTCCGTCGCGTCCCTGCATATTAAAGAAAACCCTGTTGTCTTTAATTTTGGTTACAACTGCCGGATAAGTTTGGCCGTTAATAAAGCCGTGACTTTGAAAAACTTTGGGAGCTCTTGCTTTGGAAGAGGGGTTCCCGGTAACTTTTGTTTTCATATAGTGGATATTAAAGATGACTTTGGGTATTCTGGGCTGTCTACGGTTTTAATAAGTCCAGAATAATATAGTATTTATGATGTCCATAATACCTGTATAAAAATAATTTGCAAGAAAAATAGACAAAATGCGGCGGGCTTTTTCTTTTGCGAGTCGAATCAATCGGTTAAATTAAAAAAAACGGAAAAAATACTTGCAAATTGAATCGAGTGTGGTATATAGAGGCGACTCTTTAGAGGGAGAAGTCTGTCTCTGAAGGGTGCGAATCGTATATTTAACATAATTTCGTGGGAGACCAGCCATGGTCTTAAATGATACCACGAACCTAACAAGAGGTATGAAATGGCTAAGACTAAAAAGAAAATTTTAGGATTAATCAAGCTTCAGATCCCCGCTGGAAAGGCTAACCCTTCTCCTCCGGTTGGTCCGGCTCTGGGCCAAAAAGGCTTGAATATTATGGAATTCTGCAAAGCATTTAACGCCGCTACCCAAAAAATGGAGCCGGGTATTCCCGTGCCGGTCGTTATTACGGCTTTTGAAGACAAGTCCTTCACATTCGTTACCAAACTTCCTCCGGTATCTTACTATCTGAAGAAAGCAGCCAATGTTAAGTCTGCTTCCAAAGAACCCGGTAAGAGCTTTGCCGGTCAGGTTACTATTGCTCAGGTTAAAGAAATCGCCGAGACTAAAATGCCGGATCTGAACTGCTCTACCGTTGAAGCAGCCATGAACATGGTTAAAGGTCAGGCTGTCTCTATGGGCATCAAGGTTGTGGAGTAGTATCATGTCAGGAAAAAGAATCGTAAACGCATACAAAACAGTTGATAAAAATCAGGCCTATGCTCTGAAAGAAGCTGTTAAAATCGTTAAAGAAAATGCTACTGCAAAATTTGATGAAACCATTGATATCGCAGTAAATCTGGGTGTTGATCCGAAATATGCCGACCAGATGGTCCGCGGTGTTTGCTCGCTGCCTCACGGTACCGGCAAAACCGTTCGCGTTGCCGTTTTGGCTCAAGGCGAAAAGGCTGATCAGGCTAAAGCTGCCGGTGCAGACATTGTCGGAGCCGAAAGCTTAATCGACTCTATTTTGAGCGGTAAAGTTGATTTCGACCGCTGCATCGCCACACCGGACATGATGGGTATGGCCGGTAAGGTTGCACGCATCCTGGGACCGAAAGGTTTGATGCCGAACCCGAAGCTGGGTACGGTAACCACCGATGTTGAAAATGCCGTTAAAAAAGCCAAAGCCGGTGAAGTGCAGTACCGCGTCGAAAAGAACGGTATCGTACATGCAGGCGTAGGCAAAGCCAGCTTTACGGAAGAACAGCTTTATGAAAACACCAAGGCTTTTATTGATGCTATCATGAAGGCCAAACCGGCAGGCGCCAAAGGTACTTACTTGAAGAAGATTTCTCTTTCCAGTACAATGGGCGTCGGCATCAAGGTTGATTCTACTGCCTTGTAGTTTTCTTCAGCTTCGGTTTTGACGGTACGGCCTGTCGCCGTCCGTTTTTATCCGGAGCCGAAAGTAACAGTCTTCCGAGGTTTGAAAAGGAAGATTGGCATTGAAAGTTTTGGGTGGTGAGCTTTATCACCACCCGCTCTCAGAAGCTCAGCTTCTGAAACTGTCCAAGACCGTAGGTGGTCGACAACGCTGCTGAAAACAGAAAATTTCAGTCGGGTTGTAAATCTTAAATATCCTACGCAGACGGGAGTGAAGAAATTAATTTAAATCTTTTTTCTCCTGGACAGGTTAGGTCCCGTTGGGGCCGGGCAGGGGAAAATTTTTTTCCTATCTCCGGTCTTGGCGGAATGTGTAAAAAGGTTGCATCGTCAGTTTGGCTGACGGTGTTTAAATTGGAGACAATAAGTGAACCGCGAAGAAAAAACACAATTACTCAGCGAACTGAATGAATTGTTCTCAAATGCTGAAATCGTTGTCGTCTCTCACTACAAAGGTTTGACGGTACAAGAGGTTTCCGAATTGAGAAACAATATCAGAAAAGCAGGTGCTGGGTTTAGAGTTACTAAGAACCGGATTACTCGTCTTGCTCTCAAAGGTACAAAGTTTGAAGCTATTGCAGATTTGTTCAAAGGTCCGACGGCTATCGCCTTCGCCAATGATCCGATCTCAGCTTGTAAAGCTTGTGTCGAATTCGCTAAGAATAATGAAAAGTTGATTGTTGTCGGCGGCGCAATGGGAACCGGTGTTCTCTCAACTGCTGAAATCAACAAGTTGGCTACCATCCCGTCTATGGACGAGCTCAGAGCCAAGATTATCGGCCTTTTGCAGGCTCCTGCCGCTCAGCTGGCAAGAGTTACCAAGGCTTACAGCGAGAAAGAAGCTGCATAAATCCTGTTTTTATGTCGGTTCTGTCTGTGAGTTTTTTGATTGCGTACAATCGATGTACACTTTGTTCAAATCTTACGGCGCATTGCCCGGCCTAAAATGCAAGATTGCAGTTTTGTAAAAGAGTAATAAAGTTTTTAGAAATTGATTTAATTAATTTATTGGAGAAAAAAAATGGCCGATTTAGCCAAGTTAGTAGATGAATTGTCAGCTTTGACCGTTATGGAAGCTGCTGACCTGTCAAAAATGTTAGAAGAAAAATGGGGCGTTTCCGCCGCTGCTGCTGTTGCAGTTGCTGCCGGTGGTGCCGCTGCCGGTGCTGCTGCCGCTGAAGAAAAAGACGAATTCGACGTCGTTTTGGCGGAAGCCGGTGCTAACAAAATCAATGTTATTAAAGAAGTTCGCGCTATTACCGGTTTGGGCTTGAAAGAAGCTAAAGACCTGGTAGACGGTGCTCCGAAGACCATTAAAGAAGGCGTTGCCAAAGCTGAAGCTGAAGAAATGAAGAAGAAGCTGGAAGAGGCTGGCGCTAAGGTTGAGCTGAAGTAATATCGCTCGGTCTTTGTTGACTGACTTAAAACCGGAGTTTCGGAATTTTGATGCCTGAGGGTATCGGGGTTTTGAGCTCCGGTTTTTTTATGCGTTTGCGGTAAAGATTGGGGGGCTCCACACTCTCAATGGAGGCGGGAGGGCCGGGCATATTGAACTAAAGTTGAGTATAGGGCGGGTTTCTGACAAAAGGATCAGCACCTATTGAATGGCTTGACGCAAAACGAGTCTCAGTGCAGGATAGAACAGATTGAAAAAAGAGTCGCGCGGATGCATTTTTTGCTTGCCAGAATCGGAAAAGCGAGTCATTATCAGCCCGAATTTAGTCACGAATCGTGACGATTGCATGCAATTATTTTATTTTACTCGCCAAGAGGAGGCCTTCTCCTACGGTTTGGCGGGCTTTTCGTTTTTTATTTGTACAAATTTATAACCCTCTGCGGTCGGGATTCATTTTTTGATAGTATTGTCGCAGAATTTAACCATGAAGGACAAAAGCACAATGAAAGAATCTTATACGAGCAAAAGACGTGTAAGAAGAAGCTTTGGCAAAATTGACGCTGTTGCGGATATGCCGAGCTTAATCGAAATTCAAAAAGGTTCTTATGACAGCTTTATCCAAGCCCAAGGCGCCGAAAAATGCGAGTTCGGTTTGGAAGAAGTTTTCAAATCCATTTTCCCCATCAAAGACTTTTCCGGCAACGGCGAATTAGAGTTTGTTAAATACGAGCTCGAAGAGCCGAAGTACGATGTTGACGAATGTATCAAGCGCGACATGACGTATGCCGCTCCGGTAAAAGCTACGCTGCGTTTGGTCGTTTGGGATACCGACGAGGCCACCGGTGCCAAGTCAATCCACGACATCAAAGAGCAGGATGTTTATATGGGCGATATTCCCCTGATGACGGACAAGGGTACTTTCATCTGCAACGGTACCGAGCGCGTCGTCGTTTCTCAGATGCACAGATCTCCGGGCGTGTTCTTTGATCATGACAAAGGCAAGACCGTCGCTTCCGGTAAATATCTGTTTGCCGCCCGGGTTATTCCTTATCGCGGCTCTTGGCTTGATTTTGAATTTGACGCCAAAGATTTAGTCTATGCGCGTATTGACCGCCGCCGCAAGCTTCCGGTTACGTCTATCCTGTATTCTTTGTATTCTAAAGAGACCGAAGAAAAAATCGCCAAGCTGGCCAAACAGGGTAAGAAAATCGACCCGGCTGAAATCAAAGGTATGGATAAGGAAGAAATTTTAAATTACTTCTATGATGCCGACACATATGTTGCCGATAAGAAAAACTGGAAAGTCAAATTCGTTCCGGAACGTATGAAGGGCGTTAAGTTTGACTTTGATTTGGTTAATGCCAAAACCGGCGATGTGGTTTTGGAAGCAGGCAAAAAGCTGTCTCCGCGTCTGGCTCAGAAACTGGCTGACGACGGTTTGGAATATTACAAGGTCACTCCGGAACAAATGCTGGGCAAATTCCTGGCCGCCAACGTTGTCGTTGCCAAGACCGGAGAGGTATTGGCAGAAGCCGGCGATGAAGTCACTCAGGAACTTTTGGACGCTTTTGCACAGAATAAAATCGGCGAGGTTAAAACCCTGTTTATTGACGGTGTAAATGTCGGTCCGTATATCCGCAACACTTTGGCCGGCGACAAAAACAGCTGCCGCGAAGAAGCTCTGCTGGATATTTACCGCGTTATGCGCCCGGGTGATCCTCCCACATATGAAACCGCCGATCAGTTGTTTAACGGTTTGTTCTTTGACAATGACCGTTACGATTTGTCTTCTGTCGGCCGCGTTAAAATGAACGTTGCCCTTGACATTTCCTTTGACGATGCTCCTGACACATATCGTGTTCTGCGCAAGGACGATATTTTGCGAATCGTTAAAAGACTTTGCGAACTGCGTGACGGCAAGGGTGAGGTTGATGATATTGACCACCTCGGCAACCGTCGTGTACGTTCCGTCGGCGAATTGATGGAAAACCAGTATCGTATGGGACTGCTCCGGATGGAAAGAGCCATTCGCGAAAGAATGAGCTCTGAGAATCTGAACAACGTTAAGCCGCAGGATTTGGTTAACGCAAAACCGATTGCTTCGGTTATCCGCGAATTTTTCGGTTCTTCCCAGCTGTCTCAGTTTATGGATCAGAACAACCCGTTGTCTGAAATTACCCACAAGCGTCGTTTGTCCGCTTTGGGACCGGGCGGTTTGTCCCGCGACCGTGCAGGCTTTGAAGTCCGAGACGTTCATCCGACTCATTATGGACGTATCTGCCCGATTGAGACGCCTGAAGGTCCGAACATCGGTTTGATTAACTCGCTGTCAACTTATGCACGCATCAACAAATACGGTTTTATCGAATGTCCGTACCGCAAGGTTGTTAACGGCGTGGTTACCAAAGAAGTCGTTTATCTTTCGGCTAACGAAGAAGGCAAGTTCAAAATTGCGGAAGCCAATGCAAAAGTTAAAGACGACGGTCATTTCGAGCAGGATTTGATTGCCTGCCGCAAAGCCGGCGAATTTGAGTTTGCTCATCCTGAAGAAATCGATTTTATCGACGTTTCTCCGAAACAGTTGGTATCAGTTGCAACCGCGCTGATTCCGTTCTTGGAAAACGACGATGCGAACCGTGCTTTGATGGGTTCCAACATGCAGCGCCAAGGCGTGCCTTTGCTGCGTTCGGAAGCTCCGTTGGTCGGTACCGGCGTTGAAGCCGTGGTCGCCAAAGATTCCGGCGCTACGGTGGTTTGTAAGCACGACGGTATCGTTGATGCGGTTGACGCCAATCGTATCGTGGTTCGTTCCAATGACGAACATGCTGCCGATGCCGGTGTTGACATTTACCGCTTGTCCAAATTCCGCCGTTCTAACCAAAATACCTGCATTAACCAGGTTCCGCTGGTAAAAGTGGGCGACGAGGTTAAAGCCGGTGACATTATGGCTGACGGTCAGTGTACCGATATGGGCGAGCTGGCTTTGGGCAAAAACGTTTTGGTTGCTTTTATGCCGTGGAACGGTTTGAACTACGAAGACGCTATTTTGTTGTCCGAGCGTATTTCCCGCGACGATGTCTTTACTTCTCTGCATATTGAGGAATTTGAGGTTATGGCCCGCGATACCAAATTGGGTCAGGAAGAAATCACCCGTGATATTCCCAATGTCGGTGAAGAGGCTTTGCGTAATCTTGATGAGGCTGGTATTGTTTACATCGGTGCCGAAGTCAAGGCCGGCGACATTCTGGTCGGCAAGGTTACGCCGAAGGGCGAATCTCCGGTGACGCCGGAAGAAAAACTGTTGCGTGCCATCTTTGGCGAAAAGGCCAGCGATGTTCGCGACACTTCTCTTCGCGTACAGCCGGGTATTGAAGGTATTGTGGTTGACGTTCACGTCTTCTCCCGCCGCGGCGTTGAGAAAGACGAACGCGCTTTGTCCATTGAACAGGAAGAAATTTCTCAACTGGCCAAGGACCGCGATGACGAAATCGCCATTATCCGCCGTAACTTTGAAGCCCGTTTGAAATCTATGATTTTGGGTCACAAAGTCGTAGACGCTCCGAAGGGCATCTCCAAGAACTCTACTTTGGATGAGGAAGCTCTTAACGGCATTCCGTCTTCTCAGTGGCGTAAAATCGTCGTTAAAGACGAAGAGGTTATGGCCAAGGTTGAAGAACTGCTGACGGCTTATGACGCTCGTCTGGACAAGATTCAGAAACACTTTGAAGACAAGGTTGAGAAAGTTCAGCGCGGTGATGATCTGCTGCCGGGCGTTTTGAAAATGGTCAAAGTGTTTATTGCTACCAAACGTAAGATTCAATCAGGTGATAAAATCGCCGGACGTCACGGTAACAAAGGTACTATTTCCCGCGTATTGCCGCTTCAGGACATGCCGTATATGGAAGACGGTACTCCGGTTGACATCGTATTGAATCCGCTCGGCGTGCCTTCCCGTATGAACGTCGGTCAAATTCTTGAAACCCACCTCGGTTGGGCTGCTAAAAAGCTCGGTGAACAGATTAACGAGCTGTGGGAACAGGTTAAGGCCGGACAGAAAACGGAGAAAGAGCTGCGCGCCAAGTTGAAAGACGTTTACGGCGAAAAGCAGTATAAGCGCGAAATCGAAAAGCTGTCAGACGAAGAACTCGACCTGATGATTCCGAATCTGAAGCGCGGCGTACCGATGGCTACTCCCGTATTCGACGGCGCTACCGGTGACGACATCAACATGATGCTGGAAAAAGCCGGCTTGCCGACTTCCGGTCAGATTGATTTGTATGACGGCCGTACCGGTGAAAAATTTGACCGTAAAGTCACTGTTGGTATAATTTATATGATTAAACTTCACCACATCGTTGATGAAAAGATGCACGCCCGTTCAGTCGGTCCGTACAGCTTGGTTACTCAACAGCCTCTGGGCGGTAAAGCCCAGTTCGGCGGACAACGTTTCGGTGAGATGGAAGTTTGGGCGCTGCAGGCTTATGGTGCCGCTTACACCTTGCAGGAAATGCTGACCGTTAAGTCCGATGATGTGAATGGTCGTACCAAAGTTTATGAATCCATCGTTCGCGGTGATGACAGCTTTGAAGCCGGCATTCCTGAGTCGTTCAACGTTTTGGTCAAGGAAATTAAGTCTTTGTGTCTGAATGTTGAATTGTTGAACGAAGAAGTTTAAGGAAAAGGAGTTTTTGAAATATGAATGACATTATGAAATATTTTGGTCAGCAGGTATCAGGTGAATCTTTTGACCAGATTAAAATCTCCATCGCATCTCCTGAACAAATTCGTTCATGGTCTTATGGTGAAGTCAAGAAACCTGAAACCATCAACTATCGTACCTTTAAGCCGGAAAGAGACGGTCTGTTCTGCGCCCGTATTTTCGGTCCGGTAAAAGACTACGAGTGCTTGTGCGGCAAGTACAAGAGAATGAAATACCGCGGCGTCGTTTGCGAAAAGTGCGGTGTAGAAGTTACCTTGTCCAAAGTCCGCCGCGAGAGAATGGGCCATATTGAACTGGCTGCTCCGGTTGCACACATCTGGTTCCTGAAATCGTTGCCGTCTCGTATTGCGATGTTGACGGATATTCCGATGAAGAGTTTGGAACGTGTGCTTTATTTCGAAAGCTACATTGTTATCGAACCGGGTCTGACTCCTCTCGGCGTTAACGAGCTGTTGACTGAAGAACAGTATCAGGAAGCGATTGACGAGTACGGCGAAGATGCTTTCCGTGCCGGAATCGGTGCCGAAGCTTTACGCGAGATTTTGTCTCAGATTGACCTGGAAGCAGAAAGAACGGCTATTCGCGAAGAGCTGAAGGACAACGCTTCGGAAGCAAAGCGCAAAAAGCTGGTAAAACGTTTGAAGATTATCGAATCTTTCATCGAATCCAATACCAAGCCGGAATGGATGATTCTGACCGTATTGCCGGTTATTCCGCCTGAGCTGCGTCCGTTGGTTCCGTTGGATGGCGGTCGTTTTGCGACTTCTGACCTGAACGATTTATACCGTCGCGTTATCAACCGTAACAATCGTTTGAAGAGATTAATCGAGCTGCATGCTCCGGATATCATCATCCGCAACGAAAAGAGAATGCTGCAGGAATCTGTCGATGCTTTGTTTGACAACGGTCGCCGCGCCCGCGCGATTACCGGTACCAACAAACGTCCGCTGAAGTCTCTGTCCGATATGCTGAAAGGTAAACAGGGCCGTTTCCGTCAGAACCTGTTGGGTAAACGTGTTGACTATTCCGGCCGTTCGGTTATTACGGTTGGTCCGGAGCTGAAACTGCACCAATGCGGTTTGCCGAAGAAAATGGCTTTGGAATTGTTCAAACCGTTCGTTTATGCAAAATTGGAACTGTACGGTCACGCTACAACCATAAAGGCAGCCAAACGCATGGTTGAAAAAGAACGTCCGGAAGTATGGGATATTCTTGAAGAAGTTATCCGTGAGCATCCGGTTCTTCTGAACCGTGCGCCGACGCTGCACCGTCTGGGTATTCAGGCATTTGAACCGGTATTGGTCGAAGGTAAGGCCATTCACCTGCATCCGCTGGTTTGTACCGCGTTCAACGCCGACTTCGACGGTGACCAAATGGCTGTTCACGTTCCGTTGTCTATCGAGGCTCAGTTGGAGGCTCGCGTCTTGATGATGTCGACCAACAACATTTTGTCTCCGGCTTCGGGTAAACCGATTATCGTTCCGACCCAAGATATGGTTCTGGGTATCTACTACCTGACCTATGATGCTGAAGGCATGGCCGGCGAAGGAATGGTCTTCTCTGACTTCAACGAAGTTCAGCTGGCTCTGAATGAGAAAGTTGTAGACCTGCACGCCAAGATTAAATGCCGTCTCGAATATGTGGACGACAACGGCGAGCTTAAGAAAGGCCTGATTGAGACAACGCCGGGACGTATCATTGTTTCCGAGACGCTGCCGAAACATCAGAATGTTCCTTTCTCTTTGGTTAACCGTTTGCTGCGTAAAAAGGAAATCGGTGAAATCATCGATACCATTTACCGCCACTGCGGCCAGAAAGAAACCGTTATGTTTGTCGACCGCATCATGACTCTGGGCTTCCAGAACGCATGTAAGGCCGGTATCTCTTTCGGTAAAGACGATTTGATCGTTCCCGATGCAAAACAGACTTTGGTTGAAGAAACCGAGAGACAGGTTAAAGAGTTTGAACAGCAGTATCAGAACGGTCTTATCACCAAGGGTGAAAAATACAATAAGGTCGTTGATATCTGGGCTGCCTGCACCGATAAGGTTGCTGACGAAATGATGAAAAACATTTCGAAGACGGATCACGGTTATATCAACTCCGTATATATGATGGCTCACTCCGGCGCCCGTGGTTCTGCCGCCCAGATGCGTCAGTTGGCCGGTATGCGCGGTTTGATGGCTAAGCCGTCAGGCGAAATTATCGAACAGCCGATTATTTCAAACTTTAAAGAAGGTCTGACCGTGTTGGAATACTTCAATTCTACCCACGGTGCCCGTAAAGGTTTGGCCGATACCGCTTTGAAGACCGCTAACTCCGGTTATCTGACCCGTCGTCTGGTCGACGTTGCCCAAGATGTGGTTATTACCGAAACCAACTGCGGTACGGAAAGAGGCATTATTGTCCGTCCGGTTGTCGACGGCGGTAACGTTATCGTATCCATCGGCGAGAGAATTCTGGGACGTACCATTCAGGAAGACATCGTTCATCCCGAAACCGGTGAGGTTCTGGTTCAGAAAGGCAAGCTGATTGACGAAAACGATGTTGAAGTTGTTGAAAAAGCCGGTGTCGAACAGGTTAAAATCCGTTCGGTTCTGACTTGCGAAACCAAAGACGGCGTTTGTGCCGCTTGTTACGGTCGTGATTTGGCTCGCGGTACTCCGGTTAACGTCGGTGAGGCGGTTGGCGTTATCGCCGCTCAGTCCATCGGTGAACCCGGTACACAGCTGACCATGAGAACGTTCCACATCGGCGGTGCCGCTCAGAAAGGCGCCGAACAGGCTTCCGTTGAAGTTCCGTTCGCCGGTATTCTGAAGCTGGAAAACAATCACCTGGTGACCAATTCCGAAGGACAGGGCATTGTATTGTCCCGTAACTGCGAAATTGTTATCGTGGATGCCAACGACCGTGAAAAATCGCGTCACCATGTTCCGTACGGTACCAGGATTTTGGTGGCGGAAGGCTCTAAAGTCAAAAAGGGTCAGAAAGTTGCCGAGTGGGATCCGTTTACCATTCCGGTCATTACCGAAAAAGCCGGTAAGGTTGAACTGGTTGACTTGATTAACAACGTGTCGGTCAGAGAAACTACAGATGAAACGACAGGTATCGTTTCCAAAGTGGTTATTGACTGGCGTTCAAATTCTTCCAGTGCAGGTTTGAAACCCAGTATCGTTCTGAAAGATGCCAAAGGTAAACCGGTAACTTATGACAACGGCAAGGAAGTTCGTTATTATATGTCTGCCGATGCAATTCTTTCGGTTGAGAGCGGAGATGAGGTCAGAGTCGGTGACGTTATTGCCCGTATTCCTCGCGAAAGCTCAAAGACCAAAGATATTACCGGTGGTCTGCCGCGTGTTGCCGAGCTGTTTGAAGCCCGCCGTCCGAAAGATCCGGCAATCATCTCGGATATTGACGGTATGGTTGAGTTTGGCAAGGACTATAAGGCCAAGCAGAGAATTACCGTCGTTCCGACCAAGGGTCAGCCGATTGAATATCTGATTCCGAAAGGCCGTCATCTGGCCGTTCAGGACGGGGATATCGTCAAGAAGGGTGACGCGCTGGTAGAAGGAACACCGGCTCCGCATGATATTTTGAGAGTTCTCGGCGTTGAGAAACTTGCTGAATATCTGGTTAAGGAAGTTCAGGACGTTTACCGTCTGCAAGGTGTTAAGATTAACGACAAGCATATCGAAGTTATTGTTTCGCAGATGCTGCGCAAGGTTGAAATCCTCACTCCGGGCGATACGACCTTCCTGGTAGGCGAACAGGTTGATCGAGATATCTTTGAAGCGGAAAATGCCAAGGTTATTGCCAACGGTGAAACGCCGGCAACTGCCGATCCGATTTTGCTTGGTATTACCAAAGCTTCGCTGCAGACCAAGTCGTTTATCTCTGCCGCATCGTTCCAAGAGACGACCCGCGTTCTTACCGAAGCTGCGGTCGAGGGCAAGGTTGACAGCCTGAAGGGCTTGAAAGAAAACGTTATCGTCGGTCGTTTGATTCCGGCCGGTACCGGTACGGTTCTGAGAGCTTTGAAGAAAGTTGCCGCTCAGAACGACAAAGAGATTCAGTCTCTTAAGGAAGAAGCTCAGCAAGCTCAGGCTTTGGAACATGCTCAGCATGAGGCCGAAGCAGCAGCTGAAACTCCTGCCGAATAAAGCTTGTATCATTGTCGGATTTGAGGCGCCGTGTTTTCACGGAGCAGCCTCAAATCCAGGCAATGATGTTATTACGGAATGTTATGGCATCAGGTGGTGCTTTAGATTTTGTAATAAAAAAGACCTTTCGAGAAATCGAAAGGTTTTTTTTATTGTTTTTTGCTGGCGATGTGTTATGGTATTCGCATTATCGCGAATTATTAATATTATTTATTACATCTAAATTTAATTGTTATGGAACTTAGAAACTTAATTGAAGAAATTTTGGCTGGTCATTCGGTAAAGTTGGCTGTTTATAAGAAAAAAGAGGTACTTCCTTCTTATACGGCGGATTTTCGCAGAGATTCGATTGTTGCGGTATTGCAGGAGATGTCCGAGGAAGACATTAAGCAGTTGCGGACGAAAGTTCAATCCGGTCTGCATGAAGCGGATCGTTTGTTGCAAAGTGTTCATCAATGTTCCGGTTCGGGACGGGTTACACTTACGGTCTCAAAGAAAAATTACGAACTGATGGCTAAAGAATACAGCGCCTGGTGCCGTTTGTCGAATGCATTGGGACGCATGCACTGATTCTTCAGACGCAATGAATTTTTTCGGCAGAGCTGATAAAATTTAGGTTTGATAAAACAGTTTCGAAAAAAGAGCTGATTGCCTTTCTGGTAATCAGCTTTTTTTTTGCAGATGTTTTGAGGAGAAGTTCGTTTTTTTAGGTCAGGGACAAATGAAAAAACGTCATCAACCAATTAACGGCCGAGCTGCTTTTTCAACCGGTGCAGCTGCTTGAGGTTTTTGATGTGTTTGTCCTTAAGGTTTTTGTGCTGTTTGTTAAAATTGCTGTATGAGGACGTTCCCTTCAGTTTTTCGCCTTTTTTGCCGGCCTGCGCGAGGAGGTGGGCAAGCTTGTTTTGTTCGCTTGGGGAGAGGCTTTGGTTTTGTTGCAGTGCTTTTTGCAGAAAAGCGTTGGCGCTCCCGTTAGGCTGAATCAGACGATACATGGTCAGCGCGTGAGCGTAGCTTTCTATTGAAGCGCCGTCTTCCAGCGAAAGGGAAGATGTTTTTATCATCTTTTCAACTTGCCGGTACAGTTTGTCACGGCCGTCTTGTCCCAGATGAATTTGCAAGGCGGTGTCATAGTAGTTTTTCCAAATTGAATCGGCGTGGAGTTTCAACGTTGAGGTTTCGTTTTGGGGTTGAACGACAGTGTCAGCGTGTGTTGAGGTTTGGACGGCCGGCGCCGGAATTTTCGGTTCCTGAGCAGCCGAAGATTTTTTCTGAAATCCCAAAAAGCTTCCCAGACCGACGACTAATCCGGCGGTGCCGATAAGCAGATATTTTTTGTTTTTTTTCAACCAGTTTTCGGCAGGCTTCAAGGTTGAAGAAACATGCTTCAAATTATAAATACTGTCAGACCAGCTGTCTAAGCGATATTTGACCGATAGATTTATTTTTTTGAACAAACGTGATATGTAAGGAGCATTGGGGTTAATGTAACGTTGTTCCTGACTGATGAGGTTGAGGCGCTCAAAAGCATTGTATCCCAGTTTGCTAACGGTTTTGCGGCGGATTTTGCAAAAGGCGATGATGTATTTTTCCATTGTGTCATAGTCTTTGGGCTCAAGCTGCAAATCGCCGTCGACAAATCGTTCCAAGACGCTTTCCGCACGATAGCGCGCCGTTTCTGCAAAATATCGGTTTTGGGGTATCTTGCTTTTAAGCAGATGTTTGTAATTTTTGATTTCGGTTCGCAGGATGCTTCCGTCAATATAGTTGCTTGCTGTTTTTGTGTCAGACATATTTATTCTCCGCTCCAAAGATTTTTGACATAATATGTCGAAAATCGTGTTTTGTCAATATATGGGTACATTCTTTTGTTTTTACAGCTTTTGTTGGACAAAAGGTTCGGCGCGTGATCTTATCAAAAGTGGAACAAGGTCTTGAAATATGAATGTCGGTACTCTAAAATATAAGGGAAAGGAATCAGCTTTTGATTGATATTAAACAGGGTCTGGCCAATCTGACCAGACATATAAAAATAGCTCCCGAAGATCCCGGCGTTTATCGAATGATCGGAGAGGACGAAGAAGTTTTATATGTCGGCAAAGCCAAAAACATAAAAAAGAGGATTGTCGCTTATTCTCATCTGAACAAACTGCCGGTGCGTTTGCAGCGTATGGTGGCACAGATTAAACGTATGGAATTTATCATCGTGGAAAGCGAGGCGCGGGCTTTGCTGGTGGAAAACGAGCTGATTAAAAAGTTTAAGCCGCGTTACAATATTCTCTTAAAAGACGACAAAAGCTTTCCTCATCTGATGATTGACGTGGGGTCGGATTTTCCCTGCCTGCGCAAGTATCGCGGTTCCCGGGCGGACAAGAATAAATATTTCGGGCCGTTTGCAAGCGTGATGGCGGTCAACAGCGTGGTTGACATTTTGCAAAAAGCTTTTTTGCTGCGTTCATGCCGTGACAGCGTGTTTAAAAACCGTGAGCGGCCGTGTCTGATGTATCAAATCAAACGTTGTTCGGCTCCGTGTGTGGGGCGGATATCCAAAGAGGATTATCGCCGGCTGGTGAACGAGGCGATTGATTTTCTGGAGGGGCGGAATTCTAAGATTCAAGCCGAGCTTTCCGCAAAAATGCAGGAGGCCAGCGCACAGCAGGATTATGAAACGGCATTGGTTTATCGTGACCGTATTCGCGCGTTGACTAATGTACAGTCCACTCACAATGTCGAATATGCCGACATCAAGTCTTGCGACGTGGTGGCGATTGCCCGCAAGAATGACGTTGTATGCATCCAGATATTTTTTATCCGCTCCGGTCAAAACTGCGGAAATACGCCGTATTTTCCGGCTCAGGTGGAGGATGCCGGCAATACGGAAGTTTTGGAAGCCTTTTTGGGAAGCTTTTACAGCAGTCATCTGCCTCCAAAGGAAATTATCGTGTCAGAGCCGTTGGAGAATAAAGAATTTTTGGAAAAGGCAATCGGCGCCAAAATCAACACTTATCAAAAAGGGAACAAGGCGGCGATTGTAAAAAACGTTGCGGAAAACGCCAAAGCCTCGATTGACCGGCGGATTGCAATGATGGCGAGCGTAAAAAGCAATCTGGAAGAGTTTAAAGAAATTTTCGGGCTGCCCAGAATACCGCAGCGAATTGAAATCTACGACAATTCCCACAATCAGGGAAGCTATGCCATCGGCGCGATGGTTGTGGCGACGCCGGACGGTTTTGACAAAAAGAGTTACCGTACTTTCAATATCAAAAATTCAGAAATCACCAATGATGACTTTGCAATGATGAAAGAGGTGTTGAGCCGTCGTTTTGCAAGAATGGATGCAAGCAACCGTCCGGACGTTATTTTGCTCGACGGCGGGCGCGGGCAGTTGAATGCGGTGCATGAAAGCCTGAAAAACTTTGACCTTGACGGCATTGCTATTATCGCCATATCCAAGGGGCCGGAACGTAATGCCGGAAAAGAGTTTTACCATATGAAAGACAAAGAAAGTTTCGCTTTGCCATTTCAGTCGCCGATAGCTTTTTATCTGCAAAATCTGCGCGACGAAGCTCACCGGTTTGCCATCGGTACTCATCGGAAGAAGAGGGCAAAATCCATCTTTAAATCGCGCCTTGACGAAGTGGAGGGAATCGGCAGCCGCCGCAAGCATGACCTGCTTAATTATTTTGGGTCAGTAGAAGAGATTGCCCAGGCGGGGATTAAGGATTTGCAAAAAGTGGACGGCATCAGTAAAAAAACAGCGGAAAAAGTCTATAATTACTTTCATAATTAATTTTTATAGCCTAGTATGAGCTTAGTTTGGTTTTAGATGAGAGGTACAGAAGTGTATAGTTTGCCTAATATTTTAACAATTTCCAGAATTGTAGTTATTCCCGTAATCTTCCTGTCGATTTATATTCACAGTACGCTATGGGCGGTATTGACGGCGATTTTATTCATCGTGGCTGCGATTACCGATTATTTTGACGGCTATTTGGCCCGTTCCCGGAACGAGACTTCAGCTTTCGGCCGTTTGCTTGATCCGATTGCAGATAAGCTTTTGGTGGTGTCGGCTTTGTTGATTTTGGTGGCAAACCATATGGTGCTGCCGATAAGCTATATCCCAGTCATTGTCATTTTATGCCGCGAAGTTTTGGTTTCCGGCCTGCGCGAGTTTTTGTCGGAAGTCAAGGTCGGAATGCCGGTTACGCGTCTGGCCAAGTGGAAAACGGGTTTTCAGATGACGGCAATTTCGCTGTTGCTGCTGGGTATGGTTCCCGCATTCAGATTTTTGGGTGAAATCTTGCTGTGGATTGCCGGCGTTCTGACGTTCATTACCGGATATCAGTATTTTCAGAAAAGTTTGGATTATATCCGTAAGCTGGACAAGCAGGCGAAGAAAGAAGACGCAGCTCCGGTAAAAAAGGCAGAAGCGAAAGCTTCCGCGGTTAAACCGGCAGCCAAGAAAAAGACGGTTAAAAAGGCTCCGGCCAAAAAAGCTGCTACTAAAAAAAGCGGTTCTAAAGCAGTCAAACCAGCTGCAAAGAAGACTGCCGCCGATAAAAAATAACGGACGGACTTGTATTTATGGAAGCGGAAAAACAACATATTCTGGTGGTAGATGACGATACCAGACTGCGTTCATTGTTACAGCGTTTTTTGCGCGAGAACGGTTTTTACGTTTCTGTGGCCAAGGGGGCAGAAGAAGCCCGTGAGGCTTTGAAAAATTACAGGTTTGACTTACTTATCGTCGACATTATGATGCCGAATGAAACCGGGTTGGAATTTCTGGGCAAGCTGCGTCAGGAAAGTTCCCTCCCGGTTATTTTGCTTACGGCAATGGGTGAAACCGAAGACAGAATTACCGGTTTGGAAAGCGGTGCTGACGATTATCTGCCAAAACCGTTTGAACCCAAAGAGCTGGTGCTGCGTATTAAGAATATTCTGAAACGGGCGCCTCAGGAAAAAACGGAAGCCAATGAAAAATTGGGGCTGGGGCTGTGTACGTATGATATGCAAAGCAAAGAGCTTTTGACCAAAAACGGACAGGTTATTCATATTACGCCGGTTGAGCAGGCGCTGCTGAGCGTTTTGGGGGCGAAGTCGGGGCAGATATTTACGCGTGAGAAACTGGCTGAAATTTTGGGTGCCGGCCAGAGCCCGCGTTCAATTGACGTGCAGATAACCAGGCTGCGGAAAAAAATTGAGCAGGATTCAAAAAATCCCCGTTATTTGCAAACGGTTCGCGGCAAGGGTTATATGCTGCTTCCGGAATAAACGGAATGAAAAATTAAAGTATACTTTTTACGATTTTAAAGTTAAGAATAAGATTAAGACGAATTAAAAAAATTTTAGGAGTTGAGCTATGCACATTAAACTACCCGAAAAAGCTGAAGAAGGTTTGCGGTATCTGCGTCTGAAATTTTTACCGAAAACTTTGTTCTTCCGCACCATGCTGCTGATTTTTATTCCGTTAATTGTCGTTCAGGTGGTTTCGGTGGTTATGTTTTTTGACGGCAGCTGGAGCCGGATGGGGCGCCGGTTGTCGGATAATCTGACTTCGGACATGAGTTTTATCATGGAGCAGGTAAACCGTAATCCCAGCCGTTTGAAAGAAATGCAGGCTTTGTCCTCTCAAAAATTCGGTATGGAATTCGAGTATTACAGCAATCAGGACAAATTAAAGGCTATCAGCAAGGTGCGCAAAGCAAACCGAATGATTGTGGGATATTTGGAAGAATCTTTGGAAAAGGCATTTCCCAAAGCCGAAATTAACATTTTTGAGGGCAAGGCGGACAAGGATCTGGTGGTTATGATAGACAGCGACCAGGGACTGTATCGTTTTCTGACCACTCGCAAAAAGATTTTCAGCACATCAATCTTTATGTTTGTTGTTTGGATGGTGGGGACTTCTATTCTGTTGTTTTTGGTGGCCGTTCTGTTTTTGCGCATACAGGTTCGTTCGATTGCCGAGTTGGCGCAAGTTGCGGAAGATTTCGGCAAAGGCATCGACAACAAAGATTTCAAACCCTACGGTTCTTCCGAGGTTCGGAAGGCGGCGCTGGCATTTATCAAAATGAAAGAGCGCATTCAGCGTCAGATTAGCGAAAGGACACAGATGCTGGCCGGCGTTTCGCATGATTTGCGTACGCCGTTGACCCGGATGAAACTGCAGGCGGCTATGATGCCTGACGGTGACGACAAGAAAGATTTTCTTTCCGACATTGACGAGATGGAAAAGATGCTTGACGGCTATTTATCTTTTGTCAGCGGCGAGGGCGGGGAGAAGTCTTCTTTTGTCGACGTTAACGAAATGATTTTGAGCATCATCAACAAATTCCGTAACAAAAAGGCTTTAATCCGTTATTCAACGAACGATCAGGTGAGTGCAATCCAGGGGCGTGAACAGGCTTTGAAACGCGCGCTGACCAATGTCATTTCCAATGCGTTTCGTTATGGAAAAACCATAGCGGTTAAGTTGGAGAGCAATGACAAAAAGCTGATGATTGCGATTGAGGATGACGGTCCCGGAATTCCGAAAGACAAACGGGAAGATGTCTTTAAGGCGTTTTATCGTTTAGAAAATTCCCGTAACAAGGAAACCGGCGGGGTCGGTTTGGGTCTTTCAATCGCCAAGGACGTCATTACGTCGCACGGCGGAACCATTGAACTGGATGACAGTTCTTTGGGCGGTTTGAAAGTTTTGGTCAGTATTCCGTTATAATTTAGGGAAATTGTGAATGGAAAATCCTTTCGGCTTTTTTAAGAGAAACGCCTCTGCCGCAGCAACGGATGTCGACGCGGCGATGTCTGACGTCGGGCCTGACGAGCTTCAGATTGTCGAGCAGGAGAATGAACAGGCTTCTCCGGTTTTGAGCGCAGATGAAGATAATTTTAATCTGGATGACATGCTGGGCGACTTAAAGCTTGAAAACGAGGGCGGGCCGGAATCCGTTTCCGGCGGATTGGATTTAAACCTTGATGACGGCAGCCTTGATTTTTTGAAAGACAACGGTGATTTTGACTTAAATTTGGGTGAGGAAATCACATCTGTGTCCGAAAGCGAAAAAAGTCCCGAAGCCGAAAATCCGAAGCCGCTTGTTTCTGAGGCTGTTCAGGAGGTTTCTCAGCCGGACGCCATGGAATTTTCTGCGGAAGAGAATCGGCAAGAAACATCGGGCGGCCACGATGAAGAGGCATTTTTAAGTCCGTTGTCAGATGATGAAAGCGATTTGTTGGCAGACAAAGACGGTTATACCGATGAAACACCGGTTAGTGCCGCCGAGGAGCGGGCTTTTGAGCCTGAGGCGCCGATTGCCGCAGAAGAAGCGTTTTTTGAGAGTGCCGCGGATGTGCAAGGTTTTTCCGAGGCGGCGACAAATATGGAAACCGCAGAGATATCTCCTGAGGAAGACGGCAATGTCGTTGATATGGAGCCTGCGGCGTTATCCGAAGACGATATGCTGTCGGAAGCGGAAACCGAAACCAAATTCGGTGTTGAGTCTTCTGTAAACGAGAGTACGAACCTTGACATCGAAAATACATCTGAAAGAGGGAAAGATGTCTTGCCGGACAGCGGAGAAGATTTGTCTGTTGCCGCTTCAGAAGTTATTTCTGTTGAAACGGAACCACCTTCAGATACGACTTCTGTTTGGGAGGCTGAACAGGAAGAAAACGCGGCAACCGGTGTTGAAGAGAGCGATGGCGTAAACGACGTTTCGCAGATTGAAGACGGCGTTGTTGCTGCCGGGAATGACGAAGTTATTGATTTTACCGGTTTGGATGAAACCGGAATTGAAGAAATACCGAGCGGGGATTTTTCGTTTGAGGCAGAGATGTCGGAAACGTTTTCGAATCCGGCGGTTTCTGATATTGAGAGTGCTGATACAGCTTTGCCGGCAGATGTCGATGCGGATGCTGATATTGAAAACGGAGAGGTTGCGGAAAGTTTTTCGGAAGAAAAATATAATGCCGAGGGCTATGACGCTGATGATGTTGAGATGCCGGAGAGTCGTATCATTGCCGAAGATGTGGTGAGCGATGAGCATTGGGAGCAAAACGACGCGCCGGTAAAAGAAGCCGCAGCTGTTTCCGAAACGGCAGGAGACGAGCAGAACGGACAGTTGGCGAATCATCTTAAGTGGTTCAGCGGCAGCAGTGCAGACAAGTTTTTTGAAATATCCAAACAGTCGGAATCCGAACAATTAACCGGGACAGGCGAGGTAAAAGCCATCCATGTGAATGTCGGCTATGACACTTACGGCTGGCTGGTTGAGTTTTCCAACGGGAAAATTATGAGTCTGAGAGACGTGCGGGAGTTTCAAATCCGCAACGGTCATCTGCCCGACAGTACCGGTGTTATCGTCTACGGCAATCAGCGATTTGAATTCAGCGCGATTGAAAGAATCCTGATTTATGAAAGCGTTCAGTATTTCAGCTATGGTTGATAAAATAAAAGCCTCAGTTCAGAGGCTTTTATTTTTTTTAAGGTTTTACCGGAGCCGGTGTCTCTGTTGACGTTTCTGCCGGTTTAGACAGCGGGAAGATTTTAACGCCGTTCGGAGCGGAAAGACTGTCGTCGGTTTTGCCGAGAATGCTTCCGACAGCGGCGGTTGAAGACCGCGTCTGCGGCGACCGCTTTTTCTGCGGAATTTGTGCCGGAGCCTGCAGGCTGGGATCTAAAGGATAAGCATTGCGGGGCAGGCGCAGGAGCATATAGCCGTTGCCGCCGCCGTAAGCCGGACCTGAAATGCCGACGGAGTAAGAACCGCCGATGTAGCCATAGTCAAGGTCAATGTAATCGATGGCAAAGACGGTTTTGACGGTAGATTGTCCGATTGCCGTCATTTTACAAGTGTAACCTGCATCTTCCATAAGCACGTGATTGATGCTTTTGGCAAATAAAATCGTCTTTGACGGCGTGCAGTCGGGCGTTTGTCCTCCGTAGGTTACATTATAGTTTAACAGCAAATTCAGTTTGTTTGCACGTTTTCCAATGATTACGTCGGCAATTCTGATGTGGTCGATGTAAGCGTTGGTCGGGGTTATTCCCGCCGTCAGCGGAATGGTAATGTAGTTTTCAAGGCAAGTGTGCGAATAAGGGTCTGCCTGGCATACCAGCGCTTTTTGGTAATTATTGTTGTCAAAGAGGTGGAGCAGGCTGTTGTAAATGTATTCTTTGGACATTGATAATTTTGCCGGTGCACATTGATGCGAACGGCAGACAACCACCGAACTCGGTGCGCGGAGGGCAGCGGGATTCATTTCCCGGGCCATTTGTTCATATTCCGCGGCAGAGGGTTCAAAGGGATTGCGCATAAAGTCCTGCGGCGTCCGGGTACGAAAATATTCACAGCCGCTCAATGCCAGTGCAGTGGTAAGAAAAAGCATACTCTTTTTTAATTTACAAAATACCATTATCGAACCTTTTGAATAAAATTATGCCTTATATTAGGACAAAGATTATGAAACAACAAAAGGTTTTTGCAGGTTATTCAATAGATTTTGCGATAAGGGATTGCTTTTTGCGCCGATTGCGCTTTAATGTAAACAGCTTTGAGAAAAAACATGAAGAAATTCGGCATAATATGTTTAAGCGCAAGCTTGATGTTCCTCCAGCCGGCACAGGCGCAGGTTAAGGTGATTGACGGCGACAGCATTTTTATCGGCAAACGGGAAATCCGCCTGTCGGGTATTGACGCACCCGAATACAAACAGCCGTGCTACAATGCTGCAGGCAAAGCTTATCCTTGCGGCGAGCTGGCTTTTCGGGCTTTGAAGAAGATGGTCGATGATTCTCTCGAATGCCGAAGCGTTACGACGGACCGTTACAAACGTGAGGTTGCGGTTTGCTACGTCGGCGGAGAAGACATAAACCGCAAGATGGTCTCGGAGGGCTGGGCCGTTGCCTATACCCGTTACAGCGATGATTATGCTCCGGCAGAGAAAGAGGCGCAACGGGCCAAAAGGGGAATTTGGCAGGGACGGTTTATGAAACCGGAGCTGTACAGGGCCTTGAAGCGTTAAAAACGCGGCGATGTCTTTCGGCAGTGCGGGGAAGGGGAACTTTTTTTAATTTTTTGTTGAGATTCTAGTTGACAGAGGCAAAAACTTATGTATATTGCAAAGCAACGTTTTATGTTTAAAATATAAAGGTGAAAAAAATGTACGCAGTAATTAAAACCGGCGGAAAACAGTACAGAGTGACTTCTGGTGATGTGCTGAAAGTTGAAAAATTGGCCGGCGAAGAAGGTAAAGAAATTGTTTTTAACGAAGTTTTGGCTTTGGGCGATACCATCGGTACTCCGCTCGTAGCCGGTGCCAGCGTTAAGGCTACTGTTTTGAAACAGGCTCGCGATGCTAAAGTTATCGTCTTCAAGAAAAAGAGAAGACAAAACTATCGTCGTAAAAACGGCCACAGACAGTCAATTACATTGGTTAAAATTACCGATGTTTGTGGTAAATAAGAAGAGATTTAAGGAGAATTAGTCATGGCACATAAGAAATCTGGTGGTAGTTCCGCTAACGGACGTGACTCGATCGGACGTCGTTTAGGCTTGAAAAAGTCCGGCGGCCAGTGCGTTATTCCGGGCAACATCATCGTTCGTCAGCGCGGTACCCAATATCATCCGGGCGCTAACGTCGGTATGGGTAAAGACCACACTATTTTCGCCGTATGCGAAGGTAAGGTTGAATTTTCTAAGAAAGCCGGCAAAACTTTCGTTTCAGTTGTTACTGAATAGCCAGCTTGAAAAGACGATTAGAGCAGAGGGGGTGTGGCAAACATCCCCTTTACTTTTCAAAATTGCAGATTATGTGGTTGTCAGGTTGGCAATCATGGTGAAGCAGCTTTTTTACAGAGTGTTGAGATTATGAAATTTCTTGATCAGGCAAAAATATATATTCAATCGGGCGACGGCGGCGCCGGGTGCGTTTCGTTTCGTCGTGAAAAATATATTGAGTTCGGCGGTCCCAACGGCGGCGACGGCGGAAAAGGCGGCAGCGTTTATATTGAGGCGGTTCCGAATCTGAATACCCTGATTGATTTTCGTTATCATCAGCATTTTAAGGCGCAAAAAGGCCGTAACGGCATGGGTTCGGACAAGACCGGTCCCAAAGGGGAAGACATTGTCATAAAGGTTCCGGTCGGAACCGAGGTTTTGGCTGACGATCAGGAAACGCTTATTGTCGATATGCTTGAACCGGGGCAGCGTTTTATGATTGCCAAAGGCGGCGACGGCGGACGCGGCAATGCTCAATTTAAATCCTCAACCAATCAGGCTCCCCGCTATGCGGAACCGGGATGGCCGGGGCAGGAAATGTGGGTGTGGCTGCGTTTGAAGGTGATTGCCGACGTTGGGTTGATTGGTATGCCGAATGCGGGAAAATCAACCTTTTTATCCGTGGTTACCAAAGCTCGTCCCAAAATTGCCGATTATCCGTTTACGACATTGCATCCGAATTTGGGTGTGGCCTGGGTTGACAATTATGAGATGGTTATTGCCGACATTCCGGGATTAATCGAAGGAGCTCACGAAGGCGTTGGCTTGGGCGACCGCTTTTTGAAACATGTCGAAAGATGTTCGGCGTTTCTTCATATGATTGACGGGACACAAGAGGATGTGGTCAAGGCCTATAAGGATATCCGCCGTGAACTGGAGCTGTATGACGAGGTTTTGAAAAACAAGCCCGAAGTTGTGGTTTTGAACAAATGCGACTCGCTTGACAAAGAGGAAACGGCCGAGAAAAAGGCGGCGTTGGAGAAAGCGTCCGGCAAGAAGGTGTTTGTGATATCGGCAATTGCAAAACAGGGAATTTTTGATTGCCTGATTGAGGTAAACAAGTATATAACTAGAGACAGAAGACAAAAAGACGACGAGGTTGAAGAAACGGTGGTTGATGATGCCGCAGAACCGGAGAAAAAGCCTTGGTCGCCGTTAGATTAGGAGTTTTATCAGTTGAGTAAGACAACGGTTAAGAAAGCAGAAAAAAGCGTCAGCGAAGAAATTTTGGACATTGCCGTAAAGAGTTTGGACGACGGAAAGGCCGAAGATATCGTGGTTATGGATTTGCAGGGAAAAACGTCGATTGCAAATTATATGATAATTGCCAGCGGTACTTCTCAGCGTCATGTGGCAGCGTTGGCCGAACAAGTTCAGATGAAACTGAAAGCCGCCGGTTATAAAACAGAATCGGAAGGCGAAGAAAAGGCAGACTGGGTTTTGATTGACGCATTTGACGTGATTATCCATATTTTTAAGCCTGAAGTGCGCGAATTTTACAATTTGGAAAAAATGTGGAGCGCAATTGCTGAAATCAGGAAAATTGCAGATTAAAACAAAAGCGGTCTCTTGGTGAGGCCGCTTTTTTTGTTGCTAGTTATCATCTTTGTTGAAAATTTTTTGCAGATGTTTTAGCGCATTGCCTATCGACAAAGGTTCCTGAGGCTTTAACAGCGTTTGTTCGGAATTGTCGGCGGGATTGCAAATCAGAATTTCATTGACGACCAGATATCCTTTTTTGCGAAGGTAAGTTCCGCGGAAGGCATAGTATTTTCCTTCCGGAGCGTCGGGCCGTACCAAGGCTACAGGTGCAAGAAAGTCTTGGGTTACCTGAAATTTGAAGCTGTCGTCATAGCAATAGAGAACATCTTTTTCGCAGAGACGGATAAGATAGTAATGTTCTTTTTCGTCTTTGATGCGAAAGGCGTTTCCGAGGTTTTTACCGGTATCCGGCTCACAAAAGCTGACTAATTCCACGTCAGCACTGCTGCCGCAGACACAGTTTTTTTGCGCCAGACATTTGTGAATGCAGACGAACTCTAAAAATTCTCTGAAATCAAGGGCCGGGCAGCAAATTTCTCCCACTTTTTTGCATTTGTTGGCATGAGATTGAGGCTGCTGAGCGCCAAAATGCCGCTGCCAAAGTTTTTTAATAATGTTCATAAGGTATAAATTTAGGCGGTGCCTGAAACAAAGAGTTTCAGGCACCGGGTGTTTTTAATCTGAGTAAATATTTTTCTGATGTTTTTTGATTTCTTCGAGTATACTTTCGAAGGGAACGTCATCATGGTATTTTTTCAGCGTAAAACGTTCGTCGCTGATTTGGCCGTTATCATATTCGAGTTTGGCAGGATGAACCATTCCGAGCTTGTCGACGCAAAAGCGAATCAAATAAAGCTCATCGAAGTTTGTTTGATTGGCGGGGACAGGCAGGCTCTCAAGTTCGTCGAAAGGCAGCATCTTATTGTAAAAATAGGTTGAATCAAAATAACCGTATGCAGGTGCGATGTCCATTTCTACAAAAAAAGTGCCGTAAACCCAGCAGGGGTGCTGCGGCGTGTTGTGAACTTCTGCGCAGTAGACGTAAATATGACTCAGCGTCAGGTTGTTGGCTCGAATGTCTTTGCGGAGAAGTCTGCTTAGGATGCGGGCTGCTTCTTCGGCGTAAAAAACAGGCGTACGGCCGGAACCGAGGATGAGGCAATTGTAATGCGCTTTACACGAACTGCCGTTTTCGGAATCGTCGGCACAAAGGTATTCGTTTTCGCGCATACGGTTTTCCAAGCGGTTGAACCAGATGCGCATGTGCAGAATTCCCAAGGCGACTTTGTCACTGAAAAGTTTAATAATATTTTCCATAATCTAATTGGGTTTAAAAAATTAATAATATGTTTTTGATGGGATGTATTATGGAAAAAGCGCCTGAAAAGTCAAGCTGAAATTAGACAAAATTTTATTCGCGATGGTAAGGGTGGTGGTTGATAATGGTCTGAATGCGGTAAATTTGTTCGCTTAAGACTGCCCGCATCAACATATGGGGAAGCGTCAACCGGCCGAAAGAAAGTATGAGGTCGGCAAGGTCGCGGGTGGATTGGAGATGTCCGTCGGCGCCGCCAATCAGAAAGCAGAGTTCGGAACAGCCGTTGAGCATCCAGGTCTCGATTTTACGAGCGAGTTCCACAGACTTCAGATTTTCGCCGCGCTCGTCAAGGACAATGACTTTTGCTCCGTGGGGTATGGACGATTGTAAAAATTCTGCTTCGTCTTCCTGAGCGGCATTGTCTTTTTCCTTAATGACGATGTCCCACCCCGAACGTTTGACATATTCGGCGATGATTGCGGCTTCGGGAGAGTTTTTTTTGCATTTTCCGATGGCGATTATCGTTACTTTCATCAGCATTCTCCTCAGGGCAGAAAGACAATCTGTCCGAAGACGTTTTGGAGGAAGAACAGGGATATGTAGCAGACCAAGGCGGCAGCAATCGGCGTTACAATCCAGCCCAGGGCAACGTGTCCGAGGATGTTCCAGTTCAGTTCCCGGCCGCCTTTGGCCAGGCCGATGCCCATAACGGCGCCGATAACGGCCTGGGTGCTGGAAACAGGAACCAAGGGGAGCGCCGGCAGATTGTGGCTGAGCAGAAAGTGCTCAAGCGACTTGGAGGCGAATAAAAAGAGAACAATGGATTGGGAGAGAACCACGACAAAAGCGACCAGCGGCGACATCCGCATCAGGTTGTTGCCGACGGTATTGATGACGTGGTGCGAATAGGTAAAGACACCGACACAGATGGCTAAAGCGCCAAGCAGAAAGAGCTGCTGGGTTCCGGTCAGAACCAGGCCATAACCGAGGTCGAGGTTGGTGAAAGGGCTTGAGGGGACGAAAACGCCCATGACGTTTGCAATGTTGTTGGCACCGAGCGCATAGGCGCCAAAAGCACCGGCGACAATCAGTCCGAAACGGGTGTAACTGTCTTGCCGCAGGATGTGCAGATGAGATCTGCGAATTAGCATCCGGATGAAAAAATACAGGATAACCGCAATGATGCCGGACAGCAGCGGACAGATTATCCAGGTGCTGACGATTTTGCTCAAGATTTCGGGATGAGTCGGCTTGTCGGCAAAGACGTTCCAGCCGATGATGGCACCGACAATAGCCTGAGAGGTAGAAACAGGGAGACCGTCACGCGCCATCCAGTAGAGACTGATTGCGGCAGCAAAAGCGGCCATAAAGGCGCCGGGAAGCGTATTGATGGAACCCAGTTCTCCCAAGGTTTCGCTGGCGCCGGCACCGGCATAAACGGCACCCACGGTGATAAAGAGCGAAGCGATGACGGCCGCGGTTTTGAAACTGACCATTTTGGTTCCGACGGCGGTTCCGAAAACATTGGAGGCATCATTGGCCCCCAATGACCAGCCAAGAAACAAACCGCTGCTGAGGAAAATAAAAAAGGTCATATCCATTCTCAGATATCCCTTTTAATGGTGAAAATGAGCAGTTCGTCAATGAAATCTTCGGCAATGTCGGCAATATCGGCAATGTCGTTGATGAATCCGCTGAGCTGGATTTTGTTTGCCAGCGGAATGTCCGAATCAAAGATTGCTTCCCGCAGATGGCCCGAACTCAAGTCTGATTCATGTTCGATAAAATAAACTTTTTGCGAATAATCGCGCACCGAACTGAGGTCTCGGAAGAAGGCGCGCGACGCCTTAGCCATATTTTCCGCACATTCGGCGCTGAGATTGCACAGTTCGTTAATGCGGCGGTGGTATTCGGACGGAATTTCCGGACGTTCGATATAAAATTTGTAGGTCACTTCGTCAAACCTGTTAATGACCTTGTCGAGGTTTTCAACCAGGTGAAGCACATCGGCACGGAGGTCGGGAATGAGGTTTTGCGAATAAAGCTTGTTTTCGATGTCACGGCGGAGATTGTCGGCATCGTGTTCGATTTGTTTGATTTGTTTGGAGAGTTTTTTGTATTCGTCGCTGCGCTGTTCATCCAGGTAGACCAGTATCGTCCGTTTGAAGGTCATTGCCGCGTCTAAAAGTTTGTCGTGGAACAAATCAATTTTGTTTTCCAGCGATTTCGTTTGTCCGAACAACGAAACATTTATGTGAAACATCGTGAAATCCTTATAGTTATACGTGAGTCGAGTATAGTCCGGCAATTATGAAAAAATACTTTATTTATTTGTATAAAATTAATAAATAATGTATATTTTAGTCTTGTAAATATAGCAGAGATTGGCTAAATTATATCTGTTTATTATAAATTAAAACTTGAGGATTTTACAAGATGAATAAAATTAACGCATTATACGTATCATTGGTAGCTTTGGTTGTTGCCATCATTGCACTGGTTATGTGCATTGTTTGCTGCAACCGCGGCGGCAACGCAGGCAGCAGCGCCGATGTTGAGAAAATTCTGGCTGACAAGCCCGAATTGATTGCCAATGCATTACAGTTGGCCGAGCAGAAGAGAATTGAAGCTGCTCAGCAGGCTGCCGCACAGGCTATTAAAGACAATATGGACGCCTTGACCAACAATCCGAACGACGGTATTTTGGGCAATCCGGACGGTAAAGTCGTTTTGGTTGAATTCTTCGATTTCTCCTGCGGCTACTGCCACAAGATTTATCCGGCAATCAAAAACGTCGTTGCCAAGAATCCGGATTTGAAAGTTGTTGCCAAATCTATGACTTTCGTCGCTCCGGTTTCCAAGTATGCCGCCAAGGCTGCTTTGGCTGCCAAAGAGCAGGGCAAATTCGAAGCCGTATACAAAGGCTTGTTTGAGGCTCAGGGTCCGTTGACCGAAGCCAAGGTTGACGAAATCGCTGTTTTGTCTGGTGTTGATCTGGAGCAGATGAAGGCCGACATGAACTCGCCTAAAATTGAAAAGGCTTTGAACGATATGTCTGATCTGGCCGGCAAAATCAACGTTACCGGCGTTCCGACTTTGGTTTTGAACGGCAAAGTTGTTCAGACTCTGGACGAAGCCGTTATCCAAAGCGAAATCGACGCTGCCCGCAACAATTAATTTTGTTGTCTCAGCGTAAGGCTTAAAATCAGGCGGCTGCCGTACGGGCAGCCGTCTCTTTTTTTAACTATTTCGGGAGAAAGTGTTTTCTTAACTTGAGTTTTGTTGATAATAAACCTATATATTAAAAACAAGATAAAGTTGTGAAAAAGGAATCAGAATGAGAACAGGAAGAAATATTATTGTCTGGCTGCTGGCGATAGTGCTGCTGTCAGGAGCGATGAATATGCTGGTCGGCGGGGCAGACAGGGCCAATGCCGAGAATCTGGCGTTTTCCGAGTTTATGAATCATGTCGAAAACAAAAAAGTTTCCGAGGTGACGATTGAAGGAGCCAGCATCAGCGGTACCTATGTCGACGGCAAGCGTTTTTATACCTATGCGCCGTTTGATCCCAATATGGTGGAAATGCTGCGAAAAAACGACGTCAAGGTGACGGCGCAGCCGGAGGATACGACCTCCAACACTTTGTGGGGCGTATTGATTTCCTGGTTCCCGATGATTTTGCTTATCGGTGTATGGATTTTCTTTATGCGCCAGGCTAATTCCGGCAATAACAAGGCTATGAGTTTCGGAAAATCCCGCGCCCGCCTGATTGAAAATACCAAAAAGGTGACGTTTAAGGATGTAGCCGGAGCCGATGAAGCCAAGCAGGAGCTGGAGGAAATCATTGACTTTTTGAAGGATCCCGACAAGTTTCAGCGTTTGGGCGGCAAGATTCCGAAGGGCGTGTTAATGGTGGGACCTCCGGGTACCGGTAAGACCCTGCTGGCAAAAGCTGTTGCCGGAGAAGCGGACGTTCCGTTCTTTTCCATTTCCGGCTCCGATTTTGTTGAGATGTTTGTAGGTGTGGGTGCCAGCCGCGTACGTGATATGTTTGCTCAGGCAAAGAAGAATGCGCCTTGTCTGCTGTTTATTGATGAGATTGATGCCGTCGGTCGTCATAGGGGCGCCGGTTTGGGCGGCGGCAATGACGAGCGCGAACAGACCTTGAACCAGCTATTGGTAGAAATGGACGGCTTTGAGGCAAATGAAAACGTTATTTTGATTGCGGCGACCAACCGTCCCGACGTTTTGGATCCGGCTTTGCTGCGTCCGGGGCGTTTTGACCGTCAGGTAACGGTTACCAATCCGGATAAAAAAGGACGCGAAGAGATATTGAAAGTTCACGTGAAAAAAGTTCCGTTGGCCAAGGATGTCAATCTTTCCGTCATTGCCCGCGGTACGCCGGGATTTTCGGGAGCAGATTTGGCAAATCTGGTTAACGAAGCCGCGTTGCTGGCAGCCCGCAAAAACAAGCATAAGGTGACTTCCAGCGATTTTGACGAGGCCAAGGACAAGGTCTTGATGGGAAGCGAGCGCCGTTCGATGGCAATGGATGAAAACGAGAAGAAACTCACCGCCTATCACGAGGCCGGGCATGCGATATGTTCGCTTTACGTTGAGAGTACGGACCCAATTCACAAAGCTACGATTATTCCGCGCGGAAGAGCTTTGGGTATGGTGCAGCAACTTCCGGAAAAAGACCAGTATTCCTATTCGCGGATTAAGATGCTTTCAAGGCTGATAATCATGATGGGGGGACGGGTCGCAGAAGAACTGAAGTTCGGCGAGAAAAACGTTACCAGCGGCGCATCCTCGGATATTGCGGCTGCAACCAACCTGGCCCGTTCAATGGTAACGGAATGGGGAATGAGCGAAAAGCTGGGGCCGGTATTGTATGCCGAAAACACCGGCGAAGTCTTCCTTGGAAAGTCGGTTACTCAGAGCAAAAATATGAGCGAAGAGACTGCACGGCTGGTTGATGCGGAAATTAAACAGCTGGTGGTGGACGCTCATGACAAAGCCTACAAACTGTTGCAAGAGAAAAGCGAAGAATGGGAGCGTCTGGCTCAGGCTTTGCTTGAATACGAGACTCTGACCGGCGAGGAAATCGAGCAGGTTATCAAAGGCGAAAAGGTCGATAAATCGAGCGAGGTTCCCGTACCGGAAGAGAAAAGGACGCATTCGTCGGTTCCTGAAGTATAGTAAAAAGTTTGGGTAGCGCAATTAGTACAGATTTGTCGGATAGGAGAAATCTGTATTAATTACGTACGCTATCCGAACTAAGTGCGTGAAAAAAAGCCATACGTTAAAAAAACACTTCCCTATTTAAGAGGTTGTCGCTTTGAGAGGTTGGCAGACATTGAAGTTTACCTCTGAACGGCGGGGAGGATGCAATGAACATTTTTATTGTAACAAATATTAACAACAGTTGAGCAGAAAAGAGGAGATAGTCCTTGAGCTTTGCCGCAGACTCTTCTAGAATCGGCTTATTCAAAAACAAATATGAGGAGTTACGGCAGGATGGGAAACAAATTATTCGGTACCGACGGGGTACGGGGCGTTGCCAATGTTTATCCGATGACGGCAGATTTTGCAATGAAGCTGGCGATGGCTGCCGGCAAGCTGGTTTGTACCGAGAACAGAAGGGCGGCGATAGCCAGAGACACAAGAATTTCAGGGGATATGCTGGAGGCAGCAATGATTGCCGGTTTTACTTCTCAGGGAGTTGACGTGGTTCGTTTGGGCGTGCTTCCGACACCGGCGGCAACATTGCTGACGCCTTCGCTGGGCGTTGATATGACGGTGATGATAACCGCTTCGCATAATCCGTATTATGATAACGGCATTAAGCTGATTGCAGCCAGCGGTGATAAATTCGGAGACGATGTGACCGCCCGGCTGGAAGCAGCGGTTGTTGACGGAGAATTCAGTTTTGACAAAGAAAAACTGGGACGCGTCAGCGAAGATAAAACAGCGGCGGAAAGGTATAAGGAAATTGCGCTGGGCATGGGAGGCAAAGAGCTTCCGTTACAGGGGCTGAAAGTGGTGCTGGATTGTGCCAACGGATGTTTTTCTGAAATTATGCCGGAAGTTTTTGCCAAACTCGGGGCTGACGTAACAGCCTTGTCCTGTATGCCGGACGGAACCAATATCAATCGTGACTGCGGTTCTCAGCATATCGACGCGATGACCGCCAAAGTCCGCGATTGCGGCGCGATGTTGGGGATTGCCGCGGACGGTGACGGCGACCGGATAATTATCTGTGACGAGAAGGGCAATCGGGTTGACGGAGATCAGATAATAGCATTTTTGGGAAAATACTATAAAGAGCATAACCGACTGAAAGCCGACACGGTAGTAGCAACAATAGTGTCTAATCCGGCGCTGGACCGTTTTCTGGAGGGAATCGGCGTTAAATGTGTCCGTTCTGCCGTAGGCGAACGTTATGTCATTGAGGAAATGAAAAAATGCGGCAGCAATATCGGCGGCGAAGAATCTGGCCATATGGTTGTTGCCGACTATGCCAAAACCGGCGATACGATGATGGCTGCTTTGGTAATTGCGATGGGCCTGTTGCAGAGCGGAAAGAAGATGAGCGAGATATTTCCGTTGTTTACGCCGATGACAAGAAAGCGCATTGACAGCAAATTCTGCGGTAAGGATGAAATGCTGGCAGCGTTTGAGCTGGCGGCGTTTCAGGCGGAAATTAAGCAGGGAGAAGCGGACATTGCCGGAAAGGGCCGCATTTTGGTTCGAAAATCGGGAACCGAACCGAAAATTCAAGTTTGGGTTTGGGGCGACGATGTGCCTTTGGCAACGGCGGTGAGCAACCGTATTGCGTCGGTATTGGAAAAGGCTGACGGGTTCGAATCCCGGAAAGAAGTTCTATAACCCTTGAATATCAGGCATTTATGCTTAAACTTTTATTTACCAATTGAGAGTACAGTTATAGTCAGTAATCCTCTCAAAAGGTTTATGAATGGAGGTATAAATGCTTAAAAGGGCAGACCAATATAATCTGGACTGGCACCGCAACAAGGGTGTCGAGGTTAAAAAGCGCGGCAGTATTTCTTTAGTTACGCCTCAGTTGAGCTCGGCTTTGGCAGAAAGTTTTAGTCAACAGCGTCCGCGCTGTGTATGGCCAAGTCATATGGAAGCTTACGAATCCAAGTATCTGACCCGCAGAGTGTGGAGCCGATAGTCTGAGCGATGATTAAAGGCATTATCTCACTTTTTACTTCCGGGGCTATTTTTAACCCCATGGTTTTGCTCGGCATTTTGCTCGGTGTCTTATGCGACGTCGGCCTGAGCGGTGAAGAAATCAAAGAGCTGTTTACGGATTATAATCTTTATCTGCTGGCCTTGCTGGTTTCGGGACTTTATATTTTCGGGTTTAAAAAAGTATATAAAGAAGGCGGCATAGATTTAGACTATCCGCCGATGATTTTCCAGATTGTGTGGGGTGTCGTCAAATTTACGATTTCGGCTCTGTTGACGATTTCCTTTATCGAAATGTTAAAGTTTTGAGGCAAGAACGAAAAACGTCAGATTGAGACGTCGATGTTTTGCCCAAGGTCGGCCGAGGGAGAGACGACCCGGCTGTCATCTCCCAACAAAACCTCAATAGCTTGTTTTTGAAGGTCTATATTAGCCTTTATGAGGCTCAGTTGCATCTGTTGAACCGATAAGGCGTATTGGCTGATGGCTCCGATTTCAGATGACATATTTTTTCTCCTAAAATATCACATTAGCATCAGTATAACACATTCTGCTTAAGAGTTCATTAAAAAAATCTTTCGGGTTCTATTGTTATCGGGGACAAAGTGATTATCTAAGCAAACGGAATAATCATTTTGTGAGGCGACAATGAATGAGGGATTTCGTAATTTGGCTTTGCTGGTGTGGGCGTTGTGTGCCGTTAACAGCAATTCGTACGCACAAGACAGCGCTACGGTTATTACAGAAGAAAGTTCGACTTCGGCGCCGACAATCGTCTATGGTGCGGCCAGAAAAGCTGACGGCGAGACGGACGAGGTGTTGATTGAGCAGCCGGCAGGCGCTCCCAATCCGTTGGGAAATCCGCTTCCCGACGCGGCGGAGCAACAGCAGCCTCAGGCCGTGACGGAACCGGTTTCCTGCGGAAATGCGGATAATGCCCCTGCTGCGGCAGAGCCAATGCAGGATGTTCCGAATGTTCAGGGGCAGCCGGTCGTTTCTGCGCCCAAGCTGGGACAGGAGTTTCAAAATACGCTGATGGAGGCCGACGGTATGGTTTACGACGTTCAGGCTTATCCGACCAAAGATTTGAAGGCAATCGGAAATTCCAGCAATCCCGAGACGATTTATTCGCCCAACGTTAATCCTTAATCACATTCCATCTGTTTGCTGCGGAGTTTGCGGCATTGCCATTTGTCTTCAAGCCGGTTGGACGGCTCTATGCTCATGGTCTGCTGGTTTTGGTCAACGGCGGAACCGATGTGGACGTAGTATTTGTCATCACAATCTTTGGTGTTGCCGTCATTGTTCATCAGCGGGAAAATGGTGTCTTCCCCTTCGTTACCGTAAGTGCTGAACAGTTTGGTATATTTGTGCAGATGGATGCTTCCCAGAGTGTTGGGCAGCTGCAAATTGTCGCTGGTAGACTTCAACAGAATATTTGCCGCGTCGAGTTTGCCGTATTGTTTTACGACGATTGACGAAGTATCGGCGACGATGCCTTTTTCGATTTTGTTTTTACTGTTGCAGCCGAAGACGATACTTTCGGAGTCCGCATCGCTGTTCAGTGGATCGTTGTATTCGAGTTTTCCTTTAATCAAAACTTCTGTATAACTGCCGGCTTTAAGATAGCCTAAAAGGTCTCCTTTGACACCCAGCGAAGAATCCCTGCCGAGGTTGACGTTGCCGCGGATGTTGCCGCTGGTGATTAGTTTTGAGTTGGGTTCGACAACAAAGTTTGTGCACAAATTGGGAGCGTTGACAAAGCTGACGACGCCGGAAACTACCGCTTTTTCGCCTTTTATCGGGCATTCGGGAACTTTGCCTGAGAAGGTGACTTTAACGTTTTTGAGTTTACCGTTGATAGGCAGAGAAACAGATTCTTCAAAATTAATCTTGAAGGCGAGATTTTCGATGTCGTGTTCAAAAAGGTTTTGGTATTGTTCCAACTGTTTTTTGTTGATGTTGATTTCGATAACCGGGCGCTGTTGTTTGCTGCAGCCGGGGTGCTCCATGCCGATCAGGCTCTTAAGAGACTTTTTGGTAAGGTCGATAACCGGGTTTTGCGCATCCCAGGGCAAAATTTCCGAATCCGGGTTAAGCGATACGGCGAGTTTGAAGCAGTTAGTGATGCAGGTTTTGTAAACCGGATTTTCTGGGCAGTCCATAGCGTCTTCGGTAGCTTTGCAGGTGGTATGGGTATAGCCTTTTTCTTTGCAGACGGTATCAGCGGTTTTGCAGGCGCTGTAGAGAACTTTGTCGGCTTGGCGGCAGCGCGGTGTCTGGGGAGACATCGGGCCGTATTGACACATTTGGAATCCTTTGCAGGGAGCCGGTTTTATATTAGTTTTCGTAATGCCGCCGCAGGTGGTGCAGGTTTCTCCGGTGGGAACGTATCCGGCAGGAATCTGTTTCAGGATATGGGAGAAGTCTTCGCATTTTCCGCAGCAGATGCCGTAATCTTTTGAATAGGGGCAGCGTTTGTCAGTGAGTTTGCATTCGTCTTTGGATGTGAAACCGGAATCTTCACAGGCTTTGATGACGTTTTCCTGACAAGTGCGGTAAAGCGGAAACTGGTTGTCGCACATTTTTAAGGGGTAGAGCGGCAGTTTGCAGTCCTCTTTCAAAAAACGAAAGTTGTTGTTGCGGCACCATTGCTCCTGAGAGCAGGTGCGGTAGTAGGATTTGTGATGCGGGCATTGGTCGGCCGGGGCCGTTTGGTTGGAACAGTTGGCGTAAGTGATTTTATAGCCTTCGTCCAGACATTTTTTTTCAGCTCGGGTCAGTTCGTGGTTGGAATAACTGTTGTCGGCATATTCGGGGGCAACAGCGGCACGCACGGCTGCGGAAACAACGCAAAAAGAGAAAATCAGACAGAAAAACTTGATACTCTTCATCACAATTAATCCTTGTAAATAGCTATTAATTAGTTTTAGTTTATTTTTTTTCGATTAATATTGCGTTAAAAAAAAGAAGAGATTTTTGACAAAATAAATTTTTTGACTAGATTTATATCTAAAATTGTGGTATGTTAGCGCTGTTATTAAGGAAAACTCCGGTTTTTTAAACTCGATCAAAAAATATAGGAAGAAGATATGAATAAAAAAATCTCAGTAAAAAATCCGTTCTGTTCCGGCGATTATGTTGTTTATCCCGCACACGGCGTGGGTAAAGTCGCCGACATCACCAAACAGAGCGTGGCCGGTTCGGAGCTGGAATTGATTGTAGTTAATTTTGATAAAGACAAGATGACTTTGCGCATTCCAATGGCAAAGGCAGAAACAACCGGTTTGAGAAAAATTTCCGAGGCCGATACCATGGCTGACGCCTTGTCTACGTTAAAGGGCAAAGCCAAAGTGAAAAAAGTTATGTGGTCACGCAGAGCGCAGGAATATGAAAACAAAATCAATTCCGGCAGTCCGGTGGCAATTGCCGAGGTTATTCGCGATTTGTACCGCAGCGAAAACCTGGCAGAACAATCCTACAGCGAACGTCAGATTTATGAGCAGGCTCTGGATCGGCTTGCCAATGAATATGCCGTTTTTGAAAACATCCCCGCAGAAGCAGCTACTAAAAAGCTGTTGGACATTCTTGCAAAATAAACGTGCTCTATGGGCTTCTAATACAGAATTTGAGAGACAACCGCTCGTGTCATTTACGTCTATGTAAACTCACTCCCGGTTTCTCTCAATTCTTATTATAAGCCTCATATATCACGTTTATTGGTTTTGGGTAGGGCTCATCTCTATGGGCTTCTGATACAGAATTTGAGAGACAACCGTTCGTGTCATTTACGTCTGTGTAAACTCACTCCCGGTTTCTCTCAATTCTTATTATAAGCCTCATATATTATGCTCATTGGTTTCCGGGGTTTGGTTATTCAAACGGGACGGGAAAGACTCCGAAAAGAATCCGGACTCAAACTAAATGAAAAAAGCAACCCTTTATTGCGGGTTGTTTTTTTATGTTTATAACTCTGGGGATAAGCGACACTCTGTCTTGCGAATCAGTCAATGGTTAATTATTGGTTAATTAACGCAAAGGTTAACAGAAGGTAAAAACCAATGATTGATAATGATGAAATTTTGGTCAGCCAGACTGACGGTATTGTCGTTTCGGCGGGTCCGGTTTTGGTCGATGAAAACGAAAGTTTGAAGAATCACTTTATGTGGGGTTATTACCTTTGCATTGAAAACAATTCAAATCATAAAATCCAGTTGGTCGGAAAAGACTGGAACATTACGGATGATTTGGGCAACCGTTATTCTGATACATCAGCCGGTTTTAAGGGCGAGCTGCCGGAGCTTGAGCCGGGCGAGTATTTTGAGTTTACTTCCGAAGCGCCGCTGAAGTCTGCAAATGCGGTTTTTTACGGCAGTTGCAAAATAAAAACCGAAGGTCAGAACCAGATGAAAGACATCCGTATTCCAACCTTCAGTTTGTCTGCAAGATCTAAACCGTCTGCTCGGATTCTTAATTAGTAATATGTCGGGGTTACCGGCTTATTAATAACATACATATTCAAATATTGATAAATGTTAGCCGACATTTTGCGGTTAAATTCATCAAAGAGTTTGGTTACCATACCGTTCCAATATTTTTCCTTTTCGGCAATGTCGGTATCGGCCGGAATAATCAGTTCACGCCAGGCTTCAACTTCAGTTTCGGCGCGGGAAAGACTCTGAGGATCGGTTACGCGGACAACGACAATCAGTTTTGCACGATATTTGACGCGGTCTTTGTTAAAAAGCTGTTCGCTGGTTTCGGCCTCTTCCGTAACGCTGGCGTCGCGGATGATTACTTCGGCGATTTTGGGGCTGGAAAAATCAGCGGCTTTCAAACGGTCTTTAGCCCAAAGTTTAGCGGTTTTTTCAATGGAAATCGGGAACAGGTGTTCAACATTCGGGCGTTTGAAAGTGGGAGTGAATTCTGAAATTACTTCAACTTTATTGACTTTGAGCTGAATAGGTTCTTCGCTGTTATACCGTGGTTCGCGGAACTTCTGCAATTCGTCCTCGTCTTTGGGGAACCAAGCGCAACCAGCCACTAATACGGTCATGATAAAAGCAGGTATAATTTTTTTGATAATGTTCATTTCTTTTCAATCCATGGTTTAGATAAAACAAAGAAGCCCGCGACGGAGCTTCTTTGAGGATATTGGATATTGATTAAAAACTGGTTAAATAAATACAACTTATTGTTTAATCAGTTCGCCTTTGTCGAAGACATACTTCTCGGAACAGAAGTGACAGGTGGCGGTAACTTTGTTGTTTTCCAACATAGCGTTGATGTCGTCTTCAGAAAAAGTGCTCAGGGTTTGAAGCAGTTTTTCGCGGCTGCAGCGACAGCCAAAACTGTAATTTTTACATTTGGAGATGCTCAAATTGTTGGCGTGGAACAGGCGGTGCAGCAATTGTTCCGAGGTCAGTTCGGCGTCAAAAACTTCATCCTGGGTCAGACTTTCCATAAAGACTTTGGCTTCGTTCCAGGCTTCTTCCATTTCTTCGGGAGAACTTTCGTTGCCGCCTTTGAGAGGCATTTTTTGCAGCATAATTCCCGCTGCCAGCCAACTTCCGGATTCACCCTCGGGAGCCTGAAGGAAAAGTTTGAGGTCGGTGTCTATTTGTTCCGACTGTTTGAAGTAGCGCAGGGCACATTCGGTGAGGTTTTTACCCTGAAGGTCGACAATGCCCTGGTACAATTCGGTATTGGGGCCCTGGTCAACCGTAAATGCAAGATGGCCTTTGCCCATAAGATGAGGAGCCGCTTCAATTTCGCCGCTGGTTTTGCGCAGTTCCTGATTTTGCTTGAGGTGTTCTTCGTCAAAGGAGGCGCAGGCGCGAATTTTTCCTTCGGAAGTAACATCTACTACAACCATGGAGACAGCGCCGTTGCTCTGGGTCTGCAAGGTGAAAAGGCCTTCGTATTTGAGGGTGCTGGCGAGCATGGCGGCGAGGACGGTGCTTTCGGCCACAACGGCGGCAACCGGACGCGGGTAGCAATGTTTGCCGATGATGGTGTCGAGAACGCTGCTCATACGGATAAGACGTCCCTGATAGGCGCCGTTATCAATGAAAAAAGACACACAGGTGTCAAAATTTTGGTTGTTTTGTGTAGGCATAAATTTTTTTCCTTATATAATGTATTTGTTAAGGGTATAATCTAACTCGGAGGAATTTTCAAGTGGCGGAAGAGAATATCATTCAGAAAAAAGTCAAGGTTCTGCGCAAAATCACCCCGCAGCGGCTTAAGAATATTGCACTTTATTATCTGAAGAGGTTTGAGAGTTCGGTCGCAAACCTGCGCAGCGTGCTGCAACGCAGGGTGAATGACTATGCCTACCAAAACAAAGAATTCGACCGGGGAGAAGCTTATCAGTGGATTGAAGATATTTTGGCGGACTTTCAGCGATACGGTTATTTAAATGACAGCCGTTATGCTGAGATTAAAATAAAAGATTATATGTCGGCGGGAAAGTCGGTTCGTTATATTAAGGGCAAAATGCGGGAAAAAGGCATTGATGAGGAGATATTGTCCGCCTTGCTCGAAGATCAGGAGTATGATGAATTTGAGGCGGCGCTTAAGCTGGCCAAGAAAAAACACATCGGCCCTTTTCGCAAAGATGAAGAAGCCCGTTTTGAGAATCGGCAAAAAGATATGGGAACGCTGGTTCGGGCCGGTTTTAGTTACGATGTGGTTCAGCGGGTCGTCGGTTACGAAGAATAGTTATATTTTTCTTGCAATTTATCCGATTTCTTTTAATCTGACACTTGCAGTGCAGAGATACACTGCGGTGTCTCAAAAACATCTTGTAGGAAATCCACCCTGTGGTGGAGTCTGCGGAATAAGCTACTTTTGTAGTCGAAGAAGCAGGACTGATTTCTACACAGTTTTTGAGCTCCACCGCCTTTTCTTTTTAAGAAACGGCGGTTTTTGTTTTCAATTAACAAAAGGAGCTAAAAAAATGATAATCGATAACATTGACCCCAAAACCGTCCGCGGCAGCGTCGGCCTGATGCTGCGGGAAGAACGCTTAGCGCGTGGCTTGAGCTTTGAACAAACCACCGACAGCGCCAGAATACCCGCCCGCTATTTGCACCGGCTGGAAAGGGGCAAGGGATATTATTTTGTCTTTTTCAAGCGTCTGCTGGCGCTCTACGGCAAACAGGTCAACATCGAGCTCGTTGACCGAAAATAACAAAAAAGCCCTGTTTGAACGGAGGGCTTTTATCTTTTGGAAAAAATTGACAAAACTGTGCGATGGTGATATAAAGTGCGATGCAATATTAAATTTAATTTATATTATGGAACATTTTTATGAATTTAGAGACTGGATTTATCAGATAGAACCAGTTGAATGGTTGGTTTTTGCCGCCGTTATTGTGATTGTGAATTTTGTTATAAACTTTTGTCTTTCGGGGCGGCTTTATGTTTTGGGCAAAGGGCTGTGTGCAAAAGCTCAGGAATCAGACAAGGTTTTGGGCGTTGTCGTTTCTGCCGGGATATGGGGCTTTACGGTTATGAACGGACCTGTTCATGAGAGAAGTCTGAGCGAATTCCGGTGTCAGAATATGTTGCCGTGGGGACGGTTTAGAAAAAAGACATCTCTTTTGGTCAGACGCTATTTGGAGCTTTTGAAAAAAACTGTTTTTCAAACAAAAAAATGGGACAGCAGCTATGAGGAAAATCCCTGGTGGTATTATGCTTTTGCCGGTATTAACTGGCTGCGGTATTTAAGAATCAGAAAATGGCATTTTCCGTTGAAGGTTTTGTACGAAGACGGCGTTGTCAGCCACCGGTTGCGAGAGGGCGTTGAAAGTGTTGCCGTCATTTTTAACGGGAATACTCTCATCAGCAACTATAAATTTGCTGAAGAAGCAAAACCTCTGACCCGCAGGCAAGGGGAGTTGCTGATGAACAAATATATCAAGTTCAACAATGTTTGCTGTGTTTTGATAAACGATATTTACTGGAATGATTTTGTTCGTCTTGACGACGGGACGGTTCTGCATCGTTACGGTATTATGGACGGTGAAGCAAATGACTGGTATATAGATGGTTCAGACGGCTATGACGTGACATTGTATGCTGCGCGTTTGGGAAAAAAACGGCAGTTTTCGTTGTCCGGAGCATAGAAGCAGGCAAATTGGAAAAAATCCTGATGAGCAGTCATCAGGATTTTTTTAGTAAACAACCTTGTTCAGATAAAGGCCGCAGGCGGGAGCGGTGGGGCCGGCGGCGGAGCGCTCTTTGGCTTCGAGGATTGTTTTAACGTCTTCGGGCTGCAGCTGACCGCTGCCGACTAATTTTAAGGTTCCGACCATATTGCGAACCTGATGGTGCAGAAACGAGCGGGCTTCCACCGTAAAGACGATTTCGTCTCCTTCGGCGGTTATATCCAGTCGGTCGAGCGTTTTGAGCGGCGATTTGGCCTGACAGGCGGCGGCTCGAAAAGAGGTGAAGTCATGATGCCCAATCAGGTAACCGGCACCTTGCCGCATTTTTTCGAGGTCTAACGGCAACGGAACCCACCAAACGCGGTTTTCACGCAAGGCGGAGGCAGCCCTGCGGTTTAGAATCCGATAAATATAACCACGGCCCCGGGCGGAAAAACGGGCATGAAAATCGTCATTGACCGGTTCGACCTCCAGAACAACAACGGGAGCTTCTTTGAGGCGAAGATTGGCGTTGAAGGCTTCGCGGATTTTGAACGGTTCCATAGAGCGGTCTAAGTCAATGTGTGCTACCTGAGCCAAAGCATGAACGCCGGCATCCGTCCGGCCGGCCGAAGGAATTTCCTTGTGTTGGCCGCCATTAAGCATTTCCAGCACTTCTTCCAGATATTGCTGGACCGAGGGGCCGTCGAGCTGCCGCTGCCATCCCAGAAGACCGGTGCCGTTATATTCGATGGTTAGTTTGTATCTCATTGTTTGGGTTCCATAAATAAAAAGGGCATAAGATTTATGCCCTTTTTATGGTGTTTTGACAAGTGTTTTTATTCCGCAGCAATGCTTAAGGCATTATTGTCTTGCGCGAAAAAACCGAGTTTTTCCTGAATGTTCCAGATTACGCGCAATGCATTTAAGGCGCTTTCGCCGGTAATGCGCGGCGTTTCTTTGCCGCGGACGCAGTTCAGGAAGTGATTTAATTCGGCTTGCAACGGTTGGTTGGTCGGAATGAACAATTGTTCAACGCTGCCTTTTAAGCCGTAATGCATCCACTCGGGAATTTCTTCCTGGTTAACATAGGGCATACGTCCCTGAGTGTGAACGTTGATGCTTTGGTTAATGAAGTCCATATCGATATAGTTGGTATCGGTGGTAACGGAGAGCGTTCTGACCCGCGCCTGAGTGATACGGCTGGCGGTGATGTTGGCGGTAACGCCGTTTTCAAATTCCACCAGAGCGGTGATGTAATCCTTGCCTTTGGGGCTGCTCGGCGTTTTGACGGCAGAAGCCTGAACATTGACTACCGGCGACTTTACCAGAGACTGGATTACCTCGACGTCGTGAATCATCAAGTCCATGGAAACGTCAACGTCGGTAATACGGCCGCTGGCTGCCGACATACGCTGTGCCGTCAGTGAACATATTTTAGAGGTGTCTGACAAAATCTTGTGCATTTGCTCAACGGCAGGGTTAAACTGTTCAATATGACCGACCAGCAGGGTGACGTTATTGTTTTTGGCGGCAGAAATCAGTCTCTGGCATTCGGCTTCGGTCGTTGCCAGGGGCTTTTCCATCAGGCAGTGAATGCCGCGGTTTAAGAAAAACTCGCCGACTTCGGCGTGAGTGACCGAGGTGGTAACAACACTGACGGCATCAACGTTTTCCGCAACTTCTTCCAATGAAGAAAACGCTTTGATGCCAAAAGTTTCGGCAGCCGCCTTGCAGGCTTCGGGAAAAATGTCATAAACGCCGACCAGCTCGACGCCGTTCAGGCCTTTATAAGTTTTAAGGTGGTTCTTACCCATCATGCCAGCGCCGATAACGGCAACTTTGATAGTGTCAGTCATAAATTTTTTACCTCTAGATAGTTTCATAAATTTATTTTAGTTTACATATAACAATAAATTTGATAAAAAGCTTTTAAATTCTTGTTACATATTGTTACATTGAAAGCTGGGCCGATGAGAAATAAGCAAATTATCAGTTTTGTGGCGGTTTTCTGCCTGTTGGCTGTGGGGGGATGCACTGTTGATAAAAACGGCGCTTTAACCAAAACCGAAAAAGACGAGCTGGTGTTTGCCGACGCTCCCGAGCCGGCCGGCGGCAAAATGGACGTTTATGTTTCCATGGCGCGGGCCGCCAAATACAATGTTGACGTCGCAAGTCAGAATCTGAACAAGAAAATCTTTAATCAAAATCCGAATCTGAAACCGCACGACATTATCCAGAACATTATGAACACCAATGTTGACGACGGCAATCCGCTGTACGATGCTTCGCGGGTGCTTGAGTATGCGATTATTTATGCGATGTCAAACCTGAATGCCAACCGGCTGTTTGTGGAAAACAACTTTTATATGAAGTCTTCCCAGCATTTGGCGATGGCAGCCATCAGATCACATCAGGACGCCTGGTTTGCCTCCCGCAAGGTTAAGGAACTGGACCGGCTTATCCGTCAGGAACAGAAAAAAGTAACGGAGCTGAACCGAAAAATGGAACGGCTGGGGACGCTGGGAAGCGAGGATCTTGAGTATAAGAAGAATCTTGAGGTCGCGTTGCTGAAGTTGTCCGAAATTCAGAAGAATCTCGCCTACCGGGTTGTGGAGTACGGGCAGCTGGTAAGGGTTGACCCTAAAGATATTGAGCTGGAGGGGCGCCGTTTTTATGAACTGGAGGATTTTGACAAGAAATACAATCTGGAGATTTTTCAGGAAGCGGCCGTTCGCAACCGCAGCGAATTCGCCCTGGCCAAGGAGCTGGTCCAAAGTTACAATTTCAAAGATGTCCGTGCCTATGCCATTCGCGAATATCCGGACGTTGCACGGCTTGATATTAACGGGGTCGACTTAAATACGGAGCTCTACAACAAGGAATTGACGGACAAGGCTTTGCTGATTGCAAATAATCTGGTTGATCAGGTGACGGTTTTTATGACTACCGGCGGAAGCGAAGCTAAAAAAGCAGCACAGCGTAAGGCTTTTGACGAGCTGGGAGCTGCAATTCTGGCTCAAATCGAAGTCAATTACAAACTGGTGCAGCTGGCAGATGTCGATTATTTTGAGACCTCAAAAGAAATTTCCGCTTTGAAAAAGGAAATTAAGACGCTGGAAAAAGCTTATCGTCTGACACTGGAGAAGAAGCTGGAACTGCTTAACAAAAAAATTCAGCTTGTCGAGGCGGAGCAAAAACTTTCTCAAATAAACGCAGAGCGGGCGGTTGCTTTGAGAAGCCTGTATTTTAACGCGGGGTTATCTCCTTTCAGCAAGCAGATTCTGAAAGCGCCGATTAAGGATATCGTCGTTATTCTGCGGAACGGCTTTAACCGGGATTTGACCGAGATGCTTTCGGCAGCAAAAGAAGATGCCGCCAGGGAACCGGCGCCGGAAGTAAATGACTGGGCCAAACAGGAAAACTGGCTGGAGGTTTTGATTGACGGTAAAAGCAAAGCCCGACCGGCAGCCAAAGGGAAGGCCGCGGCCGTTTTGCTGGCGGACAAGTTTGCCCCTTACGGCGAAGAGGCCGACAAGTTGAGAACCTTGCAGCTGGGGTCTTATGAGCAGCGTCAGAATGCGCTTCAGGACTGGGATATGCTGAGCGAACGCTTTCCTGAGCTCAAAAAGTTTAATCCGGGGTTGGAACGTTCCCGGGTGGGCGGCGTTTTGCATTATCGGCTGGTGGTAAATTCGCCCAAAGGCGGTTTCAGGGATTTGTGCAACAAAATGCGCAGCCAGCAGGTTGAGTGCCTGATTAAGTAACGGCGTTAAAAATATTTGTCAAATTTCAAATAATGCTTTATGATGTAAGGAATTGGTTTTATTTTAGGTACTGTAAATGACTTCTGATTCTAAAAAAGATTTTGACATCGACAGCATTCGTTCAAAGGTAAAGAACAACAAAAGCCATTATCAGAATTCCGGTGACGATGTTTTTGACTTTCGCAATCCCAACGCTGCCAACAATTATTCCTGGCGGGCGGTTTCTCAGGCAACCGGTGCGGATGTCGGACGCAGCAATTTTTTGAACAGTATTGATTTTGCCGGCAAGAATCTTGAGAACGGCAAATTTTCACGCGAGAATCTGCAGAGCGCCAACTTTTCGGTGGCAAATTTGACCGGCGTTGATTTTTCCGGTGCGGATTTGCGCGGTGCTGACTTTTCGGGCGCCAATCTTACCGACGCCAATTTGTCCGGTGCCGATTTGAGCGGTGCGGTGTTGTCGGGTTCCGTTTTGCTGCGGACGAATTTTACCGGCGCCAAAATGAAAGGGGTCAAGCTTCAGGAAGCCGATTTGGAAGACGCCATTCTGCTGGGGATCGAAATTGATGAGCTGGGCATAGAGGAATTGCAGCAGCTTATTGAATATCTGGCCAAGTATTATCCGCATAAATTGAATTTAACCAAAATAAACCTGACGCTTTTGGATTTAAGGAGCATTGACCTCAGCAAGGTTAATCTCCGGGGCGTGGATTTTACCGGCTGCGACTTGACCGGGGTGAATATTATGGAGCTTGATTTAAGCGAGTGCATCATTTCTCCCGAACAGATTGCTCAGGCTCTGGGGCGGGTGCCGACCAAGGATGAGCTGGCCAAAATTATGGCTCCGAAGAAAAAGAACAAGGCTAAGGGATTTGAGGGCGTTGACATTTCTTCCATCTTTTTGGGGGACGGCAAAGAGCTGGGCGTTTGGGACTTTATCAATGACAAAGGCATCAGCATCGAAACGCTGATGAAAGTGGGCAAAAAGGTTTTCCGCCACGGTGCCGAAAAACCGCCGGTCAAAGACGAGGAGGCGCTAAAGAACATAAAGTCGGAACAGGAGCTTAAGGTCAAGTCTCATAACGACGAATTGCGCAAAGTGATTGAAGAGCGCAAACGCAAAACGCTGGAAGAACTGGCTGCCAAGAAAAAAGAATTTCATAATGAAGTGGCCCGAGAGCAGCCTGTTGAACAAAAAGAAGCTCCGGCTCCGAAGAAAGAAATTGACGAAAGAATCATAAGCCTTCGGGAAAAAGGGCGCGGCCGTGAATAGTCCGCGGCAACATAACTGGTGATGCAATGGCTGTTAAATTAACTATTGAGGCGGAAGAGCGTCCGTGGAAGGCGATTGTAAAAATTGCAGCCGTTTTGCTGTTTGCCGCATTGTGTTTTGCGGTTGCAGCGGTAGTGTCGCTGGCGGCATTGCATTTGTTTCATAACGGCTGGAACGAGAAAAGTCTGCACGGACTGGCGGTTTATTTTAATCAACTTTACGAGCAGCCGTCGATTTTGGCCGAGTTTTACCGCCGATGGTGGAACGTTTTGCTTGACAGTGTGAAAAACGGAAAATTCGGTCTTGAATTGTTGATGCCGTTTTCGGCACCGTTGATTTCGCTGTTGATTTTGGCGGCGGCGTATCTCCGCAGTTCATATTCTTTTTTGTTGTGGTATGTTCTCAACCATCACTTTGCCAAAGAAGAAGACGTTGAAAAAATGGGACTGACAAAAGGGCTGACCATGGTTCTCGGGCGGTTTCAGGAACATATTTTGGGCATAAACCGGGCCGCTTCGGTTTTATGTTTCGGCGAGGCTGGCAGCGGTAAAACCACCAGTGTGGCCATTCCTTCGATTTTGCGGTCGGACAACTGCAGTGTTTTGGCTGCCGACAACAGCGGCACTCTGGCCCGTTATACCAGCGGGTATCGCGCGACGCTGGGCAAAGTCTTCTATTTTAACTGGGACTTGCAGGACGATGCCGCCAAGGGGAACTATTATCCCCGATGGAATCCGCTGGCAAAAGGAAATTTGCCCTCTAAAGGCAGCGAGCGGGACGAGTATTTGAGCTTTGTCGCCGGTTATCTGGTTTCTTACGACCGTAAGCTTCACAAAGACAATTACTGGGAGTGGCTGACTTATTCGGCTTTTTACACCCTTTTGCAGTTTATGCTCTCCAAAACGGCGCAGGCGGAGGCCAATGATTATTTTCTGAACCAGATATTGGAAAAAGGGCGGTTAAGCAAGGATGACAAAGACGTGCTGCTCAGTTACTACGCTTTGATGCCGGCACAATATTCGGCGGCGGCGATGCAGAATGTCAGCAAGGACAAGCTGACGGCGGACGATTATATGCCGGTCGGAAGCTGGGACGGTATTCCGCCGGCCTGGCAGGGCAAAGAAATCTGTTTGAGTATGATTGCCGACTGGATTATGAAAAATTATCTGACCGAGAAGAAAGAAAGCGTTTCGGGAGATTGGAAAAACTGGCTGGAACGGATGCTGGCTGAAGCCAAGTTGTTTAATTACAGTACGGCGGCGCTGAACGGTCTGGAGCAGATGGTTTATCTTTCCAAAAAACAGCGTCAAATCGTGTTTCCGATGCTGATTAAGCCGTTGATGGTGTTTCGCAATGCGATGGTCAGGGAGCGAACCAGCGGAAACGATTTCTGCATGACGCAGCTGCGGGGAATTAAAAATTATGAAACTAAGGGCTGGGAGCCGGTAACGGTTTATTGTACCGCCAACACCAAGAGCACCAAGTTTATCAATCGGATGTTTTTGGAGGCCGCGGTGAAGTACAGTACCGGAGAGAACAAGTTTAAGGGGCCGTTCCCTGTGATGACCGTTGTTGACGACATCGGCCAGATGCTTAAGATTAAGGCTTTGCGGGAAGGGTTGTCGCGCGGTCCGCGGATGAAGACTTCTTTTTTGCTTTTGTGCAACAGCCTGCATAATATTGAGAATATTTACAGCAAGGAGACTTTGGAAGATTTCGTCAGCAATACCAACTATAAAATCATTATGGCGGAAGACAGCCAAAAACTCAGCCGACAATTGAACAAGCTGGCAATTTTCGGGACAAAGTCGGTACAGATTCCTGCGGATAAAAAAGGATTGCTGTCGGGGGGAAAAGGCGGTTTTGCCGATGCGGTCTATTATCACCGGCTGGCAAAAGATTTACAGGCGCGGCGTAATTTCAGCGTGGAAACCAAAGGGTATCAGCTGTTGTTGGCCGAGGGATATTATCATCGTCCGGTGCTGACCAAAGACATTCATTTTTTGAAGGACGAAAAGTTTAAGGAAAAATCCCTGATGGGTGTGAGCTATTTTCTGGACAGCGGCATATTTGCCCAGCGCAATATTCAGGATCAGCAGGTGCCGGGGGCTGACGAAGTCTTGTACGACAGCGATATCGGAATTGATGATGAGACTGAATTGAACGAATATGTCGATATTGTGTATGACCAAGCCCTGGGCAAGGTGCAGGAGGCTCCGGATAAGACAACGGCTCTGATGGAGGATATTTCCAACAAATGGCAGTCTTCCGAAAGCGGTCCGGCCTCTGCGGCGTCGGGGAACGACTGGTGGCTGGAAGAAGACGCTTTTGAGCGCGAGAATTATAAAAACAACGGCAATCCGTTTGAGAAAAAATAACTGTAATTTTTTAACGAATTCTGCTATGGTTTCCGTAGTGATAACGAATCGGTAGTAATATGGAAGAAACTTTATTTTCAGCCCAGATAAAAAGGCCGTTGGCCGACCGTCTGCGTCCGCAAACTTTGAAAGAAGTGGTGGGGCAGGATCATATTGTGGGCGAAGACGCGCCTTTGGGACGAATGGTGAAGGCGGGAAAGATTTCCTCTTTTATTTTATGGGGGCCTCCGGGGTGCGGAAAAACAACCATTGCCCGCTTGATTGCCGAAAATACCAATCTTTATTTTGAGCAGATTTCCGCCGTGTTTTCCGGGGTGGCAGATTTGAAACGGGTGTTTCAGTATGCGCAGGAGCGCCGGGTAAACCAAGGCAAAGGGACCTTGTTGTTCGTTGACGAAATTCATCGTTTTAACAAGTCTCAGCAAGACGGCTTTCTGCCATATGTTGAAGACGGCACCATTATTTTGGTCGGGGCAACGACGGAGAATCCTTCTTTTGAGCTGAATGCGGCGTTGTTGTCACGGTGTCAGGTGTTTGTGCTTAATCGTCTGAATGAGGAAAATTTTGAAGAACTGCTCTGCCGTGCCGAACGGGAAACGGGAAAAAAGCTGCCGGTTGATGCCGAGGCGCGCCAGTTTATGAAGGAAACGGCGGACGGTGACGGACGGTATATTCTCAATTTGGCCGAAAGCGTGTGGAATTATGCGCAAAGCGGAGAAATATTTGACAAGGAAAACATTGTAAAGATTATCCGCTCGCGGGCGCCGATTTATGACAAAGGGCGCGACGGGCATTACAATCTGATTTCCGCCGTTCACAAGTCGTTGCGCGGATCGGACGTGGATGCCGCCTTGTATTGGGCGGCGCGTATGCTGGAAGCCGGCGAAGACCCAAAGTATTTGCTGCGGCGTTTGACCCGTTTTGCGGTGGAGGACGTGTCTTTGGCTGATCCGAATGCAGCGACCCAGGCAATTGCCTGTTGGGAAATTTATGACCGGCTGGGTTCTCCCGAGGGGGATTTGGCGATTATGCAGCTGGTAGCATATCTTGCTACGGCACCGAAGTCGGTGGGCGTGTACAAAGCGATGTATGCAGCACGCGATCTGGCGCGCAAAACAGGTTCGCTGATGCCGCCCAAAAATATTTTGAATGCACCGACCAAGTTGATGAAACAATTGGGATACAGCGACGGGTACGAGTATGATCCCGATTGCGAAGACGGTTTTTCGGGAGCGAATTATTTTCCGGACGGTGTCAGACGGGTTAAGCTTTATCATCCCGTTGACCGGGGATTTGAGCGGGAAATTAAAAAAAGGGTGGAATATTTTGATAAACTGCGTGCCGAAAAACAAGCACGGAAAAAAGCGGACTGACGAGGGGCGCTGCTGAGGAAGCGCGGGCACGGAATATAGGGTAAAGAGCAATACGGAAATGTTGGGAATATTAGGCGTTTTTATCGGCGGCGGAATCGGTTCGTTGTTGCGTTACTGGGTTTGCGGCCGAATTTGCAACCATTGGGGCGTGATGTTGGTCAATGTCATCGGAGCATTTGTTATCGGTATGGTGTTTCATTATTTTAACACCCGCAGCGGAATCCGCCCGGAAGTCAAAATGTTTGTTATGACCGGTTTGCTTGGCGGGTTTACGACTTTTTCCACGTTTATGTTGGATTTTGGGACTTTGATAAACAACGGACGGTTGGAAGAGGCTGCCTTGTATATGGGAGGTTCGTTGATAATCGGAATCGTTTTTCTTTATGTCGGTTTGTGGTCGGCAAAAGTGATTTGGTAAGAGTTTTTTATTAATTTTTAATATTTATTATTATGAGCGATTTAAGAAAATTTGCGGAAAGTCTGATTAATGCTGACTGCAAGAGTGTTGAAAAAATGGCAAAACTCCTGGAGGAAGAGTACGGTATTGTTGCCGCAGCTCCCCCGGTTTCGGTGAAAGACAAAGCGACGCCGGAGTTAAAAGTCTCCAAGCCGGCAAAACGGCAGGCTCAGACTGACCAAAGGCCAGATTGGACGGTTCCCCGACAAATCGGCAAAACGTCTCGTCAGGCGGGAGGGTGCTTTTTTCGCAGCGGTCGACGCCGCTGATTACATTTTGCTAATGGTTGAGCCGATGGTTCAGCCATTTTTTTGCACTTGTTTGGTTGACAAAAATTTTGGGTAATGGTATCGTGACTGCATTAATTACAAATTTTTAATATTAAGAATTATGAAAAGAAATTTTATTATTGCAGCGGCTCAAGCGGTGCTGAGTATGACTACTGCCATTGAAAGAAGAGAAAATACCCGTATTTGTGCAGTGCCGGCTGACGGTCAGGCAAAGTTTTCTTATCGTATTTTCGGTACGTGTCGGAGAATTTATGTTTGCGGCGCGGGGTACGGAAAATCATTTTTGTTACAGGTTGCCTGCAGACCGAAGGTTAAAAACTATCATGTGCCGAAGAAAATCGGTTTGGTCAGCTCTTGCCGCAAAGGGATGGCCGACACCAAAACGTTAGGCTGGCGTAAGCATGAACGTCAGTTGTACTGATTATTACAGAAAAACGAAAAGTCATAACCGGGGAGGGGATATGACTTTTTGTTTTTTAAACTATGTCTTGTCAATCAACAAAGATTAATTTAGACTGCTCTTTATTGTAAAAAAGGAATAAGAAAAGATGTCCGGCGTAGAATTGATTAAAGTGAAGTCCCAAGATGACGGTATGCGGTTAAACCGCTGGTTTTTAAAATATTATCCGGCGCTGTCGCTGGGACATTTTCAAAAATTGCTGCGGACCAAGCAGATTAAGGTTGACGGAAAAAGAGCCGAAGCCGGTCTGAAACTGGCGGCCGGGCAGGAGGTTCGGGTGCCGCCTCTGAATTTGGATGAGACTGAAGCCAAACGGAAAAACGAGATATCTAAAAAAGACGCAGAATTTATCATTTCTCTGGTGATTTACAAGGATAAAAACATTTTGGTTCTGAACAAACCGTCAGGTCTTGCGGTGCAAGGCGGAACAAACACCACCAGACATATTGACGGAATGCTCGGGGCTTTGAAGTTTGAGTACGAAGAAGCTCCCAAACTGGTTCACCGGATTGACAAAGACACCAGCGGAATTCTGGTTTTGGCAAGAGACCGCAAAAATGCCGAATTGCTTACCAAGGCATTTCGCGAGAGGGATTTGCACAAAACTTATCTGGCGCTGGTACGCAATTGTCCGGCCAAGGAGAAAGGGGAGATTAAGGCAAATCTGGAAAAAGCGGGCGAAAAGTCGGTCATTTGCGAAGACGGCAAAAAAGCGATTACCGATTATAAGGTATTAGATGCCGTCGGCGACAAGTTTGCCTTGGTCGAGGCATTTCCGCTGACGGGGCGTACGCATCAAATACGCGCGCATATGGAATATATCGGGTGTCCGATTGTGGGCGATGACCGTTATTTCGGAGGTGAACGCAAACGGTTCGGCAATTTAAGCGATAAACTTTATCTGCATGCATACAAAATTGATTTATCGGGAATATATAATAAAAAGCTGGAAATTGCAGCGCCGCTGCCGGAGCATTTTAAGCAGGCATTTGCGAGCTTGGGAATCCAATTTAAGGAGTAAAAGATGAGATTTGTAAAAGTATTGGCTTCAATAGTCTTCAGTTTGATTATTATCATTGCGCTGGTGGGATATTTTGCCGTGCGCAATTTTGACCTTAACAAGTATAAATCTTTTGCAACAGAAATGGTTGAACAGCAGACCGGCCGCCATTTGGCGATTAACGGTGATGCACGCATCGGGATTTCTTTGACTCCCACCGTCGTTCTCAATGACGTTGAACTGTCCAATCCCGAGTGGGCGAAGAATCCGCAGATGCTGAAAGTAAAACAGCTGGAAGTAAAATTTGCGATAATGCCGTTGTTAAAAAAACAGGTGGTTATCGACAAGGTTAACTTGATTGCTCCGGAAATTTATCTGGAAAAGGCAAAAGACGGGGCTACCAGCTGGACATTTAAAACCTCTTCGCTGCAGGCAGCCGCCGCAGCGGTAAAAAAAGCTCCCCAAGCCGACAAGATAAGCGCTCAAGCCGTAGCTGAAAATCCGGGCGCCGCCGCGCTGGCCGGATTTGCCGCACGTAATGTGACGATTGAAAACGGTTTGGTTAACTATTTTGACGCCAAGACGGGCAAAGAAACCAATGTCAAAATCAATCAGATTACAATGGAGGCTCCGGCCGTAGACCAGCAAATGACGGCCGGGTTTGACGTAACTTATAACGGGCAGCCGATTAAAGGGGACTTGGTTTTGGGCGCCTTAAACAGTTTGTTGGAAAACAAGGAACCTTATCCGTTCAAACTGACGGCGGAAGCTTTCGGGGTTGATTTTGATTTGCAGGGAAGCGCCGAAGACCTTATGTCTGCTCCCCGTTATGCGGTTTTGGCAAATATTTATAATCCGGCAGGGAATTTTAACGCGCCGGAGACGACTCTCAAGGCTCTGGCAGACGGCGACGTCAACCAGGCTGACATTAAAATTCAGACTCTCAATATTGTGAACAATTTGATTACGGGAAAGGTAAAAGCAGTATGGAGCGGAAAAGTTCCCTCTGTTGACGCAACGCTGTCCAGCGATAAGATTAATTTGCAAAACTTCAGCGGAAACAGCAATTTTGCTTTGGAACTTCCCTCGATCATCGGTACGGCTCAGGCTGCGGAGATGGTTCCGGCCACGGCTGTTCCGTATGAGATGCTGAAACAGGTCAACGCCAAAGCAAACCTCAGCGTTAAACAATTGGTTATATCTCCGGGAATGCAAGCCGACAATGTTGTCGTTAAGGCAGATTTGCAAAACGGCGTATTGAAGGTTAATCCGTTGCAGCTACAGTTCGGCGGCGGCAATATTGACGGAAATTTTACGGCTAACGCCAATACTCGGAACATTCAGCTAAAACTAACCAGTAAGAATATGCTTTTGCAAAATCTTCATAAGGAATTTAAGGTTGACGGTGCAAATGATTTCGGCGTGTTGAGCGGAGGCAATGTCGATTTGGACATTGATGTCAGCAGCAACGGTTCCACATATCGTCAACTGGTTCAAAATTTGAACGGGCAGGTTATTGCCATTGTCGACAAATCGGTTATTCAAACCGGAGCCCTCAGTTTTATGAGCGGAAACTTTATCAGCCAGCTGTTGGGAACGTTGAAAATAGATACCAGCAAAGCTGAAAAGCTGAATTTGACCTGCGGTGTCGTCCGGGCCGACCTGGGCAGCGGCAAGGCCAATTTCCCCAAAGGAATTGTATTGAATGCAAAAGAGCTGACTTTAGTCAGCGACGGAAATATCAATTTGGTTAATGACAAAATTGATTTCGATTTGCGTCCTTTTTCCGGCAAGGTCAGCAATACGAACGTTATGCAGGCGATTTCTTCGTTGATTAAAATTAAGGGAACGCTGCAAAGCCCGAAGATTGCCTTGGATGACAAAGAAGCTCTGAAAACAATCGTAGGCGTGGCAACAACGGGCGGAACGGCCTATCTGGGTTCAAAGCTGTTGCTGGATGCCGACGGCAGTCCGTGTTATACGGCTCTGAAGGGAACGCCGTATGCCAACCGTTTTCCCAAGCCGAGCAGCGTAGCTGCCACGACTCAGAACGTATATCAGGAAACGACGGATCAGGTCGGCAAAGGGCTGAAAGCAATTATCAATACACCGAAGGATATTCTGAAGGCTTTGAAATCTCCCAAGAAGACCAGCGGTTCCAGCAACTAAGGACGAGAAATGAAAGAAAAACTAAAGCAGGCAACTAAGGAAATAGCGCAGCATCGCAGCGAGGTTATCGATAAACTTGTGCAGTTTGCCGTAACGGATATGCTGCTGTTCTGGGGGCAGGAAAAAGATTTGATTGCCCGTCAGGAAAAAGTGTGGGCGCCGATTATCGCGTGGTCGAATCACGAACTTAATACCAAATTTATTACCACTCACGGGCTGGATGTTCCGGAACAGCACAAGACCTCTAACGGCCGGTTGAAAGCTTTTTTGGAACAGTTAAGCGACAAGGAACTGGCGGCTTTTTATCTTGCTGCTCTGGACATGCGTTCGGTTTTATTGGCGGCGGCTCTGGTTAAAGGGCATCTGAATACGGAAGAAGTTTACGAGGCAGCGTTTTTGGAAGAGCTCTGGCAGGCAGAAAACTGGGGCATTGATGAAGAAGCCGAGGAAAAACGCCGGGAGCTGAAGGCCGAACTTGAAGAGATTGAGGACTTTTTGAAAACGAAGTAAAAAAGTATGATTAAGGAAGTTTTTGTAAAGATTTACGGCCGGGTTCAGGGAATTGGGTATCGGCGCTGGGCCGTCAGTCGGGCGGAAGAAATCGGCGGAATTTCCGGCTGGGTGCATAATGAGACCGACGGTACTGTTGAAATTATGATGCGCGGCGAAGAGGAAAAAATCGACAGGATGATACTCGCCTGCCAAAAAGGGCCGATGTTTGCGCGCGTAGACAAACTGGAGTTTGTTGTGGGACGGTGGAGCGGTTTCCTGCCCCCGATAGAAGACGGGGTTTTCAAACGTTACTAAACCGGGGCGGTCTTTGCACGCCTTAAAATTTTCGGGTTTCCCCTTGTATTTTTGATTGCAGCACATACTTCTTTATGGTGAAATTTTTATAAAGGAGAGTTACATGTTAGTTGCAAAAACTAAGGAAAATCTCAAAAGATGCAAATGTATGGGATGTCCGTCTTATACGTTGGGCTGTAAAATAAAAAACGTTCCGGAAAACTTGTTTAAGCTGATGGAAGATTTGGATAATGTCGAACATTATGAGTCAATGTTCTGCGCATTTGAAAAAAGCCATTGTATAGAGGAAGACCGCGGTTGTTTGTGCGACACTTGTCCGGTTCATGCCGAGTATAATCTGAACCGTGAAGAATATTGTCTGAAAGACGGCGGCAACCTCGGTCAGCGCTGCCTGATGGGATTTGACGAAGAAGACGACGAAAACAAGACAGGCGGCGGTTCCGACAATTTTCATTAAAATTACTTTCTTGAAGATATAACGCAATTTTTACATAGGTGTGGCGATGAAAGCAGAAAAAGCAAAAACGCCGGAGCCTCAAAGCATTATGCAGGCTTACCGGGTCGCAAATCGGCTGGCCAACACTTCTCAAGATATGGATGCTAAAATTGCCGCGTATGATAAAGTCATTAATTTTTGTGCCCGCCGCGTAACCTGTCGTTTGGACAACAGCATCAAAACCAATATGCTGTTGTACTGGGCTCACAACAATGTCGGTGAGGCTTATTGCAATAAGGGGGCATATGCAGAGGCCGCCGCCTATTATGAGCGGGGGCTGAAGTATGCCCGTAATGATAAAGAAAAGATTTCACTTTTGGAAAAAGCGGCAGAAGCCTACTTTGCCGGCGGAGAAACCTCAAAATGGCTCGATGCCAAAATGAGGGAAATTAATCTGCTGCCGGAAACTGACCGGGGCGAAGCTTATCTGCAGACGGCGGAGCGAAGCAAAGACGGAGCCACGGTTATAAACCTTTTGGAAAAGGCGCTGCCGGCACTTGGCAACGAGGAGGTTTCCCTAGGTGAAAAATGTCAGAGAATCAGGGCTGTTACACAACGGTTGATGACGATTTATCAAATGAATCAGGATCGCCAGAATTGGGAGAGAATCCGACTTTTGGCAGATAAAACCGCGGCTGTGGAAGCCAAGCTGAAATTAAATTAAAACAAAAGGTCTGCTCCGAGGGGGCAGACCTTTTGCAAATCGTCAGAATTTTTTGCAATCAGAAACAGAATCCTTTCGCGCATTCTCGTAAATACCCTGTCGGTTTTTACAGAATACCTCATATATGTATTTTGTTTTGCGCGGGGCATCTCCGGAGGGAGGACAGTCATGGCGGAGCGTTATCGTATTGCCGCTGACATTGACAGCGTCGGCATCGCCGATAAAAATCAGTTCTTTAAAACCGATTTGCCAGACTTTGTTTTTACCTGCTGGACGGCTGGTGAAGATAACGTCGCCGACGATTTTACAGTTGCTGTCGAGAAACGTACAGGCGTCTTCGGTGCAGACGAAATATTCTCCGGAGCCGTCGTTTAAAGCGGATACAAGCTTATATGAATCGCGTTTAAACGTGCTGGAAATAAGCGGACCGCCGCCAATGCGGTAAATTTGGCCGCAGACTGTCAGCAAGGTTTTTCCGGCTGCGTAGGTTTTGTCATCCATCGGGATAATCGCTTTATCTGTAATGCTGAAAAGCTTGTGACGGACGAGCAGCAGTTTTTTTCCGGTTTGGTCGGAGATATGTTGAATATCCTGTTCCGAGCAGTCGATTACCGGTGTCAACGTCATATCGTCGGCACAGTGCCATAGCCGGTTTTCCATTGCAATGGCATAAGGACAAATTTTTGTAAACTGAACTTCGCAGAGCGGAACCAACCGGTTGTGTTCATCAAGACAATAATGTTGTCTGCTGCCGTATTTCTGATGCAGATAATAGATTTTTTTCATAACTTTTTGTTTTAAAATTATACATTAATTATATTGTTTTGAATGGATGTATCATCGGTCCAAAAAGGGACAGAGTCAATCTTTTAGTTATTTTCGGCACAAAACGTCAAACTCGTTTTTTTTGTGCTCGAGCATTTCTTTCTGTTCTCCCTGCAAAGGCGCCGGTTTGCGGGCAATTACATATTGTGGGAGCAGGCGTTTTATTTCATTGATATCACGGTTCCAGGCCTGAGGTCGGATACGGATTTTTTTGCCTTGTCCTGCAGAAACCCTGGGAGTGACTTCGCCGCTTTCAGCATCTTCAAACTCGGTTAATGTCAGGCGCAGGTTTTCCAAAGTTCCGGGGATCAAAAATTCGATAAATTCACCGGAGTTGATATAATTGCGGACTTCAAAAACCGCGTCGTTGTCCTGCCACTCGACAACAGAACCGGCAAACAGCCAGTCTCCCAGCGTTCGGGTATATTCGTAGTTTTGGCTGATGTTGGTCAGTTTACCGTCATGAAAGCCCAGGCAATAGCCCCGGTTTTGCAAGGTGTAGAGGTCAGCCATATATTTTTCGCTTTTCCAATCTTCAGGATTTTTGTACCAGTCATCAATGGCCTGACGATAGGTTCGGGCAACAATTGCAGCGTAGTATTCGGTTTTATTGCGCCCTTCGACTTTGAGGGAATCCATTCCGATGCTCAGCAAATCGGGCAACCGGGGCATCAGGCACATATCTTTGGAGTTCAGCATATAGCCGCCGTTTTGGTCTTCCATCACTTCAAAATATTCGCCGGGACGGAATTCTTCCTCAAGCAGAAATTCAAAGGCGTCTTTGTTTTGCTCGTTAATTTCGATTTCTTTCAACGTGCCGTCTTTTAAGCGGAGGTGGAGTTTGTAGTGCCAGCGGCAGCAGTGTGCGCATTTTCCCTGATTGGCGCTGCGGTCGGCCAGGTAGTTGGAAATCAGGCAACGGCCGGAATAGGACATACACATTGCACCGTGCATAAAGCATTCCAACAGGATGTCGGGACAGTCTTGACGGATTTGGCGCATTTCTTCAAATGTAACTTCGCGGCCGAGAACGCAGAGCTTGGCGCCCTGATTTTGCCAGAACTTTACGGCCAGCGAGGAACAGATGTTGGCTTGCGTGGATACGAATAGATTGAGTTCCGGCGCATTTTCGCGGACGTATTGAAAGACGCCGGGGTCGGCAATCAGTACGCCGTCCGGTCTGAGTTGGCGCAGGGTTTCGACAAATTTCGGCAGCTTTTCCACGTCGCGGTTATGCATAAACAGATTGAGGGTCAGGTAGATTTTTTTACCGTGAGCATGAGCAAAATCAATGCCTTCCTGCAAGTCTTCCATGGAAAATTTCGACTGTGCGCGTAAACACATGTCCGGCGTCCCGGCATAAACGGCATCCGCCCCATAGAGAACGGCGGTTTTCAGTTTGACCAGCGAACCGGCAGGCAGAAGTAGTTCGGCTTTATTTAGCATTTTAGTCCTTTACGGTAACTTTGTTGGTGTAAACGTTCAGTCGTCCCAGCGGCGTGTCGTCAATGCTGATGCGGGCGATAAACGGTTTGTGTTTTTCAGAATCTTCCAACAGCCAAAAATAAATGGGGCGGTCGGAGCTTAGTTCCCAAAGCAAATCATCGCCTTTTGCCCCGAGTTTGTCAATATACATGGAGCATTTTGCGGCGTCTCCGCCATAGGGCGAATATTCGTTGGCGACAAGCCGATCTTTTCCTTCATCCCGGAAAATGACGTCAAAACGGCGTTTGCCGTCAAAAACCTGCATACGGGAATCGCAGAATTTGACATTATTGTATTGACGCGCCAGTTCGGCAAAAACGGTTTGAAGGTCGGTTGTGTCTCGGTTGTCGGCGTTTTGTTCGATTTCTACTTTTTTGGTTTTGTCGTTTTTGCTGCTGATGCGGTACAGGGGCATGCCGTTGTCGTCGTAAACCAGTTCTTTGGTGCGTTTATTGAAGCGCGATTGCGAATCATAATGATATCCGGTCGTTTCAAAGTTGCCGTTAACAATTTTTCCGGTTGTGGCATAGTTGGCTTTAAAAGGATAGAGGGCATTAAACATTCCATCGGTTTTGACGGTGGAATTTACCGCGTACGAATCCGGAGTGAGCGCATAAGTAAAGCGTGTTTTGCTGGCATTGAAGGGACCGAGGATAACCGTGAAATCGTGTTCGACACTGAAAGCGCGGGCAGGTCCGGCATACAGCAGCCCAATCAGCAGTAAAAGCGGGATTTTTTTCATTAATTTTAGTCTTTCTTTAACCTTTTTGCTTACAATAGCAGATAAATTTATAATTTAAAGGGTTTAATAATGTCTAAAAAAATTTTGGTCCTGATGGGCGGTTTTTCGGCAGAGAGGGAAGTCAGCCTGAGTTCGGGGCAGGATATCGTCGATGCTTTGAAACAAAAAGGCTATGACGCTTTTGCCCATGATTTGACGGATGTTTGGAAATTTATCGAAGTTTTGAAAAACGAGAAGCCGGATGCGGTTTTTAACGGTTTATACGGCAACTGGGGCGAAGACGGCGAAATTCAGGGGCTTTTGGATTTGTTGCAAATTCCCTACACCCATTCGGGGGTAAAGGCTTCCTGCATCGGCATGGACAAAGCGGTAACCAAGATGGCGGCCGAGGCTTGCGGCATTAAGACAGCCAAAAGCGAAAAGATGACGGTGGGCTCTTTTTTGAAAAACGGAACGTCCATTCCTTTTCCGTATGTGGTCAAGCCGGTTTGCGACGGTTCCAGCGTAGGGGTTTATATTGTTCAGAATGCGGAGGATATTAAAAACGTCCGCTATGAGGATTTGAACAGGGAAGTGTTGATTGAGGCTTATGTCGAGGGGCAGGAGCTGACGTCGATGTGCCTTGAAGGAAAGGCATATGTGGTAACCGAGCTGCGTCCAAACCTGGCGTTTTATGATTACAAGGCAAAGTATACCGACGGTATGACCCGCCATATTCTGCCGGCGGAAATTCCCGACGAGGCGGCCGAAACCTGTAAGAGGTATACGGAGGAACTATACCGGGCTCTGGGATGCAATACGGTGGCGCGCTGTGATTTCCGTTATAATCCAACTGACGGCGTCGTGTTGTTGGAAATTAACACCAATCCGGGAATGACGGCGCTTTCGCTGGTTCCGGAACAGGCTAAATACGCGGGGATTTCTTATCCCGATTTGTGTGAAAAACTGGTTAAAGGAGCCGCATGCCGGAAACTGCCGAACATAAGATAATCGTCATAGCAGGGCCGACGGCTTCGGGAAAGTCGGGCTTGGCCTTGGATTTGGCTCTGGCTTTGAACGGCGAGGTAATCAATGCCGATTCAATGCAGGTTTACAAAAATATGCCGGTAATAACGGCATGTCCGAGCGCGGAAGACAAAGCCAGGGTTTTGCATCACCTTTATGAAATTTACGAACCATCCGTCAACGGAACCGTGGTAGACTGGCTTAACCGGGCTATGGTCAAAATCCGCGAAGTTTGGGAAAAGGGAAGATTGCCGATTGTGGTGGGCGGTACCGGGCTTTATCTGGATAATCTGATAAACGGAACCACGCCAATTCCGGAATGTGCGGCAGAGGTGCGAAGCGAGGTTCGCCGACTGGCTGCGGAGAAGGGAATCGGTGCCGTTTATGAGGCTTTGGCCAAAGTCGACATTGCGGCGGCAGAACGGCTTAATCCCAATGATACCAGCCGGGTGACCAGAGCGTATGAGGTCTGGAAACAAACCGGGATAACCTTAACCGAATGGCACCGCCGGCCGATGGTGAAGAAGCTTCCCGAAGCCGTTTTTGAAATCATCAAACTGTGTCCGCCGGCAGAGGAACTCGACAGCCGTTGTTATTTGCGTTTTGACCGGATGATGAGTGCCGGCGCTTTGGAGGAAGTCCGGCGGCTGACGGAACTCAAACTGCCGGGAAACCTTCCGGCAATGAAGGCTTTGGGGGTGCCGGAACTGGCCGCTTATTTGAACGGGCAGTGTTCGCTTGAAGCTGCGGTTGCCGCAGGAAAGCTGCATACCCGACAATATGCCAAACGGCAGCGGACCTGGTTTGCCAACAAGCTTAAGGCAGACGTGGTCTGGGAGCATTGTTACGAAGGCAATGCGGAAGAATTTTTAAAAAGATTAAACGACTGATTTTATTTTTAATTATATTTTATAAAATTATGTGAAAAAATTAATTAATTGTTGCACATATAGGGATTAAGATATAGAAATTAAGCAATACAGATTGGTTTAAGCACATCGGAGAAATTATATGCTTTCAAAATTTATGGGATGGCTGTCGGCAGATATGGCTATCGACTTGGGTACCGCCAACACATTGGTTTACGTCAAAGGCAAAGGTATCGTATTAAATGAACCTTCAGTGGTTGCAATTGAGGAATACCGCGGAAAGAAACAGGTTTTGGCGGTAGGCAACGAGGCTAAACAGATGCTGGGTCGTACTCCCGGAAACATCAACGCCATTCGTCCTTTGCGTGACGGCGTCATCGCCGATTTTGAAATCGCAGAAGAAATGATTAAATATTTTATCCGTAAAGTGCACAATCGCCGTACGTTTGCTTCGCCGATGGTTATCGTCTGCGTTCCGTCCGGATCTACGGCCGTAGAAAGAAGGGCCATTCAGGAATCCGCCGAAGCCGCAGGCGCCCGTAAAGTATGGCTGATTGAAGAGCCGATGGCTGCCGCTATCGGTGCCGATCTTCCGGTTACCGAGCCTACAGGTTCCATGGTTGTCGATATTGGCGGCGGTACGACCGAGGTTGCCGTTTTGTCTTTGGGCGGTATTGTTTATGCCCGCTCGGTTCGGGTCGGCGGCGATAAGATGGATGCTGCAATTATTTCATACATTCGCCGTAATCATAACTTGTTGGTCGGTGAGGGAAGCGCCGAAAGAATTAAAAAAGAAATCGGTTCTGCCTGTGCGCCGGATGCCGGCGAGGGTCGGATAATCGAAATTAAAGGACGCGATTTAATGAACGGCGTGCCCAAGGAAATCATCATTACCGAACGTCAGGTTGCCGAGAGTCTGAGCGAACCGGTTTCCCAAATTGTCGAAGCGGTTAAGGTGGCTCTGGAACATACGGCTCCCGAACTGGCTGCCGATATTGTTGACAAAGGTATTGTCCTGACCGGCGGCGGTGCGTTGCTGACTAATTTGGATCAGGTTTTGCGCAATGCAACCGGTCTTCCGGTTTCCATTGCCGAAGATCCGTTGGCCTGCGTTGTCAAAGGCACCGGTAAGGCTTTGGATGAAATGAGCCGCTTGCGCTCAATTCTTTCCACCATGTATTAACGGGGCGCTTCGCAACTTTTGACAAAGGAAAGCTGTGCATTCGGCAGCGGTTTTGATGCCGTGAGGCGGTTTTCCTTTCTCAGGTTGCGGATAGGGGTATTCCCGTTTTAATTTTTTTGAATAATCAGCGGAGCCATAATGAAGCGGCGCAGAAGTTTATTTGTTCATTTCAGTCATATCAGATTACTGGCGCAAAAATTTGCACTGGTAATTTTGTTTTTATCAGCTTTTGTATTGATGCTGGTGAACAAAACCGATACGGTGATTATCGAAAAAACCTCTACGGTGGCGACCGACGTTATTTCTCCGGTTATCGACGTCTTGGTTATTCCGGCAAAGGCCATTGCCTCGGTATATGATTATTTCAAAGACCTTAAGGAAATTCACAACGACAATCAGCGTTTGAAAGACGAAAACAAACAGCTGACAAATCTGTATGACCGGGCACGGGCGTTGGAGATTGAAAACCGGCTGCTGTCCGATTTGCTTAATTATGTTACGCCGCCCGAGGCCGAGTTTATGACCGCGAGAGTAATTGCGGAGGAAGGGGATGCGTTTTCTCACTCGGTAATCGCTTATGTCGGTGACAAACCGGTAAAAAAAGGACAAGTGGCCCTTTCGGATAAAGGCGTCGTCGGACGTGTCGACCGGGTCGGCAACGTTTATGCCAAAATCATTTTGATTACCGACATCAACTCCAAAATTCCGGTGATGGTAGAAAAGACCAGAGTGCGCGGTATTTTATCAGGCGACAACAGTACGACGCCGAAAATGATTTTTATTCCGTTGGAAGCGGAGCTGGCCATTGGCGATCGTATTGTCACATCCGGCGTTGCCGGGGTTTTCCCCGCAGGGCTTCCGGTTGGGCGGGTTGTGAGCGTCGACAAAAATGAAATCAGGGTAAAGCCGTTCAGCAATCTTGATCGTTTGGAGTATGTCAAACTGGTTAATTACGGTTTGGACGGTATTTTGGAAGACGAAGAAGCCGGACGGGAAGCAAAATAGGATGAGTGAAGATTTAGATGAAAATATCACCTCTTTGTTTCAGCGCCTGCTGCCGTTTATGTCTTCGGTTTTGCTGCTGCTGATTTCCTATATTCCTTTGGATTTCAGCGTTTTTAACAACATTCGCCCGTCGATAGGCCTGATTTGCGTATACTTTTGGATGCTGCACCGGCCGGATTTGTTTAACCTTTGGTCGGTCTATTTTCTGGGGGTGATTGATGATATAATATCATCGGCACCGTTTGGTTCCAATATTTTTGCAATGCTGCTTCTGTACGTTTTGATTACCAACACGTCACGCTTTTTTAACGCTAAGCCTTTTGTGGTTACATGGTACGGCTTTGCAGTGTTGTCTCTGGTTGCGATGCTGGGGCGCTGGCTGGTCGTATCAATTTATTACAGCCAGTTTTTGCCGTTGTTGATGATGCTGTTCAGCTATATGGTGACAATCGCCGCTTATCCGTTGTTGTCTCTGTTGCTGGCTTTTATTCAAAACCATATGATTCAGGACGAGGAATAAATGAACCGCGATAACGATAAAGGAAAGGTTTTAATCAATCGTTCGCTGATTCTCGGCATCGGCAAGTTTCTGCTGTTTATTGTCATTATCGCCCGTTTGTATTATTTGCAGGTTTATCAGGCTGACAAATATAAAACGCTGGCGGACGAAAACCGGATTTCTACCCGTTTGCTGGTTCCGCCGCGGGGAATCATTTATGACCGGCATCTGGAACTGCTGGCCACCAATCGTCAGAACTTTCAGGCTTTGATGGTTGCGGAGCAGGCGCCGAATGTTCAGGCAACGTTGGACGCATTTAAGAAGATTATGCCGCTGAGCGAGGCCGAAGAAGAAAAAATCAAAAAAGACCTGCGTAAAAACCGCAGTTTTGTTCCGATTAAAATTAAGGATAATCTAACATGGGACGAGGTTGCCAAAATCCAGTTAAACGCACCGGATTTGCCGGGCATATTCATTGACGAGGGGTTGTCCCGTTATTATCCTTACGGAGAAAAAATGGCTCATATTATCGGCTATGTTTCTTCAGTTTCGGATACTGACGTTAAGGATGATCCGCTGCTGGAAGTTCCGGGATTTAAAATCGGCAAGGCGGGTATTGAAAAACTTTATGAAAAAAAACTGCGCGGCAAAGGGGGAAACCTTAAGCTGGAAGTTAACGCCTACGGCCGTATTATGAAAGAGATTGAAAAGGTTGAGGGCATTCCGGGTGACCGTATTGAACTGAGCATTGATGCCCGTTTGCAGACCAAGGCTTATGATTTGTTTGGCGAAGAGAGCGGTGCGGCGATTTTGTTAAATGTAAACACTGGTGAGATTTTGGCTTTTGTTTCAACGCCGGCCTATGATCCCAATGTTTTGTCGCAGGGCATCAGTACGACGGAGTGGAAAGAGCTGAGCACCAACGAACGACATCCTCTGATTAACAAGGCTTTGTCAGGGTTGTATTCTCCGGGCTCGACCTTTAAGATGATAACGGCGCTGGCGGCACTTGAGGCCGGGGTGATTTCGGCTCAGACACGTTCGTTCTGCGCCGGCAAGATGATGCTGGGCAATCATACCTTCCACTGTTGGAAAAGATTTGGCCATGGCTATATTGACGTTGTTCAGGCGCTGATGCATTCGTGTGATATTTTCTTTTATGAAACGGCTCAAAAGGTCGGAATTAACAAAATTGCGGAGATTGCAAGGAGTTTTGGTCTGGGCAAAAAAGTCAACGTCGGTCTGGAAAACGAAAAATCCGGCCTTATCCCTGATACAGAATGGAAGTGGCAGCGTTTCGGCGAAAGCTGGCAGCAGGGCGAAAACCTGATTTCCGGAATCGGGCAGGGATATATTCTGACCACGCCGATACAGCTGGCTACCATGACGGCGCGGATAGCCAACGGCGGATATGAGGTTGTTCCGACGTTTAAGAAGGCTGATCCCGCGCAGCAGTTAAACTGGCGCAAGATTAACGTTTCTTCGGCAAATTTGGGATTGGTAAAGCAGGGAATGTGCGATGTGGTCAACGTTCCCGGCGGTACGGCTTATATGTCCCGTTTTGACTTTAACGGGCAGCAAATGTGCGGCAAGACCGGCTCTGCCCAAGTTCGCCGGATTACGATGAAAGAACGTGAAAGCGGAATTATCAAACAAAAAGATTTGCCGTGGAAATTTCGGGATCATGCGTTGTTTGTCGCTTATGCTCCGGCGGTCGATCCCAAATATGCAGTCGGGGTCGTCGTCGAACACGGCGGCAGCGGTTCCGGCGTGGCAGCGCCGATTGGCAAAAATCTGCTGTTGGAAGCTTTAAAGTTAGACGCAACTTCAGAACCGGTGGAATAGTCACATGTATAAGTCATATGAAACGAGTTTTAAAAATCAAACACCGACGCTGAGAGAGAAAATTCAAAATCTCAGCTTCTCGTATATTATGTTTATTATCCTGCTGGCATCCATCGGGGTGACGATGCTTTATTCCGCCGCTAACGGAAACTGGAGCCCTTGGGCGCTGAATCAGCTGATGCGTTTCGGTCTGGGCTTTGTGGTAATGATTACTTTCGCGCTGACGGACATTCGCGTGTTTATGCGGTACGCTTATATTTTTTATTTTGCAACGCTGATTTTGCTGATTATTGTGGAGGTTACCGGGCATATAGGCATGGGCGCCCAACGATGGATTAACCTTGGATTTATTAAATTACAGCCGTCCGAGTTGATGAAGATTGCCTTGGTTTTGGCTTTGGCCCGCTATTTTCATTCGTCTTCTCTGCAAAGCATTGAAAGTATCCGCGGTATTATTCCCCCGCTGTTAATGGTTTTGTTTCCGGCTTTTTTGGTTATGACTCAGCCTGACCTCGGTACGGCGTTGATGTTGCTCTTTTCTGCCGGGGCAATCTTTTTTATCGTCGGCGTACAGTTGTGGAAATTCGGCGTGTTGATTCTGGGAGCAATCGTGACCATGCCGATTGCGTGGCATTTGTTGCATGATTATCAGCAAAACCGGGTGCTGACCTTTTTAAATCCGGAGCGGGATCCTCTGGGAGCCGGTTATCATATTATCCAGTCCAAAATTGCGCTGGGTTCCGGCGGTGTGTTTGGCAAGGGTTTTTTGAAGGGGACGCAAAGCCATCTGAATTTCCTGCCGGAAAAACATACGGACTTTATTTTTACGATGTTGTCGGAAGAGTTTGGGCTTATCGGTGCGACTTTTGTCGTTATCGTTAATTTCTTGATTATCGCGTACAGTTATTCTTTTGCCCTGCGAAGCACCAGTTATTTCGGAAAACTGGCTGCAATCGGATTGGCAACCAACTTCTTTTTGTATGTTTTTATCAATATGGCAATGGTTTTGGGCCTAATTCCGGTCGTAGGTATTCCGCTGCCGCTGATTTCATACGGCGGAACGGTTATTCTCTCCGTTATGGCCGGTTTTGGGATTATTCTTTCGGTACATATTAATCGGAATATTAATATCGGTAAAGACTAGCAAAGTTGCAAGGTGACCGATTAATGCAGATTTTGCGGGTTAAAAGTTTCCTCACGTACTTCTATGTACGCTCCGGTACTTTTACCCTTAAATCTTATTACTCAGTGCACCTATCAACTTTGCTTTTCGTATTGTGTGTTATCTTATCTCTTCCGAGCTTCCTCCTATACGCCTCACATATTACCCTTTTGGGTGGGGAGTATTATACACGGGTAATTTTATTCTGAAATCTTATTACTCAGCGCACCTATCAACTTTGCTTTTCGTATTGTGTTATCTTATCTCTTCCTAGCTTCCTCTTATACGCCTCACATATCACCCTTTTGGGTGGGGAGTATTATACACGGGTAATTTTATTCTGAAATCTTATTACTCGGTGTACCTATCAATTTTGCTTTGGTTGGGAGTGAAAAAAAGCCCCGAAGTTTTAAAACTTCGGGGCTTTGCAGGAGTTTATTATTCGCCGATTTTAGAATCGGGAGTAAGTTGTTCGCCGGTTTGGACGTAAGCGTCAACGGCGCGGGCAGCCTTCTTGGAGAGGGCAATGCATCCCGGTCCGGAAACGCAGCCGCCTTCGCAGCACATAACTTCCAGCATATTGTTTTCACAGCCTTTGAGAGCGTAACGTTTCAACAGTTTTATGTTCTCTTTGGTCAGGCCGTCGATTTTTTCCGGTTTGATTTCGACTTTGTCACTGACCAGGCTGGCAACAGCTCCGGCAACACCGCCGGTAACCGGGAATTGGCGGCCTTGGGCATGCGAAATTTTGGTAAAGGGTTCTTCGCCGCATTCGTCAACATTTATGTCAGAAGCAACCAACATTGCGCCCAGTTCTTCAAAAGTAAGAACATAGTCGACATTGGGATCATATTCGGCTTCTGCCCGTTTGGCCAGGCAGGGGCCGACGAAGACGGATACGCAGCTGGGATCTTCATTTTTAACCAATTCGGCAGTATAATACATCGGCGTTTTGGTTGAAGATACGTAGGGCTGAATTTCCGGAATGTGAACTTGTGCCGCACGGAAATATGCCGGGCAGCAGGAGGTAGTCATAAACTTTTGGCCTTCTTCCATTCTTTCGATGAATTCGGCAGCTTCTTTCTGGGTTGTAACGTCAGCTCCGACCGCAACTTCGATTACTTCGGCGAATCCGAGTTTTTTCAAGGCACAAACCAGATTGTTTATTGAGCCGGGGAATTGGCCGAGGATGGCGGGAGCCAGCATAGCAACGACCTTTTTGTTGGTTTCTTTGATTTCACGGAAAACGTCAATCATCTGCGAGCGTTCAACAATGGCTCCAAAAGGACAAGAAGCCAGACATTTGCCGCAGGAGATGCATTTTTCGGTATCAATGTGTTCTTTGCCGCGTTCATCTTTGGTGATAGCACCTACCGGGCAGGCTTCTTCACAGGGAACCGGGATTTTAACAACGGAGTGATACGGGCAAACTTCAAAACATTTGCCGCAGTTGACGCATTTGTCCGGGTCAATACGGGCGCGGCCGTTGACGATGGAGATAGCCTCTTTGGGACAGTTGAGACGGCAAGGCTGAGCAAAACATCCGCGGCAGACATCCGTAATAACGTATTGCGATTTGACACAGGCGGAACAGGCAACGTCGATTACCGACAGTTTGTTTTTGGGAGCCTTGGTGCGATGCAGGGCATCCTTACCATATTCGTGCAGGGTTTTGAGCTCGTCGGTTTCTTCTTCCGGGCAGGCGCCGAGACCTGCCATACAACGATATTTCAAGACGGCACGGTCTTTATAGATACAACAGCGGCTGGGTTGAGAATCCTTGGGCCGCAGTTCCAGCGGAATGCGGTCGGCGTTTTCAAACTTGTCCTGCAAATAGCTTTCGGCTATTTTGATGAGGATTTTGGTTCGCATAAGGTTGGCGTTATTTTTGGGTATCAACATTTCTTTTTAAAACTCCCGTTTGTTTTTCATAAACAAACTAAAGCGGTTTTCACTGCCTCTGAAAATTTTTCTGCAAAAGCCGTCGCTTTACGATTTATTTCTTAAACAAACTCTTATGTACGTTATTTATCTTATTTAGTTATTGCACTGTTTTTTCAACACTTCGCGGATTTTGTCAACTACTTTTTCATAAGTAGCCTCTTCAATCAGCTCGTCGTTGACTTTAACAAAGGGGCCGCGGTTGTAGCGGGTTTTGATGTCTTTGCAGAGATTCATGCAGCGTTCTTCGATGATTTCGATTTTATCGGCAATGTCGGCCGGGGCGTTAAATTCCAAAGACTGGATTTGTGCGGCGCCCATAACGAAACAGGAAGTGCCGGCGCAGATTTTAACTTTTATTTTTTCCATTGCAGTGGTCCTTTTCTAAATGTATCTAACACTAATTTCTTTCAGGTATCTGTCTTGCAGAATCCTGAATATCTTTTTAACAATATTACGACGAATCTCCAACTCCATGGGCAGATTGGGGTCCTGGTGGGCAATGTTAATCTTGGTGCCGACCACAAAATCAATCTTATCGCTGCCAAGCAGAAGTTTGGTCAGACGTACGGCCGCATTTTGTTTTTCGGTATCTATGCCTTCTTTTAACATACGGTACACTTCAGTCAAGGTTAAAATGCCTTCCGTGACCAAATCAACACCTTCCATAATGGAAGACATAGGGATTTTTTCATCAAACGAGGTCTTGTCAATTTCACATTTCAGGCACAGTTCCCGTTCGACGATGTTGGCGGTGGTGCCCCCGCAGACGGCGACTTTTCCGTCATAATCGGAAACCAGCTCGGCAAATTCGCGGTCTTTGTCCTCATCAAAGGGAGGACCGGTCAAAACCAGTAGTTGGCGCGGTTTGCGGAAGTAAAGGACGACGCAGCTGATGTCGTCTCCGGCTTTGCCGTCAATTTCTTTAGTCAGGGCCTCGCCGACGATGGTGTGGGCCAAGTCGTAAGCAGATATCTTGGGATTTTTGCGAATCTGTTCTAGCGCGAAGTTCAGGCATCCCTGACGCTGCCAGCCGAGCGGATATTTGGGGTTGCCCAGGCCGGCCTGGCTGACGCCGTCGGAGATTAGAATGATGCGGTCTTCTTCCTGATTGGTAATTTGCGAAATGTTGATGGTGCGGTCTTTCCATTTGGGCGAAGACAATTCGCGGTAGCGGACGTTAACGGCCTTGCCGTCGCGAATCAGCATAAAGGAGGGATTGTCCATTTCGAAAATCCGGGTTTTACCTTCAAGCTCGCTGTCGACGATTGAAAAGGTGGCGTAGCTGATTTTGCGGATTTGGCAGATTGGCAGGGCATCCATCATCACTTCGGACGAGCGCAGCAGTTCCATATTGCTCTCTACAAATTTCATGGCCATGCGGGTGGTCATTGACGACAGAATGTTTGCCTTAACGCCGCTTCCCAAGCCGTCGGACAGAATCGAGATAATGCGCTGTTCTTCGGGAATCTTTTTGGAATAAATCGTATCTCCGTAGCAGTCTTCTCCGTATTTTTGCTGCTGGGCGGTTCCGATTTCGATGAAAAAAGGGCGGCTCATGTTCAGTACTCGCGTTTGTTGGAGTTGGTACGGATTTTCAAGTCAGAACTTTCCGGTTCGGCGATGGAATAATCTTTGGCGATGGAACGGAGCAGCACTTCGGTCTCTGCCATGTGTTCTCCCAGTGTGCAGGCAATCTGCTGGACGGTGGCGAGGTTTTTGTGGATGACCTCTTTGGCTTTGGCGGCTATTTGTTCCTTGTGCATTTCAACATTGGTTACATCTTCGATGATGCCGCCTACGCTCTGTTTTTTATCAATGTTAAAGACGACGACGTCAAACAGGCGGTCATCCTGGCGGACGTGTTCGCGGTGAATATCCTGTTCCAAATCCAGCGAGGCGGAAAAGAGGTTGGTGAAGTTTACAAAGTCCCGCAGGTTGGCGCCGCGGAGGTTGTTGTAATCGTATATTTCACCGTGTTCTTCGTCGTTCCAGAAGGCATCGCGGAACTGGTCGTTGTATTCGACGATGTTCAGTTTGGAATCGGCTATGACAATCGGAGACGGTATGCAGCGAATCAAGGCATTTGCCTTGCGTTGCGCCTGATGCTTCATATGTGAGACGCACATTTCCGGCTCCGCTTTGCCTTCCAGCAGGGCATGGGCAAAATTACGGCAGGTGTCATAGCCGCAGCCGCCGCAATTGAGCTCGTCTTCCTGAGTGTATTTGCCGATTTTGGTCAACACCTTTTTGATGTCGGCTTCGGAGAATTCGGTGCAATTCAATTCTTCCGGCTTGTAACTGAGGTTAATGTTATAGAGCGGCGTGCGTTTGCCGGCCTGTTCGTCAAATTCGGTTTGGCGGAGAATTTCCAAACGTTTGGTCAGTCCGGACTTTTTGTTTGTGGTGCAGGGGCCGTTGACACAGCCGCCGTCGCAAGCCAGGCATTCAATAAAAACCGGACGCGAAACAGCAGTATCCTGAAGGTTGTCCAGTTCTCTTTCAATGTTGTAAATGCCGGTAATCTGCATCATATAGGCTTTGGCTGCCGCCGGGTATGGCTTGAGGGTTTCAATCATTCCGCCTTCAATGGGATAGGCGGTTCCTTCTTTGGCTTTTTCCGGCGTGAAGACGTCAAAAACGCCGGGTTTGATTGTGGCAGGATCGATGTCTTCGTCTTTCAGCCATTGCCGCAAGTCGGAGAAGCTCAAGCTGAGGCTCAGCAAGTCGGGATGGCGGTCCGCTTCCAGCTTTTTGGCAATGCAGGGGCCGATGAATATGGTTTCGATATCAGGGCCGAACTTGTCTTTGAGCATTCGGCAATGAGCCAGGAGCGGCGAGGCTACGTTTACCAGGCAGGAGGTTAGGTCGGGAAGGTATTTTTCGACATATTCCACTACGGTCGGACAGGCGGTGGAGATAAAAATTCCGTGATCGGCCGAATCCAAAATTTTGGCGGTTTGACAGGACACTTCCTCCGCGCCGAGGGCTGTTTCGCTAACCCCCCGGATGCCCAGGCGGCGAATGGCGGCAATCATTTGTTCTGCCGAATATTCGGGAAATTCGGTTACCCAGGAGGGTGCCAGAGAAACATATACTTCTTTGCCGGACTTGAGCAGGAATTTTGCCCGGGACAGGTCGTTGCGCATCTGCTTGGCCTTGGCCGGGCAGACTTTGTAACAGATGCCGCAGGCTATGCACAAGTCGGTAACAATCATAGCCGAGTTGTCTTCAATTTTAATTGCCTTTACCGGGCAGCGGCGTACGCATTTATAACAATCCTGACAATCGGTTTTGACGGTATATAAGGGGAAGTCTCTGTTACTCATTTATAGGGTTCCGTAAGTTGTTTGCGAGGAAAAAGGTTGGCTCCGGTTTTGTGCGGGATAGTGTCGCGCGGTACAGCGTTTATTCCGATGACGAATCCTGAGAAGGCGCGGTTTTAAAATGCTTTTCCAAAATGTCCAGCAGGGTGCCGCTGTCGATATTGTTGTATTCGACGCCGTCAATGGTAATGTTGGGGCCTTTGGAACATTTGTCGCAGCAGCGCAGGCCGGTCAATTCAATTTCGCCATCCAGATTGTTTTCGTCGAGAAAACGCTGGATAAGCTGGAGATTTTTGGCGTTGCCGCGTGCAAAGCAGGAGCTTCCCATGCAAACTTTTATCGTCGATCCCATTCTCCCTCCTCAGTCTGCTGATAATGAATGGATAAAGTATATAGGCAACAACTTAAAAAGGCAACAGATTGTTTGTTGCACAGAGGGAAAGAATTTTGTGTCCGTCTTAATAAAGGCTAGGAAAAAAACGGTAAACCACTTGCTATAAAATCAAAGCGAGACTATTATATTACCAATTGTAACACAGGGGTCGTCTGACTAATGGTTAAAGCAGGAAGTTTTGCCGCAGAAAAATATCTGTTGGATTCATTAAACCGGATTGGTAAAAATCCGTTGGGCTACTCTGTGCTTTACGTTAACGTATCGAAGTTAAAGCCCAAAAACCGTCATCCCGAATTTGTAAAGATTTTTGCCAAGCTGTTCGACGGTTTGGTCGGCGCCACCAACGGGCTGATGTTCATCCTTTCTAACGGCGATTTTGCAATACTTGGCAAAAACATTACCCAAAACACGGTTGAAGAAGCGGTAAAAAAACTGCGGCAGGGGTTGTCTTCCGATCCGATTTTATATGCTCACGACAGCGGCGAGTTTGCCCATGTTTACGAATTTCCTGAAGATTTTTCATCCTTTTATCAATATATTGAGAGAATGATTGAAGAGGGGCTGGTTATCCGCGAGGTGGAGCCGCAGAAGTTTCCGTTGCAGGCTCATCAGGTTGACGACGTGATTGCCCACATGGACCGGATAGACATAGCGGAGATTGTCAAGCATCAAAGCGTTATGCGGCTGGGCGGCGCCAAAAAGTTTGAGGTTTTGTTTCAGGAGTTTTTCGTAGCGGTCAAAGACCTCAGCATGCAATTCAACAAGAGCATAGATTTGGTCGGAAACAAGTGGCTGTTTCTGTTTTTGACCCAGACGCTTGACAAGAAAACGATTTCGTCATTTGACACTGCGGAATTGTCTCAATGGCCGCATCGAATCAGCCTGAATCTCAATTTGTCTTCGGTCTTTTCGAAGGAGTTTGTCAGCTTTGCCAAGAATTTCTTGAAAGATGATCAGAAGATTATCGTCGAAGTGCAGATGATGGACGTGTTTAACAATCTGCCGCTGTATTTTGAGGCGAAGGACTTGCTGCACCGCGGCGGCCATCAGCTGCTGATTGACGCAACCAGTCCGGAAATGCTCCATATGTTGAACATCAAGCGGCTGGAACCGGATTGGATTAAGATTTTCTGGGATCCGATTATGGAGTTTGACGCAAACAACGAAGAGTTCAGACAACTGGTCGAAGACCTGGGCCGGGAAAAGATTATTTTGGCCAAGAGTTTGGACGAGAAGTCGGTGCGGTGGGGAATGAGCCACGGAATCAGCGCATTTCAGGGGCCGTATATTGATAATCTGGAGGTTGCGATTATCAGGTCGCAGTGTCCGGGCGGAAAAGAGTGCAGCGCGGTTGACTGTCTGAAGCGCCGCCGTTTGCTGGCCGGAGCTTTCAGGGACGAATGCCGTTATAAAGAATATTTGGAAAAGCTGTTGGGATAAAACGATGGGAATTTCATTTGTCCGGGGGGCAGAAAATACTTTAATCAAGCAGGATACGGTGATTTTCGATTATATGAAAAAAATCGAAAAAGACATTAATGCCTATAAGGTTCTGTATTTTTATACGCACAAACTGCAGAGCCAGAGCCTCAAGGCCATGCAGCGCCAATCGCTGGTGGAGACATTTGAAACGGTGGTGAAAAAATCCGCCGGTGAGATATTTGCGCTTCCCAATGAAGATATTATAGTTTTCTTTAACAAGAAGTGTAATGACGAGGTGTTGGCCTGTCTGGTAAAAGTCAGGTTTATGTTTCATGACGATCCTTTAATCAGAAACGCTGATGATTTGGAAGAAATCGGTTTTATCAAATTTTACGACCTGTCGGTTGAGAGCGGCGCTTTTCGCGATATAATCCGTTCAACGATGCAGGAGGGAAACGGCGGCGTTATCGGCGCTTCGGCTCAGAAGTCAAAACAGCAGAGCTCAATACCGTCGGTTTATAATACGACAACCCATAAACTGCGCCGGGTGTTAACGCCGGAAATGCTGGCAAAGGTTCAAAAGATTTTGTCCGTGGCTGATTTTTCGAGTTTTATCCGCCGGCAGTCGATTTGTGCGGTTATCGGAAAGGCGCCGCCCCAGCGTGTGTTTGAAGAAGTTTACGTTTCTATTCCCGATTTGCGCGAGATGCTGCTTCCGGACGTGGATTTAACGGCGAATCCATGGTTGTTTTTGTCATTGAGCGAGACTTTGGACAAGCGTGTGCTGGAGACGATTAACCGCCATGACGACGGTTCGCTGTCGGGAAATTTCAGTATCAACATCAATGTGTCGACAATTTTATCGGATGACTTTCTGGAGTTTGACGAAAACATCAGTGCATCAATGCGTCCGAGTATTATACTTGAATTGCAGCTGGTGGACATTTTCAGTGACATTCGCGCGTTCATCCTTGCCAAAACGTTTGCTCAGGCAAGGGGATATAAAGTGTGCATCGACGGTATTACCGTAGACAAGCTGAAATATCTTAACCGGGCGAATCTGAACTGCGATTTAATTAAAATCATCTGGCATCCGAGTTTTATGGATGTTATTCATGAGGATCAGCATTTTATGGATTATGTAAACAAAGCCGAGCGGGCAAAGATGATATTATGCCGCATTGATGATCCTCAGGCTGTGGAGGTCGGCAATTCTCTGGGCATCAACTTATATCAGGGGCGCTATATCCAGAGGATGTTGAACGCTCAGCCCAGGCGGACGATTTTTTCGGTGCGGAAGTAAGTTTCCGAGCAGAATATCTGGGGCGTTTATGCTTAGCTTTTAGCACCGTTTATAAAATATTGTCTTTTAGTTGTTTTTTTGCGGTAAGAAAAACGGTTTTCATTATAATGAAAACCGTTTTTCAATTGAGGAGATGATAATATTATTGTTTTAATTGTAAAGTTCTTCTGAGCAATTCGTCTTTTTTACGCAACTTTTCTTTTTTTAACTGCTCAATGCGGATTAAATTTTTCCAAACGTGTCTTTCTTCTTCTTTGATCTCAGAATCCAAGCTGGCGTGCTGAATTTTAAGGCTTTCTAAAGTTGTATTGATATACTCCATGTGCAGCCTCCTGTAGGTGGATAACACTTATATTATAATATCTAATATCTTATTTTTCCAGCATAAAGAATCAAAATACGGTATGTAAAATTTTGATAGGGAAGGGAATCCGCGGAATCTTTGAACAATGGTCGGGAAAAAACGCTGTTGATTTTTGTTTCCAGCCAAGTAGAATTACGGTAGTTAAAATCAGGGCGGAGAATTTGATGAAAAATACCGAGTTGTTTTCTAATAAGGCGGGAGTATATGCAGCCTCCCGCCCGGGGTATGCCCGTGATGCCGTTTTGTATCTGATTTCCTTGGCGGGGGTTTCTGCTCCGGTAATTGCAGACGTGGGGTCGGGAACCGGGATATTTTCCCAAAGCCTGTTGGAGGAAGGTGCGTAAGTTTTTGCCGTTGAGCCTAATGACGATATGAGGCAGGTAGCGGAAGAAAAACTTAAACATTTTCCGTTGTTTCATTCCGTTCGGGGAAGCGCGGAGAGTACGACTTTGGCTGATTGCAGCGTTGATATGATTACTGCTGCAACATCGTTTCATTGGTTTGATTTTGACGGATTTAAGCGTGAATGCCTACGGATTGCAAAACCGGGAACGAAAGCCGCAATCATTTATAATCACCAGCAGAAGAATGATTTTACAGAGGCGCGGTATGAAATCGTCGTAAAGTATTGTTCGCATCGCAGCGGCTTTGACGAAGGAAGAGACACCTTCTCGAAGATAGAAAGTTTTTTTGCCAAAGGGTATGACGTAAAAGAAATTCCGAATAATTTGCAGTGGGATGAGGACGGATTTGTTGCGAGATGTTGTTCTTCATCCTTCAGTCTGCTTCCGGGAGACGAGCGGTTTGAAGAATACGAAAATGCATTGAGGCTGTTGTTTCGGGCGTATGCAAAGAATGGCGTCATTACCCTGATTAATCATACCCGGCTGTTTGTCGGCGACATTGCTTAACTGCGGATTATGTTTTCTGCTTGTTTAAGGACTTTTTTCATCAGAGTTGAAAACGGATAAGAGCTGAGGTTGGAGAATGTTGTAAAAAAGCCGTCGGCAAAGGGCTGCTCACGTTGCACGCGATATATTCTCAGCGTCAGTTTGAAATGGGTGAAAACGTGGATGACCTCCCGCCCGGTATCAACGGCGTTGTTCAATTCCGGGTAGTTTCCTTCGTCACGCCAGGGAAATTCGTAGAGTCCGGAAAGCAGCCCCTTTTCCATTCGTTTACGGATAAGAACATCTCCTTTGCGGTTGCAAATGAGATATACGCTGCCATGCTTTTCTTTTTTTGCCGGTTTGGTGCGGTTGGGGATATTTTCGATATCCGGGCGGTTTTTTGATTGGCAGTGTTCTTGCCAGGGACAAAGCAGGCATTGCGGTTTTTTTGGTGTGCAGACGCCGGCGCCCAAATCCATAATTGCGGAGGCATAGTCGGCAGGATGTTTTGTGCTGGTCAGGGCTTGGGCTTTTTCACGAATAAGCGGCATTATTTTTTCGACAGGTTCCGTGAAGCCATACATACGGCAGATAATGCGAATGACGTTTCCGTCGATAACGGTTTCGGGTTGGTTGAAAGCCAAGGCTAAAAAGCTGGCGACGGTATATTCTCCGATACCTTTCAATTTAAGAACATCCTGGCGATTATCGGGAAACCGTCCCCCGTATTGTTCCATGATGGTTTGAGCGGTTGCGTGTAGCGAACGGGCCCGGGTGTAATATCCCAGTCCCTGCCAATAGAAATAGACTTCTTCCAGCGGGGCGGCGGCCAAGTCGGCTATGGTGGGGAAACGCTCCATAAACCGGTGAAAATAGGGAATGACGGTTTTAACGGTGGTTTGCTGAAGCATCAGTTCCGAAACCAAAATAACATATGGATCGGGATGGGGACCGCCTTTGACCCGCCAGGGCAGGTTGCGGCCGTTTTGATTGTACCATTCAAGAAGCAGATTTGATAAAGTTTGTTTTGACATACCTGCAATTATATTCTTTTAATTTCTTGATGTCTATGCAATCGGAGGAAAATTAACATATCGATTTGAGAAAGTTTACGGTTGTTTTTTGGTATGTTGACGGTCTTCGCTCGGAAACCTTGTGAAAAACATTACAAGGTTTACTTGTTTTTTGTTTGATAATGTGATAATTCGGGCAAACGTGTTTATTCATTATTTTATAAATTTAAATTATTAATGTTATGAGAGGAAAACTCAGTTTATTATTGTTGGGGCTGTTTTTGAGCATCGGCTCATTTGCCCAAAGTTTTACACCTTCGTTTGAAAAAGAGTTTTTGGCGCAGATGTTTGCGCAGTGTCCGGACTCTTTGAAAGAAGATTTTCTCAAAATGGAAACTTCTTACAGTACGTATAAGTTTAAAGAAATACGTTCCATAGAGCAGATGAAGAAGTTTTATCAGAAGAAGTATAAAGATAATCCCGAAGTTATCGGATATATTACCGATGAGGTCAATGCATATGTTCGACACGGCGACGGGGAATCAAATTTGCGGGTTGATTTTTATTATGTTGACCGGCAAGATACTTTAAACTGTTTTCGCATAAATAATGATTACGGTACGTTGTCCAAGTCGTTCGTTACGAAGTCCGGCAAGCGCTATGAATTGAGGCATGCCTGGGGATTTCTGAAGTTGAGCGAAGACGGAATGACATTGTTGGATTGTTACTGTTCCAGAACAAGTGCCGACAATCAGGAGGAGCGGGAACTGACGATTATTCCGTTTACGGGAACGAATCCTTTTTGTTGGACTACTCCTGTCAATCAGGGGCGTATTCCCGCTTTTTGAGCCTATCTTTGACGAAATGTATTTTGTCCCGTTCGGAACTTTGTTCCGGCGGGATTTTTTATACATATATTTGATGTGGGGATAAACTTTGTCTACAGGTGTTCCGTGACAAGATGACTCAGGTGTTTTTATCATAACAAAAAAGCTCCGAATGGAGCTGTTTTTATTATGGTGCTCCGAAGTTGACGAATTGTTGAACTCCGTTAGGGATGAAACCATTGATATAAACGGATGGAAATAATGAAAATTTAACGGAGGGCAGACAATGACATAACACAATGAAGATGCCTGATATGGAGGCTTTAAACGATTATAACACAAAAATAATTAAAGAAATAACGAAATTTTACGGAGAAAAATAATGGAAAACCAAAATACTAAAATCTTAAATGAAAGAGGAGAAAAAAAGATGTCTAATAAAACTTGGGATTGGTTAACTGATTGGATTGAAACTGAAACAAATAAGGTTGATAGTTCAGCCAAAGAGAAAAAGAAAGAAAATATCTCTAAAACAGAAAATTTTATAAGAGATTGGATTGCAAGCGAGACAACTCCATCAGTTTCCAATTAAATTATTTTGAATAATATACTTTAATAAGTGCGATTTTTTGCACAAATTAAGCAAGGAATCGCACTTTTTTTGTTTTTTAGTTTTTAGCTTTACCGAACGGGAAATTTTTGTTGACATTTTATCATTTAATAGTGTATATTTACCGATGGGGAAATTTTTTATTCAAAAGGTTTTCTTTATAGTGAAAATTTACCGATGAGGAAATTTATGAAAACAAAAGATTTGGCAGATATGATAAGAAAGAAACGTAAAGAGCAAAAACTCACCCAGCCACAATTGGCTGGTTTATGCAATGTCGGTGTGCGGTTTATTGTTGATTTGGAATCGGGCAAAGAAACCTGTCAAATTGGCAAAGTATTATATGTTCTGGATATGCTGGGAATTAAATTAAAAATTGATGGAGAAAATCAATGAATTTGCTTGATGTCTATTTTCACAATAAAAAAATCGGGATTTTGAAAGAACATAATTCTAGATTGAGTTTCAAATATTCAGATGATGCAACAGAGGCGATTGCTCATCAACTTCCTCTGCAAAAGGATGCTTTTGGTGATAAAGAAACACGAAGTTTCTTTTCTAATTTATTGCCCGAAGGAGATGTGGTAAAGAAAATCGCCCAGATAAAGCAAGTTTCGCTCAATAATCCATTTGCATTATTAAGAGAATTAGGCGGAGAATGTGCTGGTGCTGTTTCGCTCTATCCTCAGGATATGTTACCGATTTTTAATGATACTTTGGAAGAAATATCCGAAGAAGAGTTGGCTACTCTTCTGAATAAGCTTTCTCAAACTCCGTTATTAACAGGTGAAGGTATTCGTTTATCGCTTGCAGGAGCACAAGAAAAACTAGCTTTAACAATTTTTCCTGATGACGATAAGTATTATAAGCCATCCGATAAGTATATTTCCACTTGGATTTTAAAACCTGAGAATCGGAACTTCCCTGACCTAATTTATAATGAATATTTTTGTATGAGGTTAGCAGGTCTTACTGGATTAAATGTTGCTGAATGTAAGATTAAGAAGTTTGACACAGTAACGGCTTATATGACAAAACGATTTGACAGGCAGAATACTGTTCAGCGAATCCAGCAGGAAGATTTTTGCCAAGGTTTGGGGCTATCCAATAAAAAATATCAAAGGACTGAGGGAGGCCCTAGTCTTAAGCAATGTTTTCAATTTATCCATAATAATCTGGCAAACAAAGCAAAAGATGAATTGCATTTCTTAAAAAGTATTGTTTTTAACTTTTTAATTGGGAATTCGGATGCTCACGGAAAGAATTTCTCTTATTTGCACACGGCAAATGGCTATATTCTTGCTCCTTTGTATGATTTGGTATCTACCCAAGTTTATCCGCAACTGGCCAAAGAAATGTCAATGTCTATTGGTGGTGAGTATGAACCTGACAGAATTACCAGAACCAATTTTATGGTAATGGCAAAAGAACTTGGTGTTAAATCTCAACTCATTAATGACATTTTGGATAAATTGACTGCAGAAATCATTGTGCAGGCAGAAAAACTCAAGGAAATGACGACAACTGAAAAAACTTATAATCCTGTTTATGATAGGATTATTGAGGTTATCAAAGCAAGAGTTGCTCAGTTATAATTCAATTTTTTATGTAGGGTTGGTAAATTTCTATTTTAGAAAATGCCCAATATTGGGTGTTTTCTAAAATGAGATTCTTGTAATTTAATGATTAGTATTAATGAGGGATTAAAATATGATAGGGAAATCTGATGATACAGGAGAACTTTTTAATGCAAGAAAAATTGTAAAAAATAAGATAAGATGTAAAAAATGTGGTGACATTATAGAAAGTGTATCTGTAAATGATTTCAAATTTTGTAAGTGTGGAGCAGTAGCCGTTGATGGTGGATTTGATTACTTGCGTAGATGTGGCAATTTAGAAGATATTGAAGAATTAAGTGAAGTGGAGCGTGGATAATATGAAGGTAATATTTGAATTTGATACAGAGAGTGAAAATTTTAATTCTATTGAATTGGAACGCCATAAACAGGCTGATGATATGGCGAAAGCGTTAGGCGAAATATTGAAAAAAGCACGTGGTTGGGATAAGTATGATGAGCGGTCTGCCATTCCCACTGATGAAATCAGAAAAGAATTAAATGAAATAATTTGCCAATATGTTGATATTGAGAAAATTGGGTATTAGGTGATGTCTTTCGGAATCATCTGGTTAGTTTGGGATGTTGTTTTTTTGCGGAGAAAAACTAGTCTAATCTCCGCATATTTTGCGTAGATTATAGCTCTATACAACAACCTACAAAATTTTACCGATAGGGATTTTTTTATTCAAAAAAATTTTTTTGTGATTAAAATTTACCGATAAGGAAATTTATAAAAGCCTTATTCTATTTTAGATTTTTACCAATATTAGGTGTTTTCTAAAATGATAATGGAGTGATAAAATAAAGTATTTGTTGACTTATCTTAAGATGTTAACTATATTAATAATAAATCTATGCAAAATTTTAGCAAAGAATGGTGATTATATGTTGATAGGTTTCAAATTTAGTAATTATAAAAGCTTTAAAGACAGTGTTGAGTTTTCAATGGAACCATTAACAAAAAATGGAGCTATTAGTAATGCTGTTGAAACTGCTTATAGAAAAGCACCTTGGGTTTATAGCTCATCGGCAATTTTTGGAGCTAATGCCTCTGGTAAGTCTAATTTTATTGAAGCAATAAACTACTTTCAGCATTTAATGGAGAGTAGCTACTTAAAAAGATTAAATGAATCAATGGAGCTTCCCTCATATAAGCTTTGCGATGAACAAGAAAATTCAAAATTTGAATGTGAATTTATTAAAAATGGAATAGCTTACAGATATTTTATAGAATTAAATGATACTGAAATTGCGAAGGAAGAAGCTTTTTACACCGAACTTTCAGAAGATAAAAGAGAAAAGTGTTTGTTCAAACGGTCATTAGAAGATTTTGTCAGCCCATATGGTTTGGATAAAGAATTTGCAAAGCAAACCTTAAAAAATAGGCTTTTGATTAGTGAATTGGTGAATAATAGAAATATTCAAGACCAACATATATTGAATATATATAATTGGATAGTTATGGATATTGCAGTTCTTTCAACCCCGTATGAATTAAATTTAAGAAGTGATATTGCTAAAAGAGAGCTTGATTTAGAAGAAAAAACAAAGTTTTTAAACAAGGCAGATATTCATATTGATAGATTAGTTTCTAACAGAGATGGGCTTTTTTCTATATACAAAAGTGAAAGCGGGAAAGAAATCGCATTCAATTTTGAAGAAGAGGAATCAGAAGGAACAATTATTTTATTGGCTTTATCTGATGATGTATTACCTGTATTGGAAAATGGTAAAATACTTTTTGTTGATGAGCTTGATAAATCTTTACATCCTCATTTAGTAAAATATTTGGTAGGATTATTCAACAATCCAGAAACAAATCCGAAAGGAGCACAACTTATCTTCACTTCTCACGCTCACTATTTGATGGATGGAGAGCATCTGACCAGAGACCAAATTTGGTTTGTATCCAAGGAAAATGGTTATTCCAGCGATTTATATTCTTTGAGTGATTTCAAACAAATCAAAAGAAAAAAAGGTGCTTTTTATAATGAATATATGTATGGCATCTTTGGGGCTATTCCCAATATCAATGGAGACTAAACGATGGCAAGGACTCAAAAAAATAAACAATTACGCCCCTTGCATCTGTTTATTTGTGAGGACAGTAAATCTTCAAAATACTATATGCAGGGATTAGGGAGAGCCAAAGGTATTAATATTAAAGCCGAAGAAGCAGACGGAACAAGCCCTGCAAATGTTTTAAGAAGTGCAAAAGAAAAGCAGAAACTATTTAAAGACAAAGGAACCGTACAAATTTATTGTCTTTTTGATAAAGATGATTGTGATGATGAAAAGTTTAAGAAAGCTATTCAGCAATGTAGAAAAGCAGGTTTTGTAGATGCTGTTTCGGTTCCTTGTTATGAATATTGGCTTTTATTGCATTTGAAGAAAACCAATCAGCCGTTTAGAGATGCCAAAGAATGCTGTGAAACATTTCAATCCGAATATAATAGAAAATTCCAAACCCAGTATACAGTTAAGCAATTGAAGGCAAAAACAGATATTTTTAATGATTTGAAAGATAATTTGGATTCTGCAATAGTTAATGCAGATAGCTTGGAATTAGAAGAGGTAAGCTGTCCTTATACAAATATGCATCAAGTGATTAAAGGAATTTTAGATTAAATATGCATTGAATAAAAGTATCCTAAAGTTCATTTTTTAGAGTAAACTGCAGTAGGATATTTATTTTAAGCAATTTGTTCTTTTCTCTCGTCTAATTCAGCATCAATTATGGTTTGAATTATTTTTTTATCTGTTTTTGCGATGTTTTTTTCATCGATTTTTTCGTATAATGTTTTCCAATATTCAAAATCATTTTTAGAAACTAAATGTTCTTTTATTAATTGAATAAGTATTGATATGTGTTTTCTTTCTTTACTTACTGCAATTGCCTCTAACATTGGTTTTTCGTTTTGATAAGCTTTGATGTTTTCACATATTTTATCAAAGGCAATGCCTCGTAGTTTGGCAGATAAAGCTATTATTGTTTCATCTTTAGCTGAACTGATAACCTTTATTAAAATTTCTTCATTCCTTTTATCCTCAATACTTTCTTCAAAGAAATTATTGATTAATATTCTATATTCTTCTTTATGTAAATTATTGACTAAATAGCTAAATTTTTTTTCTATTAGTGCATTATCAATGCAATAATTTCCATCTTTATCTTTTTCTTTTATAATTCTTTCTAAAATTAGAAGGGATGTTTCTGATATTTCTGAACTTTCAAATACAGAATATTTGAGAGGAAATATTTTCAATCCTTCATTAGAAATCTTCTGTATTGATAATAAAATGTAAGATTGCACATCTGGATAACCATCATACAGCGTTTTTAAGTGTTCTGTAATAGATGGATTATTGTATCCTGCGATGTATACGTTTGTAAGAAAGTCTATAACACTTATTGTGTTTTCTTTACTGCCAAGATTATCTAATAATTTATGGTTATTGTATGGATAAGAGGCAGGTTTAAACGTATTTTCATAATAGTTAATGAATGATTGGTTTTTATTAATTTTTATATTTTCCAAAAGAGTTGTTATAAAATTCATTCCTTTCAACACCTCTTCTGTATTATTTCCTTGGTAGCTTGGTAAGATTTCGTTTAGTTTAGTAAATATTAAATCTTTTTGATGTTCGGATAATTTACAATTTTTTCCAATATATATGATGTCTGATTTAAATGATGTATCATCATCTATGCTATTTGTTTCTTTTAATTCATATTGTATTAAATCATTGCTTAAAAGCTGATTAAGGTTGCTACCCAATGCTAAATCTTCTAGATATTGGGGATATTGGTCGTACCATTTCACAAATTTATCTGATAAAATTTTTATACTTTTGCAATTTTTTATTATAGCTTCGTATAGGTTAAAACAAAAATTATTTTCTTCAGAATCAGCAGATAAATTTTCATCAAAGTATTTGTTTAGTTCAACAATAAGATAGTTTTTTTCCTCCAAATCATTAATGTATTTTGCTAATAGAGAAAAATATTCTTTAGGCATAAAAGTTAAGAAATTTTTAACTTTCCCAGAAATCGTAGTTTGAATCTTTTTATTATTAATATGTGTTAATTTATTATTTTCATTTATAGCAAGGAGAGAAACAAAAACTTGAATAGTTTCGCTTCCGTAGGTCTGCTTATTAATACTTTTTTCGAGTCTGTCTAATAGATATTTAACGCTTAGTTCACAGTTTTTAGTAGAGGATAGTGTATATTTTGTTAGCTGTTGCGTGTCAAAAGATATAATAGAATCCATAATTTCTTTTGGAAGTTCTTGAAATACATTTGAATTAGACAGTATTTTTTCAATAACAGAAAGTTTTGTGTCGTTTGTTAGACAATAGGTTTTATTCAAAAATGTATTTAATTCATCATTTTTTGATATATTACTATTAGGGGTGGATTCATAATTTTTTACTTTAAGTAATTTGTTGTCTTTTTTTATCATATTGTAATATTCTGACCATTCTTCTCTAATGATTAGTGCTTTACATATAATACTCTGATTTTCTTTCAAAAATTTTTCATCACAATTTTGCGATAATATATTTAGCTCCGCTGACAAGTTATTAAATAATTGAATTATTCTTCTCGGATTTGTAGCGTATTCATTTGCAACAATATTTATTGTATCAGGAGTTAAATTCATCTGATGTTTTTTATTTAGGCTGTTTGCAAAATCAAATAACTCTACATTTTCTAATGGTTTTATTCTTAATTCAACATTGAAAAATTTTCTTAAAAATTCCTCAGCATCTTTGTCTGAATTTTTATCATTTATAAGATGTTTTTTTAATGCTTTATCATCAATTGGAATTATGAAGATTAATCCGTCATAATTTCCCATAAAGTTTTTTATATTTGTTAATAATTCATATGCTGTTTCGCAATTGCATCTATCAATATTATCAATAACGATAACTAGCTTATCATTTTCACACTTGCCTAAAACCCAATGTTTGATTGCTTTAATCAGTGAGTTTTTTCTTAGAGCTTTTGATATTATATCCATAAAACAATCTTCAAATTGTTCTGGAGCAAATAAATAAGGTATATTAGATGATGTCTTAAGTTCATTAAAGCATTTAAATATGAGAGTGGTTAAGAAAGAAACCAAACTAACTATAAATGTAGCATTGATAGCAACATTATTATCTAACTTCGACATTAATATGCTAGATACGATGAGCAATAATAATGAAATTATGATGGTAAAATTAAAATGTTTTGAAGAAAATTTCAGTTCTATTTTTTGTTCTACAGATTTATTACAATAAAATTTCTCCATAAGATTTGAACGTTCAAGTCCAAGTTCTTCTTGAAGATTAAGCAGGAACATTCTACGGAAGCTATCATTTACATATTTCCAAGCATCGTAGATTACAAATTTAGTATTACCATATTCTTTTTTATTTTTTGTTATATCATCCTTTACAGTTTTTATAATTGAAGATTTACCACTTCCCCATTCTCCAAATAAGCCAATACAAAATGTTCCTTTTTTAGGAGTATTTTGTATTATCTGTTTAAGGGTTTCAGAGTATGATTTGCCATTTAATAAATCATTACCTTCTTTTTTTAAATTTAACTCTTTATCTTCAATGAAATTCATTATCGCATCCTTATATATTATAATTTTGATTATATTATCAAATGATTATAAAAGTTCAATAATTTTACTATAATAATGCCCCTTTCATAAAAATTGCTAAATTCTTTTAATGATTATCTATATTAAATCCAACTATACCCTATTTTTACATTTACAAAAGTGTAAAATCTAAATCATTTTGCTTGACAATTTTACAGATGTAAAATATATTCTTAAATATAGATTTTACATATTTAGGATTGGATGATGATTTTTAATTATATACGAGTTTCTACGATTGAGCAAAATACTGAACGGCAGTTAAGGGATGTTGTTTGCGACAGGGTATATGAAGAAAAAATTAGTGGTAAGGATACCAACCGTCCCCAATTACAGGCAATGCTGTCCAATATCCGTTTTGGGGACATCATTAATATTCACGAAATGAGTCGTCTGGCTCGTAATACTCGTGATTTATTAAATCTGGTAGAGGAAATTACCTCAAAAGGAGCAACAGTTGTTTTTCATAAGGAAAACTTAACTTTCAAAGGTAATGAAAAACAAGACCCATATCAAAAAATGATGATGACTATGCTTGGAGCTGTGGCAGAGTTGGAACGCAATTTAATATTGGAACGCCAACGAGAGGGAATTGCTCTTGCTAAACTGCACAACAAGTATAAAGGCGGTCAGCCTAAGCTAACTGCCGAACAGGTTACAGAATTAACCACACTTTACAAGCAAGGAATGCCTATCGCACGCATTGCCAAGCAATTTAAAATAACTCGTCCGACTGTGTATAGTTATTTGAAAAATGAAAGCTCCTAAAATTAGGAGCTTTAAGATAGTTATTAAAATTTTTTAACAAACTCATTTTTGATGTAGATGAGTGTATTAATTAAATCTCTGTACGACTCTGCATCTAATGTGTTGATGCGGCACATTTGTTTTCGTCCGAATCTCAAAGTTATGTAATTGGCATTTTCCTCCAACTCAAATAATGCTCGCTCCAATGCTTGGATGTTAAAAGTTATGTATGTCAGAAAAGCATTCTTTTTCATTTGGTGAGCTGTAAGAGGGCATATTTGGCTTCTACCCTCTCGAATTTCTTTAGAGAAGTTAACGATTTCTGCAGTAGTTGTCATTTTGTTTTCTTTCAATTTGTTACTCAACTATTGCAAATTTATATTAAGCATCTATCAAATGACCAGGAAACAAAAAATGTCGCTTTTTAATGTTATTGAATGTTATTTCTTTTTATGTGGAGTTAATTTCTTAAATTCATCAATTGATGATTTATAATAAAAAACACGGTTTCCTCTTTTTACAAATTTAATTTTATCAGGATATTGGCATCTCATCGTTCGTAGAGATGCTTCTGAATATCCTAAGATTGCAGCTGCGGTTCTGGGAGATAATAGTTCTCCTTTTTCATCATCTATAATTGTTTTAGTGCTTAATTCGCGGGCTTTCTTTTCCCATATTAGTAGTTCATTTTTTGCATAGTTACAATAGCAATCCTCTAATGCCACCCTTAATGTTCTGATTGAAGTTTCAAAATCAGGTATATTGTTAGGGGAAAAATCAAAGCATTTGGCTTCAATTTTTAGAGGAAATTTACAATCTGTAAAATAAAATGTATTATTAAATTTAATGTAGGAAAAATTTACTCGTTCAGGAAAAATTCTTTTGAAAAATGCTACATTACTATTGAACACAGCTCCTTTGAAACTCCATTGATAACGAAACTTATTGTCATTTGAGGAATTATCTAGTTGATATTGATTAAATAAGAAAGCATATCCATTTGTTTTAATATGTTCAAAATCAGCATTTTTCAAAAAATTGGTATCTTCAAAGTGGGTCGTTCCATTGAAATTTGAACAATTAAAGGAAATATCCTGTTCAAAAACAGAATTTCTAAAATCAGTATTTCCAGTAAAGAGGCATCCTTTGAAATAGACATTAGATTTAAAATGCATATTTGATAGATTGAGATTATGAAATATGCAATTGGAGAATATTATATCTCGGTATTGATATTCATTATGATTTTCTTTATATTTTGATTTTCCAAATAACAATTTGATATTTTCTAAAAAAATATCGCTAAAATCTTTATCTTTGATTTCAATGTGTGTATTTTTATTTTCTTTTATTATTTTAATAATATCTCCATTTGTTATTTTGTGAGAGTTTGTAAATTTGCTTTCAATATAAGCTGTTCTGTCTCGGACAAGGTGATTGGGGAAAAAGCATCCTCTTTCAAAATAATCTTTTGCGGGAGTTGCGCTATTGAGCATCTGTGTCAAATCATTTTGGATGTTGGGTAACTCCAAGTGTTCTTTCTCTTTTAAATAGATGACAGCTTTTTTTATTTTTTGTTTTTCATAATCTTCAAAATAACCAGAAAAAGCATTGGTCACTAATTTCCGAGAAAGTTTATATGTTAAATTGATGTCTTCGTTAGGATTTTGAGCAGCTAATTTCGTTAGTATACTCTGTAAAATTAATATCTCTCTATGATATGGCGTATCCTGCATTTTATGTTATCCTTTTTAACATTTTTTACAGGATAAGGACTCATATTTTGAAAATCAAGGATAAACTTTAAACTTATAGCGTTAATTTTGCTTTGCCAAATTAGCATTTAACACAACAGATTCAACAATTTTTTTTGCTAATTCTGTTGCATTCCAGCCAGAACTGTTAAAGTTATAGGTGGATTTTATGCCTTTGGGGGCATCTAAAAAAGTGATAAGAGCATACTCCTGCCCCTGATAGATAAAATGTCCCAAAAACGTTGTAACGACATCATCAGGATTATCTAACTTGTAGTCTGTTGCCGTTAGGCCATAGATAGAAATACCTTCAATGTTTATTTTCTTCGCTGTTCCGTGGATAACATTATCTCTTAACTCTTCCAGTTCTTTTTTTCCTGCTGATTTGATGAAAGAGGTATAATCTTGGATAAATTGTGATGTGGTTGCCAATTTTTCTTTTTTCAGCTGTTTCATAACATTGTTGGGCGTATATGAAAAATCTTTATTGTAATCGAAACTTTCTAGAATACTGATGGATGCAGAATTTAGAACTTCATTATTTTTAAGATTTACCAAAATAAAAGCACCACCAGCGGCATTAAATTTTTCAATTTCTTCCGCCAACACACCATAATTTCTTTTGCAAATGGCCGCATCTGTATTGCAGGTGTCCGCAAAAGATTTATTGTTAGTAATGTTATTATGAGAACATCCCATCAAAATTAAAGAAAACATCAAGAAAACTATTTTTTTCATATTACTTCTCCTTTTCTGTTAAAACGTTCTGCAATATTTGATGAGCAACCTGACACCAATGTGTGTAAATATAAGGAAGGGTATTACGAGTTTCCTCGCCTAACAACTCTTTTTTTACCTCATCATAAAATTCTTTACGAACGATAAGTTTGTTCCCAACGCCCATTCCGATGCGTCGCCATTTTTCAAAAAATTCTTCATCAAGCCCTCCAGTCCACGGATAAATTTTTGTTATCGGAGAAAAAATAGTTTGGACTTCTTCTACAATTTCATTATTCAAAAGCTCAATGAAATATTGTTTAATTTCATTATCTTCAACAACAAAAAAACGGGCTGTTTTTGCAAATCCCATTCCTCCTGGAACTGTAGCCGCAACAAACATTACATCATTTGGATTAATCTGTTTGAGAGTCTGCAAATTCAGTTTTTGAAACAAAAATCCGTGCTCATCTATTTGTTCAGGATAACTTTCTTCAAAAGAAAATTCACGAGGGTCTTCCACCATTTTTCTTGCTGTAAAAGACAATTCTCGTTTGCACCCACATAAATACAAATCAATATTGGGAAAATCATTTCTTAAATTTATATCTATATGACACCCCAACCATTCATCAGAATAAAAAAGAGATTGTCCGAAATTAATTTTCATCGGATATGTTTTAAATAGATTTATCTCAACAATTAAGTCAAATTTATGATTTAAGAAATCGCTATTATACACTTTCAAATATTTTGAAACAAAATATTCTTTTGAAACAAGCGGCTTCTCCCTGTTATCATCAACCGCAGAAGTTTCTTCATCGTTTATCCTAATCGTTCCGCTATCTATATGAAATTGAATATAGTCGTCTATATAATAATAATCTTTACGAACAGATTCGGCTTTTTCAAAATTTATTCCAAACCTTATTCCAAGCAGGCTCAAGCGAATACTGTTCAGACTAAAATCCAAACGAAACAGTTCTCTTAACGAGAAGAACCATTCAAAAAAGAAACGAAAATAGTAGTTTTTACTGAAAAACAAGACCATTTCACTGTTCAGATAATTCTTATAACCGAGAGAATAAAAGTTTATTAGACTTTTCAATAAGTGTATGCAAATACCGTGATTATCATCAAATCTTTTTATAATCATTGATTTTAACTCATTTTACTAACGATAGGCATTCATTTTTCTTATCAGAAGCTTTTATTTGATAACAATAACTTCTCTGATTTTTTAATCTGGCCAGACAATAGTTCTTATCATCACCATTTTTTATTTGATAACAGTATGAAACCTGTCCTTTTTCCACAGCTAGGCAGTTATTTTTCAAATCATTATCTTTAATCTGATAACAATTCGCTTTTGCTATTGCAGGAAGCAAAGCGATACAGGCAATTATCATTAAAAGCTTTTTCATTAATTTTTTCTCCTTATATCAAATCAATCCTTCTGCCGCCCAGAGAATCGTTTGAATTGCTGGTGGTTGCACTGGAAACAGAAGCACTGACGGCATTTTCATTTGCCCAGTCCCGTAAATCCTTAAAATCTTCCTGCCGCATTTTGGCCATTGGTATCATACGCTTAATAACTGTTTCAAAATCCTGCATTGATAAGTCTGCCCCGTCTTCTCCATTGGTTTTACGGGCATAGGCTTCCATCAAGGCGTCCTTGACCCAAGCTTCGATTTCAGCACCCGCCAATCGAACATTGGTTCCATAGTTATCTTCGCCAGACATCTTGGCTAATTTATCCAAATCAAAGTTTGCAAGGTTTCTGCCTGATTTGCTGATATGAATCTCTAAAATCTTTTTGCGTTCTTCAAAATCGGGCAAATCTACAAAGAAAATCTCATCAAATCGTCCTTTGCGGAGTAATTCTGGCGGCAAGTTCCTAATATTATTGGCTGTGGCAAAGGTAAAAACAGGAGATGTTTTATCCTGCATCCACGTTAGGATATTGCCAAACACCCTTGAAGATGTCCCGCCGTCACTTCCGCCACCAGATAAACCTTTTTCAATCTCATCAATCCAGAGCACGCACGGAGCAATAGCTTCGGCAGTTTTCAAGGCTTGTCTGATATTGGCTTCCGAATCACCGACATATTTGCCGAATATTTTTCCCATATCCAACTTTAACAATGGCATACTCCACGCACTGGCAATACATTTGGCTGTTAATGACTTACCGCAACCAGGAATACCAACCAGCAAAACACCTTTGGGCGGGTTTAAGCCAAAGGCTTTGGCATCTTCAGAAAAGGTTTTGCCTCGCAATTCAAGCCATCTCTTTAAGACAGTTAAACCACCGACATCTTCCAAAGATAGTTTATTTTCTACATATTCTAGAATACCGCTCTTACGGATAATCTGTTTTTTTTCATTCACAATGCTTTTAATGTCGTTAATATCCAATTTATGGTCTTCAACCAAAGCTCTCGCTAAACAATTCTCTATTTCGGCATAAGTAAGGCCCAAAGAAGCATTGGTCAAAGCTGACAAGGTTTCCGCAGAGGTATCAACTGAAACACCTTTCATTCCTTTATATTGATTAATAAATTTAGAGATTTGCTCGCTGACCTCTTGTCTGTTGGGTAGAGGATAATCCAAAATAGTGATTTCTGAATTGATACTACCGTCTATCTCAGATTTTGAAGATACCAAAATACAGTTGCAACGATAACCATTAGTGCGGATATTTAAGGCAAACTCCTTTAATCTCCGTTGAGGAGCTGGAGCTGCTCCAGAAGATATAAAGGGTACAATGTCATAAAATACAAAAATTGTCGGCTTCTCGGTCTTTGCAATGCTTTCACAGGTATCAATTGCGCTTACAAGAGTATCAGCTCTACCATCAACTTGTTTATTGTCAGATTTCAATCCTGATGCAATACTCCAAGTAATTAAATCGTGTCCTAATGTTTTTGCAACCAGTTTTAAATCCATCGTTAAACGGTCTTCCTCGGTTGATTTAATCAAAATCAACGGGTATCTGGCTTTTAAGTAATTTTGCAATTCATCAACAAACTTCATTTGTTTTCTCCGATTGTTTGTACAAACCTGTTATTTGGACGTTATTGCCGTTAATGACTATTTCGGTATTCAGCCAAGGTTTTAATTCCTCTTTCTTTATCCGATTACCATTAAGAACCAATTTTTTACCATAAAAAGGGTGAGGAAAATTTTTGTTGTATCTACCAAGCAACGCTGCATCAACTTGGTATAAAAGCTGTTTTTTTACTGTATCTGCTTTGATTTCTTCCAAGGTGCAACCTGAAAATAACAAAACATCCAAATCCTTATGAATAAGGTTAAGTAGTGAGCTAACCTGTTTTATCTGTAACAGAGGTTCGCCGCCTGTTAAAGTAATTCCTCGAATATTTTGAGTTTGATTGATTTGTTCAGCCAATTGTGCAATATCTATGTCAAAACCACCTGTTTGGCTATGTGTCAACTGATTAAAGCAACCATCACAATGAAACGGGCACCCCTGAGTCCAAATAACGAAACGATTATCAGGGCCATTGACCGTGGAACATTCCATTATGTGATGAAGGCGGATAGTTTTGGTCATAGTTCCAACCTTCTTTTCGGGAGATATTTTTTGAGCGAATCAATAATTTCAGAGTAATTTCGCTCTTCTGCTAATGACAGGGCTGTTTTTCCATCAATATTTTTGATGTTAATATCAGCTCCATTTTCAAGCAATAATTGGACGATTTCTTTATTTCCACTAGATACTGCTATTAATAATGCCGTATATCTGTCTTCATTTTGAAGATTGGCATTTGCTCCTTGTTTTAGCAACAATTCCACAATTTCTTTATTTCCATTTTCTTCAATATTATCAATGCTGCCACTAATAGCCATAATCAAGGCTGTATTCTCATCATAACTTTGCAAATCAATGTCAGCCCTATATTCCAAAAGTAGTTTTGCGACTTCTAGATTTCCCTTTTCACAAGCATACATTAGTGGGGTTTTCAGCATAAAACCCTGCCTATTGACATTAGCTCCGCTATCTAGTAATAGCTTTACTATATCTGTGTATCCTTTTTCGCTAGCAACAATTAATGCCGTGTTTCCTAGCAGGTGTCCTTTTTCTGTTTCTGCTCCATTGTCTAACAACAATTTTACAATATCGGTATGACCTTCCAAACAAGCCCAGTATAACAGCGTTGTAGAGCGTCCGTTTATAGCATTTATATCAACGCCATTTTTTAAGAATGTTTTAACAGCTGATATATCCCCATTTTTAACGGCTACAGTTAAATCTTGATTATTTTCAATTATAGAATTCATAATTCCAGCTTTCTTCTGTTCTGGTTATTGTTATCAAGCTCTAATTTTCTTTTAGATGCAGAATTAATCACATTTCGTTTTCGTCTTGTCGTCTGTGAAGTTGGCTCAATGGGAATCTCTATGGAAATTTCAGAAACGTCATTATCTTGTGTTTCAGAGATACCCTCATCCATAGAAAAATTTGTATTTTTCTTTGTTTCCTGTCTTTCATCATATTTTTTTGCCGCCAAGGGAATGAATATCATCGCAATTACGCAGAGTATGGTTTCAAAAATATGATTTTCTTTTAAGTCCTTGGGATTATAATTTTCTAAAATACTTATCATTCCATCACAGGCGTATCCCCGTGTCCCATCATCAAGATTATCAAGAGGTGTTTTGCCTTGATTGTTTCTGATGTCCCGATTTGCTCCGTTTTGAAGCAAATATTTAACCATTTTTTCTCCATCAGCTGAACAACTGCCATTGGAAGCATATTCTAAAATGCTATCTCCGTTATTGTCTTGTGCATTTACATTGGCGCCTGATTTTATAAGCATTTCTGCCATAGCAAAATTACGTCTATGTACAGCCCCCATCAGAGCTGTTTCTCCATCAACGCCATTCCCATTGACATCAGCACCGTGTTTGAGTAAAACCTCAACGACTTTTATGTTGTCGCTTTTGGCCGCACATATTAAGGGAGGTACAATGATATTTACTTCTATATAAGAAGAATAGCTTTGTCTACTTTCATAAGCACCTTTGATGTCCAAACCTTTTGCTATCTCTTTTTCTACCTTTTCAGGTGTTGTTTCTAACAGGTGACTAGACCACCAGGAACAATCACGCATATAGCCATACCCATTCTGGATATTAGAAAAAAGAACTAAAAAGATAACAAAGGTAAATTTAAGAATATTTTTCAAGGTGCTATATTTCTCCGCAATTTATATTTTCTTACCTATTCCAAATCATAAATTTTCAGCATACTGCCATCATCTGGTTCATAATATTCTTCTGTCCATTCAGTATTCAGTTCAACATCAGCAGAAGAAAGCATATTTTCTAAAGCTTCGGTGATAGATTGGCAGGATTGCCCTTTAACGCCGCTTACACTTTCAATAACACGTCCATTTTGCAACTTAACAAGCAGACTTTTTTCATACACCGTCCCAAACTTTATTTCAAAACCATCGGAATTCTCTGCCAACAAGCAACTATGCCCATTCTGTTCCATCTGCTTTACAACTTGTTGAGCGGCACATTTAACATACTGCTTCTGAATTTCTTTCCCCATTCGTCTGGCAATGCGTTCTTCAGACAATGACATATTATGCTTTTCTACACTTAACTCATAATGATTGCCAAAATCTTCCATAAAATAGTTAAACCCATTGCTTTCAGCAACAATGGCAGGTCTTTCTTCAGATGCTATTCCTAATGATTTGGCGTATCCTGAATCATAAGAATAAACGACACTATCTTCATATCTCAGCCCTAGATTACTAAACGTTTGGGTAATTAACTTTCTATCTGTGTATTGGAATTTAAAACTTGTGCAATGTGACATTATTTTTCACTGATTAATATTGGTTCTGTACTAATTTATTATATTTCTATTTTTCGTCCCTGCCGTTTTTTTACAGAATTCTTGGACTTTCTTACAGAATTACGACTTTGTGATGATGCAGAGCGAGTATTATTCAAAACTGAATTTTCCAAATTTGCGTTATCTATCCTATTTTGATTTTTATTGTCTTCGTCATCAGATGCTTGATAATTTGCCGACACATCCCTTTTTAAGAAAATTACCCAACCTATTTGAGCAATTAGCCATATCCATAAACATATACCACCATTGTTCTCTATTGTTTCACTCAAGACAAAAACAGAGAAAATAAATATTATAAATGGAATCCCGCCCCATTTAGCACACCAAATCGCAAACTCAATATTCTCGCGGAGTTCCTTTTGTACATCGCAACCACACCACGGACAAGTTTCAGCCGTATTTGAAATTTTTCTTTTACAACAAGGACAAGATATTAACATTACATTTTCCTTTTTTTGAATAATTTAAAGAACAGTAAATTATACGCAGATTCCTATCTGCCGTTCTCTTCCTCTAATTCCTACGAAAACCAAATATTTCAACAGATTAGGTATATAATATTCTTTTTTTCTTGCGTTTTTTATTTAACTGAGTATGTTAAAAATAAAAGTTCATTATTTTTCAACATATTAGCTTATGATTTCACTCTAATTCCAATAAATAAAAGAAAAAGGATTAGAGATGATATATGCGTATGTAAGAGTTAGTTCTCAAATACAAAATGAAGCTAACCAACACTATGAAATTGAACAATTTGCTGAAAAAAATAATATTCATATTGACGAATGGATTGAGGAAACCATTTCATCAGGTAAAGATTTGAAAAAAAGAAAATTCAATTCTCTTCTAAAAAAATTAAATAAAGACGATATTTTAATTACTACAGAACTTTCTAGAATTGGGCGTAAAAGTTTTGAAATAATGGGAATTTTATATGAATGCTTAAACAAAGGCTGTCAGGTTTGGACAACCAAAGAAAAATACAAACTTGGTGATGATTTAAATTCTCAAATATTAGCTTTTGCTTTTTCCATTAGTGCTAGCATAGAGAAATCATTAATTTCCGCAAGAACCAAAGAAACGCTTGCCAGATTAAAAAATTCTGGTGTCAAATTAGGCAGGCCGCAAGGAAGTAAAAATAAAAATTTAAAATTAGCGGGTAAAGAAAAAGAAATTAGAGAGTTGCTTGCCCAAGGTGTATCTAAAACGAAAATTTCTAAAATATATGGAGTTAGCCGTATCAGCTTGTATCATTTCATAAAAAATTACATCAACATTAAAGAGACGTAAATATTATGGTTTGAAATGGAGAAATAAAAAACCAGAGTTAATACTCTGGTTTTGTTATGAAATTATTATTTTGCCAAATCCATCAAAAGTTCTTTTGCCGTGGAATTTTGGGTAATATCTGCTATATCAAAGGCATCAAATTCATATTCAGCACAAACATCTCCTGCGAATGCACCATAATAATGAAGAAGAGCCATATTGTATAATTGACCATTAAAAGTCGCCACCATCAATGGTGTAACTCCCATATCATCAGGAATATTTGGAGATGCACCCTTTTCCAATAAATATTCAATCATTTTTCTGTTGTTTCTTTTGACTGCCATCATCAGTGCTGTTTCACCGTTCGCATTAACGACATCAATACCTTTACCCATTTCTAACATTCTATCTACCACAACAGTTTTCTCAAAAAATGGAATATTGGGATTCACAACCAAAGCCATTAAATGAGTATAGTCATCAATATGCTTAAATTTCATCGTGCTTCGGTCTATTATTTTGAGTAAATCCGTGTAATCAGCAGAAGCTAAAAAGTGTATCAAAAATGACTCTACATCAAACAAAGGCTCAAATTGCTTTAAATTGTCATACTCTGGAATTTCCTGCAAATGTCTAAGCACTTCGGCCAACTTCCTCTCTGCTTTCATATGATAAGGCAGTGGTTTAGATGAATTTAATATCAGGTCTATTTGTTCAATCAATTCCTCAAAAACTATATCTTCTCTCATTCTTAATCCTTTGAAGCCATATCATATAAGGTTTTTGATAATTGTTCCTGCCAATGGGGAAGTTGCTTTTTTCTATTTAAATTTACAAATAAAGCCCAACTTGAAGAAATGCTTGGCTTTTTATTCTGCCATACCAGAGAACCTAAATAATTACTGCACTTGTTTAAATATCGGGTGCTAAAATCTCTTCTGCTCTTTATCTTTTGCTCTTGTAGCAATTCATCTGCAATGTTTAGGAACATTTCTAAATATTGATTTTTCTTATTGTTATTCATCAAATCTCCTTGATTATTGATAATAATATTTATCAGTTAGGAGAAAAGATTAGATGATTTTGAAAATTAATGTCTTTTGTCTGGTAATAAAACCAACCTTCACTAAAAATCTTATCCAGAAAAACTGTTCCACTCATTTGAACTGTTTTCCATAAAGTTTTTATGGCTAATTCCTCATCATAGATGAACTCATCCGTCATTGATTTTTGTGGATATTTAATGGATAAGTGGACGTGAATATTGCTTTCAAAATGTTCCACAAAACCTATATAATTCATTGTTTTGTATTTAGACGCATCTCTTCCAAGCGTATAGGCACAATATAATTTCCACCATTCATCTACTTTATTTTGAACCATTTGTAAGTTAAATAATCCAGATAAATTAACGGGATTGAAGTTTAAAGTGAGTGCTAAATTAAATCCATTGGCTGGATTATTTAATGTATTGATGATTTCTTGCTGATATGGAGTAATTGGTTTATTAAATTCTTTTTTTCTATGGGATTCTTTGTATTTTTTTATTTCATTTCTTTTTGTTTCCTTAAATTTATTCATTAACTGAATATTGTTATTTTTTAACATTTGTTGATGAAATTTAATTAAATCCAGTTCTTTTTCTTCAATTGATGGTTCTATAAATTTGGTTGAAGTTGCTGTTATCAAATTGTCTTCATTCATTATAGTGAAGTTTTCGTTATATTGTTCCAAATGATTTTTGAAATTGTTTAATCTGTTCATTTCCATAATATCTCCTTAATAATTTAGATAATAAAGTTTCAATGCTCCTCTTGTTGGAAGAGAAAGCCTAAAAACTTACAAAAAGTAGGGAAATTAATGTCTAAAAGTCCATTAATATTCATCATTGATAATTTTATTTATCAGCGATGGCAAAATAATATCATATATAGGGAATGAATTTCATTATTATTTTAATATTAAAAACTTGACTTAAGATTCTGAACCACATAAGGTGTCGCGACATATTAATTAGGATGACCAAGATGAAATATGATGTTCTATGTGCAGATACTGTTGATGCTTTAATTTGTACGGTAAATGACAAATTAAAAAAAGGATGGAAACTTCAAGGTGGCATAGCTAATTTGATTTCCACTAAAGGATATATGGTTTTTTATCAAGCCATTTATAAAGTTGATTAACATTCACTAACGCCAAAATGACACTTTTATCGCCATTTTGATTTTGCTTTATTTTTTTCATAGCTTCTACGTGTAAGTAATGATGGCACTTATTGTTGGAGTGATAAAAAAATGAGCAAGATAGAATCTGTCAAAAAAGCATCCAAAAAATCACTTAAAGAAATTCTTGCTTTAAATTTTAGTCAGAAATTAACAACTAATGAAATTGAAAAGATGGAATGTGAGTTGTTGAAGACGCTTGAATTACTTGTAAATATTGAATTATCTAATTGAAAGAAGATTACAGATGAAAGCGGTTATTTTAGCTCGGGTTTCAACCGAGATGCAGGAAGATGGGTTCTCATTGGATGCTCAATTGGACAGGTTGAGAAACTATTGCTCACTTAAAGATTTGGAGATTGCAAAGGAATTTACCTTTGTTGAGAGCTCCTTTCACGGCAAACGGACTAAGTTTTACGAGGCGGTTAATTATATTAAGCGGCAAAGTAAGCTGACGGCTCTTGTTGTTGATACGGTTGACAGGCTGCAAAGAACTTTTAACGAGTTTCCGATGCTTTTGGAACTTGTTAAAAAAGAAAAATTGGCTCTTCATTTCTTTAAAGAAGGCTTGGTAATTGATAAGAACTTCAAAAGTTCTGACCTTGCGATGTGGCAGATGCAAATTTTGTCAGCCAATATGTTTGTCAATTCAACTCGTGATAATGTTAAGCGTTCTGAGGAGCGAATGCTCAATGAGGGGCTCCTCCCTGGGCCTGCACCGATTGGTTACTTAAATACCAAGGATGAGAATGGCAAGAAGACCATCATCATTGACCCAGACCGTGGACATTTCATCAAAAAATTATTTGAAGAGTATTCCACTGGGTTGTTCTCTATGGATGAATTAGTTAAAAAGTCCAAAAACTGGGGATTGCGAAACCGTAAAAGTGGCAATCCTATCACAAAAGCCCAATTTGCAGATATTCTGCAAAATCCGTTTTATTATGGGGTTATGTATTACAACAAAAGCTATTTTCCGCATATTTATGAAAAACTCATTTCCAAGGAGTTATTTGATAAATGCACCGAAGTGCGGACAGGAAAGTTCAAACGAACCTCCAAACACACCAAAGAACCCTACATTTTTCGGGGGTTGGTTCGTTGCAAACATTGTGGTTGTTTGCTTTCGCCTTATACAAAAAAGGGGCAGTATGTTTATTTGCGGCACACTGACCTTAAAAATTGCGAACATTGCAATAATGTCAGTGAGAAAATTCTGCTGAAAGAAGTGGAAAAAGCTCTTGCATCAATCAGCTTTGATGATGAGTTGAAACTCGCTCTAGCTGATGAATTGAAAAAACGCTATGAAGCTCTACACGGCAACAACTATTATCAGTTGGAAAAGAATCGGAATCAGTTGGCTGATGTTGAAGAAAATCAGAAGAAACTTTTGGATTTGCTGATTGCTGGAACGGTTTCTGCCGAAGTATATCGCAGTAAAAATGCCGAGTATGAAACGGCTAAAATTGAGCTTCAGGCGAAAATTGAACAATTACAGACACCTGATAACTCTGTTGAACGAGCGATTGATAAGGTGTTGAATTTCAGCCAAAATTCTTTTGCAATTTTCAAAAGTTCGCAAATTGAAGAAAAACGCCGTATTTTAAATATTGTTTTTGCGAACTTTTTAATGAACGGAAAAAATCCTGAAATATCAATGCATAAAAACTTCAAGCTCCTATCAAAAATAGGAGCTTGTAAAGATTGGTGCCCTGGAGAAGACTCGAACTTCCACGACCAAACGGTCATAAGTACCTGAAACTTACGCGTCTACCAATTCCGCCACCAGGGCATCAGGCAACGAATCGTTTTCCTGATTCGCTTACATATTTATACTTATTATTCCGTAAGAATCAAGTATTAAATATGATCCAAGTAAAATTCTGTATATGACAAAAGGCAGAAAGGTTGATTTCTTCAGCCACCACATAACGATGTAAATGGCTATAATTGAAGAAATAAATGAATATGTGATGCCGTCAATCGTCTCTGCGACAGCTGCCAAATTTTCCTGTTGATAAAGTTCGAAAGCAACCAGGGAAGCAGCTGCAATAATGGCGGGAATCGATAATAACATCGAAAATTTTGCCGCTTCGCGACGTTCCATACTTAAGAATCGCGCCATAGTAATCGTGACTCCGGAACGACTGGTTCCCGGAATAAGGGCCAGGCATTGGGCGCAGCCGATTAAGAATGCATCCAGCGGACTTAAGTGGTTGATTTTGCGAATAGTCATTCCGAATTTATCGGCAACGAAGAGCAACAAGCCGTATCCTAAAATGGTCCAGCCGATGATTTTGGTACTGCGCAGCCATTCCATACCGTTTTCTTTTAATAAAAGGCCGACAATTACGATGGGAATCGTACCGATAACGATAAGCCAGAAAGTTTTGGCGTCAGCATTTTTCATCGTCGGAATAAAATAGGTTTTAAGCAGGCCTTTAAACATTTTCCAGAGTTCTTCGGAAAAATAAATCATAACCGCAAGAATAGAACCGACATGGACGGCAACGTCTAACGCCAGTCCCTGATCAGGAAACGTGGTAAACTTTGAGAATAAAATAAGATGTCCGGATGAACTGACGGGCAAAAACTCGGTAATCCCCTGCAGGACGGAGAGCAAAAAAATGTGGAAGTTCGATAACATTATATTCTTTCTTGTTTAAGGCCAAATGCAGTACAAATTCTTTTTTTGAGGGCGAGCGGAGAAATCGGTTTGACCAAATATTCCTGAATGCCCAATCCTTTGGCATCTAAAACAGTTTTTTCTTTGGTGTCAACCGTAATCATGATAATGGGGATGTTTTTGGCACCGTCGATTTTGCCGGATTTTAATTCCCGGGCGAATTCCAAACCGCTTTGGTTGGGCATCTGCTGGTCGAGAAGAATCACGTCAATTTTAAAATTATGGAGAAGCTCTGCCGCTTCTTCGGTGTTGCCGGCTTCTTTGGTGTTTTTGATGCCTATCTGATAAAGGGCCGTCTTGACGAAAGTTCGGGAAAACTTGTCATCATCCACAATTAAACAGACGATGGAATCCCAGATGATTTGTTTATGCGACGTTTCTATCATTGCCAGACCTCTTTGCTACTGTAAGTATTTATTTTATCCTACTATATTCAATTATAAAGTAAAACAAAAATCATTGTTTTTGTTTATATTTAATAAAGACTGCGGGTTGAACTTGACACCGTTTAACGAAGCTCCCCAGTGCAGGTGGGGGCCGGTAACGCGTCCGGTTTTGCCGACCAGGCCGATAACCTGACCTTTTTTTACGACGTCTCCCGGCTGTACGTCCATTTTGCTGAGATGGGCGTAGATGGTGTGCAATCCATAGCCGTGATCCAAGATGATGACGTTGCCGGAATAAAACAAATCCGGCTCAGCCAAAGTGACGACGCCGTCGGAGGCGGCTTTAACGGGGGTGCCTTCCGGCGCGGCAATGTCCATACCGCTGTGAGGATTTTTTTTGACTCCGTTCATAATCCGCTGACCGCCGAAATTTCCGCTGATACGTCCCTTGACCGGTTGAATAAATCCGGCCTGCCAGTTGGCCAGTTCGCTGTCGTTTTTTTGTGCTTTGCGTACCAAAGACTGTTCTTTTTCGATGGCGCGGAGGTCTGAGTTTGAGGGGGTTACCTTACGCGGAGGAATGCCTTTGAGATTTTGGATGTCCCAGGCGGCGGGAGAGACTTCCAGCTTAACGCGATAGCTTGAATCTTGGGAATCGGTGAGGGTGAGGTACTGGGTCTTTTTGTCATCGCGGCCAAAAGCAATCAAAAATTCTCCGGAAGGGGACATCCGCAGCTTTTGTTTGTTGAAGACGATGCTTTCGCCTTTATCGGCGTGCCCGACGAGGATTTCGCCTTGTTTGGCCTTGCCGCAGAGTTGAAGGGCTTGTGCCGGGGCAAGGCTGGAAAAAAAGCAGAAGAGACTAATAGTTAAACAAATCGATTTGCAGTTCATCGGTTTTCCTCGGTTTGACGGCTTTTTTGCGAGGAGCGGGCAGGTTTTTGCTTTCCGGAGGCGGAAGCCCGTTTTCGCTGCGCCAGCAGCCGTCATAAAATTGTATTTCAAAATTGTGGGTTTGACGAGCCTGTTCCAGGTTATAGACTGTTTGTCCGTGTTCGTTTCGAACCCAGGCAAAGCCGCGACGGAGGACGGACTCAACCGAAACCGACTGTAAGCGTAACACTAAATTATTTAAATTTTCTTGCTTTTTTTCCAAAATGTTTTTGATGTAATAAGGACGGAGGTTTGTCCGTTCAATTTGGTTGTTTTTGTTTGATAAAAGGTTTTTGAAAGCCTGGTTGAGGCGTTCAATCCGGTCATCCAGTTTTTGAGCCGCTTCAAACAGTATCTGTTCCAGATTGGGGATGCCCCGGGCCAGCCCTTCCAGCCGGGTACGGCGTTCTTCAAAATAGCGGATTCCGCCGTTGAGCAGCCGTGCGGTAAGATTATTGAGACGGGTTGAGAGTTCTGCTTTGACGGGAACGGCAAATTCGGCAGCGCCGGTGGGCGTGGGTGCGCGCAGGTCGGAAACATAATCGATAAGCATGGTATCGGTTTCATGGCCGACTGCTGAAATCAGGGGAATTTCCGAAGCATAAACTGCCCGGATGACACATTCTTCGTTAAAAGGCCACAGGTCTTCCAAACTGCCGCCGCCGCGGGCAACGATAATGACGTCCGGTCTTCGGGGATGTCCGTCGGGACGAAGATTGTTAAACCCTTCAATGGCGGCCGCGACTTTTTCAGCGGCTCCTTCACCCTGAACCGGAGCAGGCCACAGCAGAATGTGGGTCGGAAAACGGTCACGCACGCGGTGGATTATATCGCGGATAACGGCTCCGCTGCCGCTGGTGACAACGCCGATGGTTTGGGGCAAAAAGGGAATCTGTTTTTTGTGCGCAGCGTCAAACAAACCTTCCGCTGCAAATTTTTTCTTGCGTTCTTCCAGCAGCTTGAGCAAAGCGCCGGCTCCGGCTATTTCCATTTGTTCGATGATCAGTTGGTACGATGACTTGCCTGCAAAGGTGGTGATTTTTCCGGTGGCGACGACTTCAATTCCGTCTTCCGGTTTGAATGGGAGATGAAGGGCAACGCCTTTCCATATAACGGCGGAGATAACGGCGTTTTCATCTTTTAAGGATAAATACCAATGCCCGGAATCAGCCCGTTTACAGCCGAAAATTTCTCCACGGATGCGGATGCGGCTGAATTTTGTCTCGACAAAGCGTTTGATTTCGGCAGAGATTTCGCTGACCGTAAATTCTTTTTCCTGTTCTTGCTCCGGTTTGGCGGCGGGAGCTGAGACCGGTGCCGAATCTTGCATAAAATCCAATAAACTTTCCATTTTGTATCCTTATTTCCAGCCCATTAGGTTGAGCGCGAATTCTTCGGCATTGAACTTGTCCAAGTCATCTATGCTTTCGCCAACGCCGATGAAATAAATCGGGGTAGGATATTCTTCGGCAATGGCTATCAAGATTCCGCCTTTTGCGGTTCCGTCGAGTTTATTGACGACAAGGCCGTTGACTTCGACCATTTGCTTGAAGGCTTTGACTTGTTCCAAAGCGTTTTGTCCGGTGGTGGCGTCCAGGCAGAGCAAGGTGTGGTGCGGCGCTTCGGGTATTACTTTTTTTATGACTTTAACGATTTTGCGGAGTTCATCCATCAGGCCGGTTTTGTTTTGCAGACGGCCGGCGGTGTCAATAAATACAATGTCATCATTTTGGCGAAGGGCTTCTTGCAGTCCGTCAAAACACAGGCCGGCGGCATCACATCCGGGAGCGCCCTTGATGACACGGATGTTGTTGCGCTCTCCCCAAACCGAAAGCTGTTCGACGGCTGCGGCGCGGAAAGTGTCGGCGGCGATGAAGGAAATCTTTTTTCCTCTAAATCTGGCAGCGAGTTTTCCGACTGTGGTGGTTTTGCCGGCGCCGTTAACGCCGACCATCAGAATGACGCAGGGGCTGCCTTCAATTGCAAAATCCTTTTCGCAAGGTTTTAAAATATTACTGACGACGTCGGTAATGCGAGTTCGAATCTCCTTGGGTTCACCGCTCTTGTCAACGCGTACGCGAGAAAGGCTGTCGACGATTTTGGAGGAAGCCTTAACTCCCATATCCGAAGTAATCAGCAATTCTTCAAGCTCTTCCAGAGTGGCATCGTCGATTTTGCGTTTGGTAAAGATATCGCTGATACCGCTGCTGAGGCGGGAAGACGACTTTTTAAGGCCCAGACCTAATTTTTGCAACCAGCTAGTCATCGCAATGCTCTCCTTGTTCTCTTAAAATTCGGGCGCGTTCTCTTCGGACTTCTACCGGAACCTGTGGCATCAGGGCGGCCGGCGTACCGCTGCGTTCGGAATAGGGAAAAACGTGCAAACGGGTTATGCCAGCTTCGCGGACAAGGTTGACGGTGTTTTGGAACTGTTCGTCCGTTTCGGTCGGAAAACCGCAGATGAAATCGGAGCCGAATGTGGCGTCAGGGCGTACGGCGCGAATTTTGGCACAAAGGTTGATAACATCTTCCCGCGTATGCCGCCGTTTCATCCGTTTTAAAATCATATTGTCGCCGGATTGAATTGAAAAGTGAAAATGAGGGTGGATGTTGGCATATTTTTTTACCAACTCGATAAAGTCGTCATCAAGCGCAGCAGGATCCAGCGAGCCAAACTGCAGGGAAGGCAAATGGGGAAACGTTTCGAGAATTTTGCGAACCAAACCGCTGAAAGAGGGCTGATATGAGCAGGCGTCAACACCGGTGAGACAGATTTCTTCAAACCCTTGTTCAAGCAGTTCCCGAATCTGCCGGAGGATTTCGTCTTCCGCTACCGAGCGGTTGTTGCCGCGGGCATAGGGGACGATACAGTAGGTGCAGCGATGGTTGCAGCCTTGCTGAATTTGTACGAAAGCCCGCTGCCGTCCTTCGAATCCGGTAATCAGGTATTTGTCATAGGAATCGTAATTGAAAATGTCGCCGACAATGGTTTTTTCTTCCAGCGGGGCGGAGATGTACTTTTCGATTTCGGCTTTTTCGCGGTTGCCGAGAACCAGGTCTACTTCCGGCATTTCGGCAAACTTTTGGGGTGCAACCTGAGCCGCGCATCCGGTGACGACAATACGTGCATCGGGATTTTCCCGGCGGAGTTTGCGGATGGTTTGCCGGCATTGGCGTTCGGCTTCGCCGGTAACGGCGCAAGTGTTGACGATAATCAGGTTGTCGAGGCCGGAAAGCTTTTCCTTCAGAACTTCGGACTCATAACTGTTGATGCGGCAGCCGAGGGTAACGATTTGTACCATATTTAATTCCAATTTATCCCATATTTTGTTGTAACCCTCAAAATATATAGGAAAAGCGCAGACAGTGCAAGGGGGAAGTATTTGTTTTTAGATTAAATATAAGTTATTGATTTATTAATAATTTGAGGTTAAGCTCTTATCTGTAACGCTTTATGCGTTTTGCAAAACTACATAAGGAGACTATACATGAAATTTAGAACTATCTTATTGGCTTCAGCTGCTGTTATGTTTGCCGGTTCAGCCATGGCTGCCGACTTGACCAACCCGTTTTATCTGCCGGGTCAGGGCAAATTCGCTTCTGATACGACCGTAGATTACAGCCGTACCAAATTAGAACACAACAGCGCTAAGTATGACCAATGGAATGCCGCTGAGAAGATTAGTTACGGTATTAATGACAATCTTGCCGTTTTCGGTCGTATCAGCAATGATTTCGACACTGAAGGCGAGTACAACAACGACCATAACTTTGACTATGAAGTTGGTGCTTCTTACAATATGAAGATGGACAACGTTCTGGCTCAGCTGAGCGGTTCTTACTATACCTATAATCCGAAATCTTTTTGGGGTCATCATGAAGATGCCAGATGGCAAAAATACATTAACGGCGAAGCCAAATTGGGTTATGACATGGGTGACGGTTTAGTTCCTTATGTTTCTTACGGTTTCAACGGACAGATTGACGAATCCGACCGCGCCTTCTATCAGAGCGCTTTTGCCGGTGTTCATAAATATGCCGGAAAATGGGCTGCCGATGCAGGCGTTCGTTATGATTTCAGTACCGACGGCAAGAACAGCAACGCTGTTTATGCTCAGGCCGAATTTGACTATTATCCGATGGATAATTTGGCTCTCGGTATCTACGGTGATTACTATCTGGCCGGAAGCGTTAACGATATGGACGGCGATTCAGTCAAAATTGACAGAGATTACACAGCCGGTATCCGTGCCAAAGTAGAATTCTAATTTTATCGAATTCCAAAGTAAAAAAAAACGGCTTCCCAATCGGGAAGCCGTTTTTTATTCATAGAAAGTTTTTTATTTGTTTTCCTGAATGTAATGAAGGGCATCTTTGGTAAATCCTTCTACAATTGAGGCACTCAAAGCGAGATCGCGATGTTCGGATTCACTGAAATCAGGATATATTTCGCCCTGAATACCGCGTTTGCCGACGATGCAGGGGTAGGAGATGCAAATGTTTTCGCTGTTTTCGACCTTTTCGTGGAAAGTTGACAGCGTCAGAATTGCATATTCGTTGGCTGAAATTGCCTGACAAATGCGGCAGAGCGCTCCGGCAATACCGTAATAGGTGGAGCCTTTGCCGTCAATAATCTGATAGGCGGCGTTGCGTACGCAGTCGTCAATTTTGGCTTTGAGTTCGGGAGTGAAAGGTTTGCCGATTTTTTCTGCGAACTCTTCAATCTGAACACCGCCGGCATTAGCCGAAGACCAGATTAAAACCTCGCTGTCGCCGTGTTCTCCGAGCACATAGCCGTGGATTGACTTGGGAGAGACGCCGAGGTGATATCCGAGCAGGGTACGAAAGCGGGAGCTGTCCAAAACGGTGCCGCTGCCGAAAACGCGTTCTTTGGGGAAACCTGAAAGTTTGAGCGCAACCGAAGTCATAATGTCGACCGGGTTGGACGTTATCAGCAGCATACAATCGGGTGCATTCTTGACAACCTGAGGAATGATGTTTTCAAAAATTTTGACGTTGCGTTCCAGCAAAGCCGTGCGGGGTTCTCCGGGTTTTTGGTTGGCACCGGCGGTAATGATGACAACTTCGGCGCCTTTCAAGTCCTCATAAGTTCCGGCTTTGATTTTGCTGGCGTCAGCAAACGGTGACGCGTGTGCAATGTCGGCGGCTTCTGCTTTAGCGCGCGCTTCGTTGGCGTCAATTAAAACGACTTTGCGGGCAACGCCGCGCATTACCAGTGCAAATGCTGTTGCGGAACCTACGTTTCCGGCTCCGATAATACCTACTTTCATATATCTCTCCTTTTCAAACGGGACGTGCTCGGGCTTCGGGGTTTTCCGGCCTTGTTAACGCACATCGCAGAGTGTCTTTTATTAGTCCATTAAATTTTCCTTATGTATATATAAGAATTTTTTTATGAAATACAATAAAAAAGGCTGCCTGAAAGCAGCCTTTTTGATAATATTTTGTTACGCTTTGTTACTCTTCGATGATGGTTTCGTCTTCATCAGCGGTTTCGGCCGGATTGGTTTCTTCAACTTCTTCCGATTCAACCTCGATGACTTCGCCGTCGCCAAGGGCGTCAGGATTTGCAGGTTCGGCAATTTCCGCGTCGCTGATGGGAGCGTTGGCGATTTCTTCGACGGTTTCTTCAACCACGACATCCGGCTCGACCGGGGCGGGAGCTTCATTTTTAACAAAACGGCTGATAACCAGCAAAATGACGATTACCAGAATAATGTAAAACAGTTTTTTCATTGTGAATGTCCTTTATGAGCTTTTATTTATAATATACCCTACGTTTTCGTCCGGCAATTGTCAACAGCTTTTGGTATTTATCTTACGCCAAAACGATTGCCTGAGGTGTAGCGGCGTAACCCGAAATAGAAGAATTTGACCGCCAGGATAAAGAAGAAAGAGCAGCCGCCGACCATTATTCCCAAATCGGTCAGGTTGAAATTTTTTATCAATTCGACCGGGTAAAGCGAAATAAAACCGGCCGGAATAACGGTTAGGAACATTACCTTATACCAACCGGTGAAGATAGAAGCCGGTTGGGAGGCGAAAGTCACAAAAGCCATGAATACGTTGTCGCCGAGGCGCTGACTGTCGGAGACGAAGAAGGCCAGCGATGACATTATGAGCCGGTAGGCATAAAGGATGACAAAGGCAAAAAAGCTGACCAAAAGCATAATAAAAAACGTCGTCCAGCTAAGATATCCCGACCAGAAGAAAGCCAGCAGCCCGGTGAGGAAGTCTCCCCAGTTGGCAAAAGTCGACTCTGACGTTGAAATCATAAACAACGGATTTCTGGGGGTGGCAAGATAGTTGTCCAGCGTTCCGTTGTCGATGTATTCGGGCAGGGCCTGAATGCCGCGGGCAAACAGGGCAAAAGAAGCAAAAGCGTTGTTGATGGCCATATAGAGAAGCGCCATTTCGCCGATGCCCCAGCCATTGATGGTTCCCTTGTGCTGAAAGATGACCCACCACATAAAAAAGAAGGCAAGGTTGTTAATCAGCATCATCAGAACGTTAATCAAGGCGTCCGCCTTATTCAAAAAAGCGGTTTTGACGTTGCTTTTCTGAATATATAAGAAAAGTTTGAGATTATTAAAAAACTCAGCCGCCATAGACATCTACCTTTTTAATGAGTTTTCCGTAAGCAAAGACGATGAAACCTACGATGAGTGTTATCCAAAATGTGTTGAGCAGAACCGCTTGGGCAAGGTTTGCCCAAGAGAAGTCATAAACCAGTTTGATGCTGAGGTAGTAGACGGAATAGAAGGGCGTCCATTGTGCAATTTCGACAAACCAGCGGGGATAAATACTGAGCGGAAAAATGGCACCACCGAAAATAAAAGCCATACGTTCGATTGCCATGCCAAGGGTCCGGATACTTTCCAGCCACAGGCTGCACAGGCCGACCCCGGTATAAAACAAAAGGTTGATTGCCGAAGAAAGGTAGCACATTATGATAATGAAAGGAAAGTGCCGCCATTCGAAAGGCGGTTGTCCGGTGAGCAACAGCGTCACTATTGTTCCGAAAGTGCCCATAATCAAGAAAGACACGGTCATATTGCCGATGCCTTCGATATAGCGCATCAGGAAAAAGGATATAGGCTTGTTGACATAGTAAGCCATATTGCCCGATTTTATGTCCTCAAACATAATCCTTTCCATTTTGGGGCCGGAAAGAATGATGATTTCGGCCAGCAGCAGATACCAGATGTAGGTGGCGTTGAGGCCGTTTGCATTTTCCTGAACGCCGATGACTACCCAAAGGCGGTTGTAAATAAATAACAGGATAAACAGGAAAAACAACAAACCGGACAGATTGGCCTTGTTGTTCCACGCCTGTTTGAAAGCAATAACGAAGACCGCCCGGTATTTGGACAAAGAGGCGCTAATCACGTTTGTAAATCTCCTTGATAATTTCTTCCATCGGCGGATTTTCAATTGTCATGTCGACAACATGATATTTTTTGACCAGTTCGTCAATGGCCTTTTTGGCCGGTGTTTCTCCGGTGTTGACTTCGGTGCGGATTTTTTCGCCGCCGTCGGTGGTTATCTCAATGTATTTTTTCTTAAGATAGGAATCTTTCAGGGCTTTGAGTGAATCGTTGTAAATTAATTTTCCCTTGTTAATGATAATGACCCGGTCGCATACTTTTTCCATGTCGTCAGTGTCGTGAGACGTGAGCAGCAAGGTGGTTTCTTCATCCAAGGCCTGTTTTTTTATGAGGTTGCGGATAATTTCCTTAGCGGTGACGTCCAGGCCGATGGTCGGTTCATCCAAAAACAGAATTTGCGGGTTGTGAATCAGGGAGGCGACGATTTCGCAGCGCATCCGCTGTCCGAGCGAGAGGCTGCGGGTGGGATGGGTCATCAGGTCGCGAATCTCAAACATATTGACCAGTTTGGAAAGGCGGCGTTTAAACTTGACTTCTTCAAGATTATACATTTTGCCGAAAAGGGCAAAACTGTCCTGCACCGGAAGATTGTACCACAATTGGGAGCGTTGTCCGAACACGGTGCCGATATGGTATGAGAGCTTCTGACGGTTTTCCCAGGGCACCATATTCATAACGCGCGCCGTTCCGGAGGTCGGATATAGGATGGACGACAGCATCTTGATGGTGGTGGACTTTCCGGCGCCGTTGGGGCCGATGAACGCGACCCGTTCCCCTTTCTTTATATTAAAGGAGATTTTATCAACTGCGGTGACGTTTTTATATTCCGGGCGAAACAGGCTTTTGAATCCGTTTTGGCTCTTTTTAAGCTTGAATTTTTTGGTAAGCTGGTCAACTTCGATGATTTCAGTCATATTTTTATCCACTAGATGAGTATGGGCAAAGTATAAGTTTTTTGCGCTTTTTAGCAAGTGTTATTTATGCAGGGTGTGCTTTTTTTGAAAATAATGCTTGTCAAATGATATAAACTTGTGCTAACAAATCAATCACGGGCTGTTGGTGGTCCGATTAATTTGTTTTAATTTTTTTGAGGTTTATCATATGACTGATGTAGCTAACCGCGTTAAGAAAATCGTTGCCGAGCATCTTGGCGTAGAAGAATCAAAAGTAACAGATAACGCTAGTTTTATCGACGATTTAGGCGCTGATAGCTTGGATACAGTAGAATTAGTTATGGCTTTCGAAGAAGAATTCGGTTGCGAAATTCCTGATGAAGCTGCTGAAAAGATTCTTACTGTTAAAGATGCTATCGACTATCTTTCTAAGAATGCTTAAGTCTTCAGGACTTACGGAATATGATGAAACTCGCTTGACTAAGCGAGTTTCGTTGTATATAAGGAAAAAGATGTTTAATTTTTAAGAGGTAAAATTAATGAGAAGAGTTGTAGTCACCGGACTTGGCATCGTATCTCCGCTCGGACGCGGGGTTGAACACAACTGGAAAAGTCTTTTGGCCGGCAAATCCGGAATCCGCAAAATTGAAGATGTGGACCTGAAAGACATTCCGGTAACTATCGCCGGACAGGTTCCCTGGGGAACGGGTGAAAATGAGTTTAATCCCGATACCGTTATGGCTCCCAAAGACCAAAAGAAGAACGATAAGTTTATTCTTTACGGTATGGCGGCCGGAGGCGACGCGCTGGAAGACGCAGGATGGAATCCGGAGACGGTCAGCGAAGAGGAAAAATACCGTGCCGGCGTTATGATGGGTTCCGGTATCGGCGGTTTGCAGGTTATTTACGACAACTCAATCTCTTTTAACGAAGTCGGCATGAAGAAAATTTCGCCGTTTTTTATTCCCTCTGTCTTGATTAATCTGATTTCGGGCAACCTTTCAATCAAATACGGCTTAAAAGGGCCAAACCACTCCTGTGTTACAGCTTGTTCAACCGGAACGCACGCCATCGGCGACGCAGCGGCAATGATTGCCCGCGGTGATGCAGACTTGATGGTCGCCGGCGGTGCCGAATCTGCGGTTAACGTTTTGGGTCTTGCAGGTTTTGCCAGAATGAAAGCGGTTACTTCCGACTTTAACGATACTCCCGAAAAAGCATCCCGTCCGTGGGATAAAAACCGCAGCGGTTTTGTTATGGGCGAGGGTTCCGGTGCGTTGGTTCTGGAAGAATTGGAGCATGCCAAAGCCCGCGGTGCCAAGATTTATGCCGAATTGGTCGGTTACGGTATGAGCGGAGACGCTTATCATATTACGGCTCCGTCCGGCGACGGCGCTTATCGCGCAATGAAAATGGCTGCGGATCATGCCAAAGAACACGGTGTTGAACTGAGCGACATCGGTTATATCAATGCTCACGGCACGTCCACGCCGGCCGGTGATGTCGGAGAGGCTATGGCAGTTAAACGCCTGTTCGGTGACGAAGGCGTCAAAAACGTTTCAATGTCTTCGACCAAATCGGCTGTAGGACATTTGCTGGGTGCCGCCGGTGCCGTTGAGGCCGTTTATTCGATTATGGCGATTCAGGAGCAGATTTGTCCTCCGACGCTGAATCTGGATGATCCGGCCGATGAGCTGGCTGATTTCGATTTGGTACCGCTGAAGGCCAAAAAGCGCGAAATCAAGGCTGCTATGAGCAACTCTTTCGGATTTGGCGGAACCAACTCTTCAATTATTTTCAAAAAATACGAAAAATAATTTACGATATGGTTTTCGAGCCACTCAAAGCACCGTTACGACGGTGCTTTTTTTGTATAAGTTTGGTAAAGATGATTTTATCTTTTTGCCGCAAATCATTTTATTGTTAAAAGATTCAAGTTCGGTTGACTGGAAATCGAAAAGAAGCTACCTTTAAGCAGTTTATGTTTTTTGTTGGATGCAGGTATGAAAAAATTGTTCTTGCTGGCACTGGTTGTCGTTTTTGTCACGGTTTATCAGATGCAGAAATGGAGTCACGAAAGCGGGCCGCTGACGGAGATTGTCAACGTGGTTATTCCGCGCGGTGCGACTTCCCGTACCGTGGCCGCACGTCTGGATGCCGCCGGCGTTATCAATAAGCCCTGGCTGTTCAGAATTATGGCGCGGCTAAACCGTTTGGACAAGCATCTGAAAGCGGGAGAATATCAATTTTCACCGATGATTTCCATGCAGGCGGCGTTGGATAAAATGGCCCGCGGCGAGATTTTTTATCGGCGGATTACTTTGGCGGAGGGACTGACTACCCGGGAGATGATTAATCTCTTGAATGCCGAGCCGATGCTGAGCGGAGAAGTTACGCTTGCGGTAAAGGAAGGGGAACTGCTTCCGGAAACTTACACCTATGTTCGCGGAGACACCAGAAACAGTATTGTTATGCAGGCAGCCAAAGCGATGCAAAAGGTCAAAAGAGAAGCCTGGGAAAAGAGGGAGCCGGGTCTGCCGTTGAAAAATGCCGACGAGATGATGATTCTGGCTTCAATAATTGAGAAAGAAACGGCGGTTCCCGCCGAACGCGGACTGGTTGCTTCCGTTTTTGTAAACCGGCTCAAGAAAGGGATGCGGCTGCAGACCGATCCGACGGTGATTTACGCGTTGACCCGGGGCGAAAGCGAGCTGGAACGGCCGCTTTACAAAAAGGACCTGAGCATAGACAGTCCCTATAACACCTATAAAAATTACGGTCTTCCGCCAACGCCGATTTGTAATCCCGGGCGGGCTTCGATAGAGGCAGCGGTCAATCCTGAATTGAGCAACTATCTTTATTTTGTTGCCAGCGGCAACGGCGGCCACAATTTTGCTGCCAGTCTGAACGAACACAACCGGAATGTGAAGGATTGGCGCCGCCAACGGAAAAAATAAGTTGCAGCCTCCGTATTGAATACGGAGGTTTTTTATGGTTTACATTTGAAAGTAAATAAGTTAATTTGAGGCTATTCGAAAAAACTCTTATTAATTTTATAATTTTAAATTACAACAAAATGGAAACAAATTTTTTAATGACGGCGTTTTCACTGACATTATTTGTTGCTGCGGTGTATGCCGGCGGCGCCGCAATTGACAACAGCGTCAAAGAATTGCGAAAAGCCTTTCTGGTCGGATTGATTAACATTATTCTATTGGCTTGCGGTATCTGTTCCGATATTTTGCCTTGGGGATGTGTTCTTTATCTGTTGGTTCCGTTCGGAAGCTGGTACGGGGTAAAAAAATGTCTCAAATGCCGCAGTCATGAATAGCTGGCTATTGGGGGCAGGAATGTTTGCAGATGTGCTGATACTGTCCGTTAGCATGATGGCTCTGACTAACTTGAAACGAAAGCTTGTGACTAAACCGGTATCCGAACCGGGCGCTTTTATGGCCGACAATTTGTGGCAGATGCTTTTTATTGAAGTGTCGGCTGTTTGCGGCGTCTCAGGGCTGGTTATGATGTGGTTCGGCAACTGGGTTGACGAAATGGCGATGCTATTTATGTTGGCTGCTGCATATTGTTTTTGGAAACTGTATGCCAGAGTTCTGAATTTTGTCGGATATGTATTTACGTTGTTGCAATTGTGGTCGTTGTTTATGTTCCTTTGGCACCGTGCAGAGGAATTTGCTGTGATGGCCGGAATATTGTTGTTTACCGACGTGTACATCAGTCTGGTTACGGGGGCTTTGAGACAATGGGTCGAAAGGTTTTGCCGCCAGATGAAGCGAAATTAAAAAATTGTCTGAAAAGAGGTGTTTGGATAAAGCCAAACGCCTTTTTTTATGCCTGGCCGACGGTTGCCATCATCATCGGATACAGAGCTTGTTTGGGGTCCATTCCCTTGGTCAGAACGACTTTGAAAATCGGGTACATCCGTTCGCATTCTTTAATGGCGATATCAATAATCTGGGAAATTTTGCTTTCGATGTCTTCGCCGTCATTAAGTATGACGGAGTGTTTGAATACGGGAATGTTTTGTTCGGTCCAGTAAGAAAAATGTCCGACCCAGAGTTCTTCATTAACGAGGGCCAGAAGTTCAAAGATTTTGCTGCGGTCCTCGATTTTGGTTTCAATGTCCATCAGGCAGGACAAATGCATACACTGCATATTGGCTTCCCAGGCAAAAAAGAGGAGCATATTGTTCCATTTGCCCTGAACTTCCACAACGACTTCGTTGATGCTGCGGCGCTCCAATTCAAAAGAGCGGCTTGAAAAAATATTTTCCACGACGTCTATCGGGTTGTATTCCGGGGCTAAATTCTTTGCCAGTTCCATTCAAAACTCCATAATTATGTGCAACACATAATTCAAAAAAACGACTACGCAACTAAGATGTTTACAGCTTGCAATGCCGAGTCGCGAATTACAAGCCCCGAGTCGCAGTTTTCCACTTAATTCACAGCTGTTAATAACTTTTAATTTTAATTAGCGTGAAAAATCAGTATGTTGGCATTGGAAAATATTTTATAAATTTTTTTGATGTGGATATATTTTTTTTAATTAATATACTATTAAACAATTTTAGAACGCAGGTAAGGATTTTATGATGACAGGTTTGGAATTTCCGCAAATTTCTCCGATTATGTTCAGTATCGGACCGCTCGTTGTGCGTTGGTATTCAATGGCGTATCTAATCGGAATTTTGGCGGGATGGTATTTGCTTAACCGAAATATCAGAAAAAATGATTTGGGGTTGAACAAACAAAATGCCGAAGATCTGGTCTTTTATCTGACCTTGGGAATTATTCTCGGCGGCCGGCTGGGATATGCCGTTTTCTACGGCGGCCGGGCAATGTGGGAAGAACCGTGGCATATCTTGGAAATCTGGAAAGGCGGAATGTCTTTCCATGGCGGCGTTTTAGGGGTGATTGCGGCCACTTGGGTGTATGCCCGCAAGATAAAATACAGTTTTTTGTGTTTGACGGATTTGATTGTTCTTTATGCTCCGATAGGAATTTTCCTGGGGCGGCTGGCTAATTTTGTTAATGATGAATTATGGGGAAGGGTAACTGATGTTCCCTGGGCGGTACGGTTTCCGGCCGGCGGGTATTTGCCGCGGCATCCTTCGCAGCTGTACGAGGCCTTTTTTGAAGGGCTGGTTATGTTTACGGTTCTGAACTTGTTGTGGCGCAGCAAGTGGGTTCGCGGGCACCATGGTTTGGTATCGTCCTTGTTTGTTGTTCTTTACGGCATTTTCCGTATTTTGATGGAACAGTTCAGAGAGCCGGATGCGCATATGGGATTTTTCTTTACTTACTTTACCATGGGACAGATTTTGTCGCTGCCGCTGATTGTTATCGGGCTGGCAGTTATCTGGTATTCGCATCGGAAATATTGTCAGAATCAGGCCTGAGAAGTTACGTTATGGCTGAAAGAACGGGTTTTGGCGAGAACCTTGCGGGCTCTGACCAAAACTTCAAAGGAGTTGGCGTCGCTGCGTTTTTTTTCTGAAACGGCTGCCGACACGGTCAGTTTTATCGGCTTACGGCGGGGATGATAAACGAAAGAGGCGGATGCTACGGCCCGGCGGATAGTTTCCAGACGTTCAAAGCTTTCCTTTTTATCGAGGTTTTTGTACATAATTACAAACTCGTCGTCACCGTAGCGGTATATGCTTTCATCTTTTTCAAGTTCAACGATTTTTGAGGCAATGAGTTTGGTTAAGACGTTTTGTCCCCGCCGGCTGAAGCTGGAGGCCAGTTTGTCGTAGTCGTCAATGCTGATGATGCCGAGGCTGTATTTGAGCGGGAAGTCTTTAGAGTGGATGATATACGAATTACGGCTGGCAAGTCCGGTTAGGGCGTCTTTGTAGGTCTCGGCATAAATGTTTTGTACAATGGCGGCTGCAGCGATTAAAATTCCGGCGGTGAAAAAGACGGTTAATCCGGATGCGGTTGCTACGTAATAAAATCCGAAAGCAAAGCACAGCAAAGAAACAAACAGAGAGTAGTCGAGAATGTTTCCGCTGGCGGTGCTGCGGATGAAGGCGGCGGCGACTGCGGCAATGAACATAAGCAGAGCCAATCCGCTCAGTGATGCCGTCGGCGTGTTGAAAAGGTTGAGGTTGTAGCCGTATTTGCTCAGTTGTTCTGCCAGGGTATATTGCACCAGAATGCCCAGCAGCAGGTAGACGTTGGTGCGTAAAATGAGTTTTTGCGGCGGCCAGAAATAAAAAAAGGCAAAATTCAGAGGAGCCAGCAGGCACAGGTTTTGATAGGCGTTGCTGGAGGTGTATTCGCCCTGGTATTTATATTTCAGAAAATTTATCAGGACATAGCTAAGGCTTGCGCAAATAATAAAAAAAGCCGGTTTGCTTTGATTAAAATACAGCAAAACCATAAAACTGGCAAAACCCAGCAGGTAAAACAAGCTGTGCAGCGTCATATTGGTTGCGTCGGCAAAACTTCCGTTCAGATAGAACGCAAGCAGGCAACAGCCGAAAATCAGCGCCGGAGCGACCAGATTTTTGACAAGGGGAAATATTTTTTCCAACTGTGCTAGTATTTTTTTTGACACGTTTTCCCTTTCCTGAACATAGCCAGACTATTATATGGGGAAAAGGTTAAATTTTATTTACACATTTGAGAATAGAACTGTCGCCGTAAGAGTAGAAACGGTACTTGTTTTCGATGGCATGATGATAAGCCGCCTGCATGCGATCCAATCCGGCAACCGCGCTGACCAGCATAAACAGCGTTGATTTCGGGAGATGGAAGTTGGTTATCAGCATATCGATGATTTTAAATTTATATCCCGGGGTAATGAATATGTTGGTTTCATCGGCAAAGGGATGAAGGATACCCCGGTTGTCGGCGGCGCTTTCCAAAAGGCGGAGTGACGTCGTGCCGACGGCAATTATACGTTTGCCGGCTTTTTTGGCAGCATTTATGGTTTCTACCGCATCTGGCGTGATGATACCGTATTCGGCATGCATTTTATGGTCCTTGGTGTCGTCGGTTTTAACCGGAAGGAACGTTCCCGCGCCGACATGCAGCGTTAAAAATACTTCTTGGACACCTTTTTTTCTTAGCTCTTCAAGAACGCGCGGGGTGAAATGCAGTCCGGCGGTCGGGGCCGCTACGGCACCTTCGTGTTTGGCATAAACGGTCTGGTAGTTTTCTTTATCGTCAAATTTATCCCACAAACCGGCCCGCGGTTTTTCCCGTTTGATGTACGGCGGAAGGGGCATAAAACCGTATTGTTCCAGTTTTTTGCCTAATTCTGACGGCGGACAGGCGAATGAAATCAAAACTCCGTCTTCGTCCTTTTTTTCCAAAACGACGGCGGTAAAGTCAGATTTTTCGGGAGAAATGTCAGAAGTGTAAAAACGGATGACATCATTGGGCTTCAGCCTTTTGGCATTTTTGATGAAAGACCACCAACGGATGCCGTCGACGGGATGGTAAAGGGTTACTTCAACCAAGGCTTCGCCGCGGACTCCATACAGCCGGGCCGGAATGACTTTTGTATCATTAAATACCAGGACATCACCTTCCTCCAGGAGTTGGGGCAGGTCGTAAAAGTGCCGGTCAGCAATGCTTTCTTCCGCGGACAGGTCCAACAGGCGCGACGTATCTCGGGGATTGGCCGGTTGGGAAGCGATTAGCTCCTTTGGCAGGTCGAAGTCAAAAATGTCAACTTTCATCGTGAATGTCCTTAATGTTTTTTGGATGTTATAGTATAAGGCGCGTTTGTTGGCAAGATTAAAAAAACTCCGGTCGTCGATTTTCGTTTATAACCTAAAAAAACAGTTTATAACTAGAGTAAGACAAAATATACTAATTAAAACGTGTGTGGCAGACAGGCGGAGAAATCTCTCATGATGGGCAGAAAAGACTTATATAATTTGGAGAGTTTGTATATGTTGTCGGCAATTGCCGAATATCAGGGCAAACGGCAGGCAGCCGAAATGCTGGGAATTTCGGTTGATACCATCAGCAAATACATAAGCAATATGGAATTAGAGCTGGGGGTTAAGCTATTGGTTTCAAACAGCAGGGGAAGCTATTTGACGCCGAACGGCCACAAGCTGCTGGAGGAGTTTCGCAAACTTAAGGGCGTTTTGAGCAATGTTTATACGCTTAAACCGGAAGAGGAGACGGTTCAGGGCAGTGTCCGGGTGCTGATGAATGCGGGAGCGTCTTCACGTTTTCTGTGTTCGGAAATCAGTGATTTTCTTGACAATTATCCATTGCTGAATTTGCAAGTTACCAATACGTTTGATCGTCCGACGCTGGCCAATATGGCATATGACGTGGCGATTTCTTATTATGCGCCGACCGGTGCCGACGAGGTTATTGTCGGACAGAAAAAGGTTTTATGCGGTTATTTCGCCTCTCCGGATTTTCTCAGCCGTTATGGTTATCCGCGAGACATTGAAGACATGATAGCGAATTATCGGATGATTTATTTTGAAAACAATATGGCATCGCTCAGTCACTGGCGCGAACTGATGCGTCGGGCCAAGATTGTTCCGTATGTGACCAATTCTACGTTTTCGGTTGAGGAAGCGGTTAACCTCGGAGCAGGCATCGGGATGTTGCCGATGCGTTTTAAGGACAGCGGGCTGGTTTGTCTGGACAACATATGTTGTACGGAAGGACTTATGTTTTATCTTATTGCCCATCGTAAGACCAAGGATGTTCCGAGAGTGCGTGCGGTTATTAATTACTATCATAAGTTTATGGAATTGTTGTAGGCGGTCTTTCCTCCACTTCTGTTAGCGTTTGCAAGCCAGAAAGCGCTTGAAACGTAATCTTTTCTATTCTATATTTTCAGCAGGCAAAACTTGTGTTTGCTTAGAACCGGCAGGTTCGGAGCTTTGAACGGCTTTATTATGTGCGGTGTTTAGGATATGCATCGTCAACTGTTGGATTTTGCCGCAACAGTAATATATCCCCGATTCATAGAGATATGGTCGGGGAGCTTTAGCGTATGTTCAGAAGCCTCGTACTATACCTGTGCTTTAAAGGCTAGAGAGTCATTTCACATAATATGATTGTTCAACTCTCCGGCCACCTTTTGCGTAAAAGGTGGTTTCGTTTTAATTTAGGAAAGTTGGGACTATGGTGACAACATCTCAAGATAAAGTATTTATCCGCGAAACTATTGATAAACTCGTTAATTCTATGAGCGATGAGGAATGCCGCGTTTTGTTGGTAACCCTTAACCGGGAATTTTTGCAAGAAATACTGAAGTACGCTTTATATCTTATATTGTTTGGAAAACGGGACAAAACAAAATCGAAATAAAGTTTGTTAAAAAAAGGCTTTATGTCTGTCGGATGTTTGAGCTTTTTTCTTATTCCGTTATTTATTTTGCGATGAGCTTCAAAATTTCGGTGTGCCAATTTTGGTTTTGGATACTTCGGTTCTCAGCCGGGAGGTTTCAACGGTGCTGCATTTTTCCATTTGCCGTAATCGTTAGCCTTGACAAGTGAAGTTTCACAGGGAATTTGTTAAATGAATGAAAGCATCGAGAAAAAATGGATTTAAACATTGTTTACACCAAAGGCATCCTTTAGAGGATGCCTTTTTTTTTGTCTTGGTCGATTTTTAGTTTGCGTATCTGTGCTAAACGGGTGGCTTCCCAGCACATTTTGTCAGAATTGCAATCAAAGGGTTCATGTATAAAACCTTGATCTAAATAATCGTTATACATTTCAATTCCGTATTTTTGGCAGAACTCGTCTTTGGTACCTTTTTTTTGCCGGGCGATATATTCGATTATCTGAATTCTCTGCTTAAAAAGCAATTCTTGCCGTTTGATTTTGGGAGATTTATACCACATTTCAGAAAGTATTCCCGCAATAAAAACAAAGAATGCGAAAAAAAAGAGTGCGTTAACATAGTCTTTATGTAAAAAGCTCTCTATGCTAAGGCCTCCCAAGACCAGCAATCCTAAACTAAAGACGCATGTAATAGGGATTTTTGTTTTCATAATGATAATATTTAATGTTAAACATAATTATTAATTTCAATATTCTGATACTATAGGGTGTGTGTAAAAAATCAATATAAAATTAGAGAGGGTGCTGTTTGCGGCAATTGTAAATAATTCGAAACAACAAAAAATCCCCCTTTGAATATTGTTTTCAAAGAGAGATTTTTTTGTCTCCACTTTGGGGTGGTGCACAAAGGGGGATTAGCTTATTTCTTATCCAATTTTCCAGGAATGGAAAGAATGGCCCGAGCAATATCAATGGTGAAATAATAACCGATAAAGAAGATATAGCCCAATAAAGGCAATAAAGCAGTACTCAAAGAGTAGGTTATGGTTGTGACTTCATTGCTGATTTCTTCAATGTAAGTAAATTTAACAAACATTATGGCGACTAAATCAAAAGCTACAAAAATCATGCTACCACAAAAAATCAGAGGAATCATTTTCAGGGAACCTTTGGCAAAAAAAGTCAGTAGGCCGATAAATTCGTCTCCGGCGGAGGTATCATGGACAATTTCAATATTAAGGGCTTCTGGTTTTAAGGCCATTGCTAACCAATATTCGCAGATGATGAAAAGTCCAATGCCAATAATGAAAAGCCCAAAATTTTCAGAGGCAATTGCAGAAATTAAACCACCGATAAGTGATGCAATTCCCAATATGCCGGCTGCCAGAGCAACAATATCTAAAACTGACGTTGAAGACAATTTGACGGGTGTATTGTGAACCATAAGGTTAAGGCATGGTAAAGATTTGGCGGCCACATATTGCAAGACCAACGTAATTAAAAGCCCGCAAAAACCGGTGGCAAGTACATGTCTGGTATTTAAAGCGTCATATTTTAAAAGCATTACAATTGCAGTAATCAGAGACATGGCTGCAATAAAGTACATTAAGCTCAAACTGACTTTATTAACCCATTTTTCGTTGTTTTCTAAAAAGTTGTTATAAGTAGTTTTTTTCAGCCACTGAAAGAATTTGTCAATTAGTGAGGCCGTATAAATTTCATCATTTTTAATAGCTTTACTCATAATTTTTTACTCCACAATTGTTAATAAATATCTTTATTGTATTACAATATAAAAAAATTAAAGTAGAAATATAAATTTGTGGTTAAGTATATAACATTCTCTCAACAAATCTTCTTAGTGTATTGCGTTGGACGTCGAGGATTCTGGCAGTGGGGGATTTTGAGAACTAGGTCAGAAAAATATAGATGCCATACAGTTTTCAGTCATTTTGCTCTCCCGTCATTATTTTCAGCAAAGCAAAAATGTAAACTATTGTTTTATACGGATTTAAAAAAATTAAAGGGTCTGGAAACAAAGCTCCGACCCTTAAATTAAATGCTTGATATTCAAACAAAAAATCTGGTGCGCTAGGCCGGAATCGAACCGGCACGCCCTTGCGGGCAACAGATTTTAAGTCTGCAGCGTCTACCAGTTCCGCCACAAGCGCAAAATCTGTATGAAGTTATACAATATTTATTTTTAAATGCAACATAAAATTTCCGGTCTGCGCAGCCGTATTTGTTTCAGCTTGGGGGCGGTTTTATGTTTCCGCTTGTTTAATTTGCAAAAATGTGGTTTGTTAAAACTGTTATAACATTTTTCAACAAAGGGCGGACTGCGGCAGGAGACAGCGTCCCGGCATCTGCTTTAACGTTGAAAACAACATAAAGGAATCTGAATATGAAAAGTATAAGTATTTCATGGCGCAACTACCTGCTGCCAAACATTCACAATGAAGGATGGCGTTTTGTAGGTATTTTTGCTGCAGTAACAGCGTTACTGGCAATTATATGGGAGCCATTGGGATGGATTGGTTTGGGTTTGACCGTTTGGTGTTATTATTTCTTTAGAGATCCGGAGCGTGTGGTTCCGCAAATCAAGGATGTTGTCGTTTCCCCCGCTGACGGTATTGTACAGATGATTTCTAAAGTCAAGGCTCCCGAAGAGCTGGATATGGGAAATCAGGAATTTACGCGTGTCAGTATTTTCATGAGCGTTTTCAATGTTCACGTAAACCGTGCGCCGGCTTCCGGTAAAATTACCCAGGCCGTTTATGTTCCCGGAAAATTTTTGAATGCAACTCTTGATAAAGCCAGCAAGGATAACGAGCGTCAGTTGTTGGCCATGAAGACCAGCAGCGGAAAAGACATTTGTTTTGTTCAGATTGCCGGTTTGGTTGCGCGTCGTATTGTTTGTGATGCCGCGGTCGGTTCCGAATACAAGGCCGGCGAGCGTTTCGGGATGATCAGATTTGGTTCCCGTTTGGACGTTTATCTTCCTGCCGGCGTTGAGCCGCAAGTCGTTTTGGGACAGACTATGGTTGCAGGAGAAAGCATTATCGCTAATCTGAACAGTGATGCTCCGCAAATGAAAGGCCAGGTTTTCTAATGGAAAAAATCAATAATAAATTGAAATTATCCAGACAGAAACTGACCAGCCTTCCGTTTCGCAAAATAGCGCCCAACATCGTGACGATGTTGGCGTTGTGTGCGGGAGTCACTTCCATTCGTTATTCGATTCAGGAAGACTGGGTCAAGGCCGTCATCTGCATTTTTATTGCAGCATTGTTTGACGGTTTGGACGGACGTGTGGCAAGAATGCTGAAAGGTTCAACGAAATTTGGCGCCGAGTTGGATTCACTGTCTGATTTTGTCAGTTTCGGCGTTGCTCCGGCAATTTTGCTGTATCAGTGGTCGTTGTTTGATTTGCCTAAGTTCGGTTGGTTTTTCTGCCTTTTGATGTCTATCGGCATGGCGATGCGTCTGGCGCGTTTTAATACGATGCTGGATGAGGAGCCGCAGCCGGAATATTGGAATCACTTCTTTGTCGGGGTACCGGCTCCGGCAGCTGCCGCCTTGGCTATGATGCCGGTAATGATTTCCTTTGACTTTCCGGAATATACGGTTGTGCGTTCACATGCTTTTTGTGCAACACTGCTGTGCATCGTTTCCTTTTTGATGGTCAGCAGAATACCGACTTTTTCTACGAAAAAGTTGAAGGTACCGACCTATATGTTTATGCCGATGATGCTGATTGTGGCTTTGTTCGCCAGCTTTATCATCACCCAGCCGTGGTTTACGTTGGGAATTATGACTGTTTTGTATGCGGTGTCCATTCCTTTCGGGGTTTGGGTGTTCTTGCATGAAAAGCACGCATTTGAGGCAAGAAATAAAATTTAGTTTGCCTGATATAATGAAAAAAAAGGCTGTTCCGAAAGGAGCAGCCTTTTTTGTTGACTCTGAAGCCATAACTATTTTTCGGCCAGAACCAGTTTTCCCTTTTCTTCTTTAAGGACAAAGTTTCCGGGGAGGGTTTCTCCGACGGCATAAGTCCGTCTGGATTCACGATGGTAAATGAATACAGTCTGCCGGGTTTTGCAGGAAACACCGGCGTAGTTGTAATCGCCATGGCGCATTGTCCAATAAGGGCCGGCGGTATCGGCAATATCACGATGATCGGTGTTGGGTGTTGCATCCATGAGCGAAACGGCTCCGTAAGCACGTTTGTAAGCGGCGTTAATGATGCTGCGCGCTTCGTCTTCAGTTGTAATCGGTATGATTTCCAGATACAGGTTTCCGCCCCGGTCAAAGCGAATTTGCAAATAAGGCGGAAGCTTTTCTCCGTTATAAGGGAGCCAGGTAACAATATCGTTTTCCATAAAGCGTATTTCATTACCGAAAACATCTGTTGCGAGATAACATTCATCCATATTCAATGCAATTGCCCAGACGAAAACAAGTTTGTCTTTCATTTTAATTTTGTAGTGACGGACAGCTGCATTTTCTAATTTCGAGTGGCGTTGAACAATGTGTTTCAAAGCCTGTTGTTCCGTAAGTAATAGTGATGTTGCCATAACAAATAATTTATTGATTATTGATATTTAATAAAGTTTCGTTCCCAGCATAGTCAAGGGCCCGGTCAGAGTCAACTTAATTTTTTGCCGAAAATTGCAGAAATTATACGCGATGTTAATAAATTTGGTTGAGCAAGCACATGCTGAGCAGGGTTGCCGTCTGAGAATATGTGCAGGAAAGATAGAGACTTAGCAGACTATACATCACGTTCTGTTACAAAATATTGCATAAAATCAATCTGTTATGTAACAAAAAATAATATTATGTGAGTTGTCAGGGATAAAATTGCTCTGTTAAGGTTAAAGAAAAATTCGGAGGATAAAAAATGCAACATGGAAAAAATTTTACGTTGGGCGAGTATGTGATTATAAAAAAGCCGGAGTTGGTGGAAACCGGAGACAATGTGCGAATTTCTGATTTTTGCCGGATTTCGTCGGCCTGCGAAATCGGGTCTGATTGCGAGATTGCAACCGGGACGTATATTTCGGGCGGCGACGGAAAATTTAAATTTAAGATGGGCAGTTATTCCAGTTTGGCCGCAGGTGTCAGAATATGGTTGAGCAGTAACGATTATGTTAATGAGCTGATTACCCATTCGGTTCCCGACGTTAAAGAAATTCAGGGCAATGTTACCATGGAGAAATACACCGGTATCGGGACAAACTCGGTAGTTATGCCAAACAACCATATTCCCGAAGGCGTGAGTATCGGCGCTCTGAGTTTTGTGCCATCCAATTATAAGTTTGAGCCTTGGACGGTTTATGCCGGGCGGCCGATACGACCGATAAAAAAACGCAATAAGGAAAATGTATTGCGGGTATTAAAGAAGCTGGGAAAAATTGCATAGAGGATTGGCAGATGTGCGGAATTGTCGGTTATATAGGAAACAATGCGGCGGCGGACGTTTTGTTGGACGGTCTGAAAAATTTGGAATATCGGGGGTATGATTCTGCGGGAATGGCGCTGAACGACAACGGATGCATTGATGTGTTCAAGGCTTCCGGAAAGTTGTGCAATTTGTATGACAAACTCTCAGAAGTCAAACAGAAAATCAGCGTTTCCCGCATCGGTATCGGTCATATCCGCTGGGCAACTCACGGCGGGGCTACAATAGACAATGCTCATCCGCACAAGTCCAATGACGGCAGGCTGGTGTTGGTTCATAACGGAATTATTGAAAATTATGAAGCGTTGAAGCTTTCGTTGCAAAAGAAAGGTTATAACTTTTTTTCGCAAACGGATACGGAAGCGGCAGTTCATCTCATCGACGACGAGTATAAGCAGAGCGGTTCTTTGGAAACGGCGGTGGTTCGTGCCGTCAACCGGCTTAAGGGAGCCTTTGCCTTTTGCATTATGCATGAAAACGAGGCAGATAAAATTATAGCCGTTCGTAAAAACGCGCCGTTAATCATCGGTCTGGGCGAAGGTGAAAATTTTATTGCCAGCGACGTTCCCGCCATTATCGGCAAAGCGAAGCAAATGATTTATCTTGACGACAACGAGCTTGCCATCGTTCGGCGGGACGGCGTCAGCGTTAAAAATTTTGACGGCTCCGTCGTTTTGAAAAAAGTTGAAAATCTGACTTGGGAGCCTGAAGCTATCAGCAAAAGGGGATTCAAGCATTTTATGCTTAAAGAAATAAACGAGCAGCCGGATATCGTACGCAACCTTTTAACCGAATATATGCCAAGTCCGGAGGCTGAAGTCCGTTTGGGCGGAATTGATTCGGAACAGTTGTTTCGCGGCATAAACCGGATAGAGATTATTGCCTGCGGAACCTCTCTTCATGCGGCAAAAATTGCCCAAAATGCGTTTGAAACGCTGGCGGGAATTCCGGTGCGGGTTGAGGCGGCCAGCGAATATATTTATAAACGCCAGCTGACCTCTGCAGAAACTTTGACAATCGGGATTTCCCAGTCAGGAGAAACCGCGGATACGATTACGGCCCTTAAACAGGCACGGTCTTCCGGCGCCAAGGTTTTGGCGGTGACAAACCGTACGGATTCAAGCATTGTCAGATGTGCGGATGCGGTACTGCCGTTAAAAGCAGGGATTGAAGTCAGTGTTGCGGCTACAAAATCTTACACGGCACAGCTTGTTTGTTTGTATTTGTCGGCGTTGGCAGCCGCGGAGCTGAGAGGGTGTTTGAGTCGGGACAAATTGTCTGAGCTGAAAAAAGAGTTATTTGAGATTCCGGCCAAGCTGGAGGAAACGTTAAGCAACAGCAGCAGGATTAAAACCTGTGCCAAGGATTATGCCGCTTGCAAAAACGTTGTTTTTATGGCTCGCGGCATTAACACGGCTTCTGCGGCGGAAGGGGCTTTGAAGCTTAAGGAAATCAGCTATATTAACGCTAACGGATACGAAGCGGGAGAATTAAAACACGGGCCGATTGCGTTGCTTGACGAGAGTGTTCCGGTGATTGCCATTTTGGCAGACGGCGGTCTGACTTTTGATAAAATGCTGTCCAACTGCGAAGAGGTTAAGGCCCGTCGGGCACAGTTGATTGCGGTTACGACGTCAGCGGCCTTGCAAAGGGGAAAGTTGTTTGACCGGGTTATCCGTGTTCCTCAAATTGCGGAAATATGGTCTCCTTTGCTGCTTAATGTCCCTCTGCAACTGCTGGCATATTATATTGCCGACGAGCTGGGGCGGGAAATTGATCAGCCTCGCAATCTTGCAAAGTCGGTAACCGTAGAATAGGTTTAGCTTTTGAGATAAATCTGCTCGAGTTCCTTGATTTTGTCGCGATAAACCATGGCCGTTTCAAATTCAAGGTTAACGGCGGCTTCCTGCATAAGCTTTTTGTACTCACGCAGTTTCTTGTCAATGTCTTTAATCTCTTCGGGCGCTTCCTTCTTGGTTTCTACGTAATCGGCGGCGGTCATTTCGCTCAAGGCATTGGAAATCTTTTTCTTGATGGTTTGCGGCGTAATTCCGTGCTCGGCGTTATAGTTGAGCTGTTTTTGGCGGCGGCGGTTGGTTTCGCGCAAAGCGGCCTCCAGAGAGCCGGTCATTTTGTCTGCATAAAGAATTACCCGACCCTCGGCATTGCGGGCAGCACGGCCGATAGTCTGTATTAACGAACGCTCGGAACGAAGGAAGCCTTCTTTATCGGCATCCAAAATGGCAACCAGCGAACATTCGGGAATATCCAATCCTTCGCGAAGAAGGTTAATGCCGACCAGTACGTCAAAAACGCCCAGACGGAGATCACGGATAATTTCGATGCGTTCCAAGGTTTCGATGTCCGAATGGAGATAACGTACTTTAATGCCGTTGTCATTCAGATATTCAGTCAAATCTTCCGCCATTTTTTTAGTTAAGGTCGTTACTAAAACGCGTTCGCCGCGGGCTGCGGTTTTGCGACATTCCTGCATAAGATCGTCAATCTGATTTTCAACCGGGCGGACAATACACAGGGGGTCTGTCAGACCGGTAGGGCGAATAACCTGCTCGGCAAAGGTACCATGGCTTTGTTCAAGCTCCCAATCGCCGGGGGTGGCCGAGACGAAAATCGTCTGACCGCGCATTTGATTCCATTCTTCAAATTTTAACGGACGGTTGTCTACGCAGGAGGGCAGGCGGAAACCATAGTCGGAAAGCGTGCTTTTACGGTTACGGTCACCCCGATACATTCCTCCGATTTGGGGAACGGAAACGTGACTTTCGTCAACAAAAACAATGGCGTCCGGCGGCAGGTATTCAAATAACGTGGGAGGCGGCTCTCCGGGTTTGCGTCCGGTAAGGTAACGCGAGTAGTTTTCAATCCCTTTACAATGTCCGGTCGTTTCCAGCATTTCAAGGTCAAAACGGGTTCTTTGTTCAAGCCTTTGCGCTTCCAGAAGTTTGTTTTGAGCGGTAAATTCTTCCAGTTGCTCGCCCAGTTCCTTTTTGATGTTGACAATGGCCTGCGAGATTGCCGGCCGGGGCGTTACATAATGGTTGGCCGGATAGATGACGATGTCTTTGAGTTCGGCCGTACGTTTTCCGGTAAGGGAATCAAATTCATAAATGCTTTCAATTTCGTCGCCGAAAAAAGATATTCTCCATGCACGGTCTTCATAGTGGGCCGGAAAGATGTCCAAGGTGTCGCCCTGAACACGAAATGTTGAACGCACGAAGTTTTGTTGATTGCGTTCGTATTGAAGCTCGGCAAGGCGCTTATATATTTCTTTGGGATTGATTTCCTCCCCCACGGACAAGGGGAGCGTCATTGCGGCGTAGGATTCAACGTCGCCCAAACCATAAATGCAAGAAACCGATGCGACAATGATTACGTCACGGTTTTCCAAAATGTTGCGGGTGGCCGAGTTGCGCATACGGTCAATTTGTTCGTTGATTGCCGAATCTTTTTCAATGTAGGTATCAGTTTTGGGAACGTAGGCTTCCGGTTGGTAATAGTCGTAGTAAGAAACAAAGTATTCCACGTGGTTGTGGGGGAAAAACTCCTTCATTTCCGTGTACAGCTGAGCCGCAAGGATTTTATTGGGCGCCATAATCAAGGCCGGACGTTTGCATTGTTCGATGATTTTGGCCATAGTATAGGTTTTGCCGCTGCCGGTCACTCCCAGCAGGACCTGGTCCTTGACACCGTTGTTAATTCCTTCGCAAAGCTCCTTGATTGCCTGGGGCTGGTCGCCGGCAGGCTGAAACGGGCTTTCAATTTGAAAATCAGCTGACATTTATTTTATTGCCGTACTCTTGAGCGAATCGTTATAAGCTTTGGCAAAGTCGCTGAATGCCTGAACATCGTTGACTATGCTGTTTATTTCTTTGAGGTCGATTTTATCATTTTCAAGGTGATCTGTTAAGATGTTAAATGCACTATGATATTTAGTTTTGGCAAAATAAGGCATAAATTTGTTGCGCAGCCGAACCAAAACGGTTTCCCGTCCGGCTTTTTTGAGCGTTGTGGCCCAATCCAGAATATAGTTGATTTGTTCTTGAGACAACGGTTTGCCCGGGGTCGGTTTTTCTATGAGGTATTTTATGGCGTCGGCCGCATCTCCCCACTGACGGGCGTTCCAAAAGATTTCAGCCTTAAGCAGGGTTGCGTTTTTGCTGTAGTCGTCGTTGAGGAGTTTCAGGGCTTCGTCAGTCTGTCCCAAATTAGCCATTGTTCGAGCGCGAATGACACGGCGATGAGCCTCGACTTCAAAAGGAAGACTGTCATATTCCGTTGCGTTCAGAATTTCCAGGGCTTCAGGAGATTTGCGCTCAAAAAGGTAAATGACAGCCAGCCGGGCTCCGATTTTGGCTCGATCGGTTTTGCTGACGTCATTTTTCTTGAGGAGCGTCGTCAGCAGTTTGTCGGCACGAGGCAGCAGGTCTACCGCTACCAGGCGGTCTGCCAGCTTTTGGATGATTTCGTTTTGATGTTTGCTGCGGGCCGCCAGCCATTCGAAATCTTGATAAAGCGCCAAAGATTTTACGGCTGACAGGCTGTTGTCCGCCTGATTGTTGATATAGATGTCTTCAAACCACTGAACCATTTTGGCGAGAAGCGTCCGACGCTGATCCGGAGTTGCCATCGGCAGGGTTTCCTTAAGCGTTTTCAGGGCATTGTAATAATCGGCGTTTTTCACATAGAAGTCTGCCAGCCGGTTTAGAAGTTCCCATTTGAATTTCGGTTCGGTCCAGGCAAAACGAAGTTTTTCAAGCTCGCCGATTGCTTCGTTCAGGCTAAGGGCATTAATTTGCTGGCTTAAAACGGCATTGTCATAACGTGCCAACGATGAATATTTTTGGTCACGGCTGAGCGCGATTTCCCGATAGGCGCGGATGGCATTGCGCGGATAGCCCTGAAGTTCCTGTTTTTTTGCTGCGAGATAGTCTATTTGCGCTTTGCGGTTGCGCAGGCGGTCGGCGCTGCCGGATTTCAAAATGTCGATAAAATTTTGTGCGGCAATATCGTCGTTAACGTTGAGCGCATTTTCGGCACCGATAACAGCGATACGGTCTTTAAGTTCCTGAGGGTAGTCACGGATAAGCGTGACAAAGGAGAAAAGGATTACGTTATTTTCCGGCTTAAATTCTTGTGCGCTGGAAGCCAGGGTTCTCCAAAATATGGCTTCGTTTATTTCGGGAAGTTTTCCGTGTTCAAAGTTCTCTACGGCCTGGTCATAACGATGCGCCAAGAAGTTTGCGACGCCGAGCAGGGCGTGGAATTTGTCCGACTGGGCTTCCGGAAGGTTTGCCGCCTGCATTTGGTTAAGAATGTAGAGAGCGTTGGTTCCCATGCCTTTGGAAACATAGTATTTTACCAGTTCAAGACGTGCAATGCCGCGTTGCTCGGGAGTAGCCGACAGGATGTCCTGTTTCAGCTGTTCCACAGCTTCGCTGTATGGCATTGCCAGCAGTTGCGGTTGAATCTTTATATCGAAAGATTCAAGAGAATCTTCCGAGGTTTTGAACTGCTGCTGTCTTTTTAGTGCGTCAAGTCCTTCGGTTATATTCAGGCCCCGGTTTTGTGCCCGCAGGGTCAATCCGGTGTTGCCTCGGTTGAGCATAATGTCCTGAGCCTTGATGACAAAGGCCAGACCTTGTTCGGTGGCCAGCGTATCAAACTCCGGATAGTGGTAAGGAGCATTGAGACCATAGCCGGCGCTTCCGGTCGGGGCGACGGTGATGATGTCGCCGACGTCGGGGTCAATCACCGAGACGATGTTGCCGGCGGCCTCCGTGGGGATGAAGAGATACGGACGATTTAGGCTGTCGTATTGTGTGAAAATCGTCATATCTTTAACCGGCTGCGGTTTTTGGTCTGAGGTAAAAAGATCGACAATCCACAGCAAGCCTTCTTTTCGGACGAAGAACTGGACGTCTTCTTTGGGCGTCAACTGGATAATCGTTGCTCCGGGATGGGGAAACTGGAAGATGTTTTCGGCCAAATCTCCGGCCATATTGCGCAGTTCCTTAATGTCAATCTGCTGGGAATGGTCAAATACAATCCAGAGTTTGTTTTGGCGTTTGAAAACGGCCAAACTGACCGGCATATTCCAGGCAAAGCTCAAGCTGGCAAACTGGGGTTCGGTAACCGGCGCTTTAATTTGGGCGGCAGATATCGTTTCTTTGTTTTTTAACGTGGTTCCCTGGGTTTCAACGGTTACGGGAGCTGTCGGCCGAGCCTGAGGACGAGGCTCCGTTTCCAGAGGAGACAAGTCTTCGACTTTGACTTTTCCGGCAGGAGACGCATTACTTAAGGGTTGGGCTTCTGCCGAAACACATAAAAGCAGGCTTAAGCAGAAACTTAAGACTGAAACGAATTTTATGTAAAAGTTACAGCTCGGCAATGTTTGTTTCTCAGCGTTAAAATTAAATGTTGTTTCCAATAAGCTCTGACGTAACGGCCTTGGCTTTTTCCGAATTCATTTGGGAAAGAATGGCGGAGGACGACGACGGTTTCATTCCTTTCAGCAATGCCACGGTAATGTTCATATCCAGCGTATTGAAAATCCGGGCGGCGTCTTTAGGCTTCATTGAGGTGTACAGCTTGACCAAGGAAGCGATGTTTTCCTGCTCTTGTTCGCTGTATTTGTTTATCAGTTTTTGCAGTTTTTGCTCATAGGCCTTAAGCTGCTTTATCTTTTTATCAATTTCGTCCTCGGCGACTTTCAGCTGAATTGCTCTTTTGTCGATTTCTTTGGCGCGGATGTCGAGAGCTTCACGACGTTCTGCCAATTCCTGCAAAATAAGAATTTCCGACTGAGTAAACGCGGACGCAGGAGTTCCGGCCGCAGCGTTGGCGGCGGCCTTGTCACCCTGATTCAAAACCTTGCTCAGTTCGGCGGTGTCGGAATTGGCTTTTTCTTCTGCCAAAGCCTGAGCCGGAGAGATACTCAGCGTCTTTTGAGCGGGGTTGTTGTACAAGTCAAAAATGTTATTGAGTTTTACCGATACGGTCAAAACGGCTACAAAGATAAAAACCGGCAATAATCTTATTTTGACTTTATTTGTTTTGTTAAACATCATCTGACCTTAAATTTTATTTTACTTTATTGAGCGCAAAGCTTTTAACAATTCCATTTCCGCTTCGGAGCGGCTGTCGGACATCGGCATTTCTTGCGGTTCTTCGTTGATGCGGATTTTTCCTATTGGCGAAGAATCCGCTGTTGCCGCCGGCATCGGCGCTTTAATCTGGCGGCCGTCGCTGATAACCTGTTCCAAACGGTCGGCAAGATTGTCGGCGCGTTCATTAATGAACAACAAATCGTCTTTAAGTTCCTTGGCGCTGTCTACAACTTCTTTCAAGCCTTCCGAAGAATGTTCGGTAACGGACTTCAGTTTGGGAATGCTGTTTTCCGCTTTGTAGGTTGCGTCATTCAGGGCTTCGACCAGCTGGGCCAGGCTCTTTTGGTTGCGGCGCAAAATCTCAAGGTTTTTGTTGAGCCGATAGGCGTAAATGATTGTCGGAACCAGTAATGCAATAATGATGAGATTGATGAGCAATTCCAAGCTATCCATTCTTTTCAGCCTTTCCGTCAACTCTGATGACGATATGGTCGTCTTTGCGGCCCATGTCTCCGGTAATCAGAGGCACGTCGCCGCAAACAATGGTTACTTTTTGATGCGGGGGAATGTCTAACGGAAGGAATGAACCTTTTTCCCAGGCAGACATTTCGCCCAATTTGATTGTCGTTTCGCTGAGGAGCGCACTGACCTCAACCTCCGTTTCCCAGAGCTGAGACATTAAATGGTTTTCCCAGATGGTATCGCGGCCGAAACGTTCGCCCATAAACATCTGGAGCAAGAGTTCGCGAACCGGCTCCAGCGTGGCATAGGGTATCATCAAGTCTATTTTTCCGCCCCGGTCTTCCATATCGACTCTGAGGTGCGCCACGATGACGGCGTTAGACAGGCGGGAAATGGTTGCAAAGCGGGGATTGGTTTCCAGGCGGTCGAAAGCAAAGTTAACCGATGTTATGGGGTCGAACGCGGTGGACAAATCCGCCAGAATGAGCTGTATCATCTCTTTGACGATGTTCAGCTCAATGGTCGTATAGGGGCGTCCTTCAATGCGCATGGCCGCGGTTCCGCGTCTGCCGCCGAGAAGAACGTCCACCATCGAGTAGATGAGGGACGAGTCAAGAGACATCAGTCCGTAGTTATCCCATTCTTCAGCTTTAAATACGTTCAAAAGGGTGGGGAGCGTCAGGGAATCGATATATTCGCCGAAGCGCATTGATTCAATGCTGTCGAGAGAAACCTCTACGTTGTCTTGCGTAAAGTTTCTCAGGGAGGTTGCCATCAGACGAATCAGACGGTCAAATACGATTTCCAGCATCGGCAGCCGTTCGTAAGAAACCATACTGGAGTTCAAAATAGCCCGAACGCCGGTTTTTTGCGGACGGTAGTCTTCCTCCTCGTCGTTGGAGTAACCCAGCAGGCTGTCGATTTCTTCCTGATTAAGAATTTTGGAATCAGGGGAATCCATTTCCGGAGCAGCGGCCGGAGCATCCCGGACTTCTATGGTATCAGCCCAGTTTTCTTTCGGTGTTTCTTGTTTTCCCTCTTGTTCTGCCACTTTGATTATCCTTTATTTTTCATTTGGTTTTTGAATTTCAAAGTTTTTAAAATTCAGATTTGAAACCTGTAACGGAGATGTTAACAGATTTATGCGATAAAGCAATTCTTCTTTGAGCCAGTACAATCCGGTGGCGCTTTCCAGCTCATCCGGGGTCAGCTCAATCGTATGCGCAATGACGGCATCGTTGATACGGGGCAGCAAAGCCTCTATTTTGGCGACGTCTTCGACATTGTTTAACTCCACGCTGATTTTGAGGCGTGCGGTGGCCTCGTCGGCGGAAGTATCCTTAAGGCGTGCGGTGATTTCGGGCAAGTCGTAGAACACGGTTACGCTTTCGGCTTCTTTTCCGTCTTCTTCAATAATGTTGCGAACAATGCTGTAATTGGCATTTCCGTTGTTTCCGAACTTGTGGTTAAAGGCATAGAAAAAACCGACGCCGAGACCGATGGCAATCAAAGCCGGAATCAAAAAAACAAGTATTTTTTTGCGGCTGATCCTGTTCGGTTCGTTGAGGTCTTCATCGTTATCAAAATCGTCATCTTGATTCAGCATTTAGGAGCTCCAAAATTTTATGCCTGCCAATATCTTTAGCTATTTTATAATATTATTTTTATAAATAAATGCAAATCTGTGAGTTATTAAATGTTTAGTGAATAAAACCGGGGCTTTGGTTGTTATTATAGCGAATATTTATGAAAATAGCTTTAATCCGGGCCGAATTTGCAAAAAAACATCCCCGCAGTGAAAGCGGGGATGCGTAAGGCGGGTAATGGCAATTACCACGGGTCGTTGTATTTCAGAGCCGGATCGTTCAGGCGGTTGGTATAGTTGCTGTCTTTACCAAAGCTTGCCCGGAAGTTTTCCAGCTGATTGTAGGTTGTGTCAACGACATTGTCGTTTTTGTTCCAATCGTTGACGGTTTTGTTGATTAGAACAGAGCCATCGGTATCGTAGACAATAACTTTGTTGCGTCGTTCGAAGTAGCAGTAGACATTGGCGATGGCGGTCAGTTCTTCGTTATAGACGGGGAACAGGTTCCAAACGATTTTTCCGTCAGTATGAGAGGTGTTGCCGCCGGCCAGCTGGATGTAATCATGGTAATCGGAACCGTGATACAGGAAGCCCATAATGGCATGCCAGCCCAAAAAGTCGTTCGCGCGAATATTTTCGTGGTTGGCACCGCTCATCTGGTTGGAAGAACGGACTCCGGCAATGGTAGTGTTCAACCAGGTGTTGGTCTGGAAGGTCAGCGGCATACCGGATTCAAGATAGTGGCGGTGAGGGTTGTTGCCGTTTTCTTCGGTCAGTTTGAACATTGCGGTTTTGGGGTTACGCGGCGCAATGAACAACGCCTTAAACTTCTCGGTTACGGTTGAGCCGGTAATGTTTTCGACAACGGGGATAGCATAAGCTTCCGCCATTTTCCAACGAATGGGGTTAATGGTGATAACTTTTGAATATCCCGGCGGACATTGCGGGGTGGGGATAAAGCCCAGCCACGGCGTTGCAATGCAGTTGGGGTCTCCACTGCAGGATGGCGGTTCACCGGTGACGGAGATTTTGCCGCCGGTAACCTTTACTGTATAGTTTTCCCAGCTGGTGCTGTTTTCTTTATAGGTATTATCGGTAACATAGATACCTTTGTTGATGAAGTCAGGCAAAATATCGCTCAAACGGGCGCCGCCGCGGGAGGTCAGTTTGATGTCGTGCATAACGGAGGTGTATGCAGGGTTAACCTGATAAGCGTCATATAAGGTATTGTCGGTTACGCCGCTCGGTTTGGTCAGGGTCACATCCTTGGGAACCGCATAGGGATCCTTGGCCTTTAACTGCTGATTGGCCAGAAAACGGTCAGCCTTGATGTAACCGGCGACATCTTGAGCGCCTTCTCCGGTGGCCATGGCGGTACGGCCGGAGGCAGTTGAACCGGGAAGGTTTACCATTCCTTCACGACGAATGATAACGCCTTTGTTGATGACCGCATTATCAAAGTTTCCGCTGTTAAATGTTCCTAAGGTTTTTGCACCTTCGGCGAAAACGATTTTACGGTCGTCGATGACAATGTTGTTGGCCGAGGCTTTGGCCAAAGTAGGCGTCGTACTGATATAAGCCGAGTTGGTGCCGTCGCTGGAGGTCATTTCCGAACCGTCTTTATTGGTCAAGACGCGGTTGGTTTTGCCGTCGGTGACAGTCTGGATGTACGAGCTGGTGCCGTCGATGTTCAATTTTCCGGCGCCGGCAATGGCGATTGTCTTGCTGGCATCGGTTGTAAAGTTTGACGATTTGGCATCAATAACGCCGGTGCCGTTAGGGGTCTGAAGGTAGATGTTGCTGCCTTCAACGTCTACCCGGTTGGTTCGGGCACTGTTGGCAATTCCGGCCCGGGAATCGTTTGCATACATTTGATAGTTTGCGCTTTTCATGGTTACGGAGGTGTCGTTTGACACGATGCGGTCTCCGACCTTGAAATCATTGTCTTTGATGACAATGTCATTTTTGGTGACGTTTAGGTTATAATTGTTTTCGGCAATTTTACCGGCACGGAAATTGTCAACGTCGAGTTCGTTAATGTAAGCTTTGCCGCCGACATAAAGATCATTTTCAATACGGACGTTATTTTGTACCAGCAGGCTGCCGTCATTGGTGCCGTTGCTTTTATTGATAACGACACTGTAGATGTTTCCGTTGCCCTCTCCGGCTTTGCCGCCTTTAACCAAGACGCCGTTGGAGATTTCAGCTCCGTCGTTAGCCTGCAGTTTGCCGTCTAAGACCGTCATTCCGGTGGTAACGTTTAAGCCGCCTTCGACGCCTAATGCATAACCGCCGCCTTTTCCGGCGCCGCTGCCTTTGACATCTACGCCGTTGTTGGCGTTGACTTTGGCATCTGCGGTAATTTTATTGGCACCGCCGATTGCGGCAGTTTCAACTTTGAAAATTTCTCCGACGTTGGCAGCACCGGCTTTTAAGAGATTGGTAATGGTACCTTTTCCGGTAACAACCAAGTTGGCGGCACCTTTACCGTCTGATCCGCTGCCAATCATTAGGCCGTCTTTGTCTAAACCGGCATTTTCGCTGTTTACAATCAAATGATTGACGTCGCGGATAGGTTTGCCGCCCATATACAGGTCTGTACGCATGGTGTTGTATTCTGTGCCTCGGGAGTCCGTGCGGTATAAGACTTCATCACTGGCGACGCCGGCAGAGGAGCTGACCGCATTGAGCGAGGTGGAGGCAATACTGCCGTTTTCGGCCGTGCCAAAGCTGAAATCAGCCAGTCTGGCTTCCCATCCGCCCTGGACACCGCTGGCGATGTTATTATTGACAACGCCGCCGTTAGAACCAATCATGGATGCAATTTTGGCAGAGCGAATCGCCGGCAGGTCGCTACTGTTTTTGGCCAAGACCATACCGGTTAAGATACTTTCCCCTGCGGCGGTTTTGTCATTGCGAATTGCAAATTCATAGCCGCTGAAAACTTTTGACTGATCAATGTTAAAGCCGTAAGGGAGATAAATAGCGATGTCGTCTTTGTCAATTATTGCCGAAGAGTTGGCACCGATGGTGCCAGACAGTGCAACGTAGTTGTCCTGAATATAATCGTCCAAGGCTTTTGACAAGGTACGCATTTGGGTTGCAGTGTTGATATCCTGCAATTCAGTGGTTCGTTCAGCCGCTTTTTTATACAAGACCGGCGTTACCATGGAAATCAGGCCAAGCATAGCAAGGGCTTCCACCATCATGCTACCTTTCTGTCCCAATAAGCTGTTTAATTTTTTTAACATGGTTTTTCTCCTTTGCCGGTGTGCTTAAAAACCTGAAAGATAAATTAAGCAGGTTTGACCGGATGAAACGTTGCAAACTTTTTTAAAATCATCATTGTTGACAATAGCCAGAGGGACATAGAGTTCTCCGTCCCTGGTTATAATACGCATTGGCGAACCTGAAGAGTTTTCGGTAACATCTTCCGTTGCCGGGTCAATTTCCGCGGTATAGCCAAAACGCCAGCCGCCGCTAACCGTATTGCGCATTGCATTCATAAAATCGCTGTTGGGAACGTCGACGTCTTCATAATTCAGGTTAAGCCAGCGGTAAGGAATGGGGCCATAGGTTACCAGCATTTTGGAGGTATCTACTCTGTCACAATCGGATGCATTGGTATAGGCGGTGGTCCATTCTTTGTTCATGCAAAAAATCTGCGAGGTGTAATTTTTGTCATTTATCGTGACCGAAGACATTTCTCCTTCAATATTGGCATCGCTGATAATTCCGGGAACGAAAGTTACCTGCTCGGCAGGCGTGTTGGGCGGGGAATTGTAATAGATATAACGTCCGGCAGCACGATGTTTGCTGACCAGTTTGGCAATTTCCGCTTCGGCCATAGGTTCAACCGTCACCTTGCGGATGTCCGCCCGCATGGAGAGCGTGTAAGAAGCCAGCATAGCCAAAAATGTTGCCAATACGACCCAGATATACATGATTCGCCTTTTTACCCATTAATACTATTCTAATTCTAGCACAAAAAAGGTTTCTAATCTATTAAATAGCTTTACCGCCGACAAATTTAACAAAACTGAAACATATGCAAAATCAGGTTTGCAGATTAACGCCGGAAAGTTTAAAAGGGGTTAATGAAAACTGTAAAAAATGCTTGGAATTTGGCGGTTTGAAAGATTTTTTCCGTTTTTTGGCAAAGTGTCGATTATGGCGTTAAATTAACAAAATAATAAGAACTGAATGTTATATTGGCGCCAGAGTAAATAAAAAAATTATAAATTAATGCTTGATTAAATAAAATTTTTAGGTTATAAACTAGACAAAATTTACAAAACTACTTTGGAGACGATGATGAAAAAATCTTTGGTTACTTTTGCTTCGGCATTAGTTTTGGCTTCGGCTTTTGTGTCTAATGCTTCGGCACGTGACGGTTTTTATTTTGGTTTGCGCGGAGGTATGACCAACTATAATTTGAATAATAAAGAGGATACTTCCGTAGATAAGGCTCGTGTTGATTTTGGTAATGTTTGGCATATGTCGGGAGCTATCGGTTATCGTTACGGTTTTATTCGTTTAGAAGCTGAGTATATTTACAGAGATGATGTTGATGATGATTATACTTTCAAAAACATTATAGATGATGGTACGTTCCACTCTACATTAGAGAGTGATTCATTTATGGCTAACGCATATTTGGATTTTATGCCTAATTATTGGATTTCACCATATATTCAAGGTGGTATCGGTTGGAGCCGTTTGGACTTATCTAATCAGGATGTGACCAGCGAGCCTCGTCCGGCTAAATTGACATATAGCTCAGATAATTTTACTTGGAGTGTCGGCGGCGGTATCAGCCTGAGACTGAATAAATGCGTCAATTTGGATGCCGGCTATCGTTATATGGATATGGGTGATATTAATGAAGCGAATATTAATGCCCATGAAGTTTACGGTGGTTTGCGTTACACTTTCTAATAAGGCAACGGATAAAAAAAAGACAGCAGAGACGCTGTCTTTTTTTTGTTTATTTGAAACTGTTGACCAACGATCCGGCCAGTAGGTACCACCCGTCTACCAGTACGAAAAATATGACTTTGAACGGTAAGGCCAGAACAGTAGGCGGAAGCATCATCATACCCATAGACATAAGAACCGAGGCAATGACCATATCAATAATCAGAAAAGGGACAAAGATTAAAAAGCCGATTTCAAAAGCGCGTCGGAGCTCGCTGATCATAAAAGCGGGGACGGCAACCTTGAGCGGCGTTTCTTCAATTGTTTTTGCCGGTTTTTCATCAGCAAGGTCGGTAAACAAAAGCAAATCCTTTTCGCGGGTGTTGCGTACCATAAATTCTTTCAGAGGCTGAGAGGCTTTTTCCAAGCCGTCCATTACTTCTACCTTTTCATCAATCATAGGTTTGATGCCTTCTTCCCAAGAGCGTTCCAAGGTCGGACTCATAATAAACAAAGTCAGAAACAAGGCGAGAGAGACCAGAACCATATTGGGCGGCGTCGAGTTGGTTGCCAGGGCGCTGCGGGTAATGGAAAACACAACGACAATACGAGTAAAGGAAGTCATCATTACCAAGATGGACGGAGCCAGAGACAGAACGGTTATCATCATGATAACACTGAAAATTCTGGCCGTGGCAGAGCCGTTTGCAGCGTCTTCCATATTGAGGCTGATGCTTTGCGCCGCAGCCGAGCCGGCAGAGCAGACAAGGGCAACGGCGATGAAGACAAATATCGGGAAAAGCTTTTTAATCATTAGTCTCAATCCTTTGCGGAGCAGGGGAACGGTCAAGGAGCAAATTGGCGTTGCTGCCGAGTAAAATCAGAAATTCCTGGTCGTCGCGCTTAAGCAAAACGACACTGTTACGGTTGTCAAGTCTGCGGCTTTCAACCACGTTTAAGCGCTGCCCTGCCTTGAGCTGGCGAGCCCACCGGCAATTGCCGCCTTTAAGCTGACAATATTTAAACAGCCATAAGGTCAGCAGTAAAAGCCCGATAACAAAAACAAGCGACAAAAGCGCCTGCAAGACATGGTGCCAGTCCATAGATTAACCTCCCCGATAATTTGCTGAATTATAGGCTTAAATATACTGTCTAGTCAACAAAAGGCTTGCCCTTGTTGATAGAGTCTGTTAGATTGCCGTCTATGGCAAAGGGAAAAGAATACATAGTCAGCGATGAGCGCAAAACCCGGGACTTACAGGCGTTGTCCCGGACAATTCTGCCTTTTGCCAAAAGTATTCTGGGTAAAAAAGGCTTTGTTGAAATAGACCTTATTACCAACTGGGAAAGCGTTGTCGGCGAAGAACTGGCCGGCTACAGCCTGCCGCAGCGGATTGACTTCAAACGCGGAGAAAAGACGAACGGCATTTTGTATGTTATGGTGCCGGGCGGTGCGTTTGCTTTGGAACTGCAGCACCGGGAGAATGTCATTTTGAGCAAGGTTAACACTTATTTCGGTTACCGGGCGGTCAGTCAGCTGAAGATTATTCAGAACAGCGAACTAAAGTTGGACGATGATGAGGATAAGTTTAAGGACAAGCAAAAAACTCTTGTAACTAAAGAAGAAGAAAATTATATTAAAATTCTGAGTGAAGAAGTTGAAAATCCGGCGTTGCAGGAAATGCTGAAAAAGCTCGGACGCAGCGTTATCAGTAATAATAAAGGTGAAAAGAAAAAAGATGAAGTTTGAAGTTATTATCAGAAAAATCAGCGCTTTTGTCGCCGCTTTCGTGGTTTTCTTTATGGCGGCGGGAATGTATTTGTCTTTTAAGGGATTTGTTCTGAACGAAAAGGGCGAAATTGTTTTGGTCAAGGCGGCCCATGCCCAGGACGAAGCTCCGGCTCCGGCGCCGGTTATTCCGGCTAATTACGCAATGCCGGAAGGAATGACGATGGGAAAAGCCGACGCTCCGATTGCATTATATGAGTTTTCGTCTTTCGGTTGTTTTCATTGCGCCGATTTTCATCTTAACGTGTTGCCGGCAATAAAGGAAAAATACATAGACAAAGGGTTGGTTAAACTGGTTTTTGTTCCTTTTCCGATTGACCGTGCTTCGATGGACGGTGCGTTGCTGGCGGCCTGTGTTCCGGCAGACAAGTATTTTGCATTTGTAGATGTTTTGTTTAAGAAGCAGAGAGAATGGGGATTGTCCCGGAATCCGACCAAAGTTTTGACGCAATACGCCGCATTGAGCGGTGTTTCTCCCGAAAAAGCAGAAGCCTGTCTGCATAATGACGATACGGCTCGCGAGATTTTGGGAAACCGCCAAAACGGCGTAACCCAGCTGGGAATCCAAGGTACACCTTCGTTCATCGTTCATACCAAGGATAAAAACGAATTGCTTTCCGGTGCTCCGACCCTGGAACGGCTGGAAGAAATTTTTGCTCAAAACACAGTAAAAAAATAAAAATTAGGACTTCTTTAATAACTCCGTAATATTTTAAGTAGGAAGGTTGAATATGTTGAAGGTCCCTGAAGACATTCGGAAACTGGATGAACGTATTCGGCATCTGAAAGCCAAAGAAGCCTTGGCGCGCAAGGATAAACCGGAATCGCCGTATGTGTATGCATCCAAAACCGGTTTTCGGGTGGCGACCGAGTTGCTGTCCGGCGTATTGGTCGGAGCGGCAATCGGATTTTTCTTGGACCGGATGCTGGATACCAAACCCTGGCTGCTGGTAGTGTTTCTGCTGTTGGGCGGTGTTGCCGGTATTTTGAATGTTTACCGCTTTGTACAAAGTGAGGAAAACAAAAAGAAGGAGTAAGTAGAAGTGTCCAATCCGATGGAACAATTTGTCATCAAGCCGATTATTCCGCTCAAGGTCGGCGATGTCGATATTTCGTTTACGAACTCTGCCCTGTTTATGGTGCTGGCGGTTGTGGTTTCTACTGTTTTGCTGGGATTGTGCCTTCGCCGCCGCAGTATTGTTCCCACGGTTGCGCAGTCTATTCCCGAAAGCATTTATGAATTTATATCCGGACTGCTGAAAGAGAACGTCGGCGTGGAGGGATTGAAGTATTTTCCGTTTATTTTTACGCTGTTTTTATTTGTAGCTTTCGGTAATCTTTTGGGGTTGTTTCCTTATGCGTTTACGTTTACGTCCCATTTAACCGCGGTCGGAAGTTTATCTTTGATAGCATTGTTGTTCAATGTGGTTATCGGCATTAAAAAGAAAAAGCTTGGCTGGTTGAGGACCTTTTTGCCGAAGGGCATTCCTTTTGCTCTGGCGCCGCTTATCGTGCCGATTGAAATGATTTCTTTCCTTTCAAAACCTTTTAGTTTGACAGTCCGTCTGGTGGCTAATATGACCGTGGGGCATATTATGCTGAAAATCATTGCCGGATTTGTGGTTGCCTTGGGTTTTGCAGGAATAGTACCGGTGTTGTTTAACAGCTGCATCGTGTGTTTTGAGATATTTATTGCTTTGCTGCAAGCCTTTATTTATACGGTTTTGAGCTGTATCTATCTGGGCGATGCCCTGCATGAACACTAGATTTTGTGAAAATTATTTTTATGTGATTTTTTTAGTTAACAATCTTTAGAAAGGAAATAAAATGGAACCGTTAGCTTATGTTGGTGCCGGTATGTGCGCTTTGTCAATGACTGTAGCCGCCTGGGGTGTGTCGCAGGTTTGGACTACCATTATTTCTACCGTCGGCCGCAATCCGCAGGTAAAAAAAGACGTTGATATTTATGGCTGGGCCGGTTTTGCCGCCGTTGAAGCTATTGCATTGTACGCGTTGGTTATTGCTCTGGTTATGCTGACCGGCAACTAAATTAAATTTTATGGGGTGCCTAGAGCAATAATCCGGTGCTCGAAACTTACGTATGTTTGTGTACGTTCAGGTTTCTGCGCTCTGTATAATTACTCTATCCACCACCCTAAAATTTAGTTTTTGAGAGGAGAGGGTCTGATGCCTCAGTTAGATTTTTCAGTGTTTCCGTCGCAGCTCTTTTGGCTGTGCGTCACCTTTTTTACGATGCTCTTTGTTATGAGCAAATTTATCATTCCGAGAATTGCGGAAATGATTAATCTGCGTAAAGAAAAAATTGATGATTATTTGGAAAAGGCTGCCGAAATCAAAGTGCAGGCAGAAGCTGCGCTGGACAAATACCAGCAGGCCCTGAAATTTGCTACGGAAGAAGCTAACCAGTCGATTGCCAAAACGCAGCAAGATCTTAAAAATATGATTGAGCGGAAACAGTCCGATTTGGACAATGAACTGGCCGCCCAGATTGCCGAAGGCGAAAAAAAAATTGCCGCCAGCAAGCAGCGGGCAATGATGCAGGTTCAGCAAATGGCAGAAACGTTAGCTTTGGACGTGGTCAAAAAACTTGGTTTTAATGACCTTAAGGCGGAAGACGTCAGAAATGCCGTTAATCATTCAGTGAAAGAATAAAGCTATGCCTATGGAACAGAATTTACCAAACCGGGAAATTATTGACGCAACCCAGGATGCGGTTCTGAATGCCGCAGGCAGTGTTGCGAACGTTCTGGAAAACACCGCTCATGAAATCAGCGGGCACGGTGAGGCGTTTTATTTGAGTCCGGAGTTTTGGGTCGGCGTTTCTTTTGTGGTTGCCGTCGTCGGGCTGGCGAAACCGGTTAGCAAAGCTCTTTACGGGATGTTGAAAAAACGCGGGGAAAGCATCGCCGAGCGGATTAAAGACGCGGCAGCCCTGAAAGAAGACGCGCAGAAGCTTTTGGTGGAATATGAGAAAAAAGCGCGGCAGGTTGGGCAGGAGGCTCAGGAAATCATTGCACGGTCCGACCGCGAAATCAATTTGATGAAAAAAGAAAGCATGTCCAAGCTTGAAAAGGACATGGCCCTTAAGGAGCATGAAGCGAAGTCACGTATTGCAGCGGCTCAGGACAAAGCAATGCAGGAAATTGCACGGCAAACCACCGAATTGACAATAAATGCGGTGAAAAAACTTTTGTCCTCAAAGCTTAGCGCCAAAATGCAGGACAAGCTGATTGACGAATCTATTGACGTGATTGCCGAGCAAAAGAAGGTTTAGACTTCCAAGCTCATAATGCGTGACACTTCACGAAAGTTTAATCTCTTGTAAAAGGCTTCGGCATTGGTGTTGAAGCTGAAAACTTCCAGTTCGATTTGACGGACATTACGACTGCGCGCATATTCGGCGGCGGCGTTTATCAATTGTTTTCCGATGCCTCGTTTGGTATATTTGCTGCTGACGGCAATGTCGAAAACTTTACAGAATCTCCGGTTGCAATAAATGTTTTCGTCGCGTTCGAGGACGCCGCCGAACAAAATTCCGGCAACGATATTATTGTCCAGAGCCACAAAGCCAAATTTGTTTTCGTCCTCTAAAACGGAACGAACATAAGGAACCGAATTTTCTTTGGGTGCGCAGATAAACTGCTTGTTGTCGCAACGCGCATGCATACAATTGGATTCATAGAGGACATCCAGCGCCTGTTCGAAATGTTGAGGACCAAAATCAGTAATGATAATATCGTTCATTGCCAACTCCTTGTGATTTTTTCGTTTCAGGGGTGTATCTTTGAGATTTACAGATAGCGGTAGGGATTTGCCGGATAGGAACCCAAAATATGCACCTCTTCGCTAAAGAAATTTAGTTCTTCAAAAGCGTTTTTGAATGCCTGACGGGCAGGATGAGATTCTATTTCTACATAAAATTGTGCGGAAATAAACTTTCCCTCCAGCAGATAACTTTCGAGTTTGGTGATGTTTATTCCGTTGGTGGCAAATCCGCCTAAAGCTTTGTACAGAGCCGCAGGGATATTTTTGGCTTTAAATATAAACGATGTTATAAAGGCGGTTCCGTCGTCTTCGGGCACAGCGCTTTCCCGCGACATAATCAAAAAACGGGTCGTATTGTTGACGGCGTTTTCGATATTGGGAGCCAGAATGTCAAGATTATAGATTTCCGCAGCCAATTTTGAGGCGATGGCTGCTTTGGTCTGGTCTTTATCTCTGATAACGTCTTGGCAGGAAAGAGCCGTATCTATCCGCTGCACGGGCTGAATATTATGGCTTTTGAGAAATTGCGAACATTGAGCCAGGGCCTGAGGGTGAGAGGAGGCTGTTTTTATGTCGGCCAGAGACGCTCCTTTAAGACCAAGCAGCTGGTGTTCTATTCTTAAAAAGAATTCGCCGACAATATGCAGTCCGGTTTGCGGCAAAAGAAAATGAACGTCGGAGACGCGTCCGGCGTTAGAGTTTTCAACCGGAATCATTGCAAAATCGACCTCTCGGTTTTGGACGGCATTCATTGCCTGTTCAAAAGTCAGACAGGAAACGTATTCCTGGCCGGGGTAGACGGTTTTTCCGGCAATATGGGAATAGGCGCCGGGTACGCCCTGATAAGCTATGCGCAGTTTCATCGGTATCTCAAATTATAATTTCAGGTTAAGGTTGTTCCATCCGCTTTTTTTGGAAGAAGCTTCTTCTTCCTGTTGTGTTTTGACCCAGTTGCGAATAGGTTCGTTCTTTTTGTTAAGCAGAGCTTTCTGTTCGTCAGTCTGAGCTACGCCGATTGGCAACAGCTGGTTTAGCAATGCAGGAGAGGCGAAGTCTACCCTGCTTTTAATCAAGGGATCAACCAGAGCATCAATAATCGGTGCAGCAGGTTTGGCGTTAAAAGCGTTTACTCTTCCGCCGTAGAATATGGCAAAAGCATGGCAGGGAGAAGAAAGCAAAACGTCAGTCGCATCAATGCCGCGGACGAAACGCAGCATAATTTTAGGACGAATGATGCATTCTTCGGTGACGTCAAATAAAATATTTTCGGGATTCATAAAAAGTTCGGAAGTAATCATATTTTTGAGCTCGTTATTGATAACGCCGCAGAAACCGACGATAGCCATGCCGTCAATGGTGTATCCGGTGTAATTTTCCGGACGGTTGGTTATCTGATAACAGAAAATTTGTTCGGCGTTGGTGATGTTCTCAATGGCAGCCTGTCCGGCAGCTGATGAAATCTCTTCCAAAACAGTATTGTTTTCAGGATTGGGTTGGTATTGCTGAGGCTGATTCGGGCTGGTGAAATTGGAGGCCGGCGTTTCTTGCGCATCAGCGTTAACCGCTAAGGTCAGACAACAACCGAAAGCCAGAGTTATGAGCCACTTCATTATGAAATCTCCTTGTTCCGAAAACGAAAAACTGCATAATATTATATAGCCATTGTTTAATATTTCTACAGTTTTATTTTAAAAGAAATGTTTTTTTTGCGTAAACAGGTAGGTAAAAGGCGTGACGTTTCAGATTAGCGTCGTGATTCAAAATACGGGTTTTAAAAAGGGAACAGCCCCGAACCGTAATTAGGGGGTTCAGGGCTGTTTTTATATAGAGAATAATAGCTTTTTGTACCTACTTGAATATCTTGCAGATATCAAATTTGTAGGCGATCTTGACACCGTATTTAAATTTTGAGGTATCAAGATCCATTTTGACCTGCTGGCCGGTGACATCGCTGCCGCCGACAGTGGTCTTGATGTTGCCCGGAGCTGCCTTGCCCTCGTAAGGGAGGTAGTATCCAAAGGCTCCAACTTCAATCGCCGAACTACCAAGTCCGACTTCGAAGTTAATATTTAATCCCACATACGGACGGAGCTTATAGTTCCAGTATTCGTGGGAGGCTAAAGGCTTGCCTTCCGTTGTGGTCTCATCCGCTTCGTAATAAAGCGAACGCGTCTGATTCATTAGTCCAGCTTCCACCTCGATGTTGGGGCGGAATTTGGCTGACGGTTTTGTCGTCAGGTTACGGGCATAAGCCAACGCAGCCTGGAGACTTTCCCGACGATAACCAAGCTTCGCAGAGAAGTGGTTACCGTTTTTAAAATACGTTAATTTCGCGAGCCCTCCAAAGTCGGCTTTGAATGAGCCGTCGATGGGGTCAGTATCGGCCATAGCATTGGCTTCTACTGACATTAGGAACGTGTGACGACCTGTGAAAGAAGTCACGGTTCTTGCTCTCTGTGCGCTTGCCTCAACGCACATCAAAGTTGCAATTATAGCAACGATGATCATAACTATATTTTTTTTCATTAATTGGGCTTTTTTAAGGTCCCCGTTAAATTAAGCTTGTACTTAATTCTCCGGGGACAGATTTTTAACTTGTTTTTATTTGATTTGATAATCTCCCAGTTGGTAATAACCACTCAATGATTTCATTGAAGAGATGTACGGATTTCCGTAATCTTCAAGATTAGAAGTACTGGTGCTAAATGAATTAGTTTTGCCAGACTCTAATGACTTGTAAACGTAACCATTCATATGGTTGCCATTCTTCAATGCATTAGCAGAGTCACCACCTAAACCGGCAGCTTCCCAGCTAGAGCCATTCCAATACAGGGACAGCATTTCTCCAACAGGAGCATTGAATGTAGTTGTTTTAACTGTGGGATTATTTGTAGCTGCTCCGTCATACCAACCTACAAACATTTTTTCAGAGTGATTATTAATCTTTCTGAAGATAACGCAAGCGGCAGTGTGACCTTTTTCACGATTGGGGTTCATATACACCTTAGTGATTGCAGCCATGTTAACATAATCAGGATCTACTTCGTATCCGTCAAAAGTATAATCCATATCCAAGATTCTTTCTTCCACTTCATTTTCAGATGTGAAAGTTTCACCATTGATAACGATTGTATGAACCATATTATAAATAGTTACATTAAATACGCCGTCACGGTGAGTAGAAACTTGGTTGAGAGTGTAAGAAACATTTTCAATGTTTAAGTTGTTCTTCAGGTTGTTCTTCTTATACAGAAGGGTTACATCGGCAGCAACATCCAGTGTCACTTCCTTTGAATCAACCTTATAAACCACTTTTCTTGCAGCGCGAGTACCAGTCCAATCACCCTCGTTAATAGAAGATGTGTTAGTCTTGTCACTCTTAACAGATACGTTAGCCTTAGCAAAGATGACGATCTTTCCAGAATTGGAAATAAGAACGTTTCTCATGCGGAAAGCTTCCGTTTCTTTGTTATTTTCTGCAATTGAATGTATTTCTTTACCAAATACTGTGGTCTTGAAATCGTTACCCTGGCGAACCAAGATATCGTTCAAATATTCCCACCCAGTAATTTGGTCTTGAGGCTTTTCGTAGGTAATAGTGATTACCTGCGCAGTAGAAGCTTTAGACTTCGCACCTGAAACAGTATAATTAGCATTCCAGATTTGAGAGGTCTTCAGTTCTGTATCGCTGAACTGACCTTTGGTGAGGCTTACTGCAGATGTTACATTGTTGTCAAATGCAATATCATAAGTTTTACCTTCGTAAGTCAGTTTGAAATTTTGGTTGGCTGTTACAATTAAATTTTCGCTTGTCTTATCATAAGCGAAAACGTCAGTTCTCTTCATCTTGTCAGCAGTAACGCCGTTTTCAGAATAAGTACCGACTTTGGAGAAAGAACCCGGAGTGCTGGAAAGCAAACCAAGGCCCATATCTTGGTTGTTAATAGTAACAGTTGAGCGGATTTGGGCAGAAATACCCAAATCAACGGTATAAGTTTTGATTTTGTTTCCGTCACCGTCTATCAAGTCAAAAGAACCGGTGCCGTTTCCGTTATCAACCATAGGAGTGGTGGTATTTGCACCTTTTTCATAACCAATGGTGATAGTTTGGTTATCGGTTGCAGATGATTTGCCGTTAGTGGCTTTATATTCTGCGTTATAGATTTGGCTAACTTTTCCATTCACATCGCTCTTCTCACCTTTAGTAAGGCTTACGGATGATGTAATGTTTTGTTCAAACTTCACTTTGTAGGTCTTTCCATTGTAAGAAAGAACGAAATTTGAATGCATCTTCACAACTGCTCTTTCAGTGTAGTCGTGAGAGAATGAAAAATTATCAACTCTTTGCATCTTGTCAGCGGTAACGCCGTTACCAGCGTCGTAGCTTCCCACTTTAGAAAATTCACCCGAATTTACAGTACTGAAAGCGTACGTTAAATCCTTAGATGTAATGTTCACTTCGGGGGTGACAGAGATGCCGATACCCAAATTTACGCGGAAAGATTCTATAACTTTTCCGTCTTCATCAATCAGATCAAAAGAACCGGTGCCGTTTCCGTTATCAACCATAGGAGTGGTGGTATTTGCACCTTTTTCATAACCAATGGTGATAGTTTGGTTATCGGTTGCAGATGATTTGCCGTTAGTGGCTTTATATTCTGCGTTATAGATTTGGCTAACTTTTCCATTCACATCGCTCTTCTCACCTTTAGTAAGGCTTACGGATGATGTAATGTTTTGTTCAAACTTCACTTTGTAGGTCTTTCCATTGTAAGAAAGAACGAAATTTGAATGCATCTTCACAACTGCTCTTTCAGTGTAGTCGTGAGAGAATGAAAAATTATCAACTCTTTGCATCTTGTCAGCGGTAACGCCGTTACCAGCGTCGTAGCTTCCCACTTTAGAAAATTCACCCGAATTTACAGTACTGAAAGCGTACGTTAAATCCTTAGATGTAATGTTCACTTCGGGGGTGACAGAGATGCCGATACCCAAATTTACGCGGAAAGATTCTATAACTTTTCCGTCTTCATCAATCAGATCAAAAGAACCGGTGTTGTCACCATTGTCTTTCATATCTGTTGTGCTCAGATTTTCCTCAACAGCTTTTTTTACCTTCTCGGTTAATTTAACCAAAGAGGTAGCGATTGTCACGTTGTCTACAATCATAGAATAAGTTTCGTCATAGAAATACTTATTGTACTCCTTGTTAGACTCATCCTTACCTGTTTCGATAATAGACATGTTAGCAATCTTAGCGGCCGGGATTTCAATCTTAATACTCTGGCCTTTGTAATCTACAGTAATGTAGTTTACAAAAGATGCATTTACCTTGCCTGTGAAATCTTCACCATGAACGAAGCTGTAATCGCCAGCAACTTCATAGTTCAATTCCTTAGCGGAAGTTAACACAACACCAGCTGCAGTTGACCAGAATTCCGGTACTTCCACAGCGTTTAAGCTGAAATCAGCCTTTTTGTTTCCGTCAATAGAAACATTCTCATTCACGTTGACTGTGTGAGTCTCCGTGATTGTATACGATACGATACCGTTTTCGTCGATGCTGTTATAAACACCAACGATTGCAACTTGATCTTTTTCAGATTCAGATGCAATGACATCATATGTGTACACTAAGTTTTCTCCGTCGGTTGCGAAGAAAGTGATGGTAGCCGGAACTTTATAAGTACGGTCCATACCTTCGACAGCTGTCGGAGTTCCCAATGCGTATTCTGCACCAGTAATAGATGCATAACACAAATCGTAAGGAACTTTACCGTCAATGGTGTAAGTGAAAACTTCACTCTTTCCATTGAAGGTAACAACGTCGCCTTTTACGTCTTGGATAGACACCGGCATGGTCGTCTTACCAATAACAAAGGCATTTTCCTTTAATTGGAACTTTTTACCGGAGATGGTTTTAATGTCATTCACCGCAATTGCAGCATAATTGCTTACGCTTGCAGCTAGAACGACATTGTAATTTACAACTGAATCTTTTTCTGTCTGTTCATAAGACAGTTCAAAGGATGCAGTCATAACTTTTTCCTTTGACAGATTCAGTGTATTTTCTTTTATTGCAGCGACTGTCGCTGAATCAGTGCTCCATTCGCAGTTAATTTTGTTGGCGTCTAATAAATCATCAGTCGGCATAGGAACCGGCTTTTCATTAGGATTCAACTCATTTAATGCGTTGTCTTCGTCGCAAGCAACAAAAGACATACCAAATAATACAGCTGTGAGGGTCAACATAATGATGTTGAAGAAGCCTCTGAATAAATTTTTCTTCATAATAATTGTTTTTTTTATTGTTATTATTTTTTTTGTTTCATTCTCAAATATCCTATAGATCTCATTTCTCGGTTAAAAGAAAATAGATTTCTGATTATGCCGATAGATTCTTAAAATAAAAACACGCTAGTTTATATCTTAAAAACTCCCAAGATTTATAATTGTAAAACATAAGGGTAGGGATAATAGGATTTGTCAATTATGAATATATCATTTTTCTTGTCTAAATACAAGCAAAAGTTAGGAAAACCGGCAAAAAAATATGTAATTTTAATAATTTGGTAACTTTTGATTTGTCGTAAAAATTTCCAAAATTTCGAAAAATGGCTTGAAAGCCGGGTTTTAAAGCGCTATACTTCGCGCAGCTTAACTTTATAATGACGGAAAGAAAAATGGACCAATATCGCTGGATTAAGAACCCCAAATTTAAACGACTCGCTCTTCGGGTCGGAATCGTATTGCTGGCTGCCGGAGCCTTCAAAACGAATCAGAATATGTGGCAGCAGAAAATGAAGAGGCAGGGGCAGGAGTTTGCCGAGGCTAAACAGAAGTATGAAAAAAGAATCCATGAACTGGAATTGCAGGCCGGCGTTTTTCGTTTTTACGAGCATCATCCCAGCGGTGCAAGGTATGAAGATTTGAAAGCGATTGATGACAAAAAATTCGTCAATGCACGAATCAATCCTTATAAGGCGTATACTGCCAAGGAGCTAAACTATAAGTTGGTTGAAAGTTCCGACTCGCTAACGGATTCTATCGGTGCGAAGATTGCTGATTCCTGGTCTTTTGAAGACATACGTCTTAAAAACAAAGAGTTACGCGAAAAAATGGCGGCTTCAATCGAAAATAACGACGGCGAAGCCTTTTTGCAACAATCGTCTGAGTTTATGAAACTGAATTTGGCCGGGTTGGCCAAACTTAACCGGCGGCATCCTCATTTGGTCAAAACGGCCGTGGAGCGCAGCGATGAAGAAAACGAGCGTGAAGCAATGATTATGTTTCATGTTATTCAGACCAAATTCAAATCCAAATATTATGTCAGCAAGAAACAGTATTGGCGCGATGCCGTAAAGATTTATGCTGCGGAATCGGTTACGAACTATCGCAATGCAGCACAAGCCGCCAGCGAAATGGCCGATTATCTGACAAGAACGGTCTATCGGCGCCAGGTGCGCGAAGATTCCCTGGCATTTGAAGCCCAAAAGCAGGCTTCCAGAGATTCTCTGTTTCAGGAAGCAAAAAAAATCAAGCTTCCGGTGTTGAAGCTGCAACAGTTTGTTCCGGGCAAAGGATACTGAGCCGGGCGGCATCGGGTGCCACCGGTCATTCGGGGGTTATCGGTAATGTTTTTTCTCGTAAAGCGGACGGAAGGGCGGGCGGCCGTTTTGCCGTCCACTGTGCATAACGGGCTGAATTTTAGCGCTATTTCAGGATAGATTCGAAATTTTCCTTGTAGAATCGCTTTCATTAGTATAACTTAGCAACGAATTAAGTTCGTCAAAAGGGCGAATCTGCCCGATTGATTTCGTTTTAACATATAGCTTAAGGAGCTGAATAAACCATGAGTAAATGGGTATATACATTTGGTAATGGCCAAGCCGAAGGCGACGCCAGCATGCGTAATCTCCTGGGCGGTAAAGGTGCTAACCTGGCTGAAATGAACAAAGTCGGTTTGCCGGTACCTCCCGGATTTACAGTTACAACTGAAGTCTGCACATATTATTACAACAACAACCGCACCTATCCTTCCGATTTGAAAGATCAGGTTAAGGCAGCCGTTGCAGGTGTTGAAAAAGTTATGGGAAAAAAATTCGGTGATACCAATAACCCGTTGCTCTTCTCAGTTCGTTCCGGCGCCCGCGTTTCCATGCCGGGTATGATGAACACCGTTTTGAACCTCGGTTTGAACGATGAGACTGTTAAAGGTTTGGCCAAAGCTTCTAACGATGAGAGATTTGCTTATGACTCTTATCGCCGTTTCATTATGATGTATTCTGATGTTGTGCTCGAAGCTGACATTAATGAATACGAAGGCGCTTTGGAAAAAATGAAAGAGGAAAAAGGTTACAAATCTGATACGGATTTGACCGCTGACGACCTCAAAGAGCTGGTTAACCAGTTCAAAGCCATTTCTAAAAGACTGGGCAAAGAATTTCCGCAGGATCCATGGGAACAGCTGTGGGCCGGTATCGGTGCCGTATTCCAGTCCTGGATGGTTAAAAAAGCCGTTACCTATCGTAAACTGAACAATATTCCGGGCGACTGGGGTACAGCCGTTAACGTTCAGACCATGGTATTCGGCAATGCCGGCGATGACTGCGCTACCGGCGTTTGCTTCTCTCGCGATCCGGCTACCGGTGAAAACGTTTACTACGGCGAATATCTTGTAAACGCACAGGGTGAAGACGTTGTGGCCGGTATTCGTACACCGCAACCGATGGCCTCCAAGGGCGAAGGCAATTCTCTGGAAGAATTGTGGCCGCACCTGTATCAGGAATTGGTTGACGTTCGCAACAATCTTGAAAAACACTACAAAGATATGCAGGATATGGAATTCACCATTGAACACGGCAAACTTTGGATGCTGCAATGCCGTAACGGTAAACGTACCGCTGCCGCTGCCGTCCGTATGGCTGTCGAAATGGTTGAAGAAGGCCTGTTGAACAAAGAAGAAGCCATTATGCGCGTCGGAGCAGACCAGCTTGATCAGCTGCTGCACCCGATGTTGGATCCGAAGGCTCCCAGAAACGTAATTGCTACCGGTTTGCCGGCATCTCCGGGTGCTGCCGTCGGTCGTGCCGTTTTCAATGCTGACGATGCCGAAGCTTGGGCTGCTAAAGGTGAGAAAGTTATTCTTATCCGTAACGAAACTTCTCCTGAAGATATCGGCGGTATGCATGCTGCACAGGGCGTTATTACGGCTCGCGGCGGTATGACTTCTCACGCAGCCGTGGTTGCCCGCGGTATGGGTACTCCCTGCGTTTCCGGTTCTCACGACATTACCATCAGCTACAAAGACAAAACCATGACGACCAAGTCCGGCGCCGTTATCAAAGAAGGCGACTGGGTATCTCTGGACGGCGGTAAAGGCCAGATTATCGAAGGCCAGGTTCCGACCGTTAAGGCTGACACCAATACCGGTAATTTCGGTAAGCTGATGAGCTGGGTTGATGAAATCCGCACAATGGAAGTTCGCGCTAACGCCGAAACTCCGAAAGACGCTCAGACAGCCCGTGACTTCGGTGCTCAGGGTATCGGTTTGGCTCGTACCGAACATATGTTCTTTGATGCCGCCCGTATTCCCGATATGCGTGCAATGATTTTGTCTGACAATGAAGAAGGCCGCCGCGCTGCTTTGGCTCGTTTGCTGCCGTATCAGAAACAGGACTTCAAAGACCTGTTCAAGATTATGGAAGGTATGCCGGTCGTTATTCGTCTGTTGGATCCTCCTTTGCACGAATTCCTGCCGCATACCGATGCTGAAATGCAGGAACTGGCTAACAAAATGGGTATGACTCTGCAACAGGTTAAAAACCGTGCCGACTCTCTGCACGAAGCTAACCCGATGTTGGGGCACCGCGGATGCCGTCTGCCGATTACCTATCCGGAAATTTGCGAGATGCAGACCCGTGCCATTTTGGAAGCTGCCATTGAATGTGCCGATGCCGGTATTAAAGTTTTGCCGGAAATCGAAGTTCCTCTGACAGGTTCTAAGAAAGAACTCGATATTGTTAAAAACATTATTGATACCACGGCTGAAAAAGTCTTTGCAGAAAAAGGCAAAAAAGTCGTTTACGAAGTTGGTTCAATGATTGAATTGCCGCGTGCAGCCCTGAAAGCTGACGAGTTGGCTCAGTCTGCCGAATTCTTCGGTTTCGGTACCAACGACCTGACCCAGACTACTTTGGGTATGAGCCGTGACGATACCGGCGCCATCTTGGACGAATATCGTGCCCGCGGCGTTTATGTTGCCGATCCGTTCGCATCTATCGATGTTGAAGGCGTTGGCTGCCTGGTTAAACTGGCTTGCGAAAAAGCACGTTGCTCTAATCCGAAAATCTGGTTGGGCGTTTGCGGTGAGCATGGCGGTGATCCGGCATCTATCGACTTCTTCCAGACTTGTGGCATGAATTATGTTTCATGCTCTCCGTTCCGCGTACCGGTAGCCCGTCTGGCTGCTGCTCAGGCTGCGGTTCGTCACAAGAACGATAAGAAAGAGGAAGGTTCTTGCTGCTGCAAGAAAGCTTGCTAAAAATCGTGCATAATAAGCTCGTTTAGAGCAAAAATTGCAAAAGGGGCGTCTGGCGAAAGTCAGGCGCCTCTTTTTTGCAGCAATCAGAAAGTTAGGAAAAACTATGGCTTGAATATTTTTGTAATTGACTTTTTTTACTTTTTGAGGTAAAAAATGAACAAGGTTTGTGGATGATTTTATCCAGTAAGCCTCCAATCTTCTTTACGGAGATGTGGAATTGTACTAATATAATTTTCATCCTAGTTGGGTGGTATTTTGTCGTTCTGCATTTCTGTATTGAAATTCAGAATTTTTTTTTATTTTAAATTAGGAGATGTGGAATGACTACATTTAAGTTGAAAGCTAAAGAATTTAAAAAAATGTTAGATCCTGTTGACCGTAAGAGCGGTAAGGAAAAATTTGTTTGTTATTTACAAGCAAATAAAATTCCTCAAGGGTTGAGTGAATGGATGCGTACGAATCCTCGTGATCAGGAAATGACGACGAGTGTTGCTCGTTCTATAGGAGAAAGTTTGAGGAATAATCAGAATTTCCATGAACTAAATAGGGGAATCGTGATGTCTGTGGAATCTGTGGAATACGATAATAAAGAAGAGATCGTTACGCTTGAGCTCGAAAATCCCGATATTCACGGTAATATTGATGGAGGGCATACGTTAAGGGCTGTTTTTGACGCTCAGGAAACAGGTGATTTGTTTGATGATCGTTATGTGTTTGCTGAATTGTTTACTGGGATTAATTCTCCTGTCGAATTGGCTGCTGCAAGAAATACTTCTGTGCAGGTCGATTTAAAGTCTATAGAAGAATTAAAGCATAGTTTTTCTGTGATAAAAGAGGTTGTTCAAAATTTGGATTTTCATAATAGAATTGCTTATAAAATGAATGAGCATTTGACGGAAGACGGTGTTGTTCCTATTGATGTGAGAGAAATAATAACGATTCTTAATATGTTTAATCAAAAAATTTATCCGATTAAAAGTAAAAATGGAACAGCTAATGATGCTCAGCCAATACAAAGTTACACAGGTAAAGAAGTAAGTCTTAAAAAGTTTTTAAATCTCGGAGAAACGGTTCGAGAGAAAGAAATCTTGAATATGCAGCCTATTGTTAGTGATATTTTTCGCTTATGGGAGTTGATTGAGTGTGAATTTGCATTGAAAGCAGCTCAAGCTAAGAAAAAATATGGTAGTAAAAAGTATTCCAAATATGATGATAAAAATATTGTTGGATTATCTTTGTTTGGTCGTAAAGAACTGCAATATTTGGTTCCTAAGGGTATTTTATATCCAGTAGTTGGAGCTTTTCGGGCTTTGGTCGTCGTCGATCCTGGGACCGGAATGTATAATTGGAAAGTGAATCCGTTTAATACTTGGAATGAGTTAGGGCCTAAGTTGACATCTATTGTTCTGGAGGAAAAAGAAGATAATCCTGAATATCTGGGAAAGAGCGGAAACTTATGGAGCAATCTTTATAAAGAAGTTTTGATTTATTCATTCAACTTTGGAGGGATGAATTAAAAAAAAGAAAGGGGCGTCTGGCGAAAGTCAGGCGCCTCTTTTTTGCGGCAATCAGAAAAAGAGGAGAAAGGGAAAAGAAATGGGAATGCGTGTGAAACGGGGCGGTGTAAGAAAGAGATGTCTTAAACAAAGCCGGCAATGAAAGGCGGGAGAAATCGTGAGGGAGGGCGTGTTTTTTATTTGACTTAACCGTGAAAATTCTTTATTGCTAAAAACAGAGTCTACAAGCTCCAAAAAGCGGAAAACGCACCCGATAGCTGCGGATTTCTTGTCATCTTGTATGGCGGGAGTCCGGGGAATAAAATACCTGTAAAGGAAATATACGGGCAGTTTCTTTTTGGCTGTTGTAGCTCCCGCCGCCTTATTTTCAGGCGGTGAAATTACAAAAACAAAAAGGATTAAAGTTATGTCAGCAAATAAATCTGCAATAAAGAAAATAAAAATTATGCTCGGTGCGGAGCTGCGGCGCGTGCGCGAGGAAAAGGGGCTGTCGCTTGAAGAAGCAGCCCGGGCTGTCGGTATTGAGCGGGTAAATATTCTTCGCCAGCTGGAAGAAGGACATGGGGCGAAGGTGTTTTTTATTTTTAAACTGCTTGAGTTGTACCGGAAACGGGTGACAGTGAAACTGGTTGACTGTTGAAGCTAAAAAAGGCGTCTGGCGAAAGTCAGGCGCTTCTTTTTATGCAAGACGATATTGACTCACGGATGAAAACGGATATATTTTTGGCAAAACCATTAATTATTAAAAAATTAGACTATGTATGATTTTGCAGAATTAGAGGCTGTGTATGAAAATATCGTCTCGACAGAAAAGAGTTTGGCTGAATTTTCTCCTTATGCGATTTATGAACTTGAGGGCGGATTTTACGTCTGGAACGAATGCAAAGAGAAAATTTTGCAAGGGATTGCGCTGCAAAAGATTTTTTTGCGCAGAATTGCAGCAGAAAGCAAAAACCTTACGGCAGAACAGCGGCAAATTGTGAAAAGCTGGGATTTGGAATAAGCTGCCGCTTGTTTGAAAAGAAACGTCTGATAAAAGTTATCGGGCGTTTTTTTGTGCATTTGTTCAGGGCAAAATTTTATTTGACGCTTTTGTCTAATTATGATAGCGTGGGTGATATTCAAAATGAATTATTTATATTTATTAACTAAAATAAAATCACAATGTTACATCCATTACAAATTGCCGCGATGTATAAAAATTTATGCACGCTGGAAGAAAACGCCTTAATCAATGAAACGCCGGTTGAGATGGTTTCCGTTGATACCGACAAAGGAATTTTGCAAAAAGATACGGTTTCGGCAGGTGAGATGATGCGTACGTACAGAAGCGTTTTGAAACATCATTTTCAGGCCACGTTTCCGACGACGGCAGCCGAAATTCATTATTGCGGCTCAATCGTTATTTGGAATTTGCTGAGAGAACATCCCGAATTGGCAGAAGGAATTGAAGACAAGGTCATCAAGCTGGTGACAGAGGTTTCGCAAAACTCTGGTTTTTCCGGTTCGGAAGACGAGGCGGCGATAATCAAATTATTTGCGAAAAACAACATATTGGTTAAATATGTGACGGAGACGGTGGATAAGGAATTTGAGACAAGCTTTCGACAATGGCTGTTGAAAGATGAAACAATTGTTTAGTCCAGAGCAGTCCGTGAGGATGAATTTTATTAGTTTAGTCATTTTAGGAAAGAGGTGTCGTGAGACATCTCTTTTTTTATGCCTACTATCTGTGGTTGACACTTTTGTCTAAAATGCTTATATTAAATGCGATAAATTTATAAAAGAGAAATTATTAACCCTAAAACATAACTTATGAAACTGAAAGTTTATAATCAGATTAAGGAAACGTTGGAAAGCCTTAATCAGCTCAAGGATGTCAGAAAGTCAAAAGTGTTGTTCGGCCTCTTAGAAGACTGCCGCGCCGAATTGATTAAAATGATGCGGAAGTCATTTGACTCCAAGTACGAGTTTCTCAATAAGGAAGGGATTGACGTTAACGAGTTTATCTCCTTTTTGTTGGAAAACAGCGAACTGGTCAGCGGGATGGAACCTGAAATCGTTTACATCATCGCGCACGGAATCGGCGGCAAGGCGGTTTATGTGGATGGCAACAAGCTGTTGGAACTTTTGTTGATGCCGGAAATGGCAAGGTTATGGAACGGTGACGTCAAACGTCGGGTCTCGGAGCGTAATAGCGCGGTTCAGGAAGTTTCGATGGCGGAAGACTGTTTGGTGACGCTTGTTTGGGATATTTATTTTCATTACAAAAAGTTCGGAGATGAACTTGGAGACGGTTTCTGGGAAAACTTTAACCGCCGCTTTTTTAACAAATGGAAAGAAAAATATCCGGTTCTTGCCGAACGGGCCAGAGAGGCGCTTAACAACGCCAGACAGCTGAATGCCCAGTTATGCAGAATGATAGAACTTTCGTTGTAATGATTTTTATTGACCAAAAGGGATGCCTGTTCAAGGCATCTCTTTTTTTATGTTTAAAAATTTGGGAAAGAGGGTAATCGGTCATTGACCTTTTTGTCTAAATTTGATATTATGATTCTATTCGTTAACATATTACTATAGAACCCAATTAAAAACAAATTATAAACCATGCTGCTTGAAGTTATTTTCTGATTTCAGAAACTCTGACTGACAGGCAGCCTTAAAAACCCAATTAGTTATGAGAGCAGAAGAAAAATTCGGTACCGGCTTTTATGCTGCACCGAGAGTTGAAAATTTCGTCGGCCGAGTAAAAAAAGAAAAATGTGAAGAATTCCTAACCAATGCCGAGTTGGTTCAGGATTTTATTTCCGGTTACAAGTTGCAAGGTTTTTGCAATCATCCGGACAATAAGGTTCGTACCGGCATGTTAATGCAGGTTGCGGTGGGTGCTTCAGCTTATCGTTATCCGATGTCCTGCGGCGATTATGTTGACGGACTTATGATTTTTACAGACCGGTTGAGCGGCTGTGAGCTTCATCAAAAAGTTACGTCAATTGACCGCAAGAAAGAACGTTGGGGAACCAAAATCTACCATTGCGAAACCTTTTACTTAACGAAGAAAGGCGACCAGTGGTTAGCAATTCCCTTGTTGGCTGACGAAGGCTGGCGGAAGGAAAAACAAGCAGGCGATGCATTGCTCAAATGGGCTAAAATGAGACGATGCAAAGTCGTGGGCAAGGTTCGGCTGGCTACCGGTACCATTGTTCATAAGCATAAAGATTTCTTTTGTTCAGAAATGTGGACGCTGGAAGTTATCAGTGAACACGGCCGCCGCAAATATCTGGCCGTTATGCTTGAAAACGGTAAAATGATTGCCGGCGACGCAACTGAACTAAGAGTAGTGCCCAAGTGTATTTCGGAAGGAGGCGTGCTTCGTACCAAATATAACTGGTATCGCTACTACGGGGGCGAATTTACGTTTATAAAATAAAACGTATCAATAAAGAGGGTGTTGAATTTTTCAACACCCTTTCGCTTTGGGTGCGGTTTGAATCGGTTGGAAAGGCGGCGAATCATACTAAAGTAGTATTTAAGACTCGTGATTTAGGCTTATCTAATGATTAGAAATTAGTTTTTGATGAAAAAGATGTTTCTTCTACAGTCAAAAAAACTCGAAAACAGCGTTTGAATGTATGAAAGAGCCGTATTTTTCGCTTTTTTGGTAGTTGATGCATTTTTGTTATTGAAAATTAAATTTTTATTGCTTAAGTTAATGCTGTATTAGTTGTTTAACAATTAAAGATTTTAACCCATATGGAGATTAATAAAATGAAAAAACTTTTAGGTTTGTTCTGCGCTATTATCGCTTTGTCTGGTTGCTCCAGCATTGGTGAAAGCAGCCTTTTCGGCGGCAGCGAATGTGAATCTATCGAAGCTCGCGACTTCATGGAAAATGCTGAAGACAGAGTATTCTTCGCATTTGACAGCTCTGCTATTTCCCCGGATTCAGCTGAAATCCTGGATACTCAGGTTAAATGGCTGAAAAAGCACGAAAATGTAAACGTTATCGTTCAAGGCTATTGCGATGAAAGAGGTACAAGAGAGTACAACTTGGCCTTGGGTGAACGCCGTGCCAACGCTGTAAAACAGTACCTGGTATCTCACGGTATTTCTGCCAGCAGAATTTCTACCATTTCTTATGGCAAAGAAAGACCTGCAGTTCTCGGCAACAACGAAGCCGCTTGGGCTCAGAACCGTCGTTCAGTTACTGTAGTTAAAGCTGCTAACTAATTTACGGTTTTACTGATTTTGAAAACGTGCTCTAAATTCAGAGCACGTTTTTTTTATGATGAAAGTTTGATTTACTTGTTTAAAAATTTCGTTTAATTGCAGACAGAGCGGGAATTTTCATTTAATGTATAAAGAAAACATCAGACTTTAGGCGAGGTGAATATGAAATTTTCAAAAATTATGTTGTTGACCGGCAGTTTGCTTTTCGGCATTCAGGCAGCTCAGGCGCAGACTTTGGCCATGGAGCGTGAACTGGAGCAGCTGCGTGAGGATGTTCAGATTATTCAGCGTCAGCTCTATCGTGAAAAGGAAGACAATCTTTCAGCGGCGGGGTCTCAGGACGTGACAGTTACTATCGGGCAGTTTGACGAAACGCTGCGAGATACGGTGGGCCGGATGGATCGTCTGGAATTTGCACTCAAACAGTTGGAAGAACGTATTAACGTCATCAACAAAGATATCGATATCCGTCTGAAAATGCTGGAGGGAAAGCCTTTTGACACTGATGGTCTGGGAACGGCAAAGGTTCCCGAAAAGAAGTTTTTGGCACCGGTAGCGAAAAATGCACCGAAGTCGATTGTAGGCGACAGCATTACAAAGGGTGAGGATTTGCCTGCGGTTAAAACTTTGAGCGCCGAGGATATTTATAAGCAGGGGATGACCGCCATTAATGCCAATGAAAATGATTTGGCCGCTCAAAAGTTTACTTCCATACTGACCAAATATCCTGACCATAAACTGGCCGGCAATGCGCAATACTGGCTTGGCGAGGCTTATTATGCCAAGCAGGATTTTGCCAAAGCGGCGGTCGCTTTTGCCAAGGGGTATGAGAAGTATAAAGACGGTACCAAAGGTGCCGACAACATCTTAAAGCTGGGTATGTCAATGGAGAAACTGGGCAAGAAACAAGAGGCCTGTACGGCATTTTTGAATCTGCCGAAGGAGTTTCCCAAGGCGGAGGCCTCTCTGATAAGCAAGGCAAAGGCCCGCGCTGCAGCTCTGAAATGCAAGTAAACAGGCATGACGAAGGCTCTCAAAAATAATTTAAAGCGGGAAAATGGTAGTTTGGTTCAAACTACCATTTGTCTTTGCAACCGGTTGTGTGATGAAAAAGCCTGCGGACAGCAGACCTTTGCAGTCGGGGTTTCCGGCGGCGCTGACTCGTTGGCTCTGGTATATCTGTTGCGGGAATGGGCTTTACGGTGCGGAAAAAAAATTGTGGCGCTGACGGTTGATCATCAGCTGCGTCCAACTTCCCGCCAGGAAGCGGACTATGTTGCAAAATTAATGCGGCAGGCCGGGATTGAGCATCATATTTTGACCTGGGAGGGTGAAAAGCCGGTTTCCGGGATAGAGACGGCTGCCCGGGAGGCCCGTTACCGCTTGTTGGAAGACTGGTGTCTGTCCAACGGGATTTGTACGATTTTTATGGCGCATCACAAGCGCGACCAGGCGGAGACTTTTTTTATCCGGCTGCAGCGGGGCAGCGGTCTGGATGGCTTGTGCGGGATTGCTCCGGCGAGCAGCGTCGGCAGATTGACGGTTTTGCGGCCATTGTTGGATATTGCACCGGAGGCTCTGAGGGATTATCTTAATGCCGCGAATATCCGATGGGTGGAGGACGAATCCAATCAGTGCGACGACTATTTGCGGGTGAGGGTACGTAAATTGCTGCCGCAACTGGCGGAAGTGCTTGGGCTGAGTGAGGAGCGGATTGTCGATACTATGGCCACGCTGAGAAGATCCAAGGCTTATCTGGATGAGCAAACGGAGCGGATTGTCAAAAATCAGGTTCAATATTTCAGCGACGACGTTGTCGCGGTGTCAGCGGGTGAACTGCTTAAGCAGCATTCGGAAATGCGCTTTCGGCTGATGGCGCGACTGTTAAAACAAATTAGCGGCCGGGTTTATCCGCCGCGTGCCGATGATTTGGAGAACTTGTGCTGCCGGATGGAAGATGCGGCTTTCAAAAGTGCTACTCTGGGTGGTTGCGAGGTTTGTTTCCGCAATGGCCGGTTTTGGATTTTTCGAGAAGAAAAGACGGCTAAAAGTCTGAGCCGGGAGCAATGGCGCAGTTTTTGCGAGACATATCCCCGGCTGAAACGTATGAATATTCCGGCACGGGCACGCCGGCAGCTTTATTGGGGCTTGCTAAACGGTAAAAACTTGTATATAAAGAGCTGATTGACAATTAAGGTTTTATTTTAATGGCAAAAGCAAAGAAAAGTGATTTTATTTCAACCGGGTTGGTCGCGCAGAACCGTCGCGCGCATTTTGATTACCTGATTGAGCAGAAATATACCGCCGGTCTTGAGTTGACGGGAACGGAGGTTAAGTCTTTGCGCCTTGGGCATGCCAATATCAATGACGCATACGGGATTGAAAAAGACGGTGAGCTTTTTATTTCCAATATGTTTATCGCCGAATATGCCAACAAAGGATATTCTTCTCATCCGGAAAAACGTGATCGTAAGCTGTTGTTGAAAAAAAAGGAAATCATTGAGATAACCAACGAGCTTTCACGAAAAGGGTCTACATTGGTCGCCATTCGTTTATTTTTTAACGACAAAGGGCGGGCTAAGCTTGAAGTCGGTTTAGGCCGCGGCAAAAAGAATTACGATAAGAGAGAAGCTATAAAGGATCGCGACTGGAAGCTTCAGAAAGCGCGTATAATGGCGAATTAGAGCAATCTGCAGCGGTCTCGCGCTCATGTCATTTACGGTTTTGTAAACTCAATCGCGCTCGCCTTGCGGATTACTCTACTTCATCCATTCTCCGCACTTTCAAAATAGGAGGAACTCTCGCGTATAATGGCGAATTAGAGCAATCTGCAGCGGTCTCGCGCTCATGTCATTTA
>ERZ1673738.49-NODE-49-length-205405-cov-17.746292_pt1 | contig 205405 bp, 174 predicted proteins | sample MGYA00580198_ERZ1673738 | MGnify/ENA primary metagenome ERZ1673738 (study PRJEB41218, sample SAMN15661784) | gut metagenome | host: Homo sapiens | place: Canada: London | collected 2015-08-20/2019-03-30 | study: EMG produced TPA metagenomics assembly of... | reverse complement strand
ATGACAATACGGCAAATATGCAATCATTGCAAAGGAAAAAGAAGAAAATTACACAATAGGGCACGTCCCTAATGTGTAAAAAAGTAATCGGCCAGATGAAAGCCTTTTAGAAATTCAGAAACAGGCATGCGTTTTTTCCCGGCCAATTGTACTTCTCGTATATGTAGGATGCCTTTCTTGACAAAAACCGATAAGCTATCTTTATGCTCTATAGCGTATTCTCCGGGACAATGGGAATGCTGTTCTTCCGTTTTATCTGCCTTGAAAATTTTCAAAGACACCGTTTCTCCGGTATGCTTATTTTTCAATTCTGTCCAGGCAGCCGGAAAGGGGGATAAACCACGGATATGATTATAAATCCTGTCTATTTCCCAATCCCAATGAATTTTCATATCCTCTTTAAAAATCTTCGGGGCCATGATAGCTTCCCGGCCTTTCAACAAATTCCTCTGATCTACTAAAGGATAATCGTCTTTCTCAATCGTTTCTACGGTTTTCAGCAATAAATCTGCGCCGGTTTCCATCAAGATATCGTGCAGTTCTCCTGCTGTCATATCCGCACCGATTTCCACTTTTTGCTGAAATATGATATTCCCGGTATCCACTTCCTGTCTCAACAAAAAAGTCGTTACACCCGTCATCCGCTCTCCGTTCATCAATACCCGGTTGATCGGAGCAGCTCCCCGATAATCCGGTAACAGAGAAGCGTGTAAATTTACCGTTCCCAAAGGAGGCATATTCCACACGACTTCCGGTAACATTTTAAAAGCGACAACCAACTGCAAATCAGCCTTCAACGCTTGTAGTTCCTGCAAAAAATGTTCGTCCCGGAATTTCTCTGGCTGAAGAATTTTCAAACCGACTTCTCTGGCATATTTCTTGACTGCTGATTCCTGAAATTTCTGTCCTCTGCCCGCAGGTTTATCCGGATTCGTAACCACCCCCACCACCTGAAAACCGGCCTCTATTATTTTCTTCAGCGGCAACACCGCAAAATCCGGGGTACCCATGTATACAATTCTCAACTTATGCTCAGCCATTTTTTTTCCGTTTAAAAAAGCCCGTAATCTTTTTAATGAAATTAGAATAAGCTTCTCCGTTTAATACTTCAGAATCCGTAACGGATTTATAAGTTAACAATACGCCTAAAGGCAACAGGATAATCGACGACATCCAGGCTCCGAACCATACGCTTAAAACGGCTTCCCGTGCGGATCTTTCTCCGATCATGGAAATCACATAATAAATGATGAACAGCAATACCGAAACGACGACCGGCATTCCCAAACCTCCCTTCCGGATAATACCTCCCAGAGGAGCTCCGATGAAAAAGAAAATAAAACAGGCAAAAGAAAGTGTAAATTTTTTATGCCATTCTATCCGGTTTTTCCGGATTTGTTCTTCCTGTTTCAAAGTATAACTCATACTATTCTGCGTAGTAGCCTTTACATTCCGGGCATATTCTAAACCACTTGCCACGGCTCTCTGTTGCTCTTCCGGATCAAACTCCGCAAATAAACTGTCCACATCGACCACCCAATCCCGGGTCTCCACACGAAAGATACTATCTTTTTTTACATTGGCAACCTTACTTTTTTCAAATCCCGTACTCAATATACGCGTAGCATCCGTCTCCTTCCGATCGTTTACAATCTTCTGTAAAGAATCGATGGTATATTTTAACTGATTCAGGTTCAACATAATCGCAGAACGAAACATATCCTCATCCGTTCTTTTCAATTCATTCCCCGGTAAATCGATCAACAAACTTTGCTTATCAAACTTCAACCTCCTGAAAGGGAAAGTTCTCCGGTTCGTCGCTTTCATCCCCTCATCCGTATAGGTACGTCCATGAAAAAGCACCAATTCCATGACATTATCCTGCGGATTACTGACCATAATACCGGAATCGGCACGGGTAACTTCATAATTTCCGGGTACTGTTTTATGATTATAGATCAACATATTATACATCATCCCGGTCTCTTTGTTAATCTTATCAATCTTGATACTATACCCTTCCAGATCATTCGTAAAAACCCCTTCTTTAAAGGATAATTCCGGCTTATGCCGTTTTATATCGTACAAAAGACTCCCGGCTTTCAAATTCGCCACCGGCAATATATTATTCGAAAAGAAAAAGGCAAAAATTGTAAGGAATATAATAAATACGATCAAGGGATACATAATCCGATAGAGAGAAATACCGGCGGACTTCAAGGCAATCAATTCGTAGTTTTCCCCTAAAGTACCGAAAGTCATAATCGAAGAAAGCAGGACTGCCAAAGGCAAAGCCATCGGTATCAAAGAAACGGAAAAATAAAATAACAATTCAGCTATTACGGAAAAATCCAAACCTTTTCCTACCAACTCATCAATGTAACGCCATAGCATTTGCATCAATAATACAAACATACTGATAAAGAAAGTTGCCACAAAAGGACCACTAAAACTTTTCAGCATAAACACGTGTAATTTCTTCATCTACAAACCATCGTATTAAGCAGCCACAAATGTAGAAAAAATTAGGGAATTTGAAAATGAGAAAGTTGGGTTTAGAAAGATTCCTTCCCAATATTTATAAAAACAATTCAAATCGTCAATTTACTATGCCCCCAAATTACGATGCAGTATATCCATTTGTTTATTCCACAATCCAATAGTATCTGCTTCATCTTCAGTATCTGTAAAATCGGTAATCAATAAAGCAACATCCTCCGTTAAAGGATGAACCTGTATGCTGAACTGAAAATATTCTTCCGGATTTTCACTATCTTCCCAGCGGAAACGGATAAACACATTATTTTTTTGATCGACTAATATTGCTGGATGCTCTGTTCCATTCCAAATAAAGATAAATTTTCCATCTTTTTGTATTACGTCATCTGCAAACCATTCAGATAACCCAGCAGCCGTGCTCAAGCGTGAAAAAAGGACTTTGACAGATGATGAAAAAATATATTCCAACTCTATTTTTTTCCGCATATTTCTAAAATTTGAGCACAATATACTAAAATTATTTGTAAATCCCAAATTGAAAGACAGGCAGAAAGTTATTGATTCCGTTTAGGGTAAGCGAATTTTTCCTCTCCAAATTCCTGATAAATTGCCTTTATAAAACGTTTTTCCCACTCATCCTCGTTTCGGTCTCCGATATTAGACAAGCGTATAATAACTTCCGCCCAGGAAAGCTGGTATAAATCGATTACAGGCAGGTAGGAGCGATCGTCTTCTTTTCCTGTTTCCGCCAATATTCCCTTGTCTGTCAGTTGTTGGAGCACTACCTGTAATTTGCTTGTGCTCATACACAGTTCGGCACTGATCTTCTCCAAAGTCGGTACACCATTATTTTGTATATACTCTTTGGAAATGTACGTAAGCACCTGTAAAGAAAGGTCTATATTATCTATCCACCGGCTCTCTTTGTCCATAACATCCCGGAACATAAAATGCCGGTTCTTCATGATATAACATAGTTCCGTTCCCCAAAGGACAATACTCCAGCTCAATTGCAACCACACTAATAACAATGGCAGAGCAGCCAAGCTCCCGTATATCGCATTATAGGAACTGACCCCGATTTGGAAACGGATGTAAAACCATTGTACCACCTGATAAACAGAACCCGCTACGATCCCTGCAAGTAAGGCATATTTGAACCGGACCCGGGTAGTCGGCATAAACATATAGAGAAATATAAACAACATCCACACTAAAATAAAGGGCAAAAAGTTCAGTAAGGTAATAATTAACGAACTGGCATAGCTTAAAAATCCATCCTCCATGGCAATTGTCTGAAGGTTAGAAGTGAGAAATACGTTTATACTACTGATTAAAACAACAAAAATAGGAGCGATAAACATTATCGACAGATAATCGGTAAACTTCTTAGTGACACTTCTGCCCCTGACCACTCCCCAGATCTGATTCATCGCTAACTCCGTATTGCCCAGCACTTTTATTACTGCCCACAATAAGAAAACGATTCCAATACCCGTAATCAGTCCCCCTTGCGTATTTTCCAAAGCCTGATTGGCAAACTGCAGGACAAAATCCACAATTTCCGGATTCGTAAAAGTCTGCTGATGCAACTGGTTTTCCAACAAAGAATAAACCCCGAAGCCTTTAGCAATTCCCAATACCAAAGCCACAATCGGCACAAGAGACAATACGGAATAAAATGTAAGAGCCGATGCCGAAACAATGCAGGAATCTTTTATAAACCGATGTCCCGATATCACGAGTACGGCCAGAATTTTTAAAAACATATCGCCGAAAATTGTCGATCTCTTCCAATCTTTTCGTAAAATAGCATAATAAAAATCCAGCGAACCGTATTTTTTCAGTCTGATTCTATACTTTTGCATTTGTCAGGAAATTAATACTTTTAGAAAGCAGGGATTTCTCCGGAAGGAATTTTACTCTATTCCTTTCTGAAGGACAAAGATATAACATATTAAGCAACAAAAAAAGAACGGGTTATCCGAAAACCCATTCTTTCTATTTCTGTGCCGGGTTCCTATCGACACGACAACCCGTTTTATTATTTCTTCCGGATCAAGCAAATAATCCGGAAACTGTTTTTTTGACAAACTCCGGATCGGCATCCAAACGGAAGATATAGTCCGGTTGTGTATATACTAACTTGTGTTCTTTTTTAAAACGGCCAATACCTCCCCCTGTAATATTCAACATAATAACGGCATCTTTAGCGATTCGTCCTTCTTCGACAGCCTTTATTAAAGAAGCCGTAGCTACGCCGGCAGCAGGCTCAATATCACATCCTTCCAAACGCTGGAATACTTCCATTGCCGATAAGGTTTCTTCGTTAGTAGCTACCAAAATATCTCCCCCCGTTTCGGTCAGAGCATCGAACAAGCCCCCTTTTACAGCATAAGGAGGTTTACGGTTGGAAAGCACTTTGGCACAAATCTCCCCCACTTGCCGCCGGGCCGTTTCATCTTCTACCGGTAATAAATTCCGCGATCCTTTTTTCCAGGCATCATACATAGGCGTAAAAGGTATATTCTGAGACACCATTAGTTTCATCAGATTTTTTCCATAACGTCCGTCAACGATAAAACGTTTATTAGCTTCCCAAGCAGCAATAGCTCCCGTACCGCTTCCTACAGCCTGGAAATAATAATCCGGAATCCGGCCGATCGTCGTAACTGCCGATAAAACAGTCGTTCCCATTCCATCCCGTCGGGCCACATTCTTTGCTCCTCCCTCCGGATAAAACTGCTCCATCTGGCAAATAATATTGGAGAGGTATATGGCATCAAAATAATCACTCCCGCTCTCGGTTGCAATTACTTTTACACAAGGATTCAAGGGTTGAGCCGACCACATTGCATCCACGCAATCTGCCGGAATACACAATAAAAGCGGGATCTTGTTTTCAGAACAAACTCTGGCAAAAGCCCTGGCGGTATTTCCTGCCGAAGCGACCACCATGATTTTATCACTATTCTGATTGATACGGGCGCATACGGCATAAGCTTCACACTCCTTAAATGCCCCCGTCATCATAAAAGCTCCCTTCTCAGGCCAATATCCATTAAAAGTAACATAAAGATTCGTTAATCCCAATTCCTTTGCTAATCCGACACTCTTATAGGTAACAGGAGCCCCGGAACCTTCCAAGGTCCGACAGATAGGCAACCAATCTGAAAATTTATAAAGCCCCGGTAGATACTCTTTTACCTCCAACTGCTTCTTGGCATATTGCACAAAAATCAAAGCAGCTCCATCTTTATTCGGACAGTCCAGCTCCCAATCCCCATCCCTAAATTTCTTCCCACAACAACGGGATTCCAAGACATAATCGGTCATTTCCAATGTTTTCACTTTAAAGCATATTTCATTCAATATGCAAAATTAAGGTATTTTGCTATATCAGACTTGGGTATAAATACTACTTTTTAGTTTTCCCGGTTCAGAGCAAAGAAAAGTTCAACGATATTTCCGGTAAATCGCACACAATTCGAAAGGCATTTTCAACAAATGCGAAAAGCGGATTTTACTTCCTCCTTTCTCTTCCCATACATCCAGAGGAATTTCCTTTACAATAACGTTATAATCCGGATGCCTTTGCCGTATCCGAAGTAATAATTCCACATCAAACAACCAAGGAGAATGAAAAGTCTGAGCAAATATTTCCCGGGCTACCGGGACCGTAAAGATCTTAGCACCGCATTGTGTATCATAAGCATTTAAACGGAAAAGTATACTGACAATGGTTGCGAAGACACGCCCCATATAATGGCGCCATAAATTCCGACTGACTTTTACTCCCATTCTTTTGATTCTCGACCCGATAACGACCGCTGTATTTTTTTCGGTCTCCAATACTTTGGCCAAACGACAGACCTCTGCAAGCGGGGTCGCCAGATCCGCATCCATAAATCCGACTCTTCCGTACCATCCTTTCTCCAGTACCCACTCGATTCCGGAACGTACGGCCTCAGCCTTTCCCTGATTCTGTTCTTTGTTTAACAGCAGGATACGTTCGGGACAAAGAGACTGCATGTTTTCCAAAACCTTGTCCGTACCGTCCGAACTCCCATCATTGACAAAACAAATATCCATCTCCGCATTTTCCCTTAGAAAATTCAGATAAATCTCTACGGCCAAACGGCTTGCTTCATTGTAGCAAGGCACTATGATACAGATTTTTTTCGGCATAGTACATAAGTTGATAAACCAGGCAAAGACAATCCCATTGCCTTAAAAAACTTTCCCGTACGATAATCAAAAGTCAATACTTTTTTTAGAAAAGAAGTCCATCCTGCCCCTCCTTTCCATTCTACCAATCCCGTCGTATCCCTACCCTTTCCCACCAGATTTTCCTTCCCTTTTTTTAACATCCGGGGAATCAACAAAGACATATAAAAATAACCGGACGTCAGTAATTTTAAATCCGCTTGTTGAACGAGCCTCCTTATTTCCTTTAAAGAATACCTGCGGTAATGCCCCAGAAAATGATCGTGAGAGGTATACAAGCATTGAAAAGCAGGAACGGTAATTAAAATTTCAGTTTGTTTCGTAAAAAAAGGCCGGCTTATCAGCTCCTCCAAAAAGTCCCGCTCCCTTTCGATATGCTCTACTACATCCAACAACAAAACGATATCCATCTGCCTCACTTCATCCGCTACATCGGCAAAATTATTATAAACCCTTATCCGTTTATTTTTTTGATTAAGAACAGTTACTTCTTCTTCTGAGTAAGCAATATCTACACAATAAAACTGAAGAAGTGCATATCGCTCTAACAAATATTCCTCCAGGAACAAATCTCCGCATCCGATATCTAAAATCCGGTATTCCCGTTCCGGATTCAACTTCAGCAAGTCGGCAATCACCTGCGCCCGCGACATTTCCCAAGGATGCCGCTTTACCGTATTCATTTGCCGTCTTTCTTTCAAATCCATGCCGAATTTCCTTTCTTTTTATAAAAAAGTGCTTCGCGATTCTCCGGTTCTAGCTGTAAGGCCTTATCCAACAAGGCCATTGCATTTCCAGGTTTATTTACCGTCTGCATATATAAAGCCCGCAGAACATATAATTCAGCGTCAGTATCTATTCCCTCCAAACGCTTCAGCAAACGAGCCGCTTCCGTATAATTGCGTTGCATCAGCCTCAATCTCAATTCTACCTTTAATATCGCCAGATAGTTTGGCTCCGCTTTCAATACTTTCCGGACAATCTGTTCCGCCTGTGCATAATTTTTTATACGGCAAAGACAATCTGCTAAATGAGTCAATGCCGATATATCCGGAATGTATTTTACAGCCTGGTTGTATAAATCAGCCGCCTGCCTGTAATCCCCGTTTATATGCATAATATCAGCAGCCAGCAACAAAGCTTTCGGATAATTGGGACGTATATTCAGTAATTTATTCAGATCATTGATAGCTGCCTGGTAATTTTTCATGGAGAAATAAACCAATGCTTTCAGGTAGTAAGCATCCACCGAAACGGAATTCTGTGCCAGCATCCGTTCTGTCGCAGACAAAGCCGCCGGATAATTTCCTTGTTTGATATGAGACATTGCCTGCATATACAGAGCTTCATTTAATGCCGGATGTAAAGACAGGGCTTTTTCTGCACTTTTCAATGCTTTTTCATACTGTTTGTCTACATAATACAATTTCGACATTCTGGCCCACACTTCCTCACTTCCGGGCTCCTCTGCCGTATATTCTTCAAATGCCTGCAACGCTTCGGAAATCTTATTCTCTTTTTCCAGTTCAAAACCTTGCAAATCTTTTTTAGTCGGCCGCTTTACAACACAGGACATAGGATACCCGTCTACAGCAGGAGAATACAGATTTTCAACAGGAGGATATAAACCGTGTTGCAATTGAAACCGGTTTACATATACATTTCCCAATAAAGCGTAATCCCAATTCTTTGAATACTTTTCGTAATAACGGCTATATATCACCTTAACATTGGTATCTTTTCGGAAATAATAGGAAACGCCGTCCGGGAACTGAGTGACGATAATCGTTTTCCGATCGGCTGCCAAGGGAACGTTTTTTTTAAACCAATCTGCGGAAGCTTTGAGCGAATTGAAATAATAATCCGTTTCATAATTTCCATAACATTTTTTCAACCCTCCCGCCAACTCGTTGAAATATACATATTGATTAGGGTGATTCCTGAAAAAATGAATAACCGGTAATGCCAACAATCCTCCCATCCCGATCAGTACTCCTATCTGCAAATATTTATTTCTGTACTCCAAGAGTTTTGTCCAGAAAAAAGCAGCCAGAATTACCATTGGCGGAATAACAAATAGCATGTGCCGGATTCCCCCGTACAGGTTTGAATTTTTATAAATTATCCAAAACAAAGGGAACAAAAAAGCAAAGCATACAAAATAAAGCGGTAGCGTGAAAGCTTTCCGTTTCACCAGCATATAAATGCCCGCCCCTATACATCCGAACACCGTTATCAAAGGCATACCGATCCACAAATACTTCGGAGCATATTTCCAGGGCAACATATTGGACATCATTTGTTCCCCATCGAATATAGTCCTCAAACCGATGCTATAGTTGGTAAACTTTTGCAAAGAGAACAATACGTTCGTCAACGGCTTTTGCAAAGCAAAAGGCCACAGCAAAATGGCCAGTATATAGCTGATGACAATAACGACAATAAAGACCTGCAAAATAGTCCCAAGAGGCTTACGGTATTTACCAATTTTATAGCTTTCTTTTAACCCATAGACAGAAATATAATATAATCCGCCATACATCAATAACATGGGATACAAAATCAATCCGCCGGAACGGGTGCCCAACGCCAGGGCTATCCCCAAAATCAGACCGATCATATGCCGCAACCGGAAGAAAGGATAATAATCAAACAAGCGGATGGTATAATAAACGGCCATTAAATAACCGACGGCAAAGGGAATGTCTTTCAGATTGTTCATACTATGTCCGAAATAACGGGGAGTAAAAAACAGCAGCAATACAGATAAAAGTCCGCATACTCCTCCTCCCAGCCTCCACCCGAGCAATCCTGCAAATAAAATTCCTAAAGCCCCATTCAAGGCACAGATGACATGCCGCACTTCGTAATAGTTATCAAGGTGGAAAACATCACATATGGCAGCAGCCATTACTTGCATTGAAATACCGTATAAATGCAAAGCGGTTTTCGGTTGATGGAGAGCAGCCGGATCCCCTTTGGTAAAATAGTCCAGCACATAAGCTGCATGCCGGGAATCGACTGGTTCATCACCCGTAATACCGTAATCTTGGCTGATATACGGCATAAATACAAAAGCAAAAGCGACGGAGAGAAACAGGAGAGCCCGAAATGTCATTTCCCGGGGAGCTTTGCCTGATGCCTGAAAAAATTCTTTAAAAAATTTACCCGAAAACAGATAAGTAAAAGGAATACGAAAAGCATAATTCCAGAATAGCTTCCGGTTATTTTCTTTGGGGGGAAGAAGATTCTTTCCGATATCGGTTTTCGTTTTTATCGGGCAGAACTTGATTCCTGCAGTTTTATACAAGCTATATCCGACAGCCTTCATCGGCTCGGCACATAAATCCTGCCCGGCATACGTTTTTAGGAAAAAAGATTTCGGCCCCAGAAAAAGAGGACTTTCTATCACTTTTTCATCTGCCTTCCAAAGATTAAGTATGCCGCTCCCTTTCCTTTGCTTACCGGAATTATTTACGTAACCCACACAATGTGAATGCTTTTCGTTCAGATAATTTCCCAAAACATCGGCAATCGTCGACCAAGAGAAAAGACCATTCTTCACCAAAAGCACTGTTTCCGCTTCCGTAGAATGCAACAATTGTATATATTCCTGTTGTGTAACCGATTCCGGTAGGCTCCTTACTTCCCATTCGTAATTTCCCGGTTTACTTTCTTCCCTCCCCTTTACCGGCGAATCGTATAAAAGCAAAATCTTTTCTTTGATACTTTTTGTGCTCATACTATAGCTAACTTACTTTACAAGACAATTTCCTTTTCCCCACACGTCCCACCTTATACCGTAAAATCCTTAACTCATTCAGAGACAAAGATAGAAAAAGAATAAAGAAAAAAGAGAGAATGAAGAATCTAAAAAAATTTAACGGAAGAATGACTCAACCCATTTCGTGGGGATGCGTATACAACAAATATGACGTTTTGACACGAAACATGACATTTCATAATCTTATTTATATAAAATCCGACATTTTTACAAAAAATGGAAGGGAGAATAAAATGGCATACGGTTTGTTAAAAGATAATCGTATTCAAGGGAAAACCTTAAGAGGAAAGAAAACGAATAATATAAACAAATAAAATAAAACGCATTATGGGAAAAATAATTGGAATTGACTTAGGAACTACAAACTCTTGCGTAGCCGTAATGGAAGGTAATGAGCCGGTAGTAATTCCGAACAGTGAAGGCAGACGTACCACCCCTTCAATTGTTGCATTTGTGGATAACGGAGAAAGAAAAGTAGGTGACCCGGCTAAACGTCAGGCAATTACAAACCCGAGAAAAACCATTTATTCGATTAAACGGTTTATGGGAGAAAGTTATGATCAGGTAGCAAACGAAGTTAAACGTGTAGCTTATGAGGTAGTGAGAGGAGACAACAATACTCCCCGGGTAGTCATCGACGATCGGAAATACTCTCCGCAGGAAATTTCAGCCATGATTCTCCAGAAGATGAAGAAAACAGCTGAAGATTATCTGGGACAGGAAATTACAGAAGCTGTGATTACAGTTCCGGCTTATTTTAGTGATTCTCAACGTCAGGCAACCAAAGAAGCCGGAGAAATTGCCGGATTAAGTGTGAAACGTATTATCAACGAACCGACAGCTGCCGCTTTGGCATACGGTTTGGATAAGAAAGACAAAGATATGAAGATCGCCGTATTCGACTTAGGGGGCGGTACTTTTGATATCTCTATCCTGGAATTAGGCGACGGCGTATTCGAAGTAAAATCTACGAACGGGGATACCCACTTAGGGGGTGATGATTTCGATGATATTATCATAAATTGGCTGGCTGACGAATTCAAAAAAGATGAAGGCGTAGATATCCGCAAAGATCCGATGGCTCACCAACGTCTGAAAGAAGCAGCCGAAAAAGCAAAGATCGAATTGTCAAGTTCTACAACTACGGAAATCAACCTTCCGTATATCTTCCCGGTAGACGGTATTCCCAAACACCTGGTAAGAACACTGACAAGAGCTCAATTCGACCAACTGACCTATAAATTAGTAGAAGCCACTATTGAACCTTGTAGAAAAGCGTTGAAAGATGCCGGTTTACAAGCTTCTCAAATTGACGAAGTCATTTTGGTCGGTGGTTCTACCCGTATTCCTGCTGTTCAGAAAAAAGTAGAAGAATTTTTCGGTAAAGTTCCTTCTAAAGGTGTGAATCCGGACGAAGTAGTAGCTGTAGGGGCTGCTATCCAAGGCGGTGTTTTGACAGGAGAAGTAAAAGACGTATTGTTGTTGGACGTTACCCCGCTGTCATTGGGTATTGAAACCTTAGGCGGAGTAATGACGAAATTAATCGAGGCCAACACAACCATCCCGACGAAAAAATCAGAAGTCTTCTCTACAGCTGCCGATAATCAGCCTTCTGTAGAAATTCATATCTTACAGGGAGAACGTCCTTTAGCAAAAGACAATAAAACGATCGGTCGTTTCCATTTGGACAGCATTCCACCGGCCCCCAGAGGAATACCTCAGATCGAAGTAACCTTTGATATCGATGCAAACGGTATTTTGAACGTATCTGCTAAAGACAAAGCCACAGGTAAAGAACAATCTATCCGTATCGAAGCTTCTTCCGGTTTGTCCGATGCCGATATCAAACGGATGAAAGACGAAGCAACTGCCAATGCAGAAGCCGACCGGAAAGAAAAAGAACGGATCGATACGATCAACAAAGCAGACTCTATGATCTTTCAGACAGAAAAACAACTGAAAGAATTCGGAGACAAACTGCCGGCAGACAAAAAGGCACCGATCGAATCGGCTCTGCAGGAACTGAAAGACGCTCACAAAGCTCAGGATATCGATCGTATCAACAGCGCTATCGACAAACTGAACAACGTTTTCCAGGCCGCTTCACAGGAAATGTACAATGCCCAGGCTCAACAACAGCAAGGCGGCGCACAACAAGGTCCTCAGGGGAATCCCAACGCTGGCCAACAAACCAACAACAGCGGCAAAGACCAGGAAGTAACCGATGTAGACTTTGAAGAAGTCAAATAAAAAGTGATAAATAAAAATCACAAATAATTATAAAATCGCAGTAAAACACAACTTTACTGCGATTTTTGTTTTTACAGATTTCCGATTCGTTTTATTTGCATATCGTCTTTTATCTTATATTTGTATAATTAATTGTAGCAGCACCCCTTCGGCAACAAGGCGAAATTCAGCAATACTAAAAGGAGATTGTAGCCGATTAAGAACGCAAAGAAAGGCACTGGATAGGATTCAAAACAAGGTTTAGAAAAAGGCAGAATAAAAAGCGGTTGCAAATAAGCCCTAAAACAGACAGAAGGCTATGAATTATGTCGAAATTTCCCCTACAAATGAAATTTCATCTTTTGTAAAATGTTTTTGGAAGTATGAAAACAAGGATAAAGATGCTCAATATACCATTTTCCCCAATGGTTATTTTGAACTTTTTATGATATTTGAGCAACAGCATTTATTCTCTGTCTTTTTATCGGGATTAAGGACAAAACCTTTTGAGGTTTTTATTCCGAAAGGAATTATCGTTTCTGCCATCAGGTTTCCGCTTTCAGCATCCGAGTATCTCTTTGAACAAGAGATCTGTTCTATACGGGATACTACAATGCCCTTGGACTCCAATTTTTGGGGATTAAAAAAATGGGAAAATCTTTCTTTCGAAGATAGAACAAAAGAGATTTCCGGAAAAATATCCCATATGCTCAGCGAAAAAGAAATAGACCGGAAGAAATTATCTCTCCTTCAAACAGTCTATTCCCCGGATCTAACCGTAAAAGAAATAGCGGAAAAAATCCTTTGGGACAGAAGAAAAATCAACCGGTATTTCAATCATCAATTCGGACTTTCTTTAAAGACCTTTTTAAATATAATCAGACTCAGAAATTCTTTTGAAGCGCTGAAAAACGGGACGCTGTATCCCGATTCAAATTATTACGATCAATCGCACTATATAAAAGAAGTGAAAAAATATACGGGAGAATTACCTAAAGATTTATCAAAAAATGAATGTGACCGTTTTTTACAATTTTCGGTCAATAAGAAATCCTAATTTTGTTTCGTAAATTTAATGCGGTAACAAAATGGAAAGAGTAGATTATATAACCAGAAAGTGGTGGTTCTTTGTCATACTGGTTATTTCCCAATTCCTGTTTCTCCCTTATGCCAGTAAAAATTTCCAAGTGGAACAGATCAATACGATCATTTATACCACACTTGCAAATTCCATCCAATTAAAAATTAGCAGTTACTCTGTTTATTTTCAGATTTTATCTTTAATAATACTTGTTTTATTGATTGTTCTCAAAAACAGGATGAAACTTATTTTTAATCTCTATGTTGCTGTAAGTTATATCCTTTTCGCTTTTGTCCAAAATATAGCCATCACCGAAAAATATGGCTGGAGTATAGTTACGGTTAATGTTATCATGTTTCTGTTTGTAGCTTATGTGTGGGTCATCGAAATATTTCAATCGAAAAATGATTATTCATTTTCCCCTTTCCAATGGAAATATAGCTGGATGATACTGCTTTCACTGTTTGCCTATCTGTGTCCCTTATCTGCCGACGGTTTCAACTTCAATCCGGCACATTTCGTCTATAAGAATTCGGCAACAGCATTCTGCTTGACAACGCCCTTGTTTTTAACTCTTATGACGTTGAACATCCCACGCATAAACATTGTCACTTACCGGGTTACAGCGATCATCGGTTTTATTATAGGCCTTTATAATATGCTTTCTTTTCTGAATCCCTATACAATAAATATAGGAATTTTACACCTACCTTTACTTATAATCTCCCTCTATGCTTGTCTGCTCAGTTATAGAATAAAATCATTTTCCGTACAAAATAAATAGAGATCGTCTGTCTGTTTTCAGAATAAGGATAAAATTCATTTTCTCTTCTTTCTCAATCCCGTTCAAAATATATATTTTCGCTGAATTTTATCGGCCGGCAAAAGGCATTGCTAAGAATCTGGATATGACAAAAAACGAATGGAAAGGACATGGGGCCATGTGGGGAGCGGAAGTGATGTGGGGACTTATGGCACCAGTTTCGAAACTGGTATTGGCCAGTGCTGTGACTCCGTTATTACTGACGGATTGCCGTATGTTGGGAGCAGCTTGCTTATTTTGGCTGGCGTCTGTTTTCACCAAACCCGAGCACGTAGCGTCTAAAGATCTGCTGCTGCTCTTTTTTGCCTCTCTGTTAGGAATTGTATTCAACCAAGGATCTTTTATATTTGGATTAAGTCTGACATCACCGATCAATGCATCTATTATAACCACCAGTTCCCCTATCCTTACCATGATCATCGCAGCTTTTTATTTGCGGGAGCCGGTTACAGGTAAAAAATTAGCAGGGGTATTTTTAGGCGCCCTAGGAGCTTTATTACTGATTGTGAGCGGACAGCAAAACGCTGCAGGGAATAGTAATATCTGGGGGGATTTGCTCTGCTTACTCGCACAACTCAGTTTTTCTTTCTATCTCGTCTTGTATAAAGGATTAACCGCCCGTTATTCGCCCATCACTCTGATGAAATGGATGTTTACTTACGCTTCTATCTGTCTGATTCCTTTTTCATACCCTGAAATTCTATCCACAGACTGGTTATCTCTAGGCGGAAGCGTCCTCACCGGCTTGGTGGCCGTTGTATTCTGTGCCACTTTTATCAGCTATCTGCTCATTCCTCTGGGACAACGTTATTTGCGCCCCACAGTTACCAGTATGTACAATTATATCCAACCCATCGTTGCCAGTAGCGTAGCCATCTATTGGGGCATGGACCATTTCAATATGTTGAAAGTCCTGGCAGTTATACTGGTATTTACAGGCGTATTCTTTGTCACGACCAGCCGCAGCCGGGCAGATCTGGAAAAGAAAGGAATGAAAGATCTGAAAGAAACAGCACGTTAATAACTAACCCAATCCGACAAAAAAGCACCCACAGCTTCATACACAACAGCAGCCGGACAGGTGTAATTATTGATAAAAAAGGCAAATGCCAACCGTTTTCCGGAAGAGGTCGTCAGATAACCTGCCAGACAACGAACCCCGGAGAAAGATCCCGTTTTGGCAGATAATTTATTTTTCAGAACCGGATGATGCCGGAGGTAAACATTCAATCCCCTATCCGTACCGGCTACAGGCAAAGAACGCACCCAGGCTGTGTTGTTCCGCTGGGTATAGAGCAAATGAGCAATTGTTTCTGCCGGTATAGCATTTTGCGGCGACAAGCCACAGGCATCTTTTAAAAGGATTCCTGACGTATCTATCCCTTGTCCGGACAACCATCGTTTGAGAGCCCTTTCATACTGAAAAGGAGCCATCAATTGCCCCAAGGCTTCGGCAAAAAGATTTACACTGGATTTATTGGTATGAAACACGATTTCCTCCAGCAGAGGCGAAGTATATACCCATAATTCCTCCAGCGTTGTATTTCTTGGTATCCGTTGCTCTATCTTTATCCCCTCTTTTTTTAAATAAGTCGTCAGTTCCGCTATAAAATATTTTTCCGGCTGGTGCATGGCTCCTTTCACCTGAAAAGAAGCCTGATGGGCAGGCAAAGTACCTTTAACATACAACACATTACTATAAGGCCCTCCGTATATCCAGGCATTATCTCCTCCAGAGGCCGCCGCCTTTACTTGATTTCTAAAACGAATTTCAGACAAAGCCGGTTCTACCGAAAGCAAGCGAGCCGTCGTTCCTGCGGCTCCCGTCGTAAAATTTAAGCAATAGGTATTGTCCCGGTAATTAAAACGATGACAAAGAGCTCCATAATAATTGGAAATATCTTCCCAAGGCCAGGAGCCGGGTATCTCCTCCTCACTCTCCCTCTGGACGATAATACGACCTTTTATGGTATGTATGCCCTTTTCCCGCAACACCGAAACGAATTTACGGATAAAGCAGGAATCTGGAAAATAACGGGAATCCGGCGTGGGGTCTCCCGAAGGTACAATCACCACATCTCCTTCGATAGCATGCTCCCGGATACCTCCCGAATAAAAGACACGGGTCTTAAAACAGAAATCTGCCCCTCTTTTCTCCAATGCCCAAGCCGAAGGGAGTAATTTAGCTACAGAAGCCGGATGCAAAGCCAATTGTCCCTGATAATTGAATACCTCTTTTCCATCGGCACAATCCCGTATAGCTATTCCCATAACAGCATTCCTCAAGCCGGCATTGGCCAACAAACGTTCCAAAGCTAAACCCGACTGGGCGTACAGAGCAGTCGCTCCCAAACACAAAACCATCCACAATCCTCCGAAGAATTTCAGACTTTGCTTCACTCTTCCATTGATTTTAAAATATTTTCCACTTCTTCCTCCGTGTCGTGAAGTTTCGATTTACAAAAGGCGATCAACTGGGAAACCCGCTTTACTTTTGCACTCAGTTCATCCACATCCAGTTTATTTTCTTCCAGCAAGGCTACAATACTTTCAATTTCAGCCATAGCCTCTTTATAATTTAACTTTTCTTCCATCGTATTACTCTTTTGGGGACGGATAAGACCGAACTTCGCTCTCCAATTTTCCGTCTTTCAATATCGTTTCTAATATATCATTTGCAGATACTTCTGCCACACTCTTTACAGCTTTTCCCTTCAAACGGGTAATGGAATATCCTCTTTCTAAAACATTTTTCGGATCCACATATTTTACTTTTGTCTCTGCCAATTCCAGAAAATGCGAATCGCCAGCCAAGCGATTTTCACATTTACGCCTTACTTCCGCAAGATATTGTACGCTCTTGTGTTTCTCTCGGTCGAATATAAAATCCAACCGATGGGACAGGCGGTCCCGGATCCGGTCAAATCCTGACAAACGGTTATAAATAAACACTTTAGAATGATGTTCCAATCTCCGGGAAAGTAATTGAAGAGAAGTATCTCGGTTTTGCAGCAAAGTTTGAGTCAAACGTTTAAAATCTTTTATCTGCAACAATAACCGTTTATTTTCTTCCTTCAGCAATTCTTCCACGCCCGTCAAAAAATCCGTTCTCAACTCCTCTAAAAGAGCCTCTGCATGCTGGAAAGTCTCTATCAAAAAGGCCGCCGCCGCTGTAGGCGTCTTCACCTTCAGATAAGCCACCCGATCGACCACCGTATCATCTCTCTCGTGTCCGATACCGGCAATTACCGGGAGTGGGAACTGGGCAATATTCGCCGCTAACTCGTAAGAATCAAAACACCCTAAATCGGACTGTGCCCCTCCTCCCCGGATGAGGACCACCACATCGAATAAATTTTCATAAGCGTAAATCCGATCTAAAGCTGCAATGACAGACTCGACGGTCTGTTCGCCCTGCATAACTGCCGGAAACAACTTGATGTGAAAACGATACCCATACGAATTATGTTCCAATTGATTCCGGAAATCCCCTAATCCTGCTGCTGTGGGAGAAGAAATTACTGCAATTGTCTTAGGTAAAGGAGGCAATTCCAAATTCCGGTTCATATCGATAATCCCGTCTCTTTCTAATTGCTCCAAGATCTCTCTCTTTTTTCGCTCCAAATCCCCCAAGGTAAAAGTAGGATCTATATCTTTGATATTCAGAGAAAATCCATACACTTCATGAAAAACAACCTCTACACTCAGCAACACTTTCATTCCCTTTTCCAGCCTTCGTCCAGTGGTAGTCTCAAAATAAGGTTTCAGCATACGGTAAGTAAAGGCCCATATCGTACCTTTCGCTATAGCGGTTACTTTTTCTTCCTCCGCCGGTTTATCGACCAATTCCAAATAACAATGTCCGGATCGGTTTTCCTGTACAGAAGCGATTTCAGCAGTGATCCAAATCGTCCCCTCAAACCGCTCTTTTAAAGCTTGCTTTACTTGTTTATTTAATTCATATAAAGAAATAAATTCCATAGACCAATCGTACTAAAATTACAAACAGAACACTTTTCCTTCGGCAACAGGCTTATTCTATACTTACAGTCCGGTTTAATTCATCGATATAATCCAGAACTTCTTCCCTCCCTAACCGTTTTTCGGAAGAGGTCATAAAAGCCATAGGAGTCGTTTCCCAAGTATCCAGCATCACGTTGTGATAATCTTCTATACACCTTTGCCGCTCGGAAGCCGTAAGCTTATCCGCCTTGGTAAAAACCATGACAAAAGGCACTCCGTTTTCTCCCAGCCATTCCATAAACTCCAAATCGATTTGTAAAGGTTTATGCCGGCTGTCTATTAAAACAAACAAACAAATCAGATTGTCTCTTTTCAGGATATAATCACAAATAATCTTTTCAAATTTTCCCCGGGTACTTTTAGAAGTACGGGCATATCCGTACCCCGGCAAATCCACCATATACCATTCGTTATTGATTAAAAAGTGATTAATGAGCTGCGTCTTCCCGGGTTTCACTGCCGTTTTCGCCAGTTCTTTGCGATTTGTAAGCATATTGATCAAAGAAGATTTCCCGACATTGGATCTTCCGATAAAAGCATACTCATGCCGGTCCGAAGGCGGACATTTGGACACATCTGCATTACTAACAATAAACTCAGCCTTTTTAATTTCCATCGTATTCGGTTTGGAATATCTGAACTATAATAAGGTTAATTTAATGCTTTTTTCCGGAACGACGACCGTTATCTACTCCTTTTTTCTTTTCTCCGAACCGTCCCCGGCTACTCCCCTCACTCCGACGGCGTTCTCCTTTCCATTTATTATTGGCCGTAGAATTACGTTTTCCGCTTCTTTCCCCTCCTTTCCGCAAACTGCCCGGACGTTCTCCGGTTTCTCTTACCATAAAAGGCAGGCCGTTGAAATTTACATTGCGGAAATAGTTACCGAACCCTTCTATTCCGGTTACATCCACTTCAAATTTCGTAACATTATCAAAGATACGTATGCCTCCGATTTCCAATCCTTTCTGAGGCGCATACTTATTGATGATAGCCATTAAATCCCGGGGACTGAAATCATCCTGACGCCCCACGTTTACACTGAAAACGGTAAATTGCCCTTCAGACTCCCGTTCCCTTCCGCCTTTCTTTTTGTCGGAAGGGAATCCTTTGATTTCCGCCTCAGACAAATTCAAGTCCTCTACGCCGGCATATTTTTTCAACAACCGTCCAAACTCATAGGATACTATTTTTTGTATCAGTTCTTCTTTCGACAGTTCTTCAAATTTGTCAAACAACTCTTGTTGATAAGGGGTCAGGGTTTCTTTCTGTTCAGCTGCCAGAATTTTGTCCGCATAGTATAGCAACTGGGCCCTGCATACTTCTTCTCCTCCCGGAACTTCCTTGTATTCGAATTGCTTTTTCAAAATCCCTTCTATACGCCTCAGTTTGCTCTTCTCTTTCGAATTAATAATGGCTACCGATATTCCTTCTTTCCCCGCTCTTCCGGTACGGCCACTGCGATGGGTATAGCTTTCGACATCTTCCGGTAAATTGTAGTTGATCACATGTGTCAGATTATCGACGTCCAACCCCCTCGCTGCCACATCAGTAGCGACCAACACTTTCAATCGTTTCGACCGGAACCTCGCCATCACTTCATCCCGCTGTGCCTGACTCAGATCGCCATGTAAAGCATCGCAATCAATCCCATCTTTTTGCAATTTATGAGCAATGTCACGGGCATCTATTTTTGTACGGGTAAAAATAATAGCATACATATCCGGAGCACAATCGATGACACGGTGTAAGGTCTCGTAAAAATCTTTTGCTTTTACCTGATAATATTGATGTCTTACCGTATCTGCCCCTTGATTTTTCTTTCCTACAGCTATTTCTTGGGGAGAATGCAGATAATTCCGGGCTATTCTTTCGACTTCCCGCGGCATAGTGGCCGAAAATAAATAAGTGTTTCTTTCCCGCGGAGTGGCGTCCAAAATAAAATTCAAATCTTCTTTAAATCCCATATTCAGCATTTCATCCGCCTCATCCAATACTACTGCCTTGACAGCTTCTATATTTACAGCCTCTCTCTTAATCAAATCACATAAACGTCCGGGTGTGGCAACCAATACATGTACTCCTCTTTCCAATTCCCGGATCTGTCTTCGAATATCCGTCCCCCCGTAAACGCAGGTAATCCGGATGTCCGGACGATATTTCGAATAATTCTTCAGGTCGTTTCCAATCTGCACACATAATTCTCGCGTAGGACTCAAGATCAACACCTGAACCTCATTTTCCGCAACATTCAACTTTTGCAACAAAGGCAAACCAAAAGCTGCCGTTTTACCGGTACCGGTCTGAGCCAATGCAACTAAATCGTTCTCTTCCCCTAATATCACAGGGATTACTTTTTCCTGTACCGGACTTGGTGTCTCAAAACCAAGATCAGCTACGCCTTTCAGAATTTCTCCTTCTAAACCTAATTCTCTAAATTTTTCCATTCAATTTTATTAAATTACAAATGCTTCACAGCATGTTTCCACACACACCGTCTTTATATTATTTCTTTTTTTCGAACAACAAACCTCCACAATTTCCTTCCTCTACTAGATTACCCTCACATTTCTTCTCCGCTCAAAAGCAGGAACCTCCGACAATTCTTCAATTTCCTCCGGAGTCAAGCCGGGTTTTAAAACAACTTCCCCCTCTTCTAATATCAACCCATCCCTCGATGGCCGATTACTGTTTTCTTCAATTTCTATATCATCCTTCGGAAAACCCGTAGCAATTACAGTCACCGATATAGCATCCCCCAAGCTCTCATCCGTACCTACTCCCCAAATCACAGCCGCCGTATCTCCTACCCGATGAATAATAATGGAGGTAATTTCTGTCATTTCATTCATCGTCACTTCATTCGTACCGGAAGTAATATTCAGCAAAATATCCTTAGCCCCCCGTATATCATTATTATTCAGCAAAGGACTGTCCAAAGCCTCCGTAATAGCTCTTTTGGCCCGGTCTTCTCCCGAAGCCTGAGCTGCTCCCATAATGGCTACCCCACTATTCGTCATAACCGTTTTTACATCGGCAAAGTCTACATTGATATAGCCCGGTAGAGTAATGATTTCCGCAATTCCCTTTGCCGCAATATTCAATACATCATTCGCTTTAGCAAAAGCCGCAGAAATCGTTTGGGAACCATAAATTTTCTTTATTTTTTCATTGTCGATGACGATCAGGCAATCTACATTATCCTTCAGCAAACGCAATCCCTCCCGGGCTTGATTCAATCGCTTGGGACCTTCAAAACGAGCCGGAATAGAAACAATTCCTACGGTCAATATGTCCATTTCTTTGGTCAATCTAGCTATGACCGGAGCCGCACCGGTTCCCGTTCCTCCCCCCATAGCAGCCGTGATAAAAGCCATCTTCGTATTCCTACGCAACATCTCTTTTATCTCTTCCAGACTCTCTTCTGCCGATCTCGCCCCTTGAAACGGATCATTACCGGCCCCATGCCCCTCTGTCAGCTTTTTACCAAGTTGTATTTTTAAAGGTACCGGACTATTTTCCAAGGTCTGGGCATCCGTATTACAAACGACAAAATCCACATCACATATTCCTTTGGAATACATATACTCTACGGCATTCCCTCCTCCGCCCCCAACACCAATCACCTTAATTATCGTAGGAGAAACCTCGTCCAGATTAAAATTTACCAATCCGTCTATCATGATAAATATACTATTTGTTATGCTCAATCATTTTTATCGTCAGGCATTACCCTCCTGCTCCTTTTATCTACTTCATTTCGGCATCCCGATTTGAATCCTCAGTAATGATGTTCCCTAATTTCCGTTTAAACCAACTATCCGAATCCGGTAAATCATTCACACCCTGTTGTTTTATCGTCTTTCTCTCTTCCGTCCGTTTTACTTCTTTTTGCCTCTTCGCCTTTTGTTCCTCTTGTTTCAAACGTTTTTTCCGGGCCTGCTCTTCCAATTCTGCCGAATTGACAGTAATCATCTCCAATTCTTCCGGCATTTCTTCCACCTTGAATACGGCTTCCGAAACCCTCTCTCCCGGAGCCGCACTGCCGGACATATGAGGTGTACCCACACTGCTGTTGCGGTTAAACCCAACGGCTATGACAGCTACCCGTAATTTATTCCCCAAAGTATCGTCTTTGCCAGCTCCCCAGATCACGTTCACATTTCCTCCCACACGCTCCTGCAAATTTTCCGTAATCAACGTTATCTCATCCATCGTCACTTCCTGTTCTCCATATAAAATATTGAGTAAGATATTCGAAGCCCCCCGTATATCGTGACTATTCAGTAAAGGAGAAATCAATGCCTCCTCCAAAGCCTGCATAGCCCGGTTTTCCCCCTCCGCTTCAGCAGCCCCCATCAAGGCAACCCCACTATTACGCATCACTCCGTCTACATCGGCAAAATCGACATTCACATAGCCCTTCACTGTAATAATCTCTGCAATACTCTTGGCTGCAATGGTCAGCACATTATCCGCCATAGCAAAAGCTTCGGAAAGTTTTAAATCTCCATATATATCTTTCAGCTTATCATTCTTTATGATCAGCAAGGCATCTACATATTGCTCCAATTCATCTATTCCGTCCATGGCCTGTTCCATTTTCCTCCTCCCTTCAAAAGAAAAAGGCAATGTCACAATTCCAATGGTCAAAATTTTCAATTCCTTGGCTTGTTTGGCAATTTCAGGAGCAGCACCGGTACCCGTACCCCCGCCCATACCTGCGGTTATAAAAACCATTTTCGTCTTGTGAGAAAGTAAATTTTTTATAAAATCCATGCTTTCTACAGCAGACTGTCTTCCCTTTTCCGGCAAGCATCCAGCCCCTCTTCCTTCTGTCAATTCTTTTCCCAATTGAATTTTATTCTTCACAGGACTAAGGCGCAAAGCCTGAATATCCGTATTGCATACCACAAATTCTACGCCGTGAATACCTTGCCTGCACATATGATTTACGGCATTGCTTCCACCTCCTCCCACACCGATCACCTTAATAATCGACTCTTGCTGTACCGGCAATTTCAACGATAATAATCCATCATTTTCCATACATTACCGCATTAGATTTTTTTGTACTCATTATTTCTTCTCCTCCCAGTATTTTAAACAGAACGTCTCCAACAGGCCTTACTTAAAAATACTAGAAAACCAGTTACCGATTCCTCCCTTCTCTTCCTCTAATTCTATATGTTCACACAATAATAATCCCAAAACGATCAGACAGGCCGGAGCACTTAATATCTCTTCATTCCCCGAAATAACTCCCTTCACCTTAGCCATTCTTACTTTGTGTCCGCTCAATTTGGCTAACAAAGTATCCGTTCCAATCACTCGACTTCCTCCTCCTGTCAATAAAATTTCTTTCTCCGCGTCATTAAAACGCCATTGCTGCAACTGAAAGATCGCTCCTTCCAACAATTCTTCCATACGGCACTGAATAACCTTCGCCAAATCCCGTTTTTCAATCTGTTTTTTAACCTCCGGAATAGCAATCTTCTCCGTCTTGCACATGGACCTCAAGGCGATACCATACTGATGTTTCATCTGTTTTGCAACCTGTATGCCTTCGATACGAAACCCTTTCATAATATCCGTATCGACAGCATGTGTCCCCAAGGGCAAAACAACTTCCTGTTTCAGCATACCTTCTCCCCAAAGCATGACAGCCGTATGTCTGGCTCCCATATCAATTAAAGCAAAAGGCTTATCCGTAGAACATACGTCTAAAGCCTCCATATAAGCTCGTACCGGTGGGAAAAATTCCACGTCTTCAATACCGCAATCTGCCAATAAAGCTCTTATTTCCATTAAATAGGCAGCATCTGCCAAATATACCCGGTAATGCACATCCAGACTTCTGCCTGCCACCCCAACGGGATGAGCAACCACCATTCCCCGGTCAATCTGATAAGAAACCGGTAAAATATCTACCAATTCATCCTCTCTGGAAACCGCAGCTTCTATACATTTATTCTCGGCCCGTGCCAAATCCCCTTCTTTTACATTTTTCCGCTGTAACAACACATTAGCCTTATGCTCGCTCACCCGCAAAGCAGCTCCCGATAAAGACATCTTGAGCCGATCAATGGCCTTGTCTTTCGCCAATTCCTGAATCAGGTATTTTATATAAGATTTTACCTTTGCCTTATCGGTAATCACCCCATCCGTCACCCCCTGCAATGCAATCATTTTGATACCCGCCAAATGGTAATTCCCGTTTTCCTGACTGGCCACTGCCATAACCATTTTTTCGGAACCAATATCCAAAGATGCTATCAAACCCATAATTGAAAACTTTTTAAATTCACCGATCTATTTTCTCTTTCCCTCTCCCTTTCTTTCACATAAACCGCCTTATTTATCCGATTATTTACTTTTTTACACAAACAATCTGTTTGTGGAATTTTAAATTGACTTCCTTGTATTTATTCCATCCTTTCCGGGAAATACCTTCCTTCAGAAAAAGACGCAATTTTTCCATCTTTTCTTCCTGTCCCTCCAGTTTGCCGAAAATAATTTTAAAGTTTCCTACTTTCGGTATCAAAATCAATTCCTCATTCCGGACGACAATCTGCTCAATCAGGGCATCCCAGAACTCATCCTTCTTCAGAGACCTCACAAAAGGATACAATTTATCACAAGCAAATTTTTGAGATATATCCCCGGTAGCAACAACGACCCGGGAAGTATATTTACGAGACAACGGCATAATTTTCCCGTCCTCATCAACGTAATATCCCCCACCCGACAAAATCCTAAGTACAGGCTTACGTTGCGTGATTTCCACATGAAAATAACCGTCCAAACTGTAGTAAACCTGAGCCGACTTGATAACCGAATTCCGCGCCAGCAATCGCTCCACACTGTCTTTATCAATGTGCATTACCGGCGTATTCACGATATCCCCATACCCCCGCTTTACAATCTTCAACACTTCCATATCGTCAATAAACGAATTGGTCGCAGTATCCTTTACTGCAACCTGTAATCCTTTACAGGGTACCTCTCCTAATCTTGCCGATACAAAGGTAAGGACAATTATCAGGTATACAAATAAAGTGACTACTAATATGTAAGGCCGGATCTTACGCATAACAATATAAAAAAATCAACCTTTTATTTTGCTTATTCTATCTTCCTCCAAACATCTGGGTAAATACCGGCACAAAACGATCTATATCTCCAGCCCCCACCGTCATAAATATGCCGTCTTTCACATTCTGATCTACAAATTTAGGAAATTCTTCCTTAGGGATAATACAAGCCGGTACGTTAAGTTTATTTAAAATAATTTCGGAACTCACTCCCGGTATCGGAATTTCCCTGGCCGGATAAATATCCAACAAGATCACTTGATCTGCTATATTTAAGCTATGCGCAAATTCCGACTGAAAATCACGGGTTCGGGTATATAAATGAGGCTGAAAAGCAACTGTCAGCTTTTTCTCTGGCCACATTTCCCGTACAGCTTTCAGTGCCGCTTCTATCTCCCGGGGATGATGCGCATAATCGTCTATATAGAGGACCGCCCCGGAAGTATGTATATTGAAACGCCTCAATACTCCTCTAAATTCCGGTAAAGCTTTCCGGATTTCATCGGGTCGAACTCCTGCTTCCAAAGCCATAGTGATAGCCAAAGTGGCATTTTCGACATTCATACGTCCCGGAATCCCTAATACAAGGTCTTTTATTTCCGCTTTCTGTCCGTGGTAATCGAATATATAATGACTTCCCTGTACCCGTAAATGATCAGAATAATTATCCGTCACCCCCTCTATAGCATAATATCCGTCTACTTCCGAACGTTCCAATTTTAATCCCGCTTTTAAGAGAATCTTCCCTTCTTCCCTTGTTCTCTCCGCAAATTCTTCGAAAGCCTCTATCAGATTCGCCTTATTCCCGTAAATATCCAAATGATCTTCATCCATAGCCGTAATGGCAGCAATATAAGGAGAAAGATGTAAAAAAGAACGATCAAATTCATCCGCTTCCACAACAATATATTCAGAATATCTGTCAATCAACAAATTGGTTCCGAAATTCATAGAAATACCACCCAAAAAAGCATTACACCCTATCCGGGAATTTTTTAACAGGAAAGCCAGCAAAGTGGTTGTGGTGGTCTTCCCATGCGTGCCGGCTACGCACAAAGCCTTACCTGTCCGGGACAATAACCCCAGTACTTCAGAACGCTTATGCAAAGAAAATCCATTACTCCGAAAATAGTTCAATTGCTTACTGTCTTGCGGAATAGCCGGAGTATAAACCACTAAAGTGTTTGCCTTATCCCGGTATCTGAGTCCGATTTCTGCTTCTTCATCCCGGTAATTTACCTCTATTCTTTCTCCTTGTTTCATCTTTTCTGTCAAAGCCGAAGGAGTACGGTCGTAACCGGCAACATGACAACCAATAGCCTTGAAATAACGAGCTAAAGCGCTCATTCCAATTCCTCCGATCCCGACAAAATATACATTCTTTATGTCTTCCAATAAATGCGTCATTTCTTTTTTATTTTTAAACGATTCGAATCTCCCCCTCCTCTTCCGGCTTTACGAACGTCTTATCCTTTAAACTTTTTTTCTCTTTTCTCCCACCAACTTCAATATTTCTTCGGCAATTTTTATATCTGAATCCTCTATTGCCAACTGAGCAATGTTTACCGACAAATCTTTTCGTTTTTGTTCGCTTTCCAACAATTCTGACAACACGGGCATTAACCGATCCGCAACCTCAGCATCTTTAATCGCAATGGCCGCTTTTTTGTTTACCAAAGCCATTGCATTTTTCGTTTGATGATCTTCTGCTACATTCGGAGAAGGTATCAAGACAGCCGTTTTTTTCAGTAAACACAATTCGGAAATCGTACCGGCCCCGGCCCGGGCTATCACAATATCGGCACAGGCATAAGCCAGATCCATTCGTTTTAAAAAAGCCGTAAGCACTACATTAGCCGGTAATTTATCCCTTAGTTCCCGTTCCAATTGCTCATAATAATATCCGCCACATTGCCACAGAACCTGTACATTTTTCCAATTTCCGATGACAGATAAATTTTCCCGGATAGCCTTATTGATCATACCGGCTCCCAAACTTCCTCCCGTAACCAAGACTGTTTTTTTCTTTGGATCCAATTTATAATAAGCAAATCCTTCCTGTCGCGATTCTCCGGCTTGTAACAAATCTTTCCGCACCGGATTTCCGGTAAATACAATTTTTTCTCTATCGAAAAAACGCTCCATCCCCTCATAAGCAACGCATATTTTTTTGGCTTTTTTTGCCAACAATTTATTGGTTACCCCCGCATAGGAGTTCTGTTCCTGCAACACCAAAGGGACACCCATCCGGGAAGCAACCTGTCCGATGGGTCCGCTGGCATAGCCTCCCACTCCTACCACAACATCCGGTCGAAACCGCTTTATAATTTTCCGGGCTTTCCGCAAGCTCCTACATAAGTTGACCAGCACTTTCACATTTTGCCAGGTCAACCGCCTCTGCAAGCCCCTTACCGGTAATCCTTCTATCGGGAAACCGGCTTCCGGCACTTTTTCCATTTCCATTTTACCCTCCGCTCCCACAAATAAAATCTCTATCTCTCCATCCAAACGCTTCAATGCATTTGCAATCGATAAGGCCGGAAATATATGTCCTCCTGTCCCCCCTCCGCTGACAATAATTCTTATCATAACTTATCTGTTTAAATGTTCTATCGCTTCTTCGGCCGCTGATTCTTCGACTTCCTCCACTTCCGACTCTTCTTCTACGACTTCACCGTCTTCTTGGAAAGTATGACTTACACTGAGGATCATTCCGAAGGCAGCACTCGTAAACAATAAAGAAGTTCCCCCCATACTGACTAGAGGCAAAGGCTGCCCTGTCACCGGAAACAGGCCCACACATACCCCCATATTCACAAAAGCCTGAAAAACGATGCTCAATCCCAAGCCCGTCACCAATAAAGCCGGGAATGTACGCGTACATCGTTTTACAATCACTCCAATCCGGTACAAAATAATCAAATACAATAATAAAGTCAATCCTCCTCCCAATAAACCATATTCTTCAATGATAATGGCAAAGATAAAATCCGAATACGGGTGGGGTAAAAAATTCCGCTGCTCACTATTTCCAGGCCCCACACCCATCAAACCTCCTTTTGCCACAGCAATCTTAGCCTGATCAGACTGATAGGAAGAACCTTCCCGCTCCTTTTTAGCCCCTGAAAAGAAATTCGTCACACGTCCTTTAATCGTCGCCACACGTCCTATTTTTTCAAATTGAGGAACAGTAAAAGCCAAAACTAAAATAACCCCTACCAAAGCTATTAGAGAAGCGAAGGATATCAAAATCAATTTTAACCGCAAACGGCCGACAAAAAGCATCGTCATACAGATCAGTCCCAATAAAAATGAAGTCGAAAAATTATCCAGGAAGATGAGGAATATCAAAGGTCCGGTAAACAGTAATACGTTTTTCAAAGCTTCGTCACTACATCCTTTATCGGTCTGATAAAAAGCGATGATCCGGGCTGTATACATAATAATACCTAATTTAGCCAGTTCCGAAGGTTGAAAAGACAAACCCAAAGGTAAAGGGATCCAGCGATCCGCATCGTTTAAGTTCGTACCAGCAAACTTTGCCCACAATAAAAAAATAAAAGACATTCCCAACACCACTTTTGAAAAGGTAAGGAAATATTTATAATGAACAGATTGTAAACCGATAATTACCCCGATACAACCCAACATCAGAATCAGCTGCTTGATCAGATAAAAACTGGTATTTCCGCCTTTCTCCCGATAAGCTAACTGTCCCGTAGAAGAATACACGACCATAATAGAAGCAAGCATCAGGATAATAATAATGTACCAAAGTACTTTATCCCCTTTAAAATCCAATTTTAGTCTTCCTTTGAACATAGCAGCGAGTTATTAATCCATCAAACAGTATCCGCCCTCTCGTTATTTATTTCAGTTGTCTTACTTTTTCTTTAAAAAGCTCTCCCCTCTGTTCGTAATTCTTGAATAAGTCAAAACTGGCACAACAAGGCGATAACAATACCGTATCCCCCTCACATGCATATTTCTGAACCGCAGCCAAGGCTTCCTCCAGACTGTGGGTGTCCGCTACCGGACAAATCCCAGAGAAATTTTCTATCAGTTTCCGGTTATCGACTCCCATACATACCAAAGCCTTTACCTTCTGTTTTACCAGTTCATAAAGTACGGTATAATCGTTTCCCTTATCCGTCCCTCCTGCTATCCAAACGACGGGATGCGTCATACTGTCCAATGCATACCAAGCCGAATCTACATTAGTCGCCTTGGAATCGTTGATGTAAGTAACACCTGCCACAACGGCAACCGTTTCCAAGCGGTGTTCCACTTGCGGAAAACTTTTTAACCCCGCCGCTATCGCCCCGGGATCTACTCCTGCACGCATACAAGCCAGAATGGCAGCCATGGCGTTATATACATTGTGCCGCCCTTTGATGCTGACGTCGTTTTTATCCATTCGGAAAACCTTTTCATCCAGTCTCACAACAATCGTATCCCCTTCCATATAAGCACAAGCAGTTCCCCCGGCTTGCTGTAAATCCGGTTCCCCGCCATAGGTAAAAGGAACAGCCTGCGGAAGAAGCTTCTGGCCAATCACCCGCTGACGGACCACCTCACAATCGTACCCATAAATAAATAATCCCTCTTTTCCCATATTATTTAAAATACGGAACTTCGAATTCACATAGTTTTCAAATTTATAATCATAACGATCCAAATGATCGGGTGTAACATTCGTCAGGACAGCAATATCCGCCTGGAAACGAAACATACCGTCCAACTGGAAACTGGACAATTCGACTACATACAACGGATGCGCATTTTCCGCTACCTGAGCTGCCAGACTATGTCCCACATTCCCAGCCAAACCTGCATCCATTCCCGCCTGTACTAAAATATGGTGGATGAGCAAAGTAGTGGTCGTCTTTCCATTACTACCGGTAATGCAAATCATAATCGCATCCGAATGCCGACCGGCTAACTCTATTTCGGAAATAACCTCTATCCCTTTCGCCCGCAATGCCTTAATCATCGGTACCGTATCAGGTATTCCCGGACTTTTCACCACCAAATCGGCTGCAAGAATCCGCTCTTCCGTATGAACCCCTTCCTCAAACGGAATAGCCTCTTTCACTAAAATCGCTTTGTGAACTTCATCTATATTCTTCTTATCGGAAAGAAAAACTTCATATCCAAGTTTTTTACCTAGCAGAGCAGCTCCGGTTCCGCTTTCTCCCCCTCCTAAAATGACCAGTTTCATGACTTAATAATTTATATAATGCGTTTTGATTTCATAAATTCCCTGCCCTTTACTGCTTTTACCTCATCTTTAAGGTAACAATCGTCAATACTGCCAAAATAATTCCGACAATCCAAAAACGGGTTACAATTTTGGGCTCAGGAATTCCCTTCTTCTGAAAATGATGATGCAAAGGCGCCATCAGGAAAACCCGACGCCCTTCTCCGAATCTTTTCTTTGTATATTTAAAATAACTGACCTGCATCACGACAGATAAATTTTCCATGAGGAAAATACCACATAAAATAGGAATCAGTAATTCTTTGTGCAACACAATAGCAAAAACAGCAATAATTCCCCCCAGCGACAAACTCCCTGTATCTCCCATAAACACCTGAGCCGGGAAAGAATTATACCACAAGAAACCGATCGTGGCTCCGATAAATGCCGCCCCGAAAACCACCAACTCGCCCGAATGAGGGATATACATGATATTCAGATAATCGGCATACACCATATTTCCGGAAACATAAGCCAATATTCCTAATGTAGCGCCCGCGATGGCAGAAGTGCCCGTCGCCAGTCCGTCCAATCCATCGGTGAGATTTGCCCCATTGGATACTGCCGTCACAATTAATATAGTGATCAGTACAAACACTACCCACCCCAATTCTTCCGCATATTTTCCGGCAAAAGAAGTAAACCAGGCATAATCGAATTCATTATCCTTGAAAAAAGGAATAGTGGTTTTTGTAGACTTCACATCCTGAGCCAGTATGCGAGTTGTATTCTCTTCCCGAAAACCTTCATCCACCATACTGGTTATCACTCCCGCACTTCCTACAGAAACCTTCTCCCGGATGACCACATCGTCACTGGCATACAAAGTGATTCCCACAATCAACCCCAGACCGACCTGCCCAATGACTTTAAAACGTCCTTTCAATCCCTCCTTGTGCCGCCGGAATACTTTGATGTAATCATCTGCAAAACCAATAGCCCCCAACCAAAGAGTCGAAATAATCATCAATTGGATATATACATTATCCAAACGAGCAAACAACAGTACCGGTATCAAGATAGACAACAAAATGATTATACCGCCCATAGTAGGTGTTCCTTTTTTCTGCATCTGCCCCTCCAGCCCCAAATCCCGGATATCCTCCCCGATTTGTTGTTTCTGTAAGATTTTTATGACCTTCTTTCCAATTACCGTCGCCAATATCAAGGATAAAATAATCGCACAAGCCGAACGGAAAGTGATGTACTGAAAAATACCTGCTCCCGGAAAATCCAATTTATCGAGGTATTTAAAAAAATAATATAGCATAACTTCAAAATTTACTCCATTTAACTGAAAAAATTTCCGGCTTACAAACCAAAAATTTCCCGTACCACTTCCTTATCGTCAAAATGATGTTTTACACCTTTGATTTCCTGGTAATTTTCATGTCCTTTTCCGGCTACCAACACGATATCTCCTTTCGAAGCCAGCAGAAGAGCTGTGCGGATAGCTTCCCTGCGGTCGGGAATAGCAAGTACATTCCTCCGGTATTCTTCTCTGACCCCTGCCTGCATATCGGCAATGATCGCCGTCGGTTCTTCACTGCGAGGATTATCGGAGGTGAGAATAATCCGGTCGCTCCACCGACAGGCAGCCTCCGCCATTTCCGGTCGCTTGGTTTTGTCCCGGTCGCCTCCGGCCCCTACCACAGTAATGACTTTATTATTCTTTCCCTTCAATCCCTTGATGGTGGATAACACATTTTCAATAGCATCCGGCGTATGAGCGTAGTCCACAATAGCCACCACCCCTTCCGGAGAAAGGAGGGTTTCAAACCGACCGGATACCGGCACCAGCATACTCATGCAACGCAATATTTCTTCTTTTTCCAACCCCAGCAAACAGGCCGTAGCATAAACGGCTAACAAATTATAAGCATTAAAATCGCCCGTAAATTTCGTCCATACTTCCTGCCCATCCAATTGCAACAAAGTACCGTCCAACTGTTTTTCGATCGCCCGGGCATTAAAATCCGCCAACGTCCGGCAGGAATAAGTATATTTACAGGCCGCCGTATTCTGTAACATCATCCTCCCATTTTTATCATCGGCATTTGTCAAAGCAAAGGCATCTTTTTTGAGGTTGTCGAAAAAAGCTTTTTTCGCTTCAATATACGCCTTGAATGTTTTATGGTAATCCAGATGATCGTGCGTAATATTGGAAAAAATCGCTCCGTCAAAATCCAAACCGGCAATCCGTTTTTGATGAATGGCATGTGAACTGACTTCCATAAAGCAGTATTCACATCCAGCCTCGACCATTAAACGCAGATACTGATTTAATTCCAAAGGGTCGGGGGTGGTATGAGTGGAAGGATACTGTTTCCCGTCGACATAATTACATACCGTCGACAACAATCCGGCCTTCTTTCCCATAAAGCGAACCAACTCATATAATAAAGTCGCAGTCGTCGTCTTCCCGTTCGTACCTGTTACTCCCACCAATTTCAATTTCCGCGAAGGATAGCCGAAAAAAGCCGATAAGATATTTCCCAAAGCAAAAGCAGAGTCGGCAACCGATACATAACACAAACCGGCATGAAGCTGTTCCGGTAATTGTTCACATACTACCGCTACAGCCCCCGCTTCCATCGCTTTCTCTATATACAAATGCCCGTCTACATTGACTCCCCTCAGGGCCACAAATAAATCCCCTTGTCCGATTTTTCTCGAATCGAAATGCACTTCCCTTATGTCAAGATCTGTTGGCCCGCAAACCTGTTTAGCACCGATCTCTTTTAATAATTCTTCCAGTTTCATGATTTGATTAAATTACTAACACCACGCCCTTTTTCTTTTACCTCAATTCTATATGAATATAACTACCCTGCCGAACCTCTGTTCCCGGTTGAAGAGACTGGGACATTACCATGCCAGCCCCACTTACTCCTACGGATAAACCGGCATTCTCCAACAGATATAAAGCATCTTTCAAGCCCATTCCCTTTACGTTCGGTACCTGGGAATTCGTAATTCGCCGGGGTTTCAGTACTACATTTTCACCTTCATTACTAGCAGTTAAAACCCAATCGTTCTGTTTGACATCCGCTTTTCCCTCCACCTCTATATCCAAATCGTCAAACACAGCCAAGAAATCTTCTTTCAACCCATTCTTACAAACCGGCAAGGATTTGTCGGCTTCCCCTTTTACTTCTCCATATTGTAAATAAGCCGCGGAATATACCTTATCAGCTATTTCCCGAAAAACCGGACTGGAGACAGAACTGGCATAATACCCTTTGGACAGGGAAGGTTCGTCGATAACCACAATACAGGAATATAAAGGATGATCTGCGGGGAAATATCCCACAAAACTAGCTCTATATTTCCGGATCTGATACCCTTTCTTCCCGGTGGCGATACGGGCGGTACCCGTTTTACCCGCAATCCGGTATTTGTCGGTGTAGATATTCCGGGCCGTTCCATTCTCCACCACTCCCTCCAATATCCGTTGCAATTTCTTCAACGTACTCCGGCTACAAATTCTTCCTCCCACCTCTTCCGGCTCAAACTGCTCCACCAACTGTCCCCTATGCCGGATTTCCTTTACAAAACGGGGACGCATCCGCTGTCCATTATTCGCAATTGCATTATAAAATGCAAGAACTTGCAAGGGAGTGAGCTTCACTTCATATCCGATACTCATCCAGGGCAAAGATATCCCACTCCAAGTAGAGTCGCCCGGATGCTTAATATAAGGATCCCCTTCTCCCTTCAAGGGTATTCCCAATTTTTTATCCAGATCCAAACCACATAAGCGGTTTACAAAACGTTCAGGTTTATCCTTATAAAAATCATTCACCAGCTTGGCAATTCCGTTGGAAGAAATTTCAAAGACATGCTGAACCGTAATTTTCCCGGGTTTTTTACCGTCTGAATCGGTTAAGGTCTTATCAAAAAATGCATACACACCTTTCCCCCCTAAATCTACCGTATCTTCCGGTTCTACATACCCATCTTCCAGCATCGCAATCATCGTGGCAGCCTTCATGACAGATCCCGGCTCGCCGGCATCTCCTATGGCATAGTTAAATTCTTCCTCATAACCTCCCGAAGACTGACGTTTCAAATTAGCAATTGCTTTGACATCCCCCGTTTCCACTTCCATCAATATAGCCGTCCCCCGGTCTGCGTCAAACTTTTCCAATTGCCGCATTAAAGCATGCTGCACAATATCCTGATAATCGATATCGATGGTCGTGATAATATCGTTTCCATCTATGGGCTCCTCTACAGTTACCGGCACCCACGTACCGGACATCATCTGTTTTATACTCCGTCCCGGAATTCCTTTCAATTCATTTTCAAAAGCGCCTTCCAGTCCTACCCTTCCTTCAAAACTCCTGTCCTCCGCCTCATTCAGATAACCTATCGTACGAGTAGCCAGATTTACATGAGGCTGTAAACGAACGCTATTCATTTCTTCAATCAATCCCCCTCTATTCCGGCCTTTTCGGAATATCGGAAAAGTCCTGATTTTTTTCAATTCGTTAAAAGATACTTTCCGCCGGTTTAACAAATAATATGTTTTCTTCCGGGCCCGGGCCATTTCCAAACGTTTTTTGTAAGCAGCTTTGCTTTCATCCCCAAAAAATCGGGATAAACACAAAGCCAGACTATCGACCTTTTCCCCGAAAAGATCGCTATCCACGACCGAAGCATCCCAACGCAACTCATAATAAGGTACAGAACTCGCCAATTTTCTCCCATCACAAGCACAAATATCTCCCCGGTTAGGAGCGACTTCAAAATCTTTTATCCGTACAGCAACCGATTTCTTCCGCCACTTTTCCCCCTCCCACATCTGCACATGAAAGGTCTTGAAAATAATAGCTCCCGCAATTAAAGTCATCAGGACATAAATCAGTCCTATGCGCCATATAATTTCACCCTTCATCGACATAGCTACTACTTTTTATAAAGTTTTAAAGGAGGTTCTTTACTTTCCTGTAAATTCAAACCCGCTTCATTTACTCTTTTCTTCACTTCCGATTGCTTACTGATAAACATCAAACGAGCTGCCGTTGTAATCGATTCAAAACGCAACTCTCTCACTTCCCTCTCCATTTTTACTTTTTTCTTATAGAGCTTTTCCGTACTATAGCCATTGGCAATATAAAATATCCCCAAAAAAGTCAGGAAAAGAATAAAAGCAATATTCCGACGAATGACTTTATCTGCCAATATACGACCATCCAATAATTCTTTCACCGAACTCTCCAAAGTTTCCTTCAGTTCTTCATTCGGAGAAATAAAATCCTTTGCTTTACTGAATAGTTTCATCTGTATGCGTTAAAAATTTCCTACTCGTTTGTCTCTACTGGCTTAGCGGCTATTCTCAACTTCGCACTTCTGGCCCGCGGATTCCGCTGTATTTCTTCCGCCGAAGGCAAAATCACTTTCCGGTTGATCAAATCAAAACCTTTCGTTTCATGCCCGTAAATCGGATCTTTCTCTACCTTTCCCTCTACATTCCCCGTCTTTAAAAAGTTTTTGACAATTCGGTCCTCTAAAGAATGATACGTAATAACGACCAGACGTCCCCCCGGCCGCAATACTTCCTTGGTCTGCTCCAGCATTTCTTTCAAAGCCTCCAACTCGCCATTCACTTCAATCCGTAAAGCCTGATAAACCTTAGCCAAATACTTTTTTTCCTTCATCTTCGGAATACAAGCCTGAATTCCCTGATACAAATCGCCCGAAGTGAGCAGCGACTGCTCCTGTCTCCTTTTCGCAATTGCTCCCACCAATCTGCCCGCATTTTCGATCTCTCCGTAATTCCTGAAAATAGCCAGCAATGCCTCCTCACTATAAGTATTCAAGACATCCGAAGCTTTTAAACGGCTTTTCCGGTTCATCCGCATATCCAATTCTGCATCAAACCGAAAAGAAAATCCCCGCTCCGCTTCGTCAAATTCATGAGAAGAAACACCCAGATCCGCTAAAATACCATCTACCCCTTTCAATTCATAATACCGCACAAAATTGCGCATATACCGGAAATTATGATGCACCGGTATAAACCGCCTGTCTTCAGGCATATGTGCTACAGCATCCTCATCCTGATCAAACCCCATTAAAACTCCCCCTTCTAACCGATCCAATATGGCACGGGAATGCCCACCTCCTCCGTATGTCAAATCTAAATATACCCCCTCCGGCTGAATATTCAGCCCCTCTATAGATTCTTTCAATAGCACTGGTATATGATATTCTGACATATCCTATTCTATTATAATTCGACAATAAAAAATTTTAGCTACAAAAACGGTTATCTTCCGCTCCCAAAGATTTGTTGTGTTAACCCGGCAAAATCTTCTCCCTTCATTCCTATTCCCGCATACGCTTTAGCTCCCCACAATTCAATTTTCGTATCCATCCCCGCCAAAACAATTTCTTTTTCCACTCCCACCTCTTCCAACATACGCCTAGGTAACAATATCCGGCCATTTCCATCCATTTCTACTTGTTGAGTTCCTCTGTACAACTCCCGAAGAAACGCCGCGTGAGTACGATCGAATAAATTCAGTTTTCCCCTCAGATCCGCCACCAGCATTTCCCATTCCTTATAAGGATACATGTCTATACAAGCCTCAAAAATATTCTTCCGCAACACAAAAACCTCCTGCTGCCCGGCCTCCATAATCTTTCGGAAAGGCGAAGGCACCACAACCCGGTATTTGTTGTCTGCTCTACATGAATATTCTCCGATAAACGATAACATCTCCTTCTTTTTCTTTGCAGTACTCAGATAAAACATTAAAAATCAAACAATTAAGTCCAAAACATCTTTCTTAACCAGAGAGTACTTTCGAAAGGTAAAGGTAAAAAAAATTCCCCACTTCAAACCACTTTATCCCACTTTTTATAAAAAATATTCAAATTTTTTCAAACCCCACGTCCTCTGCAGGTTTTCAATTTTTTATTTTTCAGTTCTTACTTTTTACTCATTATTTTGGTACTTTTGTCGCATGGTTTCAAGAAACGACATAAAACATTTCTATAATCGGATCAAACAATTATTGCTCTATCCGGGAAGAGAATGGGCTATTATTCGTCAGGAAGAAGACAGTAGTTCAAGACTTTTCAACCTATTTTTTATTCCGGTAACGGGAATCGTTTCTCTGGTTGTCATTCCCGGAGGAATATATCGTTTTGGTATCTTTCAGGGTATTCTCTACAGTTTAATCAATTTTATTTCAGCAACGGCTGGAGTTTATCTGGCTTTTTTAATTATTCGGGAATACCTGAATAATAAAATTCCAGATGCGGAAAACACGGCTCTGCACCTCACCGTATACAGTGCATCTGTATTTATTGTTTTTCATAGTTTGTCGGTAGCCTTGATCAACGGATTTTTCAGTCAATTATTGAGCTTGATCAGTCTGATTTTTATCCGTACTCTTTACGCAGGTATCTCTGCTGTTACACGTTTAGAGGTCAACCAAAAAACCAATACTCTGATTATTGCCGCTTTGTCGATCATTTGTATTCCGGTAATTTTCAAGAGATTACTAATGATTTTATTTCACATACCTATTCTTAATTTGTAATGCATGTCAAACGATATTAACATACGGAATAAACGAGCTTCTTTCGATTACGAGTTTTTGGAAGAATACAATGCCGGCATCATCCTCACCGGTACCGAAATTAAATCTGTCCGGGCCGGGAAAGCCAGTCTGGTTGATTCCTATTGCTATTTCGACAAAGGGGAATTATGGGTAAAGGGGATACACATTGCCGAGTATCGTTTAGGCACCTATTATAATCACGAAGAAAAAAGGGAACGGAAACTTCTCCTTACCCGCAAAGAATTACGCAAACTCGAACGCAACGTCAAAGAAACCGGTCTGACAATCATCCCGGTCAAAATGTTTATCACAGACAAAGGCTGGGCTAAACTCCGCATCGCCCTCGCAAAAGGAAAAAAAGAATACGACAAACGGGAAACCCTGAAGTTGAAAGACGCTAAAAGAGATATGGACCGCGTCCGCAAGTTCTAAATTACACATTAGGGACGTGCCCTAATGTGTAATTTTTCATTTTTAAGACTCTATCCGCCTGGTTTGACTGACATTTTTATCTCAAAAATTTACCTTTATCTTTTCGGTCTGTTTTTACAAACCGTTATATAAAATAGTAAAATCTATACTACTATTCTTTTTTCTTTCCCTCCTCTCCCGACAAAAACTTTTATTTGATCCTCCAATCTTCGGAGAAGATACAATCAGACATACTTTATTTATTCAGCCCCAAGCGCAAAATCATTTTTTTATCATTTGGCTTCGGGTTTTTACTTTTATTGTTTACCTTCGCACTCGTTTGAAAAGGTCTCTATTTAATCATAAAAATAACAGAATCATGTATCAAGGAATAAAAACAGTATCGTTTGAGGAAGCTGTGAAAGTGGTAAAATCCGGTGATCGGATCCACATCCATAGCGTAGCCTGCGCTCCCCAAGGCCTTATTCAGGCTCTTTGTGCCCGCGGACGTGCCGGAGAGTTAAAAAATATCAAATTACAACATCTCCACACAGAAGGAAGCGCACCTTATGCAGAACAAGAATTCGAAGGTGTATTTTCTCTGGAATCCTTTTTTGTGGGAGGCAATGTACGTAAGCCGACCCAGGAAGGATGGGCCGATTATATTCCCGTACACTTAAGTGAAACACAAAAGTTGATCCGTAGCGGGATTACTCCGGTAGATGTAGCCATGATTCAAGTTTGTCCGCCGGACAAACACGGTTATGTATCTATGGGTACTTCCGTCGATGCCACGCTGGCTGCCGTACAAACGGCCAAGACAGTTATCGCTGTCATCAACCCCAACGTACCTCGTGCCTGGGGAGATGCGATCATTAAATTATCCGATATCGACATTTTCTGTGAAGACAATACGCCGCTGATTGAAGCTCATCAGGCAAAATTGTCGGAACAAGATATCAAAATCGGACAGCATTGTGCGGCTTTGATTGAAGACGGAGCGACCTTACAAATGGGTATCGGTGCTATTCCCAACGCAGTACTTTCTCAATTAGGCAACCACAAAAACCTGGGTATACATACCGAAATGTTTGCCGATGGTGTACTTCCTTTATATTACAAAGGTGTGATCAACAACCTGAATAAAAAATACGATAAAGGAAAAATTGTTTCTACCTTCCTGATGGGATCGAAAGAAGTTTACGATTTTATCGACGACAATCCTGCCGTAGCCATGATGGACGTAGGGTATACCAATGATCCTTTTATCATTGCCCAACAACCCAAAATGACGGCGATCAATTCTGCTCTGTCTATCGACATCACCGGTCAGGTAAATGCAGACTCTATCGGTTGTAAATTTTATAGCGGTTGCGGTGGCCAGTTGGATTTCATCCGTGGAGCAGCAGCCAGTGAAGGTGGCAAACCGATCATCGCCATGCCTTCCGTCACAGCCAAAGGTGTCAGCAAGATTTGTCCGACCTTAATCAACGGTGCCGGAGTCGTCACTACCCGCTTTGATGCCCATATTGTGGTAACCGAATTCGGTGCTGTCGATTTATATGGGAAAACATTACAAGACCGGGCTAAAGCCTTGATTTCTATAGCACATCCGGATCATCAGGAAGAATTGGATAAAGCTGCTTTCGAACGTTTCGGCAGTCATTTCCATTTCGTAACAAAATAAAAACAAAACCTGCAATAGAGGGAATTTTTAAAGCTATTTAGGTGATAAAAATTCCCTCTTTTTTATATTTTTCGAATTTTCTGTCCTTCTTCTGTTTCCAAACGATCTATTTTCCACATTTTCTTTTTACCTTCGCTTTCCATTTATATCGGATCATATTATGATGAATTGGAATACGCTTTTATCTGCACACCGCTATCATCCGGGAAGTCCGGCTTCTCTGTTTCATTCACACGACCGTTCCCAATTTCAGCGGGATTACGACAGATTGATTTTTTCTTCCCCTTTCAGACGGCTTCAAAACAAAACTCAGGTCTTTCCTTTACCGGGTAATATCTTTGTACACAATCGCCTGACGCATAGTCTGGAAGTTGCATCCGTCGGTCGGTCGCTGGGCAATAAAATCGCCCAATTCCTGAAACAGAACCGGATTCAAATGGAAAATCCGGAATTGTTGGAAGAAATCGGAACCATTGTCAGTAGCGCCTGCCTGGCTCATGACTTGGGAAATCCCCCTTTCGGACATTCCGGAGAAGAAGCCATTTCCTATTTTTTCAGTGAAGGGGAAGGCCGGTATTTCAAAAAACTACTCTCCGATGAAGAATGGACAGATTTAAGTCATTTTGAAGGAAATGCCAATGCTTTTCGTCTGCTGACCCATAGTTTTAATGGCAGAAGGCCTGGAGGTTATACAATGACTTATACCACTCTGGCCTCTATTGTAAAATATCCCTTTGAATCTACTTGTGCCACGCACAAAGGGTTTAAATACGGTTTTTTCCAAAGTGAAAAAGAAATATTCCGGCAGGTGGCCGAAGAACTGGGATTGTTGCAGGTAGAAGAACATCCTCTGCAATACGTACGTCATCCTCTGGTATATTTAGTCGAAGCAGCCGACGACATCTGTTATCAGATTATGGACATTGAAGATTCCCACAAAATGCGGATTCTTTCTTATGATGAAACAACCGCTATACTCGAAAACTTTTACGATAAAAACGAAGATAAAGAAGATTTAAAAATCATTGCCCGTACCTTTAAAGTTGTAACCGACAAAAACGAACGGATTGCTTTTTTGAGAGCCGGCATCATCAACAAATTGATCAATGCTTGTGCCGATGTATTCTGCAACAACTATGAAGCGATCATGGACGGAACATTTAAAAGTACTCTCATCAAAAATCTTTCCGGTACGAATAAAGAAGCTTATGACAAATGTACCGATCTGGCATATAGCCGGATATATCATACCGATATTGTTACCCAGATTCAAATTGCCGGTTTTAAAATCCTCGGCACCATCCTGAAAGAATATACCGATGCCGTTTTAAAACCGGAAACCTATTATGCCCGGAATATACTATCTGTCATGCCTGAACAATACCAAGTCAGTAAAGAAAATTCCATGTATACCAAAATACAAACTGTCGTCGACTATGTTTCCGGCATGACCGACTCTTATGCCTTAAACCTTTACCGCAAAATAAAAGGAATTGAACTCCCGGAGCTCAAATAAGTCTAAAAACAAAATAATAAACAGTACTCCGTACCCGCTTTCTGCTCACCTGCAACTTGCCGACGAAGGAGCCTTCCCGAAACAAATCCGTCTTCCTCATCAGCTCAAGATTTATCAGGGAACGAAGGGAATACTTATCGTTTTCGGGGAAAGTCGGAAAATCTAAATTTAAGCACCAAAACATCCTCCTTTTAGCCGGGCAAAACCTGCCTAACGTCGACGGATAAAGGGTGTTTTTCACACTTCCTTTCCGCACAGCAAGACACCTCCCTCATTCTCCCTTTGATTAAACCGAAAACTCCCTGTCAATGAAGTATTAATTCCCTAACAAGGGAAAAGATCCCTCCTCCCTTCATTTTTCAAAAAAGGGCCGCTTTACAATTTTACAATACTTCTCTTGATTTCTCTGCCCTCGTATTTCAGAATAATCAGGTAAGAACCTCCGCTTAATTGACTCATATTTAAAACACCGGGTTCAAAAGGGTGAACAGCCACCAATTGCTCTATTACTAATCCACCTGAGGTATTATACACTTTCACCTCCACATTCCCATCGACTTCCTGCCCCATCCGGATATTTAACTGATTCACTACCGGATTAGGGTATAAATCCACTTCCTGAGAACCGTCCCGGGCCATAACGAAAAAACTCCGGCTTACACTTTCCCCAAAATAATCATAAGCCGTAAGTTCCAAAGTTACCTTTCCCGATTTTAACGCATTTACGACAAGTTGTTCGCCTTGAATGACTGCCCTTATAAGAGAAGGGGAACTATTCTTTACTGCATATCTCAAAGTTTCCCCATCGGGATCCTCAAAATATTCCGATAAATTTAGTGTTTTTGAATCCCCTATTTTATCGAAGTACAAATTCTCCAAAACTTTAGCGGTAATGACAGGCAATTGATTGGGTAATATCGTATAGGGAATCTCCACCTTTGCAGAAGCTCCCCCTTCATCAGTAACCGTCAGCACTGCCGTATAATTGCCCGCCCTTGCTTTCTTTGCCGCAAGAGTCACGACAAGGGTTTCGTTCCTTTTCGTCACAGTAGCAATCTGGGCAGGATCCTGAATCTCATAAGTATAAGCATGTCCTTCAGGATCGGTAACGTCAAAAACAATTTCCACCGTCTCCACAGCCTTTAACACAATATCTCCGGTTGTCCTTCGATTTATTACCGGAGCCTCATTGAATAAAGTTTGTCCTTTACTTATCGTTGCAGTAGATTTATTCCCGAACCGATCCTCTCCGATAAGGGCGATATAATAAACCTTCCCAGCTATCAAACCAGTGATCTCGACCGTCATCTTATCCCCGGGTTGTTTCCCGTTTACACTCACCGTTTCTTTCGTCACACCGGCAGGCAAATGAGTAAAATCAATCCCCTCCAGCGATTGAGTACTCCAGTAAATATGATAGTAAGCCGCTTTTCCATTATCTTCGTCCCGGGTTACACTCCATGTTAAAAAAGCTGAACTGTATTTCCATTCCACCTGCAAATCGGTCACCGGCTCAGGAGCAATTCCTTCATCTTTTGAAAGGGCAGCACCGGCATCTAAATACCCCACCCCTAATTTCCCCCGGTAAGCAGGATTATACTGATCGATATTTCCGACATTTTCCAAAAGTATGGCTTTCAAATCCTCCGGCGTAAAACCGGGATGCCCTACCCCAAACGTGGATACCACCAAAGCAGCAACCCCCGACACATGAGGACAGGCCATAGAAGTACCTTGTTTATATCCATAAGCATTCCCGGGTATAGTGCTATAAACGGGACAGGCATCGTTATATTTGCCCCCGTATCGATAGGACCCTCCCGGAGCCGTAATATCCACCCAATCTGCATAATTTGAATAATAAGCTTTGACAAAATCAGGGGCCATAGAAGCCACGGACAATACTTTTTCATATTTGGCCGGATAAGCATCCCGATCTGAATCATCATTTCCGGCAGCAAAAATAACAATCCCCCCTTTCATCGGTCCTACCTGATTTCCGTTTTCATCCAATCCCGCATATTCAATAAAATAGTCGATAGCTGCTTTTGTGGACGCGTTCAAATAAGGTGTACTACCCTGTTCAAATACATACGACCAACTGTTCTGACTGATAACAGCTCCGTTATTAGCCCCATACACAATAGCTTGCGGAATTTTCTGACTTCCTTTACTCTTTCCCCCCGGATCATCACTGGGTTCAAATATCTGACAACTCATCACCCGCACTCCATCTAAAACGCCACTACCCCCTGCTATCCCACATACCCCCTTCCCATTATTATTGACAGCTGCAATCGTCCCAGCCACATGCGTTCCGTGAGAATGAGGAATAATCGTAGAAATGTCAGACACAAAATTCCAACCGTATACATCTCCCCGATAACCGTTATTATCCAAATCTTCATTCCCTGCTTGCTCGTCCTCGTTTATCCATACATTGTCCCGCAAATCCTCATGATTATAATCTATTCCTCCATCCACAACCGCTACAATAACTTCCCGTGACCCTGCCGTCACTTTCCAAGCTCTATACAAATTAATATCCGCTCCCGCCACCGAATTAGGCAAATTTCCTTCATTATGATAATGCCATTGTAAAGAAAGACCCGGATCATTAAAAGGAGCTTCCGTAGCCAACGCCTTTATTTGCTCCAGATTTTTAACCGGGATCACTTCTTCTTCATCTCCCAATCGCCTTGCTTGCAGCACGGGTTCGACGGTCTCAATCCCGGGTATATTGGAAAAATCCGAAACAGCCCGGCTCACTGGAATATTCTCGTCAAATTCAATATCATACCATAAATGTAATCCAGCCTTCTGCATCCGAGGCTCAAATTTTCCCCCATACGGGAAAACCCGCTCTATTTTAGAAGCCCCCAATTGTTCCGCTATTCTATCTATTTCCGCTATTCCCGTCTGCACCTTCCCCCGAACGGCATTTAATTGTATTTCTCCCTGAACTTCTTCTTTCAATTTCACCCGGATAAACCCTTTACAATAATTGGCTTCGTTTGCAAGTATGACTTCCGGATTAATTTCTGCATTCCCCGTTTCCAACGAATCCTCCTGACAAGCAAAACAGAGCGACAGGAGAAATAAAGAGATCAATCTATAATTCATATGGGCTATTTTATATATGAGGTGTTAAAGATATAAAAATTAATTAAAATTTATCAACATATCTCTGAAGTTTCTCCCCCTCATTTTTCCACAATAAAAATACCCGAAAGGATTCTTTCTCTCCTTTACGCCTCCTTCCTTTATAGCTTACAAATTCCGGTACCGCGTAAATGCCTGTCGAATGCTCTCCTTCCGGGTATTTCCAAAGAAATAAAATCAACTTTCCCTTTTTATAAAAACAGATATTCCCTTATAGTTGAGTCTGTTCCGTACGGCAGATGATTTCATTTTGCAAATCTTCTCCTAAATCATTGAAATAATCGCTATAGCCGGCAACCCGGACAATCAGATCTTTATATTCTTCCGGATGTTTCTGAGCGTCCCGTAAAGTGTCGGCACTGACCACATTAAACTGGATGTGGTGCCCGTCCATACGAAAATAAGCGCGGACTAAATGCACCAGATTCATAGCTCCTTCTTCTGTAGCCAGCAAAGAAGGTGTAAATTTCTGGTTCAATAAGGTGCCCCCGGTTTTGATGTGGTCAATCTTGGCAGCTGATTTGATCACAGCCGTCGGACCGTTTATGTCGGCTCCTTGTACAGGCGAAATACCTTCCGACAGCGGTTTTCCGGCATTTCTTCCATCGGGCGTCGCTCCGGTAACCCGCCCAAAATAAACATGACAAGTCGTAGGCAACATATTCACCCTATAGGTAGCTCCCCGAGGGGATTTGTGCCCGTTTAAGACGTCATAATACAAATCAAAGACTTCCACTTCCTGCCGGTCCGCATAATCGTCATCATTTCCGTATTTAGGCGTTTTATACACCAGGCGGTATTGTAATTCTTCATACCCTTTAAAATCAACCTCCAAGGCTTCCATCATTTCCGGCATAGTGACATCTTTCCTGTCGTATACGTGATAACGTAAAGCCGTCAGCATATCGGTGATACTTCCCAAACCCACTCCCTGTACATAACTGGAGTTATACCGGGCTCCCCCGCACATATAGTCCTTCCCATTGGAGATACAATCTTCTATCAGTACCGATAAAAAAGGTACCGGCATATACTTCATAAATATCCGCTCGATAATATTATTACCGATTAGTTTTATCCGCATAAAATGGGCCACTTGAAGCCGGTAAGCTGCAAACAACTCTTCGTAAGTTTTGTAATCGGCAGCCCTACCGGTTTTTAAGCCGATTTGTTTTCCCGTCCTCCGGTCGAATCCGTCATTTAACGTCAATTCCAATATTTTGGGTAAATTGAAATAACCGGTTAAGATATAAGCTTCCGTTCCAAAAGCTCCCGTCTCCACGCAACCTGAACAGCCGCCATTCCGGGCATCAGTAATGCTTTTTCCCGCCCTCAACATTTCCTGTACCAATGCATCGGTATTGAAAACAGAAGGCTGGCCAAATCCGGTTTTGATAATTTCTACCGCTTCCCGGATAAACCGATCCGGATTTTTCTTACTGACTTGTATCATAGAACTCGGCTGCAAAATACGCATTTCCCGAATCACATCCAGTAACATATAAGAAACCTCATTTACCCCGTCGCTTCCGTCTGCTTTCACTCCTCCTAGGTTAATTAAAGAAAAATCCGTATAAGTATTACTCTCCTCTGCCGTTACTCCCACTTTAGGAGGGGAAGGGTGATTATTGAATTTCACCCAGAACGATTCGAGCAATTCGTATACCTCTTCTTTCGTCACACTACCCTCCTCTATCTGTTTTTTATACAAAGGATATAAACTTTGGTCCAAACGTCCCGGATTAAAAGAATCCCACGGATTCAGTTCCGTCACTACTCCCAAATGAATAAACCAATAATGTTGCAAAGCCTCCTGTACTGTCTGCGGAGCATTGGCAGGCACCCGCCGGCAAACCTGAGCCATCCGCAACAATTCGGTTCTCCGCTTCGGGTCGGATTCCTGACCAGCCAATTTTTCCAATTCCCGGGCATGTCTTTCCGCATAAGCCACCATTGCGTCACACACAATCTCCATTCCCCTCAGCTCATCCCTTTTGTCTACGCTTTCCGGGTCATCCAGCAGGTCCAACTTTTCCAAAGCCGCATGAATTTCCGATTTTAAATCGTTGAGGCCTGTCCGGAACATTTTCATTCCCAAAACAGTATGCCCCGGAGCACGCTGTTCCTGAAATTCCGTAAAAATACCAGCCTCATAGGCATCTTTCCATTCGGAAGTAACATTTTTGAAAATCCGGTCCCGGTTGGACTTTCCCTTCCAATAAGGGATAATAATATCGCGATACGCAGCACGGGTTTCTTCATCCGACAGAAATGCTACTTTTTTCCGGTTATGCAGTATTTCCAGATCCTGCAAAGAATGTACGCAAATCTCCGGATAAGTAGGTGTCGCTTTCGGTGCAGGTCCCCGCTCTCCTACAATGAGTTCCCCTTTATTGATACAAATCGCTTTGTGCTCTAAAATATACTGAAACGCCATCGCCCGTTGCACAGGCACCGGTTCTGCATCCGCTACTCCGGATTTATAAAATTCGGTTATCAACAAAGCCCTCTCTGCCGAAATTCGGTTTTCAGCATTTAAGCTCTGCTCTCTCAGTTTTTGTATTCGTTCTGTGAGTTTCATGATTCTTATATTAAGGTTAGAATGTGAAAAAGTTTAAGTGTAAAAAAATTCGGATGTGAAAAGATCTCAGTCATAAAGTTTTTTTAGTTTAAATCGAAAGTCCGTTAATCAACAAGCGGTCAGACGTATGCGAATCAGGGACAAATCGTTCTTATTCCTTTAAAGTTTCTGAATTTCATTGGATTTGAACTCTTTCCCTACTCATAATACTTCATAACCGTTTTCCCGGAAATACTCTTTTATTCCGGTAATCCCCGTTTCTGTCAGACTGGCCGTTTCTCCCATTCCGTATTCTCTACCCAGCCTCCGATATTTATCGGCTCCTGTACGGTGATAAGGCAATAGTTCTATGCGGTGTAAAGCGGGGATGGTTTTCAAACGACCGACAATAGCCGAAAGAGCGACAAGGGAGTCATTTACGCCCGGAATGACAGGAATCCGGATCAACACCTGGGCTCCGTGCTGAACGATACGCTTCAGATTATCCCAAACGTTTTCATACCCTTCGCCGATAAACGTTCTAAACGTATCCGGTTCTGCCGTTTTAATATCGTATAAAAACAAATCCGTATAACGACAAATTTCCTCCAACCCACCTATATTTACAGCTCCGGCTGTATCCACACAAGTGCGGAAATGGGCAGCCCGGCATCGCTTCAGCATCTCCAGTAAAAAATCGGGTTGTAAAAGAGGTTCTCCTCCGGAAAATGTCACCCCTCCCGCCGACTCCTCAAAAAACACCTGATCTTTGCGCAATTCTGTCCACAATTCCTCGGCAGTAATACAATAACCTACCATTTTTTCCTCCCGGAATTCTTTTTCCCCTAAACGATGGATCTGCCACATCCGGGAAGGTTCCAAAGATTGACTCTCCGGATTATGACACCAACGGCAATGTAAATTACATCCTTTCAAAAAGACAGTTGTCCGGATACCCGGACCATCATGGATGGCATAGCGTTTAATATCAAAAATATTACCGCGCATAATATTTAAATAAAAGAGTGTGATAAACAGAATAATACACAAATCCGGCTAAACAGAATGAACAACCGGGACATAAGAAGAGTAAGTGCTAACAAATCCAGCACTCATAAAGCCCCTTATAGGAACGATTTTGCAATATACGATGAATCTTCAGCATAATAACGCCTCTAATATAAAAGAAAAATGTAACATATAAAAGGAAAAAAGAAAATAAGTCAAAAAGGAATAAAGTATTGAGATAGATTTAAGTTGTTGTAACTTTACGCTTGTCGGGAGTGCTGGCGCACCCCCTTGGCGCTGGCCGATCCCCGAGCGATGAGTTAAAAAGAGAAACCTCGCAGAACACAGTTTACTTTACGCCCTCCTTTTTGACTTAAAACAGAAATGTTTTTATTGCAACAATTCCTTTACTTTAGCAGAAATAGCTTTCCCTTCTGCTTTTCCGGCCAGTTGTTTCGTGGCTACTCCCATGACTTTTCCCATATCTTTAGGAGAAGTGGCTCCTACGGAAGCAATAATAGCTTTTAAGGTTTCTGTCAATTCCGCATCCGACATCTGCTTTGGCAAAAAAGAATTCAAAACTTCCAATTGCCCGCATTCTTCCTCATACAAATCCATCCGCCCTTGCTGTTTGTATATTTCAGCTGCATCTGTACTTTGTTTAGCCAATTTCTGAATAATACGGATACATTCAGCATCGTCAATCTGGTCGCCGGCACCCGGACGGGTTTTCGCTTCTAATATGACTTTTTTAATATTCCTGAATGCTTCCAGCCGGACTTTTTCCCTGGCTTTCATTGCATTTTTAATGCCTTCGTTTACTTGTTCTTCAATAGTCATCATTTTTCTGTTTTTAAAAATCTGTTTCTTATATGGCATCTGGCTTTACAAACATATTCTTCAAATAGTTTGTTTTCACCTTTCTATCGAGCGCTATAAACGTTTTTATAAACTCTGTACGTCTCTTTTCCTTTCCTTCCTATCCCTGCTTTATCGCTCAAAATTAACACTAAAATTTTAAAACTAATCCAAGAGGCTTCCGTAATTTAACAAATAATATAAATTAACATTCAGATTCTCTCAGGATACGATTTTTGGAGTAAATTTGGAACATTTTAAAGACAACCATGAAGATACCATTATTTGTTTTCTTTCTTTTTCTGGCATTGCCTGCCTTTACTCAGCAAGACACGGCAAAATTAACAGTCCCGAAAGATACCCTAACCGTTACGGAACAATTAACGGCCCGGCAGCTCAAGCAACTTTATCGTCAACACAGACGCGATTCCATCCGTGCCCACAAAAAAGTCTGGCTCTCCATTTTAGGAGGTCCCTCTTATAACCCAGAAGCTTCTTTAGGGATTGGAGGAGCCATGTTAATGACCTTCCGGATGAATAAATACGACAGCCTTAGCCAACGTTCTTTTATTCCGGTAGGCTTTAATATTTCCATTAACGGAACTTTTGTGGCAGCAGGTGCCGGAACACTGTTTTTCAATGAAAATAAATTCCGTATTTATATCAAATACGGCTACCGAACTGAGCCAGCCAATTTTTACGGCATCGGCTACGACGAAATCAAACGGGCTGAGGAATTGAGAGACCTTTTTAACAAAGACTCTGTCACCTTTCATAAGGCCAGTGTTCAATTTTTCCCCCGTTTCGTTTGGGAGATCCGTCCCAACATCTATGTGGGCACTTTACTGGATTACAACTATTATTACGGCAAAGATATGCCCTACTGGATGGAACAAAACCCTCAAGTCCAGAAATATGGAAATAAATATCATAATATCGGAATCGGAGGACTTTTTCAGTACGATACCCGCGACGACGTCGCTACTCCTTTTTCCGGCATATTTTTAAGTGCGATGGGAACGTTATATGGTAAATATTTGGGAGGAGATTTCAATTATGAAATGATAGAACTGGAATACCGCCAATTCAGACAAGTATTTAAACGCCGAAGCGTATTAGCCTGGACTGCCAAAAGCCAGATCGGAATAGACAACGTTCCCTATACGGAACTACCTAATTTTGGTAATCCTTTCGATCTACGCGGTTATGCCTGGGGAAAATACCGGGATAAATCAATGGCATACGGAATCGTTGAATATCGCCATATGTTCATGTCAGAAGAAGCCTATAAACGGGGAGCTTTCTGGTCAAAATTCGGGGCTGTAGCCTGGGTCGGAACAGGAGCAATCGGGAAAACCCCAGTCGATTGGGATAAATGGAAATTTAATTATGGAGTAGGCCTGCGGATCCAATTACAACCCCGCAAAAACTTCCGGCTGGATATCGGAAAAGAACCCGGTCAAAAATGGGGAATATATATGAATATGACTGAAGCATTTTAAATTCCGATGAGAAGCTCCATAAAAAACAAAGTCATTTGGTCCATTGCCTATCCGATCATATTCGGAAACCTGGCACAAACGCTGATCACCCTTACCGATACGGCATTTCTAGGCCGGGTAAGTCCCATTGCCCTTGGAGCTTCTATGATGGCCGGCATTTATTATTACGTATTCTCTACCTTGGCTTGGGGATTCAGTATTGGTGTACAAATTATTGTAGCCCGCCGCCTCGGCGAAGGTAAGCTAAACCGCATCGGAGTGATATTCGAACATGGGATTGTTTTCGTGTTACTCTTATCCACAGGCCTTTTTCTAATACAACATTACTTCTCGGATTACTTGTTGGAAAAAGTAATACAATCTCCTCATATCTATGCCGCAGCGATGGAGTATATGAACTATCGGCATTACGGCATCATCTTCGTATGCTTCAATTTTCTCTTCCGGGCTTTGTATATCGGTTTGTCGAATACCAAAGTAATCAGTTTTTCGACCCTATTGATGGCGGGAGTCAATATTTTTCTCGATTATGTATTGGTTTTCGGGAAATGGGGGTTTCCTCATATGGGAGTAGGCGGTGCAGCCTTGGCTTCCGTATGCGCCGAACTTTCAGCCTTACTGTTTTTTATTTTCTATACACTGGCCCGTCTGCCTCTTAAAACATACGCTTTATTCGCATTTCACAAACTGGAAGGCTGGCTCATGAAATCGATATTAAAGCTGGCATTCCCGACCATGATACAAAAATTACTTTCTTTCGGGACGTGGTTCATATTCTTTGTATTGGTAGAACACATGGGAGAACTACCGATCGCCATTTCCGGAATCGTCCGGAGTGCCTATATGCTCATTATGATACCAGTATTCGCCTTCGGAGCAACGGCCAATACCCTTACCAGCCGTCTTATCGGCGCAGGAAAACAGTCAGAAGTAATGTCTACTATCCTGAAAACCTGGAAGCTAAGTTTTATATGTATTTTACCCGTATTGTTGTGTAGTATCTTTTTCCCGCACAGCATACTGTCCATTTATACGGATGATATTTCTTTAGTTACAGCTTCGGTTCCCTCCCTTTACATCATCTGCGTAGCTTCTGTTTCCATGAGTTTCGGTATGACCTTTTTCGAAGCCGTTTCCGGTACCGGCAACACTATACATGCTCTCTGGCTGGAGTTTATAGTACTGCTGGTCTATACTTTTTCGGTCTGGTTTTTTGCATATAAAATCGGAACCCGGGTAGAATGGGTATGGACAAGCGAAATCACTTACGGAACAATCATCGGACTCGTTTCTTTATTGTACATTCGATATGCCCCCTGGCAAAAGAAAAAGATATAAGCATAAAAGAGGGGAACAAAAGGTAAAATGATAAATTCAATTTACGATCCTTTCTTCAGGCGTCTGTTACATCTACCTCTTTTCCCATTCCCTCTCCCTAAGTTTTTCTCCCAATAAGACGGAATGGAGATCAGAAAAAAGTCGGGGAAAGACTACGGCAGAACCCTCCCTTTGTTAATAATATATATAAAATATATTATGTTTAATTTTGTTTTACAAAAACATTATCATATATTTACAAAATAAAACTTATAATAAGTTTATTGTGTGCATCGTATGGAATCATCTGATATTGTTCTGCGATCAATATCATTTATTCTCCGAATTATCTATCTTAAATTTAATGTTATGAGTAAATGGAATGATGTGTATTTTCGCGACAATTTATCGGATACCGGCAATTATCCGACCTCTGGGGCTCTGAGTCATTCACCGGATATTATTCCTTACGGAATTATGCCCGTTGAAAACCCTAATCAGTTTTTTATAATCGACAATTGGAAGAAAGATGTAGGGAAAGATTTGCTGACGAGTTATGAAAATTATATTTATCTCCGCGCGTCTAATCTGGCCGGGAAGGATCAAAAGGGTAGATTTTATCTCTATTGGGCAAAAGCGAGTCTTTTGTTATATCCGAATTTTTGGAAAGATCAAGTCATAAAAACTCAGAATGGACAAGATTATTATGAATTTTCGGTGACAAAAGAAGGGAAAGTAGTAAGTGGGGATAATATTCAAGGTACCTTTATATGGAAACCTGAAATGATTACCTGTGATCATTACTGCCTGATCGGACGTATCGTTACGGATGATCACCCGAATCCAATTCCGGAAGTAGGGAATGTGGAGAGTTTTGCTCATTTTATTGCCAATAATATCAATTATGCCTGGCGAAATGTGACAGTAGTTGAAAGAGATGTACCGACTAAAAGTGTAGATGTAGATTATGAGGAAGGGGATTTAGAGGCAGATATCCATTTTTTGTTAAGATGTACAAATGTTCCGGTAGGGGCAGAAGTAATGTTGACTTGTTCGACCCCCGGTACAATCCCTGCACTCAATATTCAGCGGCAAAAAGTAACCAATCCTGAATCCCAGGTATTCGGAATTGTATGCCACGTACCTAGAAATTGGGAAGGTAAATTAACTTATCATTACTTTGCAAATGGAGTAAAACCTACTAAAGGTTTTGATATTCAGGTAGAACCTGTATTGGTAAACGATGTCGGGCACCATTTGTATAAATTTGGTAAATCTTTAGAAGCATTAGGTATTCCGCAAGAAATACGCGGCATTGGTCCGAAAACCGGAATCCGTCTCGGCGGACATAAAATTAAAGCGTATTAAAGATGAAAAATACAGCCTAAAAATAAGTAAAGTAGAGCAGGAAATTCCGACTTTCAGCTAGGAGGTGGAATACAGATAATGCTCTGCAACAATATACCTATACTTTCTTTTAAGATGCAGGCATGTTCCGGTCGGATCAGAAATAATGCTGGCCTACCCAGATCAGAGGTCTATACTGTCGATATATTTCCCGTCTTAAGATTGAAAAGGAGGAACCACAGGTATTCGGGATAAAAAGTAGGATACCGACAAATTGGAAAGGCATATTGACTTACTCTCATTTTTCGAATGGAATCCGGCTAAAAGCAAATTTTAGTATAACGCTGGTGGCAATTCTCATTCTGGTGGAAAATAGATCCAGAAGTCATGAGGAAAGTTTATGAAAAGAATAAAAAGTTCCGGAAGAGGGAGATAAAAAAGGTTTTTTAAAGGAATTTGTATGAGTAGGCCTCGGGTTGAATTATATTAAAATGAAGCATAGAAAAATTGTCAAAGCAAGCGAAGGAGGAGTGTTTCGGGAAGAATTGACAGTGGGGGGATACCTGGAAGTGCAAATGCAGTTTTCCGGAGGTACGGGATTCCGGTGGTATGCCACCGGATCCCCCGAATCCCAGAAATATCTGATATCATCGGTCGTACATCCCGGTCATAGACTGGGTGAGGTGAATATAAGTCGTTTCGTGTATATGTTCCCGGTATACGGGAATTTCATTTTACATTTCGAATTAAAACAGGAATGGGAAAAGTCTCCCCCGAAAAGAAGAGTGCAGGTCTATGTCAAAGTTGTTTAAATTAAAAAAGATAGAATGGATAAAAAATATTATAACGAATTAAACCAACGGATCCAAGCCTCCGGAAAAAGCTGGTTGGCGGGTGAAACTTCAATTTCCTTATTACCGGAATTTCAGCAGCGGCTGCATTTAGGATATATACCGGAAGAGGGAGAATGGACCGATAAAGAATTAGAAGAACAGGCTTTATTGAATTTAAAAAAACATCTATTAACGGACGACTTGCCTGTTTGTGTGGACTGGAGAAATTACAAGGGAAACAATTATGTCACAACAGTGAAAGACCAGGGTTCCTGCGGTTCGTGTGTAGCTTTCGGGGTTGTCGCAACTTTAGAAGCGAGGATGCGGGTTATCATGCAAGCTCCGGTAAAACAGAGTTCGGGAATACTGCCTTTGCTTTCAGAAGCACAGTTGTTCTTTTGCGGGGGTGGAGCCGTAGGAGCTTCCTGCGGTAAAGGCTGGAGTGCTGAGCCGGCGTTGAAATATTGTCAGGAAAGTGGACTTGCTCCGGACAATTGTTTTCCTTATCAGCCCAAAGATCAATCTTGTATATTACCGGGCGATTGGGAACAGAAAATCACCAAAGTAGGCCGTTTTCATAAAATCAATGATCCGACAGCAATGAAACAATGGTTGTCGGAAAAAGGCCCTTTAGTGACAAGATTCAATGTTTACGATGATTTTTATTCTTATAAAAAGGGAGTTTACCATCGTGTGTCTCAAAAACTTGAAGGAGGCCATTGCATATCCTGTATAGGTTACGATGAGCACCAAAAGGCATGGATTTGTAAAAACAGCTGGGGGAAAGCGTGGGGAATAGACGGTTTTTTCCTGATCGGATACGGCGAATGCGGTATAGACGCTTCGATGTGGGCGGTAGATTCATTCAGTGAATTTTATCCCCTTTATCCGGGAATTCTGTTGCGGGACAATTTTAAAGATTTCGGACAGGTACCGGTAGCCGGTACACTGACTACTTCTCCGGATATTATTCCCTATGGGAAAGAAGTGATAAACAATCCGGAAAAAGAGTTGAAAGAAAAGTGGTTTGCCGATTGTGGCAAAGATCTTCTGGCAAATGTGGGCAATTATATCTACATGAGAGCTTTCAATTTAAATACAACAGAGGAAGATGTAAAGTTCCATTTGTACTATAGTCCGGCCTCTCTATTGATGTATCCGGGAAAATGGAAAGATAATGCATTGAAAACTTCAGGCGGACAAGCTTATGCAGAAGCCAAAGGCGTTAATCAGGGAGAAATTGTTGTAGCCTCCGATAGTTTTTGTTGGAAACCGGCAATAATAAAAGACGATCATTATTGTTTAGTAGGACGGGTAGAAACGGCTTCTCATCCGAATCCGATTCCTGAGCTGGAACAGATTCCCGATTTCGCTAAATTTATCTCAGAAAACCCCGGATTTGCCTGGCGGAATGTCTCCGTGGTATCGAAAGATATACCGGACTATTCGATTACCTTGGATTACGATCAAGGAAAAACGACAGAATCCATGTATTTTGTCATTACGTGTCTGAATTGTGCCAGAGGAGCCTCGGTAGAACTGACTTGTGGCAGTACATTACCCAAGCCTACCATCAATATCCCTAAACGGAAAATTGACTCGTCCGACTTTGTAATTGGAGTAGAAAGTAAGATTCCTGCAGAGTTCACAGGAAAATTGATTTTTAATTACTGGAAAGAAAAAGCGAAAGCAATAGAAGAATGGCAAATCCGTATTTCTGCTTTTTATTTGTCTGAACAAAACAATACTCTTCACTCCTGTTATGCCATTCCTATAGAAGGAAGTAAGGGGCCTAAAAAAGGAATTTTAATCGGAGATTATACGATCAAAAGCAGTGATATAAAAAAATAGATTTTATACAGAAAGCCTATCTGATAACTAAAAAATAAGATAGGCTTTTACCATAAAGCTCTCCATTCATACGTTATCTGGATAAAATATTCGTATAAGGATCCTCTGAAAAATGAGACAGACTCAAATTATTCGGGAACAAACTCCAGTATGAAAACAGGTTTGCTCTGTATCCCCTGTTTCAGTATGCCGAAAAAGAGAGGGGAGGCACGATAAAAAGGGAATGTATCTTTAAAAATTGCTTATCGCATACCGAACTCATTTTATACTTCCAATAAGATCGGTCATTTCTTTATTGAAATAAGCCTCAATCTGATCTTTTATCTCTTTTTCTTGTAATTTACCCTCTTTCGAATAAATATAGAAATGCCGGCCGGCCCAATTTTTACCAGCACAAGGGAATAATAAGATCTCTGCTCCGTTAGCCGTTCCGTGAAAATTAACTTCCGGAGCATATACCAACACTCTACCTTCTTCTATTGCAAAACGTAAGATATACTCTACTGTTAAAGCACATATACCCTTATTGACAAATTTACGGACTACATTTGTCATCACAATAAAATCTTCTGAATTGGAATAATAGGCAGGTAAGCTACCCGACATGGTTTTCAAAATATTGGTAGAAACGGCCTTAAATAATTCAACTTTGGCTTTAGCAGGAAATTCATAAACAATGTAATCCTCTCCTTTTTCGCTTTTATACCCATTGGGTGTAATGACAAACTGTGCACAAGTGACAGAATAAATTACAAACGTAAAAACGATCAAAAATAATTTTTTCATTCCGGTATTTCTAAATATGTCTTCACTAACAATCCTCTAAAAGTATACAAAATTTGCCATCAACACACATTTCAAGATCACTCTTTTCAACTCTTATCCATAAAAAAATCCTCAGTCCCCTCTCAAACATTTTATGAAGATCCCCATCTCCTAAGCTAAACAAAAATTTTCCTCCCTTTTTCCCCTCCCCCTATGTTTCTTCTATCCATTTACCAGCCCGGAAGATATGCGTAGGATTTACGATAATACCACCATCCGATTATATCTGCTAAAAACCATCCGATAGGGATAGACCACCAGATTCCGAGTACCCCTACGGAGGGGATTACAGAGAGAGCATAGGCCAAAGCGACCCGGGTACCAAGGGAAATGACAGTCAGTACGACCGACATACCGGGCCGCCTTACCGCCCGATAAAAACCATAAAACAGGAACAGATAACCAATTCCACAATAGAAAACACCTTCAATCCGCAGGTATTCCACCCCGATTGAAATAATTTCCGTTTCATAAGCCGGAACAAAAATAAGCATAAGAGGACGAGCAAAAACGAAGACTAAAAGAGAGATAAGAGCACAAAAAAACGTAGTCGCAAGAAAAGCGACCCGGCTTCCTTTACGGATACGTTCCCGGTGACCGCCACCAAAATTCTGGGCAATAAAAGTAGAAAAAGCATTGCCGAAATCCTGAACGGGCATATAAGCAAAGGAATCGATTTTGACGGCAGCCGCAAAGGCCGCCATAACAGCTGTTCCGAAACTGTTTACCAATCCCTGCACCATCAGGATACCGAAATTCATAACCGATTGTTGGGCACAAGTCAGGGAAGAATAGGTAGCAATCTCCTTGACCGTAGTCCACTGCAGCTTTGTATTCTTACGACATATCCGTAAGTCCGGATAGCGATAAAGTGTATAAATACAAAGCCCGACTCCTGATACGGCCTGCGCAATCACCGTAGCCCATGCTGCGCCTTCTACACCCCAACCGAATAACAGAATAAAAATCAAATCAAGTGCAATATTCAATACTACGGCTACGGCCAGAAACCACAAAGGCTGCAGGGAGTTCCCTATAGCCCGGAGTAAACAAGCGTAGAAATTATAAAGAAAAGTAAAACCAATTCCCCAAAAAACAACCCACAAATAATCGCGCATCAAAGGATATACTTCAGCCGGAACCTGTAATAACCGCAAAATGGGATCAATCCACCTAAAAACAAAGATGTTCAAAACCAAGGTAACAAATCCGATCAATACCCCTGATGCATAAATACTGCGTTTCAACATCTCTTTCTCTCCGGCTCCGTACTGTAGGGAAAAGACCGCCCCACTTCCCATGCACAATCCCAAAAGTACAGAGGTCAAAAAAATCATCAGCGTATAAGCAGAACCGACAGCAGCCAAAGCATCAGCCCCTAAAAACTGACCGACAATCAAAGTATCGGCAATGTTATAGAATTGTTGTAACAAATTTCCAACAATCATTGGAACTGCGAACCACAACATCCCGAGAGGAATATTCCCGGTAACAAGGCTTCGCTTTCTTCTTTTTTTGTACACCTGTGCAAATTCTAAATCCGATTCATCCTGCATACGACACTTCTCACTTTCAACCTGCGAAAATAAAAAAACTAGTCCTCCAAACTACTTTTCAAAGCATATTTATTAGTATTTCAAAAAAGCAAGTCTTCTCTGAAATAAAACGTGAGCTATCCGGCATTTTAAAGTAGAAAACACCCCCCTGATGGCATTGTAGAAAAAACAGAAATTCCTAAAAGTGTCGTTATCGATTCACCTCCCCCTCTTTTTACACATTAGGGACGTGCCCTAATGTGTAATTTTACGCAATTTTACCCCTAAGAAATTCAGAAAATAATTGGGTTTAAAAGCATCCCTGTTTTTCACAAAAAAGGTCCGTCCCTCTTTGCGTAAAATCTTGTCAAAACATTTCAAACAATTTGTATACAAAATCCGTGTTCAGGTATACAAATGAAAAAGAGGTACAGCTTCTTGCTCTACCTCTAAATTCCTATTTGTTAATTGGAGCGGGAAACGGGACTCAAACCCGCGACCCCCAGCTTAGAAGACAACCAAAAGATGTATGCATATCATTTGGGATTATTTACACTTTCCTTAATTTCGTAGTAATAACAGGCACTTGAGCATGTATTCACTTTGAGTTTAGTAGCTTTTATCTGTGTAAAAAACGGCACAGAAACGGCACGATAACGGCACGCTGCAAATGAGTAATTAATCTAAATTCTGCTGACCTCATGAAAAGCCACACCACGTCGAAAGCCAAAAAGAAATGGTCTTTTAAATTACTCCAAACGCAGGACAGGATGCGTCAGGACGGTAGCTTCCCCATCGCTTTAGTATTATGTTTCTGCCAACAACGAAGTATTACCACCTTAGATTTAATGGCTTTACCCGAACAGTGGGACAAAGAATTTGAACGGTATAGCTTGAAAGGTGCAAACAGCCATCCTGATGCGCTGAAATACAATGTTTACCTGAATTCATTATCTACAACTTTAGATGAAACGATTTCTGACCTTACCAAGCGAAAAATCCCTTTTACAAATACGATGATTATAGAACATCTGTTTATCGTGGAGAAAACAACCAGATTGAAAACTTATATTCTGCAATTAATAGAGCAACTCGAAAAACAGGAATGTTTCGGACATGCCCTGACCTTTGTTGAATTATCGGAATACCTTGAAAAATTCGATAAGTCCTTAGACAAACGGTTATTTGCAGGCGTGAATTATAATTATGTAGTTAAGTTTGTTCAATACCAACTAAAGAACGGACGTAAGAAAGGTGGCATACCTGTTAATGTCAGATCCCTAAGAACAGTCCTGAATACAGCTATTCAGGATAATGCGGGAAGCCCTGAAACAGTAGTAGAATTTATTATAAAATTAAACGAATGGAATCAACAAAATCAACGGATTTATCTTATCAGAAAACATCTCTATCGATATATTATCAATGATTCGGTCTATTCAATAACATATTTAACATCGGGTCGGGCATATCCATTTTATGATATCCTTCATAATATGGATTGAATATATACCTAAGCGTTCTGCCTACATCCGAGACTCTAGCTCCGGGATCACCAATTTCATTTTCGTCGATTTCGTCCATAATAAATTTTCTATAATTCCACAAAGTGGTCGTCATGTCAAGATAAAACAAACCAGCAGCTAACTCTTCTTGTGCATCTTCTACCATAAGCCAATCTTCAGTTGCATTCAAGAAGTATTTTAGAACGTCAATATATGTCTTTTGTATCATATCGGCACATATTAAGAATTGCCCATATTTGATTTTCTTTTTTAAGAAAGCACAGAAAACTGTTGCTATATAAGATACTTTTTCATTATCGTCACATCTGTCAATAATGTATAATAATTTTTCTCCTACTTTGTGACGATAGTCTTCAGATTTTTCTATTTTAGCTATCATTCGTTTGCGTGTGCTTGATTTAATATCTTTAATACCATTAAGAAATGAAAGGATTTTCTTAAGGAATAAATAATCTCGAATATCCCCAGTTGTTCTAATCAAGGAAACGATAGGTAGATCGGTCATTGAATCAATAATAGATTCTGATATATTTGCCATAACACTACTTAAATCGCTGTTTAGAATAGTGTCTTCAAAAACTGTTGTGACATCACTTTTGTTTGCCATGCCTTATTATGATTTTTTGCTTATTACTTAATATAAAAATAATGAATAAATTCAACTCTTACAAATCAAAAGATATTGCTTTATGAATTATGATTTTAACTAATCCGATTAGCTATATTTCACACCAAACCAACAGAGGAATCGGTTAAAAAGGTCTACCTTTGTAAATACAATAAAATTTAATTAAACACCATATAATGATAGGGATAAGATGATTTTATTGTGTAATTAAACGCGAGTTATTTGACATTTTTGGGGTATAAAAACGGCATGCTGACGGCACGGTACGAAAAAGGACATGAAAAAAGCAGCTACAACTCAATGTAACTGCTTGATTTTCAGAGAGCGGAAAACGGGACTCAAACCCGCGACCCCCAGCTTGGAAGGCTAGTGCTCTATCGACTGAGCTATTTCCGCAAAATAGTAGGTTACCGTTCTACAGAATGGAATCGCCTTACTTGCCGATCCCCCGAGAAGGAACCAAATAAATCTTAAAGAACGAAAAAGAAATACTTTCTCTTACTGACTTCAAAATTCGTGGGGAGAGCAGGATTCGAACCTACGAAGACATAAGTCAGCAGAGTTACAGTCTGCCCCAGTTGGCCGCTTTGGTATCTCCCCCTCCGCTCAAAGAACTTTTGCTTTTTGCGCTTGCAAAGATATACAGTTTTACAAAAAAAACAAAGATTTCCCTAATAAAAATGCAAAGGGATACGCTCTCCAGAAAAATAGCTACTTAAAAATCTTTTCTCCCGCTTTTCCTAACCGCCGATCCGTTCGAAAAATTCCTCAAACATTGTTTTCCTCTTTTGTATCCCCTCTCCTTCCAACTAGTAAAATTCACTAAAACGCCTTCCATAAAATAGATGCCAATCTATCGTCTTTAAGTTTAGCCCGATCGTCATTCGCCCCACACAAAATTATTCAATAAAGCTTTTTTCCAAACAACAAACCAATCCCTCCGATTCTCCTCCCATTTTTCCAAAGAATACGCATGCTGAAGAGAAAACCGGTAAAATAAAATCATAGCCTTTCCTCACCTTCCCTGTCGTCCCCCAACGGTAAATTTAGTCGGATACTGTCCCAGTATGCCAGCGTAAACCCTATCATATCGCGGACAGAGTCCGCTTTCCATGTTTCCCGCTTAATCCGCCACTTCTCCGTAAAAAATATCGGCAGTTTCCAAAAACAATTTTTCTTTACTTCCGAAATAAGGATACAACACTCTCGTGCAATACCGATAGTTTGACAAACAGCTGTCATAAACAATCCCTCCTACCCTCTCTCTCCTAACAAAGTAAATATATGCTGTAAACTAAAAAACGTCGTAGGCATAATTGAACATTTGTCTTTCAGAGATAGACAGGAAAATTTAATCTGCCAAGAAGGAGACATTTAAGCAAATCTCTCGTATATTTGTAAAAATGAAGTGAAAAAAGACAAATTATGCAAGAATCGCTCAATAATTGGGTTATTTTAATCAACGACTGGATATGGACTTTTTTGATCATCCTCCCCTTAATTTGTACGGGTTTGTATTTTACTTTCCGTTCACACTTCGTTCAATTCCGGAAAATAAAAGAAATGTCACGGCTGCTTGTAGAAGGAGTCGCTGGAAATAACAATAAAAATGCAGTTTCTTCTTTCCAGGCTTTTTGTATTGCCACAGCTTCCCGGGTAGGAACAGGTAATTTAGCAGGAGTCGCCACGGCATTGGCTTTGGGAGGAGCGGGCGCAGTATTCTGGATGTGGCTGATCGCTTTAATCGGCTCTGCCTCCGCTTTTGTCGAATCAACTTTAGCGCAAATCTATAAAGAAAAAGGAAAGAAATCTTATATCGGAGGACCGGCTTTTTATATGAAAAAGGGGTTAAAGCAGAAATGGATGGGTACTCTTTTTGCCGCCATCATTATGGTCACTTTCGGCATGGTGTTCAATTCGGTACAAGCCAATACCATATCTTTGGCATTTCAGGAAGCCTTGGGCGTAAGCCGGCTGTGGCTGGCTATTTTACTTACTTTTTTCACAGTTCTGACCATATTCGGAGGGATTCACCGGATAGCCAAAGTTTCAGGAATTATCGTACCTATCATGGCGATTGCCTATATTCTGGTAGCCTTTTTTATTCTGATCACTCATCTGCCAGCCATCCCCTCCCTCATTCGTCATATTTTCGCCAACGCTTTCGGCTTTGAACAGATTTTAGGTGGCGGAATCGGAGCAACCATTATGCAAGGAGTAAGACGGGGACTTTTCTCCAATGAGGCCGGGATGGGATCTGCCCCGAATGCTGCGGCAACAGCCTCTGTTTCCCACCCGGTAAAACAAGGTTTGATTCAGGCGCTCAGTGTCTTTACCGACACGCTAGTGATCTGTAGTTGTACGGCTTTTATCATCTTACTTTCAGATATACCCTTGGACGGAAGTTTAAAAGGCATTCAATTGACACAAGCCGCTTTAACCGGAGAAATCGGAATATTCGGAAAATATTTCATCGCCTTCTGTATTCTGCTATTCGCTTTCAGTTCTATCGTTGGAAATTACTCCTATTGCGAAACAAATCTTTTCTTTATCAGCTCTAAACCGGTTTATCTCCAACTTTACCGGATCGGAGTCGGAGCCATGGTATTGTTCGGATCCCTCGCCGGGTTGGATCTGGTATGGAACCTGGCCGATCTGTTTATGGCAATAATGACTCTGACCAACCTGATTGCCATTCTACTTCTGGGGAAAATTGCCTTTAAAGCCTTAGCCGATTACAATCGCCAAAAAAAGGCAGGTATAAAAAGCCCGGTCTTTAAATCCGCCTCCATTCCGGAACTCGATGAAGAAGTTACGGAATGGAAATAAAAATTTCCCCGTATATTTTTATAAATTTGCCTGACGAATCATTAATAAAGATTTTCATTTTTAAATGTCATGAAAAAAATCATCAATTCTCCCAAAGCACCGAAAGCAATCGGTCCTTACAGCCAAGCTGTAGAAGTAAACGAAACCCTCTATATCAGCGGTCAATTGCCCGTCGATGTAAATACCGGTAAATTCGTAGAAGGCGGCATCAAAGAACAAACAGAACAAGCCCTGAAAAATATCGGTTATATCCTGGAAGAAGCCGGTTACTCCTTTGAAAACGTAGTAAAATCGACTTGCTTATTAAGCGATATCAGTGATTTTGCAGCGATGAATGAAGTTTATGCCCGGTATTATAAAACCGATTGTCCTGCCCGTGCAGCCTTTGCTGTAAAATCTCTCCCGATGGGGGCCTTAGTGGAAATCGAAACAATAGCAGCCAAATAAGCACCCCGGCTAAAAGGGAACGTCTATAAAGCTCCTTTTCAGACCTTCCCTTTTTGCCGGAAATACTCTTTCTACTATTTTTTCTCTGAAAATTTCAGAGAAACGTTTATCCCTTACAGACTTACAAGGAAAAATACCCAAACAGGTATGCCGAAAAGGGAGATTTTATTGAAAAAAACTATAATCTTATAAAAAATAAAGATTTGTTTTATCAATAGAATCCTCGTATACTTGTAGTGTCAATAAAGAGGTGTGTCTGAAATCATTTATATCAATAATCGAACTATGAGTATCAAAGGAACTAAAACAGAACAAAACCTGTTAAAATCATTTGCAGGTGAATCACAAGCCCGGAGTCGTTATACCTTTTTCGCCAGTGTAGCTAAAAAAGAAGGATTTGAACAAATTGCGGGCGTCTTTATGGAAACGGCCGAACAGGAAAAAGAACATGCTAAAAAGTTCTTCAAATACCTTGAAGGAGGTATGGTGGAAATTACCGCCTGCTACCCTGCCGGAGTCATCGGTACGACAGCAGAAAATCTGAAAGCCGCTGCTGAAGGAGAAAATGAAGAATGGGCCGATTTATACCCGGAATTTGCCCGCATAGCTCAAGAAGAAGGTTTTCCTCAGATAGCCAATACTTTCAAGCAAATCGCTAAAGTAGAAGCAGAACATGAGGCCCGTTACCGGACACTATTAGGTCGCGTAACGGAAGGCAAAGTATTCGAGCGCGAAGAAGAAATAGAATGGCAATGCCGGAATTGTGGTTACGTTATCAAAGGCAAAAAAGCTCCGCTGAAGTGCCCGGCATGCGAGCATCCTCAAGCGTATTTTGAACCGAAGAAGAATAATTATTAATCCTTGGTTTATAAAATATTTCCCCGGTAATCGTTTCAAATTTTTACCGGGGGAAATTTTAGACAATAGCTTCCTCCGTTTCCGTAATTTTTCTAAGTGTAAATTCTTTTATATCCACAAAAGAATGCAAACGGTAACCGCAATCTGTCAACATACAATGAGGACAATGATTCTCTTTACAAGGATCGGTATGAATATTCAGCCGGATATGTTCCGGAAACTTTTCAGCGATTACCTTTCCCACTTCTGCGCATACGGCATGTCCTTTCCGGATATTATAATACCAAGGTAAGGTCAGATTACAGTCTATAAAATAAGCATTTCCGTATTTCAAAACCTTCACCTCCTGGATATCTATCCAATCTTCTCTTCGGTTGATTACGAGTAAACTCAACATGTATTTCAGTAATTTCATATCGGCCTTATCCATCAAATTAGCTATCGTTTTACGTAAAATAAGAATACCCGTACGTACAATTATAAAACCGAAAATAAGGGCTAAAATGCTATCAATCCGGGTAACGCCGGTCCAGTATAACAACAACAAACCGCTGACCAAACCGATTGTCGAATACGTATCGGATTGTAAATGTTTTCCTCCGGCTATCAAAGCTATGGAATCATATTTCCTTCCGACACGGATGCTGTACCAACCCAATACATAATTTACTGCTCCAGCCAAAGCTACCAACATAATCCCCACGTCCAACTTTTCCAGCAGGGAAGGATAAAACAAACGCCTGATTCCTTCGTAAATGATAGCTAAGCCAGCTAAAAAAATCAAAATACCTTCTGTGGAAGCAGAAATCAACTCGACTTTCCCATGTCCAAAAGGATGATCCGCATCCCGAGGTTTCGCAGCTACATTTAAACTATACAAACTGATTAACCCGGCTACGACATTTACAATACTCTCCAAGGCGTCAGTCAAAATACCGACTGAATTCGTCACCCAGAAAGCGAAAAATTTCCCGCATAATAAAAGGACGGAAATCAATACAATCCGTTTCTGTACCTTTATTTTAATCCGATCTTCCCTCATATCCCCACATACGAAGATGCTCTTGTAAAAGGTATAAAAAATCGTTTTTAATATTTTTAAAATTCTTAAACTTTATTGCAATATCGCATATTTCTTTTAACTTTGGCTGTCTTGCTAAGCAATTTAATTCATAAACATATTCAATCATGATCGAAAAAATACATCAAACACTAAGAGACTCTGCAGTAGCCCGTTGGTCGGCTTTGGGGGTAGTCGCATTTACGATGCTTTGCGGCTATTTTTTAACAGACGTAATGGCTCCATTAAAACCGATGCTGGAAGCCCAGTTGTTATGGGACAGTACAGATTACGGAATTTTTACAAGTGCCTACGGCTGGTTTAATGTATTTCTGTTGATGTTGATTTTTGGGGGTATCATCTTGGACAAAATGGGAGTCCGGTTTACAGGCTTGGGAGCTTGTTTTTTGATGGTAATCGGTGCCGGCATCAAATATTACGCTATTTCGGATTTTTTCCCACTGGGAGGACAAATTTTTGGTATTAACTCACAAGTGATGATTGCCGGTTTAGGTTATGCCATCTTCGGTGTCGGAGTAGAAACAGCCGGAATTACCGTTTCCAAAATCATTGTAAAATGGTTCAAGGGCAAAGAAATGGCTCTGGCAATGGGCTTGGAAATGGCTACAGCTCGTTTAGGGACTTCCCTGGCGTTGATTATTACCGTACCCCTGGCAGATACTTTTCAAAGTGTATCCGCTCCGATTCTGCTTTGCCTGATCATGCTCTGTATCGGAACGATTGCCTTTCTAGTATATACGGTGATGGACCGGAAGCTGGACAAATCCATTGACGAATCGGATGCAGAACCGGAGGAACCTTTCAAAGTAAAGGATATATGGGAAGTCATGGCAAATAAAGGATTCTGGTTAGTAGCTTTATTATGTGTCTTATTTTATTCTGCCGTTTTCCCTTTCCTGAAATATGCTACGGATTTGATGGTCAATAAATATGCGGTAGATCCGAAACTTGCCGGAATCATCCCCGGCCTTCTTCCTTTCGGAACCATTATATTAACCCCCTTATTCGGTAATTTATACGACCGCAAAGGAAAAGGAGCAACAATCATGATGATCGGAGCAATTATGCTAATCTGTGTACACGGTTTATTTGCATTACCTTTATTAAACGAATGGTGGTTTGCTACCCTTGTCATGATCACTTTAGGGGTTGCCTTTTCTTTAGTTCCTTCTGCCATGTGGCCTTCTGTACCTAAAATTATTCCGGAAAAACAGTTAGGGACGGCTTATGCTCTCATTTTCTGGGTACAGAATTGGGGATTAATGGGTGTACCTGCTTTGATTGGTTGGGTATTAGATCGCTATTGCAAGTTAGGGGGAGAAGGGCAGCCGGCTTACGATTATACGCTTCCTATGATTATTTTCACCAGTTTCGGAATATTAGCTCTTATCGTAGCTATTATGTTGAAACGGGAAGACAAGAAAAAAGGCTACGGCTTGGAACTTCCGAATATTAAAAAGAATTAAAGATCAACCTTTAGTAATAAAGATAGCGGAAGCCTTTAAAAGTTTCCGCTGTTTTTTTTGTAGATTTGTTGAAATAATCTGAACTGTTATGAATAGAATTAAACAACTTTTTCATATTAAATATCCCATCATCCAAGGCGGAATGGTTTGGTGCAGCGGTTGGAAGCTCGCCTCTGCCGTCAGTAATAACGGAGGTCTGGGCCTATTAGGAGCAGGTTCTATGCATCCGGAAATCTTGGTAGAGCACATCCGTCAAATGCAAAAGGCTACCTCCAATCCCTGGGGAGTAAATGTACCCCTACTTTATCCGGAAATAGATCGCCTGATTCAAATACTGATTGAAGAAAAGGTGAAAATTGTCTTTACTTCTGCCGGAAGTCCCAAAAAATGGACTTCTCTGTTGAAAACCCACGGTATGACAGTTGTACACGTAGTCAGTAGCGCCCTCTTTGCACAAAAGAGCGAGGAAGCTGGAGTAGATGCTATCGTAGCCGAAGGTTTTGAAGCAGGGGGGCATAATGGCAGGGAAGAAACAACAACCCTGACGCTAATTCCCAATGTAGTGGCCCATTGCAGCTTACCCGTCATTGCCGCCGGCGGTATAGCTTCCGGAAAAGCAATGGCCGCCATGAGAATGCTGGGAGCCGAAGGTGTACAGATCGGCAGTCGTTTTGCCATAGCTACAGAATCTTCTGCCCACCCGCTTTTTAAAGAAAAAGTGATTCAAAGCGCTGAAGGAGACACCCTACTGCTTCTAAAAAAACTAGCACCAACCCGGTTGCTGAAAAACGAATTCTTTACCCAAGTCAAACAACTGGAAGATCAGGGAGCCGATGCGTCCGCCCTCAGTCAGTTGTTGGGAAAAGGCCGTGCCAAAAAAGGCATATTCGAAGGCGACCTCGCAGAAGGAGAACTAGAGATCGGACAAATTGCCTCCATGCTATATCAGCAGGAATCCGTAGCCGACATCATCCGGGATATCGTAACGGAATACAATCAATGTATGCAAAACGGTAAAGATTTTGAATTGGAAAACTAAAACCCTATTATTCCGTTAATGTTATAGTCACTTTAATTACTGAACATTTTATGATAAAATTTTCCCGCCATATTTTAGAGAACGGTCTTACGGTGTTGTGTAATACAGATCCCGGAACCCCCTTCGTATCTGTAAATATATTGTACAAAGTAGGGGCAAAAAACGAATCGCCGCAAAAAACCGGTTTTGCCCACCTGTTCGAACACCTAATGTTCAGTGGCTCGGTACATGTAAAAGATTTCGACCGGGAAGTGCAATTGGCAGGAGGAGACAGTAACGCCTATACCACCAACGACTATACGAATTATTACATCACCATTCCGGCCGAAAATCTGGAAACGGCGCTCTGGCTGGAATCCGACCGGATGTTGGGCTTAAATCTTTCTTCTCAAGCTTTAGATGTCCAAAAGCATGTAGTTATTGAAGAATTTAAACAACGTTATCTGAATGCTCCTTATGGGGATATCTGGCTTAAACTCCGTCCCCTGGCTTATCAGGTACATCCTTATCGTTGGCCAACGATCGGAATTTCTCCCGAACATATCGAAAAAGCGACAGAAGAAGACGTAAAAACATTTTTCCGGGAACATTATACACCCGACAATGCTATTGTCGGTATCAGCGGAAATATAGCTGAAGACAAAGCCTTGAAACTGGTACAAAAATGGTTCGGGGATATTCCTTCCTCTGGCTACCGGCAACCTCTCCTCCCACAAGAACCTACTCAAACAGAAGCCCGGAGATTGGTTTTATCCGATAATCCTGTTCCGGCTGATGTGATCTATAAAGTATACCATATGGGAAGCCGGATCTCTGAAAATTTCTATGTCTGCGATGTGATTTCCGATATCCTGTCCAACGGACAATCTTCCCGGCTCTACCGCCACCTCATTAAGGAAAACCGTCTTTTTTCAAGCATAGACGCTTATGTGACCGGAGATACCGATCCTGGTTTATTCGTATTCAGCGGTAAATTATCCGAGGGAAGTACTGTGGAAGCTGCAGAAGCCGCCATGGAAAAAGAATTGAAAAACTTTATCGAAACCCCTGTTTCCGACCGGGAACTTCAAAAAGTCATTCACAAAACAGAAGCCCGCATCAGCTTCAGCGAAATTAATTACCAATCGAAAGCAAGTAATCTGGCTTTTTTTGAATACTTAGGTGATGCGGAACTCATTAATAACGAAAATAAAAAATACGAACAAATCACTTTAGAAAAACTGAAAGAAACAGCCCGGGAACTATTCCGTCCTGAAAATTGTTCTACTTTAATCTACCTTAAAAAATAATCTGAATTCAAATATTCAACCGATTTATATGCCTTTATCACTATGACAGTCAATCGAAAAATCAGTCCTCCCCTTTCAGAACTAAGCGTTCCGAAAGTTTTGCCCTATACGACTCAAGTGCTTCCCAACGGTATAGAGATGCTCCTCTTACACGACCCGGATCAGGAAGTATTTAAAATGGATGTGGTCTTCGATGCAGGTGCCTATTACCAAAAACAACCCTTGGTCGCTACCACTGCAATCAATATGCTGAACGAAGGAACAATTTACCACAACTCCGCGGAGATAGCAGAAATATTTGATTATTACGGAGCTTATGTAGATTTTAACTGCGGCATGCACAAGGCAGAATTAAATCTTTTATCTTTAAACAAATTTGCCGAAGAAACCATTCCAATTTTGGCGGAAATTCTGTCGAGTAGTACCATTCCTGCTCACGAGCTCGATATTTATCTCTGTAATAAAAAACAGCAATTTCTGGTGGAAAAACAAAAAACAGCCTGGTTAGCCCGAAAAGAATTTACCCGGCTGTTGTTCGGCACAAATCACCCTTACGCCAATACGGTAAAGGAGGAAGATTACGACCGGATCACTCCGGAAATCATCCGGGAATTTTACAAGGAACGACTGAATGCAGGAAACTGCTTTGTTCTGCTATCCGGGAACATAACTCCCGAAATCCGACATATTACTACAGAGACATTCGGCAAACTCTCCCGGCCCGGCAACACCCTGCAGACACCAGTATACGCCTTGCAACCGGCTTTGCCCGGACGCTCCAAAATCGAAAAAGAAGATGCCGTGCAGACCAGTATCCGGATCGGAAAGAAAGGGGTCCGTCTGACGGACGAAGACTATGCCGGATTTCTACTGTTAAACACCGTCCTAGGAGGTTATTTCGGTTCTCGGCTCATGTCCAATATCCGTGAAGAAAAAGGTTATACCTACGGAATTCATTCTTTCAACGTCTCCCTTCCCGAAACAGCCTACTGGTGTGTAGCAACAGACGTAGACAATAAATATACGGAAGCCACTATTGAAGAAGTCCTGAAAGAAATCCGAACCCTCCGGAGCGAACTGATTCCGGAAGCAGAATTAAATCTGGTAAAAAATTTTTTCCACGGCGATCTGCTTCGCGAAATCGACGGCGTATTCGCTCAATCGGATGCCTTGAAACACAAACTACCCTATGGGATAGACAATTGCTTTTACAGTGAAATCATTCATAAAATCAAGCAATGCAACGCGCCCTACCTACGGGAACTGGCAGAAAAATACCTGAATCCGGAACAATTGTATATCGTTACGGCAGGAAAACATCCATATAATTAACGAACGAACACTTATTTCCGATGAAAAACATCTTCCTTCTTTTTTTGTGCCTGGCTAGTTTAATGTTTACAGCAAGAGCACAAGAGAACCGAAAAGCAAAAGATTCCGGTTTTGAAAAATCAATCGCTTTAGCAGAAAGTAACCGCTTTTTAATAGAAGTAAACCGGGCTTTCCCGCTAGGAGGCAAATCCGTCGATTTATTCTCCAACCGCGGAAGAATCACAGTTACCGATTCCATAGCCAAAGGCTTTCTGCCTTTCTTCGGCAGAGCTTATTCTTCCCTTCCGGGAGAAGACGGAGGGATCTCTTTCGACGGTAAAATGGAAAAAAGGGAACTAAAAGTGAAAGAGAAAAAGAAAGGAAAACACCTCCTCTATCGCTTCTCCGTCAAAGGGGAAAACGACACCTATGAACTCTTTCTGGATATTACTGCAAATGGTTCTTGCTCCCTATCGGTCAGAAGCAATCGTAAAAGCCAAATTTCGTACGAAGGAACAATCAGCCCTCTGCCTTCCGGAACTCCTGAACATTAATCTTTTTTCCTCGTATACGGAGATAAAAACTCCGTAACGATGAAACTTTTTCTGCTTACCCTCTCTCTTTTTATTTATCTGATCGTTTCCGGTCAGACAGACAAAACTCGTATCCTAACCGAATTCCGGCATACCCAAGAAATCGTAGAAAGCGGGAAATTCAGAATTGATATCCACATCGCCACTCCCCTTAACGGAATGAATATAGCCGTCGATAGCGCCTGGATCGCAATAGACGGAGAAAAAGCCTGCGGCTATCTGCCTTATTACAGCAGCGGTTATTCTTTTCCCAGACTCGGGGCAAAAGGCATTAATTTTGATAACATGCCTTTCAATAAATCCTTAAAAATAAAAGGCAGGAATGATAAAAAATCATTGAAATACAGTTTTGGTATAGTGGGTAAAAACGACATCTACCGTATACAAATGGATATACAATACGATGGAAGATGTTACATATATATTACGAGCAATAACCACAGCCCGATCTCTTACGTCGGCGATATTATCAAATCTAACCGTTCCGATTAACCTTACTTCCGTTTAAAAAACGAGCTGATTATTTTTTATATAAAAAATACAAAAATAATAGTACTATGTATTGCATAGTATTATTATTTATTTATATATTTGCAATACAAAATAGCAAACCTATAGCAGACGTTTGACAATATTTACCAAAACAGCAGACCATGAACCTAGAGAACACACAAGCCCAAATGCGCAAAGGGATTCTCGAATACTGTATCTTATTAATTATATCCCGACAGGACGCTTATGTTTCGGATATCATTCATAAACTAAAAGATTCGAGAATCATTGTCGTAGAAGGTACAATTTATCCGATGCTTACCCGTTTGAAGAATGCGGGTTTATTAGCATACCGTTGGGAAGAATCTCCCCAAGGGCCTCCCCGCAAGTATTATTCGATCACGGACAAGGGCCGGTCCTGCCTTTCGGAACTGGAAAATTCCTGGAACGAAATGACGCAAGCCATTCAACAACTGAGAAATCAGTCTTTTTAAAATCACAACAATCTTAACCGTTAAAAATTACTGTTATGAAAAAGACATATACGATTAGCATAGGGGGACAAATCTTCCATACCGAAGAAGATGCCGGTGATAAGCTTCAGGCTTATATTCAGACTCTAGAGAAACATTATTTCCAAGAAGAAGGGGGACAGGAAATTATGAACGATATTGAAAACCGCATTGCCGAACTGCTTCAGGAAGCTACGCAAAAACAAAATACGGAAGTCGTTACACTGGAAGATATCCAGCAAGTGATCCAGATATTGGGAAATCCGGACGACATTATTTCCGAAGATTATACGGAAACAGTAAAAGAAAAAACGCCCCGGAAACTCTATCGCGATTTAGATCGCAATATGCTGGGAGGAGTAGCCGCCGGTATTGCTAATTATTTCCATATCTCCCTGGCCTTTGTCCGGTTTCTATTTCTATTGCTTACGTTCTTCTATGGCGTTACATTCATTGTCTATATTATCTTATGGATTGTATTGCCTCCCGCCCTTACAGCCAAGCAAAAACTGGAAATGAAAGGAGAAAAAATCAATATCCTCAATATTGAAAAAAATATCAGAAACGGAATTAGCGATCTGAAGGAAAACGGGAAAGTACAGGAAGGCTTCAAAAAGACAGGAGGTTTTATTTCGGAGATACTTATCGCTATCGGCAGAACACTCCTCAAAATCCTCAAAATTATCCTCAAAATCTTGGCCGGAATCCTCTGGATATTTTCCATTATAATTGCACTTCTGCTCGTTGCTGCTCTTATTCCTATCCACCTTACCGAACTGCCTTTTTCTATCCCTACTGCTTTGGGAATATTTGGATTGGCTCCCGCCTACTCGATTATCGCTGTATTTTTGATCTGTATTATTCCTTTCATTTTATTGATCTGGTTAACATCGAAATACCTTTTCCGTTTTAAAAACAGAAACTATTATTTCCCGCTTACGCTGACTATTCTATGGATCACCAGCGCCCTTATCCTCTGCCTCCTGATATTTACGCAGATGAAGGATTTTTCCGGAAATTTGCGAAGTATAACCATTCAGTCTTTACCCATTTCGGCAAAAAAGGAAATTGTCGTGATCGCAAAAGAAACTTATTCTCCCGAATACCGGAACCGTTTCAATACAAAGTATATAGAGGATAAAAATACCCGCCGCATGTTGGGGGCTCCCCGCCTCCAAGTAACTTCTACTCTCCAGGAAGAACCGACATTGACGGTTACCAAAAGAGTATACAATAACTTTCAGAACACCGAAAAGATAGATTATCAGTGGGCCTTAAAAAATGATACTTTATGGTTGGATCATTATTTTTCCGCCCCGAAACAATCGGTCCTTTACAAACAACCGAAGGTAACTCTCCGCCTACAATTACCCGAAACGTATTCTATCGTATTGGATCCCAGCGTAAACCAATCTATGGATGTGGAAAACCTGCCGGAAGAAAATAGAATCGATTCCGACATAACAGAAGAAGACTGAGAAACGAACTTCCAGAATCGTATTCAAATTTCTTTGGAATAAACAACCGATGCCTTGCCGAGGAAGAGAAAAGTTCCGGATTAAAATTTCTTTACCGGAATTTAAAATCCATTCCTCAGCAAGACATTGCAGGAAAATAAATCAGAAATATCCGGAGCATTTTTAACTCTATTTTCAGCAAGTAACTAATGAGCCGGTAAAAATTTCTCATATAAATACGACAGCATTTTAACATGAGCGGAGCGTTCTTCTTTGGAAGAAGCATCGATATGCCCAAAAAAATGATGGGCTTCTATCTGCATACCGCAAAATTCGAAAATTCCCACGTCGCTGGTTTTCTTCATCGCTTCCAGCATTCCGTTCTTTTCATATTCCTCAAAAGGCATACCAAAATTATTGAGAATAATGATCTTCTTCCCTTCCAATAATTTTTTAAGTTCTCCTAATCCTGTAATTTCATAGGCAAAACCTCTTGAAAATACGCGGTCAATATAACCTTTCATGATAGCCGGCATACCTGTCCACCAGATCGGATAGATAAACGTAATTAAATCGGCACAACGGATATAATCCTGTTCCAGTTTAATATCATCCGGAATTTCTCCCTTCCGAAGAGCCCCAAAATCTTGCATACTCAATACCGGATGAAAACCCAGATTATATAAATCCCGGACCACTACTTCATTATTCGTATCTTCCGTCAACTGAACAATTTCGTCTTTATAAGCAACACTTAAAGATTTCGGATCCGGATGTGCCAATACAATCAGATGCTTTATCCGTTCCCCATTTTTATCTTTAAAACCCGTATACGCTTTTGTCGTTTCCATAAATCAATCTTCTTTACAAGTTTATCACTTTTCCTACTTTCCTCTTTAACGTACAAACACGTCCGAAGTTACCGTCTGGTATGAACTTTCTGATATTTATTCCGATCACCTTATTTTTACACATTAGGGACGTGCCCTAATGTGTAATTTTTTGTTTTTCCTCTTTCCCTCTCCAAAAACTCAGGTATCCAGTTTGGATATAATTCTAATTGCTCCTTTATAGGAGGCGACACCTTTATATTACATTTCGAAAGATAAGGAGCTAAATTCTTTTGAACAGTTTTTGAAAAATGAAATACCCAATAATCTATTTTTTCTTGATCTATGAATATTTTTCAGCATAGCTTATTTCATTGAAATGACGAAATATCACTTTAAAAGATTCCTATCCAAAAGCAGATTGTAACTGATAAAATTTCCTATATTCCAAAGAAGATTCTGGTTTTCAATAGGTAAAATCCTCTAATAAAAGATATTTAGAAAAACTGGAAATGCTCCAATCCTTTACCCCCTTTTTCAGTAAACCAAAATATAATCCTAATATAGAATAGGAAATATAAATTACACAAAAGGGCACGTCCCTAATGTGTAATTTTTGATTTTATGAAGAAGAAGAAAATAATTATCCTTCACGAATAAACTTATTATCTTCTGAAATTTCTTTTTATCAATCCTTTTAAAACCTACAACTAAGCCTTCATTTAGAATCACATCGAAAGGGGGCGGGGGGAAAATTATTTTTTTAATCATTTTTTTTTACTATCATTGTCGTTGAAAAATGTGTCCAGTTCGTTAAAGGCTGAGGTGCAATTAATTAACAAAATTAATAAATATGTCACTTAAAAGGAATATTCTTGATTTAAGGAAGAGAAAAGAAATCGTCCTCCAAGGTGGTGGTGAAGAAGCGATTAAGAAGCAGAATGCGATGGGGAAATTGACTGCCCGTGAGAGAATTCAAGGGATTGTCGATGCCGGTTCTTTTCATGAGTACGACATGTTCGTAGAGCATCAATCCAAAGATTTTGATATGGATAAAAAGGTCCTTCACGGCGACGGTGTTGTCATTGGTACCGGGACGGTATACGGAGAACCGGTTGCCGTTTACGCGCAGGATTTTACCGTTGCGGGAGGCTCGCTGGGGCTTATGCATGCCCGGAAGATTACCAAAATCATGGACCACGCTATTAAAATGCGCATGCCAATAATTGGCATCAATGACTCGGGAGGTGCCCGTATCCAGGAAGGTGTGGATTCTCTGGCCGGATATGGAGAAATATTTTTCCGGAATACGATGGCTTCGGGAGTTATCCCACAGTTATCTGTTATTTTAGGACCCTGTGCCGGTGGTGCAGTATATTCTCCTGCCTTAACGGATTTTGTTTTTGTAGTAGATAATATTTCCAAAATGTTCATCACGGGTCCGGAAGTTGTAAAAACCGTTCTGGGTGAAGTGGTCTCCATGGAAGACCTGGGAGGGGCAAGGGTGCATGCTGCTATCAGTGGGAATGCTCATTTCTTTGCTTTGACCGAACAGGAATGTTTCGAGCAGATTAAAAAACTACTCACCTTTATTCCTTGGAACAACCAGCGCAAAGCGAAAGCCTTTCCGGCAAAACCGCCGAAGCCAGAATATAAAATCAACAATATCTTACCGGCTGATCCGACCCAGCCGTATGATGTCCGGGAAATTATCATGGCTGTAGCAGATGATTCCGACTTTATGGAAATACAACAGGATTTTGCCCAAAACATTGTCATCGGTTTCGGACGTATTGACGGGGAGACTGTCGGATTCGTAGCGAACCAACCTTTAGTACTGGCCGGAGTACTGGACTGCGATTCTGCAGATAAAGCAGGTCGTTTTATTCGTTTCTGCGATGCTTTTAACATTCCGATCGTCACATTCGAGGACATGCCGGGTTATCTGCCGGGTGTGGAACAGGAACATATGGGAGTGATCCGGCATGGGGCCAAAGTGCTCTACGCCTACAGCGAAGCAACCGTACCCAAAATTACTGTTATTTTGAGAAAGGCATACGGAGGAGGTTATATTGCCATGAACTCCCGTCACCTGAAAGCCGACTTTATGTTTGCCTGGCCAACGGCTGAAATTGCCGTTATGGGACCGGAAGGGGCTGCCAATATTATTTTCAAAAAAGAAATCAAAGAATCCGCTAATCCGGAAGAAACCCGGAAACAAAAAGTAATCGAATACCGGGAGAAATTTGCCAATCCTTATGTAGCCGCTTCCAAAGGATATATTGATTCGGTTATCGAACCGGAGGAAACCCGTATGTTATTAAAGCATTCTATTGAAGTTTCCAGTAACAAAACCGTTATTGTACCTCAGAAAAAACATGGGATTCCACCATTTTAGCAGAAAGAAGTAAAACTTATGAGTAATACAAAATACGAAAAATTACAGATTGATGGGGTAGAGTACAAAACGACTTTTACTTCCAAATGGGTCAACCGGAAAAAATGGGAAGAGCCGAATCTAAACCTGATTGAATCTCATATTCCGGGTACCATTTTAAACATCAACGTAAAAGAGGGACAAGAAGTAGAGGCAGACGATGTGCTGTTGACGCTTCAAGCTATGAAAATGAACAATAAAATTACAGCACCATTTTCAGCTAAAATAAAAAAAATCTACGTTAAAGCCGGTGATCAGATTGCCAAAGACACTTTAATGATAGAGTTAGAAGAATAAATTACAACGGAAAGACCGTCTGAAGACGGTCTTTCCGGCTTTTATAAACCTAAACAACGCCAATATGAGTTTTTTTGCCGCTCAAAATATTATCAAAAATTACGCCAACCATCGGGCATTGGATGATATTTCCATCGATATTCCGGAAGGAGCCATTTATGGTTTACTCGGTCCGAACGGAGCCGGAAAAACATCTTTAATCCGGATTATTACTCAAATCACAGGGCCTGATTCCGGGAAACTTTTTTTTAAAGGAGTACCTTTAATTCCTTCCGACATGAATCGGATCGGTTATCTGCCAGAGGAAAGAGGATTGTATAAAAAAATGAAAGTAGGAGAACAGGCCGTTTACCTGGCCCGTTTGAAAGGGATTAATAAAAACGATGCAATAAAGCGACTGAAAACCTGGTTTGAAAAATTCGAGATCGAAGCCTGGTGGGACAAAAAGGTAGAAGAATTATCAAAAGGTATGGCCCAAAAAGTTCAGTTTATCACGACCGTTCTGCACGAACCGGAAATGTTGATTTTCGACGAGCCGTTCAGTGGATTTGATCCGATCAACGTAGAATTATTAAAAAAAGAAATTCTGGATCTCAGACAAAAAGGCACCACCATCATTTTCTCCACCCACAATATGGCTTCTGTAGAAGAAATATGCAGTCATATCGCTTTGATCAACAAATCCAGAAAGATCATTGAGGGACCGATCAATGAGATCCGGGAAAAATATGCCAACGACACCTATCAGCTAAGCTTCCGGTATGCGCCGGATTTCAAGCCGGAACAATTCACCGGAGAAGAATTCGAAATTCTCTCCCAGAAAACGGAAGGAAATCGTCAGGATATTATTTTACAACGGATAAAACCTTGTAATACCAATACTCTTTTAAGCCGGTTTTTACCCCATATCGATATCTTATCCTATCAGAAGGTTATTCCCGGAATGAACGATATATTTATCAAACTGGTTAAAAATCAATAGTTCCGTTTCCCAAGTAGTCAAGAAGCATTTCTCTAATAAAACATTACACCATGAACAAAACCTTTATCATTATCAGCCGGGAATTTTCGACCCGAGTGCGAAAAAAATCCTTTCTGGTGGTCACGATATTCGTCCCCATTCTCTTTATACTTTTTTATGCCTTTCTGATGTGGCTTATGCTAAAAGACGATACGCAGGAACGGAAAATTGCTGTGGTAAACGCCTCTACGCTGGAAAGGCCCCTGGAAACCATCAACAACACCAAATTTGAATATACCACCCAACCTATTACAGAAGAAAATGCAGCTGATTTTCTAAAGAATAAAGATTATTATGCCGTGATGTGGATTCCGGCCAATGTAATGGACAGTGCGGAAATTCCCATCTATTCTTTTTCCCAGGTCACGATGGAACTAAAAAATACGATTTCTTCCCAACTTCGGAAAAAAATTGAAAACATCAAAAAGAGCGCTGTCATTGCAGCCTCGCAAATCCCTGATCTGGAAGAAAAATTAGATGCAACCCGAACGCCCGTAATCGTCCGTACTTTAATGATTACGGAAACCGGACAAGCCAAAGAAAGCTCTTCCGAAATCGCTTCTATCATCGGTGTGGCTGCAGGATTCATCATCTATTTTTTCATTTTTATCTATGCGGCTCAAGTAATGAAAGGGGTCATCGAAGAAAAGACCAACCGGATTATAGAAGTATTGGTTTCTTCCGTCAAACCTTTCCAATTTCTACTCGGCAAGATTATTGGGGTTGCTTCAGTAGGACTGGTTCAATTTCTAATCTGGATTGTTCTGATCGGAGGTTCCGTTATGGCTCTTCAGGCTGCATTCCTGCCCGATATCGATCTGGAAGCCCTGCGTAACAGCACAAATTTAGCCGCCATGGCACAAACCCAAGAATTGGGGGCGGAAGAATTAGCGGTTATACAAAGTATTGTAAAAACTATAGAACCTAAATTTATCCTGACTTTCCTGGGAGCTTTCCTTTTCTATTTTATCGGAGGGTATTTATTATATGCCTCTCTTTTTGCCGCTATCGGGGCTGCTGTAGACAATGAAACCGATTCTCAACAATTTATGACGCCCCTGTCTATCATCTTAGCCATCGGAGTGTATATTGGTTTTACCGCTATGAAAAGTCCGGAATCGCCCTTAGTATTCTGGAGTTCTCTGATCCCCTTTACCTCTCCAACGGTGATGTTAGTCAGAATTCCTTTCGGGGTACCCGCCTGGCAGATTATAACTTCAATGGCTTTATTGATCGGGGCTTTTATCTTTTTCACCTGGCTTTCGGGTAAAATTTACCGCACGGGTATTCTGATGTACGGCAAGAAAGTTACTTGGAAAGAACTATATAAATGGCTGAAATACTAAAACGGATAAAGAAAAAATAGATTAATGCTCCTGAGCTTTTGCTGATTAACGGACCCTCGGTACTGATGAAAAAATTAATCGGAAACGATATTCTCTTCTATCAGCGAAGCCTCAATCCGTTTCTGGCAAAAGGCATTAATCTATTTTTATACCTTTCTTTTACTCCCATTCCGGCGGCTCTTGATTTAAGAGCTGTTTTACAAAAAAGTCGTGCAGCCGATGCATGACAAACTTCCCTCCCAAACTATGGGTATGATTGGGCAAGTAAAGTTGTTCGAAATCTTTCCCGGCATTCACCAAAGCATTCACGACCTGTAGAGTAGAGGCCGGATCGACATTGTCATCCAATTCTCCGTTGATCAGGAACAATTTTCCTTTTAAACGCCAGGCATTATCCACATTCGAAGAAGTACTGTACGACTCGTCTATCGGATAGCCCATCCATTGTTCGTTCCACCAGATTTTGTCCATTCGGTTATCGTGGCAGCCGCAAAGAGCTACAGCGGCTTTATAAAAATCGTTATGGAACAACAAGGCGGCCATAGCATTCTGACCTCCGGCCGACCAACCGTAAATACCTACCCGGGTGGTATCCATATAAGGATATTGTTCAGCTGCGGCTTTTATCCAGGCAATCCGATCCGGGAAACCGGCATCTTTCAAATTCTTCCAGCACACATCGTGGAAAGCCTTCGAACGGTTTGCCGTCCCCATCCCATCGATCATCACCACCACAAATCCCAATTCGCACAAACGGGAACTCAAATGATAATAAGCTCTGAAATCCTTTTCTACATGTGAATCATGAGGACCGGCATAAATCATTTCCACCACCGGATAAGAACGGGAAGCGTCGAAATGAGAAGGACGTAAAATAGTCCCCCAGATCGTTGTTTCCCCATCCCTGCCTTTGGCATGAAACACTTCCGGCATTTGCCAACCGGTTTGCAACAGTTCCTTTATATCCACTTCCGGCAATTCAGCTACCACACTGCCGTCACTTCCTTTGCGGATCACCGTTCCTCCCGGAAAGTCCGGACGGGAATAACGGTCTACCATATACTGGCGGTCCTCTGAAAATACAACACGATGATTGGCAGATTCCGGTGTCAAATCGACAAAACCCGTACCGTCCATACCAATCCGGCAATAATGTACCTGATAGGGATCTTCTCCTTCTTTCAATCCGGAAGCCGTAAACCATATTTCCCTGTTTTCTTCGTCTACTTTCTCTACTTCCCGTACGACCCATTCTCCCTTTGTAATCTGTTGCTTTACCTGACCGTTCTTTCCATCTATCAAATACAAATGCCTCCAGCCATCTCTTTCGGATATCCAAAGTATTTCTTTACCGTCCTCCAAATCATACCGGAAATTCCGGTTATAATAGACAAAAGTCGGGGACTGTTCATCTATTAAAGAACGTATCCCTCCGGTTTCTGCATCTACTTCTGCCACGATATACCGTTGATGTCCCCTTTGATTAAACTCAAACGTAAAAGCCCGGCTATCTTCTCTCCATCCGGTCAATTGCAAATAAAACTGATTTTCAAAAAAGCGAGTATCCAAAGGTATTTGCTGCTTTTGCTCTATATTGAACAAAGCCGGTAAATAAACGGGCAACACATCTCCCGGTTTCGCATAATCTCTCCACTGCAAAATAGGTTGTTTTTGGCTTACTGGACTGGATTCAATCAGAGGAATACGTCTTTCCGGTATATCCCGTACTTTTATAACAGCCAACTTTTTAGAATCCGGTGACCAAGCCATCTCTCCGCTATAATAAAAATCTTTTATTCCGTCCCGGCTCAACACATACTCTTTGTCTTCTGCAACGTCTCTAACGTAAATATTATTATCCTTATTATAAGCTTCCCAACGACCATCGGGAGACGACACCCTTCTTTCAGCTTTCGGCTCCGGCCGTTCCCAAACCTTTCGTTCCGGAAGCACCGTATCCCTTTGCACCAATTTATTATGCTTTACGGAATAATACCACTTCCGTCCTTCCCATACAAACTCAAATCCTTTCCGGTCGGTATCGTAATTTATACTCCGGAAAGGTAGTTTTCGGGCTTCTACTTTCCGGCCTGTCATACGGCTCATAGCTGAAGCCAGTTTTTCTGCCTGAAACGCCTTTGTTCTTTCTCCATTCTCTGCATTGACCAACCAAAATATATCCCCTTCCGGACTGTGATCCTGATACCAGAAATAATGTGTTTCCCCAATCCATACCGGTTTTGTTACGGCATGATATACCTGCAAATTCCAATTTCCCAAGGTATCAATTCGACGATAATCCGCCTGAGTCACTTGAGCTTTTACCTCTATTCCACTCAAACTGTAAGCGCCCAGCAAACACAAAATACCGAACAATCGGGAAAAGCGAGTAAAGAGGAAAAAACTGATAAATCCGATTTTTTTCATTTAGCCTTCAATTAAAATTTCTAACGAAGATAAAAAAAGCCGCTTAAAGCGGCTTTTCCATTAGTCAATCTTGTGAATAACAAGTCCTGAGCGCAATTTCGGTTCGAACCATGTCGTTTTAGGCGGCATAATATTTCCCGAATCTGCAATATTCAATAACTGCTGCATAGATACCGGATAAAGGGCAAATGCCACTTTCATTTCTCCGTTATCTACTCTTCTCTTCAATTCTTCCAATCCGCGGATACCTCCGACAAAATCAATCCGTTTTGAAGTCCTCAAATCCTGGATATCCAGAATATCAGCCAAAACGTGTTTTGAAAGTACTGTCACATCCAATACGCCAATGGGATCCTTATCGTCATAGCTTCCCGGTTTTGCCGTCAGCTTATACCATTTACCTCCCAGATACATACTGAATTCATGCAACTTAGCCGGATGATAAATCTCAGCACCTTTGCATTCCACTTCAAAATTCTTTCCCAACTTTTCCAACAGCTGTTCTTCTGTCAAGCCGTTCAGATCCTTTACTACCCGGTTATAATCGATAATTTTCAATTGATTATCGGGGAAATGCACAGCCATAAAGAAATTGTACTCTTCCTTACCGGTATGATTCGGATTTTTAGCTTTATATTCAGCTCCGATACGAGCAGCAGCAGCCGTACGGTGGTGTCCGTCCGCTACATAGGTATAAGGCACCTTCGTAGCAAACAGCTCTTCCAGACGTTTATTCGTTTCCGGACAATTAATGGCCCAGAAATGATGTCCGAAACCATCTTCTGCCACGAAATCGTAATCGGGTTTCTGATTCTTTACGATATCTTCCACAATAGCGTCTATTTCCGGAACTGCTCGGTAAGAAAAGAATACCGGTTCAAGATTTGCATTTACATAACGGGTCAGCACCATACGGTCCTCTTCCTTATCCGGCCGTGTCAATTCATGCTTCTTAATAATTCCGTTCATATAATCTTCGCAAGCTGCACAACCGACAATCCCATATTGTGTTTTGCCGTCCATCGTCTGGGCATAAATATAGAACTTCGGTTCTTCATCCTGTACCAGCCAACCTTTTTCCTGGAACATCTTAAAATTGTCCACACTTTTATGATATACCGTTTCAGAATGTATATCTGTGCCTGCCGGACAATCGATCTCCGCACGGGTTACATGCAACAATGATTTCGGTTTTCCTTCAGCCATCTGAGCTGCTTCTTCCGAATTCATCACATCGTAAGGAAGACATGCCAATTCTTCGCAAACTTCCTGGTTAGGTGTACGTAAGCCTTTAAATGGTTTTACTATAGCCATAATATTCAGGTGTTTAATATGATTAATTAAAATAGTCCATAAGAAAAACTTCCTACGGACTATTAAATGTCGTGCTACAACCGAAAGGGATTCTCTCTTTTCACCAGACAAAAGCCAATTATGACTACTCCCGTCAGCATAAGCACCATAGATATTCCTTCACAAAATCCCAACTGAAAGTCCGATAATTCATGGCGCAACAAACTGCTCACGGAGAAGATCAAAAGTCCTGCAGCGTAGAGCCCCATCCAACATTTTTTTCTAAACTTCCAATTGTATTTCATAACCGGTTCGTATTATTTATTTACTTTGAATTTTGCATCTCCATGTTCCAGGAAAGCCACAATCTGACGGGCTGCAGCAAGACCGGCATTTACGTTTGCTTCTTCTGTTTGAGCTCCCATTTTTTTAGGAGTAAAGAAGTAGCGTCCTTCAAACTGTGCAAATTCGGCAGCATTATCCGGGGCGATATCGGAAATATACTTGAAATCCGGACGATCAGCCATCAATTTCAGGATGCCTTCTTCGTCTATCACTTCCTTGCGGGCTGTATTAACCAGTACGGCTCCCTTCGGCATACGATTCAATAATTCGTAATTGATAGACTTCTTCGTTTTTTCAGTAGCCGGAATATGCAAAGAAACATAATCACACATTTCATACATTTCTTCTGCTGAATGCAACGGAGTAGCACCGGCAGCTTTGATTTGTTCGTCAGTCATAAAAGGATCGAAAGCATATACTTCCATACCGAAACCGCGAGCAACACGACCTACATTCTGTCCTACATTTCCGTAAGCATGTACACCGATTTTCTTTCCTTTCAGTTCATGTCCTGATTTTCCGTTATAGAAATTACGGGCCATATAAACCATCATACCGAAGGCCAATTCAGCGACAGCATTAGAATTTTGGCCCGGGGTGTTCATTGCCACCACTCCCTTATCTGTACAAGCCTGCAAATCAATATTGTCGTAACCGGCACCGGCCCGAACAATTACTTTCAATTTTTTAGCGGCATCAATTACTTCTTTTGTAGCCTTATCTGAACGAATGATCATCGCATCTACATCAGCCACAGCAGCGATCAATTCTGCCGGAGAAGTATATTTTTCCAATAACACGAGTTCATATCCTTGTGCTTCAACAATTTCCCGGATACCGTTCACAGCTACCGGAGCAAAAGGTTTATCTGTTGCAATTAATACTTTTGTTGCCATACCTTTATTATTTTAAAAGTTTACGTCCCCGCCTTTATGCTGGCTTTCCGGACGTTTTTATTTCTAATTATACATTTTGAATGAAAAACAGCAAAAAAATACGATTAATGATTTACGATCCGCGAAGAACCGTAAATCAAAAATCGTAAATTACCTTTCTTATTTATGAGCAGCTTCGAATTCTCTCATTGCAGAAATCAAAGCGTTCACATCATCCATTGTACAAGCATTGTAAGTAGAAGCACGGAAGCCACCTACTGAACGGTGTCCTTTCACGCCCACGATATTTTTCTGTTTGCAGAAATCCAAAAATTCTTTTTCCAAAGATTCGTATCCTTCTCTCAACAGGAATGGAATATTCATACGGGAACGAGAACCTTCTTTCACTACCGGACGGAACATTTTGCTATTTTCCAATTCATTGTAGATTGCATTAGCTCTTTCGATAGCAAGTTCTTCCATCACTTTCACGCCACCCATTTCTTTTACCCATTTCAAAGTCTCTTTTACTCCGAAAATATTTATACAAGGAGGAGTATTATACATAGAATCCTTATCCACATGAGTCTGATATTTCAGCATCGTCGGAATAGGTCTGTCAGCTACGACATGTTTCAAGAATTCGTCTTTAATGATGACAAAAGTAACACCGGCAGGTCCGAGGTTCTTTTGGCAACCACCATAAATCATAGCATATTTAGAAACATCTACCGGACGGCTGCAGATGTCAGACGACATATCTGCCAATAAGGGCACCGGAGAATCGGGGTCTTTGAAAATTTCAGTACCGCGGATAGTATTATTAGAAGTGATATGCATATAATCTACATCCGAAGGAATAGTGAATTCCGGATAATAAGTAAATCCGTCGGCTTCAGAAGAGGCAACGACCTGCACTTCTCCCCACAGTTTAGCTTCTTTAATAGCAGCTGTAGACCAAGTACCGGTATTTACATAAGCAGCTTTTGTCTTCAGGAAGTTAAACGGAATCATGCAGAACTGCATACTGGCACCACCTCCTAAGAAAAGTACGTGATATCCTTCCGGGATATTCAATACTTCTTTGAATAAAGCAACCGCCTCATCATACACTGCCTGAAAATCAGCAGAACGGTGAGATACTTCCATAATTGACTGACCGGTATTACCGAATTCTAATACAGCTGCAGCCGTATTTTTCAACGTAGAATCGGGCAACTTACACGGCCCGGCATTAAAAATATGTTTTCTCATATCAATTAATATTTAAGTAAAACCATGAATAAACTTTTCAGCGAAAACGTTACAAATATGCAATCTTTATCTTTAAAAACATTATTTTTATAGATAATTATTCGCTTTTTCTTTAAAATTTTAATTACACTCGTTTAATATCCGATAGGCTTAAAAAAACGGCATTTTCACAATTTTTGCTTTCAATGCTTTATTTCTCACCCGGATATAAATTTCAGTATCCAATTTATGGAAACCGCTCTTTACGTATCCCGTACCGATTGATTTACCGGTCAAAGGAGAAACGGTACCGGAACAAACAAGTCCGATCTGATTTCCTTCAGCATCTTCAATCGGATATCCCTGACGGGCAATACCTTTATCCAAAATCTGGAAACCCTTGAGATACCTACTGGGTTTTTCTTCTTTTAATCTTTCATGGAAAGCCCGGTTGACGAAATCATTTCCCGGCACGAATTTAGTAATCCAACCTAATCCGGCTTCAATCGGAGAGTGGGTATCGTCTATTTCATGTCCGTACAGACAAAATCCAGCTTCCAAACGCAGGGTATCCCGGGCACCTAAACCAATCGGTTTAATCCCGAATTCCTCACCTGCTTCAAACACAGCCTTCCAGAGTTTATCTGCATCTTTATTGTAAGCGTATATCTCACAACCACCTGCTCCGGTATAGCCCGTAGTAGAAAAGATAACTTTATCTATTCCTGCAAAAGGAATTTCCTTAAAAGTATAATATTCCATATCGACAACATTTTCAGTTGTCAATTTCTGCATAGCTTTCAGCGCCAAAGGTCCCTGAACAGCCAACTGGCAAATATCATCGGAAGTATTCTCTAAATCCACCCCCGGTTTCATTCCCATTTCCTCTGCATATTTCAAAATATGATTCCAGTCCTTTTCAATATTAGCGGCATTTACGACCAGCAAATATTTTTCAGCACTAAAACGATATACCAACAAATCGTCTACGATTCCCCCTGTCTCATTCGGTAAACAACTGTATTGAATCTTTCCGTCAGTCAAAGCTGCTACATCATTAGAAGTTACCTTCTGTACCAAATCGAAGGCTTTCGGTCCCTTCACCCAGAATTCTCCCATATGGGAAACATCAAAAACCCCTACCTTCTCCCGAACGGTCAAATGTTCGTCTTTAATACCCGTGTATTCAATAGGCATGTTATATCCGGCAAAGGGCGCCATTCTCGCTCCAAGAGCTTCATGAAAATGTGTAAATGGAGTTGTCTTCATTTTTTATATTTTTTAAAATTTAATAAACCATTGGTTTCTTATTTTTTGCACTCATTAGCATATTTTTTATGCTTAAAATACATCCTGTCCGGTATCCTTTATAATCATTCTTTCTGATTAAAAAATTAAACCTTCTGCTGCCTCTTTCCTCTAAACCGAGAGACTGCGTATCAGTAAGTCATCAAAAGACGTATTTTTAGTCACTTTCATACCCGAACGTTTAAAAACGTATACGCCTACACATAAACAAATAACCCTTGGCTCTCTCGAAAGGACCGCAGGTTTTCCCGGCAACAAAATATCAACCTCATTTCTCTTTCCCGGCAACTTTACAAAGATACAAGATTTATTCATTTTTACATTTGCTTTCAAAGATTTTTTAATTTTTCAATCTGAAATAATTTCCATACTTCCTTTGAATTTTTCACTTTTTTATTTTACCTTTAAATTTTAAATGAATTATGTACCAAACAATACAATTATAAATAAAACACACTTATATTCGACATAATAAAAGACTAAACGATAACCCATTAAAGAGAAAGAAATGATCATTAAACTGGATGAGAGAAACGGAATTAAAATTGCGACTTTCGCAAGTCTATCCCGATTTACATTAGCTGTGACAGAAGAAGTGAAAAATGAATTAAAGCCAGTATTAAGTAATCCGGGAACAAAATTAATTTTCAATTTGGAAAACATCGATTTTATTGATAGTAGCGGTATTGGATGTATTATTTCATTAGTGAAAACAGCCAAAAGCAATGACTCTGGAATTAAGATCTGTAATCTTTCCCGGGAGGTGGCGAGCGTTTTTGAACTATTACATCTGCAAATGATACTGGAGATTGGAAAAGATGTAGAAAGTTGCATGGCAAGTTTCAAAGAGGGAAATTGACAGGTTTCACAAAAATGAGAAAGGCTGATTGAGTTTCCTCAAGTCAGCCTTTCTTTTTATAAATTCGATCCGCCCTTCACAGGCTTTACGGACAAATTAACATCCCAGCGTAGCCACCATAATGGCTTTTATGGTATGCATCCGGTTTTCAGCTTCATCGAATACAATGGAATGAGGAGATTCAAACACTTCTTCTGTCACTTCCAGCGCTTCCAAACCGAATTGTTTATATACATCCCGGCCGATAGAGGTCTCCAAATTATGGAAAGCAGGCAAACAATGCATAAACTTACAATTCGGATTCCCTGTTTCTTCCATTACTTTTTTATTCACCTGATAAGGCAACAACAGGTCGATTCTTTCTTTCCATACCTCCTGTGGTTCTCCCATAGACACCCATACATCGGTATATAAGAAATCACATCCCTTGACACCTTCTGCCACGTTATCTGTAACCGTCACCCGAGCGCCTGTTTCCGCAGCAATTTCTTTACAGCTAGCAATCAATTCCGGGTTAGGCTGTAATTGTGACGGGGCAATAATACGAACATCCATCCCCATTTTAGCGCCTCCGACCATTAAAGAATTACCCATATTATAGCGGGCGTCTCCCAGATAAGCATAAGTCACCTGGTTCAATGGCTTATCCACATGTTCCATCATGGTCAAAAAATCAGCCAAAATCTGAGTGGGATGAAATTCGTTGGTCAAACCGTTCCATACGGGTACACCAGCATATTCGGCCAATTCTTCCACAGTAGCCTGGGTAAAACCTCTGTATTCTATGCCGTCAAACATTCTTCCCAGCACCCGGGCAGTATCTTTCATAGATTCTTTCTTACCGATCTGAGATCCGGAAGGCCCCAGATAGGTCACATGAGCTCCCTGATCATGCGCTGCCACTTCAAACGAACAACGGGTACGAGTAGAATCTTTTTCAAAAATCAAAGCTATATTTTTTCCCTTCAACCGAGGTTGCTCTGTTCCGGTATATTTGGCTTTTTTCAAATCAGCGGCCAATGTAAGCAGGTATTTGATTTCCTCCGGAGTGAAGTCAAGCAACTTCAAAAAATTTCTGTTTCTTAAATTAAAAGCCATATATTATTATTTTAAAAGTTAGTATCCCCTTTTCCTTTCTGTAACATCTACTTCAACAAGTCTGCTTCTCCACTCCAAGTTTATAAATCCCGACTCTCCCTCTTGATTTCTCTTTCTCTATTTATTTCGAGGAACGGACAAATGTATAATTAAAATTCGGAGATTTGAAATGAAACTTCGAATTTTCAGATTTTACTTTTCTCTAATCGTACTCCATTGTAATCTTAGAACCATACCGCCTGTCTTCCAGTTTTGTCGCTTCCGTAATAACAGATTTTTGTCCGCCATTTTTTATAAAATGAAGACAAGCCCGAATTTTTGGAGCCATACTTCCTTCCCCGAACATCCCTGCTTCCAAATACTTTACGGTATCAGCATAATCCAAAAATTCCAGTATTTCCTGAGTCGGCTTCCGGTAATCCTTATATATATAAGGAACATCTGTCAAAATATACAATTCATCGGCTTTCACACGCACCCCTATCATAGCTGAAGCCAAATCCTTATCGATCACCCCTTCTATCGGCTGCAACAATCCTTCCTGATCAATGTAAACGGGAATTCCACCTCCCCCGCCGGTAATGACGATACTCCCCGCACGGGCCATACGTTCTACCAGAGAAGCATTTTTAAAATCAATAGGAGCCGGTGAAGGGACTACACGACGCCATCCTCCATCCACTTTAATCTCTTCTTTAAACACCCAGCCGTGTTCCGCCTGTAATCTGTCGGCTTCTTCTTTCGTATAAATTTTTCCCACCCGTTTCGTCGGATTTTGTAAAGCAGGATCGTGCTGATCCACCACCACCTGCGATATCATCGATACAACATGACGGCTTAAATCGTGCTCCTTTAAAATATTCCGCAGATTCCGTTCAATCATATATCCGATCTGCCCCTGAGAATAAGCAACACACATGTCCAAAGACATCGGAGGCAATCCATACATTTTTACCCCGGCATCATCACTTAACAAAATATTCCCGACTTGCGGGCCATTTCCATGAGTTATAATCAAATTATAGCCGTCCCGGATTAAATAAATCAAATTCTCCAACGTCTCCCGTATATTCTGATTTTGCTCGGCCATTGTCCCCTTTTGATCTCCCCGGAGAATCGCATTTCCTCCCAAGGCAACCACTGCTAATTTTTTATCCATTTCTACTGTCTATTAGGTTCTGTTTTTCCATTTCGATGTTTACAAATTTAAAGAATCCAAAGGTGTGAAAAAAGACAAAAATTAAGTTTTTTACAAAATTAAACAACTGAAAATCAACACTAAGTATAATTATTCCGTCATTATTTATAAATATGCAGCGTAAAAATCCCTTTTTATGAAAACGTTTGAGAAATCCGGAAGATAAAAAAATTCAAATCAGAAAGTAAAAAACAGACTTATTGTATCTCTGATTACTTTTTTATAAATTTGCAGCATGCTGAAGGATCAAAAATATCAATTGAGACAGGTATTCCGGAAATTTACAAATAAATACTTATTTGTAGGTATCCTTTTTTTAGTATGGATTGCCTTTTTCGACAAAAACAGTTTTGTCGAAAAAATGCAGTTGCGGCATAAAATCAACACGCTTACCGAGCAAAAAGAATACTACCGGAAAACGATAGAAGACGACAACCGAAAGATACAGGAACTACTCAGTAACCGGGATAATCTGGAAAAGTTCGCTCGTGAACAATACCTGATGAAAAACAGCAACGAGGACATTTACATTATTGTAGACGAATAAAAGTGGGAAGAATTTTAGCCATTGATTACGGAAAAAAACGGGTAGGTATCGCTGTTACAGATCCTGCGCGCATTATTGCCACAGGTTTGCAGACTGTGCTCTCTCACGAGGTTTTAAAGTTTCTTCAGGATTATACGGCAAAAGAAAAAATTGATCTTTTTGTCGTAGGGCATCCCAAACAAATGGACAATACCGATTCGGAAAGTATGATGTATATCACTCCTTTTCTCAAAGCGCTCAGGCGAAAATTTCCGGATATACCCATAGAAATGTACGATGAACGTTTCACTTCTGTATTGGCGCATAAAGCTTTAATCGAAGGAGGAGCAAAGAAAAAAGTGCGCCAGGATAAAGCTTTAATTGATAAAATGAGCGCCACAATTATACTGACTTCTTATATGGAAGCCAGGAAGAGAGGAAACAAAGAGGATTAGAAGTTAACGATTAAAAAGGTCCCCAAAGCCAAAACACAAACAGAACACAAACTAAAAAATAAATAAGTTATGTATTTACCGATTTATATATATGGACATCCGGTTTTAAGAAAAGTATCCGAAGATATTCCAACGGATTATCCGGGGCTGACTAAATTTTTAGAAGATATGTTTCAGACGATGGACGAGGCCGACGGAGTAGGACTTGCCGCTCCCCAAGTTGGCAAAAATATCCGGATATTTGTAGTAGATGGGAATGCTTTTGAAGAGATGGACCCCAGTTGTAAAGGATTTCGTAAAGCTTTTATCAATGCCCATATCCTCGAACGCAGCGGTGACGAGATCAGCAGAAATGAAGGATGCCTGAGCATTCCGGGTATACACGAAGACGTAAAACGTAAAAATAAAATACGGATAGCCTATCGGGATGAAAACGGCGAACAGCAGGAAGAAGAATACGAAGGCATAAAAGCTTGGATCATCCAGCACGAATACGACCATTTGGACGGAATACTTTTTACCGACCATCTCTCAGCCCTGAAAAAAAGAATTTTAAAGAACAAACTGAATAATCTGAGCCTGGGAAAATTCAAAGCAGCTTACCGGGTAGTACTGCCGAAATAAAAAGCCAGCCCCAAGGGCCGTAATCATTTCCCCCTTCAAATTTACTCCATCTACATCCGGTTCTCAGTTATTTTTTGTAACTTGTATAACGGATTATTATAAAAAAATGGTGTAGTTAATTATTTTCATACTTATCCCTTTCTTCTTCCCCTATTTCTTTTGATGGCAGGAATAGGATGCGGGACTTATTTCTATTTACCGTTTTCTATTTTCTCTACCGGATTAGTTTCGACATTTCTGATTTCCTTTTTTAAATCATCAAAAAATTTCCTGAGCCTCCTTCTTTACATTTGTATTTTTTTAGGTGGCTGGACAAGTGCAAATCAGGATTTCCGACATCCGGATATCCGAGGCGAACACTATATGCAATGTGAATGCGGAGAAGTTCTAGGCAAAGGAAATTATCTTCTGAAAGCTTCCGGGCAACTTTTCTATCTCCATTATTCCGACAACACTACCTTTATTCCAGGTGATTCCCTCGCTTTTAGCTGCAAAATATATCCACTCCGGACTTTTAACACGGCAGGTGCTTTCCATTACCACCATTATCTGAAACAAAAAAATGTCCATTTCAGACTTATACCGTATAGTCCGATCAAGAAAAGCGGTCATTCCCACACCCTGCTCACCTTCTTCCAACGCCTTCGCCATAAAATGCTTCAAAAAATGAACAAATTAATCCCCGACCCTAACAACCGGGCTCTCCTGGAAGCTCTTTGCCTGGGTTATAAAAATGAGCTGGATGCTACCACGAAATCCCTTTTTTCTTCTACCGGAACAATACATTTATTAGCAGTTTCCGGCCTGCATACAGGTGCTATTTACGTTCTACTTACTTTTATATTCAGGATACTGGGAATCCATAAACCGATCAGCCGTTTGCTTCTTATACCGTTGTTGGGAGCTTATGCCTGCCTTACAGGACTTTCGCCTTCAGTATTGCGTTCCGCCATTCTCCTCTCATTCATGCTTATCGGAAAAGCTTTTCATAAAAACTATACTCCTCTCAATTCAGTAGCCGCTTCTGCCTTCCTTATTTTAATTATACAACCCGGTAATCTTTACTCCGTCAGTTTTCAAATGTCTTATGCTGCCTATACCGGTATTTTAATTTTTTTCCCTCTTTTAAATCGTTTTACCCGGAAACTTCCTAAACTGTTTTCCCGTCTTTGTGCTTTGATCTGGTTATCTATTGCAGCCCAACTAACCACCCTTCCCCTCTGTCTCTATTATTTCCATACCATCAGCCTCACCAGTTTTCTGATCAATATTATAGCTATTCCGCTAACCACACTTCTATTATATACCGCGCTCATTCTATTACTTTTACCTTTAACCCTGGGCTTAAAACTTATCTTTTTAACAGACGGTCTCTGTACCTTCCTTTTCCTCAGTCTGCAACATTTTACAACAATAAATTGGCAATGGGAAAACTGCTATCCCACTCTCCTCCACCTCCTTTTGGCCTATTCTACCCTCTCCTCCTTTTTAGGATTCATTAAAAAAAGAGGAAAAAAAACATTTTATCTTGCCGGCCTGCCCCTCAGCCTTTGGTTAATTTATGCCTGCTCCTATAACTTACAGCTCCACAATAAGCGGGAAATAATGCTTTTCCATTGTTACGGTAAAAGTTGTATCCTTCTCAACTACGATGGAAACTACAGTTTTCTCAAAAACGACCTCGACTCATCCGAATGGAAAGTTATACTTCCCTATATTGAGAAAAACCGTCTTTCCTCCTTTCCTGTTAACGAAGGACTATTGACAGACAACCTCACTTATTTCCAAAACAGCTTATCTTCTCCGCATATGCAAATCCGGCTTATTGATGCCCGGTCCTCCCCGAATACACTTTCCGGAATTCTTCTTATTACAGGGAATGTCCCACCTCAGCAACTCTTACGGAATAAGAATTTTCCGATACAGGCTATTTATCTAGACGCCTCTAACTCTCTTTTTTGCATACGGGAATGGGAAAAATATTGTGAAAGACGACAGATACCCCTTCACAAAACGACAGATACGGGTTGTATCTGCATCCCTTTATAATAAAAAACTTTCCTCCAGGAGGAGAAAAGCAAACATTAAATAGAAAATGTTTTCCAGGACGAATTGCAAAACATTAAAATAAATACCCGTTTATTGTAAGATTCAATTGCTTTTAATTTAAATTTGCAGTCTTAATCACACGGAAAAAACAGATCTATGAATATTGTGATAGCAGGAGCCGGAGCTGTAGGAACACATCTTGCCAAGATGCTCAGCAGACAGGAGCATAACATTCTGCTTATCGACTCGGATCCGGCAAAAATCGAAAATTTGGAAAGTCAACTGGACATCATGTCCGTTGTCGGATCCTGTACGTCCATAGGAGCTCTTAAAGACGCACAGGTCGGGAAATGCGACCTTTATATAGCTGTCAATACGTCAGAAGACCAAAACATTAATTCCGCTATCCTCGCTAAAAAACTAGGTGCAAAACGTACAATCGCCCGTGTAAACAATAGCGAGTATCTGGAAAGCGAAAATGCCGAATACCTGAGATCTATCGGTATAGACACCCTTATCTATCCAGAAAGACTAGCAGCAGAAGAAATCGTCGCTTCTTTAAAACAAATTGGTTCCCGGCAATTACATGAATTTTCCGACGGCCGTTTGATACTTATCGGGATCAAATTATGGGATAACGCACTGATCCTGAACCATACTTTAGCAAAGATGGGAGAGGTATACGGAGCCGACGAATTTCGTCTGGTAGCCGTTAAACGCGACAACAGAACCATTATTCCCCGCGGAAATGATACATTAAAATACGGAGATCTTATTTTTGTCGTCACCAAACCCACTTTTGTCCACAATGTATTTGCCTTATGTGGGAAAGAACAATTTGAAATCAAAAATATTGTCATTGTCGGAGCTTCCCGTATCGGAATTAAGGCCGCTTCCTTACTGGAAAAACACTACAATGTAAAGATTATCGAAAAAGACCGGGAAAAATGTATTCAGTTAGCAGACAGGCTCAAGTCTACGCTGATCATCAACGGAGACGGACGGGATATGACTCTTTTACGGGAAGAAGGTATTAAAAACATCGATGCTTTTATCAGCGTAACCCATTCCTCAGAAACCAATATTCTTTCTTGTCTGTTGGCCAAAAAAATGGGCGTGAAAAAAAGTGTAGCAGAAGTAGAAAATATCGATTATATTGATCTGGCTGAAAATATCGGTATCGGTACCCTGATTAATACGAAGCTAATCGTAGCTTCGCATATTTATCGCTACACGATGAATGTAGACGTGAAACATTTGAAATTCCTTACTTTTTCAGAAGCAGAGGTATTCGAAATGGAAGCCGAAACCGGTTCTAAAATCACCAAACATCAATTAAAAGACATGAATTTTCCGGAAGGTGCTATTATAGGAGGAGTCATACGGGGAAGTGAAACAATTATTGCGAAAGGAGACGTACAAATCCAAGCCGGAGATAATGTTGTTATTTTTGCCCTTCAATCAGCCATCAAAAAAGTCATAAAATATTTTCAAAGATGATAAATATCCGGTTTATCATAAATCTCCTCGGCAAATTAATGCTGATCGAAAGTGCCTGTTTTTTACTCTGTGTACTGATTTCCCTCCTTTACAGAGAAAACGATACTCTCGCTTTTCTGTATTCCACATTAATTACCGGAGGAACAGGAGCAATTATGGCCTTCGGCATAAAAGCGAACGACAAGGTACTTGCTAAAAAAGACGGTTATTTTACGGTTACTTTTATCTGGCTCTTTTTTTCTTTATTCGGTTGCCTTCCTTTTATTCTAGGGAATACAATACCTTCTTTTCCGGACGCCTTTTTCGAAACGATGTCCGGATTTACGACAACCGGTTCCTCCATATTAAACGATATAGAAGCTCTCCCTCATGCTTCCCTGTTCTGGCGGTCCATGACACAATGGTTGGGAGGTTTGGGTATTGCCGTACTTTTCTTGGCGATATTACCCAGCTTAGGGATAGAAGGACGGGACCTTTATGTAGCAGAAGTCCCGGGACCTACTCACAATAAAATGGCAGCTACTTTTTATTCTTCAGCCCGAAAACTCTGGCTGTTCTATCTTTTTTTCACGCTTTTGGAAGCCGTACTGCTCTCTATCGGAGGAATGGGTATCTTTGACGCGATCTGCCATTCCTTTACGACAATGGCAACCGGAGGATTTTCCACAAAACAGGATAGTATTGCTTATTGGAATTCCCCTTATATACAATATGTTATCATTGTCTTCATGTGTATTGCGGCTACGAATTTCGGCCTTTTTTACGCTGCCTTAAAAGGAGACGTAAAAAAACTCTTACTCGATGAAGAATTCCGCTGGTATATGATCCTCATCCTTGGAGCAACAACGATTATAGCTACAGGTCTTTACTGGGCAAACTGGGGAGAAGAAGAAAAATGCATCCGGGATGCCTTATTTCAAGTTGTCAGTATCATGACGACAACAGGATTTGCTACGGCCGATTACCTCTACTGGCCGACCTTATTAGGACTGATTCTCTTTATACTGATGTTTATCGGTTCTTGTGCCAGTTCTACAGCCGGCGGAATTAAAGTAATCCGGGTCGTACTGCTTTTCAAAAATTCTTTTACAGAAATGAAACGGATTATTCATCCGAATGCCGTTATTAATGTAAAATACAATGACAAAAGTGTACACCCCACGATTATGACGAGTGTGATGGGATTTTTTATATTGTTTATAATTGTATTCAGCATCGGAAGTGTTATTATGGCCTTTTTTACGGAAGACATTGCTACAGCCTGTAGTGCCGTCATCACCAGTTTAAGTAATATCGGCCCCGGATTCGGAAGTCTCGGACCTATGGATAATTTTGCCCACCTCAGCGACGTTGCAAAGTTATTTTTAGCCGCTCTTATGCTAATCGGACGTTTGGAAGTATTTACAGTACTCGTCCTGTTTACAAAAGCTTTCTGGAAAAAATAAAGCGTTTTTTTTATAATTCACCGATCCCCTGCCGCAGTACCGAGATCTCATCTCCTGTGCAATCGACGACAGTAGAAGCGACATTTTGACCGAATCCACCGTCTATCACTAAATCCACCGACTTACAATACCGCTCATGAATTAATTCCGGATCTGTCATATATTCCACTATTTCATCATCATCGTGTATGGAAGTAGTGAGTAAAGGATGTCCCAACTCCTCCACAATCGCCCTGACAATATAATTATCCGGAATTCTGACACCTATTGTTTTCCGCCTGTTCATCAAAACATTCGGTAACTTGGTCGTCGCATTCAAAATAAAAGTAAAAGGCCCAGGCAAATGCCTTTTCATGATTTTAAAAACCTCGTTACTGACTTTGGCATAGAGTGCAATTTCACTCAGATCCCGGCAAATCATCGAAAAATCTGCCTTTTCAGGTTTTACACCTTTTAAAGCGCATACCCGCTGAACTGCTTTTACCTGGTTTATAGCACATCCCATGGCATAAACCGTATCGGTCGGATAAATGATCACTCCACCTCGCTTCAGTACAGCTGTAATTTTGAGGATATCCCTTTGATTGGGATTATCCTCAAATAATTTTATAAGCATATATTTTTATGAATTTACCTTGCGATAATCCTCTAAAAATTTAGCCAAACCACTGTCTGTTAAGGGATGCTTTAAAAGTCCTTTAATGGCACTTAACGGACAAGTTGCGACATCCGCTCCGGCTTGTATACACTGGATAATGTGCTGAGTAGAACGAATAGAAGCAGCCAAAACCTGGGTCTGGAAACCATAATAACGATACATATCGACTATTTTTTCGACTAGCTCGATTCCATCACTGGCAATATCATCCAACCGACCGACAAAAGGAGATACGTAGGTAGCTCCGGCCTTAGCAGCCAATAAAGCTTGGCCCGGAGAAAACACCAACGTACAATTTGTACGAATTCCGTTGTCCGTAAAATACTTAATAGCCCGGATACCATCCGCAATACAAGGCACTTTTACGACAATATTCGGATGCAAAGCAGCCAACTCAGTCCCCTCTTTGATCATCCCTTCGTAATCCGTAGAAATTACTTCAGCACTTACATCACCTTTTACAATCTCACAAATGGCGATATAATGTTTCCTGCAATTTTCTTCCCCTCTTATCCCTTCTTTAGCCATCAACGAAGGATTCGTCGTTACTCCATCCAATACTCCAAGTTCGTTAGCCTCACGAATTTGATCCAAATTTGCCGTGTCGATAAAAAATTTCATAATCTGGTTGAATTAATTAGTATCAAAATACATAAATCTATTGTCAGTAGCGAAGCAAAATTAGAATTTTATCGGCAATAAAACTACTGGAAGAAAATAATTTATTTTGTTCGTTATTGCCGGTCCGGCAATATCTCAATCCAATATCCGTCCGGATCAGCAATAAAATACAACCCCATCTCTTTGTTTTCATAACATATCCATCCCTTTTGGCGATGATACGCTCTCACTTCTTCATAATCTCCATCCACCCGCATACAAAGATGAAACTCACCTTCACCTAAATCATAAGGCTCTTTCCGATCTTTTAACCATGTCAGTTCTAAAGTAAAATCTGTTTTTCCATCTCCCAGATATACCAATACAAAAGATTTATCCTCTGCGACTTTACGCCTTACTTCCTTCAAACCTAAAGCCTCTGCATAAAACCGTATGCTTCTTTCTAAATCCATTACATTAAAATTATAATGGTCAAATCTGCTCCTTATTTCCATTTTTTTATATTTAAGTCCGTTTTAACTTTCTAGTAGCTTACAGGCTCAGAATTCCACATATTGTCCGGGATGGGTCCAGGCAACAAACCGGCAACCTCTCTCTTCCGCATATTTCCGGAGAGCATTCGCCTTCCCGTACTTTTCCCAAAAATGCATGGGAGCAAACCAACGGGGATGAATCCGATCAATAAACTGACAGGCACCACGCATATAATCTTTACCCAAGCGGGGATCCACAGGAAAAAGGGCCATATCTACCTGTTCCACTTCTCCCGCCAAGCAATCCAATTCCCGCAAAAAATGATCTTCACTTTCACGGGATTCTTCCGCTGTCGATTCTTCCGCCCAATGCCAATTGTTCAAATCGCCCGCATGAAATATCCGCTTTTCTTCTCCCTCTATCAAAAAAGAAATCCCGATATCTGTTGATCCAAAAGCCTTTACCCTCAGAATTTCATCCTGCCAGGTTTCTAATTTCTTCATAAAAACACGATGTTCCGGCAAGCTATCGGCAGGGAGCTGTATGTCTTCCGAAAAAATATAACGCAAATCCGGCCGCTGCCTTCTCCACTGAAGAATTACAGGATTAAAATGATCCGGATGAGCATGCGATACGAATACATATAAACGCCCCGGATAATGCATCAGCAATTCCGAGATAAATTTTTCATTTTCAGGATTCCCTGCTTTATAATAATCTATCACCGCAACAAAATCCGTCCCTTGAAGAATAAATCCGCTGTGATAAATGTAAATAAGTTTCATACCTTACTCCATTTCATATGTTTTTCGATATAAGAACGAATAAAAGGACAGCTGGCTACCACTTTCATCCGTTTGCCTTCAGCATAACGCAAAGCCGCTTTTGCCAAAGCGGAACCGACTCCTTTTCCCCGAAGCTCTTCCGGAACAAAAGTAGCAATAAAATCCATTCCATCCGGAATTTTTTTATATTCTACATAAGCCAACTGCCCTTCTTTTACGCATTCAAAACGATGCTCTTTTTCATTGTGTTTTACTTCAATTTCCATTTCTTTCCTATTTCATTTTCCTTATGTACGTAAATTTTCAGAAATAGATAACGAAGCTAGAATCATAACTTCGTTAATCAAAAAGCAACCCTATAAACATCCCTCCCGGAAGGATGACCTCAAAAGATTTGAATTTTTTATTTATATATTCAGGTACAGGTTAAGGCAAATTCCCCCAGGATAGACCGTCATTCGAGAAAAATAAATAAGCAAAGGCCGGTATAAAATATAACGATAATGCCTTGCATTCAGCAAATTCTCTGGAAAATTTTAAAAATCCGTACCATCATAAAAAAGGATATAAGCTAACCTCAAAAACACTATAAAACCGAATTACCTAAAACAATTTTTCCTTTTCCTGATTTTTCACTTTCTCTAACTCAGATAAAGTTCGTTTATAGACTGTCTTCCTGGGGGGAACATATAAAAATTTACATTTATTAGAATCACATAGCATATATTATTGATTCACAACAAAATAATTAATAAACATAATCTATTATTGGGAAACATTTAACCCAGCGATCCGTTTAAAATAATAGCAAAACAAATAAATTTTTAAATCAGAAAGCCATGAATAATTTGAGAAATGATGAAAACAGATTTCGGAGTGAAGAAGAAAATAGAATTCATTCCGACCGGGTGGAGAGAATGGAAGACAATCTCAAAGACAATGTTACCGATTATGCAGACCGGCAGACCGACAAAGCCGAAAGAAAAATAGACAAGGCTGATAAAAAATTAGATAAGGCAGATAAAGCTTATAGCGAAGCCGCTGAAGAACGCATCAAAGGAAATTACAACACAGCAGAACGGAAAGAAGACAAAGCAGAGAAAAAAATAGATAAAGCAGAAAAGAAAATAGATAAAGCTCACGAAGCTAACCGGGAAGCCGATCGTTCCAATTGGAATACCGATGAGCACGACCGTACCCGCACTATCGGTATTTCCGATGATTATGATAGTCTCCACGGAAAAACCCAACATTAATTCTTTTTATTTCTTATAAAAAGCTTTAGTCATAAAAACAACCGTCTCTCTTATAACAGGGGGACGGTTTGTTGTCATTCTTTTTTTCCCGACCTCTTCCGCTCTTATTACAAAAATGTATCTCTAGGAATTTGTATAAGAGAAAAAAAGATACCCTTCGTTCAAATTATTTTTCTTTCGGTTTTCAGTCATGTTTTGCTTTCGCTCGTTTTAAATCCAGTGGAATCGTCTACCATATAATAACACATTCGATTAATTTTCCGTAAAAATCACAGATTGCCAATAAAAAATAATCTTACTTCGGACTTTTATAGCTCAAATAAGGAAATTCGATTACTTTCTTTGGCTTGGCAGAGGGAAAGTTTTTGACAGAAAACAAGTATTTGTAATCGAAGTTTTCTGTTGGAATACTGGAATCAAAAAGCGAGACATTGCTTCGGATTGAGCTGTAGGGAAAACATTATTTGAGCCGTAGAGAAAAACAAAACGATGCATCCGTTTTTATTTTTGTATAAATAATTTAGTCTGGAAAACTAAACATAATACGAACCTTTTAATAAAGTAACATTATGTCACCACAAAAAGTACAATTCGAGAACAAGAACGGCCAAGGTATTACCCTAACGGCTGTCATTAATTTCCCGGAGGAATTTGATAAAAATAATAAATATCCGGCCATTGTAGTTACACATCCCGGAGGGGGGGTAAAGGAGCAAACAGCAGGACTGTATGCTCAAAAACTGGCTGAAGCAGGTTTTATCACTATTGCTTATGACGCCTCTTATCAGGGCGAAAGCACAGGCGAACCCCGACAGTTGGAAAATCCTTATATACGGACGGAAGATATCAGTGCCGTTATTGACTATCTGACAACGCTACCTTACGTAGACGAAGAAAGAATCGGCGCAATGGGCATCTGTGCCGGAGGCGGATATACAGCCAATGCCGCTATCAATGATCATCGTATAAAAGCCGTGGGAACAGTGAGTGCTGTCAACATCGGTGCAATGTTCCGTAACGGATGGGACGGCAGTCAAAAAACAGAAGACGCATTCCCCATGCTGATGGGCGGAGCTGCAGCCCGTACCGCAGAAGCAAAGGGTGCGAAACCGGCAAGTTTTCCGCTGGCACCGGTTACAAAAGAAGCAGCTCCCGACAAGGAGATGGAAGAAGCATGGGAATATTACCGTACTCCACGTGCCCAATGTTCTACGGCACCGAGTGTTGCTCTCGTCAGATCTTTCACCCAATTGGTAACTTACGATGCCTACAATATGGCAGAGGTATTCCTGACACAGCCTTTGCAGATTGTGACCGGAAGTCTGGCAGGCAGCAAATGGTACAGTGAAGATTTGTACAATCGGGCCGCAAGCAAGGAGAAAAACCTTCATATCGTAGAAGGAGCAAACCATATGCAAATGTATGATGTTCCGCAATATGTGGAGGAAGCCGTGTCTGTGCTGATTCCTTTTTTCAGAAAAAATGTATAAACGCAGAACGTTGCTGTCATTCTGAGCAAAACAAACCTTATTTGAGAAAGCCCATTATCTGCTTGAAAAGGCTCTCATAGAATTCTCTCTCCCAAAGGAGGAGAAACCGACAGGAGAAAATATATGGCCCAGATACTGTGCAAAGAAAACAACTAAATATAAGTAAATAGCAATAATGAAGGGAGACAAAAACAGAGGTTATATCTCTTCATTTATTGCTATTCAGATTTTTTTATAAAATAGTTACCTCTCAACCGCATTCCTATAGATTTGATACAGTATTCGATTTGCACTATTTTTGTAAGAAAAAGAAACGATATGGAATTTACGATCAACGAACCGAAGGTATTCAATTATTCCGATATATTTTTCAGTTGTTATACAGACAATGAACGGGGCTGCTGGAGCATGGTAAAAGACCATGCTTTGGTTTATATCTGTTCGGGCGAGATGTTGCTGCAGGAAGGGATGACTACTACTAAAATCCGGAAAGGGGAATGTGTGTTCCTGCGGAAAGACAACCGTATTAGCCTGACGAAACAACCCAAAGGGAAAGAGAAGTTCATCGGCATATCCATGATTTTCAAAAGAGATTTTTTACGGCAGCTCTATCAGGCTATGGACAAAAAGAAATTGCCTTTACAAATACAAAAGTCTACCCAAAGTGTGATAAGGCTTCCGCAGACACCTGCCATAGCCAGTCTGTTTCAATCGATGCGTCCTTATTTCGACAGTTCTACCCCACCTACGGAGCGCGTTATCAATACGAAATTACAGGAAGGCGTATATGCTTTGTTAGAGATAAATGAACAGTTTTACCCAAATTTATTCGACTTTAACGCCCCTTGGAAGATCGACTTACTAGAGTTTATGGAAAAGAACTACGCCTACGATCTGACAATTGAAGACATTGCCCATTATACAGGCCGGAGTCTTGCCGCTTTCAAACGCGATTTCAGAAAGATAAGTGATCTTCCCCCGCAAAAGTGGCTGATAGAAAAAAGACTAAAGGTCGCACAGGAGAAATTGCTGCATGAGAAAAAGAAAGTATCAGAAGTCTACCTGGAAGTCGGTTTCAAGAACCTTTCTCACTTCTCTACCGCTTATAAAAAGAAGTTCGGATATTCCCCCTCCAATGTGAAGGCTTGATTCTTTCAAAATAATAGTATTTAACTTATAGGATAGGAGCGGAAAAAAGATACCTCTATTCTATTTTGTATCTTTTTCAAATAAAAAAGACTTTAATTATACTCTTCTCAACCTCTTATTCATAAGTTACACCCAACTAAATACGAGATATTTATGTAATTTACAAAATTGAAACGTTCTGCAGTCATTTGCAGACAATTCGCTACCGTTTTTGTCCGCCCAGAAAAGGGTAACGGATTCGGGAATACTGTCTATTAAATTTTCTACTCCTTGTTTCACAAGACCTTGTAAACCTTCTTCCCCATTTGTGATTTCCGAAATTATTTCCGAAATTTGTTCCTGTGTAAATTCCATAATAAGTTATTTTTGATGTGCAATTACAAAAATAATTAAACTTGGGATTTACACACTTTTTGAAACACTATCACACTATCTCAAAAATTACACATTAGGGCACGTCCCTACTGTGTAAAAAAAAAGTTACAAAGTAAACTGGACTTTGTAACTCATTGATAATCTGGCGGAGAGAGGGGGATTCGAACCCCCGGTACCCTAATCGGATACGACAGTTTAGCAAACTGTTGGTTTCAGCCACTCACCCATCTCTCCGGGATGCTGAATAATATTGCATTCTTGCGGTCACAAAAGTAGTGCTTTAAATTAAACTAACAAACTTTTATGTCATTTTTTATACCGGTTTTCTTGTAAAAAAGTTATTCAGAGATGATCTTAAATAACTTAGATATTTCAGCTGACACGGATGTAAAATTTAACTTTTCTTCTCTCATCGATTCAAAACCAGTAAAGGGAATAAGTTTCAATACTTTAGCATATCCCCAGCAAATAGAAATCCCTCCAACTAATAAAAAACCGGCGCGAAAGTTTTCTGCGCCGATTCCGGTATCATAAGGATCGTATATTATTTCTCACAGTCCACCGTATGCAAGATATTGCAATTTTTGTCCAGCATGTAAAGTTTCAGTTCTTTGTCCGAAACGGAAACAATCGAAAAGCCGGTTTCTGAACTACAGAAGACCGTCCCCTCTACAGGCGATACCTTGCGGCTAAGTGATCCCGACGTATTGACCACGTAATCTATCCGACTATCGGCTGGTTTGAGGTGCTGGAAATTGTGAATATGGCCGCAGACATAGAGGTCGACGCCGTATTTACGCAACAGAGGATCGACCCGTTGCTGCATGTTCTCGCGTTCGATTTCGTCTTTCGGCGTCTGGGCATAAATGGGATGGTGACCGATAACGACCTTCCAGGTTTCGTCGGATGCGTTGAGTGTAGAATCGAGCCATTGGAGCTGACGATCGATATTTTGAGTAGCCACATCGGGGTACGATTCTTCAGCTTCTTTGTGGTATTTGTCGATCAGAGGCGTCGTATCGATAAAAATCAGCTTAAGAGTAGCGTTTCCATCCAATTTGAAAGATTTGGCATAATAGCGTCCCGGCATACTCCAGCGGCGGCTGACCTTGCTATAGTCAAGCACCGCCTGTGTATTGCCGCGGTACTCGTGATTACCCAAAATCGGAAACCAGTCGATCATCAGTTCAGGATGGGCATAAATCAACTCGTAATTGGTCATCCAAAGCGGATCGTTTACACTGGCCACCCCCTCGAAATGGTGAATATCTCCGGCCGCAGCTATAAATTCGATACCCGTATTTTCTGCCAATTCGCCCATCCGTTCGGCTATAATTTTTTGGTCGTAATAACCGTTACGCCCCAGATCATTGGCGACGATGAAGTTGAAATGATCGTCCAACAGCGAGTCCAGTCGTTCGTACGAAACGGTGTTCTTTATTTGTGCCTGCAGACATAAGTTCGACGCAAACACACAGAGTAACAGCAAGAATGCAGTAATCTTTATATTTTTCATGATATTACTATGTATTATTGTTGGTAATGTTTACAATCAGAAATCCCATTTGACTCCTAAGTTAAAGGTTCCCTGGTAATACTCCAACTGGGCCATGCGGCTGCGGATACCTTGATAATAGCGCAACGGTTGATTGGTAAGGTTGTTCGCTTCAGCGAAGATGCGAATTCCTTTGCCGATAAGGTAGGACGCATTGGCATCAAGGAAAAGCTGATGGTCGTAATAATGGTCTTCGAAAGGGTCTCCGCCTACTTCATCGATATACCCTCCGGTATAGTTGAGTGATACACGGGCTGAAAAACGCCTGTTCTCCCATGCCAGCGAGGCATTGAACATATGGGGAGCTGTGCCGGGCAGTTTCACATCGGTACGTTCTTCACCATCCTCATTATATACGCCTTTAGTCTTGGAGTAAGTATAGGTATAATTGAGCATAGCGCTAAAATTGCTCAGGAATTTCGAGTTAAAGAAATCGAATTTACGCTGAAGGGCCACTTCGAAACCGAACAGGTCCACGTTGTCGCCATTCAGAGGGCGTACCATCCGCCACTGCTCGTCCATGGGAATGGGATTGGGCAGATCGGGAAAGTCAGCCGCAAACTTATCGGTCGTATAACTAGCATCCAGGTAGTTGTAAATAAAATTGTTCAGATTCTTATAGAAAAGCCCGGCCGAGAGGATACCAACTGATTTGAAATAATACTCTCCGATCAGGTCTACATTATAAGAGTAAGTCGCTTTCAAACCGGGATTCCCGGCTTGTATCTCGCGGTCTTCCGCTTTCACATCGGCGAAAGGCACCAAGGTGTAGTAGTTCGGACGGGCAAGAGCTGTGGAGAAGGCACCACGCACCACCATACGCTCGCCGGCGTTCCACATCAACGTGACACTAGGCAATACGTTGGTATAGTCATTTTCCATCTTGTTCATGCCCGTATTGTCGTATTCCTCGTTAAGCGAATAGGCTCCTTTGTAGTCCACACGGGTATGTTCCACCCGGGCCCCGGCAATAAACATCAGGTTCTGAGTAATATTCTGATCCCAACGCAGATAACCGGCGTAAATCTGTTCATTGGCTTTGTAGTTGCTCACCAGATATTCCGACGGGTCAGCCTCTGCTTCATACTCTGATCCGTTATAGAGGTCTACGTTTCCGAGCCATTTATTCGATACGAAAGTTCCCGGAACGTAGTGTTTGCCCTGTACCAAATGTTTATCATAAATAACGGTATTCATGCCGCTGAGAGGGGGAAGCCCGGCCAAAGGAGTATATTCATAAAAGTTGTTATTGCGATCTTTACTCTTGATGCGAGCGCGGAGACCAAAATGCAGACGTCCTTTCTGATCGGCGATGGCAGTAAGCGGAATGCGGGCGTTGACCTTAACCGCATATTCATCCTCATCGGTATAGTCGTGTTGTTCGGTCAATTTGTCGAATACGAACTGGGCGGGATCCTGGCCCGATGCCAAGATGTAGGGTTTGTAAGGATCCGAAAGATTCTGCGTCATGGAAAGTCCTTCCTGAACGTACTCGATATAGCGTTCGTGAGGACGATCTTCGCTAGCTTTGGCATAACTGAAGTTCCAGTCCAAGTCGAATTTAGGGGAAATGAGATGCGTACCCGTCAGGGCATAACTCTGGACGCGCTGATCTTCGAGACGGCGTTTTTTGTTGCGGCGGTCGTCGATTCCTCCTTTCGTTTCGCGTGAAATACCTCCGGTATACCCCGTAATGCTCCCGTTCGATCCGTATACAGGCTCGATATCCTGATAAGTGGTGCGATAACGGTTTTCACGGTCGTCGCGCCAGTTGTACATAGCGTCAAAGGCGATCGTATTGTTGTCGTTGATTTTCCAGTCGGTATTGAGGGCAATACTGCGGCGGATACGCTGTACGTCGTATTTACGGATATCCATCTCTTCGAGGTAAACGTTGCCGTTATCGTCTTCGGTCCATACCCCTTCGATATTATCCGAACCGTAGTCCTTATTCATATAGGAAGCAGAAAGAACGACCCCCACTTTACCATTGGCGAAACGGTTGGAGTAGACGAGCGATCCGGCTCCGGTAGCTCCGTCGCGAATAGGGTTGTAACCGCCGTAGGCAGTGATCGAAATACGCTGGGCTCCTGAAGCCGCACGGGTTACCAGATCGACCGAACCTCCGATGGCATCACCGTCCATGTCGGGAGTAAGGGTTTTGTTTACCAGAATCGTCTGTATCATATCCGAGGGGATCAGGTCCATCTGCACCTTGCGGTTGTCCCCTTCGGCCGAGGGGATACGACTTCCGTTGAGCGTTACCGAATTGAGCTCGGAAGCCAGACCGCGGATAATAATATTACGGGCTTCGCCCTGGTCGTTCTGCATCGTGATGCCCGGTACGCGTTTCAGAGCATCACCTATATTAGCATCGGGGAAACGGCCTACTTGGTCCGAAGAGATGACATTGGTAATGTTCTTGTTGGTTTTCTGCTGGTTGAATGCTTTAGCCTGACCACGGATCATATCGCCCATCACAACGACTTCATCGAGAACCTGAACGTCTTCTACCATTTCGAAAACGAGCTTCGTATTTTCTCCGACCTTTACCGTTACATCCTGCAATGCGGGGCAATATCCCAAATATGATACCGTAATTTTATAATTTCCAGCGGGCACATTGAGAAATTCGAAATAACCATTTTTGTCCGACACTGTATAACGATTCAGTTTGTCAAGTGCCAAGAATGCTCCCGGCAATGTACGTTTTGAACTTTCTTCAGCAACCGTACCCGAAATTACCCCCCCATCCTGAGCCATCATGCTCTGGACAAGAGCCGTGAAAAACAATAAGAATAAAAACTTTCTCATAAATGTTAATGTTAGTTAAATCATTAAATTTGTTGACAAAAATATTTTTCTATTGTTTCGCTCTGGTAACGGCATTATTAAAAAGCTGTTAAGATTTTACATATACCTCACATGATTTATTCAAAGAAGAAATAATACAAACTTTTAGTTTAAAGGAAGAAGGGATCACAAGACAAGTAACAGATGGAAAATGGCAGAAAATTTTGGATGATTTTTATGTATATTATACAGGTAGGCTATAAATAGACAAAACCGGCCGAAAGTTTTACTTTTCGGCCGGTTTTTTACAGCAAGGAAGAAGGATTAATTCCACCCGCTTTCAACGATGGCATCATAATCGGAAAGTCCCGTACAACCGGAAAAACAATTTTGATAAGTACTGACTTCCGAGAAATGACTCAAATAGGAATTCCGTTCGTAAAGATGTACTTTCTTACCGTCGATCAGGGTATAAGGAGATTCTCCTTTCAAAGATGAACCATAACGGAATGCGAACCGGAAATCCGTTACCTTACGGCAATCGTCAAAGATGTCGACCGGCACGGATTCTAGTTTTCCGCAACCAATAAATATTTGATTGAAAGAGGTGTTTTCAGTACAACCTTTAAAAACATCCTTTCCGACAGATTCCAAATTGGAACAATAACCAAACAAACGGGTAAATGCAGTCACCTTAGAATGCCCGGCAAATAATTCATCAGGTACAGATAGAAGTTCCGCGCAACTGTAGAATGTGCCGTAGAACTTTTCTGCAGATTCACAGTTTGCAAACAAACCGGCGGGTATTGCCTTAACGGCTTCACAATCTTGAAAGCAACTAGTAAAATCCGTAGCAATCTTTGCATGTGTAAATAAACCAGCAGGTATAGATTCTAGTGCCGCACATCCACTGAATGCATTATAAAAAGTCGTGACACCAGAGAAAGCACCTTCTGTATCTTCCGGAATACTCTTCAGGTTTTGCAGATTATAAAATGCTTTTTCCATTGAATTAAGAGCGGTATTTCCCCAATTCAATACAGCCGTTATATAATTCTTAGCTTCTCTGTACGGATAAGTAAACTTGGAATCCTGGCTGAATATTCTCTCGACTCCTCCTTTCACGGCTACCTGATATACGCCGGCCGCAGCATAGACGTGGGATGGAATTTTTTCGGTCGGATGATCGATTTCGCTGCCGTCTCCCCAGTCGATCGAACAGTTCGTCAAACCAACCAAGGGCAACAGGGCTGTAACCCCTCCGTCCTGCGGTTCGGGAATAGTAAGCTCGAATACCAAAGCTCCGGCATTTTCCCAACCTTCCTGTTGAACGGTAATAGTGCGTTCGTCATAATTATAATTTTTATCTCCTGCATACACCAATATTTTGGCAGAAGGAGTATTCGCAGAATGATTTACCGGAGCAGTAACAATAAGATTATTCCCCTGGCGTTCCACTTTTAACCATTTGTCATTGCATGAGAAATTCCAATCTCCAACATTTTCTGCAGTCACCGCTATTGTCTCTTCCCCTCCTTCAGAGGTGAAGTTTAGGGTTGATTTGTTTACATTTACCTTTATCCGGGGTGCAGCTTCCTGAGTAACAGGAATCTCTGCTTCGATGGTATTTTCACCCTCTCCGGAAGTGACAACGAGCGTACCGTTTAATGCCAAGGGAGTACGGTTTTCCCGGGCCATTACCATCACTTTATCGTCTATTTTGGATATAAACATAAAATTATCGGTATTATTGTCCGCCAATTTACGTACAGTCCAATGTTCCCGATTGGTCGTAACAGTCAACTCCGCTTCACCACCTTTAGCAGGAAACATCACACTGCCCGGTTCTATCGTTATTTCAGGATCCGGCGTCGGGTCCTGAGAAAGAGATAATACACAACTGGCAAAATTGCTCTCAGTGCCTGTATTTAAAGTAATAGTAGCTTTATAAGGAAGGGACGTTTTATTTTCCGGAACCGCTATCGTCAGTTTATCTCCTTCCCGGGTAACGGAAAAATGCTCCGCAGGTTGTTCTACAGTATACTGCCAATCTTCCTGATTTGTCTTTACCTGAATGGTAACAGAATCCTTTTCATAAGAAAATCTCACGCTACCGGTAGTACCGTCTGGAGCAATAGTAACTGCTGCTCCCTCTCCCGGAGTCAGTTCAAACGAAGCCGGCACAAAAGCAGGTTCCTTGTCATCGGAACATGCTGCCAAAGCCAATACCGCAAACAGGGCGGTTATATATCTTATATATTTTTTCATTTGTCTTAATTTTATGTGTTACGGTTTTACCTCAGATAGGGCTTTGACCAATCAGGATAATTTTGCTGCATATATTCATAATCCATCAGTTCAGTACAATTACTGAAACAATACTCATATGTACTCGGAGCAATGAACTGTCCCGGATACTTGCTGCGCTCGTAAAGGTGTACCTTCTTACCTTCTATTGTAGTATAAGGCGTTTCACTGCTTAGCCGTATACAATTGCGGAAAGTGGCCTGGAAACTTTTCACAGCCCGGTTCGAATCGAACAATCCGGCCGGTATCTCGGTCAGAGAAGTACATTCCGTAAAGCTGTAATTAAAATTCTCAGCTTTCGGATTATTCGCAAACAATCCTTCCGGAATACTTGCCAGAGAATAACACATGGTAAAGAGGCCTGCAAAATCTTTAGCAAGCGGGCATGGACTGAATAATCCTTCCGGTATTTCCGTCAGCGAAGGGCATTGCCGGAAAGCATATGTAAATGCTTCAGCCTTTTCACAACCCTTAAACAAATTTTCCGGAATACTTTGCAAGAACTGACAACCGAAAAATACACTACTGAATGTTTTTGCCGACACGCACTTGACAAACAGTTCATCCGGTATGGAAATAAGGGGACAACCGGAAAATACAGAAGCAAAAGTTTCCGTGGCTATACAATTATCGAACAAGCCAGCAGGAATGGATTCCAATCCTGCATCGTCGAAGCAAAATGAGAATGTTTCCACCTTATCGCAATTGACAAACAGATCGGCCGGAATTTCCCGAAGCGATGTACAACCATAAAAAGCATTGGAGAAAGTGGTTACGTTTGTAAAGGACCCATCTGTATCAGAGGGGATACTCGTCAGGTTAACACAACCCTTGAGAGCATTTTGCATGGAAGTAAGGCCCGTATTTCCCCACTGTATCACAGAAGTTATATAAGCTAATTCTACATCGGTAAAAGGAGATCCAATGCCTATCCTTGGCATAAATCCGTAAATGCGGATTTGATAGGTTCCGCTTTTTTCATAAAAATGAGTAGGTTGAAAAGAAAACACTCCATCGATATTTCCCGTAAGAGGTTCTGTTTTACCATCTCCCCAGTCTATCGTACACTCCAACATCCCCAATACCGGAGCAACCATCGTTAACCCGTCCCGGTCCAGCTTTATTTCGATAATAAGGGAAGCATCATTCTGTACTACGTTGATCGTAGCAGAAGCGGTATTCTCCTCCCCTTCTCCCAGAACAGTAACAGCAACTGTTGCCGTATTACGCTCAGAAGTTGTATTTTCGTTAGCCGAAAAAATAAGTTTGTTTCCCGATTTCTGTACTGAAAGCCAACTTTCAGTGTTTTTAAAATCCCAGTCGTCATAATTTGCCGTAACAGTTACTTCTGCAGAACCGCCTGAACGGGGAAGTTGTACATTCGTCACGTCTAATTCAATAGTAGCCTTATCCGGTTCGACAGGCGCAGGAACAGGAGGTTCCGTATTATCGTCACTACAAGCGAATAATGCGGCTATCCCCAATAGGAGGTAAAGTTTTTTCATAGCATAATTGGTTTTGTATATTTATTTATTAAAATGATCGGTCAAACTAAACGCAATCGTTTTCGTTAGACACAAAAAAAATAAAAAGTTATTTATTAACTTTTTAATATTGAAAGATTGGAAACTAAAAAGTCTCTACCTTTTAAGGCGACGGAAATACACAAAAGGCAATTATCAACAAAGTCAATAAGTTTTTCATAGGCTATTCAGTTTAGTGAGTATTAAGTTTATTTTTTATCTAAAAAAATTGTTCGTTAAAATTGGGAAACACAAAATTTTTAGAGGTAAAATAAATAAACTAATAATATTTTGATCTGAAGGATTTTGAAATCCCAATAAAATGTATAATTTTGTTATGAAAAATTAAAAAACACCGCTATAAAAAACGAACGTTTATAGTATGCAGAAAAATGAAAAAATTTTGTATTCCTAGAAAAAAAATAAAAACAACAAATTGATTATAATAGCATTACAATATTTTTTAAAAGGATTGAATTAATAAAAAATACAAAATCTTTCTTAAAAGATAAAAAACATTATTTTAATTTTATTGTATTTTTTTAAACATATTTTATACAATTATTTCTCTCTCAAATATTTCAAGCATGAAGTAAAATTTCTGGTTTTTCTTCCCTTTAAGATACATTTATCCACCCAAATAGGACAAGGTTTTAGTAGAAGTTCCGCTATATATAGGGCAAATTCAGGAACACTAAAACTTTTACAGCTTAAAAAGAGAAAGTTTTAGTGTATTAACAGCATTTAAGCTGACAGCAGCGAATGAAGCATCCGACGGAAAAGCGCAAAGGATCGGAAAAGGAGAAAAAATTATACCTAAAATAGATCCTAGACGGAGAAATAGCCTCTGAAGCTAGTTTTTTATCGATTAGCAATATTAAAAAGTAAACCTCACACGAATCTCTTGGAGCTGTAGAATGATTTTCTCCTGAAGAGAACATCATTTGGGGGAAACCGGACAGTTACGCATTTTATCCAGCAATTGTTTATGAAATTTATGTTCAACCCAATCCAATTTCAAAATTTTCGGAGAGGGAATGACAGCTAATAATTTATGATAATATTCCTTTTTGATATCCAGTATTTGTTGTTCCGTATCCAACGTCTCCTCCACCACTTTCAACACCTGAGCATTGGTCAGGTTCTTGGCATCCCGGACAGCCTTGGTATTTTTTCGGATTTGGAATTCCTTATCCCGGATCTTTTTAACCATCTCATTATAAAGGGGCCAAAAAACAGCAGCTTCTTCAGGGGTCAAGTCTAGTGCCTGAGTAAAAAAAGCCACTTTCTGTGCCTCAAATTCATGTCGTTTTTTTTCTGTTAATTTAGATTCCTGTCCCCAAAGAGTCATTCCATACAGAGACAGCAAAATTGTTATCCAAAATCTCATATGCTTTTTAATAAAGTTCTGCATAAATCAAATCATAATCACTCACTTCTGTAGACAGATATTCCAGGATTTCTTCGCTCGTCGGATTAAAACTTCCGTCTAGGACTAAATCATCTGCAACTCCCTCTTCCGTATTCGCAACGATCTCCGTGCTCGCTTTTTTCAACATTTTATTGCCATCAATAAAATGAGGTACGACAAATTGAACGATAAGGAAAGCCAGCAAAAAGATGGCAGCCAACCCCATATAAGGTTTCAGTAAATTTACAAAAGAAACTTTCTGTGGCTTTTCTTCCTCCCTTATTCTCTCCAGCACCTGATCTGTCAAATGTCCAAAATATTCTTCAGGCACCGAGAAAGGATTTTTCTTTTTATATTTATCATCAAAATTATCCATCATTCAAAATTTAGAAATTGAACAATTCAGAATTGACTATCTATGATTCTCATATTTTCTTCTATCTTCTTCACTGCATTATGATAAGTAGCTTTCAGTGTTCCTACAGCAACATCCAGAATAGCAGCAATATCTTCATAAGGCATATCATCAAAATATTTCATATTGAATATCAGACGCTGGCGGTCGGTCAATTTCAATACTGCTTTCTGTAATTCTTTCTGAATTTCATCCCCGCTGAAATAGACATCACTTTCCAGAATATTTTCCAAAGCCTCTGTAATTTCCCCGGAATTTCCATATACTTTCCGCTTTTTCTCATTCAAAAAGTTAATGGATTCATTCGTTGCAATCCGGTACATCCAGGTATATAATCCGGATTCATACCGAAATTCCTTTAGACCTTGCCATATTTTTACAAAAGTATTCTGTAGTATGTCGTTACTATCTTCATGGCTTAAGACGATTTTCCGGATGTGCCAATAGAGTTTCTCTTTGTATTTATCCATAAGCAACCGAAAAGCTTCTTCCTTCTTATTCTTAAGATGAAACAATTCTATTATTTCATTATCTGCTATAGACATACCGACAATTTTGCCTTGTTTTCAATTATATTGACAATAAAGTTCTCAAAAGGTTTATTTCTCCCCCCTGGTTTTCTTCTCCATGGTGAAAAATTGATATCCTATTTTCTTTTTCTCAAAGCTGTATAAGTTTTGATTCCCCTTATATAATAGGCATACACAACACTTCCTTTATAAATGCAGGAATCCTGTTTAGACACCGGGATAGGGGTATATTCTTTCCTCATCGTCCAAAAAGCACGATAAGCACGAAATACAGCAGAGGCATTGGCTCCTTGTCCCCGGAGGAGGAAAATAAAGAAAGCGACTGAATCCAGTAGCAAGCGGATTATAAAAAGTTTTCTCCACGTTTTTCGATCCAGATTTTTATAAAGCATTAACAAATTATTCCGATAATTCAAAAACAGCTTTCTGGGATGGTTCATCGGCAAAGAAGCCCCTCCCAGATGATATACGACAGAAGCCGGCTGGACCTTTAAAACATATCCCTGGTTTCGCATCCGCCAGCAAAGGTCAATTTCTTCCATATGAGCGAAAAAACGTTCATCCAATCCTCCACAAGCCAAATAGACCTCTCTCTTCACGCATAAGGCGGCCCCGCTACACCAGAAAGTCTCCACTACGTCATCATATTGTCCCCGGTCGGTTTCTGTCGTATTCAGCATTCTTCCCCGGCAAAAAGGAAATCCGTACCGATCTATATATCCTCCACAGGCTCCTGCGTATTCAAATTTTTCCTTATCCTTCCAGGCTTTAATTTTAGGTTGTATCGCAACAACCTCCGGTTCCTTTTCGAACAGGTCCTCTATCGGAGATAACCAACCGGAAGTCACTTCCACATCACTATTCAATAATACGACATAAGCCGAATCGAGTAAAGCTATCGCTTTATTATATCCCGCAGCAAAACCGTAATTTTTTTCAAAACGGATTACCTTAACCTCCGGAAAATCTTCTGCCAATACCTGCAAAGAACGATCGGTAGAACCATTATCCGCCACAATAACCTCGGCTTTTTCCGGATCGGTATGCCGGACTACAGCAGGTAAAAATTGTTTCAGCAATTTTTCTCCATTCCAATTCAATATGACGACAGAAAAACGGCTCATCGTTCTTTCTTAATTTTTATCTTGTTTTCTTCCGGCTTTTTTCCTTTATTTTCTTCTAAATAAACAGCTTCTTCCCTTTTGTGCTTCCACCGGCGATGCGACCATAACCAATATTCAGGAGCTTTCTGTATTTGCTGCTCCAAAAAGCGAGTATGCATACGGGTCAGTTCCCCCGGAGCTAAAAGAGCAGGTTCTCCGCAGAGATCCACAAAATCCACTTCATAATATCCCCGTTTTAATTTTTTCATCTGCAAAGAAATAACAGGCAAATTAAATTTCCGGGCAATTTTTTCCGTTCCCATAAAAACAGGGGTATCCTGATGCAAAAATTCCATCCAAAAATTCAGATTATTGACATTGGGAGTTTGGTCGGCAATAAAACCGGCCAGAAACAAACGTCCTTCCCGCAGATTACTGACAATCAGACGTAAGATGTCATTTTTAGGCACAGGCCGTGCACCGAAACGGGAGCGGATCTCGATCATCAACTGATCCATTACTTTATTGTGCATCGGCTTATAAAGTGTATAAAAATCAATGTTTCCCTTTGTCCATAAAGCATAAGAAGCCATCCATTCCCAATTTCCGTAATGCCCCAATACTCCTATGACACTTCTCCCCTGATCGTAATATTTTTGAAGGATTTCCGTATGTTTAAATACACAGCGACGTCTCATTTCCTGTTCCGACATATGCCAGGGCTTATAGAGTTCAACGAAAATATCTCCCAGGTTCCGGTAAAATTTCTTTTCGATTCGTGTCAGTTCTGTCCCTTCTTTTTCAGGAAAAGCATTTCTCAAATTTGTCCGAACAACATTTCTCCGGTAACGAACCACATAATACAACAGGTAATACAAAATATCCGAAAAAAAATATAATACCCGCAAAGGTAAATAGCTAATTATCCAGATAAGTCCGCGTAATAGATAAGATACCATATATTCTAATTAAGAAGTCAAAGATAAACGCTTTCAAAATCATATCCAAAAACCAACCTATTTATCCACAACCAGAAAAGCAAACAAAACGATTTTCTATCATCTTAACCATTTTTGAGATTCCAGAATTTTAACTAAATTGCTCCCCATTTCATTTGAATACAACTCAATTGATAAATGGCGTTCGTTATTAAACATTTCCATAAACTTAAAAAAAGAGAAATGAAAACACATTTTACTATTTTCCTATTATTCGTTACCAGTTTATTTTCTCAGGCAGCTTCTCATAAACAGCAAATAAGCTCTCCCGACGGGAAATTAAAAGTCATCATTGAGATCGGAGACCTCATTCGTTGGTCGGTTCTGGATAATGACCAAACCCTCATTGCCCCTTCTCCGCTTTCTTTAACTTTGGGTAATCAGGAAAGCTGGGGGATCCAACCGAAATTACAAAAAGTAAGTAAACAATCTGCAGATAATATCATCACCTCTCCTTTTTATAAAAAGTCTCAAGTGATTGACCAATACAACCAACTGACACTCCAATTCAAAGGGAATTGGGCTTTGGTATTCCGGGCTTACAATGACGGAGTAGCCTACCGTTTCCGGAATCTTTCGGACAAATCACTTACCGTCGTAAGCGAAGAAGCTGTTTTCAATTTCGATAATGATTACGAAGCCTATGTGCCTTACGTTCACGCCCGGGATAAAAAGAACAAATCTTTCGAGGCTCAGTTCTTCAATTCATTTGAAAGTACTTATACTCACGATAAAATCTCGGCTTTGGACAAAGAACGGCTTATGTTTCTGCCCTTGGTTGTCGATGTGAAAAAAGGGAAAAAAGTACTCTTGACAGAAGCAGATCTGGAAAGTTACCCGGGTATGTACCTCAATACAGCTCAAGGGAACCATTCTTTCACCGGGGTTTTCGCCCCTTATCCCAAGACGACAGTACAAGGTGGACACAATATGCTGCAACGCTTGGTAACCGCCAGAGAACCTTATATTGCCCGGATTCCGGGGAAACAGGATTTACCCTGGAGAGTAGTGATCATCTCGACAGCAGATAAACAATTAGCCAATTCCGACATGGTCTATAAATTAGCTTCTCCTTCCCGTATCGGGGACATTACCTGGATCAAGCCTGGAAAAGTAGCCTGGGAATGGTGGAACAATCTGAATATTTACGGGGTAGACTTTAAAGCCGGTATAAATAACAATACTTATAAATATTATATCGATTTCGCCTCCCAACAAGGGATAGAATATGTCATTCTGGATGAAGGATGGGCGGTAAATAAAAAGGCAGATATGATGCAAATTATTCCGGAAATCAACATTCAGGAGTTAGTAGATTATGCAACGGACCGGAATGTAGGTATCATTCTTTGGGCCGGTTACGAAGCCTTAAAAAAAGATCTGGAAAACATTTGCCGCCACTATGCGGACATGGGAGTAAAAGGATTTAAAGTCGACTTTTTCGATCGGGACGATCAGGAAATTGTAGATTTTACTTACCAAGCCGCTGAAACAGCCGCCAGATACAATCTTCTGCTGGATTTACACGGCATTTATAAACCTACCGGTTTACAACGTACTTACCCGAACGTATTGAATTTTGAAGGAGTATATGGCTTAGAAAATGTAAAATGGGCCCCGGATTCTGTCGACCAGGTCACTTACGATGTCATGATTCCCTTTATCCGAATGGTTGCAGGACCGATGGATTATACTCAGGGGGCTATGCGGAATGCAGCTAAAGGGACTTTCGCTCCGATTTATTCAGAACCGATGAGCCAGGGAACCCGTTGCCGTCAACTGGCCACTTATATTGTTTTCGAATCCCCTTTGAATATGCTGTGCGACAATCCCAGCAACTATAAGAGAGAACCGGAATCGCTAGCTTTTATAGCTCAAATCCCGGTTACCTGGGACGAGACCAAAGTACTGGAAGGCACAATTGGAGAAAACGTCATTATCGCCCGCAGAAAAGGAAACGATTGGTATATAGGAGGACTTACAAACTGGACTCCCCGTACAGCTGAACTGGATCTCAGTTTTCTAGGTAACAATGTTTATCAGGCCATTCTCTTTCAGGACGGGGTCAATGCAGACCGGGCCGGACAGGATTACAAACGAACAGCATTCTCTCTGGGAGCCGAGAAACAACTAGCGATCGAGATGGCCCCCGGTGGAGGTTTTGCCCTTATCCTTAAACAACAATAGAGGTATAAATATTTACAGGCAGTTCCTCCAAAAGATAGAAAATATTCAAAATTTTTCAGATAAATAAACGGCTTTTAAGCCTGACTGATAAGATTTTGCAAACCTTTAACGGACAATCCTCTGGTTCTTAGATACCTATTTATCAGAACCGAAAGTTTGTCCGTTAAAAGTTTGCAAGTTTTCTTCGTTCAGCCCCAATAAACCGTTAAACTGTTCCAGAATTTTTACCTATTCCTGTCTTTCCTTCAAAGAAAATCCCATCTGGGTTTGTTATTCCCGCACTAACTTTCCAGACATACGTTTGCGTAAAAAAATACATATTTTTTTACTTAACTAAACCAAAAATGCGGTAATTTCGTACAACTGAACGAAAAGAATGTTTAATTTTCTGATAGTATATGATCGAATTCAAGCCTATAACTTTAGCAGATAAATCTTTAATCACTTCTTATACCCTAGCGTACGCACCTCAGGATTGCGATTTTGCGTTTTCCAACCTATGTGCCTGGCACTTCAGTAACCAAAGCAGTTATACTGTGATAGACAATAGTCTGGTCGTTCGTTTCCACACAGAGGACAACCGGCTTATTTATTTAATGCCTATCGGTAAGGGGAATCTGGTACACATTGTTGAGCAATTGGACAAAGAAGCACAAAAGGAAGGTCATCCTTTACGCCTACAAGGGATATATCCGGAAACACAGGAAAAACTAGAAAAAATTTTTCCCACTCTCTTTGAGTACACCTCTTACCGGGATTTTGCCGATTATGTCTATTTACGGAAAGATCTGGTCGAATTAAAAGGGAAAAATTATCAACCCAAGCGGAATCACGTAAACAAATTTACCAAAGAATACTCTTACAGGTATACCCCTCTCACCCCGGAAATGCTCCCCCAATGTTTAGAATTCGAATCCCGCTGGAGTATCGAACACGACTATGTGGAACAGAACGGTCTGAAAGATGAACGCCGGGCATTGACCTATGCGATCCACCATTATGAAGAACTGAATCTGACAGGAGGAGCCATCTGGGTAAACGAAGAAATGGTTGCTTTTACCTTCGGAGCTCCCATCAATCAAAACACTTTCGACATCAACGTAGAAAAAGCCAATATACACATTGACGGGGCCTACAGCATCATCAACCGAGAGTTCGCCTCCCACCTTCCCGAACAATATACTTACATTAACCGGGAAGAAGACTTAGGTGTTCCCGGCTTGCGTCAATCTAAACTTTCCTATCATCCGGCGATTCTTTTGGAAAAATGCATCGCCACAAAAAAATAAAGTCATGGTTAAAGAGGAAGTGATTCGTTTATGGCGGATTTGTTTTCAGGATTCAGAAGATTTCATCCGTTTTTATTTCGACAAAAAATACCGGGAAGAAAATACGCTTACCTTGAGCGAAAACGGCCAAATCGTATCAGCCCTGCAAATGCTTCCCTACCAAATGACATGGAATGGGAATTTGATTCCCGTTTCTTACATCTCCGGAGCCTCCACTCTTCCGGAAGCCCGTAAAAAAGGATATATGTCCCAACTCCTATCAAAAGCTTTCGGGGTCATGAAAAACCAAAAAATCGCTTTTAGTATATTGATTCCTCAGGAAGACTATCTGTACGATTATTATGCTAAAACAGGATATGTCCCGGTTTTCGGTTATACTCCGGAGAACTATTATTTACCGGTAAAATATACTCACAAACAGGTAGAAATTCTTTCTTCCCAAAAATGTTTTTCTTCGCTGCCGGAGCTTTATTGTTATTTTAATCGGCAGATGTTAAAACGTCCCAATTGTGTCCAACATACTGCAGAAGATTTCAAAATTATCCTGGAAGATTTATATCTGTCAGGAGGTCATTTAATTTTATTTCGGCATATTTCAGGAGAAATCGGGGGGCTGGCTTTTCTTCAGCCTTTACCGGACAAACTGCACATCGGTGAATTGTTGGCCGACTCAGAAGAAGAAAAAAGTGCTTTGCTGAATACAGTGGCAGACCAATGGAACAAGAGTGAAATCGAATTAAAAACTCCGCCTCGTTCCGGGCATACAATCCGCCGGGGTATGGCTCGCATGATCGATACGTTACAAGTCCTCGGCATCTATGCTCAAACTCACCCTCACCGGACCATACTTCTTCAGCTAACAGACGAAATAGTGCCTTCAAATAGCGGATTCTATCGTTTAAAAAACGGGTCCGTCTTTCGAACAGATTCCGAAGTACAACGTCCGGACCTGCAACTAGACATCCGAGAATTAACCCAGATGGTATTTAACTATCCGGCTTTTATCAGTCTTATGCTGGATTAACCCCCGGACTAAAAAAAATAAACGGCTCATTTCTTTCTCTTTTTTCCCTAAAGAATGTCCTTAAAACAGAAAGAAAAGGACTTTTTATTGCTAAATATTGTCATTTTCAGATTAATTGACTATTTTCGTGTGCTAATGGAATCGAGAAATATTAACGGCAGACTAACTATGGACCAAGACAACACGTTACTGAATGAAGGGCTAAACAATTCTTCAGAAGTACCAGCCAACGAAGTAAGTGACATCCTTCCTACGGAAGAAAACATTCCTTCAGAAGAAATTACACCGGAAATTCCGGAAATCAATTTCGCTGTTTTAAAAACAGAGGAGATTGTTGCAGAAATGCAAAAGCTCATTGAAACCTGTCCGACGGGGCAAATTAAAGATGTAATGGAGAAGCTCCCGGAAATTTTTGAAAAACAATACAAGCAGGAATACGAGCAAGCTTTGGCAGATTTCACGGCTGACGGGACTCCTGCAGCAGACTTCAATTACAAAAATGAGAATAAAGAAAAGTTTTACGATCTTTATAAACTCTTTAAAGAAAAAAGAATTACTGCCGCAAAGCAGATCGAAGTAGACCGGGAAAAAAATCTTCAGATCAAGCTCCAGTTGATTGAAGAACTGAAAGAATTGGTACAAAAGGAAGAAGCACTCAATAAAACATTTCAGGAATTCAAAGATATACAAGAACGCTGGAGAAACACAGGCCTTGTTCCCCAAAACCGCGTGAATGATTTACTAGAGACCTATCATCACCACGTAGAAAATTTCTATAATTACATCAAAATCAACAAGGAATTGAGAGATTTGGATCTGAAACGAAATCTGGATGCCAAAATCAATTTATGCGAGGAAGCGGAAAAACTGGTGGAAAACAAGGACATCAACGACGCTTTTAAACAATTGCAACTTCTCCATACCCGTTGGAAAGAAATTGGTCCTATTCCGAAAGAACAACAAGAACCTGTCTGGGAACGTTTTAAAGCTGCCACGAGTAAAATCAATGATAGTTACCATAAGTTTTTTGAAAGCCTGAAACAAGAACAGGAAGACAATCTGAAGGTAAAAGAAGAAATTTGCGGAAAAGCGGCCGCAATTGCAGCTGCGGAATACCAAGGTATCAAGGAATGGAATGCTGCTGCCCAAAACATTATCGAACTCCAGGAAGAATGGAAACATTCCGGAACCGTTCCTCAAAAAGAACGCAACCGGATCTTTAAAACATTCAGGGCTTCCTGTGATACTTTCTTTAACCGGAAACGGGAATTTTACAAACAAATGCTGGAAGAACAGGAAAAGAATCTGGAACTGAAAACCAAGCTCTGTGAAAAAGTAGAAGCCATTAAAGACAGTACAGATTGGAAAATTACCACAGATAAAATTATTTCCTATCAAAAAGAATGGAAAAAAATAGGTCCTGCTCCCCGGAAATATTCCAACAAAATATGGTTCCGTTTTCGTGCAGCCTGTGACGAATTTTTTAATAACAAGAATGCCCACTTCAAGAGCATTGATTCCGAGCAGGAAAAAAATCTGGAGGCCAAAAAAGCATTAATTGAAGAGGTAAAACAATTCCAACTAGTGGACGATAACGAAGAAAATATCAAAAAACTAAAAGAATTCCAAGCCCGTTGGAATGATATCGGATTTGTACCCATCAAAGAAAAAGAAGCTGTCCAAGAAGAATTCCGAAAAATCATAAATACTTATTTTGACAAATTGAATTTGGATGAATTTGATAAAAACCTGGAAAAATACAGGGCTAAAATCAATTCTCTGGACAGCAGCGAAAATAAAGAATTCAAAATTATCAACGAACGGGAAAAGTTGATTGTCAAAATCCGGCAACTAGAGAATGACATCCATACCTGGGAAAACAATATCGGGTTTATTGCAAAATCCAACAAATCCGAAGGTCTTATCCGGGAGTTAACGTCTAAGATAGAAAAAACCAAACAGCGATTAGCTTTATTGCAGGAAAAATTAAAGGCGATTGACAGCCTGATTTAATACTCATAAAAAATTTCCAATCCCTAAGGTTCTCTTTCGGCTTTAGGGATTTTTCATTTTTTAACGAAGGCATTCAGGGGGATATTCATTCTTTTTTTCTTGTGTACTCCGGTCTTATTTTTTACATTTGCAACTTCGAGAAATTAATAAAATTCAAGTTATCGTGTCAACAAAATATGTTTTCGTTACGGGTGGAGTGGCCTCTTCTTTAGGAAAAGGTATCATTGCGTCTTCTTTGGCAAAATTACTTCAGGCAAGAGGATATAAAGTTGCCAATCAAAAATTGGATCCCTATATCAACATTGATCCGGGAACATTAAATCCTTACGAACATGGAGAATGTTATGTTACCGATGACGGAGCGGAAACAGACCTGGATTTAGGACATTACGAAAGATTCACAGGTTGTCCCACTTCTCAAGCGAATAATATTACGACAGGCAGGATCTATCAGAACGTCATCAATAAAGAAAGACGGGGAGATTATTTAGGGAAAACGGTACAGATTGTCCCCCACATCACGGATGAAATCAAACGCAATATAAAACTACTCGGGAATAAAGGGGAATACGACGTCGTAATCACCGAAATCGGAGGTACTGTAGGCGATATTGAATCTTTACCTTTTCTGGAAGCTGTACGTCAGTTACGTTGGGAATTGGGAGAAAAATCCGTATTGATACATTTGACACTTGTCCCCTTTTTGTCGGCTTCCGGAGAGTTAAAGACCAAACCCACTCAACATTCTGTAAAATCTCTTTTGGAAATCGGAGTTCAACCGGATATATTAGTGCTCCGTACGGAACACAAATTAAACAACGACTTAAAACGGAAAGTTGCTTTATTCTGTAACGTACAGCCGGAAGCCGTGATTGAATCCATCGATGTTTCCACCATTTATGAGGTGCCGATTAAAATGGAAGAAGAAAAACTGGACGAAATCGTACTTGAAAAATTAGATCTTCCGTTGAACAGTGAACCGGATCTGGATTCGTGGAAAAAATTCCTTTACAAATTGAATAATTACCGACAGGAAGTGCAAATTGGGCTGGTAGGCAAATACGTCGAGCTACACGATGCCTATAAATCCATTGCCGAGGCTTTTATCCACGCAGGAGCTGTGAACGACTGTAAAGTGAACATTCATTGGATTCATAGTGAAACCTTAAATGAAGAAAATGCCGAAGAAACGCTTAAAAATCTGCATGGTATTTTAGTAGCACCCGGATTTGGCCACAGAGGAATTAACGGGAAATTGCTCGCCATTCATTATGCCCGGACAAACAACATCCCGTTTTTTGGAATTTGTCTGGGTATGCAAATGGCCGTCATTGAATTTGCCCGGAACGTTCTGCACCTGGAAGGAGCGGATTCCACAGAAATGGCAGCAAAAACCAAATATCCGGTCATCGATTTGATGGACAGTCAGAAAAATGTAACGGAAAAAGGAGGGACAATGCGTCTGGGAGCTTATAAATGTGAATTAAAAGAAGGCTCCAAAGCCTACGAAGCTTATGGACAAAAAATGGTGGAAGAAAGACATCGTCATCGTTACGAATTCAATAACGAATACAAAGAAGCTTTCGAAAAAGGAGGTATGATCACCACCGGCATCAACCCGGATACAGGATTGACGGAGATTATCGAGATACCTTCCCATAAATGGTTTATAGGAACTCAATTCCACCCGGAATATAAAAGTACTGTGGTGAAGCCTCATCCACTGTTTGTTGCTTTTATAAAAGCCTGTCTCTCATAATAAAAAGCTAAAAATAAAATCGTAAATCAAAAATAGTAAGTCAATATATGGATAGAAATACAATCGTCGGTTTAGTACTTATTTTTGTCATTCTGATCGGGTTCTCCTATCTTACCCGGCCAAATGAAGAACAATTAAAAAGGATACAGGAACAACGGGATTCCATTGCCCGGGTCGAAGCAGAAAGAATGGCATTAGCTGCCCAACAGGAAAAAAAAGATTTTGAATTAAGCCAAGAAACGGATTCGTTGAAACCCCTGTCTCCGACAGTGTTTGTGCAAGACAGCCTGAAGGAAGAAATTATTACACTGGAAAACAATAAAATTCGTCTACAGCTCAGTACCCAAGGAGGCCGTATCGTCAATGTCGACTTAAAAGAATATTTTACACACGATTCCCTGCCTCTTATCTTATGGAAAGCAGATAAAAGCACTTTCGGCCTGAACTTTTATGCCCAAAACAAACAGATCAACACCGAGGAATTTCTTTTTGTTCCGAATACGACAGAAACTGTTCTCAATGCAACAGAAAGTGAAAAAACATTGTCTCTGAAACTCTTTTCAGGGGAAAACAAATACATCGAATTTATATACAAACTGGCACCGGACAGTTATATGGCAGATTTCAGTATCCGCACACACAATATGAACGATGTCATCGCTTCCAATTCTTCTTTCCTGACCTTATTCTGGGGAGTCGATATGCCGCAACTGGAAAAGAGCAAGGATTTCGAAAACCGTTATACAGGAGTTTACTATGATTTTTTAAGCGACGATGTAGAAAACATGTCTACAACCTCCAACGAAAAAGAAACGTTATCTACTAAAATCAAATGGGTCGCTTTCAAACAACAGTTTTTTTCTTCCATATTGATCGCTCAGGACGCCTTTACGGATGTTGCCCTTTCTTCAGATATCAGCAATGAACCGGGATACCTGAAAAAAGTCTATGCAGAAATTCCTTTAGCTTATTCCGGGAATAACAATGAAACATATAACATGCAATTCTTTTTCGGACCGAATTCTTATCCCATTCTGAAAGAATACGGGGCGGATATTGAATTACCGAAACTGGTCAATCTGGGTTGGAAATGGGTGGCTTGGTTTAACCGTTATGTCGTTATTCCCCTGTTCAACTTTTTGGAAAACCATGTCACCGGTAACTATGGACTGATCATCCTGCTGCTGACGTTAATTATCAAACTGGTGCTGTTTCCCCTTACCTACAAATCTTATCTGTCACAGGCTAAGATGAGGGTATTAAAGCCTCAGATCGACGAAATCAATAAAAAATACCCCAAAGAAAAAGCTCTTGAACGGCAGAAGGCAACCATGGCGCTTTACAAACGAGCGGGAGTAAATCCGATGGGGGGATGCCTGCCCATGTTGTTACAAATGCCGATATTGATTGCGCTTTTCTGGTTCTTCCCGGGAGCGATTGAACTCCGGCAAAAGAGTTTCCTTTGGGCTACAGACTTAGCTTCTTACGATTCGATTGCCACTCTCCCCTTCTCTATACCTTTCTACGGGGACCACGTCAGTCTGTTCTGCTTACTCATGACAGCAGTCAATATCATCTATATGGTCATGAACAATAAAAATCAACCCCAGAACGAACAGATGAAAGGCATGCAGACAATGATGTATATCATGCCTATTATGTTCCTATTCATTTTTAACAGCTATTCTTCGGGATTGAGTTATTATTATTTCGTCGCTACACTGATCACAATTCTGCAAACTTGGCTGATCCGTCGTTATGTAAACGATGAAAAATTGCTCAAGCAAATCGAATTAGCAAAAACAAAACCGGTAAAAAAATCAAAATTTCAGGAACGACTGGAACAAATGCAAAAAATGCAAGAACAAAAAAGAAGATAAATCCGAAAGAAAACTGTCTCCAAAAGTAAAATTTCGCTTTTAAAGAGTAGTGTTTTTTCAGGTAATCAAGATTAATCGACTTAACTTGTAATGAGTTAAGTCGATTTTGTATTCCCTTGAATATTTTTACGACCATAAGACCTAACAGCCGAAACGAAGGAATTTCTCAAATAAAAATCCCGCTCTTCCTTAACCGGCTTTCGTAATTAACGTCCTGCTGATAGACTAAACTTCGAAGCTGAAAAAAATCTTATAAAATTTATAAAATAATTTGGTTTATAAAATAAACTAGTTTATATTTGCATCATAAAATAATTACAAATACGAAATTTACAACATAGAAAAGCACGTCCGATTGGGAAAAACACCGATTCTCCAGCGGGATTTAATAGAAAAAATTCTAATCTTAAATAATTATGGAAAACAAAAAATTAAATGAAAAAGAAAGTTTGGAGCTTATCGCCCGAATGATCCGCAACACACATGAAAATCTGGAAACCAGAGGAGGAAAATCTATGCTGGTGAATGGGTACACGACCTTTCTCACTTCTATTGTCATTTATTTCCTTGTGGGATACACACACAATCCTTATTATCATCTTTTGTGGTTTATCATTCCTGTCGTCGGAATAATCTGGAAATATATTGATAAACGTTCGCATCCCCAAAAAGTAACCACCTATATCGACCGGGTTGTCGGATACGTATGGATGGTCGCTGGCATTATTGTGTGGCTGTCTGCTTGTGCGGCTTTTTTCTCTGTTTTCAGCATGTTACCTATCTTATTTGTAGTCGCTTTAATGATCAACACAGCAACGATAATCACCGGTCTGGTCATAAAATTCAAGGCCCTTACCATCGGAGGGTCCGCAGGTATTCTCCTGAGTTTTTCCTTGCTCATTATTTTCGGCCTTAAGAGTATATTAATCTTTGCCCTTATCTTTTTACTCTGTATGATCATTCCGGGGCATATCTTGCAATATGCTGAAAAGAAGAAACGTTTAAAATCAAGAGCATATGTTTAAAGAATTGGATCCTTTGCTGCATTCGGAATTACGGCTAGCCGTCATGTCGATTCTGATTTCGGTAGAAGAAGCTGACTTTGTCTTTATTAAAGAACAGACAAAAGCTACCTCAGGCAACCTCAGCGTTCAGATCGACAAACTCAGTAAAGCCGGATATATCGAAATTACCAAAACTTTCAAAGGTAAAATGCCTCAGACACTTTGCCGTCTTACCCCAATCGGCAGGCAAGCCTTTGAAAATTATATAGAAGCTCTGAAAAGTTATATCGGGAACATCGGGTAAAAAGCAAGCCTTAAAATATAATATATTATAAATCAATTAATTATGAAATTTTTTTTCATCATTTTAGGAATACTGTGCTTTTATGCAAACGCATCAGCCCAATACGACAATCAATTTTATCATCCACAAAAAGATTGGATACCCTGTCAGTTGCCGGTATATGAAGAAATTTATTTCCATCCACAAACGGATACGCTATATTCTCTCTTATGCAAACCCCAGGGAAGGCCCAAAGCCACTTTATTCTATATTCACGGTAATTCCGGGAATATTTCCTATCATTCCGGCCTTATCAACACTTTCGTGAAAGCCGGCTTTCAGGTATTTATCGCCGATTTCCGGGGATATGGGAAATCCTCCGGACATCCCACTCATCTCAATATTGCCGCTGACGGTCAACTTATACTGGATTCTCTTTTAAAACGTCCGGATGTAGAAAATACTACCTTCATCCTTTACGGAGCTTCTATCGGAACACAACTCGCAACAAAATTAGCAAAAGACAATCAGGACAAAATCGACGCTCTGGTCCTAGAAGGCGGCATGAGTTCCTTTACTGATATTGCATTACAAAGTATACCGGAAGAACAACGGGAAATGGCGCGGCCTTTTCTGATCTTCCCTTATTCTGCCAAAACGGACATCACTGCCATCAATCGCCTTCCAAAACTCATTATTCACAGCCCGGATGACGAAACGGTTCCTTATCGTCAGGCACAGGAAGTATTCCAAAAAGCTCCAGAACCTAAATATTTTCTGCAAAGCCGGGGAAAACATCTGGAAGCCATAAAAATAGAACCAGATACAATTATCAAAGCCATTCAAAATCTTATTCAACTTAAAAAAGAAAACGATGAAAACCACTCCAAATTTATCACACAAATTACAAGTAAGGTTATTTTACCGGCAACTGTTCACTTATATTGTCATGATGCTGTTTCTCCTGTTTATCAATTATATCTGTTATAACGGATATTGGTGGGTAGTCTGGCCGGCAGCCGGTTGGGGAATAAGTCTCCTCTTTCAGTCCGTCAACGTCTTTTTACCCTTAAACAAAGAAGAAGAACAAATCTGAAAAACGGATTTTTTTAAAGACGTTTTCGATTTTAAAATCTCTATTTATTTCATTATTACTAAATCCCAATGCCATGAAAAAATTAACATTATCCCTTCTCATTAGCTGCCTGAGTAGTATTCTTTTAGCAGTCTCCACGCCCCCGATTCTTCCCATACAAGAACGAATCGAAAAAGGATTATACGCTTGTTTTACAGCACAATCCGCAGAACCACTGGCCTCTCTTTACACCGAACTGGAGAAGCAACATACACCGCTAGCCTCTTATTGGATGGCGTATACAAAATTTTACGAAGCAATATATGATTTAAAAACACAAAAAGTCGATTTAGCCAAAAACTGTATTCAGCAAGCCATAACTTTACTTGAAAATACAAAAAACAAAACATCGGAAGATTACGCTCTTCTGGCCTATATTCAAAGCTTTTCCCTACAGTTTAAAACGGGGATGGAAGCCGGAAAAACTTCCAGTGAAGTCGCTGCAAACGGACAAAAAGCATTACAACTCGATTCGACAAATTTAAGAGCCTGGTATATAGTAGGCAGCCATGATTTCTATTTACCTGCCACCTACGGAGGAGGACAAAAAGCGGAAAGTTATTTGAAAAAAGCAATTGAACTCTCTCCTCAACCTGTAACCAATCCCTGGTTTCCTTCCTGGGGAAAAGAAGAAGCCTACGACCTGCTGATCCGGTTTTATTTAAATAAAGAGAAAACGGCCGAAGCCCGTAAATATTACGAAGCCTTAAAAGCATCTTACCCTGAAAGTTATTTAATTGTTCAATATGCAGAAAAATTCAAATAAATAGGAAATTATTTTTCTTTTCTCTGTTTATCCTCTTTGGAAGTTATCCCATCAAAACACCTGTAAGGGAGAGGAGTGGACATGAAACGCAATCCTTTATTGCCGTGAATGTTTATCTGAGCATCCGACTATACTCCTCTCTCCCCCTATACTTATTATGCCAAAAGAATGTTGTATTTTGGTTTGCAATATAATTTTTAAACATTAAATTGCCTTTTTACGTAAAAAAAAGAAAAACTTATGGAAGAAAGAAAAATTACTATGCACGGAAACGCCCTTACATTAGTAGGGAAAGCGATCCAAGTGGGCGAAAAAGCTCCTATATTTTATGGACTAGGAAAAAAATTGGAGCCTGTCAGTCTGGAAGAATTTGCAGATAAAACAGTGGTCATATCGGCCTTCCCCTCTATCGATACTCCTGTATGTTCTGCACAAATGCATCATTTCAATAAAATGGCCACCGATTTCAATAAAGATGTCGTCATTTTAGCCATCTCCTGCGACCTCCCTTTTGCACTGAATCGTTACTGTGCAGCCGAAGGCATCGACCGGGTGATTACGTTATCCGACTATAAAGATCTGGAATTCGGTTTAAAATACGGCTTCCTCATCGAAGAGTTGCGGCTGCTCACCCGGGGAATCGTCATTATCGGCAAAGATCAAAAGGTAAAATATGTAGAATATGTCCCGGAAATCACAGCAGAACCGGACTATGAAAAAGCAATGGAAGCTCTGAGGCAACTTTCGTAGCATCGACAAAAAATAACCGGATTTTCGATGAAATTTATCGAAAATCCGGACATTTTTAACAGTCGAATCAGATTTGCCGGAGCAAGTTAACCATCTCAATGGCACTGCTAACCGCATCAAATCCCTTATTTCCGGCTTTCGTCCCAGCCCTCTCTACGGCTTGTTCGATGGAATCCGTCGTCAATATACCAAAAATGACTGGTACTCCGGTTTGTATACCTGCTTGTGCCACTCCTTTCGTAGCCTCCGTAGCCACCATATCAAAATGAGGGGTTGCCCCGCGGATAACAGCCCCCAAACAGACAACAGCATCGTATTTTTTACTCTCGGCCATCTTTTTCGCCACCAGCGGAATCTCAAACGCTCCCGGCACCCAAGCTACTTCCAGGTTGTTTTCATCTCCTCCGTGGCGGACAAAAGCATCTACTGCTCCTCCCAATAATTTAGCCGTAATAAACTCGTTAAAACGTCCGGCAACAATCCCTATACGTTGCCCTTCCGCCAATAATTTTCCTTCTAAAATTTTCATGGTATTCGATAGTATTAATTATTATTTATTTTCTTTATTCTCCAATACTTCTTCTTTTTTCCAATCGTTCCGCACATGCAAAATATGCCCCATTTTTTTGTATTTGGTATACATATAAAATTCATTCTTCTCGTTACAGGTCATCTCTATCGGTTCCCGTCCCACGATTTCCAACCCGTAACCGTCCAGGCCTTTTATTTTTAACGGATTGTTTGTCATCAGAATCATCTTTTTTACCCCCAGATCGGCCAATATTTCCGCGCCCGTACCATACTCCCGCAAATCGGCTTTGAATCCAAGTGCCAAATTAGCTTCCACAGTATCCATGCCTCCATCCTGCAAGTGATAAGCCTTCAATTTATTGATCAGACCGATGCCCCGGCCTTCCTGCCGCATATATAACAATACCCCGCGTCCAGCCTTTTCTATCCGGCGTAAAGCCTCTGCCAATTGTTCCCCGCAATCGCAGCGCAAAGAACCGAAGGCGTCTCCCGTCAGGCATTCCGAATGTACCCGGCACAATACCGGTTCTCCGTCAGCAATATTCCCCTTTACCAATGCAACATGATGTTCCCCACTGATTTTATTAACATAACCATAAGCTTTGAATATACCATATTTCGTTGGCATTTCAGCTTCAGTAACCCTTTCGATCAGTATTTCAGTTTTCCGGCGATAAGCTATCAGGTCAGCTACAGAAATAATTTTCAACTTATGCTTTTTAGCAAAAGCCACTAATTCGGTTGTCCGCATCATCGTACCGTCCTCCCGCATAATTTCGCAACACAAACCACATTCTTTCAATCGGGCAATTTTCATCAGATCGACCGTTGCTTCTGTATGTCCCATTCGCTCCAGAACTCCTCCAGCTTTTGCTTCCAACGGAAACATATGGCCGGGACGACGAAAATCCGCAGGCTTTGCCCCTTCCTCCACACATTTCATAGCTGTTACAGAACGCTCTAAAGCAGAAATTCCCGTGGAAGTAGAAATATGATCGATCGATACCGTAAAAGCCGTAGCATGGTTATCCGTGTTATTGGCTACCATCTGCTGCAAATTCAATTTTTCCGTCAAAGCTTTACTCATCGGCATACAAATCAATCCCTTCGCATAGGACGCCATAAAATTTACATTTTCTAAAGTAGCATGTTCTGCCGCACATATTAAATCCCCCTCATTTTCCCGGTCAGGATCGTCGACCACCACAATCATCCTACCAGCTTTTAAGTCAGCCACGGCTTCTTCTATTGTATTAAACTTAATTTCTTCCATAACGTTTTAGTTAAATATAAGCTCGTTAAATAATCTCATGTATGTATTTTTCAAAATCCATTTGCTTCTAAAAATGACAAACTCAAACCTTTTGTATTCTCTTTTCCCATCAATTTTTCCACATAGCGGACAATCATATCATTTTCTAAATTTACGATATCTCCGGTATGTTTGCGGAGTAGAGTCGTCTCTTCCTGGGTATGGGGGATCACAGACACCCGGAAAACAGCCTCATCTACATAAGCAATTGTAAGGCTCACTCCATCTATAGCAATAGAACCTTTCTGAACGATATATCTTAAAAGATCAGCCCCTGCACTAACCGTAAACCACAAGGCATTATCCTCCCGTTGCACGTCCACGATCCGGCCGGTCCCATCGATATGTCCGGCCACCAAATGTCCTCCCAAACGACTGTTTAAACAAAGAGCACGTTCCAGATTTACCGGATCCCCCGGCCGTAACAATCCCAGATTACTGCGCCTCATGGTCTCCGGCATAACATCAGCCCGGAAAAAAGAATCTCCTAAAAAAGTTACGGTAAGGCAAACGCCGTTTGTCGCAATACTATCTCCGATTTTCGTATCTTTCAGCACTTTTTCCGCTTCTACTTCTATCACTACACTTTTCCCGCCCCGAAGCATACTCTTTATTTTTCCGATTTCTTCTATTATTCCTGTAAACATATTTTCCTTATTATTTTTTTACTTTTCCACGGATCAGAAAATCCATTCCGATTTTTTCCGCCTGCAGATCCTGCAAAACCACAGCATCCGACATCCGTTCGAAACCCTTCCCTTCTACGGGAGTCTTAGCTTCCCTGCCTCCAATCAGTTTCGGGGCAATAAAAGCAAAAACTTCATCCACTAAATTCTCCTGTAAAAAAGTATAATTCAATTCCCCTCCTCCTTCCAATAAAACGGAATCTATCCCCAGCCCTCCCAATTTATTCAACATATCCTTCAATGCGACCTTTCCTTCCTTTCTGGCACAAAGCAAAGTTCGCACACCGGCTTTCCGCAGCTCTTCCAAGACTTCTTCTTCAGCCGCCGTATAAGCAACAATAAGCGGATATTCCCGGGCTGTACGGACGAGCTGCGAATCGAGAGCGATATCGGCTTTTGTACAGACAACAATACGCACCGGCTGGCGGTGTTTATCTTCCAAACGACAATTCAAAAGAGGATCATCCGCCCTCACTGTCCCGGCTCCCACCAGAATTCCCCTATACTCAGACCGCATTTGATGTACCCGCAGCCGGGCAGCCTCTGCGGTAACCCATTTCGAATCCCCTTCCACCGTCGCTATTTTGCCATCCAAAGTCATAGCGGTCTTTAAAGCAACCCAAGGTTGTTTTGTCGTTATGTATTTTAAAAATATCCGATTTTGCTCCCTCAGCAGTTCCTGTTCTATACCGACAACGACTTCTATTCCAGCATTCCTCAATTTTTCAATCCCTTTGCCAGCGACCAAAGGATTAGGATCTGTAAGCCCTACTACCACCCGAGCAATTCCCTTTTCAATTACAATATCCGTACAAGGAGGGGTTTTCCCATAATGACAACAAGGCTCTAACGTCACATACAAGGCAGCGCCCCGGGTATCTTCCGTACAATTCTTAAAAGCATTCCGTTCAGCATGTAAGCCTCCATAAAATTCATGCCAGCCTTCCCCGATAATCTGTCCTTCTTTTACAACGACAGCCCCCACTAAGGGATTGGGATTGACAAACCCTTTTCCCCGGTCCGCCAATTCCATTGCCCGTCGCATAAAACGGCAATCTTCTGCAGAAAAATTTTGTTTTTCCATAACCAAATCCCTCAAAACAAAAAACCCGAACTTATCAGTTCGGGGCAATATTATATCAATCTATATAAAGATAGATCTACCTTTATCTTTATTCCTTCTATCATCCGGACTATACCGTCGGTACCGGATTTCCACCGGTTCAGTCTTCTGAAAAGAAGAGTCGCGGACTATCACCGCCGGTAGGGAGTTACACCCTGCCCCGAAGAAATATTTATATTCTCCACAAAAATAATGATTTCAACAGGAATTACAAAACTTATATCCAGTTTATTTTCTTTCTTAGTCTCCAGGCTAAAAACCGAAATCATCAATCTGTACCTCCTTTTTTTCTGTTTCCTTAAAGCGCCGGGCTTCTACCTGAACAGGATTTCCTTCAATGTGAATAGCCCTGAAAGGCCGGACGGGACATACGTATTCACATCCACCACACCCCACACAAATCTCCGGATTCACCTGAGGAATTGTCAACCCGTTCTTATAGGGAACCATCGTTACAGCCTGAGTCGGACAATGTTCAGAACAAGCCCCACAACTGGTTTCATCGGTATTGACAATGCAATTCTCCACCAGAAAAACGACCCGCCCTACTTGTGTCACATGCTTTTTCTCTTTAGTCAAAGGTAAAATCGCACCGTTCGGACATACCTCCGAGCAAACCGTACAGTCAAAATTACAAAAACCATCGTCAAAATACATCTTCGGTTGCATCATCCCACCCAAACCGTATTCCATAAAGGCAGGCTTCAAAACATGAGAAGGACATTTGGCAATACAAAGATGGCAAGCCGTACAGTGTTTCAAAAGATGCTCCGTACTCACTGCTCCCGGAGGACTTATAGGATACTCCCGCTTATAAGCTTTATGCCGGACAAATGCACCAACTTTTTCCTGAGCCATTGCTTTCGGCACAACCAAAGCAGTGGCAAAGGCTGTAACCAAAAAACGGCGCTTGGATTCATCGGTCACTTTTACGACATTTTCCACAGGCTTTCCCTTCTTTAAAGGAGAAAAAGCAATCGCCCGCTGACGGCAATTCCCAATACAATCAAAACAATCCACACAACGGCTATAATCAATTCGATGCTTTTTACTATCAATACAGGAACTCTTACATTTCAAAGCACACAATCCGCAGCCGTTACATTTAGCCGTATCAATGCGAAGCTTAAACAGGGAATACTTCGACAGAAAACCGAGGACAGTACCTACCGGACATATCGTATTACAATAAGTCCTTCCGGAACGCCAAGCCAGTATTCCCACCCCTCCCAGTGTCAGCAATGCAATTAAAAAAGCAAATGTACTGAGGATCGTCACATGAACATAATAAAAAGTATAATTACCGAACTTTGTAAATAACCAGGCTAAACCATTATTTCCTACTAAATACAAAGGCCTGAAGATATCAGTCGCCATTCGCCCATAAGCACTGTAAGGATCGAACAAACTCAAGACAAAAGTAAATCCAAACAAAAAAGCGATTCCAATCCCGCCCACAACAAGCCAACGCACCACATTCCGGGCTGGTCTATAACCGTATTTTTTCTTTTTATTCCATCGTTTGGAAACCCAGATAATTCCATCCTGAAAAATACCCAAAGGACAGACAGAAGAACAATACACCCGTCCTAAAAGCAAAGTCAAAACGATCCAGAAAACCAATATTCCCCCGCTTACCGCCATCAAAGCAGGTATAAACTGAACCCGGGGAAGAAAAGATCTCACACCGCTTATGCCCGCAAAATCCAGAAAATAAAAAGTAATCAGGGCAAAAAATACCACCGACACCAGAATACGTAACGTTCTCCACATATCTATTAGCGTTCAGAAACCGGAAACCTGATTTCCTGTTTTCTCATTCTTTAAATTCTGATTCTCTTCACCTTTAATTTATCGATATCCATCGTGCCTATACTCAGTTCTTCTCCTTTGGCCAAATGCCCGACCACCTCAAGCGGCATACTTTCTATCTGATTAAAAAATTTGGTAGCTGCCGTATCTACAGCGACAATGTCCGTAGAAATAAACAAACCTTTAGGATTTACCACATCGGCAGCCGATTTGCCCCGGGGACCATTCGTTTTCATTACCCGGTAAGCATCCACAATATTTAATACAGCCGGCTTCTCCAAAGTACAAATATCTGCAATACATTGTTGCAAATCGTTTTTATGAAAAAAACCGCGGTCCCAAACAATCCCCATATGATTTTTCATCGAAATGGTCATTTTCGCTCCGCCATGATTCTTTAATATCGGTACATTTATCCACACATCACTATCCAAGAGGGCATTATGGACTTTTGCCTTTTTCAAATTTTTAGCTCTGGGCAACTCAATCTCCTGGTAATAGCTCTCTTCATGAGCGGGTACTACCTTAGCCCCAGCAGCCTCCGCGGCCTCTTCAATCCCACTATTTTTATAACATTTCCGCCAATCGTCGCAAGTATGATCGAATACGACCACTTCTTTGGCTCCGGCAGCAAAACACTGCCGAATAATTTCAGCGACCAAATCCGGATTTGTGTTGCCTGCCAATTCCGGCGTCTTATCCCACCCGATATTCGGTTTTACAACCACTTTCTGCCCTGCTTTTACAAATTTTTCCATTCCCCCCATCTCTGTCATAGCCCTTCGAAACATTTCCACTGGTTCCCCTCCCATAACGGCTACCAAATCATAAGGCAAACCGGTTGTCAAATTTTGTCCGCTCTGAGCCAACACACTTAAAGGATTACTGATTTTTATGGTTGCTGCCACACCGGCAAGCGCTATAGCTTTTAAAAATTCCCGACGTTCCATTGTTAGATTATTAGCATTTTATAAATTCCAGACCTTTATTTAAACGTAAGTCCCCCTACATCAGCCAAGGGAAACGAAAGCAGGCTTCATCATACAGACAGTAATCCGCCTTTCCGTTTACAGCAAAAGTTTTCACCAATTTTGCATCAGCCAGCAATTGTTGAGCATAATGTAAAGTCGTACCGGTCTTTACCCGGTCCTCCACCAACAAAATCGTTTTTCCTTTCACTTCAAACCGGATTTCTTCCAGCAAACGAGGTTGAGGATATAACTGTTTTTGAGCGGCATCCCGTAGATTCAGTTTCAACAATTGTATCTCTCTATTTAAACGCTGATTGAGTAAAGCCGCCGGAATAATCCCTCCGTTTGCTATAGCAACAATCAGGTCGAAAGACTCTTTGAATTCAATTGTCCTGAATCTTTCTAAAACTTCAGCGAAACTTTTAGAATTCATATTTCGCCAATCCTTTAAGAGCCAGCCAGCCCCCTATAATTTGAAACAACATTCCCGGCAAACCCCATGTAAAATCCTGTACAGCAACCATAAAGCTACCCGTTAACAACCATTCTGCCATCCCTCCGAATACCTGATACGCCACAATAACGACAGCAATGTGCAAAAGAGATAGCTTTTGAGTATAATGAGCTACGCCGGCAGCAACACCTGCCAATAAGGAGGATTTTATCAGTAATACAGGCAAAATAGCTAAGGAAGGCATCCCAAAAAGCAAACAATTCAACACAGGAGAAAAAATAGCTGTCAATAAACCCACCCGAAGGCCGAATTTATAGGCAGCGATCAAAGTAAAAAAGTAAATGGGCAACCACATTTTCCCCCCATCCGGAATAAAATGACACAACTGAGGTAAAAGCAAATTTCCCAATATAAAAATGGCCCCAAACAAATAGGTACGTGACTGAGATAAGCCCATACTGATTGGCTTAAAGGTAATGATCAGATTCATAATCAAAATATTAAAGGTTCGATGTACTTATTTTATTTCTTATTTTTAAAGAATATTCAAAGTTATTTTTTTTCCTTTATTTCTCTCATTTATAAAGAAAAATTAACTTATCATAAAATATTTTTCTCTTTTTCCCAGAGAAAATGTAAAAATATAAAAATATTTATATACCTGAAATTTTTAAAAGTTTCAGGAAAGAATTCCTATTTTTTCAAAAACCAAATCTCACCGTTTCAGGGAATAAACCTCCCGGATTAAAATCTCTTATGCCGGAAAAAAGTTTGTTCCTCCAGAAAAGATAGCCAAGCATAAAGTCATAATCCCCTCCCTTTATCCTCGAAGCTCTCCCTAATACTTAAACATTTTCACATTAAAAAAACCAGAATCCACCCTGTAAAATAAAAACGTTTTCCTCTTTCAATTTTATAAGTATCAGTTAGTATTTTGATTAAAAATTATTTAATTTTGTCTTTCAATAAAACATAAATTTTACAGATATGTACGGAAAATTTCAAGATTTCTTGAAGACTGAGATTCAGTCTATAAAGGATGCCGGTTTATATAAAACCGAAAGACTGATCGCCACCCCTCAGGGAGCAGAGATCAAATTAACCACAGGTGAAACTGTATTAAACTTTTGTGCAAACAATTATTTGGGACTTTCTTCTGATCCTCGTGTAATTGAAGGTGCTAAAAAAGGTTTGGATGCTCGTGGCTACGGAATGTCATCAGTACGATTTATTTGTGGTACTCAGGACATCCATAAAGAACTTGAAGCGAAAATATCTCAATTCTTCGGAAAAGAAGATACCATTTTATATGCTGCTTGTTTCGACGCTAACGGAGGTGTATTTGAACCTTTATTCGGACAGGAAGACGCTATCATTTCTGACGAACTGAATCATGCTTCCATCATCGACGGAGTACGTTTATGTAAAGCTGTACGTTACCGTTACAAACATGCCAATATGCAGGATTTGGAGGAACAATTGAAATTAGCACAAGCCCAACGTTTCCGCATCATCGTAACGGATGGTGTTTTCTCTATGGACGGAGATATCGCAAAATTAAATGAAATTTGCGATCTGGCAGAGAAATACGATGCTTTGGTCATGGTGGATGACAGCCATGCTGCCGGATTTATCGGTAAGACCGGTAGAGGCACAGGAGAATACCATGGCGTAATGGACCGGATCGACATCCTTACCGGAACATTAGGAAAAGCGCTCGGCGGGGCTATGGGTGGTTATACCACGGGTAAAAAAGAAATCATTGAAATGTTACGTCAACGGTCCAGACCTTATTTGTTCTCCAACTCTTTGTCTCCGGCTATCTGTGGAGCTTCCATTGCTGTATTCGATATGTTGAGCGCCAGCACAGAATTACGCGACCGGGTAATGGAAAATGCAGAATATTTCCGCAACAAACTGACAGAAGCCGGTTTTGATATTAAACCATCCGAATCTGCTATTGCTGCCCTCATGTTATACGATGCTGTATTGTCTCAGGAATTTGCAGCAGAATTACAGAAAGAACATATTTATGTAACCGGTTTCTATTATCCGGTAGTACCGAAAGGACAGGCTCGTATTCGGATACAATTGTCGGCTGCACACACCCGTGAACAATTGGATCGTGCTATCGCTGCCTTCATTAAGATCGGAAAGAAATTAAATGTTATTAAATAAGTGTATCTACACTCTATTTATTGAAAACGGAGTTGTAAAAACTCCGTTTTTTTGTTTATACGATTTTCCCCCGAATATATTTAGGCTTCTTTTAACAGGATAATATAAAGAATTGTGTAAGTTTATCGGTTGAATAAAAAAATTCTTTTTTCTCTTTGTGAAGAAGAAGAGAGAAAGATACCCGTACCTGAAAACTTAACATCATGAACTTATTCCTCAAATGCTTTAAAAAGAAGCAAACCCCTCACAAACAGAATTTTATTACTCCTTCCTTATGCGAAGAATTGCTAAATTCTTTCCCCGACATGATGTTTATTCAGGATAAATCATTAAACATTATTCAAGTTTTAAATGCATCAATTTCTTTATTTCCTTACCCGGTAAAAGATATGATCGGAAAAAATATCGGGTTTATTCTAAAGAATTCTCCTCTCCTGGAGGATTATACCCACAAAGTGGAGACGGTGCTACAAACACGTCAGCCACAACGCTTTAAACTTTGTTTGCAAATTCACGGGGAAAAAGTATACTTTGACACTTATATCACCACGTTTTCAGGGGATCGCATCCTCACTTTTTTCCGGGATATCACAGAAAGTACAATAAATCAGATCGAAGCCGAAAAATTAAGGTCTTATCTGAGTCAAGCACTGGAAAATATGGCCATCCCTACTTCCATAAAAGACATGAATACTGAAAAATATATTTTTTGGAGCAAGCAATCCAGTATTTTCGGACTTTCGTCAGAGGCGATTCTCGGACAGGACGAGACTTTATTTATGGAAGAAAAACAGGCTCAAAAAGCACAGGAATTTGATCGGAATCTGGCCCATAGAAACGCAAGTTATCAAGGAATAGAAAAATTCATTCTGAACGATGGGAAAGAACACTCTTTAATGATAACTAAAAACATATTTCTTCACGGAAAAACAAAATGGCTGGTCTGTAGTTCATTAGACGTTACAGACATGCAACAACAACAAGAGAAAATAAAATCTGTGACACAAAAATTAATGCTAGCCCTCCATATCGCTAAATTAATGTTGTGGGCTTTTGATGTTCAAAAGCAAGTATTCGTCATAGACTCGGAACAGGCTACTGGAAAAAGTAAAGAAACCCTCAAGTGGGACAGGGAATTTCCAGCCGAAAGTTTCTTTAATGCCCTACATCCGGAAGACAGGGAAGAAACCCGCTCAAGCTTTTATCGTCTGATAAAAGGAGAAACAAATACCCTGCAAAAAATTATTCGGTCCGATTTCAGACAAAAAGGAAAATATATCTGGATTGAACTCCATGCTTCCGTAGAAAAAACAGATGCGAACGGACAGGTCACTCGTCTGATAGGCACGACGACTTCGGTAGACCAGCGCCAAAAAATGGCCAACTCACTGGTAGAAGCAAAAGAAAAACTGGAAATTACGAATTCCATTTTATCCTCTGTTTTAAGTCTTTCTAAAGTATTGCCTTGGGATTGCGATATTCCGACACAGACCTTTTCCTGCGATTATCATATATATCATCACGAAGATCAGAAAGCTCCTATCCAAGGGAAATATTACTGCACCGTAGAAAAATACGTCAATTCCATACATCCTGATTTTAAAGAACATATGCAAAAAGTCTTTGAAGAACTTCTCTGCGGGAAGCGAAAAAGTTTTCACGAGACCTATCAGGTACATTGGTACAATGACCGCGAATATGAATGGATCGACAAACAAGGGGCGATTTACGAATACGACTCAGCAGGCAAACCTAAAACGATTATCGGTTCCAGTATTGTAATCACAGAACGCAAACGAATGGAACAGAACCTTTTACTGGCTAAAGAACAGGCAGAAGAAAGTAATCGTTTAAAATCAGCCTTTTTAGCCAATATGAGTCACGAAATCCGAACCCCACTCAATGCAATTGTCGGTTTTTCCGAAGTATTGGCCCAAACCGACGAGCCCGAAGAAAGAAAAGAATACCTGGATATTATAGCCAATAATAATGCACTTCTTTTACAGCTTATCGGAGATATTTTAGACTTGTCTAAGATTGAAGCCGGAACCTTAGAATTTATTTACACCGATGTAAATATAAATACACTGCTGGAAGAGGCAGAACAAATCAATAAGCTCAAAGTCAATCCGGAAAAAATAACGCTCTCGTTCCAGCAAGGCCTGCCGGAATGCACGATCCGAACTGAAAAAAACCGGCTTTTGCAAGTTATTAACAATTTTATGACCAACGCCATTAAATTTACTCAAAAAGGCAGCATTTCATTCGGCTACAAATTACAAGAAGATAAAACGCTTTACTTTTATGTCACGGATACGGGCTGTGGCATCCCGGCAGATAAAAGAGACCAGGTTTTCGGACGTTTCGTAAAATTAAATAACTTTACCCAAGGGACAGGATTAGGGTTGGCAATCAGTGAAACCATTATTAAACGTTTAGGAGGAAAGATCGGTGTCGAATCAGCGGAAGGACAAGGATCTACCTTTTGGTTTACTCTCCCTTATACCCCTCCTGCAAATTCCCCTCAATCCGAGGCGAAACCGCTTCCTTTTCCCGCTCCTGCTTCAGAAATACAGCAAACAGAAAAACCTCTTATTCTGATTGCAGAGGATAATTTGAGCAATTATAAATTGTTCGAAGCCATACTTGCAAAAGACTATTTTCTTTTTCATGCTCCCGACGGAAAAAAAGCTGTCGATCTCTTCCAAAAATACCAGCCTCATCTTATACTTATGGATTTAAAAATGCCCCAAATGGATGGCTATGAAGCAATCCGGGAAATCCGAAAATTATCTTCTACCGTCCCCGTTATCGCCGTGACAGCCTTCGCTTTTGCAGAAGACGAACAAAAAGTATTCAAAAGCGGATTTAATGCCTATCTTTCTAAACCTGTTCATGCAAAATTATTAAAAGAAAAAATCCAGAATTTGATAAACCTTTAAAAGAGTTCCTAAGGTCCGATTATACGAAAAACATTCTTTCTCCCTTTAGCAAGAAAGCAGAAGCCCGAGAGAAAATTATACAATTCCCTCAGAATTCTATTCTTCCTTCTGTTGCTAAGAAGGTTTTCTATTCTTCGATCAAGTCATTTACCAGTTTTTCAAAAAAACCTTTGTAGGAAGATACTCTCACTTTTCCTTCCAACCGTTCTTTTTTTTCGATTTCTGCCACCGTCAATGCATACCAACGGGCAGCTTTATAACGAATGGATTTATCCCGGCAATTTTCTTTAATCACTACCCCCCAGCTGTAAAGTTCCGCCTCCGGAATCTGTTCCTCATTCCATCTTTCTTCAGCTAATTCCGCATAAACTTTCCAATTTCCGGTCTTTTCAGCAGCATTCATACGGGCTTTCCGCACAATACTCCGCCAATTTTCTATTTTCTCAGCTTTTAAACGCTTGACGTAATTTTTAAAGCCCGCCTCATCAAATACATATTTCCCCTCTTTTTTCGTCACAAAACCCTCCGCTCCCACTGTCCAGACTTGCTGAATCTTCTTCAGGACTTCCTCCCGGCCGAATAAAGAGAAGAAATCAGTCCTATACTGAGAAACATACTTAAATAGTTCCGAATCTATATCGATCACATACTCCCGGAACAACTCCCAGTATTTTTTATCCTTCAGCCGCTCCGTTCCCAGTTCTCCCAAATAACTTTCGACCACTTCTCCCGCTTTATCCTTTAAACCCGCTCTTCCCAGGATCCGGATGTATTCCTCTACAAAAACAGGTTCCCGATCGCCTCTTTTATATTTTTCCGACAGGAATTGTAACCCTCTTCCTTCAAGAGCTGACACTACAATTTCTTTAAATTCTGAGAGATCCGGAATTCCAGCAGACAGATGTACCAATTTCCCTGTACTGTCCAAAAATACCTGACAAAAAGGCGAAGTCAGGCCATAATTTTCCGCCCAACGTTTTCCTTCTTCACTCTTTTGATCCACGATATAATTAATAAAATGATCATTCATTAAAGCCGCGATCTCCGGATCCCGGTATACGATCTCTGTCAAAGGCCTTCTCTCCCCTCCGACTAGGGTATAACAATCCACATAGATTCCTTTTTTTTCCTGCTGAGCCAGTGCCAGTATCTGTTCCCAGCTATTATCCGAGAATTTAACCCCCTCTGCCTTCCGCAGGGCTTCTTCCCCCATTTGCAAAATTTCTTCTGTCTGCGTTTGCCCGGAAGTCAAATAAATCACCTTCCCCTCTCCATTCACAAATAAATAAGCCGGTAATTTCTCAATTCCATAGGTCTTTAATAAGGGTTGTTCCGCTGAAATGTCTACCTGATAAGGAATAAAATGCCGGTTATAAAAATCCGCCATCCGATCTAAATTAAAAACATTATTTTCGACAAAAAAACACTTCCTACAACTTTTTTCCCGGAAATAAATAAATGCCGGCTTCTTCTCCTCCTTGGCTTTTACCAAAACCTCCTGCCAGCCTGAAGTCATAAAATTTACCGAACGGCTATTATTTTTTTTCACTTCTGCCAATCGCTGGGCTTCCCGCGCAGCATCTAACAAAACGAGAGGATCTTTTACTATTTTTGCCGGTTCAACAGTCAGCAATAAATCTCCAAAAGGCATAAAAAAAGCATAAACCGGATAAGGAGTTAATAATAATTTAGGCTCAAACGTCTCCCCTTCCTCCGTCTGCATATCCATATAAATCGGAACCAGATTACGTTCAAAGAAAAGTTTTACCGTTTCGTTGGAAAATATTCTTTTATCCGGCACTATATCGACAGCCACAAATACCAGCTTATTATCCCGGGCTGCCTGTAAACTGGCTTCTTCCCAAGTTACCACCGGTAAGTTTTTCTGGGCAACAACAGGGGAAAAAGCAAATCCCATCGTCCAACAGATTAAAAAATAAAAAGTATAGATTGATTTCATTCTTTTCTGTATTATACTATTTTCCCCAAATCTTCAACAGCCGCTGCTATAAAATCCGCTCCAGCTTGTTCCAGTTCCTGTCTGTTTCCGAATCCGTACAATACGCCTCCGGCAGTGATCCCGTTTTGTTTCGCTCCTTCTATATCGTATTTCCGATCTCCGATCATCACGACTTCTTCCCGGTTAGAAATGGCATTTGCACGCAATACATACCGGATCACATCGGCTTTTTCCTGGCGTAATCCATCCAAAGTCGCACCTCCTACAAAAGTAAAATATGTTTCCAGTCCCAACTCCTTCACAATCTGAAAAGCAAAAACCTCTGGCTTGGAAGTACACAACAAAAGCTGTTTTCCCTCGGATTGCCATTTTTTAAAAAGGGCCGGTATCCCTTCATATACTTTATTTTCATGAACCCCTTGGGTACTATAGCGTTTGCGGTATTCCTGAACAGCAATCTCTGCCTCCTGAGCACTGAAATGATAAAACATACGAAAAGAATCTCCTAAAGGAGGACCGATAAAGCAATATAACTCCCGTAAATCCGGCACTTCTATGCCGAAATGTTTCAATGCGTAACGCACGGAACGGGTAATTCCTTCCCGAGAATCAATAACCGTACCATCCAGATCAAGTAATATGTATTTCTTATTCATTTGTATTCCGTTCATACAAAAATACCGGAATATTTTTAAATATAAACCCTCTCTAAAGAAGCTTCTGTTTCTTTGTGATATTTTAACAGGAACAGCGGGGGAAAATACTTCTTTTTGCTGCAGGCCGATTGATTAGTCTTCGTGAGGAATAATTCGCTGATAAGCAACCCTTCTCCGGACCGAGGATGAACTCAGGGGGCCGACAAATCATTCGAATCGGAAAAGAAGCACCGTTCAAGAATACCGACAGTATACCCCTTGCAAAAAGCGGATCGAACAGGCGATTCACAATTCAATTATATATCCTTCAATTTCAAAATATTGTAAGAGATATGCCGGTCATACACATCTGTTTGTTCGATCTTTTTGATATAACGGACAACCCGTACAGTCAGCGGGAGCACCAATACTTCATAAAGGGATTTCAGCAAGGCTTGGGTAGCTATCATAAGCAATAACTCCCGTCCCGGAATCAGACCTCCGAAAGCGACAGGGAAAAAAATCAGCGAATCGGCACTTTCGCCGACTAGCGTCGATACAATGGCCCGTAATGAAAAATGCTTTCCCTGGGAAGCCAGCTTCATCTTACTCATGATATAAGCATTCAGAAAAGAACCAGCCAGAAACGCACAAAGGCTGGCCACCACAATACGGGGCGTCATGCCAAATACAAAATTAAATTCTTCTTCTCCTTGCCAAAACGAAGCTGCCGGAAGTAACACGGCCAGCTGAGCGAATCCGACAACCAAAAAATTCATGGCAAACCCTGTCCAAATAATTAAACGGGCTTTTTTAAATCCCCATACTTCGGCAATACAATCGTTTATAATATAAGATATAGGAAACACGATTAAACCCGCTGTAGCCGTTATTCCTCCGAGTTGAACTACCTTGGTCTCCAATAAATTAGAAGCAATCAGGCATACATTGAAAAGTATACCTAAAAGCATAAAGGGAATAGTAACCGTTTTCTGCATTTTCCTTGTTTTTTACGTGGTTTATCAAGCACACGGAGAGACAACGCGTCCCTCAAATGAGGTCCCAAAAATAGAAGTTTTTAATGAATCTGCAAAAAGTTGAGAACATTTAAATATTCCTATTCATCCAAGGGACGTCCGTTGTAAAAATCGAGAATTTTAGTTCTGAAAATAAAATCGTACTTTGCCTGAGCGGCTTCCGACAGAGACTTCGCTAAACGAGTTTTAGCATCATTAAACTGATAGCTGGTAGAACGTCCCGCATTGTATTTTTGCTCTTCATACCGGAAAGCTGTCCGGGAAGCTTCCACGGATTTTTCTGAAGAAAGATATTTTTCATGAGCGGCCACGGCATTGTAATAGGCCTGCTGGATCTCTTTATACAAATTCTGGCGCATATTTTCTAACATTAATTCCTGATTTTCAATCGAAATCCGGGCCGAACGAACCTGGTTACGGGTAGACATGCGATTGAAAATCGGTATGCTCAAATTTAAGCCTACCGATTCACTCCCATTTCGGCTTAACTGAGTGGAAAAAGAAGGATTACTCCCCCCCTCTCCTAAATTATAAGTATGGTAATAACTATTACTATAGGAGGCTCCCAAAGACAGCTGAGGATAATAGGCAGATTTTGCGATTTTCAAATTTTTCTCACTGCTTCGCAAACGAAATTCCGCAGCCATTACTGCGGGACGGTTTTTCACAGAGGCTGTAAAGACAGACTCCGGAGTCATCAGATGAACGATTTGCTCAATAAGGATATGCTCGATATCCGGCATTTCGATCTCAAATCCTTCTACTGTTTCCAGATTCAACAATTGACTCAAATCAAGTAAAGATAACTTTAAGGTATTCTGTGCCTGCGTTTTATTTAATTCTTCCTTGGCCAAAGAAGCTCTCGCATCAAATAATTCCGACTCTGGAACCTTCCCTCCCCTCACCAATATTTCAGTCCTCTCTACCTGTTCCCGATTCAGCCGGACTTGTTCTTCTGCAATCCGATACAATTCATGATTGAAAAGTACCTGTAAAAAATAAGAGGTTATATTCAGGGACAAATCTTCTTTGGCACGATCCAATTCTGCAATAGCAGCTTGTAAATTCAATTTTTCCATCTGGATTTGATGGTGGACACGAAATCCGGAAAAAACCGGAACGCGGGTGTTGATGTCCAAAGAACTGGACGACTGGCTTTGATCCTGATAAGTTCCGTCCCGTCCCGGTCCCCTCCCGAAATAAAAGTTCTGCCCCAGACCGGCATTTAAATCCGGCAAACGACTGTATTGGGCCGTATTGACATTTAATTCTTGATTCCTCTTTTCCAAGACCCTTTGCCGAACCTCAATATTATGCTCGATGGCATAATCGATACATTCTTTTAAAGTCCAAACACGCGAGGCAGGAGAAGGAGCCGTTTGTGCTGTTTCTGCCATTTGTCCGGAAACTGTCAGGCAAGCTCCTATACAAAACCCAAGCAGCCCACTATATTTTCTTATCATAAATACGAATTGTTAATTTACACCCTCATTATTGTTTCACAATTTTACCTCCTCTGATCTTATCCGATGTGGTCAGCCCCTCTTTTACCTGTATATTAATCCCGTCAGACAACCCTAACTTCACATAACGGCGTTGTAGTTCCAGCTCCGGTTCTTCTGCCGTCACAACCTGCACAAAAGTCGAATCCTGCTGAAACTCTACCGTGCTTTCAGGTATAGTCAACACCTCCTGACAACGATCCAATATAATTTCCGCATTCGCACTATAACCAGCCCTCACAAATACAGAATCCGGCACTTCTGCTGCCGCCTTTATTTCGAATAAAATCGCGCCATTCTCCTCTATACTTTTGGGAGAAATATATTCTAATATCGCATTGAATTTCATATCCTGCAATGCGCCTATCGTCAAAGTAAGCGGCATACCTTCTTTGATACGTCCTACTTCCGTCTCGTCGATCTTCCCTTTAAAAATCATATCGCTCATATCAGCAATAGTAGCTATGGTCGTACCGTCGTTAAAATTATTAGACTGAATAACGGAATTCCCGACTTTTATCGGTACATCCAGTATCATACCGGTAATCGTAGCCCGAATTTGAGTATTACTGAATTGAGAAGACCGCTTTGCAATTCCGTCCCGGACGATTTCCAGATTATCCTGTGCATTTTGTAATTCCTCTTTTGCCCGCATCCATTCTGTCTCTGCCCGCTCAAATTCTTCACTAGCAATGACTTTCCCTTTATACAATTCTTTGGTTCTATCGTATTCTTTCTGCGTTTGCCTTAAATTAATCTGAGCCACATTTACCCGGGATTCTGCTGCACTCAACGTGCCCATTTCCGGAATGACTTTCACCTTTGCCAATACTTCTCCGGCCTTTACAGACTGTCCGGCTTCTTTACATACTTCCGATACAATCCCCGAAATCTGAGGTTTTATCAACACCTCATCCCGAGGTTCCACCTTGCCCGTAGCTACCGTCTTCTTTTCTATGGTTCCCACAACCGGCGTTACGATCTGATATTCAACCTTCACCGGACGGGACTTTTTCCATAGAAAAACAAAAGTCCAGATCAATACAAACACAAACAATCCAATAAAAATAAATTTGGTGTACTTTTTCATATCTATTTTATTAATTTTCTATAATCTCTATCTTATTTCCGCTTCCCTTTATTCTTCGCGTATCGCATCGATGGCCTTCACTTGTAAAGCACGCCAAGCCGGGATTATTCCCGCCATTACCCCACTCAACAACAATACAAAAGCTGCCAGAATAGCCATGGAAAAGGGAATCTGGGGATGCCGGAAAAAAGTATCCCGAGCTACGCTTCCCAACGCATTATCTACCAACGACAAAATACCCACTCCGCAAGCTAATCCCCAAAATCCGGCTAAAGCCGTCAAAACCAAACTTTCGTACATAATCTGCATCAGAATTGATTTCGGTTTTGCGCCCAAAGCCCGGCGAATACCGATTTCCCGTGTCCGTTCCCTCACCGTTACCATCATGATATTACTCACCCCCACCACACCAGCCAACAAAGTTCCCAAGCCCACAATCCAAATCAAAATACTGATCCCTAAAAACAACATTTTAAACATACGGAATTGTTTCTCTACATTCATGCTTTGTATCGCCATCGGATCGGTAGGAGAAATGGAATGACGGGCCTTCAACAAACCCGATATTTTTTCTTCCAGCTTTCCTATCCGGACATCCTCAACAGCGGTCAATGCAATACAATCCAATTCACCTCCCCGGTTATAGGTTTGCTGCATCACCGTAAAAGGCAAGATGATACTTTCTTTCGGATCTCCACCGATATTGACCTGCGTTATCGGTTCATTTACTCCGATCACCCGATAGTATATGCCTCCCACTTTCAACAAATGCCCCAACGGATTCTCCCCCTTTGTAAACATTTCCTCATAGACCTTCTTCCCGATCACACATACTTTTCTTCTATCCCTTATGTCGATTTCGTTCAAATAACGCCCATACAGCATACTCTGCGGCTCAATAAAGTTATACTCGGGATTCAATCCCTTGACATAATAAGCTCCGTATTTATCCCCCCTTACGACATTATTATCCTCTTTCCACTGGAATATAACCGGAGAAATATATTTCAATTCCGGTATATACGCCCGCAACATATCCATATCTTCATTCCGGAACTGCCACCTGCGTCCTTTCCGGAATCCCTTATAAGCTTCCGTCGTCACATTGGTGAAAAAGTAAGCGGAATTTTCTGCAAATCCTTCTACACCGGACTTCACACCGTTCTCCAGCCCATAACCGGCTCCCGACATAACGACCAACATAAATATTCCCCAAAACACTCCAAATGCGGTCAAAACACTCCGCATCTTATTCCGCGTTATGGTAATCCATATTTCATGCCAACGATCCAGATCAAACATCTTCTGCTAAACTTTTTGTTTATTAAATTCGATTCTCTTTTCCTTACTCATACCGTAAAGCTTCTATCGGTTTTATATGAACAGCTTTGCGGGCAGGAAAATATCCCGCTAAGATTCCCGCAACAATTAATACAACTGTAGCTGAAATCACAATGGGCAAATCGACAGTAGGATTTCTAAAAATACTCATCTCCTCTGTAGAACCTGCATCCGCCATAACATTATTCACCAATTCCGTCAAACCGACTCCCGCAACCATACCGATATAACCAAAAAAACCGGTAATCAGTAAAGCTTCCAAAATAATCAATTTCAATATGGAAAAAGGTGTCGCTCCCAAAGCCTTACGTATGCCAAATTCCTTGGTCCTCTCTTTTACTGTAATCAACATTATATTACTGATCCCTACAATACCGGCAATCAAAGTTCCGATTCCGATAATCCATACAAAAAGATTAATTCCCTTGAATATACCCATGGTTTGCATATAATTTTTCAATTTATTCCAAACCCATACGGCCTGACGATCCTGTATATCAAAAGTATGCTTCTGTCCCAATTTTGCCCTTAACTCGGTATCAAATGCTTCATTTTCCTCTGTCGTAGATAACCCCTCTACCATAAAATTAATATTTCGGTACCCTTCTGCCGGATTGTATATCCGCTGAGCTGTACTTAAAGGTACATAAACATCCGGTAATTGATCCCGGTCTTCTCCCTCATAAATTCCAATCACCTGATAGGCAACTCCATCGACAACCAAATATTTCCCAAGCGCTGCTTCCTCCCGGAACAAACCTTTGGCCGTCTTTTTGTGAATAACAATTACCTTACGCGCCTGTTGCATGTCTACTTCATTGATAAAACGTCCATTCCCCGCCTCCACCACAACGTTATCGATCTCTGCAAAATCAGGCTCCACTCCCCTTACCGTATTATTTCCATACTCCTTTCCATAAGAAATAACCGGATTCCAATGTATAATACTGGCAGAAAAGTAAGAGATAAAAGGAAATTCCCGCTTCAAATATCCTTTTTCCGTTTCGTCAAATTTTATAAGTCGTCCTTTTTGTAATCCTTTATAGGGCATACTGGTTTGCCCGGGCCAGATATAAACCGAATTTTTTGCCGCGTTTCCGAAACTCACAGAAACCCCATTTTTCAATCCGTTCCCCGCACCCAACAATAGTATTAACATAAATATCCCCCAAGCCATAGAAAAACCGGTCAAAAAAGTCCGGAGCTTATTTTTTCGGATGGTACTAAATATTTCCTGCCAGATATCAAACATGTCCTCTAAAACTTTAAATGAGCATTGAGAAAAATATAACCGCTAAAAATTCATCCCCACTCCTGCTAACGGCTATTTACCTCTATCGAACCGATAAGCCCGTCCTTTATATGAATAATCTTCCTGGTCCTTGCCGCTACATCAGGGGCATGAGTAACAATAATCATTGTCATCCCGTTCCGGTTAACTTCCTGCAAAATATTCATCACTTCTATGGAAGTCGTACTGTCTAAAGCCCCCGTCGGCTCATCAGCTAAAATGAGCTGAGGACTGGCCACCAAAGCCCGGGCTATCGCTACCCGTTGCTTCTGTCCTCCCGATAATTCGTTCGGCATATGCAATGCCCACTCATTCAATCCTAATCGCTCTAAATATTCCATGGCCATTAAATTCCGCTTTTTCCGGGATATTCCCTGATAATAAAGCGGAAGTGCTACATTTTCCAATGCATTTTTAAAAGAAATCAGATTGAAAGACTGAAAGACAAAACCAATCATTTTATTCCGGTATTCCGCAGCTTGCGTTTCGGAAAGATTTTTGATTAAGGTCCCGTTCAGGTAATAATTTCCCGTATCATAATTATCCAGGATTCCCAATATATTCAGAAGAGTAGATTTACCAGAGCCTGAAGCTCCCATAATAGAAACAAATTCTCCTTTTTCAATCGTTAAATCAATCCCCTTTAATACATGCAGAGGAGCCCCATTATTATAAGTTTTGTTGATATTCTCCAAATGTATCATGTATCTCAGTTTTATGCAAATCCTTCATGGTAAAATCTTAAAAGTTCCCCTTTGCCCCCTATTCAAATTAATGTCATTCCCTCCATTGAAACGTTACTAACATTTATTTTGTAAACTCATAACATTTCTTAGACGCTCAAATATAGACAAACGTTACATATACTGTTTAAAAAAAATAATAAAGATTGAATAAATTATACTTAAAAAAGGAGAAAAGAATATTCATTTGACCAAAAGAATTCATCCTCTGAAAAACAGTTCACCTCTGGGGAATAGAATCAAAATAAAAAGGTATGAATAAAATGGTAGAATCAGTAGTTCCGGTATAAGTCCACCTCGGGCCATTTTCTAATAAACGGATAGCTTCCCGGTTGCAAGAATTCGTTATCCATTGGACGACCCTAATCCCGGAAGGCCGTCCGTATCGATTCACCACAAAAGAAAGTTTTATTTCCCCTTCCAGTCCTGCCCGTTTGGCGTCTTCCGGATAAATCAGAGAGTCCTGGACATAACGTTCAAAAGCTTCGATCCCTCCTACGGGCATCGGTCCTATTTTTCCCTTATTTTCCACCCGCACTCCTCCTTTCTCCTTTACTCCACCCACCCGGGCAAGCTGCTTCCGGAATTTTAACTCAGCATTTGGCTTTGCAGTATCTTTTTCCGGAAGGTCTGCTTCTGAAGAATCAGAAAGCGTTTGTACAACCGCATCCTCAACCGCCGTCTCCGTTTTCAGATCTTGTTTCCGGTCGCGCCTTGCCAAATGCAAAATATTTACAGTATCCCTTTTCTCTACTGCCGCATATTGAGTCGACATCACTTTTTCCCGAGGTTCCTTTTCCCAGAAAAAAAGCCCCAGAGTAATAAATACAAGGAGAATTGCAGCAATACCTGCACTCAGACGAATTATTCTTTTCTTACGGGGATATACCCGGTATTCTACTCGTTTAGATAAGTTTTCAATTATTTTTAACGGATCTTCTTTCGCTTCTCCCAATCCTTCTAAGGCTTCATACAAAAAAGGGTCGGACAAAGCCTCTCTCTCCAGAGAGTTAGCAGCCTTACCTCTCTGTTTGCTACGCAAATACTCCGCTAAATCTTCCCCGTACTTCATCGGTTTACAATTTTCTTTTTACCGGCCACAAACCTTTCCCTTCCCTAAACTTTTTCTTCTGTATGCTAAAGCAAAGGAAAATTTCTTAAACGATCACCCCCTTCTTTTGCATACACAATTTCAAATTACGTTTTCCGTTCTGTATAAAACTCTTTATCATTTTTAAAGAAAATCCCGTTGCTTCTTCTATTTCCTTATAAGAACGGTCTTCCATAAAAAAACGATAAATGCTAATCCGCTGTTTTTCCGGCAAAGACTCTATACATTTTAATAATACTTTTTCTTTCTGATCTTCTTCCCTGATATCCTCAAGATTAAAATCATCGCAAAATTCCATAAAATTTTCGTCTAAAGTAAGGATAGGATTTAAAGAACGTTTTCGAAGCTTCATCAGACAATAATTCCTTACACATACATATAACCAAGGCCTGAAAAGACGGATGTCGTTCACCTGAACTTTAGTCAAAAGTTCCTCAAAAATATCCATTACAGCATCCTGAGCATCCTCGCTGTATTTGAAATACTTTAACGCCACCCCATACACCAAAGGTATATAGCGCTTATAAAGTTCAGCCAATTGTTCGGATTTATGACTCTCCCGATAACGGGCTAACAACTCCTCGTCACTGATATTTCCAGGTACTGCTTTCAAATATAATCTGTAAGGTATTTTACAAAGATGATTTTTTTAATAAAATAATGCAACATTTTTCCCGGAAAAGTTCAAATGTTGGAAAAGTTTTCCCTTCAAATGCAGAAATCTATAAAAAAAGAATCAGAATCAACTGTGCAATGATAACCCGAATAAACATCGTCAGCGGATAAACAGTGGCGTAAGCGACAGAAGGATTATCGCCCGTTACAATCATATTGGCATAATTTAAAGCCATGGGGTTGGACATGCTTCCGCACAACATTCCCGATACTGAACCGAAATCAACCTTCATTATTTTTAAAGCAATAAAAGCCACAATAAGCACAGGCACAATCGTAATGGCAAATCCCAAACCCAGCCATAGTAACCCCTCCGCACGGAAAACCGTCTCAAAAAAATGAACTCCCGCATCCAATCCTAAACAGGCTAAATACATTGATAACCCTAAAGCCCTCAACATTAAATTAGCACTACGGGTCGTATAAGTAATCATATGAAGCCGCGGCCCAAAAGCTCCCATCAAAATCCCCATAATAATAGGCCCCCCGGCTATACCTAATTTAACGGGGAAACTAACTCCTGGAATAACAAAAGGAATGGACCCCACAATCAACCCCAACACAATCCCCACAAATACAGCAACCAGATTGGGTTCTTTCAGGCTCATCACCTTATTCCCCAATACTTTTTCCACATTAGCAATGGCATTTGCCTCTCCGACGACAGTCAACTTATCCCCCAATTGAAGAACTAATTCCGGAGTCGCCAATAACTCCACCCCTGCCCGGTAAATCCGGGTGATATTGATACCAAAATGATTCCGCAACCGTAAAGATCCTAATTTTTTCCCATTGATTTCAGAACGCGTTACTAAAATCCGCTGAGATATCAGCTGACTATCAATCGCATTCCAATCGATATCATCCTTATTCCAATCGACATGCTCCTGTTCCCCAAACAACATGGCAAGTGTACCCACCTCCGTTTCCGAAGTGATCACTAATAGTCGATCCCCTTCCTGTAATACCGTATCGGAAGTCGGTATCGAAACTCTTCCATCCCGCCATAAACGCGATATTACAAATTTATGATAGGCCAACAATGCCGTTTCCCTGATCGTTTTACCGAATATCCCGGGATTACATACCTGAAAACCGACAATAAAGGTGGTATGGGATTTCATATCCTCTCCCGGAGTAGGAACCGTCCTATCCAAAAACATTTTGCGAATAACGACAAGGGCAATTATAACCCCCACCACTCCTAAAGGATAGGTCACAGCACATCCCAAAGCCGGATCCGTTTCTTCTATCTGTAGTTGCTTTAAAGTCTGCTGGGCTGCTCCCAGAGCCGGGGTGTTGGTTACCGCTCCGCTTAAAATACCGACCATATCCGACAAGGAAACCCCGGTAAAAATATGGAAAAGAATCGTCATGACAGTTCCCAACAACACTACAGCTAAAGCCAGCATATTCAAGGTAATTCCTCCTTTGCGAAAAGAACCGAAAAAACCGGGCCCCACCTGTAAGCCCAAAGCATATACAAAGAGGATCAAACCGAAACTTTCAGCATAGTTCAACATCTGTGGATCAATACTCAAGCCCAAATGACCGGCTAAAATTCCGATGAAAAATACAAAAGTTACTCCTAAAGAAATTCCCAGAATTTTTACTTTCCCCAACACTAACCCCATAGCCGTAATGAGGGAAACCACCACTACAGCCTGTATTACTGAATGGTCTATAAAAAGCTCTCTTAACCAATCCATTTTCTCAACAATAAAACCGAAGCAAAGGTAGTATTTTAAACTAAAGCAGACAAATACCGTTTTCTTCTAGTTTTTCAATATCCCTGTCCCCCATTATTTTGCGGTAAAATATAAAATCGTTAAAAAGTGTTGGTATTTAATAAGTTCCATCGACATTAAAACTATTTTTCTTATTTTTGTAATCGTAAAAATTGAGCCTATGAGTTATAGAAAGTTATTTACGTTTGTCTCTCTTTTGATTTCTCTGTTTTTTACCTCTTGCTCTTTGCAGCATCTTCCGGAAGTTCCTTTCTCTACCCAATTACGTCCTTTCTCCACAGAAGGAATGTTAATGCCAGCGACTTTAGCCTATTCTGATTATTTACCTAAGCCGGCAGAATTCATAGCTCCTGCTCCTGAAATTACAGATATTTTCAGCGGGGAAGAAAGATATCTGGTAAGAGCTAAAACAGAAAAATTATTCGATAAATGTAAAGAGTTGTGGATAGATTTTGGGCAAATCACAGAAAATTCTTTCGCATTTCCCCTTCCCAATGCACGTATTTTATCCCAATATGGCAGACGCCACAATCGTCCCCACACCGGTATCGATATCAAAACATTTGCCAACGATACGATTCGGGCGGCTTTCGACGGTATTATCCGAATCGCAGGCCGCGCCAGAGGGTATGGGAATGTGGTAGTGATCCGGCATTACAACGGTCTGGAAACGGTATATGGGCATAGTTCTAAACTCCTAGTAAAGGCCGGAGATAAAGTAAAAGCCGGAGATCCACTCTCTTTGGAAGGACGCACAGGAAGAGCTACGACAGAACATTTGCACTTTGAAACCCGCATCAACGGTCAGCCTTTTGATCCGAACCTGATTATCGACTTTGCAGGTCAGAAATTACAAAACAAATGCCTGGTATTCACCCCTGACGAAAAAGGGAAAATTCATATCGACAAGTATTATAAAATGTACGAATAATTTTATTCTGCAAGTTCTTTTCCTTCGTCTATTTTTCCCGGATGTATTACCAATAAAGAAGGCAAAGAAGAAAACAAATCGGCATCGGCAGCAATGTGTACACAGGTATCGTAACTCAAAACAGCCAGGCGATTCACTCCTTGCAGGGCCTCCTGATTTCTCAAAGATACATCGGGAATCAAATTTTCAGGATATTGACTATATAAATTATCCAAATGGTTTTGCAAAGACATATTTTCTCCACTTTCTTCCCTATAACAGACGCGGATATTTACCCCTTTTGCTAAAAGTGCAACCATATATTCTGTCAGAAACAGATCTTCTTCTCCGCCAATGATCCAATAAATATATTCAGGACAATAAAAATGGCGGTTAACGAAGATCGCAACAGGACAATCGACCTCCCGCATCATTTTTTCTATTTTTTCCCGGTGGAGTATTCCGGGCAGATCGTAAGTTCCCCGACTGAGCATCCGAAAAAAACGATATAGTAAAGGTATACGTTGTTCCGTTAAGCGCTGTGCGTATTCCTGCATAAACTGTTGGCCCGCTCCTACAAATAAAAAACGGACCTTCTCTTTTTCAGCCATCCGGGCCACCTGGTATATCAGTTTATCCGTTACCTGATATCGTTCCGTAAGTTTTACGCCCAATCGTTCGGCCTCCCCTCTGATCGGCTGAAAACTCTTATAAGCATATTCAGCCGCTTTAGCGGGATTAACGTCTGCTCCCAAAGTAAAATGAGCCGCGATCAATTCTGTATCTTTCAACTGATGTCCCAGGAAAAAATGAATGACAGACAGAAGTACTTTCCCACTTTCCGGTTTCCCAAAGGAAAGCAATATTCTATTCTTTAATTCAACTATACCTTCTTTTACATGAAAGACTTTTTCAAAGAAAACCAGCAAAGGAGTCGTCATAAACGTGGTAATCAACGCCATCAAAACCAGAATGACAAAAATAGAAGGAGGCAATACCCCCATTTCGTAACCGATATTTAAAGCGACTAATTCCATGAGCCCCCTTGTGTTCATCAGAGTACCAATGATAAAACTGTCTTTCCAGCTTTCTCCTACCAGTCTGGAGGCAATAGCGCATCCTCCCAATTTACCGACAATAGCCACTCCCACAAATAGAGCACAAACTCCCCATAATTCAGGACTATTTAACAAACCGATTTCCGTTCTCAATCCTGTAAAAGCAAAAAATAAAGGCAGGAAAAAAACCAAAGCGACATCCTCTACTTTCTCCATCATCACTTTGCGGAAACCGATATTGGAAGGCATAACGACTCCCGCAATAAAAGCCCCAAACAAAGCGTGAATACCGATGATTTCAGTTGTTACAGCCGACAGAACTAAAACGATAAAGATAAAAGCGACAAAAGTCTTATTGATAACCTCGCTGGTCGCATATACATTCCCGATCTTTTTCAAGAAAGGACGAACGGCGAGAAACATAATCAAAATGTACAACAATGTCAAGCCTACAGTAAAAAGGGCACTAACAAAAGTACCGGCTTTAGCAATTGCAATGACAACTGCCAACAAACACCAGGCCGTCACATCATCATTGGCAGCCGAAGCAATAGACAAAATTCCGATATGTTTTTTCGTCAATCCCCTTTCCTGAACAATTCTGGCCAAAACAGGAAAAGCGGTAATACTCATCGAAATCCCGATAAAAAGAGCAAAAGGGAGAAACGCCGTATGCGTAACGGCATATTTCTCATACACCCAAAACGAAGTGACAATGCCCAAGAAAAAAGGGACCACAATTCCCGCATGACTGATCACCAGGGTTTCGTTCATCTTGTTCTTCAGTACCCCGAAATCCAATTCCATACCGATCACAAACATAAACAAAACCAGTCCAATCTGGCTTAACAAATTCAAATTCATTAAAGAGGCCGGCGGAAAAAGCATTTCAAAAAAGTTCGGGAAAAAATATCCCAACAAAGAAGGCCCTAAGACAATCCCCGCAATAATTTCTCCCATGACTCCGGGTTGGCCGATATAGCTGAAAAGCCAGGAGAAAATGCGAACGGCCGCCAATATCACAATGATCTGAAACAGAAGTACAGCTAAAGGGCTGACTAAATTATCAGCAATAATACGCTGAAATAACTCAAAAGCCCCGCCTTCCTGTTGGACAACAGTAACCACCCCGATTTCTGCAAAACGTTCTCCCCGATGCAAGGCCGCATAGATCAGAAGCCCAAACAAAAGGAGCATCAATATATAGATCAGGTAATTTTTCTTGGATTTTTGCATTGGAAATTTTTTAATAATTTCCCCCGAAGATATAGATTTTTACCCAATTTTATATTTTCAAAAATTACTTATTTTGATTTACCCATTCAATCACTTGTTGCATTTCTGCAGGGGTAACTTGTCCCGCTTTAAAAAAGCGGATGATCCGGTCCTTGTCTACAGCTATTACACAAGAGGCATTGTTTACATCCCCCAAATTCCATCCCCGGCTTAAATAATTATTCGGGTCAAAATATACCTGAGCATTTGTGCCTCTTGTCCGCTTACGTGCCATCCGCTTAATCATTCCATTGGGGATCAAGGGTGCTGCTGCCATATTTACCACTCCGTAAGACTCAATTTTGGAACTATTCATCGGATGAGCTTTAAAATAATCCTGCAAATCTTCGTTCTGACTGGCATGTCCAGGATCCTGGTAAAATATTAACAACGCTTCCTTACCCAACATCGGTAAATTAATGGTGTCGTTTTTGACATTCAAAACTTTGACTTCCCCAACTTTTTCTCCAACCTGTGCCCAAGTCGTCTTTCCAGACAACCCTAAAGCCAATAAAATAATTAAAAAATACCGCATATCTCTCTTTTATTAAATTTTTAATGAAAAATATACGGCAAATCCTCCCCCACAGTTACAGGCTACTAAAGGATAAAAAGAAAACTCATAACTTAAAAATCTCGTATGAACTCAAAAATATAAATATGAAAACAAGGGAAATTATCGGTAATCTGATGGTATTGGGAACCATACTTATTTATAGTTTCAATACGAATTTTATGAAAGTACTTATGCCGGAATGGATCGGTCCGTTAGGACTGGTTCTCGCCCGATGCCTTATGTGTGCTGTTGGCTTCTGGATTATCGGCCTCTTTCTCCCCCGTACTCCCGAAAATAGTCCGGGGCGACGCGATATCGGCATGATGATGCTGGGCGGCGTTTTGGGAATAGGCGCAAATTTACTGTTATACCTTACAGGACTTAACATCACGGGGCCCGTAGACACTTTCGTTATCCGTACCCTCCAGCCGATTATTGTCTTGTTACTGGCTGTACTGATTTTACACGTAAAATTTACAAAATATAAAATGATCGGGATTATCCTCGGTCTCGGAGGAGCTCTCTATGTTTCGATCATGCCCCATAGCGGAAATGTAAAAGACTCCTTTACAGGTGATATCCTGGTCTTCGCTTCCACAGTAGCCAAATCCCTTTTTTTAGTATTAATCAAACCTTATACGCAAAAGTACAACGCTTTCGTAGTAATGAAATGGATGGGACTGGCAGCTTTTATTGTTACTTTTCCTTTTGGGATCCGGCAACTTTTACAAGCCTCCCTCTTCCACACAACCGCTCCGGTAGCTATTTGGCTGGAATTCGGGTTTATACTCCTCATCACCACGATGGGAGCTTATTACCTCTCGGTAAAAGCCCTGAACTATATCACTCCCTTTGTAGAAAGCGCTTATATTTATCTGCTCCCTGTTACCGGAGCAATTGTCACCATCGGAATGGGATTACAGAAATTTTCCTGGCACGACCCGATCGCTCTCGCCCTAATTGTTATCGGATTTATTTTTATCAACAAAAAAACACCTACAACCTCTCAAACCGCTAAGTCATAGAAAGGCAACTCTGAATTTATCCAGATATCCGGGAAATGTCAATTGGGTGCAAAGTGTCTTTATCCAGCAACAGCCTTTTCAGGCATGTCTTTTGGATAAATGACACAAAAGGGCACGTCCCTATAGGGTAACACCGATGATGCCCCTCTCCGAAGACTCGATAAAATCGAGCATATAAGCCAATTCAGGGCCGATTTCCATTATTTCCTGGATACGCCGGAGAGCATTTTCCAAACTGGTACCACACTGATAAATCTGTCGGTAAGCTTTGGCAATGTCATCGATCAAACCCTCTGAGAAATGACCTTCTTTCGCCAATATAAGAGCATTAATCCCATAATAAGTAATCGGATTATGAGCCGCTACAATATAAGGAGGCACATCTTTATTAGCCCGGCATCCATCGCGTACCAACGACCAGCTTCCTACCCGGCAACCGTGTTTTATAATCACTCCGCTGCCCAAAATGGCCTCATCATCGATAATACAATTTCCGGCCGTCTTCGCCCCATTTCCCAAAACACAATTATTTCCTAAATGGGTATCGTGAGCCAGATGAACTCCTTCCAATAAAAAGTTGCCATCCCCGACAATCGTACTATCAGTCGTATTGGTACCCCGGTTGATAATTACCTTTTCCCGGATCGTATTGTGATGCCCGATTTTCAATAAAGTATCCTCACCTTTAAACTTAAAATCCTGAGGAGTAGCACCAATTATAGCCCCCTGATATACTATATTATCTGTTCCCATACGCGTCCCACTCAGTATACTAGCATAGGGCATGATCGTACAATTATCGCCGATTTCCACATTTTTATCGATATAGGCGAAAGGATGAATCGTGACATTATCGCCGATTTTAGCTCCTTTATCTACATAAGCCAATGGACTGATCATAATTTCAATATTAAAGGTTAATTATTTTACTCCTCCTCCCAAAGCATGATACAAATTCACAACCGCCTGCATCCGTTGGAATTCATCAGCTATCCCCGACAACTGGGCGCTTAACAAAGATTGTTGAGCTGTCAGGACTTCCAGATAAGTAGAGGTTCCTAACGTTAATAATTCCTGAGTATATTCTACGGATTTTTCCAAAGATTCGATCTGCTTTTCCCGTTGTACAATTTTATCCTGTGCCGTCTGGTAAAGATTTAAAGCATTGCTCACTTCACTTCCCGCATTCAGAATAGCCTGTTCAAAACTCAATAAGGCTTCCTGTTGCTGGGCTTTGGCAATTTTTAAACGGGCAATATTAGCTCCCCGATAAAAAAGAGGCTGAGTCAGGGAACCAATCACGGAAGCAATCATTTTCCCGGGATTCGTAATCAGATTCCCGGCCTGATTGGTCCAACCGTAAGTGCCATTTATTGTAATCTGGGGGTAAAAAGCGGCCCGGGCTTCATTTGTATTGTAGTATGTCCCCGCTAATGCCATCTCTGCCACTTTTACGTCCGGGCGGTTTCCCAACAACTGAATCGGAACTCCGGCTTGCAATACTGTCGGTAATTGCTGATCTTCTATTCTTCCTCTTGCAATTTTTTGCGGAGCTTGCCTCAGCAATAATGACAAGGAATTCTCCGTTTCCCGAATCTGATTTTTCAAATCCGCCATGGAGGCAAGAACCATATAATAATTGGCTTCACTCTGTACTACTCCGGCCTCATTCACCATAGCCGCCTCTTTCATCGCCCTCATGGTCTCCACATTCTTCTTCCAGAGTACAGAAGTTTCTTCCGTTATCTCCAACTGCTTATCCAGCATAAGCAACATATAATAATAATTGGCGATGGCTGCCACTACTTGCGTCTGTACAGCCTGCTGATAAGCTTCACTCTGTAGCAAAGCGGCTTTCGCAGCCCGTTTGGTATTTAAGATTTTGCCGAAAAGGTCAATCTCCCAACTTCCCACTACCGGCAACGACCAACTCCAACTTCCGTGCGACTTGTCAAAACTACTTACTCCTCCTTGAGGCGCCAAAGAAAGAGAAGGTAAATAAGACAAACGGGAGGTCATCAAGCTGGCCTGAGCCTCTTTCACCCTCAGCAAGGCCGCCTGTAAATCCGTATTTCTCTCCAAACCCAAGCGAATCAACGCCTGTAAATCCGGATCGGTAAATACCTGCTCCCAAGGGAGATTCGCCATATTTGAAGTATCAGAAACCAACGTATCTGTAGTCGAAACAGGATCTCTGTAAAGTCCCTGAGTATCTACTTCAGGCCGGCTATACTGCTTATATATATGGCAACTACTCAAAAGTAAAGCCATACACAACGGATATAATAGGATTTTTATCTTCATTTTATTCATTATTTCGTATACTGTTCAATCTCAGATTCTATTTCTGTATTATCTGTATCATGCCATTCCATCGGTTTAAGTTTTTCCTGCAGATATTCAAAAGCGACAAACAATGCCGGCACAATAAATATCTGACATATCATACCGATAAGCATACCTCCGATGGATCCCGTCCCTAACGTACTGTTACCATTTGCCCCTACTCCGTGAGCAAACATCAAAGGAATCAACCCGATAATCATCGCCAAGGATGTCATCAAAATAGGCCGTAAACGGGCAGAAGCACCCGATATAGCCGCATCTTTAATACTCATGCCCGTTTTTCGCCTGTCTAAGGCAAATTCCGTAATCAGAATGGCATTTTTCGCCAATAAACCAATCAACATAATAAGGGCAATCTGCATGTAAATATTATTTTCTACTCCCATTATCTGAGCAAAAATAAAACTTCCCATCAAACCGGAAGGCACAGAAAGGATAACGACCAAAGGCAATAAATAACTTTCATACTGTGCACTCAACAACAAATAAACAAATACCAGACAAAGGGCAAAAATGATAGCCGTTGTTCCCCCGCTACTCCCTTGTTCTTCACGGGTCATACCCGAAAATTCATACCCATATCCGGTCGGCAATTCAGCAGCAGCCACTTCTTCTATAGCCTTAATAGCCTGTCCGGAGCTATAGCCATCTGCTGCAGAACCGTTTACACTCATAGAAGTAAACATATTAAAACGTTTAATATTATCCGGGCCGTATACTTTTTTCAAAGTCATAAATTGAGTAATCGGAGCCATCTCATTGCCATTTCTCACTTTTATCCCCTGCAATGACTCGGGACTAACACGATATTTGGGATCGGCTTGTATCATGACACGGTAAAGCTTTCCAAAACGGTTAAAATTGGAAGCATAAATACCCCCGTAATATCCCTGCAAGGTCGTCAGAATATCATTCGGACTGATACCGGCTTGTTTACATTTTGCCGCATCGATCTCGATCATATACTGCGGGAAGGTAGGATTGAAGGAAGTTTGAGCCGTAGCAATTTCCGGTCTTTCCCTCAACTTCGCCAAAAAGTTTTGGGCAATTTCGTAAAAATCATCCAGATCGCCTCCTGTCTTGTCCTGTAAATTCAATTCATAACCGTTCGTAACACTATAGCCGGGAATCATCGGAGGAGCAAATAACAATACCCGGGCATCTTTGATAGCCGTTTTCGCCTGCATATAAAGTGAACCGATGATGGAATTGAGATCCTGCCCTTCTCCCTTCCGTTCCGACCAGTCTTTCAACTTTACAATCAATGTACCGTAAGAACTACCTTGTCCGGCCAGAAAACTGTAGCCGGTCACCTGCGTCCGGTTTGCCACAGCCGGATTAGCTGCGACCAAACTGTCCACTTGCTGCATGACATACTGGGTTCTTTCCTGAGAAGTCCCGGGAGCCATATCCACCACTACAAACAACGTCCCCGTATCTTCATTGGGCACTAATCCCGTCGGAGTAATATTCATCAATAAAATCAACAAAACAGCAGTGACTACTACTACCCCAAAAGCTAATATTTTGCGGTGTATAAAAAACAATATACTCTTCTCATATTTCTTCAACAGCCGGTCGTAAGCAACGTTAAAAGCGATATGAAAACGCTCGATAAAGGTCGTTTTTTTCTTTTTTTCTCCTTTCTGCTGATGCGGTTTCAGGAAAATAGCACACAAAGCCGGACTCAATGTCAACGCATTAATAGCGGACAATCCAATAGCAATCGCCATTGTCAAACCGAACTGACGGTAAAAAGTTCCGGATGTTCCCCCCATAAAGCTTACCGGAATAAAAACCGACATCATTACCAAAGTAATGGATACGATTGCTCCTCCCAACTCACTCATGGCATCAATAGAGGCTAAACGGGCCGACTTATATCCCTGATCCAGTTTCGCATGCACCCCTTCCACCACTACAATTGCATCATCTACTACAATCGCAATAGCCAAGACCATAGCACATAAGGTCAGTAAGTTGACACTAAATCCTATCAGATACAAACCAAAAAAGGTACCGATCAGGGCCACAGGAATGGCTATCGCCGGAATCAAAGTTGAACGAAAATCCTGCAAAAAGATATACACGACCAAAAATACCAGAATAAATGCCTCTATCAATGTCTTTAATACCTCATGTATAGACGCAAACAAAAAGTCATTTGCATTGATAAGGGTGGCAATTTTTACTCCGGAAGGCAAATCCTTCTCAATCTTATTCAAATAATCGCTGATATTATTGATAATTTCTGTTGCATTGGAACTCGCTGTCTGAAAAACGATAGCGGTTACTCCGGCATGTCCGTTTACCTTATTGTCATACCCGTAAGTCAATCGTCCCAACTCCACATTAGCTACATCTTTCAGCCGCAAGATCTCTCCCTCCGGAGTCGCCCGGATCACGATATCTTCAAACTCCTCTACAGTCTGCAAACGACCTTTATAGCGCATAATATACTGAAAAGACTGATCGCCTTTTTCTCCGAATTGTCCGGGCGCAGCTTCTATATTCTGTTCGGCCAAAGCAACCGTCACATCTCCCGGCATGAGTTTATACTGAGCCATTACATCTGGCTTTAACCAGATACGCATGGAATAATCCGTTCCAAAAACCATCACATCCCCTACTCCCGGGATACGCTTAATTTCCGGAACTGTATTAATATTCAGATAATTCTCTAAAAAATTAACATCGTATTTATCGTCGGAACTATACAAAGAAAAACCCATCAACATACTTGTCTGCCGCTTTTGAGTGATCACCCCGACTTGGGTTACTTCTACCGGCAGAAAACCTTGTGCCTTAGCCACACGGTTTTGTACGTTTACGGCAGCCATATCCGGGTCTGTTCCCTGTTTAAAATACACTTCTATCGACGCATCCCCTGTATTGGTTGCCGTAGAAGTCATGTACATCATATCTTCTACACCGTTAATCTGCTCTTCCAAAGGAGCGATCACACTGTTTAAAACGGTCTGGGCATTCGCTCCCGTATAAGTTGTATTCACACGTATAGTAGGAGGAGCAATATCCGGATACTGAGACACAGGGAGAGACACTAATCCCAATACCCCTAAAATAACGATTAGAATAGAAATAACCGTCGAAAGCACCGGACGGTTTATAAATTTATCTAATTTCATTTTCTTTTCTTTTTAACACAAATTATTTTTTCTCAGCTTCCCCTTGTTTCTGAGTCATAGCACTGATTTTAGCTGCTGATTCCTGCGGAGTAATGGGCTTGATCCGCTGTCCGTCTCTCAAGGTACCTACTCCTTCTATCACCACCTGATCTCCAGGATTTAAACCCGCAGTAACGACATAATTCTTTCCGTCATCTAAATTAAATATTTGTATTTCCGTATTTTTCAGGGTGGAATCAGCTTGTACTACATATACAAACTTTTTATCCTGTAGCTCATACGAAGCCTTTTGAGGTATTAAAAGAGCCTCTTCCATAACCGAAGGGATCTGTATAGATCCGGTTCCTCCGCTTCTCAATAAATATTGCGGGTTGTTAAATGCAGCCCTAACGCTCACAGCTCCGGTAGCCTGATCAATCACTCCACTGATTGTTTCAATCTTACCCTTCTCCGGATAAAGCGAACCATCAGCCAGTACTAATTCCACTTCGGGCATCTTTTGCAATACCCCTGTAGAGGAACCATCCTGCCGGATTAAATCCAATAATTGTTTTTCCGTCATCGAAAAATAAACATACATTTTCGAAATATCCGAAACTGTAGTCAAAGGCGTTGCGGTCGTAGGCCCTACTAAAGCTCCTACCCGAAAAGGGATCGTTCCTACTACTCCATCCGAAGGACTTACGACTTTTGTATAAGAAAGATTTTTTTCGGCATTCACTAACTGGGCCTCAGCCTGCGCCAGAGCCGCTTTCTGAGAAGCCAGCGTATTCTCAGCCATTTGTAAATCGTATTGACTGATAATATTCTTTTTCGTCAATTCCCGTTTGTTATCCGTAGTTAACTGTGCTGTCGCCACATTGGCCTTCGCCACGTTTACAGCAGCCCGCGCTACGTTTACAGCTTCTTCATACTGTACCGGATCAATTATAAATAAAGTTTCCCCCTTCCGGACTGTCGCTCCCTCATCCACACATAATTGAGTAATAAAACCACTTACATTTGGGCGAATCTCGATATCCTGCCGGCCTCGGATGGTAGCAGGATAAGAACTACTCAAAGCAACTGACTGGGGCTCCAACGTAATGACAGCATATTCTGCCGCTCCTCCAAAACCTGTTTGCTGCTTGGAACTACAAGCAAAAAGCGTCACACCGAATGCAACAATAAATAACTTACGAAACTGCATTTTCATTAGTTTTTGAATTTTCATATTATTTTTAATTGATATATCAGGGGATTAAATAAAAAGTCCAAAATTTTATAGGCGAAACTCTACAAAATTCATGCAAAACTACGATGATTTATGTTTATTATTTCAATAAATATGAAAAAAAAATTGATTTCAAACGATTTTTTTTGAAAATAAATTTAATTTCTGCCTAAAAAAATAGTTGTGTAGAACGTTTATACGTAAAAATATTCAAAAAATATACGGGATATAAAGGAAGATAAGAAAACACTCAGAAATGCTTTTCTCCTATAGCTTCCGGTAAATCGTATCCATTTTTAGCATTCCAAGGGAATACTTCCTTTTTTATACTCTACACACCCTTTTAATCTCTATCTTTGTCCTCCGATAAAAATCAGGCTATGGGTAAAAAAAACATGCTTTTTCATATACTAGCAGCTTTCACCATTATTATCTGGGGAATCACACTGATTTCCACAAAAATACTAATTTTCAACGGTTTAAGTCCAGCCGGCATTATGCTTTACCGTTTTGTGATCGCCTACGCCGTTCTTTGGATATTTTATCCTCGCCTCCCTAAAGTGAAAAAATGGAAAGACGAAGCGATATTTTTTGCAGCCGGACTTTTCGGAGGGACAATCTATTTCTTAACGGAAAATACGGCTGTTGGGATTACCAATACCTCCAACGTAGCTCTGATCGTTACTACAGCCCCTTTGCTCACTGCTTTTATAGCAAATTTTACCTTGAAAAACGAACCGTTAAAGCGTCATACCTTCCTCGGTTCCATCATCGCTTTAGGAGGTGTCTTTTTAATTGTCTTCAACGGTAATTTTATCCTTCAGTTAAACCCGGCAGGAGATTTATTATCTTTTTTCTCCGCTTTATCCTGGGCCATATATTCCATATTAATCAAAAAAATCAGTCATCAATATCCAGTGTTATTTACGACCAGGCGTGTTTTCTTTTACAGCATACTCACTCTTTTGCCCTGGTTTTGTTACGAACCCCTCCCCCTGGATTTTTCTATTCTTCTTCAAAAAGAAGTCATTTTCAATTTACTTTTCCTGAGCCTCATCGCTTCCTCCCTCTGTTTTTACATTTGGAATATCATCATTAAAAACTTAGGAGCTGTACATACAAATAATTATATTTATTTTATCAGTATTGTCACCCTGTTTGTTTCCTGGCTGGTATTAGATGAAAAAATCACCGCCTACGCCCTTCTGGGAGCCGTACTCATTCTTTCAGGAGTCTATCTGGCCGAACGAAAAACAAATAAAATAAAGTGATAAAATTTAACATATTTTCAAAGGAGCATTTCTATTTTCATTAAATTAATTCACAAATTATACTTAATTTTGCTAGGCATTCGATAAGACCCATTAAAATTACTTCTTCAACTTACTAAAGTATAATTTATGATCTTTACTACCGAAAATATCCTGCTTATTGGTTCTATTCTTTTATTTGTCAGCCTAATCGTCGGCAAAACCGGCTATCGTTTCGGAGTACCGGCTTTGCTGTTGTTCCTTATCGTTGGTATGTTATTTGGGAGTGACGGCCTGGGAATTCAATTCAACAATCCGCAACAAGCACAATTTATCGGTATGATTGCTTTGAGCATCATTCTGTTTTCTGGCGGAATGGATACCAAGATGACAGAAATCCGTCCCGTATTAGGAGAAGGCGTTGTTTTAGCCACGGCAGGAGTTTTTATAACCGCCTTAGTAACAGGCGGATTTATCTACTGGATATCCGGCATGACGGGACAACACATCGCGCTTACATTGGTAGAAGCTCTGCTGCTGGCTTCCGTAATGTCTTCAACCGATTCAGCTTCTGTTTTCTCCATCCTCCGTTCTAAAAAACTACATTTGAAGTACAACTTACGCCCGATGCTGGAACTGGAAAGTGGAAGTAATGACCCGATGGCTTATTTGCTGACCATTCTTTTTATCCAAATGGTACAGGCGGAAAATATGGGTATCGGCTCGCTGGCTCTGGAATTGGTTATGCAACTGAGTATAGGAGCCATCTGTGGCTACCTGCTGGGACGTTTAGCTGTCTTAACCCTGAATAAAATCAACATCCAATACGAATCTCTTTATCCCGTATTATTACTGGCTCTGGTATTTTTCGTTTTCTCTTTTACGAATTTACTTCGGGGGAATGGTTATTTAGCAGTTTATATCGCAGGCGTTATTGTCGGGAACCGACCTTTTATTCATAAAAAAAGTGTCACTTCGTTTTTCGACGGATTTGCCTGGCTATGCCAGATCATCATGTTCCTTACCCTGGGGTTATTAGTAAATCCACACGAATTACTCGAGGTAGCCAGTCTTGGGTTACTGGTAGGCGTCTTTCTGATCCTGATAGCCCGTCCTGTCAGCGTATTCCTCTGCCTGCTACCCTTCCGAAAATTACCGATGAAAGGCCGCATTTTCGTTTCCTGGGTCGGTCTAAGGGGAGCCGTTCCGATTATTTTCGCAACCTATCCCCAAATTGCAGGAGTTCCGCATGCCGATCTGATATTCAATGTCGTATTCTTTATTACCATACTTTCTTTGCTCGTCCAGGGGATGAGCATTCCCTGGGTAGCCAAACGACTGAATCTGGGAATGCCGGAGCCCAAAACCGGAAATACGTTCGGAGTAGAGTTACCGGAAAGCATAAAGTCGGCTATGTCTGAAATTACCATCACCCCGGAATTGTTACAAAAGGGGAACCAATTGATGCACTTATCCCTACCGGATAATACACTGGTCGTTATGATTAATCGGGAAAACAATTACATGGTCCCCACTGGAAAAACACAATTAAAAACCGGAGATAAATTATTGGTAATTACCGATAACGACGAAGCCCTCCGAGATACATACGAGAGTTTAGGAGTAAAGGAATATACGCTGGAAAAAAACTAAAAGTCTTATAATATAAACGGAAAAATGATGTGGGATTTAATATTAAGATTAGTCGTCGCCTCCTGTTTCGGAGCACTTATCGGTCTGGATAGGGAATATCGGGCCAAAGAAGCAGGCCTGCGGACCCACTTCCTCGTATGCCTGGGAAGCGCCTTGTTTATGATCGTCTCCCAACATGGTTTTTCGGACGTATTAGGAACGGCCGGCGTCGGACTCGATCCCAGCCGTATAGCTGCGCAAGTTGTCAGCGGAATCGGTTTTCTCGGAGCAGGTACTATTATTATACAAAAACAATTTGTCCGGGGACTCACCACAGCAGCCGGTTTATGGGCGACTGCCGCCATAGGACTTGTCATCGGCGGGGGAATGTATTATATCGGTATCGCCGGAGTCGTGCTTACACTAGCTGGCCTTGAATTAACCAATCTCTTTCTCCGGAAAGTGGGACTCCACAGTATTTTGCTGATTTTTACGACCAGTAAAAAGGAAAATCTGGGAATTATTACCAATGAAATCAATAGTCTAGGGCACCATATCACCAGTTATACAACCGATGAGGAACATTTCGGAGACACTAAAACCTACCATGTTACCATGGTCATCAAAACCCGCAAATTCGGAGAAGAAAGCCTATTGTTCCAATTTATACAATCCTTACCAGACCTGACCATCAATAAGATGGAATAAAAACGCTCCGTAGAAATGCCTCCAAGTCGAGACTCTGATTTTTTACAAACGGGCATTCCTCCAAATTCCAAAAGAACTTTCAGGACATTTCCGTAAAATAAATTAGAACAGACAGATTTTTTTCTTGCTAAAACTGAAGCAACATCGCCCCACAAGAATATCCCCCGCCAAATACTGTTAAGCCGACCAAATCTCCTTTCTGAATCCGATGCAAATTCTCCGACAAGGAAATAGCACAACTGGGACAACCTGTATTACCACGGTTCTCTATATTCATCAAAAAACACTCTTCAGGAAAACCGGTTTGGCGGGCAATATTGCGAATAATACGCTGATTCGCCTGATGGGAAGAAATATAATTCAAATCGGAAAGCTTCTTTCCACACCTTTCTCCAGCCCTTTCCAAAGCCTCTACCATATAATGACAAGCATTAATAAACACATCGCGCCCTTCAGGCATGCCAATCCCTCCATTTCTGGGTCTCAGGTATACCGCACTGGTGGATTTCCCAATATGACCTAACCCCTGTGTATAGATACTCAAAATTTGAGCATCACTTTCCCTGTATTTTTCCGGAGAGATAAAAAAAGCAACTGCCCCATCCCCCCATAAATGTCCGCTTTGCGGATCCGTCTCGTTTGCATAAGCCGTATTATGCTCCGAGGCAATGACCAGAGCCCGATGAGCTTTCCCCATGGCAAAATATCCCTCTACGACCTCCATCGCATTAATAAAAGAAGAACAAGCTGACGACACACTGACACATTTAGCCCTCTCTGCATGATAACGTCTTTGTACCATATGAGCAATGGTAGCAACCGTATCATAAGGAGAATAAGTAGCAGCCACAATCAAATCTATACTTTCCATCGGATAAGGTAAATCTTCTACTCCGTTATCCACCGCTTTTATACCCATTGTATTTGTATTCTCCTCCTTTCCGGCCTTACTCCGGGTTTTAATACCTGTACGGGAATATATCCATTCCTCATCCAACCCGTTCACTTCTTTAAAATAAGAATTTTCAACCACCCCTTCAGGAATATAATGCGAGATTTTATTGACGTATAAATCCATTTTAGTTTTTCAATATTACAAAAAATTTCACAATCACGAGAATTTTGTGCAACAAGAACTATGCCAAATTATCGAGACGATCTGAAAGAGCCGGGAAATTTCAAAATTTGAAAAACAAATTCCTCCTGGAACTGTTTTTTGTCACAAACATTTAACCGATAAATGAAGATTTACCGTAGAAACCATTCGAGGGGGGGGCGAACTTTACAACTTCTATTACGTAAACATTACACATTCAAGTATCATTAAATGAAATACCATGGAATATCGAAAACTAGCAAATACAGATTTGGAACTATCCGTTATAACGTTTGGTTCTTGGGCAGCCGGAGGCTGGATGTGGGGAGCAACAAACCGGCAAGACGCAGTAAATGCCATACGGGCAGCCTATAATGAAGGAGTAACATCCATAGATACAGCCCCTATATACGGACAAGGAACCAGCGAAGAAATCGTCGGACAAGCAATTGAAGGAATAAAACGAGACAAAGTACAAATCCTGACAAAATACGGTATGCGCTGGGATTTAGCCAAAGGAGATTTTGCTTTTAAAAGCCAGGATAATGACGGACATCCCATCGATATCTATAAGTATGCTGGAAAAGAAAGTATTATAAAAGAATGTGAAGACAGTTTACGCCGGCTGAAAACAGATTACATCGATCTTTATCAGATCCATTGGCCGGATACAACAACTCCCATGAGCGAAACTTTCGAAGCCGTAGAAAGACTGATCGAACAAGGAAAAGTCCGCTATGCAGGCGTATGTAATTATGACGATCACTTATTGGCAGAAGCGGATCAATATATCTCCTGGGTATCGGATCAGATTCCATTTAGTATGGTAAACCGGGAAACAGAAAAAAAGACAATTCCCTGGTGTGTTCAGCATGGAAAATCTGTACTTGCCTACAGTCCGCTGGAACGAGGATTACTGACTGGCAAAATGACTCCGAACCATAAATTTGCACCAGGAGACCACCGGGCACATCATCCCTTTTTTACAGCCGAAAGTATTTTACGCACCAATGCTTTCCTGGAAAAAATCCGGCCTTTAGCCCACGAAAAAGGAGCTTCTCTTTCCCAATTGGTACTCCGCTGGACCATCGATCATCCCGGAATTACAATAGCCTTGGTAGGGGCCCGGAATCCGGAGCAGGCAGTTTCAAATGCACACGCCACCCATATCATTTTAAAGCGGGATGAAATGGATTTTATCAATAAACAACTGGAAGTACTTTTATAACCCCCATTCAAAATAAACTAAAATGTTATTTTCTACTTACGAACTGAAATCCTTAACTTTAAAAAACCGGATTGTCATGTCGCCCATGTGCCAGTATACAGCTAAAGACGGATTTGCAAACGACTGGCACCTGGTTCATCTGGGAAGCCGGGCTGTGGGAGGAGCCGCTGTCATCTTACAGGAAGCCACTGCCGTATCTCCGGAAGGACGGATTACGCCCAATGACCTGGGACTTTGGCAGGATGAACACATATCAAAACTGCAACAAATCACAACTTTTATTGAAAAACAGGGCGCCATCCCCGGTATTCAGCTAGCACATGCCGGTCGGAAGGCAAGTACTTCTGCCCAAAAGGACCAAAAAGGAAAATTTCTGAAACCTGCTGAAGGAGGATGGCCCATTGTTGCTCCCTCAGCAATTCCACAAAGGCCAGACAGCGGAATTCCAGAAGTTTTAGACAAAAAAGGAATAGAAAAAATCATAACTGATTTCTCTACAGCTACCCAAAGAGCTGTCAAAGCCGGTTATAAAATTCTGGAAATTCACGCTGCCCACGGCTATCTGTTACATGAGTTCCTTTCTCCTCTGTCGAATTTACGCACAGACGAATACGGAGGAAACTTTGAAAACCGGATACGTCTACTGACAGAAGTGGTCGACGCCGTTCGCAAAGTATGGCCCCCGGAACTCCCACTATGGGTCCGCATCTCCGCAACGGACTGGGCCAACGAAGGTTGGGACTGGTCTCAATCCGTACGCCTTGCGAACGTTTTATACGAAAGAGGGATAGACGTTTTAGACGTTTCCTCAGGAGGATTGATTCACACGGCCCCAATTCCGGTAAATTACGGCTACCAACTACCTTTTGCCAGTCAGATAAAAAAAGAAAGCTCTATTAAAATAGCTACAGTAGGCCTGATTACGGATGCTGTACAAGCAGAGACAATTTTAGTAAACGGAAATGCCGACCTGATTGTAATGGGCAGGGAACTATTACGAGATCCTTATTTTCCTCTCCAGGCTTCGCAAAAACTCCAGGCTTCTATCCCCTGGCCCCTACCTTATAAAGATGTGGAACCTTAAACCTACTAAAAAAGCGGATTCCATTCCTAGAATCCCGGCTCTTTTTCAAAACCTCCCGGCAGCTTTTTCCTGTATTCGCTGAATAGCTTGCCGGGTTTCCGTCTGATCTGCAAAAGCTGTCAGACGAAAATAACCTTCCCCACTCGGCCCAAAACCAATCCCCGGAGTACCCACCACCTGACATTCCGTCAATAACCGGTCAAAAAACGCCCAGGAATTTATCCCTTTCGGAATCTTCAACCAAATATAAGGGGCATTTACTCCTCCATAAATTTCAAAACCGGCTTCTTTTAGTCCCTCCCGGATTATACGGGCATTCTCCATATAATACCGAATGATTCCCCGGATCTCTTTCTGGCCGGCCTCCGTATAAATAGCTTCAGCCGCCCGTTGGACGATATATGCCGTACCGTTAAATTTCGTGCATTGGCGGCGATTCCACAGACGGTTTACAGACACCTGCTCCCTATGCGGCATTTTTATTGTCAAAGCTTTAGGCACCACTGTATACCCGCAACGTAAACCGGTAAATCCGGCCGTCTTCGAAAAACTGCGAAATTCAATGGCAACTTCCTTCGCCCCCTGTATTTCATATATACTATGCGGTATATCTTCTTCCTGAATGTAAGCTTCATAAGCTGCATCAAATAAAATCAAAATCTTATTCTCCAAAGCATAGTCGACCCATTTCTTCAATTCCGATTTTGAAAGGGTCATACCGGTGGGATTATTCGGTAAACACAAATAAATGACATCCGGACAAACCAAAGGCAATTCCGGAATAAAATGATTTTCTGCCGTACAAGGAATATAAACAATATCACTCCATTGTCCATTGTCCAATAACTCTCCGGCTCTTCCCCCCATTACATTACTGTCCACATAAACGGGATACACAGGATCCGTGACAGCAATCCGATTTTCCCGGCTTAACATATCCGTAATATTGCCGATATCACTTTTCGCCCCGTCACTGATAAATACTTCATCGGTCTCTAAAGAAATACCCCTGGGCATAAAATCTTTCTGAATAATCGTCTGTCTCAAAAAATCATAGCCCTGCTCAGGTCCATATCCCCGGAACGTCTTACTCTCCGCCATTTCCTCTACCGCCTGGCGTAAAGCCTTTATAACAGATGGAACTAAAGGCTTTGTCACATCCCCAATCCCCAGACGAATCACTTCCGCCTCCGGATGAGCCGCTTTAAAAGCCTTCACCCGCCCAGCGATTTCTGAAAACAAATAACTTTCGGGTAATTTTAAAAATTATTCATTTAACGACACCATATATTTTTATCCTATGGAAAATCCGCCAGACAAAATCAGATTTTCTTCATTTTTTCTCCTTGTATCTCTCCTTCAAACACAATCTCTGCTCCCCCCGTCATATAGACATGATTGTCTTTCCCCCACTCGATCTCCAGTTCCCCTCCCAACAAATGCACAGTTACTTTACATTCGGACTTTCCGTTTAAAACGGCAGCCACCAAAGAAGCACAAGCTCCCGTACCACAAGCGAATGTCTCACCGGAACCCCTTTCCCAAACCCTCATCTTTAATTCGACGGGAGAAATCACTTCTACAAACTCAATATTGGTCCGTCGAGGGAAAAAAGGATGCACTTCCAGAGCAGGGCCAAGCGTTTCTACCTCTATTTCCCGGACTTCCGGCACAAATAAAACGGCATGGGGATTGCCCATCGAAATGCAGGTGATATAAAAAATCTTTTCCCTCAAGCGGAACGGTAAATTTACCACTTGTTCTCCTTCAAAAGCCACAGGTATTCTATCCGAACGCAATTCCGGCTCGCCCATATCCACCTTTACTCTTTTTACCTCCCCTTTTTCGGGAAAAAGAGTCAACAATTTTATTCCTGCTGCCGTCTCCAATTTTATTTCCGTTTTATGAGTATATCCTTTGTCATACACATATTTACCGACACAACGCGAGCCATTTCCACACATCGGAGACTCTGAACCATCGGCATTAAACATACGCATCCGAAAATCCGCCTTATCGGAAGGATCAATCAGAATCAAGCCATCCGAACCTACGCCAAAATGCCGGTCACTTATTATCCGGGCCAACTGCGGAATATCTCCCAAGGCATCTCCCATCCCATACAGGTATACATAATCATTCCCAATGCCTTGCATCTTTGTAAATTTCAGTTTTTCCATACCGATTTCCGATTTTCTAAATTCCGGTTCGGAGAGAACTCCGGCAAAATTCCGTATCCTCATTCTGAATACTGCACCTTCCTGTCATATATCTTCTAATCCCAACATCCCGCGGGTAATACAATAAGGATTGCGACGTTTATATTCCGACGCAAGATGCCTTCCGATAACCGTCGGATTTCCCAATAAAGAATCCCCCTCTAAATATTCCTTCAACGTATCATCTACTTCTTCATACGTCCGGGCTCCTAGTTGCTCCGTATCACTGGCCGAAATCCCCAAACCATCGGTCGGCAGCCCCTCTATACAGGCCTGTAAGGCTTTTCGCTTTGACAGCTCTGTTTCCTGCTCCACCCATGCACGGGCCAAAGCATACACTTCCGTTTTCCACAATCCAAATAGAGGAGTATAATCTCCCACATCTCCATGAAGTGTCCAGAACCCTAACATATATTCCGTCCTATTGTCTGTACTCAACACCATTCCTTTGTGTTGCTGAGCCAGATTATACAAATAAATCATCCGTAACCGGGCTTTGATATTTCCCCTCCGAACTTTGTCCTCCCGGGAAATCTCTTTTATTTTTACCTCCTCCATCTCCTCCCGGACAGATAAATACAAAGTCGTCAGATCCACTTCCCGGAAATCCGTACAAAAAGCGTTTCCTACCGCCCGGGCACGTTCTTTCTCCGCCTCAGTGTTCGTTTCAATGGTTATACTCCGGCCATAAAGAGAAATACCCAACTTACGACATGCTTCAGCAGCCAAGGCTGCTGTCAGAGCTGAATCAATTCCTCCGGAAACGCCCAATACCAAAGCTCGCAAATTATGCCTTACGACATAATCTTCCAGATCCCGTCGAATGAATTCTGCTATAGACAGCCAATTATTTTTTTGTATAGATATTTTCATAGTAATGGATAAAAGCATTATTTACCAACCGATTTCCCCCGGGAGTAGGATAATTCCCCGAAAAATACCAATCCCCGGCATGCCCCTCACAAGCTCTATGCAGATTCTTTATCGTTTGGTAAACGATTTCTATTTCTATATGACTTCCTTGCGGACGCACCATCTCAGCAATACGGGCTGAAATATCGTCATCCGTAAAAGGAGCATAAATTTCTTTGACATAGTTTATGATCTCTTCTTTGGGACGCCCCTGCTGTTCCTTACATTTCCGATACACCTCCTCAATGATCTTTTCCTGTCCTTTTTCCTTCAAAAGCTCAATGGCAGCATTAAAAGCGATAAATTCTTCCATACGCGACATATCGATCCCATAACAATCCGGATAACGAATCTGAGGAGAAGAAGAAACAACGACAATTTTCTTTGGATTTAACCGGGATAAAATTTTAATAATACTCTGTTTCAGCGTTGTTCCTCGGACGATACTATCGTCTATCACCACAATATTGTCCACTCCTTCCACAATAGTACCGTAAGTAATATCGTAAACATGTGTCGCCAAATCATTCCGGCTATTATTTTCTGCAATAAAGGTACGTAATTTAATATCCTTGATAGCCAGCTTCTCGGTACGAATCCTCCGGGATAAGATCTGATCTGCCCGATCAGACGAAACATTATCCGTCGTTCCCAATAACTCCACACTCTTCCTCGAATTCAAGTAATCATCCAGACCTTCCAGCATTCCGTAATAAGCGATTTCCGCCGTATTCGGAATAAAAGAAAATACAGTATTATCCGTATCATAACCAACACTCTTCAATATCTGATCCGTCAGTAAATTTCCCAGCATTTTCCGTTCCTGATAAATATCCCGGTCACTTCCCCTGGAAAAATAAATCCGCTCGAAAGAACAAGGAGTTATTTTTTCTGTAGAAGCAATCCGGGACAACTTCATTTCGCCGCTTTTCTTTATGATAAGCCCCTGTCCGGCTTCCAACTCCCGGACCTGTTCGGTACGTACATTCAAAATAGTCTGTATTACAGGACGTTCAGAAGCTACTACGATAATTTCTTCATCGGCATAATAAAAAGCAGGGCGAATTCCCCATTTATCCCGGAAAACAAAAGCATCCCCACTTCCTGTCAGCCCTCCGATTACAAATCCGCCATCCCATTTTCCGGAAGCTGTCCGGAGAATCGTCTCTAAATCCAGTTTTTCTTCTATGATACGGTTCAATTCCGTACCCGACAAACCCGGAGCACTGTATTGTTCATACAATTTCTCCACCTGACGGTCCAACAAATAACCGATTTGCTCCAGTATAATAAACGTATCCGCATTATGACGCGGATGTTGCCCTTTAGCTACAATATCTGCCAATATCTCATCCACATTGGTCAAATTGAAATTACCTGCCAGACAAAGATTCCGGCTCCGCCAATTGTTACGTCTTAAAAAAGGATGTACATAAGACAAACCGGATTTACCGGTCGTACTATAACGCAAATGCCCTAAATACAATTCTCCGATAAAAGGCAATTTTTCAAGAGCAAGCTGTCCGTCTGCCTGCTGAAGAGTTATCTGTTGATTTACACGATCGAAAACCTCACTGATAGCCCCGTTCCCCAAAGCTCTTTCCCGGAAAATATACTCTTCTCCCGGCTGAGCATTCAATTTGACACATGCCATTCCAGCCCCTTCCTGTCCCCGGTTGTGTTGTTTTTCCATTAAAAGATAAAGCGTATTTAGACCGTATACAGCGGTTCCATACTTCTGATGATAATACTCGAAAGGTTTTAAAAGCCGGACAAGTGCTATACCACACTCATGTTTAATCGGATCACTCATATATTCTTTTTTATTCAAAAAATTATTTTTTCGATACTTCCAAGCCGGAAAAGGCATCCCAACCGGTTCTACTCTTCTCCGGCATTCTCTTATCAACGGATAAATAACAACTCCCGATACTTCGGTAAAGGCCACATCTCATCGTCTATATATAATTCCAACTTATCAATGTGATAACGAATTTTATCAAACAGAGGTAAGACTGTATCGTGATAAGCCATGGCCTTTTCTTTTTCATTCCTTATTTTATTCGCCTTTTTCCGGGCATTGGATAATTGTTCTACGATATTTTGTATCTCCGAGATATGGGTAGACAATCTTTCGATCATTTCCATATCATAGCGGGCCAAAGCATGCAATTTTTCAGAAGAGAATAACATACTCATACGGTCCACTTTTTCCAGCAATATATTCTGGTAACGGGAGGCTACCGGTATAATATGATTGATTGCCAAATCACCCAAAACCCGGCCTTCGATCTGCAATTTTTTCGTATAAGTCTCTACATATACTTCCTCCCGGGCCTCTAACTCCTTGGCCGTCATTACACCTTGGCTTTCAAACATTTTCACGACATCGGGTGCAATAAATTGCTGTAAAATTACCGGAATGGAAGTCTCACAATCTAATCCCCTCTCGTAGGCTTCCTTTTTCCACGCCTCGCTGTATCCGTTTCCGTCAAAACGAATCGGAGCAGATTTCCGGATATATTCTTTTATGACAGAATAAATGGCATTTTCTTTGGATTTTCCTTGCTGCATCAAATGGGCTACGTCTTTTTTAAACGTTGTCAATTGTTCTGCCACTGCTGTATTTAACACAATCATGGCTTTAGCGCAATTGGCGGAAGAACCGACAGCCCTGAACTCAAACCGATTCCCTGTAAAAGCAAAGGGAGAAGTCCTGTTCCGGTCGGTATTGTCAATCAATAATTCCGGAATATGGGTAATTCCATTCAAATGGAATCCGGCCTTGGCATCCATCCGGATCACATCTTCCGTATCGCTTTTTTCAATGCGATCCAATACTTCGCTCACTTGACTACCCAAAAAAGAAGAAATAATGGCAGGAGGCGCTTCGTTTGCCCCCAGACGATGCGCATTTGTTGCCGTAGAAATACAAGCTTTCAACAATCCATTATATTTGTAAACGGCCATCAATACATTGACCAAAAAAGTGACAAACTGCAAATTTTCCTGAGGGGCCTTTCCCGGAGACAACAAATTTATGCCGGTATCGGTTCCTAACGACCAATTACAATGTTTTCCGGAACCATTTATGCCCTTAAACGGCTTTTCATGCAAAAGCAAACGGAAACAATGCCGACGAGCTATTTTTTTCATCACAGCCATCAGCAACTGGTTGTGATCATTGGCCAGATTCGTCCTCTCAAAAATAGGAGCCAGTTCAAATTGATTAGGAGCTACTTCATTGTGACGGGTCTTGACCGGAATTCCCAGTTTCAGACATTCGCACTCCAGATCTTTCATAAAAGCCATCACCCGTGTAGGGATAGTGCCGAAATAATGATCTTCCAGCTGTTGATTTTTAGCACTTTCATGTCCAATCAAAGTCCGCCCCGTCAACATCAAATCCGGGCGGGCTGCCCACAAACCTTCATCCACCAGAAAATATTCCTGTTCCCAGCCCAGATACGACATGACCTTTGAAACACCGGAATCGAACAAACGACACACTCCGGTTGCAGCTTTATTGACCGCCAGTTCTGCCTTCAATAAGGGCACTTTATAATCCAAAGCCTCTCCGGTATAAGAAATAAAAACCGTCGGAATACACAAAGTCGTATCTACAATAAAGGCAGGCGAAGTGGCATCCCAAGCACTATATCCGCGGGCTTCAAAAGTATTTCGGATACCGCCATTGGGGAAACTGGAAGCATCCGGCTCCTGCTGGATCAGCAATTTACCGGAAAATTCTTCTATCATTCCCCCTTTGCCATCCATTTCTACAAACGCATCGTGTTTCTCGGCCGTACCTCCCGTTAAAGGCTGAAACCAATGGGTATAATGCGTAACCCCTAATTTTAAGGCCCATTTTTTCATCCCTTGCGCTACGCTATCCGCAATTTCCCGACTCAAAGGTGTGCCTTTGTCCACACTGTCTACTAACGTCCGAAAAGTTTCCTCAGGCAAATATTTTGCCATTTTTTCACGATTGAACACATGAATGCCAAAATACTCCGATGCAAGGGCCTCCGGTGACTTTACTTCCAAAGCTTTCCGTTTGATGGCCTCTTCCACCATTTTAAATCTCAAAGTAGTCATAAGCTTATAAATGTAGTGTGTAAATGTATAGTAGTATATTTTTAGCTATTCCAAACTTCTGATAGCCGTCATAAATACCCGCCCGGATGTAGCATTTATCCCCCGGAACATCTCCTCCAAAAGCCAATACATCAATTTTTCTGATTTTTTCCATAACCGATCTTTTCCATTTTGATAATGATAAAGCCGGAAAAACTCAAAAGTTATCGATCCCCTCCCATTTCTTTCCTTATCCTTTTTTGTCCATTTCGACAACAAATATATATTTTTTCAAAATAATCTATCATTTTTATAGGGTATATTTTAAAAATAATATATATTTTCCATACATACCCCCCATAATTTATATACATCTTTTCAAAAATAACAAATTTATCAAATCAAAAACCTTCAACTTAAATTTAGGGGGCCCACCGTTCATACACCGGAACATTATTATATTTGAACGATTGAACCGTTCTATTTACTTAAACACCTAAAAACAATGCATAAAAAAATAAAATTATGGTATCTTTGAGGGGCATGTAGACACATCAAGACTGTAAAATAATTATAATGAACAAACGTTTAAATCCGGAACCCACTCCTTTAGAAGAAAAGTTACGGTATCACAGAAGACTCGGACATATTGTTCCTCCCCGCAAGATTATTAAAACTCCAGAACAAATCGAAGGGATTCGCCGGAGCGCACTTATCAACACAGCCGTACTCGACCATGTAGCCGCCCATATTCACGAAGGAATATCCACTGAAGAAATCGATACCTTAGTTTATGATTTCACCCTCTCTCACGGAGCGATCCCGGCCCCCCTTCATTACGAGGGTTTTCCCAAAAGTGTATGCACCTCCATTAACGACGAAGTATGCCACGGCATACCGGATAAGAATATTCGCCTACAGGATGGCGACATCATTAATGTAGACGTATCCACCATCTTAAACGGCTATTTTTCCGACGCCTCTCGTATGTTTATGATCGGCAACGTCTCCCCAGCCTATCGGAAATTGGTAGACGTCACCCGCGAATGCCTGGAATTGGGAATAAAGGCCGCCCGTCCCTGGGGATTTCTGGGAGATATAGGCGAAGCCATACAAAAAAATGCAGAAAGCCATGGTTATTCTGTTGTCCGGGATTTCTGCGGACACGGGGTCGGACTCGCTTTCCACGAAAAACCAGAAGTAGAACATGTCGGTAAAAAAGGAAGCGGTATGCTATTAGTACCCGGTATGATCTTCACCATAGAACCGATGATTAACCTGGGAGACTATGAAATTTTTATCGATGAAGAAAACGACTGGACAGTCTATACAGCCGACGGCTCAGCTTCCGCTCAATGGGAAAATACAATTTTAATTACAGAAGAAGGGCCCGAAATTCTGACCTACTGAATGAGACCCACATTTGAAAACATTGCAATTACAAATACAGAAATGTATAAGGATAAAAATATCCGGGTTTAGAAAATAGAAAGGAGATCCGAATTCAATACCTGAACATAAAACATCCTTAGAGAAAATCTCCTTCTGTTATTTACATAAAATACAAAATGGAAAATTGACGTTTTTCCAGTCAATTTTTCAGTTTTTCCGCTTAAAATCATTTGGCATATATTGGAATAGCTACTCTCGAGTTCGAGTTCCTAGTAAAACTCAAATGAATAAAATTTGAATGCTTAACTAAAGAAGGGGGAGGAATTAATTATGATGCCTGTTAAAAGATCTCAAAACTGGTTCCCGGGAATTTTCAATGATTTCTTCGGAAATGAATGGCTAGAAAAAGCAAATACAAATGCTCCGGCCATTAATATTATCGAAAATGAAAACGAATATAAAGTAGAATTGGCCACTCCGGGCAGGACGAAAAATGATTTTACGATCAAAATTGACGACGCAAATCAACTTCTGGTTTCTATGGAGAAAAAAGAAGAACATAACGAAAATCACAAGCAAGGTAAATATCTCCGGAGAGAATTTTCTTATACTCAATTTCAACAGACAATGATTTTACCGGACAATATCGATAAAGAAAAAATCGAAGCAAAGGTAGAACATGGGGCGTTGACTGTCAATCTTCCTAAAAAGAAAATGAACGAAATAAAGAAGATTGGAACTGCAATATATATTTTGATAAGAGGACAAGAAAATAACAAATGAAAATAAAAGCATAACAGCTGCAAATATAATAACTAATATACAGCATTTTACGTGGTTTCTTTTGCATACTTACCTTCTGCCTCTGTCAATAAATCATACCCAATATGTGATGCAATAATTTTTATATCACAATCAGAAAGGAACGATTGTGAATTTGTAATCTGATCTATCCCTATAAATAATTCCTTATCATCACCAAGACCACAAAGCCAAACAGCATTTAAACTTGTTACACCTACTTTACACCCATTTATGTCAAATTTGAAATTAGATTCAAAATCCCCATATTGGTAACTTCCGTTTAAGTTCTCTGAATAATAAGTTTTCTCGAATTCTTTAAGCACTTTTGTTCGAGAACAAAGCATTTCCATTATTGATTTATCCGTAGAATTTTTCAAATCAATAATCTGTTGTTTCTCATTTAAAGAATACGTCTTGATAATGCCTGTTTTCTCTATGTTTTTTTTTGCATCATTTTCTGTATCGTAATTGCCCGGAATAAACACGGATCGTTCTTTGGGAAGTTTTAGTTTTTCTATAATAGGAGTTATTACTACTTTTTCAAATTCCTTGAAAGCTGTATCAATATTTCCAAAGCTACACCCACCTTTATCAACTAAGTCTCCAGTAAAAATAACGAGATCTATATTCCCGTCTTTTTGTATTTCATCCATGCTTTAAATAAAATACGTTAACAGCGTTTTCATAGATGGCTCATCTTTTATTAGATGTAAATCTGAAAAATGTTAAATACGTAAATTCATATTTCAACTATATTTTGTCAATTTAAAAATACCTGTTTATTTATGTTTCTTATAATTTTCCACCTGCTCCAGAACTTTCTGAAAAACCTCTTCATCCCATTGAGGAGGATAACCGTCTTTGTAAAGAAGATAGGTAAGCTGGCTGGCGAGTTTGCTTTTCAGGTTGTCGTTATTTAACCAATCGGCATAAACAGTGGTATCATCAATCAGTATCTTGATTTTCTTTGCCAACTCAATACAACGATTATCCGCATACTCAAAACCGTGTTTATCTCGAACCTCAATAAGGACATCAAAGAAAGCTTTCTCCTCGAAAGTGATACCCAAAACCTTGAATTTCTCACTATCAGCTTTAAGCTCTTTCAGAATGTTCATCAGTTTGTTCGACAGCCCATTGATTTTGTATGAAACAATGTCACATACATCATTCACCACGTTCTGTGTCACTTCATTGGTGAATGTCAGCTTGTCCCGTGTGTTATAGGCATCTATCGTATCTTCAAGCATTTTCTGGAAATGTTCAGCCTGAATCTTGTTTGTCCGGCTGTATGCTCTGATGGCTTTAGCGACAAGTTTACAAAGAATCTGGAACTTGGTGAACGGCATTTTTATTTCATCGACCTCTTTGGCAAATGAGTCGCTAAAAATATTTTCTTCAATACCTTCATTCATTACTCGTTCCACACCACTTGCAAGAATCGCTTCCTGAACCATCTGTTCCACGTACCTGTTCATGCTTTCCGTGTCGTGCTCTGTGGCAGTCATTTTGTTCACGTATGAGCAGATACCCATAAAGCATTGGCTCCATGTTACCTCTTCTTCTGTCAGAATGCCGGCTGGGTTACAGATGTTATAAGCAGAGCGCAGCCGTTTAACATGTTCCTTGAAAAGTTTGAGAAAGGAAACCTCTCCTTTTCGTTCCACACTGTTGGCAAGGATATATTCAGCCGCTTCCTGAATGAACTGAAGTCGGGCAAGGTCATTGTTCCCGAAGAAACGGTCAAATACAAGTCCAGACAATCGTTCTTGCAAAAGTTGCAGTTCATTCCGCAATACTTCACGTGCAACCTCCAAGTCTTCCTGAGGACCGACTTCACCACCATATTTTTTCATGGCCTTTTTCATCTCTTCGCGAATACCTATATAGTCGATGATAAAGCCACACTCTTTTGTGCCGAATTTACGGTTTACACGTGAAATAGTCTGAATGAGCGTATGTTTCGATAACGGTTTGTCGTTATAAAGCATCGTAAGGCAAGGCACATCGAACCCCGTAATCCACATATCCACATTGATGGAGATATGGAAATTCGATTTTTCCGATTTGAACTCCGTATCAAGAAATTTACGATATTCCTTGTCTCCAAGCAGATTGTAAAATTCTTTTTCATCGTCCTTATCTCTGGTCATAACCATATTGACAAATGCGATGTCGTTCAGTTTGTTCTTTTCGTCTGCTGTCAATACAAGTTCGTTCAATGCTTTCTTTTTCTCGAACCAGTCGGGCTGCATCTTTCGCATGATTTTATACAGTCTGAATGCTATTTTGCGGTCGGCGCAAGTAATCATAGCCTTTTGCAAACGGTCAGTTGTCTCAGTCCGACGCTTATAATCTTCGATAATGTCTTTGGCAACACGATGCAGGACATCTTCATCACCGATAATCATCTCCATACTTGACATGGCGGCTTTGCTCTTGGCAATATCCTCTGGTGTTGCCCCTTCGTCTGCACATAGGCGATAATACTCTTCTACTTTCTCTGCCTGTTCTTTATTGAGGAATACACGAGCTAATCGAGGATCATATTTGATTGGGACAGTGATGCCGTCATCCTCCGACTCCTTCATCGTATATTGATCTACAACCTTCCCAAATACATGTACGGTTTCGTCAATGGGTGTTCCCGTAAAGCCTACGTATGTAGCGTTCGGCAATGCATCCCGTAAATATTTGGCAAAGCCGTATGTGATTTTCGCCCCTATCTTGTCAGCTTCTCCTTCGGTTTGTATGGATAGTTTCGAGCCGATATTGTTCTGAGAGCGATGGGCTTCATCACTTAGGCAAATGACATTGGAGCGTTCTGTCAACAATCCTGTAGTTTCTGCAAATTTCTGGATAGTAGTAATATAAACACCTCCGGTCTTGCGCATACTCATCTCTTCCGCAAGCTCTTTCCTTGTATCAAACACTTTTACCGCTTCGTCTTCAAGATATTGTTTTGAGCGGCAGAACAGTTTTCCACTTTGTGTTTCCAAATCTTCCCGATCCACGATGATGAGAATAGTAGGACTGCCCAGCTGCTTCTTGCATCGCAAAGCCAATTGGCGGGCAAGGAACAGCATGGTATAAGTTTTCCCACACCCTGTGGCTCCGAAATAGGTACCGCCCTTACCATCACCTCCGACAGAACGCAAATGATTCAGGATATAGTCTCGCAGTTTGCGTGTAGCAAAGAACTGCGGATAACGGCATACGATTTCAGTCGTGTCATCTTCTTTTGTAGGATCGGGAAAATAAACATAGTCCCGTAATATCTCCAATATGCGTTCCAGAGAAAGTGCTCCGCGAATAAGTGTACGAAGTGTATCAAGTCCCTTTCCTGCTTTGTCCTCATTCTCAATCTTTTTCCATTCGTAGAAAAATTCAAATGGCGTGTATGTCGTGCCCAACGCATTTTTCGCACCATCGCTGATTACTGCCAGTGCGCAATATTTCAACAATGCTGGAATATCCCGCATATAACGTGTACAAATCTGCGTATGCGCATCGCGTATAGTAGCGTTTTGTTTGGTTGGGTTTTTCAACTCGATAATGCAGACGGGTATGCCGTTTATGAAAAGCAAAATGTCGGGGCGACGATTCTCTCGGCCTTGCTCCATGACAAACTGATTGACACAACGGAAAACATTATGGTTGGGATACTTAAAGTCTATATATTCCAAACGAAACGGATTATCCCGACCATCGCTATATGCAAAGTCATAACCGTCACGATAGAGCAAAAAAGCATTCCGGAGAGCGTAATAGTCATTCTGTCCACCTATATTGCGCAGGTTAGCAACGATACCGTCTATCTCTGAGGTGGTCAAATTCTTGTCTTTGTATTGAACGGCGAGAAAATTCCTTAAATCCTCTTCGATGAGTGGATCGGTATATTTTCTGTGAATGTCATCACCAAATGTATATTGCCAATGTGCCTCGCGGAGGAGCTCGATGGTTGCTTCCTCGAATTGACTTTCATAATATTTCCCTTTGTTTGCCATAGTCGCTGCTATTTAAGAATGTATGACATGTTGAAGCAATGCCGGACACACTTCGCGTGAAAGTCTGTCAGCTTCTTTTGCTATTTGTTTGGCTTCGTTAGCACATTTGTAGATATTGACGATAGCACGTTGGATTTCAATGGGAGGGAGAGGTATGGAAAAACGTTTCATATCTTCCCAAGTAAATGTTTCACGTGCACTTCCCCATGAATTGAAACGAGCATAACGATCTGTTTCTTTTTTTCTAAAAATCAAATGCAAGTAATCCGCTAACAGATAATTTTCGTCAGTTTCAAAGACTTCATTTACAGAAGTCACGACAATAGGAAATCCATAATGATTTATGGCTGCGCATAAGCATTTTTCGTTTCCTGTTGTTTGGACAAAACTAATCTGATTATCTCTGACAATTTTGTAGTTGCCAAGATTATTCTTGTCAACTTTAGCATTTGTTTCATTAAAACATTTTGAAACAGAAACACTTCTGACTTCTTTGATTTTTTCGTCAGTGTTCCTTTCATCTATTCGGTGTATATACGGCTCGATCTCCTGCAAAGGATATTTGTACTTCAATTCTTGAATATAGCTTTGGCAGACTTGCATAAGAGGAGCAGCCTTAGCCTCGTTTTGTTCTTTGATCTCCCTAAATGCTTTCCATACATTCACCACTTTCTGCTGTTCGTCAGGAGATGGCAACGGAATAAGTAATTCGCTCAATTTATTTAGGTTGTATTCTGCTCTTTGACTACCAAAGTTGTCGTAATCTACATATCTGTAAAACTCATTTCGCCTAAGATAGAGAGTTAAAAACTCTGCAGATAATACTGATTGGTGTTCTTCCTTTATATAAAATACTTGATATAGGTGAGAGACAATACACATTCCTCCTGTTCTATAAGCCAGGGAACCGATATTTAATCTTGATGGGTTATAAACAATATCACCATGTCTAACAACTTTATAAGGCTTCAGATTGATATTATCAGTAAGAGCTTTAGTCGGTTGGAACTCACCATCACTATTCACCCCTTCAATCAGATCAATACCATATTTAAGTGAAGAGTTGTTTTCACGTCTTGGAGAAATATAATCTCCCAATCTAACCCATTTTATATGACTTATCCCCATATCACTCCTCCATTCCGTGTTGTTCCAAGAAAAAACGTTTTTGCTGTTCTATCTCCCTGCTCAACTCTTCTTCCGTTGGCATATAGGCCATATATTTGGCTGCAAAAAGTTGCTCGCTACCATTAAGGACAGAGTATTTTGCCATTACCTTGTCGGTTTCAGTACAAAGCAGTATGCCTATTGTCGGGTTATCACTCTCATCTTTTACAAGGCCGTCATACATTCGTACGTACATATCCAATTGCCCCACATCTGCGTGTGTCAGAGGATGTGTTTTCAATTCAAACAACACGTAACGCTTGAGCTTGATGTTATAGAACACAAGATCAATGTAAAAATCACCTGTGTCCGTTGAAATGTGTTTCTGCCTGTCGACAAATGCGAAACCACGTCCCAATTCCATGATAAATTGTTGCAGATGATCTATTAAGGCTTGCTCCAACTCGCTTTCGTCATATTTGCTGTCCTTACGAAAACCTAAAAACTCGGCAACCACCGGACTCTTTATATATTCCAATGGATCATTGACTTCAATATCGGGGGATGGCACTACCAGCCCTTCCCTTACACAAGCCATACGGCGGCCATAGTATTGTGTACCGATGTTGCGATTGAGTGTCCTCACACTCCACATCTGTTCCGATGCCTCTTTTACATACCACTCTCTGGCCTTAGGGTCTGCAACCTGTATAATTGAGCGGAAGTGCGACCATGTCAGATTGTGAACACGCGTGTTCACAATCTCCAAATCATTAAAACACAGGTAAAATTGGCGGAAGTAATCCAAATTGCGTTTACTGAATGTACTACCGTATTTAGGTGCCAGTTGCTCTGCTAATGTTTTAATCAACCGGGTGCCATACTGCGCACGAACTTCTCCATGCTGTTCTTCTTCCACTATTCGCCGCCCAATGTGCCAATAAGTAAGTACAGCAATCTGATTAGCAGCCGCGTATGCCTGTTGACGACCTTGTTCAATGATACTCCGAATATCAGAGACCAGTTTATCAGTTGTCATACCATGTTGCAGCTTATTCTTTTCCATAACCTAAAACGTTGAAAGCGTTTATAAGTTCCGTTTCGTTTGCATCCCATCTTTTCTTCAATTCATCAAATTTACAACTCATTTCTGAAAGGGCAGACTTATAGTCTATTTCCGTATCACGGTCTATAAATTCAATGTATCTGGATGGCACAAGAGAATATCCCTTTTCTTGAATTTCGTTACGATGTGCAGCATAGTATAATTCCGGCTCTGCATACTCGGCAAAATTCTCGGTTTGCCAATCGAGGTATATTTGACGCACTCTGTCTATTTCCGTTTCCGACAAGCGGACGTATTTCTTTTCGTATATGTCATTGTTCCATGTCCGCAAGTCAATGAAAAGGATTTCACCTGTACGGTCGCGAAGTTGTCTGCCATGCCATGGACCACCTTTCTTGTTGTTGTTTAAAATCCAAAGGGTGACGGATATATCGGTAGAATAGAACATATTTCGCGGCAAAACGATAATAGCTTCTACTTTGTCGCTTTCGATTAGCTGTTTGCGTATTTCCTGCGTATCGCTATCATCCAAAGCACCATTGGCAAGCAGGAATCCTGCGATTCCACGACTGACATTCAATTTGTTCAAGATATGAAGAATCCACGCATAGTTGGCATTGCTGGCAGGAGGAACTCCATAGCCTTGCCATCGGGGATCAGTCTCAAAACCTCCGTATTCGGCATATTTCTTCAAATTGAACGGCGGGTTTGCCATGATGTAATCAAACTTGAGTTCCTTATGCTGGTCATCAGAGAAAGTGGAGACAGCTCTATCACCCAAATGGTAAGAGATACCTCGGATAGCCAGATTCATCTTTGCAAGGCGATAGGTTGCCGGCTCTGATTCCTGCCCATACACATTGACAGCTTTAGTGTTTCCGCCGTGAGCCTCTATGAACTTTGCAGCTTGAACAAACATACCTCCGGAACCACAGCAAGGGTCATAGACCGTCCCATCAAAAGGTTCAATAAGAGAAGCGATAAGCTCTACGATAGAATGCGGCGTGTAAAATTCTCCTTCCTCTTTGTCTGCGTTGATGGAAAAAGCCTGTAAGAAATACTCATATACACGGCCTATGAGGTCGTGATCATTAAATTTCTGGAGATCTATCTTGTTTATTTCATCCACTACGCTTTTCAAAACTCCCGGTTCAAGGGCTGTTTTCGTGAAAATTTGCTGTGGAAGAGCATTTTTCAACTTAGGTTCGTTGTCATCCAAAGTTTTTATGGCCGTATCGAAAGCAATGGCCATACCAGTAGGCGAGGTAAGAATCAACTTATCCCAAAATGTTTCATCCGTTAGAAAAAACACTCCGTCCTGCATATATTGGTTGGGGCGAGAAAGTTGCAATTCAATGAAATCCGTATCATTAATGCCCTGTACTTCCACTATTTCATGCCTGATTTTCTCCTTTTGCTGTTTGAACCGTTCTCCTATGAATTTCAGGAATACAAGGGTCAACAGCAAATCGCGCTTATCTGTCATGGCTGCACGTCCACGCAGACTGTTACGACAGTTGAAAAGTATCGTTTCAAGAGTTTCTTCCTTTACCGGTTTATTCTGTTTCTTAGCCATTCTATTATTTTATCAGTTCAGTATTTAACTTAAAAGCATTTGCATCAATCCCCATTTGGTAAATCTTAATATCAGGGTTCAGTTTCCGTGCAACGCTTATTATTTTTGATTTCTCGTCTGTATTCATATTGATTCCCAAATAAACGGACTCGAAACACTCTCCTTCGATTTTAGAAAAAGCTCGTACTTCCTTCCTATCAATCGGACCTTTATCATCATTCTGATCCGGTAATAATGCCATATATGTGGGACTAGGGTCTAAAATAAATAGCCTAACCTCTTGTTCATGCTCCCAAGCTTTTGCCTTTGTGGATAACTGATAATGGAAGAAATCTTTTGCATTCCTGAAATAATCAGGCTTCTCTACAATATCTTTATATTGGATTTCCACTTCGGAACAACCAATCATGATTTTTCCTTGTATTTTCGAAAGATACTTTTGGGCTTTTTCCATATCCAAACCAATACAGATACCTTTATGTTTGCTATAATAGCTCCACATCAAAATTGAATCATGTATCTTGGAAAGACTACATATCCACACCTCTTCTCTGGTTCTACGAAATGGATCTCTTTCCAATTCTTCGATTATTTCCGAAGTCCATCCTCCACACGCTTCTTGCGGAACATTGGAGAAATCAATTAACGATGGGTGGCAATCAAACGGGTCGTTCAACTGCGTAGCATTGGTAAATTGAAGATTACTATAATGCAACATCATCAATCCGCCATTGAAATCAAGATACTTATATAATTTATCTGTCTCCATAAACTTACTATTCCGTCCTCAATAAGTCATCCACAGTGACACCCAAAACTTTGGATATTTGAATTAGCGTTTCCACATTGGGCTGTGTTGTATTGGTAACCCATTTGGAGATTATAGCGGGATCTTTATCCAATTGTTCAGAAAGCCATTTATTACTTCTGTTTTTCTCTGCGAGAACGACTTTGATTCGGTTCAGTAATTTACGTTCCATATTCGTATGTCTATCCAATGTGACTACAAAGGAACAAATTATCTAGGAATATATTTGATATTACAGGTTATATATTGTGGAAGAAGCACAAAAAAGTGACTAAAACATCAATTTTAGCAACGCAAGTTTATGACATTTACTCTTTAGGGGGATGATAAACTCCGTTTTTACCCTCATATACAGGAACGGTTATTTTTGAATATTATATCTTTTATGGGAACTATATGGTATCAAATCTATAAAAGAATGATATATAATGACTATATATCAGATTGACACAAATCGCACTTCGGTTCAAGAGTGAAAAAATATTGAAATCAAATACATAACTTCCGGTTTATAGTTGAAACAGGAGACACCCTGAAAAGGTAGGTCTTCTGTTTTTTCTCTTATTTCCGCAAACATTTTCACAATTGAACATTTAGCCTTTCAAACATTTAATTTATTTTTTATGTTTGCAGCTATAAAACCGAGGATAAACTTTTAACATTCCTTCTTTATGAATAGATTAACCTCTTTGATACTTATTTCTTCCCTCTTTTTCTGTAGTTCTTGCGTTTCCAAGAAAAAATACCTTATAGCTGAAAACGGACGCCTTTCGGCTATCGAAAGAGGAGAAAAGTTACGGAAAGAACTGTCGGACTGCAAGGATGAAAATTCCCGACAGACCCTCCGTATCGACAGTCTGCTGACAGACACAACAGAATTAGGCGGAATCATCCGGGCTTATCGGAATCTTCTCTATTCCAATAAATCGGAACAGGAAAAATTAAACGCTATGATCCGGGAAAAAATGTCTGCTCTAGACGATAGGGAGAAAACCATACGTGAGCTGCAAAAACTGATCGATTCCCAAAACCTGAAAGTAAAAGAACTTTTGAGCAGTATCCAAGATGCTTTAATGGGTTTCGGAAGTGATGAACTGAGTGTGCGGCAAAAAGACGGGAAAATATATGTCGCCATGTCAGATAAGCTTTTATTTGAATCAGGAAGCGCTAAAGTAGACAAAAGAGGTAAAGAAGCTTTATCCAAATTAGCCGGAGTATTAAATAAACAGACGGATATCGATGTTTTTATAGAAGGACATACCGATTCTAAACCTATCCATACGGTTCAATTCAAGGATAATTGGGACCTGAGTGTGATCCGTGCAACCTCCGTCGTCCGTATTCTGACGAAAGACTACAAAGTTAGTCCTTTGCAAATCCAACCTACCGGAAGGGGAGAATATATGCCTGTTGCCGACAACAAAACAGCCGATGGCCGGACTTTAAACCGACGAACTGAAATTATTATTGCCCCCAAATTGGATAAACTGTTGAAACTTTTACAAAACTAGACAAGACAACAGGATTTTCCGTTCAGTCTTAACGCCTACAGAAAAAGAAGCTATCTTAAAAATGCTTTTAGGATAGCTTCTTCTTTACATCAATTTTTCTTACTTCGCCCAACCTGCTGCCTGGATCTGTTCGAAATCGATAAGATCAGTACAGCCGGTAAAACAATCATTAAAAGTAGTGGGTTTTTTGAAAACAGTGGTATGCTCAGCCCTTTCATACAAATGCACCTTTACTCCCTCTACCATTGTATAAGGAGATTCTCCTTTCAATTTTGTACCCGAGAATGCAAAACTAAAAGTAGTCACATTAAGACAATCGTCGAAAATACTAACAGGTACGGTTTCCAAAGCAGAACAGGCATAAAAAATCTGTCCAAAACCCGTCACTTTTGTACAGTTTTCAAAAGTATTAGCCGGAACCTCTTTCAGTGCACACCATTTAAATGTCCCGAAAAAATCTGTCACCGCCGGATTATTAGCAAAGAGTCCCTCCGGAATAGAAGCTAATTTACTACAACCGTCAAAGCAACTTCTAAAAGTAGTGACAGCCTTGCAGGCTGAAAATAGTCCCGCCGGTAAAGTAACCAACGCAGAACAGCCATTAAAACATTCTCTGAAAGAAGTCACTTTCGGACAATTATTAAAAATTCCCGCAGGAATTTCTTCCAAAGCAGCAGCTTTATAAAAAGCTTTCTCGAAAGTGGTAACAGCCAGGAAAGATTCGTTTACGTCATTTGCAACAGATTTCAGATTTGTACAATTCCAGAAAGCTTCTTTTAAGGAAGTCAAGCCTGTATTCCCCCATTGCTTTACAGCCGTAAAGTATTGAAAAGCATCTTTGTAGGTTACATTAAAAATAGCCTTATTTGTTCCTAATCCTGTCACTTTTCCTGAAATCTTTACCTCATATACACCTTCCTGAGCGTAAACATGGGTAGGCGTAACCGTTGTGACCGTTTCGACTTCACTCCCATCTCCCCAATCTACCGAACAATCTACTGTCCCCAACAAAGGCAACACAGCCGTAGCATTTGCAGGCACTGACAATTCAAAAATCATGGCTTCGGCCAGTGAAGACGCCTCCTGAACAACAGTAACAGTCTGCCCGGCATAATTTTGCTCAATACCGGCCACAATCATAATTTCCGCTGTCAAAGCATCATAAGAGGAATTTTTAGGAGCCGTTACAATCAAATAATCATTCTCGGCTTTTAATTCCAACCACTCTTGTTCACATACATACTGCCATACATGAGTATTCTGCATCTTGAGATGTATGGTATCTACACCTCCGGCCATTGTAAAATGAATGGAAGCAGGATCGACCGTTAAAGTCACCGCCGGAGCAGCTTCCTGAACAATCGGAATAACAGCCGTTTCCAAATTTTCCCCTTCACCCGAAACGATTGTAAGCTCTGCTGTAAGCGCCACCGGATATAAATTCTCCTCTGCCGTAACCCTTACTTTATTATCCGATTTTACGATGGTAAAGACAGTGTTGGAAATACTTATACTCCACAATTTCTGGTTCGTCTTTACTTCTACCTCTAAAGATCCTCCCTTTATCGGAAATTCCAACTTTTCGGGTGTAACCGCTAAATCAGCCCCTTCTACTCCGCTCTGCTTTACAGTCAGTTTACAAGTTGCATTGTTTTCAACACTGCCAGCCCGCACCTCAACGACAGCTTCCCGGGAAGTGACGTGTTTATTTTGCGCAACCGTCAAGACAAGTGTATCTCCGTTCTGACGAATCTCAAACCAATCTTTTCTTTCTTCTACCCGATAAATCCAGTCGGTCTGATTAGTCTCTACAATAACTGACAAAGTTCCTCCCTGATCTGTAAAATCGACATTTCCCCTGCTTCCGTCTTCCGACAGTGTAATCGGAAACTCCTCTGAACCGGACACCAAATCCAGTTTAGCTATTGCTATCGTATTTTCGTCATCGGAACAGGCTCCAAACAGTAAGACTATTCCGAATATAATAAAAAATAATTTTTTCATGTTCCTCTATATAATCTATTATTTATTCCAAGCAGAAGGCATCGTATTATAATCACTCAATCCATTACAATTCCGGAAGCAGGCATCGTATTCGTTAAGTGTCACAAATTCTCCCCCGTAATTTCTTCTCTCATACAAATGCACTTTTTTCCCGCCAATTTCCGTGTAAGGAGATTCCCCGGTCAACGAGATACAATCCCGGAAAGTTCCCTTAAAAGAAACGACCTTCCGGTTATTATCAAACAATCCGGCCGGAATACCGGTTAAAGAAGTACAGGAAGTAAAACAATAAGAAAAAGTAGAAATCTCCGGACAATTTCGAAACAGTTCTTCCGGAATAGATGTCAAACTATAACAATAAGTAAATATTCCCACCATTTTTTCAGCTAACGTACAATTATTGAACAACTTTGCCGGAATATTTATCAAAGACTGAGCATTCCGGAAACAATAAGAAAAATCGGTTACTTTCGGACAATTTGCAAATAAATTCTCAGGAATAACCCGCAAAGTCATACAGTTTGTAAAGCAACTGTTAAAGTCAACCGCTTCTATACAATCTTTAAAAAGGTCTTCCGGTAATTCCACAAGGGGACAATCTCCAAAAGTATATACAAAAATCGTCGCCTTACTGCAATTATCAAACATCCGGGCCGGAAGTGAAGTCAAAGCCGTACATTTATAAAAACAATCGCGGAACGTCTCAGCGTTCACAGCACTTGCAAAAAGGCCCTCCGGTAATTCTTTCAAAGCTGTACAATTACTAAAAGCATTTTCAAAAGAGGTAACTTCAGCAAAAGAATCATCCGTATCAGGAGGCAATGACTCAATGTTGATACACCGATAAAAAGCATACCTCAAAGCAGTCAGTCCGGTCTTACCCCACTGTTTGATTCCGGAAAGGTATGCTCTCTGTTCATCCGAAAATCCAATCATGGAATACAATTCCGGGACTTCTCCAGAAATCCGGACAAGATAAGTACCGGCTGAAGTATACATGTGTCTGGGAGGAGCAACCGATATATTGTCTATTTTCATATCTATTTCTTCCGTCTGTCCATCGTCCCAATCTACGGAACATTTAACCAGTCCGCATATCGGTAACATAATCTGAGTCCGGGCCGGAACGGTATACTCCAATACCAAACTGTTATCATTTTGTACAACCGTAATGACAGCAGTGTCCGCATTTTCCTCTACTCCGGCAGTGACCAAAAGAGTAGCCGTCAACTGCTCTCCCGTTTCATTTTTCGCCGCTTTCAAAATCAAAGAACTATTTCCTTTCTCTACAGTCAACCAACCGGCAGAAGGAACAGCATCCCAAATTTCCTGATTTGTTTCCAGCTTCACTTCCGCAGTTCCCCCAGCGCAAGAAAGCGTAACCTTGTCCACACTAAGCCTCAGAGAAGCGTCTTCCACCAAAGGTGTCTGTATCACTTCCTCCTCCTCATCCGAACAAGCTCCGAAAATAAGGAATACTCCAAGAATCAGATAAAAAATTTTCATAACATTAATTTTAGGTTTATAATTAGATAAATAGTTAATATTTTAAAAGCAAAAAAACAAAGCTCTCCAAAGCTCCTCTGTTTTATGGAAGCCACTTTTTTTATTTTTTAAGATATTTTAAAAAAAACAAAAATATAATTTTATCTTAAAAATTAGTAAATATCATCTTAAAATACTTCTCTATTCCTATTCATTTTGCAAAACCTATTCCAATGTTATAAAAAGCAAAAAAACTTGAATGAATACACTTATTTTTTAAATTACAAAATCTGATTAAAAAATACGAACGAAAAAGAATCAATTAAAAATTTTTGTTAAAATACAAGAAGAACATACATACAATTTTCAAACGCCACTCCCTCGTCAGCAGAAAGAAAATGCTAGTGAAAGCAGGCCAAATAGGAGAAAACGATTTTTTAAGGGGAAAAAATTCCGAAAGCCAGCCAGAGCAAAAGAACATAAACTCCCCAAAATTACACAAAAGGGACGTGCCCTAATGTGTAAATTTCGATTATGTCTGCACTATCAAAGATTACCCAAAACCAAAATAAAAAAGAGGTGAAAACATTGTTTTCCACCTCTTCTGAAGTAAGTTGTTGTTTTTCAAGAGAGCCACTTGCGAGACTTGAACTCGCGACCTACGCATTACGAATGCGTCGCTCTACCAGCTGAGCTAAAGTGGCATTTGCGGCTACAAAAGTAATAATTATTTGATAAGAAAAAATCAATTCTACAAAAATTATATAGCTATAAAGTTATTTTTATTTACCTATAAGCATAATTTTCCTTTCTTTTCATTTTATTCCCCTACGACCTGAAATACCTGCCGCAAAGTATTGCCTTCATCGTCTACAACTGTCAAAACATGCTTTCCTTCCGGAATATCGACCTCTATTTGATGAATATACCGGGTATCTCCCACATACCGATCATCAATATGCCAATAGACCTCTGCCGAAGAATTCCGGTGAGCCAGTTCAAATACAACGGCACTTCTGCGGCCGCCGAAATCCCGGGGCACAAATACCCGCATTCCTTTCTGCGGATAAATCATTTCCATAACATCCCCCCTATCCGGTTCACAATCGGGACGATAAGGAGGAAGCTTCCGATAATCGCTATGAGTACGGGTATAATACCACTCCTGCACAGGCGTCAATACGAACCAAGGCTTTACCTGTATTTTATAAACCGGTTCACAATCCGAATTTACCTGCCATTTTTCCGTAACATCCAAACTTACGAAACGATGATAAGGACAAATTGTAGTCCTTGTTCCGGCTCCGCATACTTCAAGGGTATCTTTTTCTTCGCAAATCATTGAAGCCCGATAGCCACTCTTGCGACATACCACCACCTCCTGCATTTCTTCTGCCGGTTTATACAAATGTCCTTCTACAGGCAACAATCCCGCCACCTCAAAAAGAATAGGAGCAGCAGCTCTCACCCCTACTAATCCCGGGCGCCCCTCCCCATCGGAATTCCCTACCCAAACACCAATAACCCAATCTGCATTCACACCAATAGCCCAGGCATCCCGATAGCCGAAACTAGTCCCGGTTTTCCAAGCCAAATCCAAACGGGATGCAAAATTTTTCCAACCCGACTCCAATTCCGGTCGCTCGACCTCCCGCAATGCTTTTAATGTCAACCAAATGGAGGCCGCACTTAAAGGAGCTCTATTGGGAGTACAAGGGGTCTGTACGAAGAGATCCCCGCTTTGAGAAGATACTTTCTTTTCTTTCCAAAGTTTCAAGCGGTCATATTCTCCTTCATAATATTGTCCGTCCGCTTCATTATAATGCCGTAAAACGGACACCATACCCCCATACATATTACATAAATCCCACAAAGAGGTTTCTCCTCCTCCCAAGATAAGACTCAATCCATAATCGTCAGCCGGCCGGTTCAAACTGTGGATACCTAAGTCTTTCAACTCCCTGTAGAAACGGTTATAATTATACTCTTTCAATAAGCGGACAAAGGGAATATTCAACGACATCGACAAAGCTTTATCCGCTGGCACAACTCCTTGAAAAGTACGATTAAAATTCGAAGGTGCATATCCCCCAAAACGGGAAGGGACATCCGGAATTAACGTCTTCGGCAAAATATAGCCGTTGTGTTGCATCAAAGCATATAAAGCCGGTTTCAAAATACTGCCTGAGCTCCGGACTGCCGGAATGATATCGACCTCATTTCCCCGGCTATTTCCCCAAGCCGGGGTATTCCCAATATAAGCCCGGACTTCTCCGGAAGGAATATGCGCCACTAAAACGGCAGCATTGTAAATATGATTTCCTCCCAGCATCCGATTGTGGCGACGTACAATTTCCGATACAGCTTTTTGTAAATAGGAATCTATATACGAATGACAGACCTCTCCCTTGCGGGTAATGTCTGCACGGGCTAATAAATGAGGAGCAATATTTTCCGGATAATATACATTTTCAGGCATAGGCTCTTCCAAAGCTAACCGATAATCCTCCTCTTCTATTTTACCTAAGCGATAGAGTTCCTTCAACAAACGGTTTCTCTTTTCTTTCAACAACCGAACATTATTCAAAGCCGGCGCATTGGGCAAAACAGCTAAAAAAGCAGCTTCCGCCCAACTCAACTGTCCCGGATCCCGATCGAAATATTTCAATGCAGCCGCCTGTAAACCCACAATATTTTTACCGAATGGGGCATGAGCTGCATAAAGTTGTAAAATTTGTTCTTTGGAATAACTTTGTTCCAAACGGAGCGTTAAGAAAATCTCCCAAAACTTTTCCCGATAAGTACGGGGAGGATTTTTCCGGGCCAAGCGGATAACTTGCATACTGATCGTACTGCCTCCACTTACTACTCTTCCCGCCTTTATATTCCGATACATTGCCCTTGCCAAGGCAAACCAATCCACTCCCTTATGCTGCCAAAAACGCTTGTCTTCAAACGCGAATAAAGCCTCTTTGTATTTATCCGGCAAAACATTTGTTCCCGGAAACCGAAACTGCTCATCCTGGGCTACTTTTACCCCCATAATCTCTTCCTTTCGATCCAACAAGAGAGTGGAGTAAGAAACCTCAAACAAGGGGTTGGGTAATGCGTTCCACCAAAAAATCAAATACAGTAGATATAAAACTGAAAATAATATATAAAATCGATTTAACTTCATTTTTTCAATCCGTTAAAAGAGGATAAGCATTCCCTTGATCGGGTAAAGATATAAAAAGAAAAACTCCGGAAAAATATCTTCCAATAACTTGTTTCTTATCATTTCTATCTTCTTTTTTCTCGATAACAAGCCCTCAACGGGTAATAAAATGCACAAATCGATCGGCAAAATGAAGATACAATAAGATCCAAACCAGAAAGCGCAGGAATCGGCCTAGCAACATATAAAAGGCAGAAAGCTTCGGATTTACCTTATAAAAGCCCAAAGCAATCGCAAACAGATCTCCCACAAAGGGTAACCAGGTAAAAAAAGCCAAACCATATCCGTATTTATCAATACGGCTCTTTTGACGGGATAATTGTTCCGGCTTTACTTTAAACCATCGTTCCAGCCATTTCCATTTTCCCAACCAACCGATCCAATAAGATGTCAGTCCCCCTAACCAATTCCCTACAGTAGCGATCAGCAAACATCCCCACACATTTCCCCCCAAAGCGAGCACCCCGATTAAAAGTAAATCGGCACTGAAAGGTACAATAGTTGAAGCTAAAAAAGAACCGATAAAAAGTCCCCAATAACCTAAATCAATCAACGAATCCATAATATGTTCAAAAATAGGGAGAAATCTACAAAAGTTCAAGGATAAAAACGTATAAGTGTACAACTACATCAGTAGATTCGTTGCATTCGCCTGCTAAACGGGCACCCCTTCTTTAAAACATAAATGCTGGAAACGTTTAAACATCTTTACCTTTAAGCTTTTATACATTTAAACGATTTACCATAAAACTAAAAAACTTTTGCCGATTATTTTTCTTTCTATTAAATTTTTGTATTTTTGTGATCTGAAAATTTAACAACAAAATCCAAATGTGTTAAATTTACAACTTTTCAGAGGTTTTATATCATTAAAATAACATACTATGAATATCTATTTTAGCTTTAAGGAAATATTTAGTGCTTTTATTGTACTTTTTGCAGTTATCGATATACTGGGATCTATCCCCATTATTTTAGCTTTAAAAGCTAAAAACAAAACAATCAGTGCAGAAAAAGCTGCCATTTTTTCTTTTGTCATACTGGTGGCCTTTTTATTTGTCGGAAATTCTTTACTGGCCTTGTTCAATGTAGACATTTCTTCTTTTGCCATGGCCGGAGCTTTGGTAATTTTTGTTTTGGCTGTAGAAATGATTTTTGGAATAGAAATATTCAAAAACGACGGGCCTACGGATTCGGCCACTCTTGTACCGCTTGTATTTCCTTTAATTGCCGGAGCGGCTTCGTTCACAACATTATTGTCGTTACGGGCGGAGTATAATATATTAAACATCATCATTGCTGTAGCTTTAAATTTATTATTCGTTTACTTTGTACTGAAAAAAGTGGATTATGTACAACGGGTAATTGGCAAAGGGGGAGTGTATGTCATGCGAAAATTTTTCGGAATCATATTACTTGCTATTGCAGTACGTCTTTTCACTGCTAATCTCAGTACATTACTGGATTCCTTAAAATAAATCAAAGGTGATCGATAAAATGAACAAAGCGGTTGGCATAAATCAGGTATAGAATCACCCACAAAAGAAAACGAGACATTCGACTTAAATACATCAGAAAAAGAGTCAATTTCGGTTTTGTCCGGTAGAATCCGAGTGCTACACTCGATACATCGCCGACAACCGGAATCCAGACCAATAAAGCCAATAAACTGCCGTATTTATCAATTTTCTTTTTTTGCTTTTCCAGTTGTTCCTCTTTTAAATGAAACCAACGTTTCATTTTCTCCTTATTACCCGAATAACCGATATAATAAATGATCAATCCTCCCAACCAGTTGCCCGTTGTTGCAATAAAAAGGCAGCCCCAAGGATTAATACCTGCAGCCAACATCCCGACAAAAAGGATATCCGCCCCAATGGGTAAAAATAAAGATGATAAAAAAGACCCGGCAAATAAGCCGTAATATCCGTATTTGGAAAGTAATTCGGCTATTGTAAGGGTGATTATGTCAAGCCCCATAATTTACTATTTTATTAGGAGGCTTACGAAAAATGAATAATAAGGTTTAAAAAGAAAAACAAGAAATAAGGCCGGAAAAGTATGCAACACACCTTTCAAAATGCCTTTTGATTTTGTACAGATAGCTCTTTTATTTAAAAGCTTCTGTTATCGGCCGTCCAATCCACACCTGAGGTTGTTTTAATCCGAATATCCAGGCAATAGTTGCTGCTGTATCATAAATCATTGTACTATTATTTATGACACTTCCAGCCCGTACACCTTTCCCAAACACAACAAAAGGAATTTGCATTTCCTGTAATGTCTTTCCTCCATGTCCCTTCTCTTTGCCTCCGTGATCGGCGGTAAGGATAAAAACCGTTTCTTCATAAATTCCGGCAGCTTGTACAGCTTGTACAATCTGGGCAATTTTACCATCCAATTCTTTTAATTTCGCATAATATTCAGGAGTATCATGTCCGTATTTATGCCCCACCTCATCCGGATTATTAAAAGCAATCATCATAAAAGTAGGCTTTTTCTCCCGGATATATTGCACTGCATCCTGAACAATAGGATCCGACTGCTCTTCCACAGGCGGTACATGAGCAAAATGATTGACAGCTTCTCTTTCACATAAATATTGCATTCCATCCCATTCAAAGACATAACCGATTTCCGCATCAGGCCTTTGATCCCTCAACAAACCAATTACTGTCGGAAACAGCCCATAAGGAGAAAGTTCCCGGGAAGGGATCTCCGGTTTCTTGCTCCCCCAAGTCGTAAAACCATGGATCTCAGGGCTAGCTCCCATTATCATAGAGGCCCAATTGCACGCACTGGAAGAAGGTAAAACGGACCGAGATTCTAAAGTATAAGCTCCGCCTTTCATCATTATCCTCACTGTAGGCATATCGGCCTGAGGAACACTATAAGCCCCCCAACCATCCAAGCCAATCAAAACAACATGTTTCACCCCTTTTACCTTTCCAAAAAGCAAAGCTGTCACAAACAAAAAACCGATTAACAAAATAGTCCTTTTCATGATTCTTACATTCACTTTATTATTTAACACAGTAGCCAAATATATCACTTTTTTAAATAAAATTTTACTTTTCCGGAAAAATAACTCCATCCATAAATAAAAAATTATTAATATAAGGCAGTTAGGTACAAAAATTGGGGATCAATCTACTTTCTGACAGCACTATTGAATAATCGGATTTTCTAATATTCAAAATCTTCCGGAAATAACACAATCGTTATCGTAAACAGATCATAGAATAAAACTTAAACAGATGTTGTTTCTTTCTATCCAAGTCCAAAAATTATCCCTTTTCCTCTGGAAAAAGCTCTATGTATCATTCAAAAAAGTCGAAAAATAGTTTTAACATCATTTCCCGATAAATTTTCATCCTTTAAGTTGTTTTTTCAGACTAGTTGAAAAATTTGTAGGTAAAAAATACAAAGAAAAGAATATTCGACTATAAATTCAATTATTTTATAGTAGTCTACAAAGTCGAGTAAAGACAGAAAGAGGAGGACAAAACAACGTTTTTACAAGGGAAACTCTTTTAAGCCGAAAGGAGATAATCTCTTAAAAATAAAAATCACTCCGCCTTAAGGGATGTATCCCTCCAATACCACTACAACTTTAATTTTCATCCAGAGGGACGGACCTTTTTTGCGAAAACAGATATTCTTAAGAATAAATTGAAGTAAAAATTACACAATAGGGACGTGCCCTATTGTGTAAATCTGGTTAGGACTGTTCACTTTGACACTTACAAAAATAATCATGGATAAGAGTTACCAATTTTCAGAACACTCTATATTGAAATAAAAATTACACAGTAGGGACGTGCCCTATTGTGTAAATCTGGTTAGGATTGTTTACTTTGACGCTTACAAAAATAATTATGGATAAGAGTTACCAATTTTCGGAATACTCTATATTGAAGTAAAAATTACACAGTAGGGACGTGCCCTAATGTGTAAATCTGGTTAGGATTGTTTACTTTGACACTTACAAAAATAATCATGGATAAGAGTTACCAATTTTCAGAACACTCTATATTGAAACAAAAATTACACAGTAGGGCACGTCCCTAATGGGTAAATCTGGTTAGGACTGTTCACTTTGACACTTACAAAAATAATTATGGATAAGAGTTACCAATTTTTCGGAACACTCTATATTGAAGTAAAAATTACACAGTAGGGCACGTCCCTACTGTGTAAAATAATAGAAATTTTATCTGAAAACAAAAGCAGTCCTGACCCTCCATCCCCCAACACAACAAAAAAACCCTGACAACTCTCGTCGTCAGGGTTCCTAAATTCGGCGCCTACCTAC